>Ga0180216_1000006_pt1 | contig 468725 bp, 418 predicted proteins | sample eDN3rd37CBELigMG_FD_128879 | JGI IMG/M metagenome (GOLD analysis project Ga0180216, IMG submission 128879) | Enriched Miracle-Growth compost microbial communities from Emeryville, California, USA - eDNA 3rd pass 37_C BE-Lig MG (version 2)... ...
GACCGAAGGAGGCACTGGGTGGTCTGACACCCGCCGCTTACGCAAAGCAACTGGCGGCGAAAGCCGCTACGATCAAGCCCGGACTCTAGATCGGGCCGCTACTCAAAGCGGGGGGACGTCGGCGTGACGCGTCGGGCCGCGTCGGCCGACGGCTTCGCGTTCGCGCCCGCGGCGCTCACGAGGGCGGCAGGCAGCACGAAAAAAAGGGGCGCTTGCGCGCCCCGAGGAGAGTGTGCCGGAGTCCCTGTGGTGGTCAGAACGCGACCTGGATGCGCGCCTCGAACACGCGCGGGTCGACGTCGGCGTCGCCGTTGACCGGCGCGCCGTAGCGCTTGGTGCTGTTCGCCTGGATGTAGTTCGCCTGCAGCTTGAAGCGCTGGCCGAGGTACCAGTTGGCACCGATCGTCCAGTCGTGCTGCTCGCCGCCGAACACCGGGCCGTCGTTGAGGTCGATGGTGCTGTAGCGCGCGGCGATCTCGAATGCGCCCCAGTCGCGCGTCGGGCGCACGTTGCCGATCGTGCCCTTGCTGTAGGGGCGGCTCTCGCCGGTCAGCACCCACGATGCCTGCACGTAGTAGCCATTGCCTTCGAACGAGGGCTTGTCGCGCGGGTCGGCGCGGACGGTGAGGTATTCGCCCTGCAGCAGCAGCGGGCCGTGGATCCACGCGCCTTCCAGGCCCATGCGCCGGATCGTGCCGGGGAACGCGATGTTGCCGGTGTCGACCAGGCGCGTACCGATCAGGCCGGCCTCGGGCTTGGCGCGGAAGCGCGCGACCGGGTTGGTCACCACGCCGCGACCGTCGGTGGTCGCGTCGCGCTGCTCGGTCGAGTAGGCGAGTCCGAGGTGGAGTACCTGGCTCTGCTCGCGCGAGCCGGCGCCGGGCTGGCGGTTGAACGGGGTCCAGGCGACGCGCGCCGCGGGGCCCTCGCCGTCATTGTCGCCGTTGAGGTCGCCGCCCTTGAACCAGGCGAGGTAGAACAGCCAGTTCGGCACCGCGGTATAGGTCCAGTCGACGCCGATGCGACGGCCCATGTTGGTCGCCTGTACCGGCAGCGCGCGCTCCATGAAGGTCGTCGCGCTCGAACTGACCGTTTCCTCCCAGCCGACGGGCGTCTTGAACTGGCCGATGCGGAAGTCGCCGGCCTGCCTGTTGCCGTAGCGGATGAAGTTGTCGATCCAGCCGGCGTGCACGCCGCCTGAATAATTGATGTCGTAGCCGATGTTGAAGTCGACGCCCCACGGCGTCTTGCCGTAGACGTTGACCTCCTTGCGGCGCCACGCATTGGCGTCCTCGAGGATCGTCGCGCCGGTCGCCGGATGGGTGGTGTCGCCGGAGAACGTGTCGACGTCGTACTGGAACAGGCCCTTGACGCCGAACTCGTAGCCGTCGCTCGTCTTGAACTTCGTCGGCCAGTCGTTGAGCAGGTCGTAGGCCATGGCCTGGGTGCCGTAGCCGCACAGCAGCGCGGTGGCGATCGCGTGTCGCAATTTCATTGAAATCCTCGGGGCGGGACGAAAGACCGGCGCGAAGTCTGTTCGCCCGCTGTTACGCTCCGATGACATCGGTCGCCCCCGCGGCGCGTGGCGACGCCCCGGCCGTCAGGCGTCGACGGTCTTGTGGCGGTACGCGCAGAGGTCGTTGATCGCGCAGCGCGGGCACTCGGGCCGGCGCGCCTTGCAGACGTAGCGCCCGTGCAGGATCAGCCAGTGGTGCGCATCCTTGCGGAACTCGGCGGGGACGACCTTCACGAGCTTGTCCTCGACCACGCGCACGTTCGCACCGGGCGCGAGGCCGGTGCGGTTGGCAACACGGAAGATGTGCGTGTCGACCGCGATCGTCGGCTCGCCGAATGCGGTGTTCAGCACGACATTGGCGGTCTTGCGGCCGACGCCAGGCAGCGCCTCGAGCGCCTCGCGCGCGCGCGGCACCTCGCCGCCATGCTGCTCGACGAGGATGCGGCAGGTCGCGATCACGTTCTTCGCCTTCGCGTTGAACAGTCCGATCGTGCCGATGTAGCGCTTGAGGCCGTCCTCGCCGAGCGCGAGCATCGCCTGCGGCGTGTTCGCGACCGGGAACAGCTTCCGCGTCGCCTTGTTCACGCCGACGTCGGTCGCCTGCGCGGACAGGATCACGGCGACGAGCAGTTCGAACGGCGTCGTGTACTCGAGTTCGGTGGTCGGCCGCGGGTTGAGCTCGCGCAGCCGGCGAAACAGTTCGACGACCTTCTCGCGCTTCATGGGCCCTGCGTGTCCTTCGCGCGGCGCGCCTTGCCGCGCGCGATCGCGGCGAGCACGGCGGCGCGATCGATCGGCCGCCTGCCGGCCGCGTCGGCCGCCGCAGCGCCGCCGCGATCCGCCGTGGCGTCGCGGCTCGTGCCGTCGGCGGCGGGCGCGGGCAGTGGAATGATGTCCGGCGCGGCCGCGTCGTCACGCGTGGCCGCTGCGAGCGTGGAGGCACGTGCGGTGGGCGGCCGCTTGCGCGCCTTGCGCGCCTCGAAGCGTGCGCGCGCCCGTGCTGCGCGTTCGAGCACGGCGGCACGCGACAACGGCGTCGCGGCGACCGGCACGAGCGCGATGCAATCGACCGGGCACGGCGGCAGGCACAGCTCGCACCCGGTGCATTCGGCGGCGATGACCGTGTGCATGCGCTTGCCCGCGCCGACGATCGCGTCGACTGGACAGGCCTGGATGCACTTGGTGCAGCCGATGCAGGTGTCCTCGTCGATCACGGCGACGATCGGCGGTGCTTCCACGCCGCAAGCGGGATCGATCGGCTTCGCCGCGACGCCGAGCAGCTGCGCCAGCGCGACGACGCCGTCCGCACCGCCGGGTGGACAGCGGTCGATGCCGGCTTCGTCGCGCGCGATCGCATCGGCATAGTCGCGACAGGTCGGATAGCCGCAGCGCGTGCACTGGGTCTGCGGCAGCAGGGCGTCGATGCGCCCTGCCAGGGAAGCGGCGTCGATCGGATTCACGGGCCGGTTTCGCACCCGGGCACGCCGTCGCGCGCGGCGTGCGTTTCATCCGGGTCCACGGTGCGGTACGCGCGCTGCACGCGGGCGTCGTTACTTCACGGTCGCGCCGGGCCGTGCGCCGGCGTCGGCGTCGAGCAGGAACAGGTCGTCGCCGCCGGAGCCAGCCGACAGGATCATGCCCTCGGAGATGCCGAAGCGCATCTTGCGCGGCGCGAGGTTGGCGATGAACACGACGTTGCGGCCGACGAGTTTCGCCGGTTCGCCGTACGCGGCGCGGATGCCCGAGAAGATCTGGCGCTGGCCGAGTTCGCCCGCGTCGAGTTCGAAGCGCAGCAGCTTGTCCGAGCCCTCGACGAACTCGCAGGCGAGCACCTTGCCGATGCGCAGGTCGAGCCTGGCGAAGTCGTCGATGGAGATGACCGCGCCGGCGGTCGAGGACTGCGCGCCGGCGGCGTCGGCGGCCACCTTCCCGGCGGGCGTGGCGGCCGCTGCCGCCGTCGCGGCAGGCGGATGGTCGGCGGGCTTCAGGGATTCCTTCGAGGCTTCGATCATGGTGTCGATCTTCTTCCGGTCGATGCGGACGGTGAGGGCGGAGAAACGGGCGATGCGCGCGCCGAGCGCGGGCGTGGCAGCCGCGTCGAATCGCGGCCAGGTTTCAGCCAGGAACGCACTCGCCCGCGCGGCGATGGCCGGTACGATCGGCTGCAGCCAGATCGAAAGCAGGCGGAATCCGTTCAGCGCGAGCGTGCACGCGACGTGCAGTTCGTCGCGCTTCGTGTCGTCCTTCGCGAGTTGCCACGGCGCCTTTGCCGCGACGTAGGCATTCGCCTCGTCGGCGACCTCGACCAACAGGCGGGTGACGCCGGCGTAGTCGCAGGCGCGGTAGAGCGCGGCGCACGGTGCGAGCTTCGCCGCCCATGCGTCGTACAGCGCATGCTCGGTAGGCGGCAGCGTGGCGGCGAGGTGGCCGTCGAAGAACGTGTGCACGAAGCCGGCGCAGCGGCTCGCGAGGTTGACCCACTTGCCGACCAGGTGGGAGTTCACGCGTTCCTCGAACGCCTTGAGGTCGAGGTCGAGGTCGACCGGTGCCGCAGTCAGCATCGTCGCGAAGTAGTAGCGCAGGTGGTCCGGGTCCAGGCCCGCGTCGAGGTAGGTGCGCGCCATGACGAAGGTGCCGCGCGACTTCGACATCTTCTCTCCGTTGACGGTGAGGTAGCCGTTCACGTGCAGCGCGTCCGGCGTGCGCATGCCGGCGCCACGCAGCATCGCCGGCCAGAACAGGCCGTGGAAGTTGACGATGTCCTTGCCGAGGAAGTGGTGCATTTCCGCGTCCGCATCGAACGCGGGATCGCTTGCCTGCAGGAAGGCGTCGAACGAGGCCGCCGTGAGTACCTTCGATGCGACGCTGGTGGGCAGCGTGGCACCGCCGATACGGACCGAATCCGCGGCCCCCTGCTGCGCGCGCACGCGTTCGACGCTGGCGCACAGCTTCCTGAAGCTCGCGAGGTAGCCGATCGGCGCGTCGAGCCAGACGTAGAAGAACTTGCCCGGCGCGCCGGGGATCGGGAAGCCGAAGTAGGGCGCGTCGCGCGAGATGTCCCAGTCGCGCACGCCGCCTTCGGCATCGAGCCATTCGCGCAGCTTCGCCGCGACCGACGCGTGCATGACCGGCGCGCCGCCGGTGAGCTTGCCCGCGAGCCAGTCGCGCAGCAGGTCGGCGAAGTCGCCGACCTTGAAGAAGTAATGCTCCGAATCGCGCAGTTCCGGCGTCGCGCCGGACAGCACCGAGCGCGGATCCCCGAGGTCGGTCGGCGAGTAGGTCGCGCCGCAGCTCTCGCAGTTGTCGCCGTACTGGTCCGGCGTGCCGCAGTTCGGGCAGATGCCCTTCACGTAGCGGTCCGGCAGGAACATCTGCCGCACCGGGTCGTACAGCTGGCGGATCGAGCGCGCGGCGATGTGGCCGCCCGCCTCGAGGCGCTCGTAGACGAGCGCGGCGAGGTCGCGGTTCTCGTCCGAGTGGGTCGTGTAGTAGCAGTCGTGGACGATGCCGAAATCGACGAAGTCGCGCACGTGGCTGTCGTAGACGCCCGCGATGTACTCCTCCGGCGTCAGGCCGGCCTTTTCGGCCGCGAGCATGATCGGCGTGCCGTGCACGTCGTCGGCCGCGACGAAGTGCACCGTGTCGCCCGCCATCCGCCGCGCGCGGACCCAGATGTCGCACTGGATGTAGCCCAGCAGGTGGCCGATGTGCAGCGGGCCGTTCGCGTAGGGCAGGGCATGGGTGACGAGGACGTGCTTCGGGGTCGGCGCGCTCATGCGTCGCGGGTTCCGCTTCGTTGCTGCAAAGCGGAATTATGGCACGCGCGATGCATCCCGGCGCGCTCGCGCGCCGGCGGCCCGGCCGGCGACCGTGGGCCGGCCATGCGCGTCGCGTCGCGCATTGGGTCGCGGGCGGCCGGGGACCATACTGGCCCGGCAGGGGTCCGCGGTTCCGGTTCCGGAGGCCGTATGCGCATCCCCCTGCTCCTCGCCATCCTGATCGCCGCCGCTCCGGCGTTCGCGGCGAACTTCATCGTCACCAACACGACGCACGACCTGCCGGACGAGGCCCCCGGCGACGGAACCTGCAAGGTCGCCGATGGCGGCACCTGCACGCTGCGCGCCGCGATCATGGAATCGAACGCGCTGCCCGGCGCCGACGTCGTCATCCTGCCGGCCTCCGCCCACATCACGCTCTCGATCGCGGGACGCAACGAGGATGCCGCCGCGACCGGCGACCTCGACATCACCGGCGCGCTGACGATCAGCACGTTCGGCGCGGTCGCCCCGGATCAGCGCCCGATCATCGACGCCGACGGCATCGACCGCGTGTTCGACCTCCGTTCCGGAGCCGGCGACGTCACGATCCGATACGTGCGCGTGATCCGTGGCGCCGCGACCACCGCGGACTCGTTCCTCGGTGGCGGCATCCAGGTCGGCAGCGTGTCGTTCCTGCACCTGGACTACAGCGAGCTCAGCGGCAACGTCGCCAACGCCGGCGGTGCCATCCATACGAACGGCGTCCTGAGCCTGTTCCTCAGCGAGCTGCACGGAAACCTCGTGGCCGACCTCGGCTTCACGGACGCGCGCGGCAGCGCGATCAAGGATGCCGATTCGGGGCCGGTGCAGCCACTGGATGGAGTCACCCTCAAGCTCAGCACGATCTACGGCAACGTCGCGCTCGGCGCGGTCCCCGGTGCGGCGATCGACCTGCGCCGGCAGGTCCTGGTCGAGAACAGCACGATCAGCGGCAACCAGCCGCGCGGGTTGCAGGTCTTCGCGGCGAACGCGAACCTGAACCTCGTGACCATCACCGGCCACCAGGTCGGCTACGCATACACGGGCGTCTCCCTGTCCGAATCGAGCGTGGTACGGAACTCGATCATCGCCGGCAACAGCGTCGCCGACTGCATCCTCTCCGGCACGGTCAGCTATTCGCACAGCTACACGCTCGCCAGCGATGCGTCGTGCAACCTCGGAGGCTTCGGCGTCGGCAACCTGGCGTCGACCCAGCCGCGCCTGAAGCCGCTCGCGATCCGCTATGGCATCACCCACGTGCACGACCTGCTGCCGGGCAGCCCCGCGATCGACCATGGCAACCCGACCGGCGGTTTTCCGTCGCGCGACCAGGACGACGTCCCGCGGCCTTTGGATGGCGACGGCGTCGACGGCGCGCGCTGCGACATGGGCTCGATCGAGTTCGTCGAGCGGATCTTCGCCGACGGCTTCGACTGAGCGCGGCGAGGCCGCAACGCTGGCTTGAAGCGTCGCGCCCACGCGGGCAGGATGGGGAGATGAGCGATCCGGCCTTCGTGCGCCTCTGCCGCGCCCGCGAGTTCCTGCGCGATACCTGCGCGGAGAATCCGCCGCTGGTGCAGGCGGCCGCCGTGGCGCACCTGTCGCTGTTCCACTTCGTGCGCCGCTTCGAGGCGGTGTTCGGGCAGACGCCGCACCGCTGGCGCACGCGGCTGCGCATCCAGCTCGCGCGCGAGCTGCTCGCGCGCGGCGAGCATTCGGTCACCGACGCCTGCGTCGAACTCGGCTTCACCAGCGTCGGCAGCTTCAGCAACCTGTTCTCGCGCCACGTCGGCGTGTCGCCGCGCCAGTTCCAGCGCACGGCCCGCCGCGCCGTCGCCGTCTCGGGCTGGCCGCCACCGGCGCACTTCCCGGGCTGCCTCAGCCTGATGGGGCGGCTGCCCGCGGACGCGTTCCGCAATTCCCGATAAGTCGCCCGCGCTCGCGGCGGCTACCATGCGCGGACCACCCCGCAAGGAGTCGATCCGCGTGCGCATCAAGCTGACCAGCATCATGGTGGACGACCAGGCCCGCGCCCTGGCGTTCTATACCGACGTCCTCGGCTTCCGCAAGAAGAACGAGTTCCCCATGGGGGACTACCGCTGGATCACGGTTGTTTCACCCGAGGAGCCGGACGGTATCGAGCTCTCGCTCGAGCCGAACGCGAATCCGGCCGGGCGTGCGTTCCAGGAGGCGATGTTCGCGCAGGGCATCCCGGTGGTCGCGTTCGAAGTCGACGACGCCGACCGCGAGTACGAGCGCCTGCACGGCCTCGGCGTGCACTTCACGACGCGGCCGAGCGCGATGGGGCCGGTGAAGATCGCGATCTTCGCGGACGGCTGCGGCAACCTGGTGCAGGTCTACCAGCACCTCGGTTGAGGCCACGGCGGGACCCGCGCCGGGCGACCGGCGCGCGACCCGGGCCGTCGCTCAGGGCGACTTGCGTTCCCAGACCTGCGAGCGACCGAGCAGGGAGAAGCCGATGTAGCCGTGCACGTCGAGCTTGTTGCCGCCGTCCATCGGCGTCAGCTTGACCTTGTAGGTCTTGCCATTCTTGGGATCCAGGATGCGGCCGCCGCTCCAGCTGTCACCGTCCTTGACCACGTCCCAGATGATGACCATGCCCTCGACCGGCTTGCCCTTGCGTTCGCCGTCGCAGGCATTGCAGACCGGATGCGGGCCCTGTTCGGACTGCAGCACCTCGACCACCTTGCCCTCGAGCTTGCCACCCACGTCGCTGATCTGGACCACCGACTTCGGCTTGCCGGTCGCGTCGTCGATCGTGGTCCAGGTGCCGACCGGGGTCATCTCCGCGGCGAACGCGGGCGCGCCGGCGAACAGGGCGAAGGCGAGCAGGGCGGACAGGCGATGCGACATGGCGGCGGACTCCGGAGGATGGGACGAGGCGACCGCACGGTGCCGTGTGGTCACGGGTCCGTCAAGGCGCGCCGCAGCGGAGGCGCTGGCATAATCGGCGTTTTCCCCTGGCCCCCACCCGCATGAGCGAACCCCTCGAAGCACGCGCCCGGCAGATCCTCGCCGGCATCGTCGACCCCCACACCGGCAAGGACCTCGTCGCCAGCGGCTCGCTGCGCGGCGTCGGCGTCTCGGGCGCCGACGTGACGGTCGACATCGTGCTCGGCTACCCGGCGCTGTCGTACCAATCGGCGCTGGCGGCCGAGGTGAAGGCGGCGCTCGAGGCGGACGCGGCGATCGCGCATGCCAGTGTCGGCGTCGCCTGCCGCGTCGTCGCGCACGAGGTGCAGCAGGGCCTGACGCCGCTGCCCGGGGTCAAGAACGTCATCGCCGTCGCATCGGGCAAGGGCGGCGTCGGCAAGTCGACCGTGTCCGCGAACCTCGCCCTCGCGCTCCGCGCCGAAGGCGCCAGCGTCGGCGTGCTCGATGCCGACATCTACGGCCCGAGCCAGGTGCGCATGCTGGGGCTGTCCGGCAAGCCGGACTCGAAGGACGGCAAGCGCATCGAGCCGAAGCAGAACCACGGCATCCAGGCGATGTCGATCGGCCTGATGATCGAGGAAGACACGGCGATGATCTGGCGCGGCCCGATGGCGACCCAGGCGTTGACGCAGATGCTCGGCGAGACGAACTGGTCCGACCTCGACTACCTCGTCATCGACCTGCCGCCCGGCACCGGCGACATCCAGCTGACCCTGTGCCAGAAGATCCCGGTCTCGGGCGCCATCATCGTCACCACGCCGCAGGACATCGCGCTGCTGGACGCGAAGAAGGCGCTGAAGATGTTCGAGAAGGTCAACGTGCCCGTGCTCGGCCTGGTCGAGAACATGGCCACGCACGTCTGCAGCCGGTGCGGCCACGAGGAACACGTGTTCGGCGAGGGCGGCGGCGCGCGCATGGCCGCCCAGTACGGCGTGCCGCTGCTCGGCAGCCTGCCGCTCGACATCCGCATCCGCGAACAGGCCGACGGGGGCACGCCGACCGTCGCGGCGATGCCCGATTCCGACCTCGCCGCGCGGTACCGCGGGATCGCGCGCGCGACCGCCGGCCGCCTCAGTCTGCGCGCGCGCAACAAGGCGATCGCGTTCCCGAAGATCGTCGTGCAGGACACCTGAAGCGAGGGCGGAGGGCGCGCGATCCGGGTCCGCGAGCCGTGGGCCCCTTGGCCCTCGGCCCCCCAGCGACCTCCAGTCCGGTTCCAGTCCCCAGCCACACGCAACCGAGCACGCCCAATCCATGTCCATCAAATCCGATCGTTGGATCCGCCGCATGGCCGAGCAGCACGGCATGATCGAGCCGTTCGCGCCGCAGCAGGTGAAGCAGCACGAAGGCCGGCGGCTGGTCTCGTACGGCACGTCGAGCTACGGCTACGACGTCCGCTGCGCGGACGAGTTCAAGGTGTTCACCAACATCAACTCGACCATCGTCGATCCGAAGCACTTCGACGAGCGCAGCTTCGTCGACGTGCGCTCCGACGTCTGCATCATCCCGCCGAACTCGTTCGCGCTGGCGCGCACGGTCGAGTACTTCCGCATCCCGCGCAAGGTGCTCACGATCTGCCTCGGCAAGAGCACCTACGCGCGCTGCGGCATCATCGTCAACGTGACGCCGCTCGAGCCGGAGTGGGAAGGGCACGTCACGCTGGAGTTCTCCAACACCACGCCGCTGCCGGCGCGCATCTACGCCAACGAGGGCGTCGCGCAGATGCTGTTCCTCGAGTCCGACGAGGACTGCGAGACGAGCTACAAGGACCGTGGCGGCAAGTACATGGGCCAGACCGGCGTGACCCTGCCGCACGCCTGAGGCGCGCGGCGCGTGAACCGGTGCCAACCCCGGGATCGCCGGCCGCGCGTTCACGGTGATACGCTTGGGCTTCCCGTTTCCCGGAGTGGTTCATCCATGCGCTTCCTGGCTCCCGCGCGCCTGTTCGCGCTCGCGCTGTCCGCCGTCCTGCTCGTGGCCTGTGGCGGCCGCGCCACCCGTCCCGACGACGTCGTCCAGGCGGCGGACATTCCGTCCAGCTTCGATGTCACGATCCTCGCCGACAAGGACAGCCAGTTCGACTTCAACGGCGCGCCGCTGACCAGCGAGGACCTCAAGAGCGCGTTCCGCTACCGCCTGGAGGAGAACCTGCCGATGGCGACCGTGCTGCTCAAGCGCGGAGAGAAGCAGAAGGTGAAGAAGGAGCACGTCGTCGCCTTCGCGCGCATCGCCTACGAGATGAAGTTCAAGGCGTACGTCGAGGAGAAGGACGGCACCATTTCGCAGGTGCTGGCGCGCACGCGCGACGAACAATGACAGGTGCCCGGCGACGGGCATGACCGGAGATAGAACCGTGAATACCAGCATGTTGCGGGCTGCGGCCCTGGCTTTCGGACTGGCGCTGGCCGCCAGCGCATCCGCGCGCTCCGACATCAAGGACGGCAATGCGCTCGTGAAGCCGATGAAGGACGACAAGTACCAGATCGACGGCGTGACGATGGGCAAGGCCGAGCTGTACGGCTACATGGGCAACCTGCGGGACGACGAGCACATCACCGGCATCGTGCTCAAGCGCGGCGGCACGGACGAGCAGCGCAGGATCGTCGGCGTGATCGCGAAGACGCTCGGCCTGAAGTCCTACGAGCAGGACGGCCGCGAGCTGAAGGAGATCCCGCAGCCGGCCGCGGCGCCCGCGCCGCCACCGATCGAGCAGCCGCACGCCGAGGCGGCGCCCGCCGCCGACGCCCAGCCGGCGGAACCTTCGGCCGACCACTGAGTCGAAGTCGTCGGAGGCCCCGCGCCGCAGCCGTGGCGCGGCGTCCCGGCCGTCGCCGAGCGTGGCCGCGAAGTCACGCCGGCGGCACGGCCCCGCCGTCGGCGAGCGCCACGGCGCGATGACCCCGAGGCAGGACCGACACCGCACGATGGCCGTTCGCACGCTGTTCCTCGCCGCGCTGATCGCGGCCACTTCGCTGCACGCCGCGGCGAATCCGCTGCGTGCGGTACGCGAGACCTTCAGCGACTGGAAGGACCGCCTGTTCGGCGCGTCGAAGGCGAAGGTCGTCGAGGTCGAGGCGCCGCCCGAGGGAACGATCCGGCTCGCGCCCGGGCAACGCGTTCACCTGCGCATCGACGACGACGCGCCACAGCGCGCGTTCGCCAGGGGTGGCAGCCGCTATCGCGAGGTCGAACTGCCGTCACGCTACGCACATGCGGCACTGCGCGTGCAGACGGTCGCGGTGGACAACCCCAAGGGACGCGGCCACGTCGTGTTCAAGCCGCTGCTGTATGCCTACGACGGCGACGGCGAGCTGCGCGCGCCGGTGGAGGTCAAGCCGCTGCACCTGGACATCCGTCCGTTCCGCCGCTCGCGCCTGCTCGGCTGCGTCGTGCTCGAGGACGTGCAGCGTTTCGCGATCGCGACCGCGCCCGAGTTCGTCGGCAAGTCCTACCAGTCGGAAGTGCGCGAGGCCGTCCGGGCACCGACCGCGGGGGGCTTCTACTACGCGACCGACGCGGTCCGGGTGAAGCTGCCCTACGCCGCCACCGGTGAGCTCGTGATCGAGGTCTCGCGCGAAGGGAAGAAGGGCGCGGGCTGCTAGACGCGTGGCGTGTCCGCGCCTCGCGCGTTCGTTCAGTGCGTTTCGCCTTCCGCGACGCCGAGGTCCACCCGCGTCGCGATCGCGCAGTCGAGTGCCGCGCGGACGCCCTCGATCATCGTCGAGAGGCTCATGCTCGGCTCGTCGCGCCGCAGCGCGGCCTGCTGCGGCAGCCACGGCACGTGCACGAAGCCGCCGCGCGTGTCCGCGTCGCCTTGGGCGATCGCGTGCGCGAGCAGGTAGAACACCTGGTTGCAGGCGAAGGTGCCCGCGGTCATCGACAGCGAGGCCGGAATGCCGAGCGCGCGCACCTGTCGCGCCATCGCCTTCACGGGCAGGCTGGAGAAGTACGCCGCCGGGCCGCCGGCGACGACCGGCGCGTCGACCGGCTGCAGGCCGTCGTTGTCGGCGATGCGCGCGTCGATGAGGTTCACCGCGACGCGCTCGAACGACAGCCCGCTGCGCCCGCCGGCCTGGCCGAGCGCGAGTGCGATCGCCGGGCGCTCGCGTGCGAGCGCGTCCACGAGCAGCGGCGCCGTCGCCGCGAACGACACCGGCAGCACCAGGCCGGCCACCGCGTGGCCGGCGATGCTCGTGCCGTCGAGCGCGTGCACGATCTCCTGCGACGGATTGGTCGCATCGCCTCCGAACGGCTCGAAGCCGGCCAACAGGATCGTCCGTCCACCCATGATGGCTCCCGCCACCTCCCTCTTAGGTCACCGCGCCATGGATTCGCCGACGGCCTTCCGTCGCCGGCATTCGTTCGCCCGCATCCTACGCGAGCCACCAGAGCAGGCCGAAATTGACCACCAGCAGCGCGAGCGCGGTCGGCCATTGCGCGCGGATCACGCCATACGGATCGGGCAGCTCCAGCAGCACCGCCGGCACGATGTTGAAGTTCGCCGCCATCGGGGTCAGCAGCGTGCCGCAATACCCGGTCAGCATGCCGATCGCGCCGAGGATCGCCGGATGCGCACCGTGCCGGTGCACGAGCAGCGGCAGGCCGACGCCGGCCATCATGACCGGGAAGGCGGCGAACGCATTGCCCATGATCGCGGTGAACAGGACCAGGCCGAGCGCGAACGCGACCAGGCAGGCGAGGCGGCTGTCGACCGGTATCACCGCCTCGACGATCGCCGCGATCGCGTCGCCGACGCCGGTGGCGGCGAACACGCTGCCGAGCGTCGCCAGCAGCATCGGCAGGATCGCCGCCCAGCCGAGCGCATCGAGTACGCGATGTCCCTCGTGCAGGCCGCTCGCGGGCGCCGCACCGGTGACGCGCAGAGCCGCGGCGAACGCGATGACGCAGGCGAGGCCGAGGGCGATCAGCGTCGCCTGTTTCAGGTCCAGCAGTGGCGCCATCAGCCCGGGCAGGTACTGGCAGGCGAGCACGATCGCGACCGTGACCAGCGGGATCAGCAGCGCCGGCAGGAACAGCCGGTTGCCCGCGCGCGCGGCCCGCTCGGCCTCGTCGCGCGCCGGCACCGACGCGCTGCGCTTCGCGCGCGCGGCGAGCGCACCGAGGGCGAGCACGCCCACGCCCATCGCCTGCGCCGGCCACTGCACGCCGGCGGTGGAGGCAGTGAGGATCGCCTTGCCGAACAGGAACGGGACCGCGACCAGGGCCCAGAACGCCGCATTCGCGACGCGTTTCGCGCGCAGGTCGGCGACGGCGGCGAAGAGGAGGAAGGCGCCGAGCAGGACGTAGACGGGTTCAAGTGTCAGCATCGCGGGCCTCCCGTGCGCGGCGCGCGGCATCGGCGCGCAGGCGGCGCCGGAACCAGGCGATGCGCGCCGCATGCAGGACGAACGCGGCCACCGCCGTCGGCAACGCCCACAGCGCGATCTGCAACGGCTGCAGGTCGATGCCGTGCTGGGCGTAGAAGCCCTGGATCAGCAGCACTGCGCCGAGCGCGATGAAGACGTCTTCGCCGAAGAACAGCCCCACGTTGTCGGTCGCCGCGGCGAGCGCGCGCACGCGCATGCGCTCGTCCCCGGCCAGTTCTCCCGCATCGCGTTCGGCGGCCGCCTCGCTCATCGGCGCGACCAGCGGCCGCACCGTCTGCGCATGCCCGGCGACGTTGGTCAGGCCGAGCATCGACAGCACCTGGCGCAGGCCGAGGTAGGCGACCAGCAGGCGCGTCAGGGTCAGTCCGCGGAAGGACAGGATCCAGTCGCGCGCGCGTTCGCGCAGCCCGTGGCGTTCGAGCAGGCCGATCGCGGGCAGGGTCAGCGCGAGCAGCAGCAGGGCGCGATTGCCGACGAAGGCATTGCCGAGCAGGGCGAGCAGCTCGCCGAGCGGCTTGCCGGCGGCGAGCCCGCTGGCGACGCCGGCGACGACCACGACCAGTGCGGGGTTGCGACGCATCGCGAAGCCGGCGACCACGACCGCGACGCCGATGAGCGGCCAGGCATTCATGCCGCCGCCGTGATCGCGATGCCCGCGCGATGCAGCGCCTCGTGCAGGCGGCGCGCGAACGCCGCCGCATCGTCGCGGTCGCCGTGCACGCAGATCGTGTCCGCGCCCAGTTCGAGCGTGCCGCCGCTTCGTGTCTCCACGCGCCGGTCGTGCGCGATCGAAAGCGCCTGCGCGACCGCCTCGTCGACGTCGGCGATGACCGCGCCGGCTTCGCCGCGCGGGACCAGGCTGCCGTCGTCGCGGTAGCGGCGATCGGCGAATGCCTCGTGCGACACCGCGAGGCCGGCACGCGCGCCCGCGCGCGGCAGCTCGCTCGCGGCGAGGCCGACCAGGCGCAGCGAGGCGTCGAACGCGCGCACCGCCTGCGCGATCGCGTCCGCCAGCGCCGCGTCGCGCGCCGCCATGTTGTAGAGCGCGCCGTGCGGCTTGACGTGCACGAGGCGCGCGCCGGCCGCGCGTGCGAACGCGGACAGCGCGCCGAGCTGGTACAGGGTCATCGCATGGACCTCGCGCGGCGAGACGCGCATCTCGCGCCTCCCGAAGCCGACCAGGTCCGGTAGCGACACGTGCGCGCCGGGCGCGACGCCAGCCGCGGCCGCGAGCGCGACCGTGCGCTGCATCGTCTCCGGATCGCCGGCATGGAAGCCGCAGGCGATGTTGGCCGAGCTGATGTACGGCATCACCTCGGCGTCGGCGCCCATGCGCCATGCACCGAAGGATTCGCCGAGGTCGCAGTTGAGGTCGATCGTTCGCTTCATCGATGCAGGCGTTCCCGGATCGCGTCGCACAGGCGCGCGAGTTCTGCTTCGCGGCGAAGATAGCGCGATTGCGCCTCGTCGAGGTCGATCGGTTCGAAGCGTACCGGTTCACCGGGGCGTCGCTGCGCGAGCCGCGGCAGGTCGACCGCGGCGACCTGGGCGATGCGCGGGTAGCCGCCGGTGGTCGGGTGCTCGGCCATCAGCACGATCGGATGGCCCGCGGGCGGCAGTTGCAGCGTGCCGCGCGCGACCGCCTCGCTCGCGAGTTCGAGCGGCATCGCCAGTGCGAGCGGCGCGCCGTCGAGGCGCATGCCGACCCGGTTCGATTCGGCGCGCACGCGGAACTCGCGACCGAAGAGCGCCGCCTGCGACGCGGCATCGAGCGCGCCGAAATGCGCGCCGTGCAGCGCACGCAGCGGCCGCGATGGATCGGGATCGAACCACGGCCGTGGATCGATCGACCAGCCGCCGGGCACGCCGCGCCCCTCGCCGTCGAACGCGATGCAATCGCCCTTGCGCAGGGCGCGGCCGTGCAGGCCGCCGAGGCCGGCGTTGACGTCGGTCGCCGCGCTGCCGAGCACGCGCTCGGAGGCGAAGCCACCGCCGATCGCGAGGTACGCGAACGCTCCACGTCGCAGGCGTCGCAGGTCGAGCGCGCTGCCGCGTGCGATCGCGAGCGGTCGCCACGCCTCGACCGCGACGCCGTCGAGGCGCGCGTCCGGATCCGCCCCGGCGATGGCGATCGTCGCCTCGCGGTCGAAGCGCAGCACCGGGCCGACCAGGCCGAACTCGAGCGCGACCGCATCATCCTGGTTGCCGACGAGCGCATTGGCGAGCCGCAGCGCGACCTCGTCCATCGCGCCTGCGTGGCCGACGCCGGCGAGCGCATGCCCGTGGCGGCCGCGGTCCTGCAGCGTCGACAGCAGGCCGGGTTCGAGCACGACCACGCTCATGCGGCGTCGAGCGTGGTGCGTGCCTGCAACGCCGCGAACCCGTCCGCGTCGATCGCACGGAAGCGCACGCGGTCGCCGGCGGCGAGCAGGTTCGGCGGTTCGCGCGCGGGATCGAACAGCGCCAGCGGAGTGCGCCCGATCAGGCGCCAGCCGCCCGGGAGTTCCGCCGGATAGATGCCGGTCTGCGCGCCGCCGATCGCGACCGATCCGCGCGGCACGCGCGTGCGCGGCGAGGCGAGGCGAGGCGCGTGCAGGCGCGGATCGAGCCCGAGCAGGTAGGGAAAGCCGGGTGCGAATCCGAGCATCGCGACCGAATAGTCGCCGGCGGCGTGCAGCGAGACGAGCTCGTCCGGCGCGAGGCCGAGCTCGGCCGCGACCGCGTCGAGGTCGCGACCGTCCTCGCCGCCGTAGCGCACGGGAATGTCGATCGTGCGACGTGCGTGCGCTGGCCGTGCGCCGCCGGCGGCAAGCGCTGCCTGCACGGCATCGGCGAACGCGCGCCACGGCGCGCCGCCCGAGATCCATGCGGCAGGGTCGTAGTGCAGGGCGAGGCTGGCGTAGCCGGCGACGGCATCGATCACGCCGGGCAGGCGCGCCGCGCGCAGGCACGCGAGCGCATCATGCACGCGCGCCGACAGCGCGGCGTCCACGCGGTCGCCGAAACGCAGCAGCAGCACCGTCTCGCCAAGCGGCTCGAACAGCGGCGGCTGGTCCGGACCGGAACCGGGAGCGATCGGCCTCACGCGAGCGTCGGCAGCGCTCCGCGCAGCGCGGCGATGCGCTCGGCGAGCGCGGCCGGCTCGTAGGGCATGCGATCGCCGTGGTTCCACACCGGCTTCGGCCACGCGACATCGGTGGCCCAGCGCGCGATGACGTGCACGTGCAGCTGCGGCACGACATTGCCGAGCGCGGCGATGTTGAACTTGTCCGGCGCGAGCAGCGCTTCGAGCGCGCGGCCGACCACGTCGAGTTCGGCCAGCAGGCTCGCGCGGTCGGCGCCATCGAGGTCGAACAGCTCGCGCGCGCCGGCGATGCGCGGGACCAGCACCAGCCATGGAAAGCGCGCGTCGTCCATCAGCAGCAGGCGCGACAGCCCGAGGTCGCCGAGCGGATGGGTGACCCCGACCAGGCGCGGGTCGATCGCGAAGCTCATGCCCGCCCCGCGAGGTGGCGTTCGAAGAACGCGAGCGTGCGCTGCAGCGCGGGCTCGGCGGCTTCGCGCACGTAGGCCTTCGGGTCGACCGTGCGGTCGAAGGCATGGCCGGCCGGGTAGGTGAAGATCTCCGCATCCGGCCATGCCTCGCGCTGGCGTTCGACCGCTTCCGGCGGGATCGATGCGTCGGCGTCGCCGAAGTGCAGCATCAGTGGCGCGCGCGGCTGTTCGCCGAGGAACGCGACGTTGCGCGCACCGTAGTAACCGACCGCGGGCATCGCGAGGCGCATCGACGCGAGCAGGGCGACCGTGCCGCCCCAGCAGTAGCCGACGCAGCCGATGCGGCCGGCGGACGCGATCGCCTCCGCCGCGCTGGCGACGTCCTCGACCGCGAGGTCGAAGCCGATCTCGCCGACCAGCTCGCGGCCGCGCCGGAAGCCCGCTTCGTCGTGGTCCAGCTCAACGCCGTGCTCGACGTGGTCGAAGAACGCCGGCGCGATGGCCGTCCAGCCGTGTCCGGCGAAACGGTCGACGACTGCGCGCATGTGCGCGTTGACGCCGAAGATTTCCTGAACGACGACGAGCCCGCCCCTGGGCGTGCCCGTCGGCTGCGCGAGGTACGCGCCGATGCATTGCATGCGCGAGGTATTGAGGTGGATCGTGCGTCCCATCGTCGGTCCGGCAGCGGCTGGTCGGCCCAGCGTCGTGCGCGTGGATGCGCATGTCAATGCCGACGCGGTGGATCACGGCCGCGCGTACCGCCACCGCGCGGCGCGTCCCGCGGTCGCGCCGGTCAGGCCGCGAAGCGATGCACGCGGTTGCGCCCGGCGCTCTTGGCCGAATACAGCGCCTGGTCGGCCGCCTCGAGCAGGCTCGCCGTCTTCGGCGCGGGCAGGTCGGCGAGGAACGCGATGCCGATGCTGATGGTCGCGATCGCGCGCAGCTCCGGCACGAGCCAGCCGAGCCGCGCGGCGACGTCCTCGCGCAGGCGCTCGGCCAGGGCGAGCACCTCGTCCGCCGGGCGATCGCGCACGACGACGATGAACTCCTCGCCGCCGAAGCGGCCGAGCAGGTCGGCCTCGTCGAGCCGTTCGCGCATGGCGCGCGCGCCCGCGACCAGCACCTGGTCGCCGAACAGGTGGCCGCAGCGGTCGTTGATCTGCTTGAAGTTGTCGAAGTCGACCAGCATGACCGCGAGCGGCGTCGCGGTGTCCGCGCCGATCTGCTGCTCGAGGCGCTCCAGCACGTAGCGCCGGTTGGAGACACCGGTGAGGCTGTCCGTCGTCGCGGCGGCGTAGAGGTCACCGGCCTGGCGGCGCAGGGTCTCGTTCGCTTCGCCGAGCGCGGCGCGCTGGCGCTCGATCTCCGCGTTGCGCTGCGCGAGCGCATGGTTGAGGCGACGGATGCCGCGGTAGCGCCAGATCGACACGCCGAGCGCGAGCAGCAGGCCGGCGAACGCGATCAGGCCGAGCCTGCGCTGCAGCAACTGGGTCTGGAGCCGGGCAGCCTGCAGTTCGTTGTCCTTGGCGAGCATCGCAAGCCGCTGCTCGGCGTCCGAGCGCGCGTGGCTGACCTCGAGCGCGGCGAGCTGGCGGCTCGCGCGGATGCCGATCAGTTCCTCGCGCGCGAGCGACGCCTTGTGCGCGAAGCGCAGCGCGGTGGCGTCGTCGTGCTCGGCGCGCGCGAGCTGTTCGCGGAGTGCATAGGCCTGCGCGAGTTGCGGCCGCAGGCGGGTCGCCTCGAGGCCGGCGATGGCCTCGTCGATCAGGCCGCGCGCGTGCAGGTGCTCGTTGCGACCGAGCGCGATTTCGGCCAGGTGCAGCAGCGAGCGCCCGACGATCTCGCGCTGGTCGAGCCGGCGCCCGAGCTCGAGCGCCTGCTCCAGTTCGGCCTCGGCGGCGGTGGAATCCTTCAGGCCGATCAGCGCGCGGCCGAGTTCGAGGTGCTCGAAGCCCTCGTGCGGCAGGTCGCCGAGCGCGCTGTCGATCGCCAGCGCCTCGCTGGCAGCGCGCCGCGCCGCGGCGTACTCGCCGATGTCGTTGAGCAGACTCGAGTAAGCGCCCATCACCGACGAGTACTCCGCCGGTACCCCGGCCTCGAGCGCCATGCGGATCGCGCGGCCGAAGTAGTCGCGCGAAGCGGCGATGTCCTCGACTTCACGGTAGAGCAGGGCGAGGTTGCGATAGGCGTTGGCGACGCGGTCGCCGCTGCGCTCGCGCGCCTCGACGGCGGCGAGGTGCGCCTTGAGCGCGGCGGCGAAGTCGCCGCGGTCGCGCTGGGTCGTGCCGAGGTCGGACAGCGCGCGCATCGCGCCGATCGCATTGCCCGCGCGCTCGTAGTCGGCGATCGCCTGCTGCTGGTGCGCGATGGCCGCGTCGAGGCGGCCGCGACGGCGCTCCATCACGCCGAGCGCGTTCTGAGCGAGTGCGGCGGCGTTGGCGTCGCCGTCTTCGCGCGCGAGCGCGAGCAGGCGCGTCGCGAAGCCGGTGCCGCGCTGGTAGGCGCCGACCTCGACCGAGCCCTGTACGAGCCAGCCGAGCAGCGCGCGCACGCCGCGCGTGTCGCCGCGCCGTTCGGCGATCGAGAACGCGGCGCGCCACTGGCGGTCGGCCACGGTCGGCACGTCGAACGCGAACGAGAACTGGCCGAGCGCGGACAGCAGCGCCTGGCGGGTCGCGCTGCCGCCGACCGCATCGGCGACGGCCAGGGTCACGCCGTCCGCGCCGATCGCGTCCACGCTGGCGACGAGCGCGCGGCTGCCGGCAGCGAGCTCGGCCAGGTCCTGCGGGCCGGCGTCCGCGCGCGCATCCGCGGCCGACACCACGATCGCCATGAAGGCGAGGCGGTGGACGAACTGGCCGGAACAGAGCCGCTGGCGCATCGGGTGGCCGATCCTCCGCCGGCCAAAGGCAGGCCGCGTCATGCGGCGATGCAAGAATAGCAGCAGGAGGCTGTCCCGGCGCAGCCGCGGCCTGTGCGCTGCCGCCGCACGCGGAGCTGTCCGGGCGCGCGCTTCGCGGCTAAAATGGCCGATTCGCCGCCACCCGCCATCCCATGTCGCGCCGCAACCCGAAGGTCGGATTCGTCAGCCTCGGCTGTCCCAAGGCCCTGGTCGATTCCGAACGCATCCTGACCCAGCTGCGCGTGGAGGGCTACGACATCGTGCCGACCTACGACGCGGCGGACGTCGTCGTCGTCAACACCTGCGGCTTCATCGACGCGGCGGTCACCGAGTCGCTCGACGCGATCGGCGAGGCGCTGGAGGAGAACGGCAAGGTCATCGTCACCGGCTGCCTCGGCAAGCGCGCCGAGGTCATTCGCGAGGCGCATCCGGACGTGCTGTCGATTTCCGGGCCGCAGGACTACGCCAGCGTGATGAATGCGGTGCACGCAGCGCTGCCGCCGAAGCACGATCCCTTCGTCGATCTCGTGCCGAGCGCACGGCGCCATGGTCCCGGCATCGTCGACGGCGTCGGCGTGAAACTCACGCCGAAGCATTACGCGTACCTGAAGATTTCCGAAGGCTGCAACCACCGCTGCTCGTTCTGCATCATCCCGTCGATGCGCGGCGACCTCGTCTCGCGGCCGGTCGACGACGTGCTGATCGAGGCCGAAAAGCTCGTCAGGGGCGGCGTGCGCGAGCTGCTGGTGGTGTCGCAGGACACCAGCGCCTACGGCGTGGACCTGCGCTACGCCGAGCGCGACTGGCGCGGGCGCGCCTACCCGACGCGCATGCTCGGGTTGTGCGAGGGCCTGGCCGAACTCGGTGCCTGGACGCGGCTGCACTACGTCTATCCGTACCCGCACGTCGACGACGTGATCCCGCTGATGGCCGACGGCAGGATCCTGCCGTACCTCGACATCCCGTTCCAGCACGCGAGTCCGCGCATTCTCCGGCTCATGAAGCGGCCGGGCGCGGTCGACAAGGTGCTCGCGCGCGTGCAGGCGTGGCGCCAGGCCTGCCCGGACCTGACCCTGCGCAGCACCTTCATCGTCGGCTTCCCGGGCGAGACCGAGGCCGAGTTCGAGGAACTGCTCGACTTCCTGCGCGAGGCGCAGCTCGATCGCGTCGGTGCGTTCGCCTATTCGCCGGTCGACGGCGCGAAGGCCAACGCGCTGCCGGATCCCGTGCCCGAGGAGGTCAAGGAGGAGCGCCTCGAGCGCTTCATGGAAGTCCAGGCCGGGATTTCCGCCGCACGCCTGGCGCGCCTCGTCGGCACGCGCCAGCAGGTGCTGGTCGACGAGGTCGACGCAGACGGCGCGATCGCGCGCTCGAAGGCTGACGCGCCGGAGATCGACGGCATCGTGCGCATCGACGACGGCCAGGCACTCAGGCCCGGCCAGTTCGCCGAGGTGGAGATCATCCACACCGACGAGCACGACCTGATCGGTCGACTCGCCGCGACGCACTGACGGCGGGCCGCGAGCGCACGGCCCCGTCGCCGCCGTGAACGCGATCGCCGCCGCCGAAGCATCCCGCCCCGCGGCCGCCACCGCGTCGCATCCGCTGCTGCGCGCGTGGTCGTTCCCCCGGCAGCGGTTGCCGGGCCTCGGGACGCTCGAGCGGCTGCGCACCGAGGCCGTGTCCGCCGACGGCATCGCGCGGCCAACATTCGTCGCGCAAACGCGCGCGCTGCTCGCCGACGGCCTGCACTACGAGGAGCGCATCGCGACGTGCGACCGCCTCGCGACGCGCGAACACGATGCGCACGACGCGTTCAACGCACTGGCGTGGGTGCGCCATCCGTGCCTCAAGTGGGCGTTGAACGCGCGTCAGGTCGCCGACATCGCGGCGGTCGGTCCGCGCCACCGCACGCGCGGGCAGTGCGCGATGACGCACTTCGACGAAGCCGGCGCGATCGCGTGGCTCGGCGACGGTGCAGTGCTGGCCGCCTGGGACGCGCACGACTGGCACGCGCTGTTCGTCCGGCGCCACGCCGACTGGGGGCGCCGCATCGCGGTGACGGTGTTCGGCCATGCGCTGCTCGAACACCTGTGGCGCGGCCACGCGCTGCCGGTCGCGAAGTGCCTCGTCGTGCGCGCGGATGCCGCAGCGATCGGCGCGCGTGCGGGCGATGCGGCGCTGGTCGAGCGCTGGCCCGCGCAGGAAGCGGCCGTCGCGCAGGCGATCCGCCGCGGCGATCTGCTCGCCGATCCACAGGAGCTGCGTCCGCTGCCGCTCGCCGGGCTACCGGGCTGGCATGCGGGCGACACCGCGACGCTGGTCGCGACCGCATCGTGTTTCCGGCCGGTGCGGTCGGGTCGGCGCTACCCCGCGCCGTGGCCTGCGGGCTAGACGGGCGGGGAACTTTCCACGCCCTTTGCGGTATCTTTCCGCGCGCTCCGCGCCCGGGGTACCGGCGACGCCGACGGGCCATTGCCCGTGCCGAGCCGTCGCGCGGCCGGCGCGGACGCCGCCAACCCGGGGTTCATGGCTTGCGTGACCGTACGTGCGCGGGCCGCCACGTTTTCACGAACGGAAGCAGTGACGACCACCATGATCGAAACCAGACAACTCACCAAGCGCTACGGCGAGTTCACCGCCGTGGACGCGATCAGTTTCAAGGTCGAGCCGGGACAGGTGCTCGGCTTCCTCGGCCCGAACGGCGCCGGCAAATCGACGACGATGAAGATGGTCGCGGGCTTCCTCGCGCCGACCTCGGGCGGCGCGACCGTCGCCGGCTTCGACGTCGAGAAGCAGCCGCTGGAGGCGAAGCGCGTGCTCGGGTACCTGCCGGAAGGCGCGCCGAGCTACGGCGAAATGACGGCGCGCGAGTTCATCGAGTTCATCGCGGACGTGCGTGGGCTGACGGGCGAGCAGCGGTACGCCCGCATCGACGACGTGGTCGGTCGACTGCAGCTGGAGAAGGTGCTGGAGCAGCCGATCGACACGCTGTCGAAGGGCTTCAAGCGTCGCGTCGGCCTCGCCGGTGCGATCGTGCACGACCCCAAGGTGCTGATCCTCGACGAGCCGACCGACGGCCTCGACCCGAACCAGAAGCACGAGGTGCGCACGCTGATCAACTCGATGGCGCGCGACAAGACCATCGTGATCTCGACCCACCTGCTGGAGGAAGTGCACGCGGTCTGCACGCGCGCGATCATCATCGCCGGCGGCCGCATCCTCGCCGACGCGACGCCGTCCGAGCTGGAGGCGCGCTCGCGCTACCACCAGGCGGTCTCGCTGACCGCGACCGACCTGCAGCAGGCGAAGGACGCGCTGGCGAGGGTCGCCGACATCGCCTCGATCGAGGTCGATCCGCAGGACAACCGCATCACCGCGTTCCCGAAGCCGGGCCGCTCGATCTTCGTCGCGGTCGGCGACGCGCTGAAGGCGCAGAACGTCACCGTGCGCGAACTCGCGCTCGAGCCGGGCCGGCTCGACGAGGTGTTCCGCACCATCACCCAGGGCGCGACCGCGACGGGGGCACGCGCATGAACGGCACGCTGACGATCTTCAAGCGCGAACTGCGCAGCTACTTCTCGACCCCGGTCGCCTACGTCTTCATCGTGATCTTCCTGCTGCTTTCGGGCGCGTTCACGTTCTACCTCGGCAATTTCTACGAGCGCGGCCAGGCCGACCTGCAGGCGTTCTTCACCTTCCATCCGTGGCTGTACCTGTTCCTCGTGCCGGCGGTGTCGATGCGCCTGTGGGCGGAGGAGCGCAAGAGCGGCACGATCGAACTGCTGCTGACCCTGCCGGTCACGATGTGGCAGGCGGTCGCCGGCAAGTTCCTCGCTGCGTGGGCGTTCATCGCGATCGCGCTGGTGCTGACGTTCCCGATCTGGCTGACCGTCAACTACCTCGGCGATCCCGACAACGGCGTGATCTTCGCCAGCTACCTTGGCTCGCTGCTGATGGCAGGCGCTTTCCTCGCGATCGGGTCGTGCCTGTCGGCGGCGACGCGCAACCAGGTCGTCGCCTTCATCCTGACCGTGGTCATCTGCTTCCTGCTGCTGCTGGCGGGCTATCCGCTGGTGCTCGACGCGATCCGTGCGGTCGCCGGGCAGGGGGTCGCCGATGCGTTCGCCGGGCTCAGTTTCCTGACCCACTTCGCCTCGATCAGCAAGGGCGTGATCGACCTGCGCGACCTGGTCTATTTCCTGCTGACGATCGCCGCGTGGCTGTACGCGACCGCGGTCGTGATCGACATGAAGAAAGCGGCCTGAGGAGGGATCCCGACGATGCAAGCCAATCGCAAGTTGCTCTCCGGCACCGCCCTGGTCGTCATCGCGGTGCTGTTCGTGGCCGTCATGCTGCTGGTCAACGTGCTCTTCCGCGGCGCACGGCTGGACCTGACCGAGAGTCGGCTGTACACGCTGTCCGACGGCACCCGGAACATCCTGAAGTCGCTCGACGAACCGATCGATCTCACCCTGTTCTTCTCCGACAAGGGCAGCGAGAACCTGCCGCAGCTGCGCTCGTACTACACGACCGTGCGCGAGATGCTGCAGGAGATGGCGTCCCGGTCGAACGGCAAGCTGCGCCTCTCGGTGGTCGACCCGCTGCCGTTCTCCGAGGACGAGGACCGCGCTGCCAGCCTCGGGCTGCAGGCGGTGCCGGTGTCGGCGGCCGGCGACAAGGTGTTCCTCGGCCTCGCCGGCACCAACTCGACCAACGGCCGGGCGGCGATCCCGTTCCTGCAGCCGGACAAGGAAGCCTTCCTCGAGTACGACGTCGCCAAGCTCATACACGAGCTGCAGACGCCGAAGAAGCCCGTCGTCGGCCTGCTCTCGGGCCTGCCGATCTCGGCAGGCTTCGATCCCGAGACGCGCCAGATGCGCCAGCCGTGGGCGATCTACCAGCAGTGGGCGCAGCTGTTCGACGTCAGGACGGTCGAAGCGGCGACCCTGAAGGCGGTCGACGCGGACATGGACGTGCTGATCGTCGTGCAGCCGAAGAACCTGGGCGACGACGCGCTCTACGCGATCGACCAGTTCGTGCTGCGCGGCGGGCACCTGCTCGTGTTCGTCGACCCGAGCGCGGAACTCGACACCAGCGGCGCCGACCCGTCCAACCCGATGGCGGCGATGATGGCCGACCGCTCGTCCGACCTGCCGAAGCTGTTCAAGGCCTGGGGCGTCGAGTACGACCCGCGCAAGGTCGTGATCGACCGCGCGCGCGGCGTGCCGATCAGCCTCGGCGAAGGGAGCGCGCCGGTGCGCCATCCCGGCATCCTCGGGCTCACCCAGGGCGACCTCAACCACGACGACGTGCTGACCGCGAACCTCGACACCATCAACGTGTCGACCGCCGGCTACTTCGACCTCGCCAAGGACGCGAAGGACGAGAAGCTCGTGCCGCTGCTGCAGACGACCTCGGACGCGATGTCGGTCGCGTCGGACCGCCTGCGCATGCTCGGCGACCCGTCCACGCTGCTGCAGGGCTACCAGCCGGCCGGCTCGCCGTTCGTGATCGCCGCGCGCCTGACCGGCAAGTTCAGGAGCGCATTCCCCGAGCGCGAAGGCCCCGACGCGCTGAAGGAGTCGAAGGACGACAAGGGCCAGATCGTTCTGGTCGCCGACACCGACCTGCTCAGCGACCGCCTGTGGGTGCAGGTGCGCTCCTTCCTCGGCCAGGCGATCCTGAATCCGTTCGCGAACAACGGCGACTTCGCCGTCAACGCGCTCGACAACATGGCCGGTTCCAGCGACCTCATCTCGATCCGTGGCCGCGCGACCTCGCAGCGCCCGTTCACGACCGTGGAGGCGATCAAGCGCAGCGCCGACGAGCGCTTCCGTGCCAAGGAGCAGGACCTGCAGCGCGAGCTGTCCGAGACCGAGCGCAAGCTGACCGAGTTGCAGAGCGCGAAGAGCCAGGACGAGGCGATGATCCTGTCGCCCGAGCAGAAGGCCGAGCTCGAGAAGTTCCTGGCGCGAAAGCTCGAGATCCGCAAGGAACTGCGCCAGGTACGCCGCCAGCTCGACGCCGAGATCGAATCGCTCGGTACCCGCCTGAAGATCGTCAACATCGTGCTCGTGCCGCTGCTGCTGACGCTCGGCGCGCTCGCATTCGCCGGGTGGCGCCTGCAGCGTCGCCGGGCCGCACAGGGAGGCCACGCATGAACCGCAACACGCTGATCGGCCTCGCGGCCGCGGCCGTCCTCGCGATCGTCGCCGCGGTCGCGCTGAACCACGTGGACCGCCCGCAGAGCGAGGCGATCGAGGCTTCGGGCCCGCTGCTGCCGGCGTTGCGTGACCACGTCAACGAGGTCTCGCGCATCGTCGTCACCGGCGCCGGCGATGCCGTCGTCGCCACGCTCGAGCGCGGCAAGGACGGCTGGACGCTCGCGGAGAAGGGCGGTTACGCCGTCGACACGGGCAAGCTGCGCGGCTTCCTGCTCAAGCTCGCCGACGCGAAGAAGCTCGAGCAGAAGACGTCCAACCCGGACAAGTACGCGCAGCTTGGCGTCGAGGACGTCTCCGCGAAGGACGCCAAGGGCATGCAGGTCGAACTCGGTGGCCTCGCGCAACCGGTGCGGCTCGTCGTCGGCAACAGCGACGCACGTGGCGGAACCTACGTGCGCGTGGTCGGCGAGGCGCCGAGCTGGCTCGTGTCCGGTGCGCTGACGGTCGACAAGAGCGCGGCGGACTGGCTGCGCAAGGACCTCGTCGACATCGCCGCGAACCGCATCGAATCGGTCTCGATCACGCGGGCGGACGGCGGCACGCTGCACGTCGCCAAGAAGGCCGAGGGCGATGCGAACTTCGTGCTGTCGGACATCCCGAAGGGACGCGAGCCCGGCTCGGAGTACACGATCAACGGCCTCGCGTCGACGCTCGCCAGCCTGCGCTTCGACGACGTCGTGCCGGGCAAGGATGCGCCGGCCCCGGAATCGGGCGTGCTGAAGGCGCGTTACCAGGCCTTCGACGGCGTCGTCGTCGAGGCGACGGCGTGGGAGAAGGACGGCAGGCACCACGCGCGTTTCGTCGCATCGCTCGACCGCGACGCGGCCGTGCGCCACATCGACGCCCTGCAGGCGAAGGAGAAGGCCGACTACGAGGCGGCGAAGGTCGCCGCCGATGCGGAGGCGAAGGATGGCAAGGCCGATGGCGCCGGCGCGGCGAAGCCGGCCGAGCCTGCGTCCGTCGCCGACGCGGCGAAGGATCGCGAGGCGCGCCTCGCGACGGCGGCGAAGGACGTCGACGAGCTCAACGCGCGCTTCGGCGACTGGACCTTCGTCGTGCCCGCGTACAAGTTCGCGAACATGGACAAGTCGCTCGAGGACCTGCTGAAGCCGGTCGAAGAGGGCAAGGCCGACGCCGCCAGGCCGGCGAAGAAGAAGAAGGGCTGAGGCATGCGCACGCCCGAGCCGTCGCTGTCGCGATGCGCCCCGGGCGTGCGGCCCTGCGGCATGCACGCGGAGCGCGGCCGGTGAACCCGGCGCGCTCCGCACTGCTCGCCGGTGCCGTCCTCGGCGCCGGCGCAGTGGCGCTCGGTGCGTTCGGCGCGCATGCACTGCGTGCGTCGCTCGATGCGGCGGCGCTGTCGACCTGGCGCACCGCGGTCGACTACCAGTTCTGGCACGCGCTGGCGCTGCTCTGCACCGGGCTGCTCGCGCAGCGCCGCAGCAGTGGCCCGCTGCAGGTCGCGACGGTCGCGTTCGTCGCCGGCTGCCTCGTGTTCTGCGCATCGCTGTACGCCCTGGCACTCGGCGGGCCGCGCTGGATCGGCGCGATCACGCCGGTCGGTGGCGTCGCCTTCATCGCCGGCTGGGTCGCGCTCGCGCTGCACGCGCGTCGTTGAGTCCCGGCGCACCGGGCCTGCGCCGCCCGGCGCGGTCGTCGCGCACATCGCGCCGTGGGCGAGCCGCCGGCATCGCCGATGGAGGGAACGCCGGCTGCCCTCGTCGACGCCGTCATGCCGTGCATGCACGCACGATCCCGATGCCCGCGACTGCCGCACGCCGCCGACACCCTGACGGGACGGCCAACCAGCGCCGGGCGCCGCGTAGGTCGCCTGACGCGCCGCGGGACGGGCGAGGCGCCTTGCGCGCCGTGGCCTCGCGTCGCCCTGTCCTCCGTTGACTCCGGTACACCCCGCGACAGGAGCCGAATCGCGTGCGCACCCGTTTCATCCTCGCGTTGCCCGCAGCCCTCGCCATCGCAACGCCCCTGCATGCCCAGAATCTCGTACTCAACGGAGACTTCGACGAGAGCCTGGAAGGTTGGGGGGTGACCGGCGATCCGAACATGACGGCGCAGTGGCTTCCGGATGATTCCCACGGGGACCCACAATCCGGTTCGCTCCGCGTCACCAACCTCTCGCTCGGCGAAAGCAACGGCGTCACCGTCCGCCAGTGCATTCCCGTCAACAGCGGCCAGCAGTACACGGCGACCGGCAGGTTGCGCATTCCTTCGGGCGATGGACAGCTCATCACGAATCACGCCCGCATCAGCCTGCGTTGGTACGACGGTGCGGACTGCACGATCGCGAACGGCGGCCCCGTGAACAGTGCCTCACCCGGCAGCTTCGACACCTGGGTCGAGCAGACCGTCACCGCGACCGCGCGGTCGGGAGCGCACAGCGCCGAATTGCGCGCGCTGGCGACGAAGTACCCCGCAGGCGGCAGCTTCGCGGCCGACTTCGACGCCATCACCCTGACCACGCCATCGATATTCAGGAACGGTTTCGATTGAGCCCGTCGCCCTGCGGTCCCCGAGGGGGCGCGACGGGATCGCCGCAGGATCGTCCGCCGAGGGATGGTCGGTGGGCGAACGCGTCGAAGGGCACGTCGAACGGGCACGAAGCGAGGGTTCCGTTCCCGCCCGTCGCTGGAAGCACCGGTCAAGCGCGTCGCTCGCGAAAACGCCGGCGTCGACGCCAGGCCGGGTCGAAATGAAGTCGAGGAAACGGTTCGATGCGGCGCCGGTCCCGCCGTTCATCGCGCAGGCGGCCGCGCGTGCCAGCACCAGTGCCACGGCTCGTAGGCGATGCCGTGCCGGTTGCCGCGCGGGAAGGACAGAGCGAAACCGAAGCGGGCCGCGTTCGCCTCGAGCCAGGCGAACGCGGGTGACTGCTCGAACACCTCCTCGAGCGCGGCGTGGCCGGGCGTGGTCAGGTCGACGGCGCGCCCGCTGTGGTGCTCGCTGTAGCCGGGTGCCGCGCTCACGCGCAGGATTTCCTCGATCGACTGCCCTCGCTCGAGCTTGCGCCGCAGGATGCCGAGCTGGTATTCGGCGGAGCGGAATGCCGACACCGGCTGCAGCGCGACGCCGTCACCGGCGGCGGCCGCGACCATGTGCGCCAGCGCGCGCGCGGCGCGCGGCACCAGCCATTGCAAGCGCTGGTGGATGTCGGGGCCGATGCAGGCGAGTCGGCGCGGTTCGCGCACGAGCGGCAGGCCGCGCGCGCGGCCGTAGTCACGCGGCACGCCGAGCGCGTGCGCCTCGCGCAGGATCGCGCTGCGGCGCTGCGCGTCGCAGCGCGCGGGAGGAACGGGCGCGTCCCCGGGCATCGGCCTGCGCGTGTCCTTCAGAGCGGCTTGACGTAGAAGCCGGCGACGCGACCGTCGCTGCCGCAGGCGACCTGCGCGTACAGGTTCGCCTTGTCGAAGATCAGCGGGATCGTGATCGCGATGTAGCCGGCGCTCATCATCGGGTGGGCCTGGCCGCGTGCCTGCAGCGCGCCGAACTGCGACAGCGATTCCCAGGCCTTGCGGAACTGCGCGGGTGGCAGGGCGGAGCGCATCTTCGCATCGAAGTCGCGCGTGGCCGCGGCATAGTCGCCCTTCTGCGCGGCGTCGAGCAGCGCGGTCGCGCGTGCCTCGCAGCCAGCGGCGAGGCGCTTGTCGACCTCGTTCGGCGCGGACTGCGATGCGAGTGGCGAGAGGTGGTCGCTGCGCACCGGTTCGGTCGCGCCGGCCTTCGCGGCCTCGGGCGCGGTGTTGCCGGCCGCTTCGGTCGGCGCATCCCCGGCCTTCGTCGTCGGCACCTCCAGCGTCGCCGGGGCGTCCGCCGCCGGCGCCTCTTCGGCGACGACTGGCGGAGTCTGGGCCGGAGCTTCGGACGGAGCTTCGGACGCTGCCGCCGATGCCGGCGCCGCCTCGGCCGGCAACGTCGATTCCGCCGTCGCGTCGGCAGCCGTGTCGATGGGCGCATCGGCCGTTGCTGCCTCACTGGGCTGCGCCGCCGCGGCCGCGGGCTCCGGTTCGGCCGTCGCTGCCGCTTCCGCCGCGGGCGCGGCGCCGCTGGCTTGCGCGTCTAGCGGTTCGGTCGGCTTGCCGTCCTTCGCGCGCGCCATCGCGTCGAGGTCGAGTGCCTGCGGGTCGACCGCCGTGGACGCCGCTTCGGCGGGCGGCGCCGATGGCTTCTTCTTCGGGGCGCCCTGCGCGGCACCGCAGGCGAGCAGGGCAGACGCGAGCAGGGCGAGCGATCGGTTCGTCATGACGGGTCTCCGGGCGGATGGCGCAAGCTACCACGCGCCAGCTGTCGCGTTGATGAGGGCGGGTGCCCGGCGAGCAAGCGCGGAGGGCGCACCCGCCGGCGGGATGCTACGCTCGCGCGTCCATCGGGGAGGAGGACGCCATGGGGATCGGATCACATGCCGCGGTGCTCGCCGCCGGCCTGTTGCTCGTCGGTGCGCGCGCGCTCGCCGCGCCCGCGCACTACGTCGTGTTCGAGATGGATGGGGACGGCCGGGTCGAGCCGGTCTACTACACGCGGGTCGACCTGCAGCCCGACCGCTCCCGACAGCCGGCGCAGGCCGCGGCCGCGCTCGCAGGTGACGAAGTGGAGTTCCGGGTATCGCGCGGCGGCGCCGACCTCGGTACGCGCCGCGTCGAGGTGCCGCTGCTGCGCGGCGAGTTCGCGCGCGACCCGGAGCGGGGCGACGGCGCGATCGTGGCGACGCCCGCGATCGACGCGCCGCGCAGTTTCGTCGTCCGCATCGGGCTCGACGAGGCCGACGCGATCGCGTTCGGCAGCGACCCCGCGCAGGCATTCGACCTCGCCGCGCTCGCCGCGCGCGCCGACGCGCTGCGGCTGCCGCACTCGGCGGTGCCGAAGATCGAGCGGGTCCGCGGCAGCGGCTCGCCCGCGAACCGCGTCGACGTGCTCGTGTTCGGCGACGGCTATACCGCCGCGCAGGAGTCGACCTTCCATGCCGACGCGGCGATCCTGCGCGATGCATTCTTCGGCCTGACGCCGTACCGCGAGTACGAGAACTTCGTGAACTGGACGACCGCCTTCGTCCCCTCGAACCAGTCCGGCGCCGATCATCCGCCGTACCTGGCCGGCTGCAACAGCCAGGGTTGCTGCGGTGATCCCGACATGCAGTCCGATCCGTTCGCCGGCCAGTTCGTCGATACCGCGTTCAACGGGCGCTTCTGCACCTCGCAGATCCACCGCCTGGTCACCGTCAGCCAGGGGCTCGTGCTTGCCGCGGCGGCCGCCTATCCGGACTGGGACAAGATCGTCGTGGTCGTCAACGACCCGGTCTACGGCGGCTCCGGCGGCACCCTCTCGGTGACCTCGACCCATGCGCAGGCGAACCAGATCGTGCTGCACGAATACGGCCACAGCTTCACCGAGCTGGCCGACGAGTACAGCTCGCCGTATCCGCTGTTTCCAGCCTGCAGCGACCTCTCCGGCAGCACGCCGTGCGAGGCGAACGTGACCAACCAGGCCACGGCTTCGCAGGTGAAGTGGCGCAGCTGGTTCGCGCCGGGCAACCCGATCCCGACACCGCCAGGCGCGCCCGGCGTCGGCCTGTTCGAGGGCGCGCGCTACCTCGCGACCGGCATGTACCGGCCAGTCGACACGCAGTGCCTGATGCAGTTCCTCGGCGTGCCGTTCTGCCCCGTCTGCCGACAGGAGTACGTGCGCACGCTCTATCGGGGCGGCTGGGGCACGCCGGCCGGTGGCATCGACCTGGTCGAGCCTGGTAGTGAATCGCCGTCGCCGGCATCACCGGTGGCCTACGTGCCGGGGACGACGCAGACCTTCAGCGTGACCCTGCTCGAACCGACGATCGGCGACCTCGACGTTCAATGGCTGCTCGACGGGGTTCCCGTCGACGGCGCGCACGATGCGAGCTTCGAGTTCAGCCAGTCCGGTTCCTCGCCCGCCTCCCGCACGCTCGAGTTGCGCGTCATCGACGCGACGCCGTTCGTCTCGGCCGGGATGGCCGAGGGCCTGCTCGTGCACGGCCGCAGCTGGACCATCGAGGTCGACGGCGACGTCATCTTCCGCGACGGCTTCGACATCGGGTCGTGACGCACCGCGTTCTTCCACGCCGCCGTCAGGCGTGGGGGACGCGCCCGAACACCTCGGCGACCGCGATCATGTCGCGGTCGCCGAGGCCGGCCTCGAGCGCGCGACGCCAGAGCGTGGCGCAGGTGTCGATCAGCGGCGCGCCCGCGCCGGCTTCGCGCGCCTGCGCGGCGACGAGCGCGACGATGGTCGCGACGTCGCGCACCGCGGCCTGTGGCGCGGCGTCGCCGCGTGCGAACAGGTCCAGCTTCGCGCGCGACACCGCGCTCGCCATGGGACCTGCGTCGAGCGCCTCGCGCAGCAGCGTGAAATCGATGCCGGCGCAACGCGCGACGTGCACGGCCTCGGCGAGCGCCGCGACCGTCGCGACGAGATAGTGGTTCACCGCGAGCTTGAGCTGCGACGCGTGCGGCACGGGGCCGCAGCGGACGATGCGCCGGCACGCCGGCGCCAGCAGCGAGGCGACCGCGTCGATCGCCGCCGCGTCCGCACCGGCCAGCATGGCGACCAGTTCGCCGCGCTCGGCCGGGCCGCGCGAGCCGGACACCGGCGCCTCGACGTAGCGCGCGCCGGCCGCGAGCAGGTCGCGTTCGAGCCCGCGCGAATACCGCGCCGACACGGTGCCGAGCTGCACGAAGGTTCGGCCGCGCACGCGCCCGGCGAACGTGGTCGAGCCGCGACCGATCACGGCATCGAGCGCGGCATCGTCGATCAGCATGAGCAGGACCGTCGAGCACCCGTCACACAGGGCTTCGAACGAGCCGGCGGCGCGCGCGCCGAGTGCGAGCAGCGGCTCGCAGCGGTGCGGCGAGCGATTCCAGACCACCAATGGCACGCCTGCGCGCAGCAGGTTGGCGGCGATCGCCGAACCCATCGTGCCGATGCCGGCGAAGCCGACGCTCACAGGACGGTCTCCGCCTCGAAGGCCGGCTCCGACCACAGGCGCCTGCGCAGGAAGGCGACGACCTCGTCGAACGCGCGGCGCGTCGGCGAGCCCTCGGCGTCGACGAGGTTCGCGCTGAACACGCTGTGCGGGCCACCGACGACCTCGCGGAAGAACGGCGGCGGAGCGGGATTCGCGGCGGCGTCGGGCAGCACGCGAGCGACGAAGCGCGGCCCGAGCGCGGCGGCGTAGGCCGCGAAGCGCGCGGCGCGGCAATGACGGTCGCCTTCGAAACGGTAGGCGAGCACCTCCAGGTCCTCGCGCTCGAGGCGTTCGCGCACGCGGCGCAACTCGTCGGCATCGCTCTCGAGCGCGGCCGGATCGTCGAGCGGCAAGGACGGTTGCGCCAGCACCGGTGCGAGCACGGCCGGTTCGAGCATCATCGCCAGCGCGAAATTGCCGGTGAAGCACATGCCGACCGCGCCGACGCCGCGACCGCCGCATTCGCGCAGGGCGAGGCGCGCGAGCGCGCGCAACCAGGCCGTCACCGGGCTCGAGCCGCGCCCGGCCAGGGCATGGAACTCCGCGCTGACGCAGGCGCGACGAAGCACCGCCAGGCCGTCGGCAGCGCCCGGATAGGCGCCGTCACGGCCGAACAGCGACGGCAGGTAGACGCGGAAGCCGGCCTCGCGGATCCAGCGCGCGAACCGGGCGACGTCCGGACTGATGCCCGGCATCTCGGCCATCACGACGACCGCGGGGCCGTGGCCGGAGACGTGCACGCGCCGTCGCACGCCGTCGAGCGTCAGCTGGCGTGGATCGAAGTCTTCGAGTGGGTCGTCGCGGTCGTGCGCGTGCATCGGTAGTCCGGTGTTTACGGTGCGAGCCATTGCAGCGCGCCGAGCGCGCGCGTGGTAGTGTCCGTTGCGACACGGATCGGGCGATTTCGGACATGGCCGATTTCGAGCTGCTGCTGCTGGACGGAACCAACCCGAGTGGCGTCGCGATGACGCGGGACATCCTCGCCGCCGCCGCGCTGGCCGCCGCGCGTGGCGGGCTCGCCGCGCCGACCTGGGTGATGCGCTCGCCGTCCGGCGGCCACGTCCGCCTGCAGGGTGGCATCGGCGCCGAGACCCGCCCACTCGTGCGGCCGCGCCGCGGCCGGCTGCCCGTGCTGCTCGTGCCGGGCATCTGGGTCGGTGCCGCCGCCGAGCTGCATGCGCGCCTCGCGGCGGAGGATGCGCGGCGCGCGATCGCACACGTCGCTGCGCACGTCGCCGCAGGTGGCGCCGTCGGTGCCTCGTGTTCGGCCGTGTTCCTGCTGCACGCGGCCGGCGTCCTCGAAGGTCGGCACGCGACCACGACCTGGTGGCTCGCGCCCGAACTCGCGCGCGTCGCGCCGACGGTGCGCGTCGAGGCGAACCGCATCCTCTGCGTCGACGGACCGGTGATCACCGCCGGCGCGGCGTTCGCGCAGTCCGACCTGATGCTGCACCTGCTGCGCGCGCGCTTCGGCGCGCGGCTGGCGGACGGCGTCTCGGGCGTGCTGCTCCTGCATGAGCGCACGCAACAGGCGCAGTTCGTGCTGCCCGCGATGCTGGCGAGCGGCGACGCGCTGGTCGGCCGGCTGACGCGCCGGGTCGAGGCGGCGCTGCCGTCGGTTCCGTCGGTCGCGCAGCTCGCGCGCGAACTGTGCGTGTCGGAACGCACGCTCGGCCGCCACGTGCGGCATGCGACCGGCATGGGCACCAATGCGCTGACGCAGCATCCGCCTGCACCGCGCGCGCAGCCTGCTGCAGACGAGCCGGATGAGCGTCGAGCGCGTCGCCGCAGCGGTCGGCTACCAGGATGCGACCGCATTGCGCCGACTGGTACGCACGGCGACCGGGACGACGCCGGCCGGGGTGCGCGCGACGGCGATGGTCGCGCCGGTACGGACGCCTTCGAAGCGCACGCGCTGATGCATGCGCGCGACGCTGCGCGCGGCGGCGCCCCGGCTCAGTGTCCCGCGGTCACGGCGTTCGCGGCGCGCAGCTCGATCCGGCCGAGCAGGTCGAGGCCGGCGTAGAACTTCCACGGATCGCCGTCGCCGACCGCGAGCACGATATGGCCGGCATCGAAACCCTGCAGCGCTGCATCGAAGCTGCGCCAGCGGCCGTCGACCCAGGCCTGCGCCCAGGCGTGCGGCACGAACACCTGGTCCTTGCCGGCGAAACCGGGCGCGTAGGCGAGGCCGTCGACGACGCGCGTGGCGATGCCGAGCGCGCGCCCCATCGCCGCGACCAGCACCGCGTGCTCGGTGCAGTCGCCTTCGGGCTTGCGCACGACCTCGAGCGCGGACGCGTAGCCGACGTCGAGCGACTTGTCGCGGATGTAGCCGCGCACGAAGCGTTCGATCCGGCGCATGCGCTCGGCCGGCGTGGCGGCGTCGCCGACCGCTTCGCGCGCGAGCGCGACGAGGTCGGGTGCGTCGCTCTGCAGCCAGTCGTTCGGCTGGAAGTCGGATGGCTGCGGACGCGCATCCGTCGGGCCCGCGGCGCGCGGATCGACGGTGACGATGCGCTCGCCGCCGCGCACGACGACGCGCTGTTCGTCGGTCTCGGGCAGGTCGAACGCGCCGCCCTTCGAGGCGAGCGTGTAGCGCATCGGCGCGGCGAGTTCGTCGCGTGCGAGGGCGCGCGGCGACGCCACCAGCGTGCGCTCGAACACGTCGCCGCCCTGGTTCGGCGCGGTCGCGCAGGCACGGTCGCAGGCGAGCAGGACCAGATCCACCCCCATGATCGGCATCGTCACCTTGTACGGCGTCTGCTCGTCGTCGACCCACAGGCGCGTCTTCATCGGCGCACCGGGAAACTCCAGGGTCTGCTCGATCCGATGCAGGCGGCGCTGGCCGTCCGGCAGGTCGACTGGCTCGACGGCCGCGACGACCGAGGTCACGCGCGTCGCTTCGGCGCCCGACGGCTGGAACGCGAGCACGTCGTAGCGGGTGCCCGGCGCGAGGCCGGCGCGCAGGCCGGCGAGACGCTGCCCTTCGGCGAGCAGCGCGCCCTCGGGCCACGCGATCGAGCGCCGCTGGGTCGCGCCGCCGGTGCTGGCGACGACTTCGGCGCGGCCGTCGCGGACCGTGCCCTCGGCGCGCGTTTCGATGCCGGACAGCCGCGACACGCTGGCGTAGGCGAGCGGGCGGCCGTCGGACGTCTCGACCGAGGTCTCGGTGCTCCCGATCGAGACCGCGGTGCCGGCGCGATCGAGCTCGATCTGCAGCGACTGCGTCGTGCGGACCTCACCGGCGACGGCTTCGCGGCGGGATTCGAACGAGCCGATCTTGCGGCCGTCGAGCAGGACGGTGAACCACTGCACCGATGGTGGCGCCGCGTTCGCGAGCGCGGGCAGCAGCAGGAGGGCGGCGACGAGGCGCATGCCGATGGACCCGAGGGAGCGTGTGCATAGTGTGCACCATGCGCGACGCCGCAGGCGCCGGCCCGCCGCGCCGGCGGTCGATCGCCGCTAGAATGGCGGGCCCTCCGCAGCACCATCCCCGCATGAAGCCCTTCGGTACCCCGCATACCCCGAGCGCGATCCGCGTGCTCCTGCTCGGTTCCGGCGAACTCGGCAAGGAGGTCGCGATCGAGCTGCAACGACTCGCGGTCGAGGTCGTCGCGGTCGATCGCTACGCGAACGCGCCGGCGATGCAGGTGGCGCACCGCGCCCACGTCATCGACATGCTCGATCCACAGCAGCTGCGCCGCGTGATCGAGCTGGAGCAGCCGGAGCTGGTCGTGCCGGAGATCGAGGCGATCCATACCCAGACCCTGGTCGAGCTCGAACAGGCGGGGCTCGCCGTGATCCCGACCGCGCGCGCGACGTGGCTGACGATGGACCGCGAGGGCATCCGCCGCCTCGCCGCGGAGGAGCTCGGGCTGCCGACCTCGCCGTACCGCTTCGTCGACACGGTCGAGGAGTACCGTGCCGCGGTCGCCGCGATCGGGCTGCCGTTCGTGATCAAGCCGGTCATGAGCAGCTCGGGCAAGGGCCAGAGCACGGTGCGGCGCGCCGGGGACGTCGACGCCGCGTGGGACTACGCACAGTCCGGCGGCCGCGCCGGCAAGGGCCGCTGCATCGTCGAGGGCTTCGTCGCCTTCGACTACGAGATCACCCAGCTCACCGTCCGCCATGCCGGCGGCACCAGCTTCTGCGAACCGATCGGCCACCGCCAGGAGAAGGGCGACTACCGCGAGTCGTGGCAGCCGCAGGCGATGAGCGCGAAGGCGCGGGCCGAGGCGCAGCGCCAGGCCGGCGCGATCACGGCGGCGCTCGGCGGGCGCGGCGTGTTCGGGGTGGAGTTCTTCGTCAGGGGCGAGGAGGTGATCTTCTCCGAAGTCAGCCCGCGACCGCACGACACCGGGCTCGTCACGCTCGTCTCGCAGGACCTGTCCGAGTTCGCGCTGCACGCGCGCGCGATCCTCGGCCTGCCGATACCGGTCATCCGCCAGCTCGGGCCATCGGCGTCGTGCGCGGTGCTGTGCGCCGGCGACGGCGCGCAGCCGCGCTACCACGGCGTCGCCGAAGCGCTGGCCGAACCGGATACCGCCGTGCGCCTGTTCGGCAAGCCGGAGGTGCACGGACAGCGCCGCATGGCCGTCACGCTCGCGCGCGACGTCGACACCACCGCCGCGATCGCCAAGGCCGTGCGCGCGGCGGGCTGCCTCAGGGTGGAGCCGTGAGCGCCCGCGATATCGATCACGCCCGGCACGTGCCCGGCTTCCCGAACGGCGGGGACGCATGATGGCCGAGCCGAAGAACTATGCCGTGTTCCTGTTCCCGCAGGCGCTCGAGGTGCTCGGCGAGCCGATCAAGCCGTACCTGCGTGAGTCGCCGGGCGGCCCGCACATCGTCTGCGCCGAGATCGACGCGTCGGGCGCGCTGTTCGAGATGACGCTGCAGGGCAAGGGACCCAAGGGCGAGGCGCTGCAGCTCGAGATCATGCTGCCGGCGTCGATGATCAAGCTCGTCATGTCGATGCACGGCGAGCACGAAATCGGTTTCGTCTGAGCGTCAGAGCTCGACCCAGGCACCGTCGCGCAGCACTTCGAGCGGCCGGTAGCGCGACTTGTAGTCCATCTTCGGGTGTCCCTCGATCCAGAAGCCGAGGTAGACGTGCGCCAGGCCGTGCTCGCGCGCGATGCGCAGCTGGCTGAGGATCGCGAACGCACCAAGGCTGCGCCCGGCGCAGTCGGGCTCGTAGAAGGTGTAGACCGCGGACAGCCCGGATGCGCAGAAGTCGGTCACCGCGAGCGCGAGCAGGCGGCCATCCTCGCGGAACTCGATGAAGCGGGTCGGGCTCCAGGCGGTGTAGAGGAACCGCGAGAAGTCCTCGGGCCGCGCGTCGTCCATGCCGCCGTCGGGATGGCGTGCCTGCAGGTAGCGGCGGTAGAGCGCGAAGTACTCGCTGCTGTAGTTCGCGCCGACCACCGCGATCTCGACGCCTGCGTTGCGCGCGAGGCAGCGACGCTGGCTGCGGTCCGGCGCGAAGCGCGCGACCGGCACGCGGCAGGCGATGCAGGCGCGGCAGGCCGTGCATTGCGGGTGGTAGACGTGCCCGCCGGCACGACGGTAGCCGCGCTGCACGGCGACGTCGTAGATCTGCGGCAGCTGCGGCGCGCTGGGATCGATGACGATGTTCTGCGCCGTGCGCGTGGCGAAGTAGCCGCACGGGTGCGGCAGGGTCTGGAACAGGCGGACGACGTCCGAGCGCATGCGCGCATTCTAGGCCCGATCCCGCCGGCCGGCGTGGTGGCCCGGGCCGGGCCCATCGGAGGGCCCGCTGGGCCTGCGGGCGCCGGCCCGCCGGGGATCAGGTGCCGAGGACTTTGAGCGCGATCAGGACCGAGACGCCGGCGATCAGCGCCAGCACGACCAGCTTGATCCGCATCGAGGCGCGACGGTGGGTCGCCGGGCCACCGACCCCGCGTGCCGCGGCCAGTTCGTCGGCGAAGCGGGTCGCGGGTTCGAGTCCGGCGTCGCGCAGCACCTTGCGCGCGAGCGTCTGGTCCTCGGACCGCACCACCGACACCTGCGGCCAGGCATCGCGGTCGCCCTTGGCGGTGTAGCTGAAGCGCTTCCAGTCCGCGCCCTGGTAGGCGCGGCGGTTGGTGATCGAGGTCTGGATGCCGTGCTGGGCCATCAGCGCGACGACGCGCTCGATGTTCTCCATCCGCGGCGAGGTGTAGATCTGGCGCATGTCATGCCTCCGGTCGCCGCGCGCGGATGCGCACGAGGCCTTCCTGCGCGGTCGATGCGACCAGCCGGCCGTCCTCGGCGTAGATCATGCCGCGCGCGAGTCCGCGCGCGCCCTGCGCGGTCGGGCTGTCGCACGAATACAGCAGCCATTCGTCGGCACGGAACGGACGGTGGAACCACATCGCATGGTCGAGGCTGGCGACCTGCACGTCCGGCTGCAGGAACGAGATGCCATGCGGGAACATCGTCGTGCCGATCAGGTGGAAGTCGGAGGCGTAGGCGAGCAGGGCGCGGTGCAGTTCAGGCGCCGTCTCCGGCACGCGTTCGGTGAGGCGGAACCAGACCTGCTGGAACGGCGGGCGCTTGGGCGGATTCAGCTCGTCGCGCGGGTAGACGTGGCGGAATTCGAACGGACCGGAGCGGCCGAACCAGCGCTGCAGCTTCGGCGGCAGCTTGGCCAGTTCCTCCGGCGGCAGCATCTCGGCCGGCTCGACGTCGGTCGGCGCCGGCACGGAGGGCATCGGCAACTGGTGCTCGACGCCGTGTTCCCCGGCCTGGAACGAGGCCGCGAAATTGAAGATCGGCTGGCCGTGCTGGATCGCCGTCACGCGCCGGGTCGAGAAGCTGCCACCGTCTCGGGTGCGTTCGACGTGGTAGACGATCGGCTTCTCGATGTCGCCGGCACGCAGGAAGTACGCATGCAGCGAGTGCGCCGCGCGATCGGCCTGGACCGTCTGCTGCGCGGCCGACAGCGCCTGGCCGAGGACCTGGCCGCCGAACACGTAGCGCGTGCCGATGTCGCGGCTCTCGCCGCGGAACAGGTTGTCCTCGAGGCGTTCGAGCTGGAGCAGCGTCAGGAGTTCATCGACGGCGGACGTCATCGGCTTCCGGAAGGGCAATGGGGACGGGAAGTATAGGGTCGGGGCGCGCCCGCGACGGTTCAATCGGCCGGCGCGAGGCGCTCGAGCCCGCTTGCCGGCACGACCTCGTCCCACGGGAACAGCGGGCCCGGGTCCTGGCGCCGGCGCAGCAGGATCGACGGGTCGTCCCTGGCCGGTTCGAGTCGGCGGTCGAGGTCTTCGTGGCCGGCGATCCAGCGCAGCGTCGGGTGGTCGTTGCGCAGCTGCGCGAGCAGCTCGCGCAGCGCGGCGATCTGCGCCGCGGTGTACGGCACGCTGAAGGCCTGGTGCGTGCTGTCGCCCCAGTGCGGGTAGCGGCCGATGTTGACCAGCTCGATGCCGATCGAGCGCGGGTTGTAGCCGAACGTGTGGTTGGCCACGCGCGTGTCGGCGACGAAGCGGAACACCTTGCCTTCCCGATCGACGTAGTAGTGGCCGCTGTTGCCCGTTTGCGAGCCTGCGTAGTGGATGCGCTCGCCGAACTCACGCGCCATCGCCATGTCCGGCAGCTCGGTGCAATGGATCACGACGAGGTCGATCGCCGAGGATGGGCGCGCGGCGAGCCGTTCCTCGTACGGGAGTGGCCAGGCGTCGATGGCGAGGGGCATGGGGGGCGGCGGTGGCGGGCGTGGAATCGCGCGCAGCGTACCGCGTTCGGCCGCCACGGGCGATCCGGCTGCCACACGCCTGCCGTGCCCGGCTATGCTCCCGGGTCTCGATTCCCCGATTGCCGGCCCGCGCTCCGATGAAAGGTACCGCCATCCTCTCGCACGGCCTCGAAAGCGGGCCGCAGGCGACCAAGGTCAGCGCGCTGGCAGCCGCCTGCGCCGCGCTCGGCTGGGCCAGCGTGCGGCCGGACTACCGCGACCTCGACGCCGGTCGCGATCCGCAGGCGATCGGTGCGCGGATCGAGCGCGCGCTCGCGCACACGCCGGCGAGCGGGCGGGTCGTGTTCGCCGGTTCGAGCATGGGTGCCTTCATCTCCGGCTTCGCCTCGCTGCGGCGCGACTGCGCCGGCCTGTTCCTGCTCGCATTGCCGACCGCGATTCCCGGCTGGCCGCACCCGTTCGCCGCGGCCGACGTTCCGACCGTGCTCGTCCATGGCTGGAACGACGAGGTCTGCCCCGTCGACACAGCGATCGCGTTCGCGCGCGCGCGCGGCGCGGCCCTGCATCTGGTCGACGACGACCATCGCCTCGGTGCCCACGTCGAGTGGTGTGCCGAGGCTTTCGGCCGCTTCCTGGCCAGCCTGGACTGACATGCCGACCCTGTTCGCGACCTGCCCGAAGGGACTCGAATACCTGTTGCGCGACGAGTTGCGCGCGCTCGGTGCCGAGGATGCGCGCGAGGCGCTCGCCGGCGTGCATTTCTCCGGTCCGCTGGATCTCGCCTACCGTGCGTGCCTGTGGTCGCGCCTGGCCAGCCGCATCCTGTTGCAGCTGGTCGAGTACGACGCGGCCGATGCCGACGCGCTCTATGCCGGCGCGCGGACGGTCGACTGGGCCGCGCACCTGCCCGAAGGCGGCACGTTCGCGATCGACGCCGTCGGCGGCAGCGGCGCGCTTCGCCACACGCAGTTCATCGCGCTGCGCGTCAAGGACGCGATCGTCGACCAGTTCCGCGAGCGCAGCGGCGCACGGCCCGACGTCGAGGTCGAGCGGCCATCGATTCGCGTCCACGTGCGCGTGCACAAGGGACGCGCGTCGCTCTCGCTCGACCTCGCCGGCACGCCGCTGCACCGGCGCGGTTGGCGCCAGGGGCAGGGCGAGGCGCCACTGAAGGAAAACCTCGCCAGCGCGATGCTGCTGCGTGCCGGCTGGCCGGCGATCGCCGCGGCCGGCGGCGCGCTGGTCGACCCGATGTGCGGTGCGGCCACGCTGCTGGTCGAAGCTGCGCTGATGGCGGCCGACGTCGCACCGGGCCTGAAGCGCGACTACTGGGGCTTCGCCGGCTGGCGCGGCCACGATGCGGCCCTCTGGCAGGCGCTGCTCGTCGAGGCCGGCACGCGCGCGACGACCGGGCTGCGCGCTCTGCAGCCGGTGTTCTTCGGCTACGACCACGACCCCGGCGTGCTGCAGGAAGCGCGTCGGAACGCGCAGGCGGCCGGCGTCGCCGGCTTCGTCCACCTCGCGCGGCAGTCGGCCGAACACCTGCGCCGCCCGGACGGCTGCGACCGGCCCGGCCTCGTCATCAGCAATCCACCGTACGGCGAACGCCTCGGCGAACGCGCGACCCTCGGCGCGCTGTACCGCGCGGTGGGCAGCCGCCTGCGCGAGCAGTTCACCGGCTGGCAGGCGGCACTGATCGTCGCCGACGACGAGCTCGGGCATGCGCTCGGCCTGCGTGCGGACAAGCGCTACACGCTCTACAACGGCGCGCTCGAATGCCGCCTGCTGCTGTTCGACCTGGCCGAAACCGCGCCGCGCGAACGCGTCGAGCGGCCGCTGTCCGACGGCGCGCAGGCGGTCGCCAATCGCATCGCGAAGAACGCGCGCCACCTGCGCAAGCGGCTCGAGCGCGATGGCGTCTCGTGCTGGCGGGCGTACGACGCCGACATCCCCGAATACGCGGCCGCGATCGACGTCTATCGCGCAGTCGGCCGCGACGACGCCACCGCGCCGGCGACCGAAGGCTTTCCGCAGACCTGGCTGCACGTGCAGGAATACGCGCCGCCGCGCGACATTCCCGAGCAGGTCGCGCGCGACCGCCTGCGCGACCTCGTGCGCGCGGCAGGCCATGCGCTCGAGGTTCCGCGCGAACGCATCGCGCTGAAGACGCGCTACCGCGCCAAGGGCGGGTCGAAGTACGGCCGCCTCGACCAGCGCGGCGAGTTCCTGCTGGTGGAGGAGGCCGGGTTGCTCCTGCGCGTGAACCTGTTCGACTACCTCGACACCGGACTGTTCCTGGACCATCGCCCGGTCCGCGCGCGGATCGGCGCCACCGCGCGCGGGCTGCGGTTCCTGAACCTGTTCTGCTACACCGCCACCGCCAGCGTCCACGCCGCGGCCGGCGGCGCGGCCACCACGACGAGCGTCGACCTCTCGGCGACCTACCTCGAATGGGCCGCGCGCAACTTCAGCCTGAACGGCTTCGTCGGGCGCGCACACCAGCTGGTGCAGGCCGACGTGCTGGCCTGGCTGCGCCACGAGCGCGGCGCCTACGACCTGATCTTCGTCGATCCGCCGACGTTCTCCAATTCGAAGCGGGCCGACGATTTCGACGTCCAGCGCGACCATGCGGAACTGCTGCGCCTGTGCGGCGAACGCCTCGCGCCGGGCGGTACGATCCTGTTCTCCAACAACCTTCGCCGCTTCGCACTCGACGAAACACTGCGCGAGCGCTTCGTGGTGCGGGACATCAGTGCGGCGACGATTCCGCCGGACTTCGCGCGCAACGCGCGCATCCACGTCTGCTACGAGTTGCGACGCGCCGATCCTGCGAATTCTTAACACGTGATTTCAGTCGCGATTCAGGGCCTCGGTCCCACGATGCGAATCGTTACTCCGAGGAGGACTGCGGCAATGCGTGGTATCCGTTCCATCGTGCTGGGTGTTCTGGTCGCCGCGGGCTTCCTGCTGGCGCCGTCCGCTTTCGCGCGCGGCCACGTCAGCATCGGCATCGGGCTGCCGGGCGTGAGCATCGGCTGGTCCGACTGCCGTCACTGCGGCTGGGCCGGAAACTACTACTACAGCGGCTACTACGGCCCGTCCTACTATTCGCCGGTCTACTACGGGCCGACGTACTACGCGCCGGCGTACTACAGCGTCGGTTACTACGGCCCGTCGTACTACCGCCACCCGATCGGGGTGCACCATCACGACCGGCACCATCGTGGACACGGTCGCCATGACTACGGCTACCGCGACCACGGCCACCGCGACTACGGCCGCCGTGCCGCCTACTACGACCGCGGGCGCGACTATCGCCGCTGAACGAACCGCACACCGGTCAGCGCTGGCGGCCACCCCTCCCCCTTCCGCCGCCAGCGTCTCCGCCCCGCGACGATTTCCCCTGATCGTCGCGGGGTTTCTCTTTTTCGGGGCCAGGCACGCCCCCACGTAGCGGGATGGGCCGGGCCGCGACTCCCAGGCTGGGGTCGGCTCTGCGGCCAGGCGCGGCAGACCGGCACGTCCGCCGGCCGTGGCCCGCAGGGTATGATGGCCGGAAGCCGACCGACGATGCGTGCATGAGCGACCACAGCAGAAGTACCGAACTGCCGGACCAGCGCTTCGCGCCGGCGGCCTGGACGTTCTTTCGCCAGTGGTTGCGCAACCCGCGCGCGATGGCGGCACTGTCGCCGTCGGGCCGGCAACTGACGAACGCGATGCTCGCCGAATTGCCGCCCGGAACCCGCCGGGTGATCGAGCTCGGCGCAGGCACCGGCGTCTTCACGCGCGCGCTGCTGGACCGGGGCATCGCCGAGAAGGACCTTCTCGTCGTCGAACTCAACCAGGAGCTGCACGCCCTGCTGCACGAGCAGTTCCCGCGCGCGCACGTCGTGCACGGCAACGCGATGGACCTCGCCGCGATCGTGCGCCGCACCGGCTTCGGCACGGGCGGTGACGTCGACGCCGCGATCAGCGGGCTCGGCTTCCTCACCATGCCGCGGGAGGTGCAGAAGGGCATCCTCGAGGCGATCTTCGCCGTGCTCGGACCAGGGCGGCCGCTGATCCAGTTCACCTATGCGCCGCTCAGCCCGATACCCAGCGAGCTCGCCGCGGAACTCGGCCTGTCGGTGCGCCGCGCCGGCATCGCGCCGCTGAACCTGCCGCCCGCGTTCGTGTTCGTCTACACGCGACCCGACGCCGCGCGCTGAGCGCATCGGGCGCGGGCCATCGCGTCGCGGGCTCCGCTATGATGGGTGCTCCGGAGACAGCGAGGCTCGAATCGTGGGCGAATCGTCGATTCCCGACTGGATGAAGCAGTGGCAGGCGCTTTCGCAGCAGTCGCTGGGCGCCTGGGCCGAGGCGGCGCGCGCCACGGGCGCCGGCGCGGCGCCCGCCGACGGCTTCGCGCAGTGGGCGCAGGCTTTCGGCGGCGGAGGGGAAGCCGCGCCGGCGCAGACGATCGAACGGTTCGTCGAGGGCGCGCGCAACTACGTCACGATGATGCAGGCGCTGCTGGCCGGCGTCGGCAACGCGCAGGCGGGCACGCCGGCGTGGGGCGATGCGATGCGCCAGGCATTCGCGGCGGCCGGCCCGTACCGGTTCGCGCATCCGCTCGCCGGGCCATGGCAGCCACCGTCGGCCGACGCGTTCGCTTCGCTGCTCAACCTCTTCCGCGGACCGGCCGCGACGCCCGGCGACACCGCCGAGCTCAAGGCCTGGCTGCGCCTGCCGACCTTCGGCTACCTGCGCGAGCACCAGGAGCACCAGCAGAAGACCGCGCTCGCCTGGGTCGAGTACCAGGAGCAGCTCGCGCGCTACAACGCGCAGATGCTCGAAGCGGCGCGCCGCGGCTTCGAGATCTTCGAAGGCAAGCTCGCCGAGCGCGAGCAGCCCGGCCGGCAGGTCGATTCGCTGCGCGCGCTGTACGACCTGTGGGTCGATGCGGCCGAGGAAGGCTACGCAGAGATCGCGCTGTCGCCCGAGTTCCAGGAAATCTACGGCGAGCTGACCAATGCGCAGATGCGCATGCGTGCTCGGATCCAGCAGGAAGTCGAGCGGCTCAGCGTCGACCTCGGCATGCCGACGCGCAGCGAGATCGACACCATCGGCAAGCGCCTGCAGGACGTCCGGCGTGAATTGCGCGCGCTGCGTGGCGGCGATGCGCTGATCGACGAGATCGCGGCGCTGCATGCCGAGATCGACGCATTGCGCTCGCAGGCGCAGGGTACGAAGGCGGCCGGCGGCGACCGCGCGACGACGCTCGCGCCGGAGCTCGCCCGCGCCGGCGCCACGTCGCCGCGGCCCAAGCCGCCGGCGATGAAGAAGTCGCGCCCGGCGAAGAAGGCGCCGGCCAGGCGAGCGGTCGCCGCGGTCGCGCCGGGCACGTTCGCCTCGCGCATCGCCGAGTTCGCCGGCGGCGCGAAGCCACCGCGCGGCGCGCTGACGCGCTCCACGAAGGGTACGGGCGCGAAGGCGAAGGCCGCGGCGAAGAAGGCGGGCCGTGCGGCCGGCGCCCGCAAGCAGTGATCCGACAGGCGAGGACGTGATGGGACCGATCAGGATCGAACCGGCGAAGGCGCTCGACGAGATGCTCACCACCCAGCGCAAGCTCGCGGCCGCGGCCGAGACGCTGCGCAGGATGGACGACGTCGATTTCGGCGCGACCGCGAAGGAAGCCATCTACCGCGAGGACAAGCTGGTCGTGTACCGCTTCCGCGGCGAACGCGAGCCGACCGCGAAGGTGCCGATCCTGATCGTCTACGCGCTGGTCAACCGGCCGTACATGGTCGACCTGCAGGACGACCGCTCGCTGGTGAAGAACCTGCTCGCGCGTGGCGAGGATGTCTACCTGATCGACTGGGGCTACCCCGACGCGGCCGACCGCTGGCTCACGCTCGACGACTACATCAACGGCTACATCGCGCGTGCGGTGGACGCGGTCGCGCGCCACCGCCGCGTGCGCAAGGTCAACCTGCTCGGCATCTGCCAGGGCGGAGCGTTCTCGCTCTGCTTCGCCGCGATGCATCCGCACAAGGTGCAGAACCTCGTCACGATGGTCACGCCGGTGGATTTCCACACGCCCGAGAACATGCTGTCGAGCTGGGTCCAGAAGATGGACGTCGACCTGTTCGTCGACACGCTCGGCAACGTCCCGGCCGACCTGATGAACCTCTGCTACCTGATGCTGAAGCCGGTGCGGCTGAACCAGCAGAAGTACGTCGGCCTCGTCGACATCCTCGACGACAAGGCCGAGATGGAGAACTTCCTGCGCATGGAAAAATGGATCTTCGATTCGCCCGACCAGGCCGGCGAGGCGTTCCGTCAGTTCATCAAGGACTTCTATCAGGGCAACAAGCTGGTCAAGGGCGGCCTGAAGATCGGCGAGCGCGAGGTGCACCTCGGCAACATCACGATGCCGGTGCTGAACGTGTTCGCCGAGCAGGACCACCTGGTGCCGCCGTCGGCGTCGCGCGTGCTCGGCGAGCACGTCGGCACCAAGGATTACACCCAGGTCGCCTTCCGCGGCGGCCACATCGGCATCTACGTGTCGGGCCGGGCGCAGCGCGAAGTGCCGTCCGCGATCCACGACTGGCTCGCGGCGCGCGCGTCGTGACGCGACGCGCGCGACGCGTTCCACGGGATCATGGCCGCGGCCCGCGCCGCGCCTGAGGTCCCCGCCGGGACCGTCTACACGATCGGCCACTCGACGCTGCCGATCGAACGCTTCGTGGCGATGCTGCAGGCGCAGTCGGTCGACGCCGTCGCCGACATCCGAACCGTGCCGCGCTCGCGCCACAACCCGCAGTTCGGCGCCGAGGCGCTCGCCGCGAGCCTCGCCGACCACCGCATCGACTACGTCGGCATGCCCGAGCTCGGCGGACTGCGGCGGCCGCGCGCCGACTCGCCGAACGGCGCCTGGCGCAACCTCAACTTCCGCGGCTATGCCGACTACATGCAGACCGCCGCGTTCGCCGCCGCGGTCGACGGCCTGGTCGCCGATGCGCGTCGCCGGCGCGTCGCGCTGATGTGCGCCGAGGCGGTGCCGTGGCGCTGCCATCGTTCGCTGGTCGCCGACGCCCTGCTCGCGCGTGGCGTGCCGGTGCTGGAAATCATGCCCGGCGGTGGCACGCGGCCGCACCGGATGACGCCGTTCGCGCGCGTCGAAGGCACGCGCGTCGACTACCCCGCGCTCGATGCCGGCCACTGACCGATCCGTGACATCGCTGCCGCGACTGCTCAGGGACATCCGCGCCTGCACCCTGTGCGCGGCGCGCCTGCCTTGCGGCCCGCGGCCGGTCGTGCAGGCACACCCGGCCGCGCGCGTGCGCATCATCGGCCAGGCGCCGGGTCGCAGGGTGCACGAGACCGGCATCCCGTGGGACGACGCGTCCGGCGACCGCCTGCGCGACTGGCTCGGGCTCACGCGCGAGCAGTTCCACGATGCAGCCCGCGTCGCGATCGTGCCGATGGCGTTCTGCTACCCGGGCCGCGGCCGCTCCGGCGACAACCCGCCGAGTCCGCATTGCGCGCCGCGCTGGCACGCGCCGCTGGAGACGCACCTGCGTCAGGTGCGCCTGACCCTGCTGGTCGGCTCGCACGCGCAGTCGCGCTATCTCGGCGCGCGCCGCAAGGCGACGCTCGGCGACACGGTGCGCGCGTGGCGCGAGTACCTGCCGTCCGGCGTACTGCCGCTACCGCACCCGTCGCCGCGCAACGAGCCGTGGCGGGCGCGCCACCCGTGGTTCGAGCGCGAACTCGTCGGCGAGCTGCGCGCGCTGGTCCGGTCGGTACTGGCCTGAGCCGGCGGCACCCGGGAATCCGCCGAAATCGTGCCGAAAGCCGGTTTGCGGCATGCTTTCCGGCCCCGATCCCGCGTGCGAGCGCCGCCATGAACGACATCCTGTTCCAGATCCACGGCCTGACCATCACGCCGTGGAAACTCATCGGCCTGGTCGGCACGTTCCTGTTCACGGCGCGCTGGTTCGTGCAGTTCCACGCGACGCGCAAGTCCAGGCGCGTGGTGATGCCGATGTCGTTCTGGTACCTGTCGATCGTCGGCAGCGTGATGACGCTCGCGTACTTCATCTGGGGCAAGAACGATTCCGTCGGCATCCTGCAGAACGCGTTCCCGATGTTCGTGTCCGTCTACAACGTGTTCGTGCACCTGCGCCACCACCGCCCGGAGGTCGTCAGCCCGGGCGGGCCCGAGGAAACCTGATCCCGGCGTCGTTTCATCGCAGGCGTTGCGCTGCGCCGGACGCGTGCCGGCCGGCGCGCCGCTGTCGCCAGGTGGGCATGGGGATGACCGGCGCGCTTCGCGTTCGCGCCTGCGGGGGGAAGGGGCGCGTGCGTCGGGGTGCCTAGTCGGCGTCGTAGTCGAGGTTCGGGGCGAGCCAGCGTTCGGCTTCGGCGACGCTCCATCCCTTGCGGCGGGCGTAGTCCTCGACCTGTTCGCGGTCGATGCGGCCGACGACGAAGTACTGGCTGCGCGGGTGCGCGAAGTACCACCCGGAGACGGCGGCGGCCGGCATCATCGCGCAGCCCTCGGTCAGCTCGATGCCTGTGTTGGCGGTCGCGTCGAGCAGTGCGAACAGGGTTTTCTTTTCCGTGTGGTCGGGGCAGGCGGGGTAGCCGGGCGCGGGGCGGATGCCGCGGTAGGCTTCCGCGATCAGCTGCTCGTTGCCCAGCGCTTCGTCCGGCGCGTAGCCCCAGAATTCGCGCCGCACGCGTTCGTGCAGGCGCTCGGCGAACGCTTCCGCGAGCCGGTCGGCGAGTGCCTTCAGCAGGATCGCGGAGTAGTCGTCGTGTTCGCGCTCGAAGCGGGCGACGTGCGCGTCGATGCCGTGGCCGGCGGTGACGGCGAAGCCGCCGATCCAGTCCGCGCGACCACTGTCCTTCGGCGCGACGAAGTCGGCGAGGCAGAAGTCGGGACGATCGGAAGGCTTGTCCGCCTGCTGGCGCAGGTGGTGCAGCAGCGCGACGCGGCGGCCGGAGCCGTCGTGCAGCTCGATGTCGTCGCCGATCGACCGCGCAGGCCAGAAACCGATCACGCCGCGCGCGGTCAGCCACTTCCCGGCCAGGATGCGCTCGAGCATCGCGCGCGCGTCGCGGTACAGCTCGCGCGCCTGCGCGCCGACGACGGCGTCGTCGAGGATCGCCGGGTAGCGCCCGGAGAGTTCCCAGGCGCTGAAGAATGGCGACCAGTCGATGCGCTCGACCAGCTCGGCCAACGGATAGTCGTCGAACACGGTGATGCCGGGCCGTCGCGGCGCCGGCGGCAGGTAGTCGTCCCAGCCGCCGTCGAAACACTGCGCGCGCGCCTTCGCCAGCGGCACCAGGCGCTTGGCCCCGCTGCGATCCTTGTGGCGCTGGCGGATCTCCGCGTACTCGGCGCGTACCTTTTCCATGAAGGCGTCGACGAGGTCCCGCGACACCAGCGACTGCGCCACGCCGACCGCGCGCGAGGCGTCCTTCACCCACACCGTCGGCGCCGCATGGTGCGGCTCGATCTTCAGCGCCGTGTGCGCGCGCGAGGTCGTCGCGCCGCCGATCAGCAGCGGGAGGTGCAGGCCCTGCCGCTGCATCTCCTTCGCGATGTGGCTCATCTCCTCCAGCGACGGCGTGATCAGGCCGGACAGGCCGATCATGTCCGCACGCTCGGCGATGGCGGTGTCGAGGATCTTCTGCGCCGGCACCATCACTCCGAGGTCGATCACGTCGAAGTTGTTGCAGCGGAGCACGACGCCGACGATGTTCTTGCCGATGTCGTGCACGTCGCCCTTGACCGTCGCCAGCACGATGCGGCCGTTGCTGCGGCCGGTGTCACCGCTGCGCGCCTTCTCGGCCTCGATGAAGGGCAGCAGGTAGGCGACCGCCTTCTTCATCACGCGCGCCGACTTCACCACCTGTGGCAGGAACATCTTGCCGGCGCCGAACAGGTCGCCGACGACGTTCATGCCGTCCATCAGTGGCCCCTCGATCACGTCGAGGGGCCGCGCGCTCTGCAGGCGCGCCTCCTCGGTGTCGACCACGACGAACTCGTCGATGCCGTGCACGAGCGCATGCGCGAGGCGCGCGCGCACGTCCTTCCCGCGCCAGGCGAGCCGTTCGCCGCCAGCGTCCGCCGCGGCGCGGTGGCCGGCCTTGTAGCGCCCGGCGATCTCGAGCAGGCGTTCGGTCGCGTCGCGGCGCCGGTTCAGCACCACGTCCTCGACGCGCTCGCGCAGTTCCGGCTCGAGGTCGTCGACGATCGGCAGTGCGCCGGCGTTGACGATGCCCATGTCCATCCCGGCGGCGATCGCGTGGTAGAGGAACACGGCGTGGATCGCCTGGCGCACGGTTTCGTTGCCCCGGAACGAGAACGACACGTTCGATACGCCGCCGGACACGTGGCAGCCGGGCAGGGTGCGCCTGATGATGCGCGTCGCCTCGATGAAGTCGACCGCGTAGTTGTCGTGCTCCTCGATGCCGGTCGCGATCGCGAAGATGTTCGGGTCGAAGATGATGTCCTCGGGCGGAAAACCGACGCGGTCGACGAGGATGCGGTACGCGCGCGTGCAGATCTCGACCTTGCGCGCGCAGGTGTCGGCCTGCCCCTGCTCGTCGAACGCCATCACGACCGCGGCGGCACCGTAGCGGCGCACCTTGCACGCCTGCTCGACGAAGGCGTCCTCGCCTTCCTTGAGCGAGATCGAGTTGACCACGCCCTTGCCCTGCAGGCAGCGCAGGCCCGCCTCGATCACGCTCCACTTCGACGAGTCGACCATCACCGGCACGCGCGCGATGTCCGGCTCGGACGCGATCAGGTTCAGGAAGCGCACCATGGCCGCTTCCGAATCGATCAGGCCCTCATCCATGTTGACGTCGATGATCTGCGCGCCGTTCTCGACCTGCTGGCGCGCGACCTCGACCGCCTCGGCGTAGCGTTCCTCCTTGATCAGCTTGCGGAACTGCGCGCTGCCGGTCACGTTGGTGCGCTCGCCGATGTTGACGAACAGCGATTCGGGCGTGATCAGCAGCGGTTCGAGGCCGGACAGGCGCGTCGGGCGGGGGCGGGCATTCATCGGTGCGAGGGGGTCCTTCCGGCGTCGCCGCGGACGTCCCGCGGCGCGGCCTGGCTGTTCACGCGGCGAGGCCGACCGGCGCGGGCAGCACGCGCGGCGCGACGCCGTCGACGACCGCGGCGATCGCCTCGATGTGCGCCGGCGTGGTGCCGCAGCAGCCGCCGACCATGTTGAGCAGGCCGGCGCGGGCGAACTCGCCGATCAGCACGGCCATCCGTTCCGGGGTCTCGTCGTACCCGCCGAACGCGTTCGGCAGGCCCGCATTCGGGTGCGCGCTGACGTGGCACTCGGCGACCTGGGCCAGCACGTCGACGTGCTGGCGCAGGTCCTTCGCGCCGAGCGCGCAGTTCAGGCCGACCGAGAGCGGTCGCGCATGCGCGACCGAGGTGTAGAACGCCTCCGCCGTCTGGCCCGAGAGCGTGCGGCCGGACAGGTCGGTGATCGTGCCGGAGACCATGACCGGGACGCGGTTGCCACGCGCCTCGAACTCCTCCTCGATCGCGTACAACGCCGCTTTCGCGTTCAGCGTGTCGAAGACCGTCTCCACCATCAGTGCGTCGGCGCCGCCATCGAGCAGGCCCGCGCTCGCCTCGCGGTACGCGAGGCGCAGTTCCTCGAAGCTCGTGTTGCGGAAGCCCGGATCGTTGACGTCGGGGCTGATCGAAGCGGTGCGGCTGGTCGGGCCGAGCACGCCGATGACGAAGCGCGGCCGCGAAGGATCGGTCGCTTCGGCCGCGTCACAGCACGCGCGGGCGAGGCGCGCGCCTTCGCGATTGAGGTCGCCGACGACGTGCTCGAGGCCGTAGTCGGCCTGGCTGATCGAGGTCGCGTTGAATGTGTTGGTTTCGAGCAGGTCCGCTCCCGCGGCGAGATAGGCCCGATGGATGGCGGTGACGACGTCGGGCCGGGTCAGCACGAGCAGGTCGTTGTTGCCCTTGAGGTCGTGCGGGTGGGTGGCGAAGCGTTCGCCGCGGTAGTCCGCCTCGGCGAGGCCCTGCGATTGGATCATCGTGCCCATCGCGCCGTCGATGACGAGGATGCGCCGGGCCAGCGCCGCCTCGAGCGCCGCGACGCGGCGCGGGTTCGACCAGGGTAGCGGCGTGCTCATGCCTTCCTCGCCAACAGGCTCAGGACCTCGAAGTGCGGCGGACGGCGCTCGCGCGTGAGGCGTTCGCACGCGACGACCGCCAGGCCCGCGTCGCGCGCGAAGCGCGCGAGCTCGTCGGTGGTGAAGCCGAGGTTGCGGTGTTCGAACGGTTCGACCGCGGTGCGGTGCGCATGCCGCGCGAGCGTCGCGACCAGCACGCGGCCCCCCTTGCGCAACACGCGCGCGCCTTCGGCGACGACCTTCGCCGGGCGCTCGGTGTAGGTCAGGGCATGCATCATCAGGACGAGGTCGAAGCTGGCGGACGGCAGGTCGAGCGCGTGCATGTCGCCGAGCCGCACGTCGACGTTGGCGCGGCCCTTCAGGCGCTGGCGCGCCGCCTCGACGACGCGCTCGCTGGCGTCGACGCAGACGATCGAGCGCGCGCGCGGCGACAGCAGTTCGGCCAGTACGCCATCGCCCGAGGCGACGTCGAGCACGTCACCGGTCTCGACCAGCTGCATCATGCCGCGCGCGAGCGTCTCCCACGTGCGGCCGGGCGAGTAGTGGCGTTCCATGTCGCCGGCGACGGTGTCGGCCCAGCCCTCGGCGCGCGCACGCTTGGCCAGCACGCCCGGCAGCCGCCGCTCGTCGTCGCGCAGCAGCGCGTCGTCGACGCTGCCCTCGAGCGCGCGCAGCAGCGCCGCCTCGCGCGCGTCGAGTTCGCCGTTGAAGCGGTAGTAGGACGACACGCCGGCGCGACGGTCGCGCACGAGGTCGGCCTCCTTCAGCTTGGCGAGGTGGGTCGACACGCGCGGCTGGGCCAGGCGCAGCACCGCCGACAGTTCGGCGACCGTGAGCTCCTCGCGCTGCAGCAGGGCGAGCAGGCGCACGCGGGTCGGGTCGGAGAGCAGGCGCAGCAGGGCCGAGGTCGCGGCGAGATCCACAATCCATCCCTTTATCTTGATCGAAAGATTATAGGTCTCGCCCGCGCAATTCGTCCATCGTGGCAAGGCGTCGTCGCCGACGGCGCTGCGGAGGGGGGGGCGGCGCGGCGGGCCTGCATCGGGGCGATGCGTGCCCACGCGTTCCCTGCTGGCGGGTCGCGCCGCTGCTCGCGCCGCCGAACCCGGCAAGGCCTGGACGGCCGCTGCGCTTCGCGTGTCGTACCGCCATGCCGTCACCGCGAGCGTCGCGACGACGGACGCCTGCTGCGGATCGTGTTCCTGCACGGTGCCGGTCGGGAAACCCTGCGATTTCGCGACAGTGCCCCGCAAACGGTAGAATCGCGGTTCCCTTCGCGCCGACGCGGGCCGCGTGCACCCTGGCATGCCGCCCCGGCGCGGTTGCAGCGCCGAGCCTGCAGCGTCCGCGTCCGCCCGACGGCGGCGGGCGCGCGGCGCCGACATCCATTCCAACCGAGGAGCCCCCATGGACTTCCGTTACACCGAAGACCAGCTGTCGATCCAGTCCATCGCGCGCGACTTCGCGCAGAAGCGCATCGCGCCCGTCGCGGCCGAGCTCGACGCCAGGGGCGAGTTCCCGCTCGACAACATCCGCGAGATGGGCCAGCTCGGCCTGATGGGCATCGAAGTGCCGCACGAGTACGGCGGCGCCGGCATGGACACGATCGCCTACGCGCTCGCGATGATCGAGATCGCCGCCGCCGACTGCGCGCATTCGACCATCATGTCGGTGAACAACTCGCTCTACTGCAACGGCATCCTGAAGTACGGCACCGAGGAGCAGAAGCAGAAATACGTGCGCGCGATCGCGACCGGCGAGGCGATCGGCGCCTACGCGCTGACCGAGCCGCAGTCGGGTTCGGACGCGTCCGCGATGCACACGCGCGCGACGAAGAACGCGGCCGGCGACTGGGTCATCAACGGCAAGAAGAGCTGGATCACCTCGGGCCCGGTCGCGAAGTACATCGTGCTGTTCGCGATCACCACGCCGGGCATCGGCGCCAAGGGCGTGTCCGCGTTCATCATCGACACCTCGCGCCCGGGCTTCCATGCCGGCAAGACCGAGCCGAAGCTCGGCATCCGCGCCTCGGCGACCTGCGAGATCGAGTTCAGCGACTACGTCTGCCCGAAGGAAGACATGCTCGGCCCGGAAGGGAAGGGCTTCGCGATCGCGATGGGCGTGCTCGACGCCGGCCGCATCGGCATCGCCTCGCAGGCGGTCGGCCTCGCGCGCGCCGCTTACGAGGCGAGCCTCGAATGGGCGCGCGAGCGCAAGGCATTCGGCAATCCGATCGGTTCGTTCCAGATGATCCAGGCCAAGATCGCCGACATGAAGTGCCGCCTCGACGCGGCGACCCTGCTCGTGCTTCGCGCCGCCTTCGCGAAGATGCAGGCGGACAGGGACGGCGGCCGCTTCAGCACCGAGGCGTCGGTGGCGAAGCTGTTCGCGTCGGAAGCGGCGATGTTCATCACCCACCAGGCGGTGCAGATCCACGGTGGCATGGGCTATTCGAAGGAAATGCCGCTCGAGCGCTATTTTCGCGACGCCAAGATCACCGAGATCTACGAAGGCACGAGCGAAATCCAGCGCCTCGTCATCGCGCGCAACGAAACCGGCGTGCGCTGAGCCGGCGCGGTCGCGCGCCGCGGCCGGGTCAAGCCGCGGTGCGTTCGACTGCTTCGTCGTCGCGCAAGGACGGCAGGCCGTGCCGCAGGCGCGCGCGGTTGCACTGGTCGTCGCCCGGCTGCAGGGCGCGGCAGGGCGAGGGGCGTCGCGCATACACCGCGCAGCCGACGTCGCCTCCGATCGCGCCGTGCAGCGCGGCGCAGCGCGGCGTGCGGCTGTTCGTGCCGGCCATGCAGCTCATCCACGGATCGAGTGGCTCGACCAGCGACGACGGCAGGCCATGCGCTTCGGCCTCGGACCAATAGAAGGACACACGGTAGGTGGCGCAGCAGGCGCCGCAACGCACGCAGGGGTTGGTGGTCGGATCGGGGCGGTCGGTCACGGCGCTGCATCCCGCACCGGCGGGTTGGAGGCCGGCGCGGCGCGCGACTTTTCCAGAAGTGCCCGGTGTCCCGCAAGCCCCCGCGGAGGATCCCGTCGCCGGCGCGACCCCTTCGTAGCCGTCGGCGAAGATCACGTCGCCCGTGCTGAACTCGACCACGTAGGCGCTGCTGCCGCCGGCGATGTCGAGTCGCCAGCCGCGATGGTAGGTTTCGCCCCCTCCGCTGCGCGTGGTCCAGTCGAGCGCGCTCAGGGTCGCGCCCGGCGGCGACAGCACGCGGATCTTCAGCCGCCCGGCGGTCGCCGTGGTGCCGGCGATCTGCGGCTGCACCGGTGTGTTGACCTGGAACACGGCCTCGGTGCCGCTACCGAGCGTGAAGGCGTCGCTGACGGTCAGGGTGCGGCCGGCGAAGTCGATCGTGCGCTGCCACGAGGTCACCGCGCTGTTGCCGTCGTAGGCCGGGGTGAGATCGGCGACCGCGTGCACGCTGCCGCCGCCGCCGGGCGTGACCGCCATCGTCGAGGTCGTGCCCTCGCGCTGCGGGACGATCGAACCCGCGCGCACGAAACGCAGCACGTTGTTGGTGTCCGTGCCCTGCTGGATGCCGCTGTGGGTCCAGATGTTCTCGGTGACCGCCAGCCAGTCGCCTTCGAACAGCGTGAACGCGCCCTGGTCCTGGTGTGCGTGGCTCTGCACGTACGGTCCGGCCGAGAAGTTCAGCCACATCGCGCCGGCGTGCCAGCCCGTGCGCGCGAACAGCTGTCCGGTGCCGGTCGCATGGTGGACCAGCGCCGAAGGCGGCGTGCCCGCGGGGCCGGCGGGCATGAGGTTGTGGCGGTAGTTGAAACTGCTCTCCATCGCCTGGTCGGAAATCGAGTGCAGCCACCATGACGCGTTCGCACGTGCGGTCGCGTCGCTCGCCACGTCGAGCGCCTCCAGCATCAGGTGGCGGTGGTAGTCGTAGATGACGGGTTCGGACACGCGCGCCTGGTCGCCGATCGCGGCGACGCGGTCGCGCGTCGGCACCGTCGCGTGGATCCACCACTGGATGCTGTCGCGCAGGTGCGCGTTCGCATTGCCGATGTCGGCCGCGGTCGAATCGCGCCAGACCCGGTAGAGCTGGAACAGCGTGCCATGCGAGAGGCCGTAGGCGGTGCCTTCCTGGCTGCCGCCGCCCGGGATCGTCGCGGTATAGGCGAGCTGCCCGGGCCACTTCTCGTCCGCGAGCAAGGCGAGCCAGGTCGCGCTGTCGGACGCGAGCCCCCAGTACATCGTCGCGCGCAGGAAGCTGTAGTGGTAGTTGTTGGCCGGGTCGTCGACGCCCCAGCCCGGCCACGGGTGCGGATGCCCGCCCCACTGCGCCTGCGTGTGGTGCCAGACGTTCCACACCGCCTGTTCGGCGTAGGCACTCCAGCGCGTGCGCTGCGTCGGCGACACGTGGTCGGAACACCAGTCGTAGGCGAGCGCGAGGTCCTCGATCATCGGCCCGACCTCGAGGTACTGGTCGCCCGCGATGTCCGGCACGCCGCCACCGGCGATGTCGCTTTCCGCCGCGGCGACCTGCGCCTCCACCAGCTGCACCGCGAGCGTCGCGTACTGCGCCTGCCCGGTCAGCCGGTACAGGTAGGCCGCATCGGCCGCGGAGAAACCGTAGTCGGGATGCCCGGCGACGGCACGATCGACGTAGGCCTTGAAGCGCTGGAACTCCGCTGAGTCCTGGTCGACCCAGGACAGGTCGATGACGATGGCCGCCTCCGCGGCGGGCGCGAGCAGGGCGGCCAGCGCGAGGCCGCTCCAGCGACGGAATCCATGCATGGCGAGCACCTCCCCGTGCGATGCGGACGCATCCTACGTCGGGAAACGATCCGGAAATGCGAAACGCGCCACTGCAACCGGATCGTGCCTCGACGCACGCCGGTCGCGCCCGCCGCAGCTCACGCCGCGGGGTGGTATTCGAGCACGACCAGCCCTCCGTCGAACGATCGTGCCGACCCCAGGGACAGCCCGCGCAAGCCGATGTCCGGCGGAACGAACGAGCGGCCGCCGCCGACGAGGACCGGCAGGACGCGCAGGCGCAGCACGTCGACCTCGCCCGCCCGCAGCAGGGCATGGGCGAGGCTCAGGCTGCCCCAGATGATCAGGTTGCCGGCGAACCGGCCGCGCAGCGCGCGAACCGCGGCCACGCCATCGCCGCGCAGGATGCCGATATGGCCGTCCGTGCCCCACGGCGCCGCCTGCAGCGTGTTGGACACGACGAACTTGGGGTGCCCGGATCGGCACCGCGACCGGTTCGGCGACCGGGTCGGCGGACGGCCAGTAGTCGGCGAACAGGCGGTAGGTGACGGCGCCGAACACGATCGCTTCGACACCGGCGAGCATCTGCAGCTGCTCGGTGTCCACTTCGTTGATCCGTTCCGCATTGGTGAAGAAGCCGATGCCGCCGTCCGCATCCTCGGCATGGCCGTCTGCGCTGACGATCTGTTCCACGATGATCCTGCCCATCCCGATCCACCTCTCCGACGCCGCCGCGCGGCCTGCCTTCCCTGCGTCGAATGGCGACGCACGGAATCGACAGCGCGTCGGTCGCGCGACCTCCCGCGCACGAGCGGGCCGCCAACGCATCCTCCCGGCCTGCGCGTCGGTTGCGTTTCAGAGGATCGTCAGCAGTGCGGCGCTGAGTCCGGCGTAGATCGCGATGACGATCCAGAAATACGTCGGCGATTCCTGCCTGGAGATCCGGCGCGCACCGGGACCGGACTTGGCGAGGACGTCCCCGCGGATGGCCGCGAAGACGGTGTAGAGGGCGAGCAGCGATCCGAGGAGCTTGAACATGCGCGATCCCCCGGGGCCGAGGCGTGGTCGCAGGAACGGTTCGCTTCAGTCGACGTAACCGGCGACCATCACGCGCTTGCCGTGCACGAGCTGCTCGTAACCGCCCGCCGGCGGCGGCACGAGTTCGACGCGGCTGAAGCCGATCTTGCGCATGATCCAGAACAGCGCCTCGAGGCTGGGGACCAGGCAGATGCCGGTCGTGCTCGCCTCGGGACCGTGGGTGTCGTCCGTTTCGTCGATGACGCCGAACGAGCCCTTGAGCGGGCGGACGAAGCGGTAGCTGCCGTAGTCGACCATGCCGCTCATGCCGGGCACGACCTGCGTCTCCACCACGCACAGGTGGCGCGTCAGCGCGCGCGCCTGGCGCAGCGCGCCGACCGGGTTCTCGAGGTGGTAGATCAGGCCGAGCATCAGCACGAGGTCGAACTGGCCGAGGCCTGCCTGGTCGAGTGCGTGCACGTCCGACTGGCGCACGTCGAGCCTGGACAGGCCGAGCGCGTCGCGCACCAGGCGCGTGTCGGCGACATGTTCGTCGCGCGTGTCGACGGCGACCACACGGTCGGCGCCCATTTCCAGCAGCTTGGTCGAGAACCAGCCCTGGTGGCAGGCGATGTCGATCGCGTCGTGGCCCGTGAGGCTCGGCCCGAAGCGGCGCGAGACGACGTCGCGCAGCATCGCCAGGCGCGTGTCGTGGATCGCGTCGAGCGCGCCGTCGTCGTAGGTCGCGGTGACGCGGCCGCTCGGCAGGCGGAAGCGATAGAACCAGGTCTTGTCGAGCAGGCGTTGTTCGTCGGCGCTCATGGGGAATCGACGGCAGGGAAGGCGGCGATTCTAGCAGGCCGGCAGGGTGGACCCGGTTTCGGCACGAACGTCGCCGACTCGTTCGCGCGACCGCGCGCGGCGCTACCGTGCGGGCGCGAGCTGTCCCGGCGGGGGCGGCAGCTGCATCGCCTTGCGGTACCGCGCGTGCAGGGCCAGCACCTTGGCGACGTACTCGCGCGTCTCGACGTAGGGCGGCACGCCGTCGTACTGCGCCACCGCGCCGGGACCGGCGTTGTACGCGGCGGCGACCCGCTCGAGGTCGCCCTCATAGCGCCTCCAGAGCGCCTTCAGCAGCTTCGCCCCGGCGAGGATGGACTGCTTCGCGTCGAACGCGTCCCTGACACCGTAGTCGGCGATCGTCTCCGGCATCAGCTGCATCACGCCGCGCGCGCCCTTGTCGGACACGGCCTTCGGGTCGAAATAGCTCTCGGCGTGCGCGATCGCGCGCAGCCAGGCCTCGTCGATGCCGGTCGTCTTCGCGGCCGCGCGGAACTCGCGCGGAAACGCATCCATGCGCGGCGCGCCGACCTTGCCGAACCCGGCGTGCGCCGGCGAACCGGGTGGTGTCGCGACCGTGAAGCCGAGTACCGGCGTGGAGCCGGGCAGGTTGCGCGTGCTGTAGACGATCCGGCCGTCCTGCTCGCGCTGGTACAGGGTGCCGTGGAACACGCCCATCGAGCCCCACAGGTTCGGCAGCGCCGGCGAATCGTCGTCGAGCGCCTTGGCGAAGCACTCCGAGCCGGGTTCCGGCGCCGTCGCGAGGCTGACCGTGCCGTCGCGCACGCAGCGGTAGACGGTGCGGGCCGCAACCGGTTGCGTGGCGACCAGCAGTGCGGCGAGGAGGGTCGGACGGAGCAGCATCGCCGTGATTGTAGGGCGGTGCGATGGCGGCAGGCTGAAGCGACGGACACGCTGCCGTCGTGCGGCGCTGCAGGGCGGCGGGGTCGTCCCGAAGCCGCTGCGCACGGTGGCGCGATTTCGGAGCCGCGGGCTGCGGCCCCTGCGGCGAGGAAGCGACGCGCGCTGTCAGAGCGTCAGTGACAGGAAGAACGTCACGTCCTGCGCATGTTTCGGGATCGCATCCTCGACCAGGCCGCCGCGCAGGGTCCAGCCGTGGCGCGAATGCCAGGCGGACGAGATCGCGAGCGTCGCGGCATCGTCGAGGTACGGGATCGCGCTGTCGTAGAGCGCGCCGTGCCACTGCAGTTGCGCGGCGACGTCCCACCGCGGCGCAAGGCGCCAGGCGAGCGTCGCGTCGGCGAACGGCACGAACTCGTTCGCGCGTGCCGGAAGCAACCGGGTCGCACCGCGATGCATCGCGCCGGCGCGCAGGCCCCACGGCAGGCGCGCGTCCGGGTCGGTCGCCTGCGCGGCGAGCCACAGGCTGGCGTCGACCGCACGGTCGTCGACGAGCACGCTCGCGTGCGTGGTCGGCAGCTTCACGGTCGCGCCGGCGAGCCATTCGGTCGTCGCGCGCGGCATGCGATACGCGACATCCACCATCAGCGGCGTGGTCGCGCGGAGCCGGCGGTCGAACGCGACGGCCTCGCGGCCATCGTCGTAGCGGATCGCGTGGCCGTCGCCGGCGAGCCGGCCACGATCGCCGTCGTCGAGCCCGAACACGCGGTGCCAGTCCTCGATGAACCCGTCGAGGAACCCCTCGCCGATCGAGACCGAGCCGATCGTCGCGCGCGCGATCCAGTGCTCGCCGAAGGCGCGCGTCACGGCGATGCGCGCCTCGTGGACCTCGGCGTCGTGCAGAAGGCGCTCGCCGCCGCGGTCGAACGCGATCTCGGTGTTGCTCGCGGCGACGACGGCGTCGATGCGCCAGTGGCCCGGGCCCGCCGACGGCGGCGCGAACGGTAGGCCGCTCGCGGCGACGAAGGGATTGGCGTCACGCCAGGCGAGCCACGGCGCCGCCCCGGCATCGGCGTGCCTGGCCGCCGGCGCGAGCAGCGCGAAGCCGGCCACGAGGACCGGCATCGCGCCGTGGCGCGCCGACGGCGCGTCAGGCATGCCGGTGCGGGTCGGCCGTTCCCGCCAGCGTCGCTTCCGGCGGTTCCAGCTTGTCGCCGAGCAGGCGCCGGATGGCGACGTAGAACACCGGGATGAAGAGCAGGCCGAAGATCGTCGCGAACAGCATGCCGCCGACGACGCCGGTGCCGATCGCGTGGCGCGAATTCGCGCCGGCGCCGGTGGAGACGGCGAGCGGAAGGCAGCCGAGGATGAACGCGAACGACGTCATCAGGATCGGCCGCAGTCGCAGTCGCGCGGCGTCGATGACGGCCACGCCGAGCGGCCGGCCGGCGCGCTGCTCGGCGACCGCGAACTCGATGATCAGGATCGCGTTCTTCGCTGCCAAGCCGATGATCGTGATGATGCCGATCTTGAAGTAGACGTCGTTGGTCAGCCCGCGCGTCATCGTCGCGGCGAGCGCTCCGAGCACGCCGAGCGGCACCACCAGCAGCACCGAGAACGGGATCGACCAGCTCTCGTACAGCGCGGCGAGGCACAGGAACACGATCAGCATCGACAGCGCGTACAGCACCGGCGCCTGGTTGCCGGAGATGATTTCCTGCAGCGACTGGCCGGTCCAGTCGAAGCCGAAGCCGATCGGCAGGTCGTTGCGGATGATGTCCTGCATCGCCTTCATCGCGTCGCCCGAGCTCGCGCCGGGGGCAGGGCTGCCGACGATCTCGATCGCCGAGTAGCCGTTGTAGCGCGTCAGCGTCGGCGGCGCCATCTTCCATTCGGTCCTGACGACGTTCGACAGCGGGATCATCGCCGGTACCGTGCCGTTGCCGGTGGCGACGGTCTGGGTGGAGCTCGGCACGAAGAAGCGCGCGAGCGCGTCCGGGCTCATGCGGAACGGGGCATCGGCCTGCATCATCACGCGCTGCACGCGGCCCTGGTAGAAGAAGTCGTTCGCGTACACCGGCGCCAGCATGAGCTGGATCGCGCTGTAGACGTCCGACAGCGCGAGTCCGAGCGCCTGCGCCTGCACCCGGTCGACCTTCATCGCGAGCTGGGTCGTGTCGGGCAGGTTGTTCGGGCGCACGCCGGTCAGCACGTCGGGCATCGACGCCGCCTTGGCGAGCAGCATGTTCTGCGCCTCGGCCAGCGCCTGGTGGCCGGCGCCGGAGCGATCCTGCAGGTACATGTCGAAACCGCCGAACTGGCCGAGGCCGCGGATCGTCGGCAGGTTGACGACGAACGCCTGCGCGTCGCGAACGCCCATGAACAGCGCGCCGTTGAGCTGCTGGATGACCTCCGAGGCGACCTGTTTGCGATCGTCCCACGGCTTGAGCCGCACGAAGCACATGCCGGTGTTCTCGCCGTTGCCGATGAAGCTGAAGCCGGACACGGCGATCACGCCCTCGACATTCTCGTTCGTGCGGATGATGTCGCTGATCTGGGCCATGACCGCCTTGGTGCGCTCGATGCTCGCCCCGGACGGCAGCTGCACGACCGTGAGCGCGAAGCCCTGGTCCTCGTCGGGCACGAAGCTGGACGGCAGCTTCCAGAACAGGAACCCGCACAACGCGGCGACGGCGACGAACACCGCCATCCAGCGCGGCATGTGCCGGATCGCGCTGCGGACGTGGCCGGTGTAGGTCCCCTGCACGCGATCGAAGATGGCGTTGAAGGTGCGGAAGAACGCGTTCTTGCGCCCCTCGTGCAGCGGCTTGAGCAGGGTCGCGCACAGCGCCGGCGTGTAGGCGAGGGCGAGGAAGGCGGAGAACGCGGTCGACAGCGCGATCGTCACGCAGAACTGGCGATAGATGACGCCGACCGAACCCGACTGCAGTGCGCTCGGGATGAACACCGCCATCAGCACGACCGCGATCGCGACGACGGCGCCGGAGATCTGGCCCATCGCCTTGCGTGTCGCGTCCTTCGGCGAGAGTCCTTCCTCGGCCATCAGGCGTTCGACGTTCTCGATCACGACGATCGCGTCGTCGACGACGATGCCGATGACCAGCACCATGCCGAACAGGGTCAGCTGGTTGATCGTGAAGCCGGCCATCCAGAGGCCGAGGAAGCCGCCCATCAGCGCGACCGGCACGACCAGCAGCGCGATGATGGTCATGCGCAGGTTCTGCAGGAACACGAGCATGACGAGGAACACCAGCGCCACCGCTTCGGCGAGCGTCTTGACCACCTCCTTGATGGAGAAGGTGATGAACGGCGTCGTGTCGTACGGCACGAACCAGGAGACGCCCTGCGGGAAGCTGCCCTGCAGCTCGTCCATGCGGTCCTTGACCGCCTGCGCGACGCTGAGCGCGTTGGCGCCCGTCTGCAGCTGCACGGCGAAGCCGGCGACCTGCTGGCCGTTGTAGGTGACGCCGACACCGTAGCCGGATGGGCCGAGCTCGACGCGTGCGACATCCTTCAGCCGCACGGTGGTGCCGTCGCCGTTCGCGCGCAGGATGATGTTCTCGAACTCTTCCGGCGAGCTGAAGCGGCTTTCGGCCGTGACCGTCGCCTGGAAGCCGGTGCCGGGCAGCGCCGGCTCCGCGCCGAGCGCGCCGGCGGCGACCTGGATGTTCTGGCTGCGCACGGCCTGCAGCACCTGCGTCGCGGCCATGTTGTAGCCGTGCAGCTTGTCGGCATCGAGCCAGATGCGCATCGAGTATTCGGAACCGAACTGGCGCACGTTGCCGACGCCGGGCACGCGCTGGATCTGCGGCACGATGTTCGAGGCGAGCAGATTGTTCAGCGCGTAGGAATCGAGCCGGCCGTCGTCGGACTTGACCATGCCGACCATCAGGAAGTCGGGGTTCTGCTTCGCGACCACGATGCCGAGCTGGGTCACCTCGCTCGGCAGGCGCGGCGTCGCCAACGACACCTTGTTCTGCGTCTGCACCTGCGCGATGTCCGGATCGGTGCCCGGTTCGAACGTCAGCGTGATCGTCGACGAGCCGTCCGAGCCCGAGCTCGAGCTGAAGTAGGCCAGGTTGTCGATGCCGGTCAGCTGCTGCTCGATGACCTGGGTGACGGTCCGCTCGACCGTGGCCGCGTCCGCGCCCTGGTAGGTCGCGGCGACGACCACCTGCGGCGGCGCGATCGACGGATACGACTCGATGCCCAGGCCGTTCAGCGACAGGAAGCCGCCGAGCGTGATCAGGATCGCGATGACCCACGCGAATACGGGGCGATCGATGAAGAAATTGGACATGGAAGGGTTTTCCTTTGCGCTCATCCCCGGCCGCGCGAATCAGCAGCGGCCGGCCGCCCTCTTGGTGTGGTGTTCAGTGCGCCGTTTCGGCGGCGGGCGCTCCGGCCTGCGCCGGTGCCGGCTGCCACGGCGTCGCCTTCGCCGGGGCGCCGGGTTTCACCCGCTGCAGGCCGCTGACGATGATCTGGTCGCCGTCGTCGATGCCGCTGGTGACGATCCAGTTCGATCCCTCGAGGCGGTCCGCCGCGACGTGCTTCTGCACGACGTTGCCGTCGCCGCCGACGACCAGCACGAAGGCGCCCTGCGGGTCGCGCTGGATCGCCAGCTGCGGTACCAGCCAGGCGTGCTTGATCACGCCGAGCTCGAGGCGGACGTTGACGAACATTCCGGGCAGCAGCACGTGTTCCGGGTTCGGCACGATGCCGCGCAGCGTCACCGCATTGGTCGCCGCGTCGACGCTGGTGTCGGAGAAGTCGAGCGTGCCCGCGTGGTCGTAGTGCGTGCCGTCGGGAAGGGTCAGCGTGATCCTGGCCTGGTTGCGCTCGGCCAGGCTGACCGCGCCGCTGGCCGCGGCGCGCTTGACCTCGTCGAGGATGCCGATCGCCTGGGTGAAGTTCACGTAGACCGGGTCGATCTGGTCGATGGTCGTCAGCAGCGTCGCCTCGCCCTGGCCGACCAGCGCGCCCTCGGTGACCTGTTGCTTGCCGGCGCGTCCGGCGATCGGCGCGGTCACGTTGGCGTAGCCGAGGTTGATGCGCGCCGCCTCGACGTTCGCCTGTGCCTGCTTGACCGCCGCGGCCGAGGTGCGTTCGGCGGCGTTGGCGGCGTCGACGTCGGCCTTGGACAGCAGTCCCTTGGCGGCGACCGAACGCGCGCGCTCGGCGGCGACCTTGTTGTTCGTGTGCGTCGCCTCGGCGGCAGCGAGGCTCGCGAGCTGCGCGTTCAGCGTCGCGCGCAGCGGTGCCGGATCGATCTCGAACAGCAGCTGCCCTTCCGCGACATCGCTGCCTTCGGTGTAGACGCGCTTGAGCAGCACGCCGGGCACGCGCGCGCGGACGTCCGCGGTGCGGATGGCGCTCAGGCGGCCGACCAGTTCCTGCACGAGCGGCACTTCCTGCGCCTGTGCGACGACGACGCCGACTTCGGGCGGCGGCATCTGCGGCGCCTGTTGCTGTTGGGACTTTCCGCATCCCGCGGTCGCGGCGCAGAACACGACGCCGATGCAGGTCATCGCGCGAGGCAGCTTCATCATGACGCTTCCTGTTATCTCGTTCGGGAATGGGCAGGGGCACACCGATGACGGCGCGGAGCGTCGCTGCCGTGGTGGCGTTGCAAGTTGCGGACTATACCGTCCGGTACAGAATCATGCACGGCCCGTGTGCGCTCGTAAGTAGCCCGAACGGCACCTTGCATGCCGCGCAAGCACCTGTTCCGCATGGGCGAAACGCCGCGCGCGTATGGATTCGCACGGAGCCGCGGCGTATCCTTGCGGCCCCACGATTTCCCCCCCTTTTTCGGACCCTCCATGACCTCTGCAGGCGCCGCGTCCGGCACGCTCGTCGACCACATCCTCAGCCAGTTTTCCGACCTCCTCGGCGGCGATGCCCCCCGCGAGGCGCAGGCGTTCGCGCGCGGCTTCCTCCAGCGCGTGCCGCAGGACGACCTCGCCCAGCGCCCGGTCGGAGAATGGGCGTCGCTGGTCCGGGCGGTGTTCGAATTCGTGCGCGAACGCGATGCAGGCACGGCCAAGGTGCAGGTCTCGAACCCGGCGATGGGCGGACGCCCGCGCACGGTGGTCGAGGTCGTGACCGACGACATGCCGTTCCTGGTCGATTCGGTCGGCATGGCGCTCGCCGCGACCGGGCTCGCGACCCACGCGGTCATCCATCCGGTGTTCCGCGTCGAGCGCGAGGGGCGCCGCCTGGTCGCGATCCATCCGGCCGATTCCGACCGTGGCCATGGCGAATCGGTCATGCATTTCGAGGTCGACCGCGTCGTGGACCCCGAGGCGATCGAGCGCCTGCAGCAGGCCGTGCTGGTCGCGCTCGACGACGTGCGCGCCAGCGTCGCCGACTGGCAGCCGATGCGCTCGCGCATGCTCGAGCTCGCCGATTCCCTCGCGACCGCGCCGATGCCGGTCGACGCCGCCGGCGTCGCCGAGGCGCAGGCGTTCCTGCGCTGGGTCGCGGCCGACAACTTCACCTTCCTCGGCTGCCGTGAATACAAGGTCGTCAAGAGCGGCGACGACGAGCTGCTGCAGGCGGTCGACGGTTCCGGCCTCGGCATCCTGCGCGGTTCCGAGCGCTCCCTGGCGCCGCGCTCGCTGCGCACGCTGATCGCCAAGAGCCTGCCGCAGTCGGGCTCGATGGACGCGATCATCCTGACCAAGACCAACGCGCGTTCGCACGTGCACCGGCCCGGCTACATGGACTACATCGGCGTGCTCGGCTTCGACCGCGTCGGCGTGCCGGTGGTGGAGCACCGCTTCCTCGGCCTGTTCACCTCGGCCGCGTACATGGCGCGCCCGCAGGACGTGCCGCTGGTGCGACGCAAGGTGGAAGCGGTCACGCGCCGTTCCGGGCTGCGTCGCGACGCGCATTCGGGCAAGGCGCTGCAGCACATCATCGAGCTGCTTCCGCGCGACGAGTTGTTCCAGGCCAGCGAGGACGAGCTCTACGACACGACCATGGGCGTGCTCGCGCTCGGCGAGCGCTCGCGCACGCGCGTGTTCATCCGCCGCGACAAGTACGGCCGCTTCTACTCGTGCCTCGTGTTCGTGCCGCGCGACCGCTTCAATACCGAGGTGCGCGAGCGCATCGAGGCGACCCTGAAGGCCGCGCTGCGCGGCGAGCGCGTCGACTCGTCGATCCAGCTCGGCGAATCGGTGCTGGCCCAGTTGCAGGTGATCGTGCGGCCGAAGCCCGGCGACGTCGCCGACTACGACGTCGCGTCGATCGAGCAGGAGGTCGCCGGTATCGTGCGCAACTGGCACGAGGAACTCGCCGAGGCGCTCGTCGCCGCGAAGGGGGAGGCGGAGGGCCTCGAGCTCGCGCGCCACGTGCGCGCGCTTACCCCGGCCTACATCGAGGCGGCGACGCCGAAGGTCGCCGCCGAGGACCTCGCGCTCGCGGCGAGCCTGCGCGAGGCGAGCGACATCCGGCTCAGCCTGGCGCCGTCCGCGCGCGGCGACGGGACGCTGCAGTTCAAGGTGTTCCGCCAGGGCGGCGCGATCGCGCTGTCCGACGTGATCCCGCTGCTGGAGAACATGGGCCTGCGCGTGCTGACCGAGCAGCTCAGCCAGTTCGCGCTTCCCGGCAGCGCCGTCTACGTGCAGGACATCGCGGTGCGGCCGGCGACCCAGTGCGCGTTCGACATCGACCAGGTTGGCGATGCGTTCGAGGACGCGTTCGCGGCGATCTGGCGCGGCGATGCGGAGAACGACTCGTTCAACAGGCTGATCCTCGGCGCGCGCCTCGGCTGGCGCCAGGTCGCGGTGCTGCGCGGCTACTGCAAGTACCTGCTGCAGATCGGCGTGCCGTTCTCGCAGAGCTACATGGAGGAGACGCTCAACCGCTACCCGGCCATCGCCGGCCTGCTGGTCGAGCTGTTCGAGGCCGGCTTCGACCCGGCGCGCGAGGCGCACGGCGCCGCCGCGGCGGACGCTGCGCAGCGGCTCGTCGGCGAGCTCCACACGCTGATCCCGGCCGAGGTCGCCAAGAAGCTGCCGGCCAGGTTCGCCGAGGAGCTGGCGGCGACGCGCGAAGCGCCGCGCATGCAGCAGATCTCGGCGCTGATCGGCGCGATCAAGGCGCTGCTCGAGCACGTCGCGAGCCTCGACGAGGATCGCATCCTGCGCGCCTACCTCGGCGTGATCGGCGCGACCCTGCGCACGAACTACTTCCAGCGTCGCAACGGGGTGCACCACCACTACATCAGCTTCAAGTTCGACTCGGCCAAGGTGCCGGACCTGCCCAAGCCGAAGCCGTACCGCGAGATCTTCGTCTACGGCCCGCGCGTGGAAGGCGTGCACCTGCGCTTCGGCCCGGTCGCGCGCGGCGGCCTGCGCTGGTCCGACCGCCGCGAGGACTTCCGCACCGAGGTGCTCGGCCTGGTCAAGGCGCAGATGGTCAAGAACACCGTCATCGTGCCGGTGGGCTCGAAGGGCGGCTTCTTCGTCAAGCACCCGCCGGTCGGCGGCGACCGCGACGCCGTGCTCGCCGAGGGCATCGCCTGCTACAAGATGTTCATCAACGGCCTGCTCGACATCACCGACAACCTCGTCGACGGCAAGGTCGTGCATCCGGTCGACGTCGTGCGCCACGACGGCGACGACCCGTACCTCGTCGTCGCCGCGGACAAGGGCACGGCGACGTTCTCCGACATCGCCAACGCGGTCAGCGCCGAGCACGGCTTCTGGCTCGGCGACGCGTTCGCGTCCGGCGGCTCGGTCGGCTACGACCACAAGAAGATGGGCATCACCGCCAAGGGTGGCTGGGAGTCGGTCAAGCGCCACTTCCGCGCGCTCGGCCGCGATTGCCAGTCGCAGGACTTCACCTGCGTCGGCATCGGCGACATGTCCGGCGACGTCTTCGGCAACGGCATGCTGCTGTCGCGCCACATCCGCCTCGTCGCCGCGTTCGACCACCGCCACATCTTCCTCGATCCGAACCCGGACGCGGCGACGTCGTTCGCCGAGCGCAAGCGGCTGTTCGATCTGCCGCGCTCGTCCTGGGACGACTACGACAAGTCGCTGATCTCGGCCGGCGGCGGAGTGTTCCCGCGCAGCGCCAAGACGATCCCGCTGTCGCCCGAGGCCTGCAAGGCGCTCGGCATCGCCGACGGCACGACCCAGCTGACGCCGACCGAGCTGATGAGCGCGATCCTGAAGGCGCCGGTCGACCTGCTCTGGAACGGTGGCATCGGCACCTACGTCAAGGCCGAAAGCGAGTCGAACGCCGAGGTTGGCGACCGCGCCAACAACGCACTGCGCGTCAACGGCCGCGAGCTGCGCTGCAAGGTCGTCGGCGAGGGCGGCAACCTCGGCTTCACCCAGCGCGGCCGCATCGAGGCGGCGCAGCGCGGCGTGCTGCTGAACACGGACTTCATCGACAACTCCGCCGGCGTCGACACCTCGGATCACGAGGTCAACATCAAGATCCTGCTCAACGACGCCGTGCAGCGCGGCGAACTCGCCGTCGAGCAGCGCAACGCCCAGCTCGCCGCGATGACCGACGAAGTCGAGCGCCTCGTGCTGGCGGACAACTACCGCCAGAACCAGGCGATCACGGTGATGGAGCACATGTCCGTGCACCGCATCGGTTCGAACGCGCACTTCATCCGCACGCTCGAAGCCGAGGGCCTGCTCGACCGGCAGATCGAGTTCCTGCCCTCCGACGCGGAGCTCGCCGATCGCAAGGCGCGCCACCAGGGCCTGACCCGGCCGGAGCTGTCGGTGCTGCTGTCGTACTCGAAGATCAAGCTGTTCCAGCAGCTGCTCGACTCCGACGTGCCGGAAGACCCGTACCTGTCGAAGGAACTGGAACGCTATTTCCCGGAACCGCTGCGCGAGACCTACGCCGAGCACATGCAGCGGCATCGCCTCAAGCGCGAGATCATCGCCACGGTGGTCACCAATTCGATGGTGAACCGCATGGATGCGACCTTCGTGCTGCGCATGCAGGAGGACACCGGGCAGGGCCCGGCGGCGATCGCGAAGGCGTACTCCGCCGTGCGCGAGATCGTCGACGCACGCAGCATCTGGGCCGCGATCGAGGCGCTCGACGGCAAGGTGTCCGAGGCGGTGCAGATCGACGCGCTGCTGAAGATCTGGAACCTGCTGCGCAACCTCACGCGCTGGCTGCTCAACCACCGCGGCTCGGATCTCGACATCGCCGGCATCGTCGAGCGCTACGCGCCGGGGGTGTCCGAGCTGTCGGCCGCGCTGCCCGGCGTGCTGACCGCCAACAGCCGCTGCGACTACGACGTCGACGTCGAGAAGTGGCAGGGACTGGACCTGCCCGAGGCGCTCGCGCAGCGCCTGGCCAAGGTCGCCGAACTCGGTGCGGCGTTCGACATCGTCGAGATCGCTCTCGAGAGCGGGCAGCCGGTCGAGCGCGTCGCCGCGGTGTTCTTCCAGCTCGGCCAGGCGCTCGACGTCGACGGCCTGCGACGGCAGATCGAGGACCTGCCGGTCGAGAGCCGTTGGCACGCGCAGGCGCGCGGCTCGCTGCGCGACGAACTCGCCTCGCAGCACCGCGCGCTGGCGCGCCACGTGCTCGCCGGGGCCGAGGCCACCGAGCCGCAGCCGGTCGCGCGCTGGCTCGAGCGCGAGGATCCGGCGCTGAAGTTCACGCTCGGCCTGCTCGACGAGATCCGCTCCCAGCCGATCGACTACCCGATCGCCTCGGTCGCGCTGCGCCGCTTCGCGCAGCTCGTGCAGGCGGCTGCGAAGGCCGCGTAAGGCGTCGCGGTCGCGGCGCGCGCTGCCTGCGCGCCGCGACCGCGAGCGATCGGGTGCCGGAGGCGCTCGGCGGCCGGCGGGCTAGCCGCGGGCATCCGCGGCCGGCAGAATCGGTTCCGTACCCGCCGGGTCGCGTCGCGATGCCGCGCGGCCCGCCGCCCGACCGGATCCGCCATGCGCATCGCCTTCGTCGCCGCCCAGACCGCAGAAGCCGCCGCCGCCCGCACGGCGCTCGCCGCGCGTTACGGCGATGCGCCGCTCGACGAGGCCGAGGTCATCGTCGCCCTCGGCGGCGACGGCTTCATGCTGCGCACCCTGCACCGGCACACGGCGCGCGCGCTGCCGGTCTACGGCATGAAGCTCGGCACGGTCGGCTTCCTGATGAACCAGTACGGCGAGGACGGCCTCGTCGAGCGCATCGCGCAGGCGCAACCGACCCCGCTGCGGCCGCTGCAGATGGATGCAGTCACCGAGGCCGGCAACACCAACACCTCGCTCGCGTTCAACGAAGTGTCGCTGCTGCGCCAGACCAAGCAGGCCGCGCACGTGCGTGTGCTGCTGAACGGCATCGCCAAGATCGAGGAACTGGTCTGCGACGGCGTGCTGGTTTCGACCACGGCGGGGTCGACCGCCTACAACCTGTCCGCGCACGGACCGATCCTGCCGCTCGGTTCGCAGCTGCTCGCGCTGACGCCGATCAGTCCGTTCCGCCCGCGCCGCTGGCGCGGCGCGATCCTGCCGGCGGTGACCGAGGTGCGCTTCGAGGTGCTCGACCCGTACAAGCGCCCGGTCAGCGCGACCGCCGATTCGCACGAGGTGCGCGACGTAGTCGAAGTCAGCGTGCGCGAATCGCGCGAGCGCACGATGACGCTGCTGTTCGATCCCGAGCACAACCTCGAGGAACGCATCCTCAACGAGCAGTTCGAGCTCTGACGATGCGGTGCGCGCTGTTCGCCGCGCTCGCCATCGTGCTGCTCGGAGGCTGCTCCGCGATCCGTTACTACGCGCACGTCGCCGGCGGCGAGTTCGCATTGCTGGCGCGGCGCGAGGCGCTCGAACGCGCAGTGGTCGATCCGCGCCTCGAGCCCGGGGTGCGCGCGCGCCTGCAGGTCGCGAGCGAGGCGCGCCGCTTCGCCAGCGAGCGACTCGCGCTGCCGGCGAACCGCAGCTATCGCAGCTACGTCCAGCTCGACCGGCCCTACGTGAGCTGGAACGTGTTCGCGGCGCCCGAGTTCTCGGTCGAACCCGTCACGCACTGCTTCCCCTTCGCCGGCTGCGTCGCGTATCGGGGGTATTTCGATCGCCGCCTCGCCGAGCGGGAGGCGGGGCGTCTGGCGCGCCTCGGCAACGACACCGCGATCGTCGGCGTCGCCGCGTACTCGACGCTCGGCTGGTTCGCCGATCCGATCGTCTCGAGCATGCTGCGCGGTGGCGACGACGCGCTCGTCGGCACGCTGTTCCACGAACTCGCGCACCAGCGCGCGTACGTCGCCGGCGACACCGCATTCAACGAATCGTATGCGAGTTTCGTCGAAGCGGAAGGCCTGCGCGAGTGGCGCGCCGCGCGCGGCCTGGAGGCGCCGGACGACGCCCGCGGCGTGCGCGATGCGTTCACGCGCGGCGTGCTCGACCTGCGCGAGCGCCTGCGCGCGCTGTACGCGCAGGACCTGCCGCCCGCGCGCATGCGCGAACGCAAGGCGGCGGAGATCGCCGCGTTCCGCGAGCGGCATGCGCGCGACCGCGCGCTGCAGGCCCATGGCTACGATGCCTGGGTGGCTGCGCCGATCAACAACGCGAGCCTGGTGCCCTTCGGTGTCTACGATGCCTGGACCGGGGCGTTCGCACGGCTGTTCCAGGGATGCGACGGCGACTGGCCACGCTTCCATGCAGCCGTGCGCGCACTCGCCAGGCTGGCGCCGGACCAGCGCCAGGCGCGCTTGCGCGAGCTGGCGCCGGCGGGATGAGCATCGTCAGCGGTTCTGCGACCAGTGCTGGTATTCGCGGCGGCTGACGCGGCCATCGCGATTGCCGTCGGCATGGATGAAGTCGTTCGCGAGCGGCGGGTAGGCATCGGCCTCGTCCGCACCGATCGCGCCAAGCCCGGCTCGGTCGAGCTGCTCGAACGGCGGCGGCGGACCGAAGTCACGCGGGCCCGGCTGGCCGGTATGGACCACGACTTCGCCCTGCGGCGTCGGGTACACGGCGCTGGATTGCTGCGCCGCCGCGGCGCCGCAGGCGAGCAGGCCGGCGATCAGCAGGGCAGGGGTCGGGAGCGCGTTGCGATGCATGGTGGCCTCCTTCGATCGGCAGGGACGTTGCCGGGCATCGTCGGGCAGGCTGCATTAACCCCGGCGAACTGCGCACGGGCGGCGAATCCACGACAATGCGGCATGCCCGACCGTCCGCGTCTCCTGCCGTTCCCCGCCGCGTTCGTCGCATGCACGCTGCTCGCCAGCGCGTGCACGCCGCAACCGCCCGCCTCCGCAGGGACGCCGGTAGCCGCCGCGCCCGCGGTCGACGCCGCGGCGGCCACCGCGGGCGGCAGGGACGCGCCGGCGCCGGTGGTGGCGACCGTCGTCGCGGAACCCGGGCCGCTGGTCGACGACGTACCGCCGTTGCGACCGGGCGTCGCCGACGCCTTGCGATCGATCCAGAGCGCGGCCTGCCTCGCGCATTCCCAGCCGCAACGCACGGCCACGCCGCCGATGCACCGCTGGGTCGACGCCGCGGGCATCGTCCACTATTCCGACCGGCCACCGCCCGTCGATGCGCGCGCACACAAGGTGATCGCCCTGGCGGCCGAGCCGACGGTGCAGGTGCAGGCGAGTGGAGCGGACGTCGAACTCCCGGCCGAGCTGCAGCAGCGCGCCGCCGCGGACGCGCTCGGCATCCAGCGCGTGCTGCACGATGCGCTCGGCGTCGCGCGACCGGCGGGCATGAAGCTGAAGATCGTCTTCGTGCGCTCACCCGCCACCTACGCGCGGCTCGTCGGCGAGCCCTCGCTGGCGCAGTCGAGTGGCGCGTACACGCCCGCCAACCGCACGATCCACGTTCGCACTCAGGGGGACGACGAGTTCGACCTCTCGGTGCTGCGCCACGAGATCGCGCACGCGCTCGTGCACGAGGCCATCGGCAACCTGCCGGTGTCGATCAACGAAGGACTGGCCGAGTACTTCGGCCGCTACCGGAGCGTCGGCATGGGCGGGCAGGTCGACGTCGGTGCGGGCCGGGCACAGGTCATGCGCGCGGCCCCGGCGGACGCGGGCGAGGCGATCGTCGACCTGCTCGCGCGCGAGGGCACCGGCTTCTATGCCGATGCGCGCGGTCGCGACCGGCGTTATCAGCAGGCGTTCGCGCTGGTCGCGGTGCTGATGCGCGATGCGGCCGGCCGGTCGGCGTTGCGCGCCGTGCTCGATGCGCAGGCAGCGTCGCCTTGCGTGCCGGTCGCGGCCGAAACCGTACTCGAGGCGAACTTCCCGGGCGGGCTCGCGCGGCTCGCACAGGACTGGATCTCCTTCATGCGCGACCCGCCCGCGGAGGTGCGATCGTACTGACCGGCGTCGGGATGGCCGTCTCTCGCATTTTCCGGCGAGTGGGGTAGACTCGCGCCGCTGTGTCTGCCGGTCTCCCGCATTCGGCGACCCGATGCTGCGACGATCATCCGAATCCCGCTCCATCGTTTCCCCTGCATGCCTGCATACCCAGTGTTCGACATGCCCCTGAAGGGGATGAGTACATCAACCTAAGTCATCGCGGAGAGTTTCATGTCGGATCGTCAGGTGGGCACCGTCAAGTGGTTCAACGAAAGCAAGGGCTTCGGCTTCATCAGCCGTGACAACGGCCCGGACGTGTTCGTGCATTTCCGCGCGATCTCCGGTACCGGCTTCAAGACCCTGCAGGAAGGACAGAAAGTTTCGTTCCGCGTCGTGCAGGGGCAGAAGGGCCTGCAGGCGGAAGACGTCACGCCGGCCTGAGATCCGCGATCGCGTTTCGGAACCGGGCCGCGGCTGCTCGCACCGCGGCCCTTTTCGTTTGCAGCAACTGGAGCCGCACGATGATCGAAGAGTCGCTGTGGATCGAACCCCGGGTGCACGACCTCGGCGGCGGCTTCGCGGTGCGCCGCGTATTGCCGTACCGGCTGCGCCGCCACGTCGGCCCGTTCGTGTTCTTCGACCACATCGGACCGGTCGAGATGGCGCCCGGGCGCGGCATGGACGTGCGGCCGCATCCGCACATCGGGCTCGCCACCGTGACCTACCTGTTCGACGGCGCGATCCGGCACCGCGACAGCCTCGGCTCGGACCAGGTGATCCGCCCCGGCGACGTGAACTGGATGACGGCCGGCCGCGGCGTCGTGCATTCGGAGCGTACGCCCGCCGCGGAGCGTGCCAGCGGCCAGCGCATGCACGGCATCCAGACCTGGGTGGCGCTGCCGCGCGCGAGCGAGCAGGCGGAGCCGGCCTTCTTCCACCATCCCGCCTCGACGCTGCCGCAAGCCGAGCGCGACGGCGTGACCCTGCGCGTGATCGCGGGACACGCGTTCGGCATGGAATCGCCGGTGCGCGTGTTCGCGCCGACGCTGTACGTCGACGTCGGCCTGCGCGCCGGTGCGAGCCTGCGCATTCCGGCCGAGCACGAGGAGCGCGCGCTGTACGCGATCGACGGCGAACTGCGCCTCGATGGCGCCGATCTGCCGCTTGGGCGCATGCGGGTGCTGGCGACCGGCGAGGAGCCGCTGCTCGAGGCGACGGGCGCGTCGCGGCTGCTGCTGTGCGGTGGCGCGCCGCTGGATGGCGAGCGTCGCCTGTGGTGGAACTTCGTCGCCTCCGATCCCGCGCGGATCGAACGCGCGAAGGCGGACTGGGCCGCACAGCGGATGGGCACGGTACCCGGCGAGGACGAGTTCATCCCGTTGCCGGAGCGCTGATCGACGCCTGCGCCGCTTTGCGCCGATAATCGCGCGCGCACCCTTCGCCGTACTCCGCATGGCCCGCTACGCGACCTTCCGCGAGTTCTACCCGTTCTACCTGTCGGAACACGCCGACCGGAACTGCCGCCGCATGCACTTCGCCGGCAGCATGCTCGTGCTCGTCGTGATCGCCGCCGCGTGCGTCACGGGCGAACTGCGCTGGCTCTGGCTCGCGCCGCTGTTCGGCTACGGTCTTGCCTGGATCGGGCATTTCGCGTTCGAGAAGAACCGGCCGGCGACGTTCTCGCACCCGCTCTACAGCTTCGCCGGGGACTGGGTCATGTTCCTCGACATCCTGCGCGGGCGCGTGCGGCTGTGACCACGCGCGCATGAGCGGTCCGGTCGTGGACAACTCGGTGGCAGGCGCGGATCGCCTGCGCCACATCGATGCGCTGCGCGCGATCGCGGCGCTGCTGGTGCTCTGGCGCCATGTCGCCGACGCGTTCGCCGGGCTCGGGCCCGGCGTGCACGGGTTGTGGGTCGTCGACTGGAGTGCCGCGCTCGACTTCGGCCGCATCGGCGTGGTGGCGTTCTTCCTCGTCAGCGGTTACGTGATCCCCTTCAGCATCGATCCGGCGCGGCCGTCGCCGGTCGCGACCTTCCTGATCAAGCGCTTCTTCCGCATCTATCCGGCGTACTGGCTGTCCATCCCGCTCGGGGCCTTCGCGACCTGCTGGATCTGGGGACTGCCGTTCGGCCTGCGCGAGTTCCTCGTCAACCTGACCCTGCTGCAGGATTTCTTCGGCGTCCGCGCGGCGCTCGGCCTGTACTGGACGCTACTGGTCGAATGGGCGTTCTACCTGCTGTGCGTCGTGCTGCTGCTGACCGGCAGCTTCGCCCGGCCACGCCGCTGGCTGGCGCTGTCGGTGCTGTTCAGCGCGTTCTATTCGGCCGAGATGCTGGCCTACTGGGCGACCGGCGTGCGCGTGATCGGCCCGACTGCCGCGTTCGCGTTCCTCAACGTGTCGCTGATGCTGCTCGGCACGCTGTACCGGCACGTGCTGGTCGAAGGAGGCGGCGACGGCGATCCCGGCCTGCGCGTGGGCGTGTTCGGCCTGCTTGCCTGGCACCTGCTGGCACTGCCGGCCGGCGCGACGCTCGCGATCGGCACCGCCGTGAACGCGACGATCCCGTACGCGTTCGGCCTGCTCGTGTTCGTCGCCGGGGTCAGCTTCGTGCCGTTGCGTTCGCGCCTGACCGACTGGCTCGGGCGTGTCAGCTACTCGATCTACCTGTTCCACCCGGTCGTGTTCATGCTGTCGATCTGGTGGCTGCAGCGCTTCCCCGTGCAGTCCGCGTGGCGCTCGCAGCACCTCGGCGTCTACGTGCTCGCCAACGCGATCCTCACGGGCGCGTTCGCGACGCTGGTCTACCACTGGGTCGAACGCCCGGGCATGCGCCTCGGCCGCCGCGTCGCGCGGTGGTGGGGCGGGCGCGCGCTACGCGACGCGCAACGGCCGCGGGACGGCGTGGTGCCGGCGGAGGGCTGAGGCGGGCGGCGCTGCGTCGCCGCTCGCGCGTTCTCAGTGGCCGGTACCCGCGGCGACGTTGCCGAACGGCGGTTTCGCGAACCACACGACCGGGATCATCGCGAGGAACACCGCGGTGCAGAGCAGGAACACGTCGTTGACCGCGAGCGTCAGCGCCTGGCGCTGGACGATCGAGTCGATGATCGCCCACGCGCGTTCGGCCGGCCCGCCGAGCGCGGCCAGGCCGTCGAGGAAACCGGTCGCGGCGGCGTTGCCCGCATTGACGTGTTCGGCGAGCACCGCGTGGTGGTACTCGCCGCGATGCTGCCACAGCGTCACGGTGACGGCGGTCGAGATGCTCGCGGCGAGCGTGCGCGTGAAGTTCGCCAGGCCCGAAGCCGAGCCGATCTCGTGCGGCTGCAGCCCGGACAGGAACACCTGGTTCAGCGGGATGAAGAAGCACGGGATCGCGATGCCCATCACGAAGCGCGGCCACACCAGCTGGTGGAAGGACGCGTTGTCGGGGAAGGTCGCGAACCAGTACGACGTCGCCGCGAACACGATGAACGCGAACGTGACCACCGAGCGCAGCTCGAGCTTCTGGATGTTCCTGCCGATGATCGGCGAGACGAGGAACGCGAGGATGCCGACCGGCGCGGTCGCCAGGCCGGCCCAGGACGCGGTGTATCCGAGCACCGTCTGCAGCCACAGCGGGTAGACGACGTTGATGCCGAAGAAGCCGAACATGCCGAACGACATCGCGGCGACGCCGACGAGGAAGTTGCGCTTGCGGAACAGCGAAAGGTCGACGATCGGGTGTTTCTCCATCAGCTCCCATGCAATGAAGAAGGTCAGCGACACCAGCGCGACGATGCCGAGGGTGATGATCATCGGCGAGGAGAACCAGTCCTTGTCGTTGCCGTTGTCGAGCATGAACTGCAGGCAGCCGACGCCGATCACCAGCAGCACCAGGCCGATCGCGTCGACCGGGGTCTTCACGATGACCGACTCGCGCCGGTGCAGCAGCGTCCAGGTGATCACGATCGCGAGCAGGCCGACCGGCACGTTGATGTAGAAGATCCACGGCCAGGAATAGTTGTCGGTCAGGTAGCCGCCGAGGATCGGGCCGAAGATCGGTGCGACCACGACGGTCATCGCCCACAGCGCGAGCGCGAGGCCCTTCTTGTCGATCGGGTAGTTGTTCAGCAGCAGGCTCAGCGACAGCGCGACCATCGGGCCCGAGCCGGCACCCTGCAGCAGGCGGCCGATGACGAGCATCGGCATGCTGGTCGCGAGGCCGCACAGGGTCGAGCAGACGACGAACAGCAGCGCCGAGACGCAGAACGCGCGCACCTCGCCGAACTGGCGCCCGATCCAGCCGCTGAGCGGCTGCATGATCGCGCTGGCGAGCGAATACGAACTGATCGCCCAGGTACCTTCCTGCGGGCTGACGCCGAGGCTGCCGGCGATGTGCGGCACCGAGACGTTGACGATCGTGATGTCGAGCACCTCCATGAACGTCGCGAACGCGATCGCGACGGTCAGGAGTGCGAGCGGCGCGCCCTGCAGCGGCGGCAGCGGCGGTCGCTGGTCCGGCGAAGCGGCCATCGGCTGGCCCTCAGCGCGCGCGCGGCAGGTTCGCGGCGATGATCGCGTCGGCCTCGGCGTCCGCGCGCGCGATGTCGCGCGCATAGACGTCGGTCTGCGCGATCGGCGCGTCCACCGGACGTTCGGCGAGGATGCGGCCGGACCGGTCGTGGGTGTCGACCGTGACCGAGGTGGACAGGCCGATGCGCAACGGATGCTGCTCGAGCTGGCGCGCATCGAGTGCGATGCGCACCGGCACGCGCTGCACGACCTTGATCCAGTTGCCGGACGCGTTCTGCGGCGGCAGCAGCGCGAACGCCCCGCCGGTGCCGGCGGCGAGCCCGACCACCTTGCCGTCGTACTCGACGCCGCCGCCGTACAGGTCGCTTTCGATCTTCACCGGCTGGCCGATGCGGATGTGGGCGAGCTGGCTTTCCTTGAAGTTCGCGTCGACCCAGAGGTCGTGCAACGGAATGATCGTGAGCAGGGCCTGGCCCGGTTGCACGCGACTGCCGACCTGCACGGTGCGCTGCGCGACGAAGCCGCTGACGGGGGCGACGATCTCGTCGCGCTGCGCGTTGACCCAGGCTTCGCGAAACGCCGCTTTGGCCTGAAGCACCGACGCATTGGAGGCGATGTCGGTGCCATCGACGAGCGCATGCGAGGCCGCGGCCTGGCGCGTGGCGAGGTCGAGCGCCGCCTTCGCCGTCTCGACCGCCTCGCGTGCATGCGCGACTTCCTCCGGCGCGATCGCCTTGTCGGCGAGCAGCGGCAGTCGGCGCCTGAGGTCCGCTTCGGCACGCGCGAGGTCGAGCCGGCGCGCGGTGATCGCGGCGTCGTACTGCGAGGCCATCTCCGTCTGCTGGCGCACCTGGCGTACGGCGTTGGCGAGCGCGCTCTTCGCCTTGGCGAGGGAGAGTTCGGCGTCGGTCGGGTCGAGCCTGACCAGCACCTGGCCGGCCTCGACGCGCTGGGTGTCGTCCGCCAGCACCGCGATCACCGTGCCCGGGACCTGCGCCGACAGCGTGACCTGGTTGCCGGCGACGTAGGCGTCGTCGGTGGTTTCGCGCTGCGACAGCACGAACAGCCAGAGCAGGTACCAGCCGGCACCGGCGAGGAGGAAGACGACGGCGATGATGCCGAGGACGAAGCGGCGCTTGCCGTTGCCGCCCGGGGCATCGGCTGCAGGGGTCTGCGGTTCGCTCATCGGGATTCGACTCGTTCGGATGGGATGGAAGAGGAGAGGCGCGTGTCGCCTGCCGGCGGTTCGACGTGGTAGCCGCCACCGAGCGCCTTGGTCAGCGCGATCTGCGCCGACACCGCCTGTGCGTCGAGGCTCGCGGCGGCATCGAGTTGTTCCAGGACCTGCGCGCGCGCGGCGAGCACGCTGCGGTCGTCGACGAGGCCCTGGCGTGCTCGCGCCGCCGCGCTCGCCTCGAGCGCGCGCATCGCCTCGAGCTGCGCCGAGCGCTCGCGCCGGCGAGCCTCGACCTGCGCCACGGTCAGTGCCTGCGTCGCGACGTCGCGCGCGGCGTCGACCACGGTCGCGTCGTACTGCGCCGCCGCCGCCTGCAGGCGCGCCTGCGCGATGCGGTGGTTCGCCTTGAGCGGGCCGCGGCCGAACAGCGGCAGGTGCAGCGCGGGCCCGATCGCCGCCATGCGGCTGCCGGCGTCGAGCAGCTTGTCGAGGTCGAGCGATTGCAGGCCGACCATGGCGCCGAGGCGGATGTCGGGGAAGAAGGCGGCGCGCGCCTCGTCGGTGCGCGCAAGCGCGGCTTCGACGCGCCAGCGGCTCGCGGCGATGTCCGGCCGGCGCGCGATGAGGTCGAGGCCGACGTCGTCGGGCAGGGCGCCGTCGACGCTGGGCAGTGCCCGCGCCTGCAGCTTCGGCAGGTCGGCCGGGGCGACGCCGAGCAGGCCGGCGAGCGCGGCGAGGCGGATCCTGGCCGCACCGACGTAGGTGGCGCGGCGCTCGCGCACCGCGGCGAGGTTCGCGTCGGCCTGGTGCAGCGCGTCCGGCAGGTCGACGCCGCGCTCGACGCGCTTTCGCGACAGCAGGCGGTAGCGCTCGAGCACGGTGATCGACTCGTCGGCGAGCGCGACGTGGCTCTGGTCGGCCTGCCAGCCGAAATAGGTGTCGGCGATCGCGGTGGTCAGCACCAGGCTCGCCGCGCTGCGCTCCGCTTCGGCGGCACGGACCTCGTCGATCGCCGCGAGCACGGCTGCGCGCGTGCGGCCCCAGAAATCGAAGTCGTACTGGAACTGCAGGCTGAGGTCGCCCTGGTTGTACCAGGTGAAACCGAGGAACTGCGGCGGGATCAGGCCGTTCTCGCTCAGGCGCAGGCGCTGCACCTGCGCGTTCGCCTGCGATTCGAGGCCCCCCTGCGCACGCGCGGCTTCGATCGCGCGCACCGCGGTCCCGAGCCGGCGATGCGCTTCCTCGAGCGACGGCGAACCGGCCAGCGCCTGCTCCACCAGTCCGTCGAGTTGCGCGTCGCCGTAGCGCTTCCACCACAGCGCGTCCGGCCAGGCGCCGGTCGCGGCGTCGACGCCGGCCAGCGGCGCCTCGTCGCGCAGCGGCGGACGGTCGAGGCGCGGGGGAACGGAACACGCGGCGAGCGCGAGGGCGCAGGCGGCAGCGATCAGTATTCGGCGAGCGAACGGGGTCATCGGAGCCACATCGGGATAGCGGTCAGGGGGCGGCTCCGCGCGCGGCCTGCACCTGCGTGCTCGGCCAATCCGTGGCGCCGCTGGCGGCCGCGGGGAGGCGGCCGGCTCAATACAAGACTATCGAGTTCTATATTTGCCCGCAAGCGCAGGCGCCGGCGGCTCGGAACGCCCTAGCGGTAGTCGCGGTGGCAGGCCTCGCAGGCGTTGGCGACGGCGGTCAGTGCCTCGGCCTGCGCCGGGCAGGGGGCGCCCGGGTCCCACGCCGCGACGGTCTTGCCGAAAGCGTCGATGTACTGGCCGAGCACGCGGTCGCGCTGCTCGCCGGCGAGTACGTCACCGAGCTCGCCGGCGACCAGCCGCAACCGGGCGGAGGCGCGCGGCTGCGCGGGCACCGCGCACTGGCCCACGCGCGCCGCCTCGCGAGCGCGGCCGAGGTCGTGCTGCATCACCGTCATCAGTGCGCGCGGATAGGCGTTGCGACGCTGCAGGGCGCTGGTGAACATGCCGGAAAGGATCGTGCCGGCGAGCAGGCCGGCGAGGAGCACGATGAGGTAGCGCATCAGGCCTGCCCGTCCCGGCGTCGCTTGAGGTTGGCCAGCATCAAGGTACCGAGGCCGAGCAGGATCTCGTCGATGAACGGGATGAAATCCGGGATCAGCAGGTCGGCGACGAACAGCGCGGCGGTGAAGAGCGCGAGTCGCGGGAAGCGCAGGCCTTCGGCCCAGGCCAGCAGCGGTCGCGTGATCGGGTTCGGCATTCGCGGTTCCTCGAGGACGGTCGCGCGCAGATGCGTGCGGCGATGCGCCGCTTCAAGCGCGGGCGCGGCGCGATGATACGCTGCGCGCCGCATGGAAAGGATCGACCACTCCGAACGTTTCCGCGGCATCGACCGCCTGTACGGCGCCGGCAGCGTCGAGCGCCTGGCGCGCGCGCACGTCTGCGTGGTCGGCATCGGCGGCGTCGGCTCGTGGGCGGCGGAAGCGCTCGCGCGCAGTGGCGTCGGCCGCCTGACCCTGGTCGACGCCGACGAGGTCTGCATCAGCAACACGAACCGCCAGCTTCACGCGCTCGACGGCGAATACGGTCGCGCCAAGGTCGAGGTGATGGCCGCGCGCGCGCGCGCGATCAACCCGGCGATCGAGGTCGACGCGATCGCGCAGTTCCTGACCCCGGGCAACCTCGCGACCCTGCTCGACCGCGGCTACGACCTCGTCATCGACGCCTGCGACGCGTTCCGGGTCAAGGTCGAGGCGATCGCGTGGTGCCGCCGGCGCAAGCTGCCCCTGGTCACGATCGGCTCGGCTGGCGGGCGCACCGATCCGACCCTCGTCGCGGTGCGCGACCTGTCCAGGACCGAGCACGACGCGCTGCTCGCGCTGGTGCGCAAGAAGCTGCGCGAGGAGTTCCACTTCCCGCGTGGACCGAAGCGCTACTTCGGCGTACAGGCAGTCTATTCGCGCGAGAACGTGCGCTATCCGCAGCCCGACGGCAGCGTCTGCGGCACCCGCCCGGCCGGTGGCGACGCGATGAAGCTCGACTGCGGCGGTGGGCTCGGCGCGGCGACGCACGTGACCGCGGCATTCGCATTCGCGGCGGTGTCGCGCGCGCTCGCCAGGCTGCTCGCGCCGAAGGCCGGCTGAGCCTCTACGCGGCCGAGGGCAGGGCGAACAGCCGTGCCGCGTTGCGCGTCGTCGCGGCGACGATCTCGTCGAGCGGGACCTCGCGCAGCGCGGCGACGGTCGCGGCGACCTCGCCCAGCCGGGCCGGTTCGTTGCGCTGGCCGCGGTGCGCCGCCAGCGGCTGGTCCGGCGCGTCGGTCTCCAGCAGCAGGAATTCCAGCGGCATCGTCGCCGCGAGCGTGCGCAGGCGCCGCGCGCGCGCGTAGGTCAGCGGCCCGCCGAGCCCGAGCAGGAAGCCGAGGTCCCACAGCTGGCGAGCCTGTTCGGCGCTGCCGGAAAAACTGTGCACGACGCCGCGCAGGCCGCCGACGCGGCGGATCGTCGCCGTGACTTCCTCGACCGCGCGCCGCGCGTGCAGCACCACCGGCAGGTCCAACTCGCGCGCGAGCTCCAGCTGGGCGACGAAGTAACGGCGCTGCGTGTCGGCGTCCAGCCCTTCGACGAAGAAATCGAGGCCGCACTCGCCGATCGCGACGGGTCGTTCCTGTTCGATCCACGCACGCAGCTCGGCCAGGTGTGACGGCCGGTGCTGGTCGAGGAACATCGGATGCAGCCCGTAGGCGGGGTGGAGGTCCGCGTGCGCGGCGCACAGGTCGCGCAGCTTCTCGAAGCCTGCGCGCGCGATCGCCGGCACGACCTGCGCGACGACGCCGGCGGCGCGTGCACGCGCGAGCACGGCGTCGCGATCCTGGTCGAACTCGGCGACGTCGAGATGGCAGTGCGAGTCGATCATGGGTCGGCGCCCGGGCCGGTGCACCGCTGGTGCGATGCGACGCTCACCGGTTCGGGCGCACGCGGCCGTTCGAGGGCACCGGCCTCGGCGCCTGCAGGAGCCGCGGCGGCGTCGCATGGCTCGAGTGCGCGCCGCCGTCGACGGGTGCGGACGCATTCTGGTCGATGCCGTCGATGGCCGTCGTGCCGGTCGACGCCGGGTCGAGCCAGTCGCGCAGGCGTGACGCGGCATTGGCGCCGTTCCACGCGACCGACAGCTTGCCGTAGCAGTCGTAGCCCCCGTTCGGCTGCGTCGGGGAGGTCGCGCTGCAGGCGGCCGTGCCGCCCGACAGGGTGCCGATGACGCGGCGCGCCGCCGCGCTGCTCGAGGCCGCGCCGAACAGCGCCGAGCCGGACGAGCCGCCCTCGGTCGTTCCCTGCGAGTACGGGCCGGCATGCCAGTGCGTGCCGCTGGTCGGCGCGCTCGAAATGCAGTTCGACATCGTCGACACGGCCGGGCCCGCGGTGATCTTCTTGACGTCGCCGGAGGGATGGTGGATGCCGATCGTCGCGCTCGCTGCCGCGCCACCCGCGTCCCAGCCCGCGTAGTGGAGGTTCCAGCTTTCGTCGGGCGTGCCGGCGAGTTCGAGCAGGGTGAAGTCGGCGTCGGTGCGCGTCGCGCGCAGCGTCGCGCCGTGCTGGTCGTCCGAATAGAACCCCTGTGGCGGCGCGACGATGGAGCCGCACTGCTGCGACTGGTAGTTCCAGTAGACGACGATCGACTGCGCCTCGGACGCGAAGGAGATGCAGTGGTTCGCGGTCAGGAACCAGTTGCGCCTGTCCTTCGGCACGTCGGCGAGCAGGGTGCCGGTGCAGATGTAGTAGTCGCCGTCATCCGCCGCGCGGAACTCGTAGTGCCCGACCGAGCGGACCTGGTCCGGGTAGGCCTGGCCCAGCGGGCAGGCGACGTCGACGTTGCAGGCGCCGGAATAGCCGACTGCCTGCGTGGTCGCCTCGCGCTTGTAGAGGTCGCGAAAGCCGGCGCCGATGGCGCCGATCGAGAGCTGTGCAGCGCCGAAGCCGATGTCGGCCGGCACGCGCACCTCGACCGTCACGACGTCGCCGGGCACGACCGGCGAATGGAACGGGCCGCCGGCCGCGTCCTCGCGCGTGTACGGTCCCTGGTAGAGCGCGTCGGCGCCGATGAGGTGGAGCGTCGCGCCGCGCGGCAGGTCGAGCTGGCGGAACTCCACCCGCAGGTCGGTCGCACCGTCGGCGCGCAGGCGCACGCGCCAGAGGCGGCTGCCGTCGTCGAGGGTGTCCCAGCGGCCCTGCTCGTCGGGCGTGACCGCGATGGCGAGTGCACGCGCGGTCCTGAGTGCCTTCGTCGCCGGTGCCGACGGATCGGCCGCGCGATCGGCGTCGCGTCGCGCCTCGGCCGCATCGATGCGACCCGCGTCTTCGATCGGCACGTCGACGCCGGTCTTGGCCGGATGGGCGAGGCTGTAGGGCGGCTCGCCGTGGCGTGCGTGCGCCGCGCCGGCGAACAGCAGGGCCAGGCCGATGCCGGCGAGGAGGAGCGCCGGTCGTCGACGGTTCCGTCCCGAGGATGGCGCGGTCGTGGGCTGCAGCGGTCGGGCGTTCATCATGTCCTCCATGTCGCGCGCCCTGCGGCGCGCAGTCCGGTGCGGGGGCGTCAGTCGCGGCGCGCGGCGTTGCGGTCGCGTCCGGCGCCGAGCCGGCGGTCGATGCCGCCGAACAGTTTCTTGAACAGGCGTGCGAAACGGCCGCGACGCGTCTTGCGCAGCTTCTCTTCCTCACTCGTGAGCCAGGCGACCTGGATCACGCGGCGTTCGCCTTCGTGCGGCAGGTGGCCGTGGAAGGAATTGTCGGCGCGACGAAACGCGACGACGTTGCCGTAGATGGGGCGGATCTCGGGCACCACGAGATCGTCGATGTCATCGATGCGGTTCAGGAAGCGCAGGCAGCCTTCGCTGATCGCCGGCCAGCTTTCGTTCAGGTAGACCAGCGCCGTCACGATCTTGGACCGGCTGTCGGTATGGATGGTGCCGTGGCGCCGGTTCAGCGAGCGGCACAGCGTGACGAGGTGCGGACGGTCGCCGAGGTCGGGCACGCCGAGGCGCCGCCCGATCGCGTCGGCGAACGCGCGCGAGGTCAGCTGCGCGACCAGCCGGTTCACGCTCGGGCCGCAATCCTGTGCGTCGTACGGGAAAAACCCGGCATTCGCGTAGCGCGGGAAGTCTCGCGCGAGGGCATCGGCGGCGTGCGGCGGCAACTGCTCCCGGGCGACGAGGAACGCGAACGGTGCCTCGCGCACGAGCACGTCCGCACCATCGAGCCGGGTCGGGTCGAGCAGGGCCTCGTCGTCACCGGTCGCAACGGTCGCAAGGACGGCATTCATCGGTTGGGGCCTGTCGCGGAAAACGCTTGCGCGATTGTAGTCCGACCACCATCTCCAGGTGGACAGCGCCGGGGACGTCCCCTAAAATTCGTGCTCGCCTTGATTCCCTTACCATGCCCCCACGGACCGGCCCGGTGCCAGCCCGCGGGTGCTGTCGCATCCGGTCTCGGCGCGGCCACGGTGCTCCATCCGCTTGCAGAGGCGAACGCATGACGACTCCAGCCCTCCTCGCACTCGCCGACGGCAGTGTCTTCCGCGGCATTTCGATCGGCGCGACCGGGCGTACCGTCGGCGAGGTCGTGTTCAACACGGCGATGACCGGCTACCAGGAGATCCTGACCGATCCCTCGTATGCGCAGCAGATCGTCACGCTGACCTATCCGCACATCGGCAACACCGGTTGCACTGCGGTCGATGCCGAATCCGCGCGCGTGCACGCCGCCGGGCTCGTCGTGCGCGACCTGCCGCTGGCGGCGAGCAACTGGCGCAGCGAAGAGACGCTCGATGCCTACCTGCGCCGCAACGGCATCGTCGCGATCGCCGAGATCGACACGCGCCGCCTGACCCGCATCCTGCGCGACAAGGGTGCGCAGAACGGTTGCGTCATCGCCGGCTCCGACGCCACCGACGAGGATGCGCTCGCCGCCGCGCGCGCGTTCCCGGGGCTGAAGGGCGCGGACCTGGCCAAGGTCGTGTCCTGCAGCGAGCGGTACGCATGGCGCGAAGGCCGCTACGACCTCGACGCGGCGGCGTTCCGCCCCGGCGGCACGCGCTTCCGCGTCGTCGCCTACGACTTCGGCGTGAAGCGCAACATCCTGCGCATGCTCGCCGAGCGCGGCTGCGACATCACCGTGGTGCCGGCACGGACGCCGGCGAGCGAGGTGTTCGCGCTGCGCCCGGACGGCGTGTTCCTGTCGAACGGCCCGGGCGACCCGGAGCCGTGCGACTACGCGATCGCCGCGATCCGCGAATTCATCCGCGCGAAGGTACCGACCTTCGGCATCTGCCTCGGGCACCAGCTGCTCGGCCTCGCAGTCGGTGCGCGCACGCTGAAGATGAAGTTCGGCCACCACGGTGCCAATCATCCCGTCATCGACCTCGACTCGGGGCGCGTGGCGATCTCCAGCCAGAACCACGGATTCGCCGTCGACGAAGCGACGCTGCCGCCGAACGCGCGCGCGACGCACCGCTCGCTGTTCGACGGCTCGCTACAGGGGATTGCGCTGGCGGATGCGCCGGCGTTCGGCTTCCAGGGGCACCCGGAAGCGAGTCCCGGCCCGCACGACGTGGCCGGTCTGTTCGATCGTTTCATCCACCTGATGGAGGCGCGCGCGGCTGCCGCGGCGTAGACGACATGACCCAGCATCGCATCCTCACCCTCGCGGCGATCGCCGCCCTCGCCGTGGCCGCCTCCGGCGCCGCGTTCGCCGCCAAGCCGGCCGCGTCGAAGCACGCCGCGTCGAAGCAGGCCGCGGCGCCGGCGCAGCCGACCGGGCAGCTGGTCGAGTACACCGAGCTCGAGCACAAGGTCGGCAGCGAGATCATCGTCGAGACGACGTTGCACACGGTGCGCCGCGGCACGCTCGTGAAGTACACGAATCCGGGCCTGACCCTGCAGCTCGGGCCCGAGAACGGCTCGGTCGAGCTCTCCATTCCGCGCGAGACGGTGCGCAACGTGAGCGTGGTGCTCGCGCCGGGGCCGGACGCGGCCGCGCAACCGACGGGGACGGGCAGTGCCGAAAAGAACTGACCTGCGCACGATCCTGATCATCGGGGCCGGGCCGATCGTCATCGGCCAGGCCTGCGAGTTCGATTATTCCGGTGCGCAAGCGTGCAAGGCCCTCAAGGAAGAGGGCTATCGCGTCGTGCTGGTCAATTCGAACCCGGCCACGATCATGACCGATCCCGGCACCGCCGACGCGGTCTACATCGAGCCGATCAACTGGCGCACGGTCGAGAAGATCATCGCCAAGGAGCGCCCCGACGCGCTGCTGCCGACGATGGGCGGGCAGACCGCACTCAACTGCGCGCTCGACCTCGCCGACAACGGCGTGCTCGAGAAGTACGGCGTGCGCCTGATCGGGGCCTCGCGCGAGGCGATCCGCATGGCCGAGGACCGCGAGCTGTTCCGTCGCGCGATGGCCGAGATCGGGCTGGAGTGCCCCAAGGCGGAGGTTGCGCGCACGTTCGAGCAGGCGGTCGAGATCCAGGCGCGCGTCGGCTACCCGACGATCATCCGGCCGAGCTTCACGCTCGGCGGCAGCGGCGGCGGCATCGCCTACAACCGCGAGGAGTTCGAGGAGATCGTCAAGCGCGGCCTCGAGCTGTCGCCGGTGCACGAGGTGCTGGTCGAGGAGTCCGTGCTCGGCTGGAAGGAATTCGAGATGGAAGTCGTCCGCGACAGCGCGGACAACTGCATCATCGTCTGCTCGATCGAGAACCTCGATCCGATGGGTGTGCACACCGGCGACTCGATCACGGTCGCCCCGGCGCAGACCCTCACCGACAAGGAATACCAGCGGCTGCGCGACGCCTCGATCGCGGTGCTGCGCAAGATCGGGGTCGACACCGGCGGCTCGAACGTGCAGTTCGGCGTGAACGCCGAGAACGGACGCGTCGTCGTCATCGAAATGAACCCGCGCGTCTCACGCTCGTCCGCACTGGCGTCCAAGGCGACCGGCTTCCCGATCGCCAAGGTCGCGGCCAAGCTCGCGGTCGGCTACACGCTCGACGAGCTCCGGAACGACATCACCGGCGGCAGGACGCCGGCCTCGTTCGAGCCGGCCATCGACTACGTCGTGACGAAGATCCCGCGCTTCGCGTTCGAGAAGTTCCCCGCGGCGGATTCGCGCCTGACCACGCAGATGAAGTCCGTCGGCGAGGTGATGGCGATCGGCCGCACGTTCCAGGAGTCGCTGCAGAAGGCGTTGCGCGGCCTGGAGACGGGCAAGAACGGGCTCAATCCGAGCAGGATCGACGCCACCACCGCCGAGGGCCTCGCCGCGCTCAAGCGCGAGCTGAAGGAACCCGGCCCCGACCGCGTCTTCCACGTCGCCGACGCGTTCCGCGCCGGGCTGTCGCAGGCCGACGTGTTCGCGCTGACGCACATCGATCCCTGGTTCCTCGCGCAGATCGAGGATCTCGTCGCGGTCGAGGCGGAGGTCAGGAGCGGCGGGCTTTCCGCGCTCGACGCCGCGCGCATGCGCCGGCTCAAGCGCAAGGGCTTCTCCGACGCGCGCCTGGCCGAGCTGGTCGGCACCGACGAGAACGCGGTGCGCGCGCTGCGTCGCGCGTTCAACGTGCGCCCGGTGTACAAGCGCGTCGATTCCTGCGCGGCGGAATTCGCGACCACGACCGCGTACCTGTACTCGACCTACGAGGAGGAGTGCGAGGCCGAGCCGACGACGCGCGACAAGGTCATCGTGCTCGGCGGCGGGCCGAACCGCATCGGCCAGGGCATCGAATTCGACTACTGCTGCGTGCACGCGGCGCTCGCGCTGCGCGAGGACGGCTACGAGACCATCATGGTCAACTGCAACCCGGAGACCGTGTCGACCGACTACGACACGTCCGACCGGTTGTACTTCGAGCCGCTGACGCTCGAGGACGTGCTCGAGGTCATCGACAAGGAGAAGCCGAAGGGCGTGATCGTGCAGTACGGTGGCCAGACGCCGCTCAAGCTCGCGCGCGCACTCGAGGCGGCCGGCGCGCCGATCATCGGCACCAGCCCCGACAGCATCGACCTCGCCGAGGACCGCGAGCGCTTCCAGAACCTGATCGAGAAGCTCGGCCTGCGCCAGCCGCCGAACCGCACGGCGCGCAGCGCGGACGAGGCACTCGTGCTCGCACGCGAGATCGGCTATCCGCTGGTCGTGCGCCCGAGCTACGTGCTCGGCGGCCGCGCGATGGAGATCGTCCACGACGACGCCGACCTGTCGCGTTACATCCGCGACGCGGTGCGCGTGTCGGACGCGTCGCCCGTGCTGCTCGACCGATTCCTCGACCATGCCGGCGAGGTCGACGTCGACATCGTCGCCGATGCCGACGGCAACGTGCTGATCGGCGGCGTGATGGAGCACATCGAGGAGGCCGGCGTGCACTCCGGCGATTCCTCCTGCTCGCTGCCGCCGTACTCGCTGTCCAGGGAAACCCAGGACGAACTGCGTCGGCAGGTCGGCTTGCTCGCGCGCGAGCTCGACGTCGTCGGCCTGATGAACACGCAGTTCGCGATCCAGGCCGACGCCGACGGGCGCGACACGATCTACGTGCTCGAAGTGAACCCGCGTGCCTCGCGCACGGTGCCGTTCGTCGCCAAGGCGACCGGCGTCGCGCTGGCCAAGGTCGCCGCGCGCTGCATGGTCGGCCGTTCGCTCGTCGCGCAGGGCGTGACCGAGGAGGTCGTGCCGGACTACTACTCGGTCAAGGAAGCGATCTTCCCGTTCCTCAAGTTCCAGAACGTGGACCCGATCCTCGGGCCCGAAATGCGCTCGACCGGCGAGGTCATGGGCGTGGGCCGCAGTTTCGGCGCCGCGTTCGCACGCGCGCACGAGGCCGCCGGCATCGCGGTGCCGCCGCCCGGCAAGGCGTTCCTGTCGGTGCGCGACGCCGACAAGGCGCGCCTGCTCGAAGTCGCGCGCGACCTGCTGCGACGCGGCTTCGGCCTCGTCGCGACGGGCGGCACGCACGCCTTCCTGGTCGAGCACGGCATCGCCTGCGAGCGCATCAACAAGGTGCTGGAGGGGCGGCCGCACATCGTCGACCTGATCAAGAATGGCGAGATCGCCTTCATCGTCAACACGACCGAGGGCAAGCAGGCGATCGCCGACTCGTTCTCGATCCGCAGAGAGGCGCTGCAGCAGCGCGTGACCTACTCGACCACCGTCAGCGGTGCGAAGGCACTGCTGCATTCGCTCGACTACCGCAACAGCACCGACGTGAACAGCCTGCAGGAATTGCACAAGGAACTGGCGTGAACAGCACGAAGCGACCCCCGATGACCAGGAAGGGCGCCGACCGCCTGCGCGGCGAACTCGAGCGCCTCAAGAGCGAGGAGCGTCCGCGCATCATCGCGGCGATCGCCGAGGCGCGCGCGCACGGCGACCTGAAGGAGAACGCGGAGTACCACGCCGCGCGCGAGATGCAGGGCTTCGTCGAAGGCCGCATCCAGGAGCTGGAGGGCGCGCTGTCGCACGCGGAAGTCATCGACGTCACGCGCCTCAATGCGGGCAAGCGGATCGTGTTCGGAGCGACCGTCGACCTCGCCGACGAGGACACCGGCGAGGAGATCACGTACCAGATCGTCGGCGACCTCGAGGCCGACATCAAGCAGCGCCTGATCTCGGTCTCGTCGCCGTTCGCGCGCGCGCTGATCGGCCGGAGCGAAGGCGACAGCTTCGAATTCCAGGCGCCGAACGGCACACGCAACTACGAGATCACCGGCGTCCGCTACGAGGACTGAGGGTAGCCGGCGTGGCCGCGACGCGGCGCGAGCGCGCATGAAGCCGGTCGAGATCCGCCGTCGCGCGGCCGACGTCGCGGCCGACGGCTGGCCCGGCGAGGTGCACCCCGTGTTGCGGCGCGTCTACGCGCTGCGCGGCGTTCGCGGCCCGCGCGAGGTCGACCATCGCCTGTCCGCGCTGGCGCGGCCCGACCTGCTCGGCGGCATCGACGCGGCCTGCGACCTGCTCGACGACGCGATCGAACGCGATCGCCGCATCACCGTCGTCGGCGACTTCGACTGCGACGGCGCGACCGGCACGGCCGTCGCGGTGCGCGGCTTGCGCATGCTCGGCGCTCGCAATGTCGGTTTCCGCGTGCCGAACCGCGTGCTGCACGGCTACGGCCTCAGCCCCGCGCTGGTCGACGCGCTGGAGCCGCGCCCGGACCTCATCCTCACCGTCGACAACGGCATCGCCAGCCATGCGGGCGTGACGTGCGCGCGAGCGCGCGGCATCGACGTGCTCGTCACCGACCACCACCTGCCCGCGGCGACGCTGCCCGCCGCGAACGCGATCGTGAACCCGAACCTCGAGGGCGATGCGTTTCCGAGCAAGGCACTCGCGGGCGTCGGGGTCGTGTTCTACCTCCTGCTCGCACTGCGCGCGCGCCGGCATCCGGGCGACGGCGCGTCGGCGCAGGGACGGGAGCGGCCGGATTTCTCCAGCCTGCTCGACCTCGTCGCGCTCGGCACGGTCGCCGATCTCGTGCCGCTCGACTACAACAACCGCGTGCTGGTCGAGGCGGGCCTGCGACGGATCCGCGCCGGCCGCGCCTGCGCGGGCGTGCTGGCGCTGATCGAGGCCTCCGGCCGCGCGGCGTGTGGCACGACCGCGTCCGACCTCGGCTACCTGCTCGGCCCGCGCATCAACGCGGCCGGGCGCCTCGACGACATGGCGCTCGGCATCGAATGCCTGCTGGCCGACGATCCCGCGGCGGCGCGAGGCATGGCGGCGCGCCTGTCCGCGATCAATGCCGAACGCCGCGACCTGCAGGACGCGATGGTGGAGCAGGGCGAGGCCGCGGTCGCGCGCTGGCTGTCGCATTGCGGCGGCGATACGCTGCCCTGCGGCGTCACGCTGTACGAAGACGACTGGCATGCAGGCGTGGTCGGCCTCGTTGCCTCGAAGCTCAAGGAACGCCTGCACCGGCCCGTGGTCGCCTGCGCGCCCGCCGGTGACGGCAGCGACGAACTTCGCGGCTCGGCGCGTTCGATCCGTGGCGTGCACGTGCGCGACGTTCTCGCCGAGGTCGACGCGCGCTGTCCCGGCCTGATCCGTCGTTTCGGTGGGCACGCGATGGCGGCCGGCCTCAGCCTCGCGCGCGACGACCTCGCGCGCTTCGCTGCCGAGTTCGACGCCGTGGTGCGCGAACGCGCGGTGCCGGAACTGTTCGAGCCGGTGGTCTTCAGCGACGGCGAGTTGCAGGCGGCCGACCTCTGCCTCGAGCTGGCTCGCGCCCTGCGCGCAGCCGGGCCCTGGGGCCAGGGCTTCCCCGAGCCGCTGTTCGACAACCGTTTCGAGCTGGTCTCGTGGCGCATCGTCGGTGGCAGGCACTGGCGGCTGGACCTGCGCCTCGACGGCGCCGCCGACGTGGCCGAAGCGATCCTGTTCAACGCCGACGCGGGCCTGTCCCCGCCGCCGCGATTCCGCGCCGCCTACCAGCTCGACGTAAACGAATGGAACGGGCGCGAACGCCTGCAGCTCATCCTGCGGCACCTGCTGCCGGAATAGGTCCCGAGCCCGTCAGGTCGAGTGGTACGGCACGGACCTGCGCGCGCTGCGCATCGCGGGCGACGCTTCGTCGACGAGGCTGTCGAGCGGGTCGGCTTCGTCGCAGAGCACGGCCAGGCCGTCGAGCGCGACGCGCGGCGGCCGCGGGCCCGGGAACCGGTCGGACGCCGCTTCGTAACGGCGGCCGTCGGGTGCATCGAACGTGACCAGCGCGCGGTATTCGACGCGCCGCGTGCGCCGGCCGCCCGCGATTTCCTCGACGATGCGCACGGCGGCGGCGGGGACGCGGCGTCCACGCGTGCGCAACCGTTCGCGTCGCTGGCCGTCCTCGTGCAGGCGACGACGGTACCGGTGAGCCGAGAGCAGCATGGCCGGCCCGGCGAGGAACAGTCCGGCGGCGATGCACAGCTCCGGCAGGGATGTGCCGGCAACCTGGGGCGCCGGCGACGCGCCGTCGGCTTCGCCCGCTGCGATCCCCGGGGCGACGTAGCCGCGCCATGCGTCCGCGACGAACGTTGCCGCGAGCGCGCTCCAGACGAGCGCGAACGCGACCAGCATCGCGATCCCGAGCGGCGCCATTCCTCGCATCGACGCATCGACCAGCGGCGGGCGGCAGGGCAGGGACGCGCCGGCCGTGGCGTCGTCGGTGGAAAGGTCGGGTCGGCTCATGCGAGGGCATACGGCAACCGGCGCCGGCGCGGGCCATGCGCGGCCAGCCCAGCCGCCGCCGGCCCGGGCGCCACTGGCCCGGCGTCGATTTGCTATCATCCGCGGCCGCTTTTTTCCTGGCCTGGACCACATGATCGAGACCAATCCGATCCACGCGCGCATCGCCGATCTCAAGGATCGCGTGGCGTCGCTCAGGGGGTATCTTTGACTTCGATGCCAAGGCTGAACGGCTCGAAGAAGTCACGCGCGAACTCGAAAGCCCCGACGTCTGGAACAATCCGCAGCGGGCACAGGACCTCGGCCGGGAACGCGCGAGCCTCGAACGCATCGTCCTCGGCATCCGCTCGCTGACCGAGAGTCTCGCCGAGGCCGGCGACCTGCTCGACCTCGCGATCGAGGAGAACGACGAAGGCACCGCGGTCGCGGTCGCCGCGGACGTCGAATCGCTCGCCTCGCAGGTCGAGAAGCTCGAGTTCCAGCGCATGTTCTCCGGCGAGATGGACGCGGCCAACGCGTTCGTCGACATCCAGGCCGGCGCCGGCGGCACCGAGGCGCAGGACTGGGCCGAGATGCTGTTGCGCATGTACCTGCGCTGGGCCGAGTCGAAGGGCTGGAAGACCGAGTTGCTGGAAGTCAGCGCGGGCGAAGTCGCGGGCATCAAGAGCGCGACGTTCCGCGTCGAGGGCGACTACGCCTACGGCTGGCTGAAGACCGAGATCGGTGTGCACCGGCTCGTGCGCAAGTCGCCGTTCGATTCGGACAACCGCCGCCACACCAGCTTCACTTCGGTGTTCGTCTCGCCCGAGGTCGACGACGACATCGACATCGAGATCAATCCGGCCGACCTCAAGACCGACGTCTATCGTTCGTCCGGCGCCGGCGGCCAGCACGTCAACAAGACCGAGTCGGCGGTGCGCATCACGCACGTTCCGAGCGGCATCGTCGTCGCCTGCCAGACCGAGCGCAGCCAGCACGCGAACCGCGACCGCGCGATGAAGATGCTGAAGGCGAAGCTGTACGAGGTCGAGCTGCAGAAGCGCAATGCCGAGAAGGACGCGCTCGAGGCGAGCAAGTCCGACATCGGCTGGGGCAGCCAGATCCGCAACTACGTCCTCGACCAGAGCCGCATCAAGGACCTGCGCACCGGCATCGAGCGCAGCGACACGCAGAAGGTCCTCGACGGCGACCTCGACGAGTTCATCGAGGGCAGCCTCAAGGCCGGACTGGAAGCGGGCGCGAAACGCGCCGACGCCTGACGCCCGCACCGGCGTTCGCGACCGCGCGCACGCTTCCCGCAAACGAACGACATCGAGCCCATGAGCGAACGCACCGAGAACCCGACCGCGGGCGAGAACGCGCCCGTCGACAATGCACCGGTCGACGAGAACCGGCTGATCGCCGAGCGCCGCGAAAAGCTGCATGCCGCGCGCGGGAACGGCATCGCGTTCCCGAACGATTTCCATCCCGACGCCTTCGCGGGCGACCTGCAGCGCGAATTCGAGGACCGCGACGCCTGGCCGGCTGAGAAGCTCGACGGCCTCGCTCGGCGCGTGCGCATCGGCGGGCGCATGATGAGCCGCCGCGATACCGGCAAGCTCGCGTTCGTGCACGTGCAGGACATGAGCGGCCGCATCCAGCTCTTCATCCAGGTCAACGCCGTCGGCGAGGATGCGTTCCGCGCGTTCAAGGGCTGGGACATCGGCGACATCGTCGGCGCGGAGGGCACGCTGATGCGCACGAAGACCGGCGAGCTGTCGGTCAGGGTCGATGCGCTGCGCCTGCTCGCCAAGTCGCTGCGCCCTTTGCCGGACAAGTGGCACGGCCTGTCCGACGTCGAGCAGCGCTACCGCCAGCGCTACGTCGACCTGATCGTCACGCCCGAGTCGCGCCGCGTGTTCGAGCTGCGCTCGGCGATGATCCGGCACATCCGCCAGTGGCTCGAGGCCGAGCCGCGCCGCTTCATGGAAGTGGAGACGCCGATGATGCACCCGATCCCGGGCGGCGCGACGGCGCGCCCGTTCGTCACGCATCACAACGCGCTCGACCTCACCATGTACCTGCGCATCGCGCCCGAGCTGTACCTCAAGCGCCTGGTGGTCGGCGGCTTCGAGCGCGTCTACGAGATCAACCGCAATTTCCGCAACGAGGGCGTGTCGACCCGGCACAACCCCGAATTCACGATGCTCGAGCTGTACCAGGCCTACGCGACCTACAACGAGGTCATGGACCTGACCGAGGCGATGATCCGCGACACCGCGCAGGCGACGCTCGGCCGCACGAAGCTCGCCTGGGAGGGGCGCGAAATCGACCTCGGCCCGCCGTTTCGCCGTTGGCCGATGGCCGAGGCCGTGCGCCACCACAATCCGGAAATCGGGCCGCACGAGCTGCGCGATCGCGAGGCGCTCGCGCGCCATTGCGCCCGTCTCGGCATCCAAGCGAAGCCCGGCTACGGCTGGGGCAAGCTGCTGCTGGAGCTGTTCGAGGCGACCGTCGAGGCGAGCCTGGTGCAGCCGACCTTCATCACCGACTATCCGACCGAAGTGTCGCCGCTCGCGCGCGCGAACGACCTCGATCCCGAGGTCACCGACCGCTTCGAGCTGTTCATCGGCGCGAAGGAGATGGCGAACGGCTTCTCCGAACTCAACGATCCGGAGGACCAGGCCGCGCGGTTCCGCGCGCAGGTCGCCGCCAAGGACGCGGGCGATGATGAGGCGATGCATTTCGACGCCGACTACATCCGTGCGCTGGAATACGGCATGCCGCCGACCGGTGGGCTCGGCGTCGGCATCGACCGCCTGGTCATGCTGTTCGCCGACGTGCCCTCGATCCGCGACGTGCTGCTGTTCCCGTACATGCGGCCGGAGACCTGACCGGCCCTTCCGTTGCGTCCGGGCAGGGCCGGGCGCCTGTGCTAACCTAACCGCAAGGTGCGGGCACGGCCGACCCGCCGGTGCACCGCGATGCGGGTGTGGAGAAGCGCGTGAATGTCCTGATCGTCGACGACCAGTCCTCCGCCCGCACGATGTTGCGGCACGTGGTGGAGGCGATCGGGCCGACCGTGCATGCGGCCGACTTCGGCAGCCCCGTCGAGGCGCTGCGCTGGTCGGAAGGCCATCCGACGGATCTCGTCCTGCTCGACTACCGCATGCCGGACATGGATGGCCTCGAGTTCGCGCGGCGTTTCCGCCGCTCGCTCTCGCGCCGCGACGTGCCGATCGTGCTGATCAGCGTCGTCGGCGACGAGCCGGTCCGCCAGGCCGCGCTCGAGGCCGGCGTGATCGACTTCCTGGTCAAGCCGGTGCGCCCGCGCGAACTGCGCACCCGCTGCAAGAACCTGCTGCAGCTGCGCCAGCAGGGCGAGTCGGTGAAGGAACGCGCGCGCTCGCTCGAGCAGCGCGTGCTTCAGGGCGTGCAGGAGATCGAACAGCGCGAGCGCGAGACGCTCTACCGGCTCGCGCGCGCGATCGAGTACCGCGACGCCGGCACCGGCATCCACCTGCTGCGCATGGCGCATTACGCCGAGGTGCTGGCCGAGACGCTCGGCATGGGCGACGAGGAGGTCGCCGTGCTGACCTCGGCGGCACCTTTGCACGACATCGGCAAGATCGGCATCCCCGACGCGGTCCTGCAGAAGAAGGGCGGACTGACCGAGGAAGAATTCGCGGTCATGCGCCGCCACCCGTTGATCGGGCACGACATTCTGCGCGACAGCCAGAGCCGCTTCGTGCAGATGGGCGCGACCATCGCGCTGCGCCACCACGAGCGCTGGGACGGCAGCGGCTACCCGGACGGGCTCGAGGGCGAGGAAATCCCCTTGCCGGCGCGCATCGTCGCCGTCGCCGACGTGTTCGATGCGCTGACGTCGGAGCGGCCGTACAAGCATGCCTGGCCGGTCGAGGAGGCGCTGGCCTACCTGCAGACCCATCGTGGCACGCTTTTTGATCCTGCCTGCGTAGACGCGTTGCTGGACCAGCAGTCGCGTATCCTCGTTATTCTCCAGACCGATCTCGCGGCAAGGGAACGGTCCGCATGATCAGGGAGCGGGAGGGCAGGAGCAGCCATGAAACGTTTGATCGCCGTCTTGCGCGGCCGGTTGAGGAACCGACCTGACAGCGAGCACCAGCAGGCGCTGGTGCGCCTGGTCATCGCCGCGCTGATCCTGTCCTACCTGTCCTGGCTCGCGATCGCGACGCCGTCCGCACAGGACGATGCGTTCCCGATCGTGCTCGGCGTCATCCTTGGCGAGACCCTGCTCGGGCTCGGCCTGTTCATCGCGATCGTGCTCGATCCCGCTGCGTCGCACCGGCGGCGCATCACCGGCATGTTCGCCGATTTCTCGACCCTCGGCGCGATGATGAGCCTGCACGCGGATGCGCTCGCGCCGCTCTACATCGTCTACCTGTGGGTCGCGATCGGCAACGGCCTGCGCTTCGGCATGCGCTACCTGCGCATCTCGGTGGTGATCGCGACCATCTCCTTCGGTTACGTCATCCTGACCACCGACTACTGGAAGCAGAACGCGCCGCTGGCCTGGGGCCTCCTGGTCGGCCTGATCGCGATCCCGGCCTACCTGAGCTCGCTGCTCAACGCGCTGACGCGCGCGCGGGACGAGGCGCATCGCGCGAACGAGGCGAAGACGCGTTTCCTGGCCAACATGAGCCACGAGTTCCGCACGCCGCTGAACGGCATCGTCGGCATGTCCGAGCTGCTGGTGACGACGCCGTTGAACGGCGAGCAGCGCGAGTGCGCCGAGGTGATCCAGGCCTCGGCGCAGTCGCTGCTGTCCCTGGTCGAGGACGTCCTCGACATCTCGGCGATCGAGGCCGGCAAGCTGCGCGGCGCCGAGGTCGATTTCGCGCTGCCCGAACTGCTGCGCGGCGTGCGGCTGATGCTCGAACCGATGGCGTCGCAGAAGGGCCTCGCCTTCGCGCTGGAGATCGCGCCCGACGTGCCGGTGGCGCTGCGTGGCGACGCGAACCACCTTCGCCAGATCCTGATCAACCTCGCCTTCAACGCGGTCAAGTTCACCGAGGAAGGCAGCGTGCAGATCGTCGTCTCGCGCGTCGAAGACGCCGGCGAAGGTCGCGCCATGGTGCGCTTCGCGGTGCGCGACACCGGCATCGGCATCCCGCCGGAAGCGCGCGACCGCATCTTCCAGGCGTTCGAGCAGGCCGACAGCGGCCATTCGCGCCGTTTCGGCGGCACCGGGCTCGGCACGACGATCGCCAAGGCGCTGACCGAATCGATGGGCGGGAAGGTCGAAGTCGACAGCGAGGTCGGGCGCGGTTCCGAGTTCCGCGTCGACGTGCCGCTGCTGGTCCTCGATGCGGCTGCCGTCGCGACGGCAGCCCCGGCCGCGATCGACGACAAGGTCATCCATTTCGACGATCCGTTCGTGCGCCACCGCGCACGCGTCCGATCGCTGCGGCTGCTGATCGCGGACGACCAGGCGGCCAACCTGACCATGCTGCGGCGGCTGCTCGAGAAGGCCGGCCACCAGGTCTGGTCGGTCGACAACGGCGAGGAGGTGCTCAACGCGATCGAGGAGGGCAGCTACGATGCGGTCATCACCGACCTGCACATGCCCGGCGTCAGCGGCCTCGACGTGCTCAAGCAGGCGCGCGTGATGGAGGCGGGGCGGCGCATCACGCCGTTCATCGTGTTCAGCGCCGACGCGACCGAGCAGGCGCGCAAGGTCGCCACCGCGGCAGGCGCCGCGGGTTTCCTGACCAAGCCGGTGGTGGTGTCGCGCCTGCTCGACGTGCTCGCCGACATCGCCCAGGGCGAGCCGAGCAGCGACCCGCGTGGGGTCGCCGGGATCGAACGCAGCGACGTGATCGCGCCGCGCTTCCTGTCCGAGCTCGCGGGCATGGGACTGGAGACCGGCTTCATCGGCCTGTTCATCGACGAATGCCTCAACGATGCGGTCAAGTGCATCGTCGGCATCGAACGCGCGGGCAACGACGGCGACTGGGACGCCGTGCGCGAGCATTGCCACGCGCTGAAAGGGGTGGCGGGCAACATGGGGGCGCTGCAACTCGCCGCGACCGCGAGCGAGTGCATGAATGCCGATGCGGGCGCGCGCGCGGCGGGAATCGAGCCCTACGCGACGCGCATGCGCGGGCAGCTCGAAGCCGCCCGCGCCGCGTTGCGCAGCATGCGCGACGCCGTCCAGGCGCAGAATTCGCCGGACGGCGCCTGACGCACGCTCAGCCCGCTGCCGCCTGGCGAGGCAGCGCGGCGCCCGCGTCCTGCGCCGGTACGCGGCGTTGCTGCGCGCGCACCAGGCGCTCCATCGTGCGCAAGGCCTTCTCGCCGAGCTGCAGGGCGGTGTCGACCCAGACCTCCACGACCAGCGTCAGCTCGTTGAGCGTGACCGGCTGGCAGATCGCGCGGACGCGGTTCATCGCCGTCTTCGCGTGCGCGATACGGCGATTGCGCTTGATCAGGTCGTGCACGGCCGCGACGCCTTCGCCGCGGGGCACCAGCACGTCGACGATGCCCATCCTGTGCAGCTCGTCCGTCGAATAGACGACGCCATTCAGGATCATCTCTTCGGCGAGTCGCGGCGGCACGCGCTTGCATAGGAACGAATAGGCGCCCATGCCTGGGAAGAGGTCGAACAGCACCTCGGGCAGGCCCATGCCGACGCCGCTCTCGGCGACGATGGTCTGGCACGCGAGTGCCGCCTCGAAGCCGCCGCCGAGCGCATCGCCCTGGACCAGCGCGATCGTGTGGAAGTCTTCGTTGAGGTGGTTGTAGAAGCCGTAGGCCACATCGACGCACTGGCGCGCGTAGGCCAGCAGCGAGGTGCGGTCCTGGGCGCGGATCAGGCGGCAGAACAGGTCGAGGTCGCCGCCGAGGTTGAAGACGTCCGCCTCGGACGCGAGCACCAGATGGTGCAGCAGCGACGAATCCGTGCTGCGCAGCGGCCGGCGCGCGGCCTCGGCGGTGGTGACCTGGAACTGGCGCAGTTCCTTCAGCAGCTGGGTGGAGAAGCACGGGCGGTAGCCGGGCACGGAAGACCTCGCGCGCCGGTGCATGTAGCACCAGTAGGTGCCGTTCGCGGCATCCTCGGTGGCGTGGATCAGGCGGTACTCGCTATCGCGGTAGGAAAGTTCGACGGCGGACATGTTCAATTCCTCGGAGAGGGCCGCTCGTCGATCGTCAGCGAGCGGCGAAACGCTCTGCACCCTGGGTGCCCCCGGTACGGGTCGATCGAATTCAGTCTATCGCAGGCCCTTGATCCGGGCCCGATTCCGGTCCGGCGCGCAGCCGGGGTGAGGCGGCGGGAACGGTACTTGCATTGGGGAGGGAGGGCGTGCAAAAAATGCGCGCCTTCGCCAAGCCGGCGGGGGCCAGGGGGAGACATGAACGACGCTACGGACAAGAAGAAGCTGCGCCCGGCGCGGATGGCGATCCGATCGGCGGTGCTGATCAGCAGCGGCGCCAATGCGTGGAGCAGCGAGATCGAGGACATCTCCGCCACCGGCGTGCTCGTCGCGCGGCCGGAGAACTGGCGCGGCCGCATCGACGACGTCTTCGTGCTCGACATGCTGATCGGCGAGTCGCTCGACATCCACGTCGAGGCGCGCCTCGCGCGCCTGACCGACACGCAGCTCGGGTTCGCCTACGAGCGCATCCCCGAGAACAAGGAAACGCCGCTGTGGAACCTGCTCGGCGGCTACGCCGACCGCCTGGAGCCGTATTCGACCTGAAGCCGGCTCAGGCCGGCTGTGGATCGCGCAGCTCGCGCCGCAGGATCTTGCCGACGTTGGTTTTCGGCAGGGATGCGCGGAATTCGACGTATTTGGGCACTTTGTAGGCGGTCAGGTTGGCGCGGCAATGCGCCCGCACGGCCTCCTCGGTCAGGCTGGGGTCCTTGCGGACCAGCACCAGCTTGACCGCCTCGCCCGATTTCGGGTCCTGAACGCCGACCGCCGCGACTTCGAGCACGCCCTCCAGCTGCGCGACGACGTCCTCCACCTCATTCGGATACACGTTGAAGCCGGACACGATGATCATGTCCTTCTTGCGGTCGACGATGTAGAAGTAGCCGCGCTCGTCCATCCGCGCGATGTCGCCGGTGCGCAGCCAGCCGTCGGCGTCGAGGCTGGTGGCGGTTTCCTCCGGACGGTTCCAGTACCCCTTCATGACCTGCGGGCCGCGGATGCACAGTTCCCCGACTTCCCCTTGCGGCAGCGCGTTGCCGTCGTCATCGCGGATCTGCACGTCGGTCGACGGAATCGGCAGGCCGATCGAGCCGTTGTACTCCTTCAGGTCGAGCGGGTTGATGCAGGCCGCGGGGCTGGTCTCGGTGAGGCCATAGGCCTCGATCAGCGGACAGCCGGTGACCTTCTTCCAGCGCTCGGCGACCGCGCGTTGCACTGCCATGCCACCCCCGAGGGTCAGGTGCAGCTTGGAGAAGTCGACCTGGTCGAAACCCGGCGTGTTGAGCAGGCCGGCGAACAGCGTGTTCACGCCGGACAGCGCGCTGAAGCGGATCGACTTGATCGACTTGACGAACGCCGGCATGTCGCGCGGATTCGTGATCAGGTGGTTGAAGCCGCCCACGCGCGCGAAGACGAGGAAGTTCGCCGTCAATGCGAAGATGTGGTAGAGCGGCAGCGCGGTGACGACGACTTCCTCGCCCTCGCTCAGGTTCGAGCCGATCCATGCCGATGCCTGCAGCATGTTCGAGACCATGTTGCGATGGGTCAGCATCGCGCCCTTGGCGACGCCGGTGGTGCCGCCGGTGTACTGCAGGAATGCGAGGTCCTGCGGGTGGATGTCGACGCGGCCGAACTTCACCCGCGTGCCGCGCCCGAGCGCCTCGTTGAAACGGATCGCGTTCGGCAGCGAGTAGGGCGGCACCATCTTCTTCACATGGCGCACGACGAAGTTGATCAGCGCCGACTTCGGGAAGCCGAGCATGTCGCCCACGGCGGTGCAGACGACGTGCCGGCACGGCGTCTCGGCGATGACTTCAGCGACGGTGTGCGCGAAGTTCTCGAGCACGATGATCGCGCTCGCGCCCGAGTCGACCAGCTGGTGCTTGAGTTCGCGCGGCGTGTACTGGGGGTTCGTGTTGACGACGGTCAGGCCCGCGCGCAGCACCGCCATCAGCACGATCGGGTACTGCAGCAGGTTCGGCATCATGATCGCGACCCGATCGCCCTTCGCGAGCTTCAGGTCGTTCACGAGGAACGAGGCGAAGGTCGCGCTGAGGCGGTCGAGGTCGCCGTAGGTGATGGTGCGGCCCATGTTCGTGAACGCGGGGCGATGGCGGAAGCGGTCGCAGCATTCCTCGAGCAGCGCCACCACCGAGCGGTACTGGTCCGGGTCGATCTCGGCCGGGGTGCCGGGCGGGTAGCTGGCCAGCCAGGGACGTTGTGCGTTCGCCATGCGGAAAATCCCCTCGTTGCGGCGGCATCCGAAGTGTGCCGCCCGTCTTCGCGTGGGCCCTGCTAGGATCCGCAGGGGTACGGTCGATTGCAGCACACCGGCTGAACGAGCGGCAAGCCGCATTGCAACGTGGAGACGAGGATGCCGAAGCGACCCTGCCGCCTGGTGCTGGCGTGGCTGCTGTTGCTGGCGGGCATGGTCGCGTGTTCGCGCACGCCGGACGATGCCGCGATCCGCGCCGCGATCGACGCGGCGGTCGCCGGAGCCGAGGCGCGCAGGCCGGCAGACGTGCTCGCGGTGGTCGCGGACGATTTCATCGGCAATGACGGTGTCGACCGTGATGGCCTGCATGACCTGTTGCGCGCGCACATGGTCGTGGCCGGCGCGCTCGGCGTGCACATTCCCGGTCGCATCGACGTCGAGCTGCAGGGCGATCGCGCGGTCGCGCGCTTCGGCGCCGTCATGACCGACAGCAGCGGCCGCTGGATTCCGGACCGGATCCGTACCCTGCAGTTCGAAACCGGCTGGCGTCGCGAAGGCGGCGCCTGGCGCTGCTACTACGCCCGCTGGTCCGGCTCGGCCGACTGAAGGCGCCTGTGACGGCGGCCCGGACGTCGTTGCCATCGACGCCGACACGAAAACGGCGCGGTCGCCCGCGCCGTTCTCGCTGCAGCCGGGATCGCGACCGTCAGGCAGCCTTCTTCGCCGCGAGCTGGCGCAGCACGTACTGCAGGATGCCACCGTGGCGGAAGAACTCGCGTTCTTTCGGCGTCAGCAGCAGCACGCGCACCTGGAACGCCTTGCGCGAGCCGTCCGCCGCGGTCGCGACGACGTCGGCGATCTTCGCCTCGCCGTCCTGCAGCCCGGTGATGTCGAACGTCTCGCGGCCGGTCAGGCCGAGTGTCTGCGCGTTCTCGCCGTCGAGGAACTGGCACGGCAGCACCCCCATGCCGACGAGGTTCGAGCGGTGGATGCGCTCGAAGCTCTCCGCGATGACGGCCTTGACCCCGAGCAGCAGCGTGCCCTTGGCGGCCCAGTCTCGCGACGAACCGGTGCCGTATTCCTTGCCGGCGATCACGACCAGCGGCGTCTTCTCCGCCTTGTACTTCATCGCGGCGTCGTAGATCGCCAGCTGCTCGCCGCTCGGCACGTGCAGCGTGTAGCCGCCCTCGACGCCGTCGAGCATGAGGTTCTTGATGCGGATGTTGGCGAACGTGCCGCGCACCATCACGTCGTCGTTGCCGCGGCGCGAACCGTACGAGTTGAAGTCCTTCGGTTCGACGCCCTTGGAGATCAGGAAGCGGCCGGCAGGGCTGTCCTTCTTGATCGAACCCGCGGGCGAGATGTGGTCGGTCGTGATCGAGTCGCCGAACAGGCCGAGCACGCGCGCGCCGTGGATGTCGTCGATCGTGCCCGGGTTCGGGCTCATGCCGTCGAAGTAGGGCGGGTTCTTGATGTAGGTCGAGTCGGCCCAGCGATAGACCGAGCCGTCCGGCGACGCGATCTGGTTCCAGCGGCTGTCGCCCTTGAATACGTCGGCGTAGTTCTTGGCGAACATCTCCGGGTTGATCGCACCGGCGATGGTGTCGGAGATTTCCTTGTTGCTCGGCCAGATGTCCTCGAGGTAGACGGGCTGGCCGTCGCTGCCGGTGCCGATCGGGTCCTTCGTGAGGTCGATGTCGAGCGTGCCGGCGAGCGCGTAGGCGACCACCAGCGGCGGCGAGGCGAGGTAGTTCATCTTCACTTCGGGATGCACGCGACCCTCGAAGTTGCGGTTGCCGGACAGCACCGACGCGACGGCGAGGTCGCCGTCGGCGATGCCCTTGCTGATCTCGATCGGCAGCGGGCCGGAGTTGCCGATGCAGGTCGTGCAACCGTAGCCGACGATGTAGAAGCCGACCTTCTCCAGTTCCTTCAGCAGGCCGGTCTTCTCGAGGTAGTCGGTCACCACCAGCGAGCCGGGGCCGAGCGAGGGCTTGACCCACGGCTTGGCGGTCAGGCCACGGGCAGCGGCCTTCTTCGCCAGCAGGCCGGCGCCGAGCATCACCGCCGGGTTGGACGTGTTGGTGCACGAGGTGATCGCGGCGATCACGACCGCGCCGTCGGCGAGCTTGAAGGTCTTGCCGTCCTTCTCGACCACGACGCCACCGTTGGTGATCGCGTTGGCCGGGTTGCCGATCGCGGCGCTGCCGCCTTCGTTGATGAAGTCCGCCGTCGCCTCGGTGCGGCGCGGGCGGTTCGCGGTCAGCGGGACGAGCGCGTCGCGGAAGCTCTTCTGCACGCCCTCGAGCAGGACGCGGTCCTGCGGCCGCTTCGGGCCGGCCAGCGACGGCTTGACGTCGGCGAGGTCGAGCTCGAGCGTGACGCTGAATTCCGCTTCCGGCGTCGAGGCGTCGTGCCACAGGCCCTGCGCCTTCGCGTAGGCCTCGACCAGGCGGATCTGCGCCTCGTCGCGGCCGGACAGGCGCAGGTAGTTCAGGGCTTCCTGGTCGATCGGGAAGATGCCGCAGGTCGCGCCGTATTCCGGCGCCATGTTCGCGATCGTCGCGCGATCGGCGAGCGCGAGGTCGGCGAGGCCGGGGCCGAAGAACTCGACGAACTTGCCGACCACGCCGAGCTTGCGCAGCATCTGCGTCACGGTCAGCACGAGGTCGGTCGCGGTGACGCCCTCCGACAGGCGGCCGGTCAGCTTGAAGCCGACGACCTGCGGGATCAGCATCGACGACGGCTGGCCGAGCATCGCCGCCTCCGCCTCGATGCCGCCGACGCCCCAGCCGAGCACGCCGAGGCCATTGACCATGGTCGTGTGGGAGTCGGTGCCGAACACGGTGTCCGGGTACGCCCAGGCCTCGCCATCCTTGTCGGCGGTGAACACGACGCGCGCGAGGTGCTCGAGGTTGACCTGGTGCACGATGCCGGTGCGCGGCGGCACGACCTTGAAGTTGTCGAACGCCTTCTGGCCCCAGCGCAGGAACGCATAGCGCTCCTGGTTGCGCTCGAACTCGATCGCGACGTTCCGGTCGAGCGCGTCGGGCGAGCCGAAGGCGTCGACCTGGACCGAGTGGTCGATGACGAGCTCGGCCGGCGCGAGCGGGTTGATCTGCGTCGCGTCGCCGCCGAGCCGCACCACCGCGTCGCGCATCGCGGCGAGGTCGACCACGCACGGGACGCCGGTGAAATCCTGCAGCACGACGCGCGCGGGCATGAAGGAGATTTCGGTGTCCGGTTCCTTCTTCGCGTCCCAGTCCGCGACCGCCTCGATCTCCCTCGCCGTGACGTTGAGGCCGTCCTCGTGGCGCAGCAGGTTCTCGAGCAGGATCTTCATCGAATACGGCAGGCGCTTGAGGTCGAAGCGCTGGCCGAGCTTCGCCAGGCTGCAATAGGTGTAGCGCTTGCCGTTGACCTCGAGCACGTCCCGGGTCGAGAACGAATCTGTCATCTGCATCTCCTGGCTGGCTGGCGTTTCGCTCGGCGCTAGGCCGCGGCGGCGCCGCGGGCGCGGTCCTGGGAAGGACCGGCGAATGGGCCCGCCATTATCGCGCAAACGCAGCTTCCGCGCCAAAAGCGGGCTGCCGCGGGCAGGGGCCTGCGACGCGATGACGCGCATGCCGGCGCGCCCCTGCCGGGCGCTTCCGGCACCCTCGATCCCGGTTCTTCAGCCGCGGTCGAGCGTGCTGCGCGCGAGCAGGCCGCGGGCCAGCATCGCGTACTCGCGCCGGCGCAGCAGCAGGCGGATGCGGCCGCCTCCGACCTGGCGCCAGAGCACCGCGGAGCGCACCGCGGCGAGCAGCAGGGCGCGGATCTGCGCCACGACCTGCGCATTCGACAGGTGCAGCGGGTTGCCGTGCACGATCACGCGCGGGCGCAGCTGCGACAGCGTCGCGACGTAGAGGTCGGCGAGGCGGCCGAGCACGGCAGGATGCCCCAGGCCGAAATGGTCGACCTGTCGCTGCGCCGCCTCGATCCCTTCGCGCAGCCGGCGCAGCATCTGCGGATGCCGGCCGAGCCGGCGCTGCAGCCTCAGCACGCCGAGCACGAGGCGCGTCAGCGCGAGGTCGCGCTCGCCGCTGTCGAACTGGCGCAGCAGCGTTTCCAGGCCGGCACGCACGCCGGGAAGGCCGCCGTACACGTCGGCCGCGCTGTCCGCATCGACGCGGAAGATGCTCGCGATGCTGGCTTCCATCGCCGCCTGCCCGGCGCGGCCGCGCGTGGCCGTCTCGTGCACGAGCTGGCAGGCCTGGACCACGCCGGCGAGGGCGATGACGCGCGCTTCACGCATCGGCATGCCAGCCGCCGTACGGCGCGTCGCTGCGCTCGATGACCCCGCCGCCGAGGCATTCGGCGCCGTCGTAGAACACGACCGACTGCCCCGGCGTGACTGCCCGCTGTGGCTCGGCGAACGCGACGGTCGCGCTGCCGTCGTCGTCGATGGCGACGCGGCAGGCCTGCGGCTCCTGTCGATAGCGCGTCATCGCGGCGCAGTCGAACATGGCGGCGGGCGGCGTGCCGGCGATCCAGGTCAACGCGGACGCGGCGAGGCGGCGCGAGTGCAGCCAGTCGTTCGCATTGCCTTGCGCCACGTAGAGCACGTTGTCCGCCACGTCCTTGCCGATCACGTACCAGGGTTCGGCCTGCGCACCGCGCCGGCCACCGATGCCGAGGCCGCTGCGCTGGCCCAGCGTGTAGTAGAACACGCCCGCATGCTCGCCGACCGTGTCGCCGTCGGGGGTGCGGATCGGGCCCGGGCGCGCCGGAATGTAGCTGGCGAGGAAACTGCGGAAGTCGCGCTCGCCGATGAAGCAGATCCCGGTCGAATCCTTCTTGTCGTGGGTGGCGAGCCCGGCCTCACGCGCGAGCCGGCGCACCTCGGCCTTGTCGAGCCCGCCGAGCGGGAACAGCGTCGCGGCGAGCGCGGCCTGGCCGAGCGCGTGCAGGAAGTAGGTCTGGTCCTTGCCGCGGTCGTGCGCGCGCAGCAGGCGCCAGCGGCCGCGTTCATGGTCGACGCGCGCGTAGTGGCCGGTCGCGATGCGTTCGGCACCGAGCGCCTGCGCGTGCTCGAGGAAGGTCTTGAACTTGATCTCGCGGTTGCACAGCACGTCCGGGTTCGGCGTGCGGCCGGCACGGTACTCGGCGAGGAACTGCTCGAATACCTGGTGCCAGTAGGCATCGGCGAAGTTGCGCAGGTACAAGGGGATGCCGAGCCGGGCGCAGACGGCGACGGCGTCCTTGCGGTCGTCGTCGGCGTGGCAGTCGCCGCTGCCGTCGTCGTTCCAGTTCTGCATGAACAGCCCGGCGATCGGCTCCCCCGCGCGCCGCAGCAGCAGCGCTGCGACCGACGAGTCGACGCCGCCGGACATGCCGACGATGGTTCGCTCCGCCATGCGCACCGGTCCCTCGCTAGGCGATGCGGCCGACCGCGGCGAGCGGCAGGCGCTGGCCGCCGAGCCAGTCGTCGATGCTCGCGAGCACCAGCGGGCTACGCAGCCTCGCGGAAGCCGCCGCGAGTTCGTCGCGGTCCATCCAGAGCGCGCGCAGGATGCCGTCGTCGAGGCGGTGCGCGGGATCATGGCGCACGGCACGCGCCGCGAAGTTGAAGCGCACGAACTCGCTGCCGTTCGGCGCGCGCCATTGCTGCACGCCGAGCAGGCAGTCGAGTTCGACGTGCCAGCCGGTCTCCTCGAACGTCTCGCGCACAGCGGCTTGCGCCAGCGACTCGCCAGGGTCGAGATGGCCGGCCGGCTGGTTCAGCACGATCGCGCCGCGCACCCGTTCCTCCACCACCAGGAAGCGCCCGTCGTCGCGCGGGACGATGGTCGCGACGGTCACATGGGGGCGCCAGACGTCGGCTTCGAGTGGATGTTCGGCTGGCAGGACGCGATTCATCGCACGAGTCTAGCAGGTGGCCCCCGTGCGCCTTGCGCGGGCCGGAAACGGCACCCATCTGCTCCGGTCCACCGCCCGCCGGCGCTATACTCGAAGCCGATCCAGGATCCCGTTCACCGATGACCCAGCCGACCGATCCTCACACCGAACGCCACCACGGGCTCGCCGTCGAGGAAGCCCGCCCCGAGGTCGTCCGTCCGCCGCTCTACCAGGTGGTCCTGCTGAACGACGATTTCACGCCGATGGACTTCGTCGTCGTCGTGCTCGAAACCTTCTTCAACATGGAGCGCGAACGTGCCACCCAGGTCATGCTGCACGTACATACGCGCGGCAAGGGCGTGTGCGGCGTGTTCACGCGCGAGGTCGCCGAAACCAAGGTCACCCAGGTCAACGAGTTCTCGCGCAGCCACCAGCACCCGCTGCTGTGCACGATGGAGAAGGCGTGATCGATCGTGGTGCCGGCGGCCCGCGTACCCGGACGGTTCAGCACCGACCGGATTGAATGGAGCACCACGGTCCACATATTGCATGCCATTCTGGCTACACGCCGTCCGGAGCACCCTGAATGTTCAGCAAGGATCTCGAGGTCACCATCGGCCAGTGCTACAAGGAGGCCCGCGAGCAGCGTCATGAGTTCATGACGGTCGAGCACCTCCTGCTGGCGCTGCTCGACAACGCGTCGGCGACCGCCGTACTGCGCGCCTGTGGCGTCGACACCGCGAAGCTGGCGCGCGACCTGCGCTCGATCATCACCGAGACCGTGCCCGTGCTGCCGCCCAACGACGAGCGCGACACGCAGCCGACGCTCGGCTTCCAGCGCGTCCTGCAGCGCGCCGTGTACCACGTGCAGTCGTCCGGGCGGAAGGAAGTCACCGGCGCGAACGTGCTGGTCGCGATCTTCGGCGAGAAGGACTCCCACGCGGTCTACTTCCTCGGGCAGCAGGAAGTGTCGCGCCTCGACGTCGTCAACTACATCTCGCACGGGATCGCCAAGATCGGCCACGACGGGGCGGCCTCGCAGCCGGCCGCCGGCGAGGCGCCACGCGAAGGCGAGGGCGGCGACGAGCCGCGTGGCAATCCGCTCGCGGAGTTCGCCAACAACCTCAATGAGCTCGCGCGCCAGGGCAAGATCGACCCGCTGATCGGCCGCAACGAGGAGATCGAGCGCACCATCCAGGTGCTGTGCCGCCGGCGCAAGAACAACCCGCTCTACGTCGGCGAGGCCGGCGTCGGCAAGACCGCGCTGGCGGAGGGCCTGGCCAAGCGCATCGTCGAGGGCGAGGTGCCCGAGGTGCTCGCCAACTGCACGATCTGGGCGCTCGACCTCGGCGCGCTGGTCGCCGGCACCAAGTACCGCGGCGACTTCGAGAAGCGCCTGAAGGGAGTCATCGGCCAGCTGCGCAAGGAGCCCGGCGCGATCCTCTTCATCGACGAGATCCACACCATCATCGGCGCCGGCTCGGCTTCGGGCGGCACGATGGACGCGTCGAACCTGATCAAGCCCGTGCTCGCCAGCGGCGAGCTGCGCTGCATCGGTTCGACCACGTTCCAGGAATACCGCGGCGTGTTCGAGAAGGACCGCGCGCTGGCGCGGCGCTTCCAGAAGATCGACGTGGTCGAGCCCTCGCTCGCGGACAGCTTCGAGATCCTGAAGGGCCTGAAGACGCGCTTCGAGGAACACCACAAGGTCGAGTACACCAACGACGCGCTGAAGGCCGCGGTCGACCTGTCGGTCAAGCACATCGCCGACCGCCTGCTGCCGGACAAGGCGATCGACGTCATCGACGAGGCCGGCGCGCGCCAGCGCCTGCTGCCGGAGAAGGACCGCAGCGGCCTCGTCGACGTGCCGGACATCGAGTTCATCGTCGCGCGGATGGCGCGCATCCCGCCCAAGCAGGTGTCGGCCTCCGACCGTGACGTGCTGCGCAACCTCGACCGCAACCTCAAGATGGTCGTGTTCGGCCAGGACGAGGCGATCGACAAGCTCGCGGCGGCGATCAAGATGGCCCGCTCCGGCCTCGGCAACCCGGCCAAGCCGATCGGCTGCTTCCTGCTGACCGGCCCCACCGGCGTCGGCAAGACCGAGGTCACGCGGCAGCTCGCGATGCAGCTCGGCATCGAGCTGGTGCGCTTCGACATGTCCGAGTACATGGAGGCGCACTCGGTGTCGCGCCTGATCGGCGCGCCCCCGGGCTACGTCGGCTTCGACCAGGGCGGCCTGCTGACCGAACAGATCGTCAAGCACCCGCACTGCGTGCTGCTGCTCGACGAGATCGAGAAGGCGCACCCGGACGTCTACAACGTGCTGCTGCAGATCATGGACCGCGGCACGCTGACCGACACCAACGGGCGTGAGGCGAACTTCAAGAACGTGATCCTGGTGATGACGACGAACATCGGTGCCGAACAGGCCGCGCGCCGGACCATCGGCTTCGTCGAGCAGAGCCACGCGACCGACGCGATGGAGGCGCTCAAGCGTGGTTTCACGCCGGAGTTCCGCAACCGCCTCGACGCGATCGTGCAGTTCAACTCGCTCGACTTCGAGCACATCCTGCGCGTGGTCGACAAGTTCCTGATCGAGCTCGAGTCGCAGCTGCAGGAGAAGCACGTCGCGTTGCACGTCGACGTCGACGCGCGGCGCTGGCTCGCCCAGCACGGCTTCGACCCGCAGATGGGCGCGCGGCCGATGGCACGCGTGATCCAGGAGAACGTGAAGCGCCTGCTCGCCGACGAACTCCTGTTCGGCAAGCTCGCCAGCGGCGGCAAGGTCATGCTGTCGGTCAAGGAGGGCACGCTCGCGGTCGACTGCGAAGCCGCCGAGGCGCTGCCCGCCGTCGTCGATTAGAAGGCGAAGGTTCGAAACGGGGCCGCGCCCGCGCGGCCCCGCTCGCGTGCACGGCCATGGTGGCCGGCCGCAACGGATCGACTGGCTCAGGCAGCATGGACCACCCGGAACTCGACAATCCCTTCTGGAGCAGCCTCGCGCGGCGCCACCGCGCGATCGCGCGCGTTTGCGGCGAGGTTGCACGCTATCCGGCCGACCACGCGCCGTTCCTCGGCGTCGCGCATGCCGGCGTCGACGCGGCCGCCGCGCTGGACGCGCTCGTCGCGCCGGGGGAAAGCGTCTACCTGCTCGGCGTGGCGCCCGAGCCACCGGCGGGCTGGGCCCTGGAGGCGTATCGGCCGCTCGCACAGATGCAGTGCGATGCGCCGCTGCCGCTCCCGCACGGACCGGAGATCGTGCCGCTGGGAGAGGGCGATCGCGAGGCGGTGCTCGCCCTGACCGCGCTGGTCTACCCGCACTACTTCCGTCGTCGCACGATGGACATGGGCCGCTACTTCGGCATCTTCGAGCAGGGCCGGCTCGCGGCCATCATCGGCGAGCGGCTCGGCAGCGACGCGACGCAGGAGATGAGCGCGATCTGCACCCACCCGGACTTCACCGGACGCGGTCATGCGCGCCGCCTGACCGCATGGCTGACCAACGAGACGCTCTCGGCCGGGCGACTGCCCTACCTGCATGTGAGCCAGGACAACCTGCGCGCGAAAACGCTGTACGAGCGGATGGGTTACCGCCTGCGGCGCGAGATCCCGTTCTGGTCGTTGCGGCGCCGCTGACGGCGCTGGGGCAAGGCGGGCAGTGCAGGCGCGGCATCGGCCGCGCTGGCCGGCGTGCGGAGTGAAGTGGACGGGGATGCGCGCGTCGCGCCTGCCGTCCGCCAGGATTACTTCATGCGGTAGGTGATGCGACCCTTGGTGAGGTCGTACGGGGTCATTTCGACCTTGACCTTGTCGCCGGTCAGGATGCGGATGTAGTTCTTGCGCATGCGGCCGGAAATGTGCGCGGTGACCACGTGCCCGTTCTCGAGCTTCACGCGGAACATCGTGTTCGGAAGGGTCTCGAGGATCGAGCCTTCCATTTCGATGACGTCGTCTTTGGACATTTTTCCCTTGGGGTAGCGGGGCCGGGCGGCCCGGAAAGGCGCGCGATTCTGCCACGATCCGGCCTCCACCGAAAGCGAACCCGCCCGAGGGGCGCGGGAAAGGCGGCTATTTCTCGACGAACGCGCGCTCGAACACGTAGTCGCCGGGGTGGCCGGAGCGGGGCGACGCGGAGAAGCCGCGCTCGTCCAGCAGGCGGCGCGTGTCGGCCAGCATTTGCGGGCTGCCGCAGATCATCACGCGGTCGCGCGCGGGATGGAGCGGCGGCAGGCCGGCGAGCCGCTCGAGCCGCCCCTCGGCGATCAGCGTGGTCAGGCGGCCCTGCGTGCGGAAGCGCTCGCGCGTGACCGTCGGCACGTATGCGAGCTTGGCGCGCACGGCCTCGCCCAGGAACTCGTGCTGCGGCAGTTCGCGCTCGATGAGGTCGGCATAGGCGAGATCGCCGACCTCGCGCACGCCGTGCGCGAGCACGATGCGATCGAACGCGTCCAGCACGTCCGGGTCCTGGATCAGGCCGATGAACGGCGCGAGGCCCGTGCCGGTCGCGAGCAGGTAGAGGTGCCGGCCCGGGTGCAGGTCGTGCAGGACCAGCGTGCCGGTCGGCTTGCGGCTGACGAGGATCTCGTCGCCGACCTCGAGGTGCTGCAGTCGCGACGTCAGCGCGCCGTCCGGGACCTTGATGCTGAAGAACTCGAGATGCTCCGCCCAGGCCGGGCTGGCGATGCTGTAGGCGCGCATCAGCGGGCGACTGTCCACCGGCAGGCCGATCATCAGGAACTGCCCGCTGACGAAACGCAGCCCCGGATCGCGTGTCGTGCGGAACGAGAACAGGCTGTCGTTCCAGTGATGGACGTGGGTGACGCGGGCGGTGGCGTGCTGGGTCATCGGATCGGTGGGGCAGTCGCGCGGCCAGCGCCGGCGACGAAGGACACGCGGCGATGCGCGGCCTCGCATCCGGTCCCGCGGAAGGTCCGGCACGCACGTCGTCGCCGACGTCGCGCGGCCGCGGCGCGACGTCGCGGTCGGCATCGTAGGGCCGATGCTGCGATGCGGCAAGCGCACGCAGTGTCGCAGTCAGCCACGCGCGGCGAGTTCGGCCGGTTCCGGCACGCGGTGCGTCGACCATTCCGGCGCAGTGGCATCGTCCGTGGTGAGCTCGGCAACCCGCCGGCAGAATTCGTCGCGCGGCATTTCGAACGCGCCGAGCGTGAACAGATGGTCCGATGCGACCTGCGCATCGAGCAGGGGACAGCCGGCTGCGCGCAGCCGGTGCGCGAGCGCGAGCAGCGCGACCTTGGAGCCGTTGCCGGCGGCGCTGAACATGGACTCGCCGTAGAACATGTGGCCGATCGCGACGCCATAGATGCCGCCGACGAGTCGTTCCCCGTCCCAGGCCTCGACCGAATGCGCATGGCCGAGCTCGTGCAGTCGCTGGTACGCGGCGAGCATGCCTTCGGTGATCCAGGTCCCCTGCTGGTGCGCGCGCGGCGCTGCGCACGCGCGCATGACCTCGGCGAAGGCACTGTCGACGCGGATCGTCCAGTCGCAGCCGCGCAGCCAGCGCGCCAGCCGGCGCGGCACGTGCATGCGGCCGGTGTCGAACACGGTCCGCCGTGCCGGCGACCACCACAGGATCGGCTGGCCATCCGAGTACCACGGGAAGATGCCGCTCCGGTACGCGGCCAGCAGGCGCGCCGGCGAGAGATCGCCCCCGGCCGCCAGCAGGCCGTCGGGGTCGTCGAGCGCGCGTTCGACGGCGGGGAAGGCCACGATGTCGTCGTCCAGCCAGGGCACGCTCATCGCTCGCGACCCGGAATGTGATGCAGTTCACGGCTCATCGGTACGCGTGCTAGTTCTTTTCCAGCCGCTCGAACCAGGGGAGGAAATCAATGTACCGCCATCCAGTAGCGGATCGGCTGGCTGCCTTCGAAGTCCATCGCGAAGCGCAGGTCGCTCGCATCCGCGTTCATCTCGCCGCCGGCGATGAGGCTCGCGGTGTCGATGACCAGGCGTACCTGGTGCCGACCAGGTCCGTACCGCTGCGATCACGTTCCGGTCGAACACGAGCAGCAGCCAGCCGCCGTCCGGCACGGTGACGTTCGACAAGGGCGGCGTCGCGGCGTGTTCGGACGTGCCCGTCGTCGGCGGCGCGGCGGCGTGCACGGTCGCCGACCTCGTGGTCGTCGACGACGTGCCGCTGGCCGCCTACCTGATCACGGCGGTCTACGCCGGCGACGCCAACGCCCTGCCGAGCACGTCCGCGGTCCTGCCGGTCACGGTGCTGAGCGCGAGCGAGGCGCTGTTGCGCGACGGCTTCGACCTCGCCGACGCGGGCTGTCCGACGCACGGATCGGCGATCGGCCGCACGGCGGCAGCCGCGGTCGCGGTGGTCGCCGGCTTTCAGCCGGCTTCGGGCGTGGCCGAGTACGGCGAATGCGCCGCAAGCTCCGCGCCGTAGGCGTCGAGCGCCTCGGCTTCGTGCTGCAATGCGGCCGCGATCGCGGCGCGGAAGCGCGCATCGGCGATCCAGTGGAACGAGTGCGTGCGCACCGGCAGGAAGCCGCGCGCGAGCTTGTGCTCGCCTTGGGCGCCAGGTTCGAACGTGGCCAGGCCCTGGCGCAGGCAGTAGTCGATGCCCTGGTAGTAGCACGCCTCGAAGTGCAGGCCCGATACCTGCTCGTGACAACCCCAGTAGCGGCCGTAGAGCGTGGTCGAGCTGCGCAGCATCAGGCTGCCCGCGACGATGCGGCCGCCGCGCCTGCACAGCACGGCGACGACGTTGCGCGGCAGGGCCGCGCCGAGGTGGCGGAAGAACGCGAGCGTCAGCGCGGCATGGTTGCCCTTCTCGGCGAAGGTCGAGCGGTAGAGCACGTACAGCGCCTGCCATTCCGCGTCGTCGAGCTCGTCGCCGTGCCGGACTTCGCAGGCGACGCCCGCGCGCGCGACCTGCGCGCGCTCCTGGCGGATGTTCTTGCGCTTCTTGTGGCTCAGCGAGGCGAGGAAGTCGTCGAAGCAGCGCCAGCCCTCGTTGCGCCAGTGGAACTGCCAGTCGAAGCGCGGCAGCCAGTCGGACCCGTCGAGGGCATCGATGTCACTCGCGGCGGCGAAGTTCAGGTGCGCCGAGGACAGGCCGAGCCGCCGCGCCTCGCCGCGCAGTGCGCCGACGAGCGCGGCGCGCAGCGCCGCTGCATCCGTGCCGCTGCCCGCGAGCAGGCGCGTGCCGCCGACCGGCGAATACGGCACGGCACAGAGCAGCTTCGGGTAGTAGTCGAGTCCGTGCCGCGCATGGGCGTGCGCCCAGCTCCAGTCGAAGACGAATTCGCCGTGGGAGTCGAACTTGAGGTATGCCGGCGCTGCCGCGACGAGGCGGCCGCCTTCATACAGGCCGAGATGGTGCGGCTGCCAGCCGTTGTCGATCGTCGCGCAGCCGTGGCGTTCCAGCCCGCACAGGAAGGCATGGTCGAGGAACGGGTTGTCGTCGACGCGCAACGCGTTCCATGCGGCCGCCGGGATCTCCTGCAACTGCGCGTGGAAGCGCGCCTCCATGCCGGCGAGGTGCACGCGGCCGCGGCCGGGCTCAGCCCTTGTCGAGGTACTTCTCCGCATCGAGCGCGGCCATGCAGCCGAAGCCGGCCGAGGTCACGGCCTGGCGGTAGACCTGGTCGGCGACGTCGCCGGCGGCGAACACGCCCGGCACGCTGGTCGCGGTCGCGCCGCCCTCGAGGCCGGTGCGGATCACGATGTAGCCGTTCTTCATCTCGAGCTGGCCCTCGAAGATCGAGGTGTTCGGCGTGTGGCCGATCGCGATGAACGCGCCGGTGACGGTGATCTCGCGCGTGGAGTCGTCGACCGTGCTGCGCAGGCGCAGGCCCGTGACGCCGCTGTCGTCGCCGAGGATTTCGTCGACGGCGTGGTTCCAGACGATCTCGATCTTGCCGGCGCGCTGCTTCTCGAACAGCTTGTCCTGCATGATCTTCTCCGCGCGCAGCTTGTCGCGCCGGTGCACCAGGGTGACCTTGCGGCAGATGTTGGACAGGTACAGCGCTTCCTCGACGGCGGTGTTGCCGCCACCGACGACCGCCACGTCCTGGTCGCGGAAGAAGAAGCCGTCGCAGGTCGCGCAGGCCGACACGCCCTTGCCCTTGTAGTGCTCCTCGGAGCGCAGGCCGAGGTACTTCGCGGTCGCGCCGGTCGCGATGATCAGCGCGTCGCAGGTGTATTCGCCGGCGTCGCCCTTGAGGCGGAACGGCCGCTGCGACAGGTCCGTGCTGTGGATATGGTCGAACACCATCTCCGTCTTGAAGCGCTCGGCGTGCTCGGCCATGCGGCGCATGAGGTCGGGGCCCTGCAGGCCCTCGACGTCGCCCGGCCAGTTGTCGACGTCCGTCGTCGTCATGAGCTGGCCGCCCTGGGCGAGCCCGGTGATCAGCGTCGGCGCGAGGTTCGCGCGTGCGGCGTAGACGGCGGCGGTGTATCCGGCCGGGCCGGAACCGAGGATGATCAGGCGCGAGTGCTTGGCAGTGCTCATGTATAATCCGGGCCGCTTTCGAGGCGACCGACTCGTGGCGTTTTCCGTATCCGGCGCGGCGTCGACGCAGCCCGGCGCTTCCGATTCCTTCCGCAACGCGTACGCCGCCGATCGGCGCGCACCCGCGCGGGAGACCGGAGAATGGAGGGAACGCAGCCACGATTCAAGGCGCCGTCCGTGATCCGCGCAAACTCCTGATCGAGGAATCCTTCAATGCGTATCGGTGTGCCTTCGGAAACCAAGACCCTGGAAGGGCGCGTCGCGCTCGTCCCCGCCGCCTGCGGTGACCTGGTGCGGCGTGGCCACCAGGTCTACGTGCAGTCCGGCGCCGGCATCAAGAGCGGTTTCAGCGATGCCGACTACGAGCGCGTCGGGGTCAGGATCGCCGCCGACGCCGCCAAGCTGTACGAAGCGGGCGAACTCATCGTCAAGGTGAAGGAGCCGATCGCCGGTGACCTCGCGCTGCTGCGCAAGGACCACCTGCTCTTCTGCTACCTGCACCTCGCGCCCGAGCCGGAGCTGACCAGGGCGCTGCTCGACATCGGCCTGACCGGCGTCGCGTTCGAGTCGGTCGAGGAAGCCGACGGCTCGCTGCCGCTGCTGGCGCCGATGTCGATCATCGCCGGTCGCATCGCGACCCAGATCGGCACGCACCTGCTGCACCAGCCGGCCGGCGGCAAGGGCAAGCTGCTCGGCGGCCTGCCGTCGACGGAGCGCGGCAAGGTCATCGTGTTCGGCGCCGGCGCGGCCGGCCGCAACTCGGCCGAACTCGCCGCCGCGGGCGGCGCGAACGTCATCGTGTTCGAGAAGCGCCAGGATCGCCTGCGCGAGATGATGAACATCGCGCCGAACATCACCGCGCTCTATCCCTACGAGGAAACGGTCGCGCGCGAGATCCGCAGCGCCGACCTCGTCATCGGCGCCGTGCTGATCCCGAGCGCGAAGGCACCGCACGTCGTCACGCGCGAGATGGTCAAGTCGATGGAGCCGGGCTCGGTGCTGGTGGACATCTCGATCGACCAGGGCGGCTGCTTCGAGACCTCGAAGCCGACCACCTACGCGAACCCGACCTACGTCGTCGACGGCGTGACCCACTTCTGCGTGACGAACATGCCCGGCGCCGTGCCGCAGACCTCGTCGCAGGCGATCTGCGCCGCGATCCTGCCGTACGTGAACCGGCTCGCGTCCGACGCGAACTGGCGCACGTTCGAGCCGCTGCGCCGGGGCATCAACGTCGAGGCCGGCAAGATCGTCCATCCGGCGCTGCAGGGCTGATCGGGTGGGGAGGCCGGCGCGACGCCGGACTCCTATCCAAAAGCATTACGATACAGTGGCATAGCCGACGGACTTCAGGTAAATTCTCCTGGTGGCGCGCGTCCAGAAAGCGGAAACTCCCGGTCGCCGGCTCGACGAGCACTGGCACAAGCGCCTGCGCGAGGCCGGCTTCCTGCTGCTCTTGCCGCTCGCGATCTACCTGTTCGCGTGCCTGGCGAGCTACAGCCAGAACGACCCGGGCTGGTCGCACGCCGGCGACCCGGCGCGCGGCATCCACAACTTCGGCGGCGCGTTCGGCGCCTGGCTGGCCGACCTGCTGCTCTACCTGATCGGCGTCGTCGCCTTCGCCCTGCCGCTGCTGCTGCTGGTCGTCGGCGGCCTCGTGCTGCGGGGCAAGAGCGCGCGCGAACGCTCGCCGCTGGAGCCCGGGCTGCGCCTGTTCGGTTTCGTCGCGTTCTTCGTCGCGGCCCCCGGCCTCGCCTTCCTCCAGGCGGGCGGCCCGACGATCCTGCCGGCCGGGCGCGGCGGCATCCTCGGCCAGCTCGTCGGCGGCAGCCTGATGCACAGCTTCGGCCCGCTCGGGGCCGGACTGTTCCTGCTGGCGCTGCTACTGGTCGCGATCACGCTCGCGACCGGGCTGTCCTGGTTCAGGCTGATGGATGCGATCGGCCGCTTCCTGCTCGGTGCGGGCGCCGGCGTCGCCGAGCGGATGAAGCGCGCCGAGGACTGGAACGCCGCGCGCGAGGCGCGCGCCGAGCGCGAGGTGGTGCGCAAGGTCGAGACGGTCAAGCAGGCTCGGCGCGAGCCGATCCGCATCGAGCCGGTCGTCGCGCCGATCGAGAAGAGCGAGCGCGCACAACGCGAGACGCAGATTCCCCTGTTCTCGGGTGCGTCGGACTCGGGCCAGCTGCCGCCGCTGTCGCTGCTCGACGAACCGCGCCAGCCGGTCAAGGGGTATTCGGAGGAGACGCTCGAGGCGCTGTCGCGCCAGGTCGAGCTCAAGCTCAAGGACTTCCGCATCGAGGCGCAGGTCGTCGGCGTGTTCCCCGGCCCGGTCATCACGCGCTTCGAGATGCAGCCGGCGCCGGGCGTGAAGGGCAGCCAGATTTCCACCCTCGACAAGGACATCGCGCGCGGGCTGTCGGTGACCAGCGTGCGCGTGGTCGACGTGATCCCGGGCAAGTCCGTCATCGGCCTCGAGATCCCGAACGCGAACCGCGAGATCGTCTACCTCTCGGAAATCCTGCGTTCGGACAAGTACGACACACTGAAGTCGCCGCTCTCGCTCGCCCTCGGCAAGGACATCGGCGGCAAGCCGGTCGTGGTCGACCTGGCCAAGATGCCGCACCTCCTCGTCGCCGGCACGACCGGCTCGGGCAAGTCGGTCGCGGTCAACGCGATGGTGCTCAGCCTGCTGTACAAGTCGAGCGCCAAGGACGTGCGCCTGATCATGATCGACCCGAAGATGCTGGAGCTCTCGGTCTACCAGGGCATCCCGCACCTGCTCGCGCCAGTCGTGACGGACATGAAGGAGGCCGCCAACGCGCTGCGCTGGTGCGTCGCCGAGATGGAGCGGCGCTACAAGCTGATGTCCGCGGTCGGCGTGCGCAACCTCGCCGGCTTCAACAAGAAGGTCAAGGACGCCGAGGACGCCGGCCATCCGCTGCTCGACCCGCTGTTCCGCCCGGACGCGTCGCAGCCTTCGCGGGTCGCCGAGGCGCTGCAGCCGTTGCCCTACATCGTCGTCATCATCGACGAGTTCGCCGACATGATGATGATCGTCGGCAAGAAGGTCGAGGAGCTGATCGCGCGCCTCGCGCAGAAGGCGCGCGCCGCCGGCGTGCACCTCATCCTGGCGACGCAGCGGCCGTCGGTCGACGTCATCACCGGCCTGATCAAGGCGAACATCCCGACCCGCATCGCGTTCCAGGTCTCCTCCAAGATCGACTCGCGCACGATCCTCGACCAGTCCGGCGCGGAGACCCTGCTCGGCCACGGCGACATGCTGTACCTGCCGCCCGGCACTGCGATGCCCGAGCGCGTGCACGGGGCCTTCGTCGACGACCACGAGGTGCACAAGGTCGTCGACTGGCTGCGCCAGCAGGGCGAACCGGACTACATCGACGGCGTTCTGGAGGAAGTGCAGTCGCTCGGCAACGGCCAGGTCATCAGCGAGACCGGCCTGCCGCAGGACGCCGGCGACGGCGAGGGTGGCGAGGACGCCCAGCTCTACGACAAGGCGGTCGCGATCGTGACCAAGACGCGCCGCGCATCGATCTCCGGCGTGCAGCGCCACCTGCGCATCGGCTACAACCGCGCCGCGCGCCTGATCGAGCAGATGGAGCGCGACGGCGTCGTCAGTGCGCCGGAGCACAACGGCAACCGCACCGTGCTCGCACCGCCGCCTCCGGCGGACTGACCGCGGTCGCCTCCGGTTCATCGCCGCGAACGATCATTCCCGCCCATGCCACGGATATCTGCCATGCGTTTCGTCGCCGCCCTCGTCTCGTTCTGCATCGCGACGCCGGCCGTCGCCGACGGCGCACGCGCGCGGATGGAGGCGTTCTCCAGGGACCTGCACGCGGTCACGGCGAAGTTCCAGCAGGCCGTCACCGACGCCAACGGCCGCCGCGGCGACGAGTCGCGCGGCACGCTGGCGCTGCAGGCGCCGCGCCAGTTCCGCTGGGAAACGATCGCACCGTACCAGCAGACGATCGTCGCGGACGGCGCGAAGGTCTGGGTCTACGAGCCTGACCTCGAGCAGGTGTCCGTGCGCAACCAGAGCGCGGCCGAGGCGCACAGCCCGCTGACCGTGCTGACCGACTTGTCCCAGCTCGACGCACAGTTCTCGGCCAGCGAGGCGGGTGAGCGCGAGGGCCTGGCCTGGCTGCGCCTCGCGTCGAAGGCGGGCGACGCCGACTTCGAGTACGCCGAGCTCGGTTTCGACGCCGGCGCGCTGCGGCGCATGCGCTTCAAGGACCAGCTCGGCAACGTGACCGAGATCCGCTTCGCGGACTGGGTGCGCAACCCGGCGATCGCGCCGGGTACGTTCTCGTTCGCGCCGCCGAAGGGCGTCGACGTCGTCGGTGACGCCGCGCCGGATGCCGAGGTGTTCCCGATCGGGGATTGATGCGCGGAGCGGCGATCCGCCGCCTTGCGATGGACGGGGACGCGGCCCGTGGTGCGGGACACAGCCGCAAGGGGCGCGTCCCACCGCGCGACCGGATCCGTGGCGAACGGTACTCGCGGCATCCGTGCCGCATGGATGCGTGGCTCTGCAGTGGTGCGTCTGCCCGACGCACGGTGGCGTTGCCGATCGCGCCGCGCCGCCGCGCCTCTTGCGGTCGGGTCGCCGCGTGCCGCAGCATCGCGGGTTTCGCGCGATACGACCGTGTCTTCGCGCGCCTTGCACGGAGATCACCATGACCGGCACGCGCCAGCTGATCGAAACCTACTACGCCGCCTTCAACCGGGGCGACTGGGAGGGCATGCTCGCCTGCCTCGCCGACGACGTCGTGCACGACCTCAACCAGGGCGGCCGCGAGCACGGACGCGAGGCGTTCCGCGCGTTCCTCGCACGCATGGATCGCAGTTACTCGGAGCGACTCGACGACATCGTCGTGATGGCGGCCCCTGACGGCGCGCGTGCCGCGGCGGAGTACGTCGTGCACGGCACCTACAGGGCGACCGACGAGGGCCTGCCGCCGGCGAGCGGGCAAGCCTACGTGCTGCCCGGCGGTGCGTTCTTCGAGGTCCGTGGCGGGCGCATCGCGCGTGTCACGAACTACTACAACCTGCAGGACTGGCTGCGCCAGGTCGGCGCCTGATCGATGCGCCTCACCATCGTCTGCCGTCGCGCCGCATGAGCACGCAGGTCGTCGTCATCGGCGGCGGACCCGCCGGGCTGATGGCGGCCGAAACCGCGCGGGCCGCCGGCGCGACGGTCGACCTGTACGAGCGCATGGGTTCGGTCGGCCGCAAGTTCCTGATCGCCGGCAAGGGCGGCCTCAACCTGACGCATTCCGAGTCGTTCGACGCGTTCGCGTCCCGCTATCGCGGCCGCGTCGACGAGGTCGCGCGCTGGCTGCGCGGGTTCGATGCCGGTGCGCTGCGCGCCTGGGCGCGTGGACTCGGGATCGAGACCTTCGTCGGCAGCTCCGGCCGTGTGTTCCCGCTGGACCTCAAGGCCGCGCCGCTGCTGCGCGGCTGGGTGCGCCGGCTGCGCGCCGACGGCGTGCGCTTCCATGTCGGCCACGCCTGGCGCGGCTGGGACGGCGACGGCGCGCTGCTGTTCGACCACGACGGCCGCGCGCTGCGCGTCGCCGCCGACGCGACCGTGCTCGCCTGCGGTGGCGCGAGCTGGCCGGTGCTCGGTTCGGACGGGCGCTGGGTCGCGCCACTGACGGGCCGCGGCGTCGGCATCGCGCCGTTGCAGCCGTCCAACTGCGGCTTCGACGTCGCCTGGAGCGCGCACTTCGCCGCGCGCCACGCCGGAGAGCCGATCAAGCCGGTGGTGCTCGAGTGCGCGACCACGGACGGCGCGACGTTCCGCCGCCAGGGCGAGTTCGTGATCAGCGCGCACGGCGTCGAGGGCAGCCTCGTCTATGCCTGCAGCGCCGAACTGCGCGACGCGATCGCGCGCGACGGCCACGCGATCGTGCGCCTCGACCTCGTTCCCGGGCGGGACGAGGCGCGCCTGGGACGCGACCTCGCGCGCCCGCGTCGCGGCCGCTCGCTCGCCGAGCACCTGCGCCGCAACGCAGGCATCGCCGGCGCGAAGGCTGGCCTGCTGCGCGAGGTGCTCGCGAAGGACGCGTTCGACGACCCGCGGCGCGTCGCGGCCGTGTTGAAGTCGCTGCCGCTGACGCTGCTGCGGCCGCGGCCGGTGGAGGAGGCGATCAGCAGCGCCGGCGGCGTGCGTTTCGACGAACTCGGCGCCGGGCTGATGCTGCGCCGGCTGCCCGGCGTGTTCTGCGCCGGCGAGATGATCGACTGGGAGGCCCCGACCGGCGGCTACCTGCTGACCGCGTGCTTCGCCAGCGGCCGGATCGCCGGTGCCGCCGCGGCCCGTTGGCAAGCACGGCCGCTCGCGGATACCGTTGCGCCATGATCTCGATCCATGCCCTGTCCGGCCCGGCCGTCGTCCCGCACCTCGATGCGGTCGCCGCGCTGCGCATCGCGGTGTTCCGCGACTGGCCCTACCTCTACGACGGCGACGCCGCCTACGAGAAGCACTACCTGTCGACCTACGCCGGTTCGCAGCGCAGCCTGTTCGTGCTCGCCTTCGACGGCGATCGCGTCGTCGGCGCGTCGACCGGCATCCCGCTCGCCGACGAGACCGCGGCGTTCCGGCAACCGTTCTTCGCGCGCGCGATTCCGGCCGGCGAGGTCTTCTATTTCGGCGAATCGGTGCTGCTGCCGGAGTACCGTGGGCGCGGCATCGGGCACCGCTTCTTCGACGAACGCGAGCGCTACGCCCGCAGCCTCGGCGGTTTCGCGATGACCGCGTTCTGCGCGGTCGAGCGTGCGCCGGACGATCCGCGCCGTCCGCGCGACTACCGCGCCAACGACGTGTTCTGGAGCAAGCGCGGCTACCGGCCCCAGGACGACATGTTCTGCACCCTCGACTGGCGCGAATGCGGCGATGCCGGAGAGAGCCCGCATCGCCTGCGCTTCTGGCTGCGGCCACTGGAACCCGCATGAGCGTGCGCATCGCGGTCGCGCAGTACCGCATCGGCGAACCCCCGGCGTTCGCCGCCTTCCTCGACCGCGTCGCGACGCAGGTCGAGGCGGCCGTGCGTGGCGGTGCGCGCGTCGTCGTGCTGCCCGAATACCTCGCGCTGGAAGCCGCCGCGGCACTGCCGCCGCCGCTGCGCGGCGACTTCGCCGCCTCGCTGCACGCCTTGCAGCCGCTGCGTGCCGACTACGAAGCGCTGGCGGCGGCGCTCGCGCGCAGGCATGCGATCCATCTCGTCGCCGGCACCTTCCTCGTCGCGGTCGGCGAAGGGCGCTATCGCAACCGCGCGCTGCTCGCGACGCCGGACGGGCGCCTGCGGTTCCAGGACAAGCTGACCCTGACCGGCTTCGAGCGCGCGGCCGGCGTGATCGAGGCGGGCGACACGCTCAAGGTGTTCGACACCGACTTCGGGCGGATCGCCATCGAAGTCTGCTACGACAGCGAGTTCCCGCTGTACGCGCGCGCGCAGTGCGAGGCCGGCGCGCGCCTGCTGCTGGTGCCGAGCTGCACCGACACCGATGCCGGCGCGAACCGCGTGCGCATCGGTTGCCAGGCGCGCGCGCTGGAGAACCAGGTCCACGTCGCCTGCGCGGTCACCGCGGGCGAGGCGCCGTGGAGCCCCGCGCTCGACGTCAACCGCGGCCGCGCCGCGGTCTACACGCCCGTCGATCGCGGCTTCCCGTCCGATGGCATCGCCGCGATCCACGACGGCGACGGCGACTGGGTGTTCGCCGACGTCGACCTCGACGCGCTCGAGGCGACACGCGCGCAGGGGCAGGTCGCGAACGCGGCCGACTGGCCGTCGCAGGCGCGACCGGCGGTCGCACGCGCCGTGGTCGAGCGCGCCTGAGCGCTCACGCGGGCAGCAGCGCGAACGATGCGCCGGCGAGGCCGATGCCGAGCACCGCTGCGGCGAGCACGTCGCTCGGGTAATGCACGCCGAGCACGATGCGCGACACGGCGACGAGCAACGCGAAGGGGACCAGCCCGGGCGCGAGCGCCGGAAACCAGGCGACGGCGACGCACGTGAATCCGCTCGCGTGCAGCGTGTGCCCGGACGGAAAGCTGAACTCGTCCAGAGGCGCCACGTAGGCGACGATGTCGGCATGTGCGCGGAACGGCCGCGGGCGCCGCGTCCATTGCTTGAGGCTGCGGTAGAGCAGCGCCGACACGGTGCCGATGGCGACCATGTGCAGCGCCGCATGCAGGCCACTGCGGCCGCCGAGGAGCACGAGCAGGAGCATCAGCACGTACCAGGCGACGCCGTCGCCGAGCCGGCTCGCGAGCCGGAACAGCCGCACCACCGCGGCGCGTGCGGCCCAGCGGTTCAGCGCGAGGCAGAGCCTGCGCTCGTGCCGGTCGATCGTGCCCGGGCTGGGACGCGGCATCACGCGGCGCCTTCCACCCGCGCGGCGCGCAGCAGCTCCGCGAGCTGCGCGGCCACGGCCACGACACTCGTGCCCGCGACGGCCGCGCGCACGCGCTCGCGTGGCACACGGCTGTGCGCCTCGCGAGCGGCGACGCGGACAGCCGCGTCGACGAAGGCATCGTCATCGGCGAGCGCGACACGTGCGCCGCAGGCGTCGTCGCGGACGTGCTCGCGCGCCGCGCCGTAGTCGAACGCCACCACCGGCAACCCACTCGCGAGCGCTTCCAGCGTGACGTTGCCGAAGGTTTCGCTCGCGCTCGGGAACAGGAACAGATCGCCGCTCGCATAGTGGCGGGCGAGGTCCTCGCCGCGACGGATGCCCGCGAACAGCACGTCGCCGTGGGCGGCCGCCAGGCGCTCGCGCTCGGGGCCGTCGCCGACGACCACCAGACGCGCGCGCGGATGCCGCGACCGGATCGCCGCGGCTGCACGCAGCGCGAGTTCGACGTTCTTCTCCGGCGCGATCCGGCCGACGTGGAGCATTGCGAGGTCGTCCGCGGCGAGGCCCCAGCGTGCGCGCAGCGCGTCGTCGCGGCGTGCCGGCGTGAACAGCGTGGTGTCGACCGCGCGCCGCAGCAGGAGCACGTTGGCGAAGCCCCTCGACGTGAGGAACGAGGCGAGCTCGCCGGTCGGCACCAGCGTTGCCGCCGCGCGGTTGTGGAAGCGTCGCAGGTAGGCGGCCACCGTGGGAGCCAGCCAGCCGGCCCCGTAGTGGCCGGCGTAGTCGTCGAAGCGGGTGTGGAAACCGGTGCAGGCCGGCACGCGCAGGCGGCGCGCCGCCGCGACCGCGGAGTAGCCGAGCGGTCCCTCGGTCGCGACATAGAGTGCATCGGGGCGGCGAACCGCCCATCGCCGCAGCAGGCGACCCATGGCGGGAAGCCCGAAACGCAGTCCCGGGTAGCGTGGAACCGCGCCGCCGGGCAGGAGCAGCTGCTCGATCGCCGGGACCTCCGTCATGTCGGCCTCCTGCTTCTGGCGCGGACGCACCAGTTCGACCGAATGGCCGATCTCGAGCAGGCCGCGCGCGAGCGCGTGCACGGTCTGGGCGACGCCATTGATCTCGGGCGGCCAGGTTTCGGTGACGATGGCCACGCGCAGGCGGTTCGGTGCGGTCATGGCGCGCAGCCTGCGCCGGCCGCGTGAAACCCCGATTGCGCGCGGGTGACGCAGCGATGACGGCCGGCGCGGCCGGACCGGGCTTGCAAACGGCCGCCATGGCCGCCATCGATGCGCGATGACGGACACGATGCGGATCGAGCCGGCGCGCCTGGCCGACGCGGAGGCGATCGGCCTGCTGTCGCGCGACCTCGTCGAGCACGGCATGCGCTGGCGCTGGACGCCATCGCGGATCCGGCACGCGATCGCGTCGGGCGATACCAACGTCGCGGTCGCGCGCGATGGCGCCCGCGTCGAGGGCTTCGGCATCATGCAGTACGCCGACGACGAGGCGCACCTGTGCCTGCTCGCGGTCGTACCGACGGCACGCCGCCGCGGCATCGGGCGCTCGCTCGTCGCGTGGCTGGAGCGCGTCGCTCTCGATGCCGGCATCGGTGTCGTCATGCTCGAGGCGAGGCGCTCCAACCGGGGCGCGCGCGCGTTCTATCGCCGCCTCGGCTACGAGGAAGTGCAGGTCGCCGGGCGCTACTACGCCAACGGCGAGGACGCCGTGCGCCTCGCGCGCGACCTCTGGCGCAACTGACGTCGCGCGTGGATCAGGCGCGCAGCGCCGGCGAATCCCAGCCCGGGCGCGGTGCGAAGCGTGGCCCGTGGCGCGACGCGAGTGCTTCGAGGCGCGCCTTCAGCGCGTCCGCCCCGGTCTCGCGCACGTAGCGGATCGGGCCGCCACGGAACGGTGCGAAACCGGTGCCGAAGATCACGCCCGCATCGAGCAGGTCGGCGTCATCGACGACCCGATCGTGCAGGCAGGCGACCGCCTCGTTCAGCAGCGGCAGGATCAGGCGGTCCTCGAGGTCGTCCGGCGCCACGTAGTGCGGGTCGATATCGGGCTTCTTCGGCTTGCCGTCGTGCCACGGATAGAAGCCTTCGCCGTCCTTCTTGCCCCGCTTGCCGCCCTTGACCAGCGTTTCCAGCGGCGGCGGGATCTCCAGCCCGAGGAAGGGGCCGAGTTCGGCACCGACCGACGCGGCGACGTCGAGCCCGACAGTGTCGATCAGTTCGATCGGCCCCATCGGCATGCCGAACTTCTTCGCCGCGCGATCGATGACCGGACCGGGGATGCCCTCGCTGTGGGCGCGCGCGGCTTCGAGCATGTACGGCATCAGGATGCGGTTGACGAGGAAGCCCGGCGTGCCCGCCACCGGCACCGGCAACTTGTCGATCGCCTTGCAGAACGCGAGCGCGCGTTTCTCGATCGCCGGATCGAGCTGGTCATGGCGCACGATCTCGACCAGCGGCATCAGCGCGACCGGGTTGAAGTAGTGCAGGCCGAGGAAGCGCCCGGGCTTGTCCACCGCCTTGCGCAGTTCGTCGAGCGGGATGCTGGACGTGTTGCTCGCCAGCAGCGCGTCCGCCTTCATCCTGGGCTCGGTGGAGCGGTACAGCGCCTCCTTCGCCTCCGCGTTCTCGAAGATCGCCTCGATCGCGAGGTCGGCGTCGGCGATGCCGTTGCCCTCGACGTCGGCCTTGAGCCGCGACAGCGCCGGGTCGATGCGGTCGGCCGACTTCAGCTTCTTCGCGAACAGCTCGCGGGCCCGGTCTAGGGCCGGCTGCACGTACTTCATCTCGCGGTCCTGCAGGGTGACCTGGAAGCCGCGCAGCGCGCACCATGCGGCGATGTCGCCGCCCATCACGCCGGCGCCGACGACGTGCACGTTGCGGATGCCGTGCTCGGTGCCACCGCCGAGTCCCTTCAGGCGTTCCTGCAGGAAGAACACGCGGACCAGGTTGCGCGCGGTCGGCGTGGCGGCGAGCTTCGCCACCGCGCGTGCCTCGAGCCGCAGGCGCTGGGTGAGGCTGGAGCCGCCGCGGCGCCAGGTCTCGATCAGCGCGAACGGCGCCGGGTAGTGCTCCTTGCGCACCTTCGCAGCGGTCTGCTTCACCAGCATCGGCGCAAGCAGCTGTCGCGCCGGCCAGGTATTGGTCGCCCACGCCTTCGCACGCTGCGCGAACGGCCGGCGACGCGGGTGGCGCACGAGTTCCTTCGCCGCCTCGACCAGCAGCTCGGGGGAAGTCAGGGCGTCGACCAGGCCGATCGCCCGCGCGTTCTGCGCCGATGCGGCGCGCCCGGTCAGCATCAGCTCGAGCGCCGCCGGCGCACCGACCAGGCGCGGCAGGCGCGCCGAACCGCCCCAGCCGGGGAAGATGCCCAGCTTGACCTCGGGCAAGGCGATGCGCGTCGACGGGTCGCGCGAAGCGACACGATGGCGACAGGCGAGCGCGAGTTCGGTGCCACCGCCCATGCAGACGCCGTGGATGGCCGCGACCGTCGGGCAGGGCAGGCGGCCGAGGCGCAGGAACACCCGCTGGCCGTTCTCCAGCGCGTCGAGCGCGCCGCCGTCCCGTTCGTAGCGCTCGAACTCCTTGATGTCCGCACCGACGATGAAGCTGGCCTTGCCGGAATGCACGACCACGCCGCGTGGCGGCTCGATCGCGAGCCGCTCGACGATCTCGGACAGCTCGTCGAGGACGGCCCGTGACAGCGCGTTGACGCTGCTGCCGGCACGGTCCAGGGTCAGCACGACGATGCCGTCGGCGTCGCGCTCGGACCGCCAGTGCTGGAAACGCAGGCCCTCGAACATATCGGGCTCCGGAAAGGAACGATGGGAAGGCTATAATCCGTGCACGGCCGCCGCTGGGTCAATCCAGCGCGGCCAAGGGTTTGGGAAACAGTCTTCCGCGCCGGTCGAGCTCAGGGCGACGGCGCGGCCGTTCGGCGTCGCAATTCGCCGGCCGCCGCCGCGGCCAGGGGCATTCGTGGTCGAGAAGAAAGCCGAATTGCCGGTGGTCCAGAAGCTGCTGGACCGCATCGTGCAGTCGCCGCAGCACATCATCGCGCTCGAGACGTCCAGCGTGGCCGAGACGGTCGCGCAGATGCGCGTGCTGGCGATGCGCGGCGGCACCTCGATCTATGCCTGGGACCCGGAAGGCGGACTCGCCTCGCTGCGCGAGAGCGGCATGCACGTGCCCGGTTCCAAGCGCATGTCGGACGCGCTGCGCTACGTGCTGCAGAGCATGCATTTCGGCGTCTACCTGTTCGTCGACTACGAGGAGCACCTCAAGCCGGCGGACGTGCTGCTGCTGCGGCGCATCTCGCGCACGCCGACCAGCAACGACCGCAAGCTCGCCTTCGTCAACGCCGGCATCGACCTGCCGGAAGAACTCGACGGCCTGTACGAGCGCGTCGCGGTCGAGAGCGAGATGCACCGCCAGCTGCGCCTGCGCGACGGGCGGTGGATCACGTGAGCGCCCAGCCGGACGAGGCCCGCGGGGCGGCGCTGATCGTCGCGGCCGATCGCGAGGATCGGCGCGTGCTGTTCGACGCGCTCGACGCGCAGCAGTTCGAGGAGATCTATTCCGCCAAGGACATCGCGCAGGCGCGCAGCTTCCTCGGCCCGGACCTCGATATCGACGTCGTGCTGCTCGAATTCGGCGAGCGCCCGGACGACGCGCTCGCGTTCTGCGAGGAACTGCGCCGCCAGGCGCGACGCGACCTGCCGGTGATCGGCATCCTCGGCAGCCGCGGCGGCACCTGGCGTGACGGCCGGCTGCCGGCCGGCCTGGTCGAGTGGATCGCGCGCCCGGTCAAGCCCGACGACGCGATGGCGCGGATCAAGGTCGCGCTCGCCGCGCGCAGCACCGGCGCGACGCGCAGCCAGCCGGCGAGCACGGCCGGCGACCGCTACCAGTTCGCGTTCGACGGCAGCCTCGACGAGCTCGCCGTGGTCGATCCGTCCAGCGGCCGCGTGCTCGAGATCAACGAGATGTTCGTGCAGCGCTCCGGCTATCCGCGAGCGCAGGTGCTGGCGGGCCGCATCGACGGCTTCGACCTCGTGCTCGGCAGCGAGCGGCGAGAGGAACTCGCGCGCCGGCTCGAGCGTGACGGCAGCGTGCAGGTGCGCGCGCGCAAGCCACGTGCGGACGGCAGCAGCTACCCGGTCGACATGCACGTCCGGCTCGCGGTCCAGGACGGGCGCGTCGTGCACTTCTACGTGTTCCGCGAGATCGAGGAACTGAGCCGCCACCAGGAGGCGCTGGTCGCGCTGCTGCGGATGGCGCAGGGCGGCTCGCACGATCCGGCCGAGGCGACCCTGCGCTGCCTGGTCGACTGGCTCGCGCTCGACTACGCGGTGTTCGTCGAGGCTGCCGCGGAGCACGGCGCGGAGCCGCACGCGCTGGCGATGTACCGTCGCAACGAGGACGACGGCGGCTCCGACCCGCTGCGCGAGATCAACCTCAAGCATGTCCTCGACGGCAACGAGATCATGCAGCCATCCGGCGCGTGGCGCAGCCCGGGCGCGGACCCTTCGGTGCGCGAACAGCGCTACGAGTGCGTGATCGGCCTGCCACTGTACGGCGAGCGGCAGACCTGCCTCGGCGCGCTGCTGGTCGGCCGGCGCGAGCCGCTCGCGCTCGACGCGGCGGTCATCGCGGGAGTGCGCGTGATCGCGCATTCGCTGGCCAGCGAACTGGACCTGCGCAACGCGCGCGCGCAGGGCCGCGCGATCGGCCTGCGCGACCCGCTGACCGGATTGCCGAACCGCCTCCTGTTCAACGACCGCCTCAACTCGGCGATCAGCGAGGCCCAGCGCACCAGCGAAATGTTCGCGGTCGTGTTCGTCGACCTCGACCGCTTCAAGAACATCAACGATTCGCTCGGCCACGCGGTCGGCGACCAGGTGCTCGCCGCAGTCGGCAAGCGCCTGCGCGCGAGCGTGCGCAGTTCCGATACCGTCGCGCGCTACGCCGGCGACGAGTTCACCCTGATCCTGCGCCACATCGTCCAACGCGAGGACGTCGTGCGCATCGCCGAGAAGATCGTGCGCGCGATGGAGGCGCCGCTGCAGCTGGCCGGCGGCCTCGAGCTCAGCATGACCGCCTCGCTCGGCCTGAGCTTCTACCCCGACGACGCGACCGACGCCGAGCGCCTGCTCAAGCACGCGGACGTCGCGATGTATTCCGCCAAGGGCATGGGGCGGAACAACTTCCAGGCCTACGTCGCGGTGCCGGAAGAATCGCACCAGCAGCGCCTCGCGCTGGAAGCCAAGCTGCGCCTGGCCGAACGCAATGGCGAGCTGCGCGTGTTCTACCAGCCGCAGATCGACGGCCAGTCGGAAGACATCGTCGGCATGGAGGCGCTGATCCGCTGGGAACACCCCGAGCTCGGCATGATCAGCCCGGGCTTCTTCATCCCGCTGGCGGAGGAGTCGGGCCTGATCATCCCGATCGGCGAATGGATCCTGCGCGCGGCCTGCCGCGACGCACGCCGCTGGCAGGTCACCTACGGCTTGCCGCTGCGGATCGGCGTCAACCTGTCGCCGCTCCAGCTTCGCCAGCCGAACCTCGTGCAGATCGTCGCCGATGCGCTGGCCGAGACCGGGCTGGAGCCGCACCTGCTCGATCTCGAGGTCACCGAAAGCATCAACGTGAAGTCGATCCCGAACCTGCTCGAAACCCTGCACGCGTTGCGCGAGCTCGGCTGCGGCATCTCGATCGACGATTTCGGCACCGGGCAGTCCTCGCTCGACTACATCAAGCGCTTCCCGGCCGACCGGATCAAGATCGACCAGGCCTTCGTGCGCAACATCGGTGTCGACCCGGACGACGAGGCGATCGTGCGGGCGACGATCTCGATGGCCCACAACCTCAATCGGGAAGTCGTTGCCGAAGGCGTCGAGATCGAGCAGCATCTGGACTTCCTCCGCGCGGAGGGCTGCGAGGTGCTGCAGGGTTTCCTGTTCTGCCGACCGCTGCCGGCGGCGACGTTCGAGGCGTTGTTGCAGGAGCGCGGACGGCTGCTGGGGCGTGTCGCGATGCCGCAACCGCCGGTTCGCGGCTAGCGAGGGCTGAACTTTCGGCGCCGGCGCCGGTCAGGGAGGCATGCCTGCGCGGGTCGACAACAAGGGAGTAGGGCCCGGATGGGCGAAAGCGACTTGGACCAGGCGCTGGTCGAACGCGTGCAGAAGGGCGACCGGCATGCATTCGACCTGCTGGTCAGGAAATACCAGCACAAGCTGGTCAGCGTCATATCCCGCTATGTCGGCGACTGGAGCGACTGCCAGGACGTCGCGCAGGAGGCGTTCGTGCGCGCGTACCGCGCCATCGGCTCGTTCCGCGGCGATTCGCAGTTCTACACCTGGATCTACCGCATCGCGATCAACACCGCCAAGAACTGGCTGGTGTCGCAGGGCCGGCGGCCGCCGACCGAGGACGTCGCGGTCGAGGACGCGGTCCAGCTCGACGCCGGCTCGCGCCTGCACGAGTCCGCCACGCCGGAACGTGAACTGATGCGCGAGGAAATTGAACGAACCGTGTTCGCCACGGTCGAAGCCTTGCCCGAGGAGCTGCGGACGGCGATCACCCTGAGGGAGGTCGACGGCCTGAGCTACGAGGAGATCGCGGAGGCGATGAACTGCCCGATCGGTACGGTCAGGTCGCGCATCTTCCGCGCACGCGAGGCGATCGACGAGCGGTTGCGCCCGTTGCTGTCGGAGGACAACAGTAAGCCATGAACGAACAGATCGACGAACGGTTGTCCGCCCTGATGGACGGCGAGCTCGAACGCGACGGGTTGCGTTTCCTGCTGCGCAGCGTCGGCTCGGACCCGGCCCTGCCGCCACGCTGGGAGCGCTACCACGTCGCGCGCCAGGCCCTGCGCCGGCAGGGGGTCGTCGCCTTGCGTGCCGGCTTCGCCGAGGCGGTGATGGCGCGCATCGGCGAGGAACCCGCCGTGCGCAGCCGCGGAGCCAGTCCATGGCTGCGCTGGGGCGCCGGCGGCGCGATCGCGGCTTCGGTCGCCGTCGCGGCGCTGGTCGCGACGCGGCCGGTCACGCCGGGCGGCGAAGCTGCGGTCGCGGCGCGCGCACCCGGCCTGGGGGGCGCGGGCGCGACGATCGCGGCATCGCCGGCGTCGGCGACGACCGCCCCGGTCACCACGCCGCTGGACGTGCGGCCGCCGCTGCTGGTGCAGGGCGCGCCGGTCGAGGCCTCGCCGGCGAGTTTCGGCATCGAAGCGGGGCAGTCGATCGTGCTCGACCCGCGCCTGCAGTCCTATCTCGTGCGCCACTACCAGGCGGTCGGCGCCAACGGCCAGTCCGGCTTCACTCCGTACGTGCTGCTGGCCGCGCCGCAACCGGCGCCGGAGGCCGCGGCGGGAGCCGCCGCCCGCAATCGCTGACGGTCGCATGCGAGGAACCGCGCGGAACCCGGCACCGACGCCCTGGCGCTTGCCGTGGGCGGTCCTGTTCACGATCGCGGCTGCGATCCCGGCGCAGGCGCAACCCGCCGGCGAGGCGGTCGACCTGGCGAGGATGTACGCCGCGGTCCGCAACCTCGACTACGAGGGCACCTTCGTCTACCTGCGCGGCGGCCAGCCCGACGCGATGCGCATCTTCCACGCCGGTGGCGAGCCGGAGCGCGAACGCATCGTCGGCCTCGGCGGCGCGCCGGCCGAGTACGCGCGGGTCGGCGCGGACATCGTCTGCGAGAGCGGAACCTCGCCGGCGACCCTGTTCGACAACCCGGGCGCGCGCTTGTTGCCGCTGGTGCCGGACCTGCGCGGCAGCGAAACCGCGAAGTACTACAACGTCGTCGGCGGCACCGAGGACCGCGTCGCCGGCTACGTCGCGCGCCGCGTCGACGTCGTCCCGCGCGATGGCTTCCGCTACGGCTATCGCCTCTGGCTCGAGCGCGAGAGCGGCTTCCCGCTGCGTTCGACGATCCTCGACGGTTCGCGCCGCGTGCTCGAGGAATACCTGTTCGTCACGCTCGACCTCGGCAAGCGCCCGCGCGACACGGACCTCGCGGCCAGCTCGCCGGCGAGCGCGGTCGGCGGCTCGCACGAGGACGTCGTCCGGGATCCCCGCTGGACGGTGCACGACGCGCCGCCCGGCTTCGTGCGGGTCAAGGTCGAACGCGCGGCCGGCGCGGCAGAAGGCAGCGAGCACCAGGTCTACACCGACGGCATCGCGAACGTGTCCGTGTACGTCGAGCCGCGCGCTCCGGGCGAGGGCTCGGAACGTGGCTACAGCCGTGGCATGGTCAACATCCTGACGCGCGAGGCCGGCGCCTGGCGCACGACCGGCATCGGCGACGTGCCGCGCGCGACGCTCGAGCGCATGGTGCGCTCGGTGCGGCCGGTCGAGGCGGCTGAAGACCGCCTGAAGGACCGTGGCGACGCAGGAACTTCGCCGCCGCGCGCCCGTCAATAGCGCAGTCCGTGCGGGCGGCAGCCGCCGCGCCGCGCGCCTAACGCAAGTACAGCAGAGGAAAGGGAACCACCATGACGATGTTTTCGCGACGCGGGATGCTGCTGCGCTGGATCGGTGCACCGGCGATGGCGCTGCTGATGGCGGTCGAGGCCGTCGCGGCCGACCTGCCGGACTTCAGTGATCTCGTCGAACGCTACGGCCCGGCCGTCGTCAACGTGCAGGCGAGCGGCAACCCGGACGCGCTCGCGTTCGATCCGTCCGACCCGCAGGAGGTGCCGGAGATCTTCCGGCGCTTCTTCGGCCCGATCCCGCAGCCGCGCGATCGCGGCGCGCGCGTGTCGATGGGCTCGGGCTTCATCATTTCGGCCGACGGCTACGTGCTCACCAACAACCACGTCGTCGACGGCGCCGACAACGTCACCGTGCGCCTGTCCGACCGGCGCGAACTCGACGCGCGCGTCGTCGGGACCGACGCCCAGTACGACATCGCGTTGCTCAAGCTCGATGCGACCGGCCTGCCGGTCGTCAGCCTCGGCGATTCGAAGTCGGTCAAGGCGGGCCAGTGGGTCGTGGCGATCGGCTCGCCCTTCGGCTTCGACCACTCCGTGACCGCGGGCATCGTCAGCGCGGTCGGGCGCCAGTTCGGCGGCATCGACCAGCAGTACGTGCCGTTCATCCAGACCGACGTGCCGATCAACCGCGGCAACTCCGGCGGTCCGCTGTTCAACCTCGCCGGCCAGGTCGTCGGCATCAACTCGCAGATCTTCTCCAATACCGGCGGCTTCATGGGCGTGTCGTTCGCGATCCCGATCGACATCGCGATGAACGCGGTCGAGCAGATCAAGACGACCGGCCGCGTCAGCCGCGGCATGATCGGCGTGCAGATCCAGAACGTCGACCGTGAACAGGCCAAGGCGCTCGGCCTGCAACGCAGCGGGGGCGCGCTCGTCAACAAGGTCACGCCGGGCAGCGCGGCCGACAAGGCCGGCGTGCAGGTCGGCGACGTCATCCTCAGCTTCTCCGGACACGAGATCGCGATGTCGGCGGACCTGCCGCCACTGGTCGGTTCGAGCAAGCCGGGCAGCCGCGCCGAGCTGACCATCTGGCGCGACGGCAAGACCCTGACGGTGCCGGTCACGATCGGCGAGCTGCCGGCCGACAAGGATGCGCTGGCGAGCGCGCGCGGTGGCGCGGCTCCCGCCGCCGCCAACCCGCTCGGCATCGTGGTCGAAGACCTGACTGCCGACCAGCGCAAGCAGCTCGGCATCGAGGACGGCCAGGGCGTCGTCGTCACGCGCATCACTGGCGCGGCCGCGCGGCGCGCGGCGCTCCGGCCCGGGGACGTGATCCTGATGGTCGGCCGCAAGCCGATCAAGTCGAGCGCCGAGTTCAACGCGGCGCTGAAGGACGCCAAGCCGGGCGACTCGATCATGCTGCTCGTCCGCCGCGACGACCAGACCCAGTTCCTGGCGGTGACCGTGCCCGCCAAGGACAAGGGCTGAGCCCCTGCCACGGCGGGTCCCGGGGGATCCGCCGTGGCCCGCTGGCGCCGTGCCGGCTTCGTCCGGCACGGCGCCGGTGCGTCCGACGGGCACCCTGCGGGCGATTCTGCGATAATCCGGCTCTTGTGCCGATCGCTCGCCTTCGCACCGCCTCCCGATGCAGCATATCCGCAATTTTTCGATCATCGCCCACGTCGACCACGGCAAGTCCACCCTCGCGGACCGCATCATCCAGCTGTGCGGAGGCCTCAGCGAGCGCGAGATGGAAGCGCAGGTGCTCGACAACAACCCGATCGAGCGCGAGCGCGGCATCACCATCAAGGCGCAGTCCGTCTCGCTGCCGTACAAGGCGAAGGACGGCAACACCTACCAGCTCAACTTCATCGACACTCCCGGCCACGTCGACTTCAGCTACGAGGTCAGCCGCTCGCTCGCCGCATGCGAGGGTGCGCTGCTCGTCGTCGACGCGGCGCAGGGCGTCGAGGCGCAATCGGTCGCGAACTGCTACACGGCGGTCGAGATGGGACTCGAGGTCGTTCCGGTACTCAACAAGATCGACCTGCCGACCGCCGACGTCGACAAGGTGAAGGAAGAGATCGAGGCGGTCATCGGCATCGACGCGACGGATGCGATCGCGATCAGTGCCAAGACCGGCCTGAACGTCGGCGAGGTGCTCGAGGCGATCGTCGCGCGCATCCCGCCGCCGCGCCCGCGCGACACCGACCGGCTGCAGGCGCTGATCATCGACTCGTGGTTCGACAACTACCTCGGGGTCGTCTCGCTGGTGCGCGTCATGCAGGGCGAGATCCGTCCGGGAGACAAGCTGCTGGTGATGTCGACCGGACGCAGCCACGAGGTCGACCAGGTCGGCGTGTTCACGCCCAAGCGCCTGCAGCGCGACGCGCTGCGCGCGGGCGAGGTGGGCTGGGTCACCGCGTCGATCAAGGACGTCCACGGCGCGCCGGTGGGGGACACCCTGACCCACGCCGGCAAGCCGGCGGACAAGCCGCTGCCGGGATTCCGCGAGATGCAGCCGCGCGTGTTCGCGGGCTTGTTCCCGACCGCGGCGGACGACTACCCGAAGCTGCGCGAGGCGCTGGAGAAGCTCAAGCTGAACGACGCCGCGCTGCGCTTCGAGCCGGAGAACTCGGAGGCGATGGGCTTCGGCTTCCGCTGCGGCTTCCTCGGCCTGCTGCACATGGAGATCATCCAGGAGCGCCTCGAGCGTGAGTACGACCTCGACCTGGTCACGACCGCACCGACCGTGATCTACGAGGTGCTGAAGACCGACGGCACGATCCTGCCCCTGGACAACCCCGCCAAGCTGCCGCCGCCACAGTACGTGGAGGAGGTGCGCGAGCCGATCATCGTCGCCAACATCCTGACGCCGCCCGACCACATCGGCAACGTGATCAAGCTGTGCGAGGAAAAGCGCGGGGTGCAGCGCTCGATCCACTACATGGCGAGCCAGGTGCAGATCAGCTACGAGTTGCCGCTGGCCGAGGTCGTGCTCGACTTCTTCGACAAGCTGAAGTCGGTTTCGCGCGGCTACGCCTCGATGGAATACCATTTCGAGCGCTTCCAGGCCGGCCCGCTGGTCAGGGTCGACGTGCTCATCAACGGCGACCGCGTCGACGCGCTGAGCCTGATCCTGCACCGCTCCAGCGCCGACCGGCGCGGGCGCGAGCTGGTCGAGAAGATGAAGGACCTGATCCCGCGCCAGCAGTTCGACGTGGCGATCCAGGCGGCCATCGGCGCGCAGATCATCGCGCGCTCGACGGTCAAGGCGCTGCGCAAGAACGTGCTGGCCAAGTGCTACGGCGGCGACGTCACGCGCAAGCGCAAGCTGCTGGAGAAGCAGAAGGAAGGCAAGAAGCGCATGAAGCAGGTCGGCAGCGTCGAGATCCCGCAGGAAGCCTTCCTCGCGGTCCTGCAAATGGACAAATAGATCCGCCGGGAGCGGAGCATCCCGGCACCGAAGGAGCCCACCGATGGATTTCGATTTTGCGTTGCTGCTCGTCGTGCTGACCGGCGCGGCCGGTGCCGTCTGGCTGCTCGACCGCCTGCTGCTGGCGCGCCTGCGCCAGCGCCGCGCCGATGCGATCAAGGCGATGACCGCGCTCAGCGACGCCGAGCGCGAGGCGCGCGCGCGCGCCGCCCTGCAGGATCCGCTGCCGGTCGAGTACGCGAAGTCGTTCTTCCCGGTGCTGTTGGTGATCCTGCTGTTCCGCTCGTTCCTGGCCGAGCCGTTCAAGATCCCGTCCGGCTCGATGATGCCGACCCTACTGGTCGGTGACTTCATCCTCGTCAACAAGTTCTCGTACGGCCTGCGCCTGCCGGTACTGAACAGGAAGATCCTCGACGTCGGCGAACCCAAGCGCGGCGACGTGTTCGTGTTCCGCTACCCGAAGAACCCGAAGGAGGACTACATCAAGCGTGTCATCGGCCTGCCGGGCGACGAAATCACCTATCGGAACAAGGTGTTGTACATCAACGGCGTGCAGGTCGGCGAGACCGACCTCGGCCTGTACCAGGGGGCCGGCGAGCCCGGCCAGCGCATGGAGGGCGCGCGGGTCAAGCTGGAAGACCTCGGTGGCGTCGAACACAAGATCCTCGAAGTGCCGCAGGCGTGGACCGGGCAGGAGGGGAGCTGGACCGTGCCCGCTGGACACTACTTCGCGATGGGCGACAATCGCGACAACAGCGCCGACAGCCGGTTCTGGGGTTTCGTGCCCGAGCAGAACCTGGTCGGCAAGGCATTCGTGATCTGGATGAACTGGGATCGTGGCATCGATTTCAGCCGCATCGGCACGGTGATCCACTAACTCCGGTCCGCGGGGCCGGCCACGGGAGGGGTGCGCATGAACATGCAGGGCAAGGCAAAGGGCATCACGCTGATCGGTTTCGTGATCCTGCTGGCGGTGGTCGGCTTCTTCGCGTATCTCGCGATGCGGTTGATTCCGGTCTACACGGAATACTTCGGCGTGGTGAAGGCGCTGGAACAGGAGCGCACCGAGCCTGGCGCGGCTCAGAAGCCGCTGGACCAGTTGCGGCGCGACCTGCAGTTCAAGTTCAGCACGCAGTACGTCGATTCGGAGAATGTCCCGCCGCAGTCGATCACGATGAAGCGCGAGGGCGGTGCCGCCACGCTGCGCGTTACCTACGAGCGGCGCGTCCCGTTCATGTACAACATCGACCTGCTGGTCGCGTTCGACAAGTCCGTCGACCTCACCTCCGCCGGCGACTGACCGCTTGCTGCTCGGCCACGCCTTCCGCGACACCCAGCTCGAGGCCCGTGCGCTGACGCACCGCAGCGCCGGCCGCGACAACAACGAACGGCTCGAATTCCTCGGCGACGCGCTGCTCAACATGCTCGTGGCCGAGCTCGTGTTCGAGAGCCACCCGCAGGCGTCCGAGGGCGACATGACGCGACTGCGCGCCGCGCTGGTGAACGGCGCCGCGCTGGCGCAGATGGCACGAGAGATGGAGATCGGCGAATTCCTGCGGCTCGGTCCCGGCGAGCTCAAGAGTGGTGGCCACCGGCGCGAATCGATCCTGGCCGACACCTTCGAGGCGCTGGTCGCGGCGATCTACCTCGATGCCGGCTGGGCGCGCGTGCGCGAGATCGTGCGCGCGCTGTTCGCCGAACGCGTCGCCGCCGGCGCGCGCACGCCGAAGGACGCCAAGACGCGCCTGCAGGAGCTGCTGCAGGGCGAAGGACTACCGTTGCCCGACTACGAACTCATCGAGGCCCGCGGCGAGGACCACGCGCGCGTGTTCGTCGTCGCCTGCCGCATCGGCGCGCTCTCGATCGAAACGCGCGCCAGCGGGTCGAGCCGCCGCGCCGCCGAGCAGGTGGCGGCGGAGGCGGCGCTCGCGCTGGCGTCGAGGAACAGCGCATGACCCGCGAATCGCACCGCTTCGGCCATGTCGCGCTGATCGGCCGGCCCAATGTCGGCAAATCGACCCTGCTCAACGCGCTGCTCGGCACGCGCCTGAGCATCGTCACGCCCAAGCCGCAGACGACGCGCCATCGCATCCTCGGCATCGACTCCCGCGCGGACGCGCAGATCGTCTTCATCGACACGCCCGGCCTGCACCAGGGCGGCAAGCGTGCGTTGAACCGGCAGCTCAACCGCGTCGCGCGCCAGGTGCCGGAGGAGGCCGACCTGCTCCTGCACGTCGTCGACGGCGTGCGCTGGACCGACGAGGACGAGGACGCCTGGAAGCTGGTCGCGTCGCAACACGCGCCGTGCATCCTCGTCATCAACAAGGTCGACAAGCTCGCCGACAAGTCGCGGCTGCTGCCGTTCGCGGCCGAGACCACGCGCGAGCGCCCCTACGCCGCGGTGCATTTCGTCGCGGCACGGCGCGGCGACGGCGTGGATGCGCTGCGCGCGGACGTGGTCTCGCGCCTGCCCGAAGGGCCGCCGCAACACGATGCGGACGAGTTCACCGACCGCAGCGAGCGTTTCCTCGTCGCCGAACTGGTGCGCGAGCAGCTGATGCTGCAACTCGCCGCGGAGCTGCCGTATGCCGCGGCGGTCGAGATCGAGCGCTTCGAGGACGAGCCCGGCATCACGCGCATCGGCGCGGTGATCTGGGTCGAGCGCGAGGGGCAGAAAGGCATCGTGATCGGCGCCGGTGGTACCCAGCTCAAGAAGATCGGTTCCGCCGCGCGGCGGGCGATCGAGCGGGTGCTCGACCGGCGCGTGTTCCTCGAACTGTGGGTGCGCGTGCGCGAATCGTGGAGCGACGACGCGGCGGCGCTGAAGCAGTTCGGCTACGGCGACTGATCGCCGCCGCCGGCGCCCCGCGTGCGCGTCGAACAGCAGCCCGCCTACGTCCTGCACGCGCGCGCATGGCGCGAGACCTCGCTGCTGCTCGAAGCCTTCACGCGCGACCATGGCCGCGTCGGACTGGTCGCGCGCGGCGTACGCGGCACGCGCAGCCGGCTTTCGCGCGGACTGTTGCAGCCGCTGCAGCCGCTGCTGCTCGACTGGGTCGCGCGCGGCGAACTCGGCACGCTCGCCGGTGCGGATGCCGCCAGCGCGCCGATCCGACTGAACGGCGACGCGCTCCTCGCCGCGATGTACGTGAACGAGCTCGTGCTGCGGCTCAGCGTGCGCGGCGACTCGCACGCGCGTGCGTTCGCCGCCTACGCGGATTGCCTCGCACGGCTCGCGGACGGGCCGATCGCCTGGGTCCTGCGCCGCTTCGAGCGCGATTTCCTCGCCGAGCTCGGCTACGGCCTGCCGCTCGAAACGCGTGCCGACGGCGAACCGGTGCGCGAGGGGGAGACGTATGCCTACGACGTCGAGGCCGGTCCGATACCGCCGCTGCCCGACGACCCGCGGCCACGGGTCGACGGCGCCTCGCTGCTCGCACTGGCCGATGACTGCATGCCGGACCCGAACGGACTGGCGCAGCTGCGTCGCGTCATGCGCCATGTGCTGCGCCACCACCTCGGCGGGGACCTGCAGGCGTGGCGCCTCGCCGCGCCGCGCGGCGCCGCCTCAGCCGAGACGGCGGCGCGTCCGCCGCGCGACATCGAGTAGTTCCTCGAACGCCCGCGCCGGCCACGGTTGCGGCTCGATGACCTCGCGCAGGCGCCCGATCGCCTGCGCCAGCGCGACCGCGCCGCAGAAGCCGGCCGACGCATCCAGGCGGTGCAGGCGTTCGCGCAGTGCCTGCGGATCGCCGCCGTCACGCAGTCGCGCGATCTCCGCCGGCAATGCATCGAGCTCGGCTGCGAACAGGCCCTGCAGCGAAGCGACGATCGCCGCGTCGCCGCCGGCCACCGCGCAGGCGCGCGCCGGATCCAGCTCGGGTGCGGCATGCAGGGTGAGGTGCTCCGTGACCGCACGGCGGAACACGTCCGCGGCGATCGGCTTGGCGAGCACGTCGTCGAATCCGGCCGTGCGCAGCGCGGCGAGGCTCGCGGCCTCGTCGGCGGCCGTGGTCGCGAGCACGCGCGCGGCGCGCGAGGGGCCGTCGCTCGCGCGCAGCCGGGCCAGCACGTCGGCGCCGCCGAGGACGGGCATGCAGGCGTCGAGCACGAGCAGGTCGAACGGGGAGGCGGTCGCGAGGCGCAGCGCTTCGCCGCCGTCCTCGACGGCGATGCAGTCCACATCGCAGCCGGCGAGCGCCTCGGTCATGAAACGCAGGCTGAGTGGGTTGTCGTCGGCGAGCAGGACGCGCGGCAAGGGCAGGGCGGGTGCAGCGAGGTTGGGGCAGAATGGCGACCGATGGGCATCGAGTCAATCCGCTGGGCGCGACGTGGACTGGCCGTGGCCGCGATGCTCGCGGGCGCCGCGCAGGCGCGCGAGGCTTCGATCGGGATCGCGCGCGCAGCCGCGCACGGCATCCGCGCCGAAGGGGTCGCGCTGCACCTTTCCGACGGTCCGCGCGCCGTTGCCAGCCTCGGCATCGAGCGCCTCGACGCACCGTCGCTCGGCATTGCCGGGCGCGTCGACTTCTCGTGCGAGGTCGAGGCGGTGAAAGACGCGGGCTGGGCCTGTTCCGGTCCTGCCCGGCTCATTTCGGGCGAGGGCACGGCCGAGGCCAGCCTTGGCCTGCGCTTCGATGCAGCCCGGGCAACGATCGAACTCGCCCGCGACGGTGGTACGGTCCGCATCGCGGTTCCCTTCGACGCGAGCGCGCCGTTCGAACTCGAAGCGTCGGCCGTGCCGTCCGGCTGGCTCGCCGTACCGTTGCGCCGTAGCGGGCACGACCTCGCATTGCGCGGCGGGACGCTCGACCTCGCCGGTCGCGTCTCGCGGGACGGTGCGATCGAGGCGCGCTTCGCCGTGGACGGCCTCTCGGTCGCGGGCGCCGACGGCGCCGCAGCGACGGAAGGCCTGCGCGCCCAGGGCCGCATCGACGTCTCGACCGGACCCGAGCGTCGCGTGCGCGGTGAAGCGCAACTCGAGTCGGGCCGCCTGCACGCGGGCCTGCTCGAGGTCGAGGTCGCTTCCGACCCGATCGACACCGCGTTCGATGCGACGCTTCGCGAGGACGGACGCGTCGACGTCGCGCGCTGGAGCTGGCATGACGCCGACGCGATCGAGTTCGAGGCGAGCGGCGAGTTCGAGCCGTCGGCAGCGGCGCCGCTGCGACGGCTCGAGGTCGCGGATGCGCGACTGCACTTCCCGCTGCTGCGAGAGCGTTACGCCGGCGCGCTGTTCCGCCGCCATGGACTCGCCTCGCTCGCGCTCTCGGGCCGCGTCGATGCCCGCGTGTCGGTGGACGAGGACGGGCTGCAGCGGCTGGCGCTCGCGGCCGACGCACTCGACGTGCACGACGCGGCGCGTGGGCTGCGCATCGACGCGCTCGCCGGCGGCATCGACTGGCGCCGCCAGGGCCGCGGCGAGCCGGTATCGCTCGGCTGGCGGCGCCTGAACCTGGATACGCTCGAACTCGGGCCTGCGCGCGCGCGCTGGCAGTCGCGCGACGGCTGCTTCGAGCTGATCGATCCACTGCGCATCACGACCGGCCGCGGCAGGCTCGAACTGCGCGACACGCGGTTCGATCCGTTCTCCGATGGCGAGCGCGTGCGCAGCGGGTTCGCGCTGGCGGACTTCGCCTACGACAGCGCCGACGGCACGATCGCGATCGCCGGCCTCGTAGCGGGCGGAACATTCCGGCTGGATGAGGCCGGCGACGCACCGCGCCTGCGTGCGCGTGCACGCCTGGATGGCGGCGAGGTCCTCCACGGCACGACCTATGTGCGCCTGCCGCCGGCCCGGATCGATGCGCGCATCGACGCGACGTTCATGCGCGACCGCTGGCACATCGCGCAATTTCACTGGAACGACCCCGATGCCCTCGAAGTATCCGCGCAGGCCGAGTTGCTGCGCGGCGAACGCATCGCGGTCGAATCGGTGCAGCTCGACGTCGCACGGCTCGACCTCGCAGCTGCGCTGCCGCGCTACGCGGCGAGCACGCTCGCGGCGGCGGGCTGGCCGGAACTCGCCGGCAGCGGCCGCCTCGGCGGTGCCATCCGCGTCGACGCGAGCGGCCTGCGTGCTTTTTCGCTGGCCGCGGACGGCGTCAGCGTCGTCGACGGCGCCGGGCGCATCGCGCTCGATGGCCTCGACGGTTCGATCGAATGGGATGCGGCCGCCGCCCGCGCGCCGACCTCGATCGGCTGGGATCGTCTCGAACTCCTGCACGTCCCGTTCGGCGCCGCGCGCCTGCAGCTCGCTGCGAGTGCCGGCGGGCTGCGACTCGCGCAGCCGCTCGCGATCGACGTATTCGGCGGACAGCTGCGGCTCGAGCGCTTCATCGCGCAGCCGCGCTCGGCGCGCGGCGAGCGCTACGCCGGCTCGTTCGCGCTGGTCGGCCTGCAGATGGAACAGGTTTCACGGGCATTCGGTTGGCCGCGCTTCCCCGGCAACCTGTCCGGCGGCGTCCCGCAGGTCGAGTTCGTCGACGACCGCATCGACTTCAGGGGCGGCCTCGACCTGTACGTCTTCGACGGCCACCTCGGCGTGAGCGGGCTTTCGCTCGAGCGACCGTTCGGCGTCGCCCCGGCGCTGCGCGCAGACGTCCATTTCCAACGCATGGACCTCGAGCAGCTGACGCGCGCGTTCTCGTTCGGCGGCATGACCGGGCGACTGTCCGGCTCGATCTCGGGCTTGCGACTGCTCGACTGGTCGCCGGTCGCATTCGATGCGTGGCTGCGCACCGACGGCGGCGGCCGCATGAGCTACAAGGCCGTCGACGACCTGACCCGCCTCGGCGGCGGCGGGCTCGGCGCCGGTTTGCAGGCGGCCGCGCTGAAGGTATTCGACACCTTCGGCTATCGCCGCCTCGGCCTGCGCTGCCGTCTTGCCGACGAGGTCTGCCTGATGGCCGGGATCGAGCCCGCGCCGCCCGACACCGGCGATTCGCCGGCGAGCGGCTACACTATCGTCGAAGGATCCGGCATGCCGCGCCTCATGATCGTCGGCCACCATCGACGGGTCGACTGGCCGACGCTGGTGCGGCGGCTGGTGGAGGCGACGCGCGGGCAGGGGCCGGTGGTCGAATGAATCCCTGAGCCTACGAAGCCTACGAGGAGTACACCGATGCGCCCGATCCTCGCGTGGACCACGCTCGCCGCGATGCTCGCACCCGCCGCCTGCGTGACCATCAACGTCTATTTTCCGGAGGCTGCCGCGGAGCGCGCGGCCGAGCAGTTCGTCGACAAGGTCATCGGGGTGCAGGAGCCGCAGGCGCAGCCCCCGTCGCCGCCGCCCGGGCATTCCCCGGCCGCGATGCTGTTCGACCTGCTGGTGCCGAGCGCGCATGCGCAGTCGGCCGACCTCAGCGTGCAGACGCCGCAGGTGCAGGCGATCCAGGCCCGCATGCAGCAGCGTTACACCTCGACGCTGTCCAGGCTCTTCGCCAGCGGTGCGATCGGCCTCACGCGCGACGGCCTCGTCGCCGTCCGTGATGCCGCGGGCCTGCCGCTCGCCGAGCGCGCGGCGGCCAATGCGGCGGTCGCCGACGAGAACCGCGACCGCCAGGCCGTCTACCGCGAGATCGCGGTCGCGAACGGGCACCCCGAGTGGGAGAAGCAGATCCGTGCGACCTTCGCCAGGCAGTGGATCGAGCGCGCACGCCCGGGCTGGTACGTCCAGGACGACAGCGGCGCCTGGCGCCAGAAGTGACGCCGCGCCGAGGCACGCTCGGCGCCTGCGGCAATGCTGCCCGCGCGGGGGCGACGCGTGGCCGTTACACTCCGCGTTCCCCGACGTCGTCCGTCGGCGCCCGTCCTTCGGCGGGCGCCGCGTTTCCAGCCCATGCAGACACACGAAGCCGACATCATCGACCTGTCCCACGACGGCCGCGGCGTCGCGCGCATTGACGGCAAGACCGTCTTCGTCGCCGGCGCCCTGCCCGGCGAGCGCGTGCGACTGCGGCGGGTGCACAGGCACCGCAACTTCGACGAGGCGAAGGTCGAGGAGATCCTGCAGCGCGCCCCGCAACGGATCGAGCCGCGCTGTCCGCATTTCGGCACCTGCGGCGGCTGCAGCCTGCAGCACCTGCCGCCGCAGGCGCAGATCGAGGCCAAGCAGCACGTGCTGGCCGAAAACTTCGAGCGCATCGGCAAGGTCGCACCGGCGCGCTGGCTCGAGCCGCTGGTCGGCGAACCGTGGGGTTACCGTCGCAAGGGGCGCCTGTCGGTGAAGTGGGTCGCGAAGAAGGACAAGGTCCTGGTCGGGTTTCGCGAGGACAATCCGCGCTTCGTCGCCGACCTGTCCGAGTGCCACACGCTGTTGCCGGAGGTCGGCTCGCGCATCGCGGCGCTCGGCGCGCTCGTCGGCGGGCTCGAGGCACGCGCGCAGATCGCGCAGATCGAGATCGCCGCAGGCGACGAGGTCGTGTCGCTGACGTTCCGCAACCTCGCGCCGCTGTCCGCGCACGACCGCGCGGCGCTGGTCGCGTTCGGCCAGGCCAACGGACTGGCGATCCTGCTGCAGCCCGGCGGTCCCGACACCGTCGTGCCGCTCTGGCCCGATTCGGTCGCGCTGTCCTTCCGCATTCCGGCGGCCGACGTAGAGGTTGCGTTCCGCCCGCTCGACTTCATCCAGGTCAACGCCGGCATGAACCAGCGCATGATCGCGCGCGCGCTCGAACTGCTCGGCCTGCGCGCGGGCGATCGCGTGCTCGACCTGTTCTGCGGCCTCGGCAATTTCACCCTGCCGATCGCGCGCCGCGTCGCCACCGTCGTCGGCGTCGAGGGCGAGGCCGCGCTGGTCGCGCGCTCGCGCGAGAACGCGGCGCGCAACGGTGTCGCGAACGCCGAATTCCACGCCGCCGACCTGCTGCAGGACCACCGCGCGGCGGCGTGGGCCCAGGCGCCGTACGACCGCATCCTGCTCGATCCGCCGCGCTCCGGTGCCGCGGCGGTGCTCGAGTACCTGCCGCGCAAGGGCACCGACCGCATCGTCTACGTGTCCTGCCACCCCGGTTCGCTGGCCCGCGACGCCGGCACGCTGGTCCACCGCCACGGCTTCCAACTCGTCGCCGCCGGCGTCATGGACATGTTCCCGCACACCGCCCACGTGGAGTCGATCGCGCTGTTCGAACGCTAGCCACGCAAGCACCCTCGACGCGAAGGACACGAAGAGGACCCGTCGCTGTCGCACCCGATGCGGGCATCTTCGTGTCCTTCGTGTTGCATCTCCTGCTTCCCCGGTGGCCGAGATCGAACGGCCGTCGCCGGACGCGGCTTCGCACGCCTGGACCGGCTCCGGCGCGAGTTCAGCCATCCAGCGTGACGACGACCTGAACTTCGCGGTCCATCCGTGTGCGCGCTGGAAGCGCGGCGGAACGCAACGCAGACGATCCGGCCTGATACGATTCGCCCATGCTCATCATCGGTATTCCCGGCAAGACCCTCGACGACGACGACCGGCGCCGCCTCGCCGTGCCGCAGGTCAGCGGCGTGATCCTGTTCACGCGCAACTTCGACGACCGCGAGCAGGTCATCGGCCTCATCGATGACATCCGCGTCGCGCGCCCCGAGCCGTTCCTCGTCTGCGTCGACCAGGAAGGCGGTCCGGTGCAGCGGTTTCGTCCCGGCTTCACGCGCCTGCCCGCGCTCGCGCGCATCGGCGAACTGCATGATCGAGACCCGTCGGCGGCGATACGGCTCGCGGAGGAACACGCCTGGGTCATGGCCAGCGAGATGCGCGCGATCGGGGTCGACCTCAGTTTCGCACCCGTGGTCGACCTCGCGCGCGGCAACCGCGCGGTGGGTGAACGCGCGTTCCACGCCGATCCACAGGTCGCGTCCGAGTTGGCGCAGGCGTACCTGCGCGGCATGCGCCTGGCCGGCATGGCCGCGACGATCAAGCACTTCCCCGGGCACGGCTCGGTCGCGGAAGACACGCATTTCGAACGCGCGACCGATCCGCGCAGCCTCGACGAGCTGCGCGCGAACGACCTCGTGCCGTTCTCCGACGCGATCGCGACCGGCGCCGAGGCGGTCATGATGGCGCACGTGACCTATCCCGCGGTCGACCCCCGCGCGGCCGGCTATTCGCGCATCTGGATCGAGGACGTGCTGCGGGCCGAACTCGGCTTCCGCGGCGTGGTCATCGGCGACGACATCGGCATGGCGGCGGCGGAGGAGGTCGGCACGATCGCGGCACGGATCGAGGCGCACCTGCTCGCCGGCTGCGAGCTGCTGCTCGCGTGCAGTCCGGCGATCGTCGACGAGGCGATCGCGGCCTGCGCGCACGCCGAACCGTGCCCGGACGGACGGCTTGCGCTGTTGCAGGGCACCGTCGCCCAGACCTGGGACGCACTCGTCACCAATCCACAACGCGACGAATTCATCGCGCGGCTCGGCACGCTCGACGCGGAGGCACGGGCATGAACGCACCGCGACTCGAGGATGCGCTCGCGCGCGCGGACCTGGTCCACGATGGCGCGACGCTGCGCGCGGCGATCGCGCGCATCGCCGCCGCGATCGACGCCGAACTCGCCGGCGCGCCCGCCGTGTTCCTGACCGTCATGCAGGGGGCGCTCGCGTTCGCCGGCCCGCTGTCGACCGCGATTTCGGCGCCGCTCGTGTTCGACTACGTGCACGCGACGCGCTATCGCGGCGCGACCAGCGGCGGCGAGCTGGCCTGGATCAAGCGGCCGGGCGTGCCGCTCGCCGGCAGGACGGTGCTGCTCGTCGACGACATCCTCGACGAGGGCCACACACTGAAGGCGATCCGCGAACATTGCCTCGCGCAGGGCGCTGCGCGCGTGCTGATCGCGGTGCTGTGCGAGAAGCGCCACGGCCGCGGCGCCGGGTTGCGCGCTGACTTCGTCGGCGTCGAGGTGCCGGACCGCTACGTGTTCGGCTTCGGGATGGACTACCACGAGCAGGGGCGCAACCTGCCGGCGATCTACGCGGTGGACGCATGAACAGGCAGATCGATCTGGCACTCGTCGGCGGCACCGGACTGTACCGCTTCCCAGGGCTCGAGGACGTGCAGCGCCACGCCGTCGACACGCCGTACGGGCATCCGTCCGACAGCGTCGTGGCCGGGCGCATCGGCACCCGTCGCGTCGCCTTCCTGGCGCGGCACGGCGAGTCGCACACGATACCGCCGCACCGCGTGAACTACCGCGCGAACGTCTGGGCACTGCACCACCTCGGCGCGCGCCGCGTGATCGGTGTGAACGCCGTCGGCGGCATCCGCGACGACATGGGCCCGCGGGTGGTCGTGGTGCCGGACCAGATCATCGACTACACGCACGAGCGACTGACCAGCTTCTGCGACGTCGCCGGCGCAGAAGTGCGCCACATCGACTTCAGCGAGCCGTACAGCGCCGGCCTGCGCGCGCGGATCTGCACGGCCGCCGCGAGCGCGGGCGTTGCCGTCGTCGACGGCGGCTGCTACGGCGCGACGCAGGGGCCGCGGCTGGAGACGCGTGCGGAGATCGCGCGCATGCGCCGCGACGGTTGCGACCTCGTCGGCATGACCGGCATGCCGGAAGCCGCACTCGCGCGCGAGCTCGAACTCGAGTATGCCTGCATCGCGCTGGTCGCGAACTGGGCGGCCGGTTGTGGCGACCAGGCCGAGATCAGCCTGCCCGAGATCTACGCCAACCTCGAAGCGGCGACCGCGTGTGTACCGCGCATCGTCGCGGCGCTGCTGGCGGCGGACACCGGTGCGGCGTCCGGCGCGACTTGATCGGCGCCATTAAGGCATTGTTATACTGGTTCCGCACCGGGCGCGGCCTCGCAGGGGAACGTCGCGCCGGCAACGGTGCGCAACACCAGTGAGGGGCTCCATCGATGCTTACCGGTACCGTCAAGTGGTTCAATGACGCGAAGGGGTTCGGCTTCATCGCACCCGAAAACGGCGGGGACGACGTCTTCGTGCACTATTCCGCGATCAACTCGCAGGGCTTCCGCAGCCTGCAGCAGGGCCAGCGCGTCAGCTTCGAAATCGTGCAGGGTCCGAAGGGTTCGCAAGCGTCCGGCGTACAGCCGGTGAAATGACCGATCCGGGCGACCGCGCGCGCCAGGCGCGCGGTCGCCGCGTGCGCAGGCGCGGCTAGGCGGCGAACTGCAATCGCGCGAGCTCGGCGTACAGCCCGCCGGCGCGCACGAGTTCCGCATGCGTGCCCTGCGCGACGATCCGTCCTTCGTCCATCACGATGATGCGGTCGGCGCGCTGTACGGTCGCGAGCCGGTGCGCGATCACCAGCGTCGTGCGGCCGGCTTCGAGCCGCTCCAGCGCCTGCTGCACCAGGTGCTCGGACTGCGCATCGAGGCTCGACGTCGCCTCGTCGAGGAGCAGCACGGGTGCATCGCGCAGCAGCGCGCGCGCGATCGCGATGCGTTGCTGCTGCCCGCCGGACAGGCGCACGCCGCGCTCGCCGAGGTAGGTGTCGTAGCCGTCGGCGAGCGCGTCGATGAACTCGTGTGCTTCCGCGGCGCGCGCCGCCGCGACGATCGCCTCGCGGCTCGCGCCGGTGCGGCCGAAGCCGATGTTGTCGGCCGCGCTGGCACCGAACAGGACCGCGTCCTGCGGTACCAGCGCGAATGCGCCGCGCAGGTCGGGCAGGGCGAGCGCGCGCAAGTCGATGCCATCGAGGGTGATGCGCCCGCTCGACGGATCGTGGAAGCGCAGCAGCAGCTGGAACACCGTGGTCTTGCCGGCGCCGGAAGGGCCGACCAGCGCGATCGTCCGTCCCGGCTCGACCGAAAGGCTGAAGTCGTGCAGGGCTGCGCGCTCCGGGCGCGACGGATAGCGGAACTCGACCTGCTCGAAGCGCAGCTCGCCGCGCACCGGCGTCGGCAACGGCTGCGGATCGGCGGGCGAGGCGATCACCGCGCGCGTCTCGAGCAGTTCGCCGATGCGGCCGAGCGCACCGCTCGCGCGCAGCAACTGGCTCCATACCTCGCTCAGGGCGCCGACCGAACCGCCGGCGAAGACGGCATAGAGCACGAACTGGCCGAGCACGCCCGGCGCCATCGTGCCGGCGATGACCGCCTTCGCGCCGGCCCAGAGCACCAGCGTGATCGCGCCGAACACCAGCAGGATGACCATCGCGGTCAACGAACCGCTCATCGCGATGCGGCGGCGCGCGACGCCGACCGCGCGTCGCACGGCGTCCGCGTAGCGCCGCGACTCTTCCGGCTCGCGCGTGTACGCCTGCACGGTGTGCATCGCGTTCAATGCTTCGCTCGCCACCGCTGAAGCGTCGGCGATGCGGTCCTGGCTCTCGCGCGACAGGCGCGAGACACGGCGGCCGAACAGCACGATCGGCAGCACGACCGCCGGGATCACCAGCACGGTGAAACCGGCCAGGCGCGGACTGGTCCAGACCATCGCGGCCGCGCCGCCGAGCAGGGTGACGGTGCTGCGCAACGCGACCGACAGCGTCGAGCCGACCACGGTCTGCACGAGCTCGGTGTCCGCCGCGAGGCGCGAGACGAGTTCGCCGCTGCGCGTGCGCTCGTAGAACGCCTGGTCCAGCGTCAGCAGGTGGTCGTACAGGCGGCGGCGCAGGTCCGCCGCGACGCGCTCGCCGAGCAGGCTCACGAAGAAGTAGCGCGCCGCGGTCGCGACGGCGAGCACTGCGGCGACGCCGAACAGGCCGAGGAAGCTCGCATTGATCGCCGCCGCGTTCGCCTGCGTGAAGCCGTGGTCGATCATCACGCGCACGGCCTGCGGCAACGTGAGCGTGGCCGCCGAGGAGAGGGCGAGGAAGCCGAGCCAGCCGGCGACCAGGCCGCGGTACGGCCGAACGAACGGCAGGAGTCGCGCCATCGAGCGGATCCTGCGTGGCGAATCGGTCGGAGCGGGCTCGGTCATCGGGGGGCGCGCGGGGAAAGGAGCGGAACTGGGGGCGTCGCTGCGCGCTTCAAGCCTGCGCCGCCTCGATGCGGCAGCGACCGCGCCCGCGCGTGATGTCGCGCACGAACGCGGCGAGCGCCTCGCAGCGGTCGCGCGCGACCTCGATCTCGACGCTCACGCCGTCGGCCGAAGCCGCCTCGGCGAGTCGCCGCGCGTCGAACTCGGCCAGGCGCGAATAGAGCAGTGGCGCCTGCGCGAACGCGCAATCCACGTGCATCCGTACGCACTCGACCAGCGGCACGCGCTCGGCGAGGCGCAGGCATTCGGCGGCGCAGCCCCCGTAGGCGCGCACCAGGCCGCCGACGCCGAGCTTGATGCCGCCGAACCAGCGCGTGACGACGACGGCGACGCAGTCCAGGCCCTGGCCGTCGATCGCGGCGAGGATCGGCCGGCCGGCACTTCCGCCTGGCTCACCGTCGTCGCTGAAGCGGTACTGCTCGCCGATGCGCCAGGCCCAGCAGTTGTGGGTCGCATCGCGTTCGGCGACGCGTTCGACGAAGGCTGCGGCGGCCGCGGCGTCGTCGACGCGCGTTGCGCGCGCGAGGAAGCGGCTCTTGCGTATCTCCTGGCGCAGGCTCGCTTCGCCGCGCAGGGTCGCGCGCTCGCTCATCGCTGCGCCCGGGGCAGGCTCGCCGGCGCTGCATGGCGCGCAAGGCGCAGTTCCGCACGAGCGGCCGCCTGGAGGGCGAACCCGCCCGGCGAGCACCGCAGGGTCGGGGCGGGACTACAGCAGCGCACGCAGATGGTCGGGCAGTTCGCGGTCCGGATGCGCGACACGGAACAGGCGCAGGCTTTCGATCGCCTGCTGGCGGCGACCCTTGCGCAGCAGTTCCTCGATGCGCGCGAGCCAGGTGTCCGGGTCGAGCTGCAAGTCGCGCCGCAGTTCGACCGAGCTGCTCGGGGACGGCGCCGTCGCCGAACGCGGCCGGGCCATGCTGGTCGAGCGCGGCGCGGCGTCGCTGGCCGCGGCCGGCGCGCCTCGGCCAGCAGCCTCCGCGGGTGCCGACTCGGCATCGACCTCCGCGGGCGCGAAGGCCTGTGGAAGGGGGGCGGGCGCGGGTGCGGGTTCGAGGGCGGGTGGGGGCGGTGGCGGTGGCGGGGCGGCAGCCTCCTTGCGTCGTGCATTCGCCTTCGCAGCGGGGCTCGGCTGTGCAGTCTCCTGACGCGGCGTACCCTGGCGCGCCGGTGCCGTCTGCGTCCCGGCTGTCTCTGCGGTAGCGGTTTCGGCCGGTGTGGCTTCGGCCGGTTCGCGCGGACGGGCTGCGGGCGGCGTGATCGGCTCGACCGGCACCACCGTCGGACGCACTCGTCCGACCGGTGCGATCGCCGTCGGCGCCGATGCGGCCTGCTCACGCTGCAGTGCGTCCTGGCCGACGTGCCAGGCCACGCCGGCGGCGAGCACGATGCCCGCGGCCGAACCGAGCCCGACGATCCAGCGTTGCCGGCGCGGCGTATGGCCATGCGCAGCGCGCGCGGCCGCGCCGAACACGGCGCGATCCAGTCGCCGTGGCGGTTCGGGCCGGGGCAGGCGCCGATACAGCGCGCCCAGCTCGCCGCCGTCGTCGGCGAGCAGGCGTTCGAGCTCGCGGTCGCCGGGCATGCGGTCGTGCGGCGCGTTCATGCCTGGAACCTCGCCCGGATGCGTGCCAGCGCATAGCGCAGCCGTGACTTCACGGTCTCGCGTCCCGCGCCGGTGATTTCGCCGATTTCCTCCAGCCCGAGCCCACCTTCGACCCGCAGCAGGAATGCGACGCGCTGTTCGTCCGGCAGTTCCTCCAGCGCGAGCTGCAGCCGCCGGCGCTGCTCGAACTCGCTCAGCACGCGTTCGGGCTGCTCCGATTCCGGCGCATCGAGCGTGCGCATGACCGCGTCGGTCTCCTCGTCGGAAGCCTGCGGCCGGCTGCGGCGGAAGCGGTCGACGATGAGGTTGTGCGCGATCTGCAGCAGCCAGGTCGTGAACTTCGCCTCCGGACGGTAGCGCTCGCGCGCGGCGATCAGGCGGCCCCAGGTCTCCTGGAACAGCTCGTCCGCGTCGGCGCGCTGGCGCAGGCTGCGCAGCAGGAAGCGGTACAGCGTGCCGCGGTGGCGTCGATAGAGGGTCTCGAAGGCGAGCAGGTCGCCTCCGGCGTAAGCGAGCATCAGCTCCTCGTCGGGTCTTTCGTCCCCCATGCGCCGAGGGTACGGCAAAGCGGCGGGCAACGTCACGACCTCACGAAAGGGGGTGGTCGTTCAACGCGCCAGGCGCCGGGGCGGGGTTGCATGCCTTGCTAACCGCGCGCGCCGATGCTGCATCCTAGCGTGCATGACGGACGAAGAAGCGCGCTGGATCGCGAGCGCGGCACAGGGGGACACCGTGGCGTTCCGGCGCATCGTCGATGCGCATGCCGGCGCGCTCTTCCGCGCCTGCGTGCGCATCACGGCCGACCGCGCGATCGCCGAGGACGCGGTGCAGGAGGCGCTGCTGAACGCGTGGCGCCACCTGCGCGACTTCGACCGTCGCGCGGCGCTGTCGACGTGGCTGCACCGGATCGCCGTGAACGCCGCGCTCGAGCAGTTGCGCCGACGCGGGCGCGTCGACCTGGTGCCGACAACGGACGACGACCGCGAACGGCACGAGAGCCTGGCCGACGCGGCAGCGGGTCCGGAACGGCACGCGCGCAGCGCCGAGATTCGGCGCGACGTCGAGGCCGAGCTCGCGCGCATGAGCGCGCTCGAGCGCGCCGCGTTCGTGCTGCGCCACCACGAAGGGCGGTCGCTCGAGGAGATCTCGGTGCTGCTCGGCCTCAATGTCGGCGCCTGCAAGCAGGCGATCTTCCGTGCCGTGCGCAAGCTGCGCGGCGCGCTCCAACCCGCGGGGTGAACCCGATGAAACCGATCGACGACGACGACCTGCTGCTGCACCACTACCGCGACGGCCTCGCTCCCGGTCGCATGGCCGAGATCGATGCCGCGCTCGCGTCCTCGCCCGCGCTGCGACGCCGGCGCGAAGCGCTGCTGGATCTGCTCGCGGCTGTCGATGCTGCGCCCGCATCGCAGCCCGCGCCGGGTTTCGAGGCGCGCCTGTGGCAGAGGCTCGCGCCGCAGCTCGATGCGCCCGCGCCACGTTTCGACGTCGGTGCATGGCTGCGACGCGTGTTCCCGCCGCCGGCGGTGCTCGCGGTCGCCTGCATGCTGCTGCTCGCGATCGGCGCCGGCTTCTATGCCGGGCGCAGCAGCGCACCCGCGCCGGACGAGGTCGCCCAGGCGCGCGCGGACGAGGCGGCGCTGCGCGTGCTCGACGCGTATGTCGCCGCGCACCTGCGCGCGACCGAAGGCGTGCTGCTGACCGCCAGCAATGCCGACGACGAGGAGCTGCTCGAAGGCAATCGCGAACTGGCCGCGTCCCTGGTCGATTCGAACCGGCTGTATGCGCGTGCCGCGGCGCGTTCGGGCAATACCCGGCTCGCCGGATTCCTGCGCCAGCTCGAGCCCTTGCTGATCTCGCTGGCTAACCCACCGCTGTCGGCCACCATCGAAGGCGATGACGGGCTGCGCGACTACCTGCGCTCGACCGACCTGTTGTTCCAGGTGCGTGCGACCAGGGCGCGACTCGATCGCACCGGCAACCGCCGCACCTGACCGCCCCACGAACGGCACTGGAGTCCCCGATGACGAAGACGATCCACCGCATTCCGCGCGCCGCCGCGTTCGCGCTGATGGTGTTCGCGCCGCTCGCGCACGCCGCCAGCGAAGCGGACATGGCCCCGGCCGACCAGGCGGCCAACGCGTTGTACTGGGAGGGCCAGACCGCACTGAAGCAGTCCGACTGGCCGCTCGCGATCGAGCGCTTCGAGGCGCTCGAGCGGCAGCTGCGCGGCAAGGAACCGCGCAGCGCCGATGCCGCGCTGTACTGGCAGGCGTACGCGCTGATGCAGGCGCGACGGACCGGCGCAGCGAAGGCGCTGGTCGAGCGGCTGCACCGGGAGTTCCCGCAGAGTCGCTGGGGCAAGGACGCCGACGCGCTGCTGCTGCAGGCGAGGCCGGCCACGGCGCGCGTCGACGTCGAGCGCGGCGGCGACGAGCTGGCCGAGGTCGCGATCGAGGGACTGATGGGCGCACCGGCGGATCGTGCGGTGCCGTTGCTGAAGAAGGTGCTGCACGGCGACCGTTCGATCCGGCTGAAGAAGCGCGCGCTGTTCGTGTTGAGCCAGGTCGAAGGCGGCACCGGACTCGACGTCGTGATCGACGCGGCGACGAATGCGACCGATCCCGCGCTGCGCGGAGAGGCGATCCGCATCCTCGGTATCAGCGGCGACGAGCGCGCGATCGCACGGCTGCGCGAGACCTACGCGGGCAGCCGTGCGGTGGAGGAGAAGCGCCGCATCATCGAGGCGTTCCTCGTCGCGGATCGCAAGGACCTGATCCTCGCGGTCGCGCGCGACGAAACCGATCCGGTCCTGCGCAAGCGGGCGATCGACGCGCTCGGCGCGCTCGGTGCCTCGGACCAGCTGCGCACGCTGTTCGCCGCCACGCGCGATGAAGCGAACCAGCGCGCCATCGTGCGTGCGCTCGGCGTCGCCGGCAACGTCCCGGCGCTGGAGGCGCTCGCCGGTGACGCGAAGCAGGCCGAGCCGATCCGCCTCGCGGCCCTCGAGGCGCTCGGCGTCGCCGGTGACCGTGGCGGCGTGCAGGCGCTCGCGAAGTTCTACAGCCATGCCGACACGTCGGCGCTGCGCGAAGCGGCGCTCGATGGCCTGCTGATCGCCGGGGACAGCCGCACGGTGCTCGACCTGTATCGCAAGGCCGCCGACTCCGGGGAGAAGAAGCGCCTGTTGCGCACGCTGACGCAGATGGGAGGCGACACCGCCCTCGATGCGATCGAGGCCGAGCTCGCCGCGCCGGGGACGCCGTGATGTGGCGCGCGGTGGTGGGCCTGCTGGCGGTGCTGGCGACGACGAACGCGACGGCGGTGGCAAAGCTCGAGCGCGAGGTGCTCGCGGGGGATGGCTGGGTCGTCTGGCGCGTGCCGATGGTCGCCGGCGTGGAAGCCCCGTGCTGCCACTCGGTCCGGCGCGGCCAACCGGTGCAACATGGCTGCGCACTCGACCGCGGCGAGTGGAGCTTCGGTTCGGAACGCGGGCACGTACGCACCGACGACACCCTGTCGGTGTACGTCCATGTCGCCGACCATCGCATCGACGACGTCCGTGCCATCGCGGCGTCGTGTCCGGTCGCGAGCCGGACGCCGGTTCGGGTGCTCGACGGGATCGATCCTGCCGAGAGCCTGGCGCTGCTGGTCGCCGAGGCGCAGGCGCGCGGGGGCTCGCGCGGGGACGGCCCGCTGCTCGCGGCCATCGGTTACCACGGCCTGCCGGACGCGACCACGGCGCTGGTCGGGCTCGCCGCTCCCTGGAACGCCCGCGAACGACGCGGGCAGGCGTTGTTCTGGCTGGGTCGGCTGCGCGGCGTCGAGGGCACGCAGGCGGTCGAGCACAGCGCGCGCCAGGACGCGGACCCGGACCTGCGCGAGAAGGCGATCTTCGCCTTATCGCAGGCGAGCGCGGGCGATCCCTATCCGACGATCCTCGGCATCGCTCGCAGCGACACGAACGCGCGCGTGCGCGGGCAGGCGCTGTTCTGGATGGCGCAGATGGACGACCCGCGTGCGGCGCGCGACATCACCGCGGCGTTGGCCACGGAGACGTCGCCGGAGGCACGCGAGCAGGCGGTGTTCGCACTCTCGCAGCTCGATGACGGTGCGGAAGATGCCCTGATCGGCGTCCTGCGCGGCGACTTCCCGCGTGACGCGAAGAAGCGCGCACTGTTCTGGCTCGGCCAGTCCGGCTCGCCGAAGGCGATCGAGGCGCTGGATGCCGTGCTCGCGTCGCCGCCTTGAGGCTGCGTGCGGTGGAGCGGCCGGATGTTGAGTACGCCGTCACGGCCCACGGGGCACGACCGTCGGTAGGATCGGCTTTCCACCGAGGAGGCCGACGATGGGGCATCGACCTGCCGCGATCCATTCCCTGCTCGCCGTCATCGGCTTCGCGCCGCTCGCGGCAGGCGCCCAGGAGTCCTTCGACTGCACGGCGCCGGTGAAACCCGCTCCCGCCGCGCCGCGCGTGCTCGGTGACGGCACGCCCGGCAGCGTGTCGACCGCACTGTTGCAGCAGGCGCTGGACCAGGGCGGCGCGATCCGGCTCCACATCGGAGCGGCGACCAAGGTCGTCGACGCGACCCTGCAGGTCACGCGCGAAACCCATCTCGACCTCGGTGGCGCGACGCTGTCCGGCGGCGACGCGCGTCGCGTGATCGAAGTGCGCAACCCGTCCAACCTGACCTACGCCTTCGTGCTCGCCAACGGCACGATCACGCGTGGCCGCACGCCTGCAGCGAGCGGTGCGGGACTCTACAAGGCGACGGGCGGGCCGTGGCAGGCGGTGACGATCCGCATCTTCGACGTCGACTTCGTCGACAATCATGCGATCCAGGCCGCGCAGGACGACGGCGGTGGCGGCCTCTACGTCGTCGGTGCGGCCGAGCTCGCGCTGGTGCGTGCGAATCTCGTCGGCAACAGCGGTTCCAACGGTGGCGGCCTGTATTCGCTCGGGTCGCGCCGGGTGAACGTGTTCGACAGTCGCTTCGAGGCCAACGAGGCGACCGGCAGCGGCGGCAACCCGGGCAACGGCGGCAACGGCGGCGCGATCGGCGTCGACGGCGACGCGCGCGACGTCAACCTGTGTCGCACCGCGTTGCTCTCGAATCGCGCCAACGCCTACGGCGGCGGCCTGTTCACCGTCACCTATGGCGCCGCGTCGTTCACGCGCCTGCAGGATGCGACGATCCAGGACAACGTCAGCGTCGCCAGTGACCGGCTCGCCGGCGGCGCCTACATCCAGGGCAGCCCGATCGCGATCAGCGGCAGCACCTTCGCCGGCAACCGCGCGCGCGGCTACGCCGGGCTCGCGCTGTTCGGCGCGGGGGGCGTGCTGCGCGGGAGCATCGTCAACTCGACCTTCGTCGGCAACGTCGCGACCAACGGCCTCGGTGGCGCGATGTCGATCTCCGGTGCGACCGCGCTGACGCTGCAGAACCTCACCATCGCGCGCAACGCCGCGCCCTGCGACGTCTGCTTCGCCGCCGGCATCGCCAACGACAGCGGCAGCGCGCTGACCGTGCGCAACGTGATCTTCGAGGACAACGTCGGTGGCAATGCGTACAACCCGTGGGCGATGTTGAACCCGGCTGCGGCGGGTTCCGCCAACCTGCAGTGGCCGCGCACGCGGCCGGGTTCCGGCGGCCAGCAGGAGGCCGCGGTCGCGCCCGGAACCACCTTCGTCGCGGCCGGTACCGGAGAGCTCGCGGCGAACGGCGGGCCGACGCCGACGCTGGCACTCGCGCCCGGGAGTCCGGCGATCGACGCCGGCAGCGCGAGCGGTGCCTTGCCATACGACCAGCGCGGTCTCGCTCGCTTCGGTGCGGTCGACATCGGCGCGTACGAGTGGCAGGGCAACACGATCTTCGCCGACGGATTCGACTGAAGCCCACCGCTGGCCCGCGCCTGAATGCGCACGCGTGCGATTCATCCGCGCTTGGGACTAGCGATGCTGAGATCCCCGCGACGCGGCCACCGGCTGCCACAGCGGAGAGTGCATCATGTCGAACGACGTCGAGTCGGGCAGCGCGAGCGCCCGCATCATCGGAAACCCCGGACGGCGCGATCCCCGTCCGCCGTCGCGGCGAGTAGGGGCGAGGGCGCGTCCACTGGCCGCGGTGGCGCTGGCCGCCTTGGCCACCAGCGGCACCGCGCAGGCGGGGCCGGACATCAACCAGCATGGCCTCAGTGGTGCGTGGGCCGACGTCGTGACGCCGGGGCAGGGCTTCGTCATCGAGACGCTGCCGGATCTCGGTGGCCCCGGTCTGGGCTACGTCTTCGGCAGCTGGTTCACCTACGACGTGGTCCCTGGCGAGGAGACCTCCAATCGCTGGTACACGTTCCAGGCCGACGTCGTCGGTGGCAGCTCCGAGGCCGACGTCGTGATCTACCAGTCCACCGGTGGCGTGTTCGGCGGCGCGGCGCTGACCACCACGGTGCCGGTCGGCAGCGGCACGATCGCATTCGACAGCTGCACCAGCGGCAGTTTCTCGTACACGTTCGACGACGGCCGCGCCGGCACGATACCGATCTACCGGCTGATGCCGGACGTGGCCTGCGAGGACCACGGCCTGCCGGCCGACATCAGCAACGATTTCGCGCTGTCTGGCGCATGGGCCGACCCGACCACGACGGCACAGGGCATGGTGATCGAGGTCAATCCGCAACTGCAGTATGCGTTCCTCGCCTGGTTCACCTACACCTGGAACGAGTCCGCGCGGGAGGAGCTCAGCAACCAGCGCTGGTTCACCGGACAGCGGCCCTACGCCGTCGGCCAGGATGTGATCACGTTCGATCTCTACGAGACGACCGGAGGCGTGTTCGACGGCATGGCACCGACCACGACCGTTCCCGTCGGAGAAGCGACGATCCGGTTCCGCTCGTGCACCGAGGCGGAACTCGACTACACGTTCACGGCGGGCAGCCTCGTCGACCACACCGGAACGATGCAGCTGTCGCGCATCGCGGTCGCGCCCTCGGTCTGCCCGAATTGAAACGGGCAAGGGGAGGCGAAGGACCGCCTCAGGCGCTCAGGGACTGGCGGCGCGCGCGAAAGCGCTCGAGTGACTGGCGCAGCGCCTCGGTGCGATCGCGCATCAGCTTGAGCTTCACGCGCGCCTCGATCACCCGCACCCTGAATTCGTCGCGACGACGCACGTCTTCGGGCGTCTCTGCTTCGTTCGCCGCAGTGCTGCGCTGGAGCTGGGCCAGCGTCGCGTTCCAGTCGCGCGGGTCGAATTTGACCGTCATGTCGTCACTCCGGTTGCCGCCCAGCGCCGCTGCGCGGTGCTGGGCGTGGAGCAATGTCGCGCAGCCGCGAAGCGCGTACTGTGACGGCCGGCACGGGCCGGAGATGTCCGTCCGCCGCCGGTAGCGAATCGGCGCCGTGCGGCCGGTGGAGGTCAGCGCCGGCCGCCACCGCTGACGAGGCGCCGGTACTGGGCCATGTGCCGCAGCGCCTCGCGCGGATGCTGCAGCTCCTCGTGCAGCAGCGCGAGGTTGTAGTGCGCATCGGCCAGCGCCGGGTCCAGCGCCAGCGCCGCCTCGTAGGACGCGATGGCCTCGCGCTTGCGCTCCATGTCGTCGAACAGGACGCCGAGGTTGTAGTGCAGCAGGGCATCGTTCACGCCGCTCTCGAGCGCATCGAGGTACGCGCGCGCAGCGTCGTCGAGCCGTCCGAGCTCGTGCAGCAGGCGGCCCTTGTTGATGCGCGCGTCCGCTCGTGTCGGGTTCGCCGCGATGGCTCGATCGTAGGCGACGAGGGCGGCGTCGACGTCGGCATCGGCGATGACTTCGGTGGGTTCGCAATCCCCGTGGTGCGGCGACTCGATCGCGCGCAGCGCGCCGCGCGCGCCGTCGACCTCGAAAGCGAGCAGGTACTGCCCGGTCTGCGCATTCCAGCGCGCGTCGCCCTCGCGCACGACGACCTGGTCGGCCACGGCGCCGATGCTGAGTCCCGACAGTGGCATGCTTTCGGGCAGGCGCGCGCGCAGCGTGCCCAGTGCGCGCACGATGCGCCGCTGAGGCACGTTCGCGCTCGCCAGCGCCTGTGCCGTGCGCAGCACGATCAGGTCCTGGAACGAGAAGCGCAGGCTGCGGCCGGCGCGCGCGGGCGCGATGAAGCCGGCCGCGACGAGTGCACGGATCGTGCGGCGCGGCAGGCGGAGGAGCTTCTCGACGTCACTGACGCCGTAGGTATGCATCGATGCTACTTCGCCTTGCGCGTCGCCTTGCGTGCGGGCGCTGCCGCGGGCTTGGGCTCGGCGCGTTTCGCCGGCTTGCGCGCGGGTTTCGCGGCCGCCTTGGCAGCGGGCCTGGCAGCACCACCCTTGCGTTCGAGGCTCGCGCGCAGGGCTTCCATCAGGTCGATGATCTGCGCGCCACCCTGCTCGGGCTCCTCCGCGAGCGTGATCTGGTGGCCCTCGACCTTCTTCTGCACGGCCGCCTCGATGCGCTCGCCGACCTCATCCTTGTAGGCCTTGGGATCGAACGTGCTCGCGCTCTGCTGGTCGATCAGCTGCTGGGCAAGCTTGAGCTCGGCGTCCTTCACGTCGGTCGTCGCGATGTCGATGTCGCTGATCGGGCGCACCTCGTTCGCATACAGCAGCTGCTGCATGACCAGGCCGTCCTCGACCGGGCGGATCATGACGATGTACTGCTTGCCGCGCGTCGCCCAGCGACCGATCGCGCAGCGCCTGGACGCGCGCAGCGCCTTGGCGAACAGCGAGTACGGCTTCGCGCCGCCCTTGTCGGGCGCGAGGTAGTAGGCCTTGTCGAAGTAGACCGGGTCGACCGCGGAGATCGGCACGAACTGCTCGACCTCGGCCGCGTGGGTGCCGGCTTCCTCGAGTGCCTTCAGCTCTTCGGGGGTGAATTCGACGTACTGGTCCTTGGCGAACTCGTAGCCCTTGACCATGTCCTCGCGCGCGACCGGCACGCCCTCGAGCGCGCAGATCATCTGCTGCTTGAGGCGTGAACCGCAGCCCTTGTGCAGCAGGTTGAACGAGATGCGGTGGCTGCTCTCGGTCGCCGAATAGAGCTTGACCGGAATCGACACGAGGCCGAAGGAAATGCTCAGCGACGCGATGGATCGTGCTGCCATGGTGCTCTCCCGGCCGGGGCGGCCCAATGATTCGCCGACAACAGGGCGGCGCGGTTCACCGCGTCGCGTCGAGGGCGCGCGCCAGGTCCTGTTTCCGATCGAGCGCCGCTGCCCAAGGATCTTCCTTTTCAATCAAGGTCTTTACCACACTCGTTATAGTGAAGTCGAGGGGATGGGCGGCCGCCAGCTCGTCCCAGCGCAACGGCATCGAGACCGGCGCTCCCGGAACCCCGCGCGGCGACCAGGCGACATTGAGTGTCTTGCCGCGTACGTTCATGTTGTGGTCCATGAAGATCTTGCCGGTGCGCTTGCGCACGCTCCACTCCATCGTGATCTCGCGCGGGCGCCTCTGCATCAGGTGGCGGCTGACCAGCTCGGACACGTGGCGCGCGGCATCGAAATCGAGCGTGCGCCGGATCGGCACGAACACGTGCAGGCCGGTCTTGCCCGACGTCTTCACGATCGCCTCGAGGTGCATCTCCGTGAGCAGCTCGTGAAGCGCGAAGGCGATCTCCTTGCCCTTCTCGAACGCGACCGTGTTGAGTTCAGGCTCGGCGCCCTTCGCTTCCTTGCCCGAGTAGATGTACGGGTCGATGTCGAACACGACCCAGTCGGGATAATTCAGCACCGACGCTTCCAGCGCCTCGAGCGAACTGGAGAAATCGATGGACTTCGATGCGGCGTCGGCGCCCGGCTTCGTGCGCGAATGCCAGACGTGGAACTCCAGCGTGCCCGATTGCGCGAGCCAGAGCAGGGTCGCGAGGTCGTTGCAGACGAGGTAGTCGTGGCGCTCGTCCTTGCTCTCCGAATACACCTCGACCGTGCGCGTGAACGCCGGGCGAGCCTGCTCCCAGTGCTTCTGGAAGAAGCGCTGGCCTTCGATGCCATCCGGCATGCGGATCATCGTCAGCGGACGGTCGGCGAGGTGCGGCAGCATCAGCGGCGATGCCTGCGTGAGGTAGCGCAGCAGGTCGCGCTTGCACAGCGCGCGCTGCTTCAGCGCCTTGTCCGCGGGCCAGTAGACGCGGTCCAGGTGCGTCAGCCGGATGCGTTCCGGTCCGACCGCGAGTTCGAAGCCGTTGCGCGGATCGTCGAGCTGCTCCAGCACGTCGGCGACCAGGGCCCTGGCCGCGGCGCTGCCGCCGCGGGATTTCGACACCGGTCGCGCCCCCCGGGCCGCCGGGGTCGCCGCTACGGTCGCCTTCGGGCGCGACGCCGCAGCGGGCATCGGGGCGGGATTGTCGCTCGGCAGCGGTCTTTGCACGGTCGCGGGGTCCACGTCGTCGCGAAGTCGCACGAATACCGGTGCGCGCAGCGAACCGTCAGGGGTCAGGGACTGGAACGCGACTTCGGCGACCAACTCTGGCTTCGTCCACGTGACTGCACCGTTAACCTGCGGCCGCGGCGCGAACGGGCACTTCATGCTACGCAATGCATGCAGCCGCGCGTGCACCAAGGCGAGCGAACGCTCGTCGAAACCCGAGCCGACGTGGGATGCGAAACGCAAGCCGCCGGCGTCGTCGTGGTAGCCGACCAGCAGCGCGCCGAGGGCTTCGCGCGCACCGTTGCCGCGCGTCCAGCCGCCGATGACGAAGTCGGCGCTCGCGCCCGGCTTGACCTTGAGCCAGTGCGCGACGCGCCGGCCGGGTTCGTAGGCTGCGTCGCGGCGCTTGCCGACGACGCCCTCGAAGCCGCTCGCGAGGGCGGCTTCGTACATCGCCTCGCCGTCGTCGCCAGCATGCACCAGCCGCACGCGCGCCGACGGCAGCAGGCATTGCTCCAGGTAGCGCCGGCGGTCGGCGTACGGTGACCGGCGCAGGTCGATGCCCTCGAAGTGCAGCAGGTCGAACGCGAACAGCGCAGTGGGTGCAGCGGCCTCGGCGGCCGCGATCTCGGCGTTCGTCCTCGCCTGGGTGCGGTTCTGCAGCGCATTGAACGAAGGCCTTCCGTCGGCGAACGCGACGAGCTCGCCGTCGATCACGATGCCACGAGCGGCCTGGTCGCGCAGTTCGGCGACGATCTGCGGGAACGCGGACGCGAGTTCGAGGCCGCGCCGCGAACGCAGTCGCACGCCGTCGGCATCGACGTAGGCGAGCACGCGGTAGCCATCGAGCTTGGGCTCCCATGTCCAGCCGGGATCGTCGAATGGCGCCTCGACCGACTGCGCGAGCATCGGCGCGAACGGCTTCGGCATCGCACCCTGGCTGCCATGCGGCACGAGGCGGACGGCGGGCACGGGTGCGACGCGCGCGGACTTCAGCGCCTCGACCGGCACGCCCGACAGCACCGATTGGTCCTGCAGCAGCACGTCGCGCGTGGTGGCGAAGCGGTCCCTATGCTTGAGCAGCAACCATGACTTCGCGTCGCGCGTGCGCACCAGCGCGAACGAACCCTTGAGCTTGCTCCCACGCAGCTGCAGCGACAGCTTGCCCGTGTCGAGACCCGCGCGCACGCGCCGTTCGGCGGCGGTGCGGTCATGGAAGTCGATGCCACCCCCGTCCGGGCTGTACACGCCGCAATCCCAGACGATGACCTCGCCGGCGCCGTACTGGCCGGGCGGGATCACGCCCTCGAACGAGCCGTAGTCGTAGGGATGGTCCTCCACCCGCACGGCGAGGCGGCGCTCTGCAGGATCGAGCGAAGGCCCCTTCGGCACCGCCCACGACAGCAGCACGCCGTCGCATTCGAGCCGGAAGTCGTAGTGCAGCTGGCGCGCGGAATGCTGTTGCACGACGAACATCAGGGGGCCTTCGTTGCGCGCGGCAGGAAGGGCAGGCGGCTCGGGGGTGGCTTCGAAGCGTCGCTTGGCCGAATATTCGTCGAGCTTCGACATCGGTTGCGAGCCTCGCGGGGAGCGGACCATGGCAGTTCGGATCCTGGCCGGCGCCAGCGGCTATTGCTTCGGGGAATGGAAGGGAACGTTCTATCCGGAGGCGATGAAACCGGACGGAATGCTCGCCTGGTATGCCGCACGCCTGCCTGCGGTCGAGATCAACAATACCTTCTACCGGATGCCGAACGCATCCGTTCTCGGGGGCTGGCGCGACGCGACGCCGGATGCCTTCCGCTTCGCGATCAAGGCGCCGCGGCGCATCAGCCACGACGCGCGCCTGAAGGCCGATGCGGCGCGCGGTCCCGTCGACTACCTGTACCGCGCGCTGGACGCGCTGGGCGGGAAGCGCGGACCGCTGCTGGTGCAGCTGCCACCGTTCCTGAAGAAGGATGTGCCGCGCTTGCGCGAGTTCCTCGGCCTGCTGCCCGAAGACCACCGCGCCGCGTTCGAGTTCCGCCATGAAAGCTGGCTCGACGACGACGTGCATGCCGTGCTGCACGAGGCCGGCGCGGCCTGTGCCTGTCAGAACGCGCCGACGGCGCACCGCCGCCGCTGGTCGCAACCGCGCCGTGGGGCTACGTCCGCCTGCGCCTGGAGCAGTACTCCGATGCAGACCTGACGCGCTGGGCGGAGCGCCTGCAGGACACTTCGTGGACGGAGGCGTACGTGTTCTTCACGCACGAGCCGACCGCGCCCGCGTATGCGCACACGCTGCTGGAGGCGGTAGGGCTCGCGTCTTGTGCGTGACCCTCAGCCGGGACTGCCGAAGTGGGGGCGCGCGTAGAAGTAGGCCGCACCTTGGTTCGCGTTCGTGCCGACCTTCGCGGTATAGGCGCCGACGATCGCGGTACGTGCGTCGAGGGCGGTGTAGTAGCCGTAGCAGTCGCCGTTCGCGCCATCGCCCGCCTGCAGGCGCAGCGTCTGCTTCCACGTTCCCGCCGCCTTCTGGAACACGTACGCGGCGCCCTGGTATCCATCGGCGCCGTAGGCACCGATCAGCGCGGTGTTGGCGGCCATGCGCACCGATGCCCCGAACAGGTTCGTTGTACCACCCGGAGTCGGCACCAGCTTTTGCTTCTCGTTCCAGCCGGTGTGGCCCCGCTCGAGGCGATAGACTGCACCATTGCTGATGCGGCCTTCGATGGTGGCGCCCTGTGCGCCGATGAGGGCCGTCGTGCCGTCCGTCGCGATCGAAATGCCGTAGTTGTCGCGAGCCGCCCCATCGGTGGCGGTCACCTTCTGCACCAGCTCCCATTGCGCGCCGCGTCGCTCGTACGCGTAGACGATGCCCTGTCCGACATTGAGACCCAGCGTCGACCCTCGCGCGCCGACCAGTGCGAGGTCGTCCGCCATCGCGATCGCGCCGCCGAACGAACTGAGCGGGTCGTCCGGCACGGGGGCGGGCAATGTCTGCGCCTGCATCCACGGCGTTCCCACCTGCGTCGGATCGAAGTCGAAGGTATAGACCTTGCGCGGCATGTACTGGCCGCCGCGATTGACGCCGCCGGCGCCGACGAAGGCGCTGGTCGCATTGAAGGCCACGGCAGTGCCGAAACTGTCGAAGGCGACGCCGCCCGCCGGCACGATCTTCTGCCGCATCACGAGCCGGCTGCCAACAAGCGTGTAGAAGTAGGCGGCACCGTGCCAGGTCTTTCCGGCCACGGTCGCGTAGGGGGCGGTGACGATCGCGATACCGTCGTGGAACGCGACCGCACTGCCGAACAGCGCGCCGGCCTCGCCGTCGTGGGCGACGATCTTCTGGATGATCGTCCAGTGGCCGTTCGAACGGCGAGCCGCAAGGTAGACGGCTCCCTGGCCCGCCCTGCCGTTGACGGTCGCGTTCTTCGCGCTGATCAGGGCCAGGTCGCCGTCGACCTCGACCCAGGACCCGAACCATTCCTGGGCATTGCCGTCACTGGCTACCAACTTCTGCTCGCTCCACATCGCCTGGATCCCGGTCGCGGGCGCATGCCGCCTCGCGGCCATGGTAACCGGGCGGGCATGCAATGGAAAAAGCCGGTGCCGCGCGGCCGCCTCAGGCGACGTTCGGTTCGCTGAAGGCCTCGATCTCGCCCTTGAACGCCTCGACCGGAATGCACGCGCACATCACGTTCTTGTCACCGTAGACGTTGTCCACGCGCGCGACCGGCGGCCAGTACTTCTGCCGCCGCAGCACCGCGAGCGGAAACGCGGCGAGTTCGCGTGGATAGGCGTGCGTCCACTCGGACGCGGACACCTGCGTCGCCGTGTGCGGCGCGTGCTTGAGCGGGTTGTCGTCGCGGTCGAGCCGGCCCTCCTCGATCGCGCGGATCTCGTCGCGGATCTGGATCATCGCGTCGACGAAGCGGTCGAGCTCGTGCAAGGACTCGCTCTCGGTCGGTTCGACCATCAGCGTGCCGGCGACCGGAAAGCTCAGCGTGGGCGCGTGGAAGCCGAAGTCGATCAGGCGCTTGGCGACGTCCTCGGCGCTGATGCCGGTGCGGTCCTTGAGCGGACGCAGGTCGAGGATGCACTCGTGGGCGACGAGGCCGTTGCGGCCGGTATAGAGGGTGGGGTAGTGCGGAGAGAGGCGCGTGGCGATGTAGTTCGCGTTGAGCAGCGCGACCTGGGTCGCCTTGCGCAGGCCGCGCGCGCCCATCAGCGTGATGTACATCCAGCTGATCGGCAGGATCGAAGCCGAGCCGAAGCTCGCCGCGCTGACCATCGCGCCGTCGCCGGTGCCGCCGGTGCGCAAACCGTCGCGACCGAACGCGCCGGGCAGGAACGGCGCCAGGTGGGCCTTCACCGCGCACGGCCCGACGCCGGGGCCACCGCCGCCGTGCGGGATGCAGAAGGTCTTGTGCAGGTTGAGGTGCGAGACGTCCGAACCCCACTTGCCCGGCTTGGCCAGCCCGACCAGCGCATTCATGTTGGCGCCGTCGGTATAGACCTGGCCGCCGTGCTCGTGGACGATGCGGCAGATCTCGACCACGTCCTCCTCGAACACGCCGTGCGTCGAGGGGTAGGTCATCATGATCGCCGCGAGGCGGTCGCTGTACTGCTCGGCCGCGCGGCGGATGTCGGCGACGTCGACATTGCCGTTTGAATCGCAGCGCGTCACGACGACCTGCATGCCGCACATCTGCGCCGAAGCGGGGTTGGTGCCGTGCGCGGATTCGGGGATGAGGCAGATGTCGCGCTGGCCCTGGCCACGCGAACGGTGGTAGGCGCGGATCGCGAGCAGGCCCGCGTATTCGCCCTGGGCGCCCGAGTTCGGCTGCAGGCTGACCGCATCGTAGCCGGTGCACTCGGCCAGCATCGCCTCGAGGCCCTCGACCAGCTCGCGATACCCCGCCGCCTGCGCCGCCGGCGCGAGCGGGTGGATGTCGGCGAATTGCGGCCACGTCACCGGGACCATCTCGGCGGTCGCGTTGAGCTTCATCGTGCACGAGCCGAGTGGGATCATCGTGCGGTCCATCGCCAGGTCCTTGTCGGCGAGGGCGCGCATGTAGCGCAGCAGTTCGTGCTCGCTGTGGTGGCTGTTGAACACCGGGTGCCGCAGGTACGGGCTCGAGCGCAGAAGCGACGGTGGCAACGCGTCCGGCGTGGCCGCATCGAGCGCGTCGAGGTCGTCGATGCGTGCGCCGAACAGCGCGGCGACCGCGACGACGTCCTCACGCGTGGTCGTTTCGTCGAAGCTGACGCCGATGCTGGCCTCGTCGACGCGGCGCAGGTTGATGCGCGCGCGGCTGGCGGCGTCGTGGATCCGTGCGGCGTCGACGCCGGTCACGTGCAGGGTATCGAAGAAGGCGTCGCCGACGGTGGCGCCGACGCCGCGCAACGCCGCGGCCAGGATCGCGGTGCAGCGATGCACGCGGCGCGCGATGCGGCGCAGGCCGTCCGGGCCGTGGTAGACCGCGTACATGCTCGCCATCACCGCGAGCAGCACCTGGGCGGTGCAGATGTTCGAAGTCGCCTTCTCGCGCCGGATGTGCTGCTCGCGCGTCTGCAGGGTCAGCCGGTAGGCCGGGTTGCCCTCGGCATCGACGGACACGCCGATCAGCCGGCCCGGCATCGAACGCTTGTAGGCGTCACGGCAGGCCATGAACGCGGCATGCGGCCCGCCGAAGCCGAACGGCACGCCGAAGCGCTGCGAGTTGCCGACGACGATGTCCGCGCCCCATTCGCCGGGGGCGGCGAGCAGGGTCAGCGCGAGCAGGTCGGTCGCGACGGCGACGAGGCCGCCGCGCGCGTGCACCGCGTCGGCGACGGCGCGGTAGTCGCCGATGCGGCCGAACGTATCCGGGTACTGCAGGAGGACGCCGAACGCGTCCACGCCCGCCGCGTCGGCGTCGGGACCGACCACGACCTCGATGCCGAGGGGCTCGGCGCGCGTGCGCACCACGGCGATCGACTGCGGATGCACGCCCTCGGAGACGAAGAACACCTTCGAGCGCGACTTGCACGAGCGGCGCGCCAGCGTCATCGCCTCCGCGCACGCGGTCGCCTCGTCGAGCAGGGATGCGTTCGCGATCTCCATCCCGGTGAGGTCGGCGCACATCGTCTGGAAGTTGATCAGCGCCTCCATCCGGCCCTGCGAGATCTCGGCCTGGTACGGCGTGTAGGCCGTGTACCACGCCGGGTTCTCGAGGATGTTGCGCAGGATGACGTTCGGCGTATGCGTGCCGTAGTAGCCCTGGCCGATGAACGAGCGGAACACCTCGTTGCGCTCCGCGATCGCGCGGATGCGCGCCAACGCCTCGACCTCGCCGAGCGGCTCGGGCAGCGCGAGCGGTGCGGCCGACTTGATCGAGGCCGGGACGATCGCCTCGGTCAGCGCTTCGAGCGAGTCGTGGCCGACCACGCGCAGCATGTGTGCGATCTCGGCGTCGTTGGGACCGATGTGGCGCTCGATGAACGCGTCGTGGTGTTCGAGCTCGCGCAGCGGGGAAGGGGCGTTGGCATTCATGGCAAAGGGTCCGCTAGGGCGCGTGCGGTGCCGCACGCCGGGCGCCCCTCTGTCCTTTTGCCTGAGAGTTTGGAGGCGTCGAACGCCTCGTGCCCCTTCGGCGCCGGTTCGCCCTCGGGCCACCGGTCTCTCCAGAGTGTCCGTGCGCGGTGGTACAGGGCCTGAGCGATTACGGGCGTTGCGCCTTCGGCAGCGGCCTTCAGGCCGCTTCTCCCACCGCGAACCGTGGACCGCGCGAGTATAGCGGGTCGGTCGTCTTCGCGCGTGCGCGGGTCACGCCACGGGTGCCGTCGGCGCGCGCGTTCGAGGGCCGGAAACGACGAAGCCCGCTGGCGCGGGCTTCTCGTTCAAGCTTTCGTTGGTGCCCAGGAGAGGACTCGAACCTCCACGGTTTTACCCGCTAGTACCTGAAACTAGTGCGTCTACCAATTCCGCCACCTGGGCATGCCGGCCGAAACCGGGGCGCGAACGTTACTGGCTGCGCCCGCGCCTGTCAATGCGGATTTTCGCGCGCATTCGTCGGCCGAGGCGTGCGCTCGCCAGCGTGCGGGCGACCCTGCAACCGGGTGGACGCGTCGACGCGTCGAACGGGATGCCCGGTGCGCCCGCGATCGGGAGGTTCGCGATGATTCATCCGGTACGCTGGCATCCGCGGGTATCCTGTGCGCGCGCTGCACCCCGCGGCATACGAACGACATCATTCGCGTCGGCACCCGCCGATGCCAGGACGAGGAATGGAATTGAAGAAGACTCGAACGACCGGCCGACGCGGTGCGACGCGTGGTCCAGGCAAGCGCAGCGGGGACGGCAAGGGCGCCGCCCAGGCGCCCGCACGCCGCAAGTCCGGCGCGCAGGAGGCGACGCCGTCCGTGCGCTCACGCCGCGGCAAGCTGCCCGGCTTCATGCCGCAGCCAGCGCCCGCTCCCGTACGCGGCGCGCAGCGCCGGCCCGCCACGCCGACGATCGCGCGCGACCCGTATGCCGAGCGCGAGGCGCAACGCTACGAGCGGCCGATCCCGAGTCGCGAGGCGATCATCGCCCTGCTCGAGGAGCGCGGTGAACTGATGACGATCGAGGCGATCGCCCGCGCGCTGCAGCTGTCGGCCGCGCAGGACCTCGACGCGCTGACGCGCCGCCTCGCGGCGATGCTGCGCGACGGCCAGCTGATCCAGAACCGCCGCAGCGGCTATGGCGTCGCGACCAAGCTCGACCTGATCCGCGGTGCCGTCATCGCCAATGCGGAAGGCTTCGGCTTCCTGCGCCCGGACGAAGGCGGCGAGGACCTGTACCTGTCACCGGCCGAGATGCGCAAGGTGCTGCACGGCGACCGCGTGCTGGCCAGCATCGTCGGCGTCGACCGCCGCGGTCGTGCCCAGGGCGCGATCGTCGAGGTGCTCGAACGCCGCTCGCCGCGGCTGGTCGGCCGCGTGATCCTCGAGAACGGCCTGGTGCTGGTGCAACCGGACGACCGCCGCCTTCACCAGGACGTGCTGGTCACGCCGGGCCAGGACCGCGGGGCGCGCTCGGGCCAGATCGTGGTGGTCGAGATCACCGATCCGCCGACCGTGCAGCGCGGCCCGATGGGGCGCATCCTGACCATCCTCGGCGAGCGCCTGACGCCATCGCTCGTGGTCGAGATGGCGATCGCGAGCCACGACCTGCCGAACGAATGGCCGGCCGCCGTGCTCGACGAGGCCGCACGGGTCGAACCGGAGGTGCCGGCGCCCGAGGCTCGCGGTCGCGTCGACTTGCGCGCGACCCCGCTGGTCACGATCGATGGCGACGACGCCCGGGATTTCGACGATGCCGTGTACGCGGAACCGAACGCGCAGGGCTTCCGCCTGATCGTCGCGATCGCCGACGTGTCGCACTACGTCCGTCCCGGCACGGCGCTGGACAAGGAAGCCTACGACCGCGCGACCTCGGTGTACTTCCCGGGTTTCGTCGTGCCGATGCTGCCGGAGACGCTGTCGAACGGCATCTGTTCGCTGAATCCGAAGGTCGAACGCCTGTGCATGGCCTGCGAGATGCAGGTCGACCACGACGGCGAGGTGGTCCGGTCCCGCTTCTATCCGGCCCTCATGCGCTCGCACGCGCGCCTCACCTACGACAAGGTCTGGCGCGCCATCGGGCTCAAGGACGCCGGCGCACGCGCCGAACTGGCCGACGTGCTGCCGCACCTGCGCCACCTGCACCAGCTCTACAAGCTGTTCGCGAAGGCGCGCCAGCGCCGCGGCGCGATCGATTTCGAAAGCACCGAGGTCTCGTTCCGGCTCGGCGCCGCCGGCGAGGTCGTGCAGCTCGGCGCGTACGAGCGCAACGACGCGCACAAGCTGATCGAGGAGTGCATGATCGCGGCCAACGTCGAAGCCGCGAAGTTCCTGCAGAAGCGCCGCATCCCGACGCCGTATCGCGTCCACGCGCCACCGCCGGCGTCGAAGTACGACGACCTGCTGGAGTTCCTGCGGGAGTTCCGCCTCAGCCTGCCGCCGATCGAGCAGGTCACGCCGGGCGACTTCTCCGCGCTGCTGAAGAAGGTGCGCAAGCGCCCGGACGCGAGCCTGATCGAGTCGGTGCTGCTGCGCGCGCAGAGCCTGGCCGTCTACCAGCCGGACGACCCCGGCCACTTCGGCCTCGGGCTCGAGTCGTACACGCATTTCACCTCACCGATCCGTCGCTACCCGGACCTGCTCGTGCACCGCGCGATCCGCTACGCCCTCGGCGGCGGCAAGCCGGCCGGCTACGAGTACAGTCCGAGTGCGATGCAAGCGATGTGCGTGCACTGCTCGCACAACGAGCGCCGCGCCGACGAGGCCGAGCGCGACGTCGACGAACGCTACAAGTGCGCCTGGATGGAGAAGCACGTCGGCAGCGAGTTCGCCGGCATCGTCTCCGGCGTCGCGTCGTTCGGCCTGTTCGTCGAGCTCACGGAATCGAAGATCAGCGGCCTCGTGCACATCACGCAGCTGCCGAACGACTACTACCACTTCGACGCCACGCGCCGCCTGCTCACCGGCGAACGGCGCGGGCTGAAGTTCCGCCTCGGCGACGAGGTGCGCGTGCAGGTGCTGCGCGCGAGCCTGGAAGACCGCAAGATCGATTTCCGCCTCGTCAGCGGCCGCTAGCACCGAGGCGCACGCCGCACCGGGGAGCCTGCGCGCGTGGTCTGGCGGCCCCCGCGTCCGGCTTCTACACTCGCGCCCCGTCCCGATTCGGCCAGCTCCCCAATGAGCCACGAACTCCTCATCGGCATCCACGCGGTCGAAGCGGCGCTGAGCCACGATGCCGGCAACGTCGTCGAGCTCTACATCGAGAGCGGCAGCCACAACACGCGCCTGAAGGAGCTCGGCGAGCGGGCGCGCGAGCTCGGCGTGAAGCCGCACGCGCGCGATCGCGCCGCGCTCGACCGCATGACCGGGGGCGCGCGCCACCAGGGCGTGGTCGCGCGCTACGCCGCGCCGGCGCCGCGGTCCGAAGCCGAGCTGCCCGCGCTCGTCGGACAGGCCGGCGCGGACGCGTTGTTGCTGGTCCTGGACGGCGTGACCGATCCGCACAACTTCGGTGCCTGCCTGCGCAGCGCCGAGGCGGCCGGCGTCACCGCAGTCGTGGTGCCCAGGGACCGGGCGGTCGGCGTGACTCCGACCGTGCGGCGCGCCTCGGCCGGCGCGGCCGACCGGGTGCCGATCGTCGCCGTGACCAACCTGGCGCGCAGCCTGCGGGCGCTGAAGGAGGCGGGCGTGTGGCTGGTCGGCCTCGCGGGCGAGACCGACCAGTCCCTCTACGAGGTCGAGCTCGCCGGCCCGATCGCGCTGGTGCTCGGCGGGGAAGGCGAGGGGATGCGCCGGCTCACGCGCGAGACCTGCGATTTCGTGGCGAGGATTCCGATGCGCGGCGACATCGAGAGCCTCAATGTCTCGGTCGCGACCGGCATCGCCCTGTTCGAGGCCCTGCGCCAGCGCGGCAACGGGCGCCGCACCTGATCCGGGCCGCCGATGGCGCCGGTCCCGGCCGAGTCGTACACTCGCACCGGCAAGCGACCTGATGGGAGCCCGCGATGACGGATCTGAGCCGACGTCGTTTCCTGAAACTCACCGGCACCACGCTGGCGGGTTCGAGCCTGGGCCTGCTCGGCTTCTCGCCGGCGCCGGCCGTGGCCGAAGTACGCCAGTTCAAGCTGGCCCGCGCGAGCGAGACCCGCAACACCTGTCCGTACTGTTCGGTGGCCTGCGGCATCCTGATGTACGGGCTCGGCGACCGCGCCAAGAACGCACAGCCGAGCATCTTCCACATCGAAGGCGATCCCGACCATCCGGTCAATCGCGGCACGCTCTGCCCGAAGGGCGCGGGCCTGGTCGACTTCATCCACAGCGAGAGCCGGCTGCAGTACCCGCAGTACCGCGCACCCGGCTCCGACTCGTGGCAGCGGATCAGCTGGGACGAGGCGCTCGATCGCATCGCGAAGCGGATGAAGGCCGATCGCGACGCGAACTTCGTCACCCGGACCGATGACGGCCTGACCGTGAACCGCTGGCTGACCACGGGCATGCTCGCCGCCTCGGCCTCGAGCAACGAGGTCGGTTACCTCACGCACAAGGTCGCGCGTTCCCTCGGACTCCTTGCATTCGACAACCAGGCGCGCGTCTGACACGGCCCGACGGTGGCAGGTCTTGCCCCGACGTTCGGCCGTGGAGCGATGACGAATCACTGGGTCGACATCAAGAATGCCGACGTCGTCCTCATCATGGGTGGCAACGCCGCCGAGGCGCACCCGTGCGGGTTCAAGTGGGTCACGGAAGCCAAGGCGCACAACAAGGCGAAGCTGGTCGTCGTCGATCCGCGCTTCACCCGCTCGGCGTCGGTGGCCGACCTGTACGCGCCGATCCGCACCGGCACCGACATCGTCTTCCTCGGCGGGTTGATCTCGCACCTGCTCGCGACCGATGCGATCCAGCGCGAGTACGTCGTGAACTACACCGACCTGTCCTTCATCGTGAAGGACGAGTTCGCATTCACGGACGGCATCTACTCGGGCTACGACGCCGCGAAGCGCAGCTACGACAAGTCGAGCTGGGACTACGCCGTCGGCGACGACGGCTACGTGCTGACCGACCCGACCCTGCAGCACCCGCGCTGCGTCTACAACCTGCTGAAGGCGCACTACGCGCGCTACACGATCGAGATGGTCGAACGCGTCTGTGGCACGCCGCGGGACAAGATCCGCCAGGTCTGGGACCTGATCGCGTCGACCGCGACGCCGGACCGCGCGATGACGATCATGTACGCGCTCGGCTGGACCCAGCACTCGATCGGCTCGCAGATGATCCGCACCGGCGCGATGGTGCAGCTGCTGCTCGGCAACATCGGAGTCTCCGGCGGCGGCATGAATGCATTGCGCGGCCACTCCAACATCCAGGGCCTGACCGACCTCGGCCTGATGTCGAACCTGCTGCCCGGCTACATGACCCTGCCGGGCGAGAAGGAGCAGGACTTCGACGCCTACATCGCCGCGCGCGCGCAGAAGCCGCTGCGACCGAACCAGTTGAGCTACTGGCAGAACTACCGAAAGTTCTTCGTCAGCTTCATGAAGGCGTGGTGGGGCGACGCCGCGACCGCGGAAAACAACTGGGCGTTCGACTACCTGCCCAAGCTCGACAAGCAGTACGACATGCTGCAGGCGTACGAGCTGATGAACCAGGGGAGGATGAACGGCTACATCTGCCAGGGCTTCAACCCGCTCGCCGCGGCGCCGAACAAGGCCAAGCTCGTCGCGAGCTTCTCCAAGCTGAAGTACCTCGTGGTGATGGATCCCCTCGCGACCGAGACGAGCGAGTTCTGGAAGAACTACGGCGCGCTCAACGACGTCGACACGGCCTCGATCCAGACCGAGGTGTTCCGCCTGCCGACCACATGCTTCGCCGAGGAGAACGGCTCGCTGACCAATTCCTCGCGCTGGCTGCAGTGGCACTGGAAGGGCGCCGAGCCGCCGGGTGAGGCGCGCAGCGACATCGAAATCATGTCCGGCCTGTACCAGCGCCTGCGCGCGATGTACCAGCGCGACGGCGGTGCCTTCCCCGATCCGATCGTCAACCTGGCCTGGAACTATGCCCGCCCGGACAGCCCGGATCCGGAAGAGCTCGCGCGCGAGTACTCCGGCAAGGCGCTGCGCGACCTGCCCGACCCGAAGGACCCGGCGAAGCTCGTGCGCAAGGCCGGCGAACAGCTCGCCGGCTTCGCGGAGTTGCGCGACGACGGCAGCACCTCCAGCGGCTGCTGGATCTTCTGTGGCGCCTGGGGCCCGTCCGGAAACCTCATGGCGCGACGCGACAACAGCGATCCGACCGGCATCGGCCAGACGATCCACTGGGCCTGGGCGTGGCCGGCGAACCGGCGCGTGCTCTACAACCGTGCCTCGTGCGATCCGCGCGGCCGGCCGTGGAATCCGGCGCGCAAGCTGGTCGCGTGGAATGGCAGCACGTGGGGCGGTGCCGACGTGCCGGACTACAAGGCCGACGAGGATCCGGTCAACGGCATGGGGCCGTTCATCATGAACCCCGAGGGCGTCGCGCGCTTCTTCGCCCGCGGTGGCCTCGCCGACGGCCCGTTCCCGGAGCACTACGAACCGTTCGAGACACCGCTGGCCGCGAACCCGCTCAACCCGGGCCAGCCGCAGGCGCTGAACAACCCGGCCGCGCGCGTGTTCGAGCAGGATCGCGCGGCATTCGGCACGTCGAGCGAATTCCCGCACGTCGCCACGACCTATCGCCTGACCGAGCACTTCCATTACTGGACCAAGCACGTGCACCTCAACGCGAGCGTGCAGCCCGAGCAGTTCGTCGAGATCGGCGCGGCGCTCGCCGACGAGCTCGGCATCGGCAACGGCAGCCGCGTGCGCGTGAGTTCGCGGCGCGGCCACATCGAGGCCGTCGCGATGGTCACCCGCCGCATCAAGCCGCTGCTGATCGAGGGCAAGCCGGTGCACACGGTCGGCGTGCCGCTGCACTGGGGCTTCCTCGGCGTCGCCAAGCCCGGCTACCTGGCCAACACGCTGACCCCGTTCGTCGGCGACGCGAACACGAACACGCCGGAATTCAAGTCGTTCCTGGTCAAGGTCGAGAAGGCATAGGAGGCGGCATGGCGCTGCAGTCGCTCGACATCATCCGCCGCTCGGCGACGACCCTGCCGGAGCCGCAGGCGCGCGGCGCGCACACCGGCCAGGTCGCCAAGCTGATCGACGTCAGCAAGTGCATCGGCTGCAAGGCCTGCCAGGTCGCGTGCATGGAGTGGAACGACCTGCGCGCCGAGGTCGGCACCTGCACCGGCCACTACGACAATCCGCACGACCTCGGCGACCAGGTCTGGACCCTGATGCGGTTCACCGAGTACGAGAACCCGCAAGGCGACCTCGAGTGGCTGATCCGCAAGGACGGTTGCATGCACTGCGCCGATCCGGGCTGCCTCAAGGCCTGCCCTTCGCCGGGCGCGATCGTGCAATACGCCAACGGCATCGTCGATTTCCACGAGGAGAACTGCATCGGTTGCGGCTACTGCGTGACCGGTTGCCCGTTCGACGTTCCGCGCATCTCGCGCAAGGACGGCAAGGCCTACAAGTGCACGCTGTGTTCCGACCGCGTCGCGGTCGGGCTGGAACCCGCGTGCGTGAAGACCTGCCCGACCGGCGCGATCGTGTTCGGCACCAAGGAGGACATGAAGCAGCACGCGGCGGAGCGCGTCGAGGACCTGCGCTCGCGCGGCTTCGAACACGCCGGCCTGTACGACCCGAGCGGCGTCGGTGGCACGCACGTGATGTACGTGCTGCACCATGCCGACCAGCCGACGCTGTACGCCAACCTGCCGGCCGAGCCGAGGATCAGCCCGCTGGTCGGGCTGTGGAAGGGCGTCGCCAAGCCGCTCGGGCTGTTCGCGATCGTGGCGACCGCGTTCGCCGGCTTCCTGCACTACATCGGCATCGGCCCGAACGAGGTCGATGAAGAGGATGAAGCGGAGGCGCGGCGCGAGGTCGAGGAGGAGCGGCCATGACGCGCGCCGTGCAGAGGATCGTGCGCTACCGCGCATCGACGCGGATCAACCATTGGCTGGTCGCGATCAGCTTCGTGCTGCTCGCGCTGTCGGGCCTGGCCCTGTACCACCCGGCCACGGCATGGCTCGCGGTACTGTTCGGCGGCGGCCCGTGGACGCGCATCCTGCACCCGTACGTCGGCGTGTTCATGGCGATCGCGTTCGCGCTCCTCGCCGCCACGGTCGGCGGCGCCAACCGCGTCGACCCGGCTGACCGCGAGTGGCTGCGGCGCTGGCGCGACGTCGTGACCAACAACGAACGCGACCTGCCGGACGTCGGCCGCTACAACGGCGGACAGAAGCTGCTGTTCTGGACCATCGTCGCCTGCATGCTGGTGCTGCTGCTGTCGGGCCTGGTCATCTGGCGCGCCTGGTTCACGGCGCTGTTCCCGATCGAGGTGGTGCGCTTCGCCGCCGTGGCGCACGCGGCGGCGGCGACCGTGCTGATCTGCGCGATCGTGGTGCATGTCTACGCCGCGATCTGGGTCAAGGGCTCGGTCCGCGCGATGACGCGTGGCACGGTGTCGCCGGGCTGGGCGTGGAAGCATCATCGCGCCTGGTTCCGCGAGGTGCTGCGCGGCGGCGGCCGGGAATAGGCGGCCAGAAAAAGCTGGACCGTCGCCGGCGCTGCGGCGAGGATAGCGGTCGCCACCGGATCGCCCGCCATGCCGCAACGCATCCTCGAACCCGGACAGATCGAAACGCTCGCCCAGCGATCCATCCCGCGCGTGCGCCTGCCGTCGCGCGACCCGGTGTTCGCTCGACGCGCCGCGCGCCTTCGCGCACTGGCGCAGGACCATCCGCTCGGCGACTACCTGCGCCTGATGGCGTTCGTCGCCGACGCGCAGCAGCAGGCCCTGGCGCAAACGGTCGTCGAACGACCGCACACGGACCAGCTTGCCCGCGCGCGCGAGCACGCGATGCCACCGCTGCCCGCGGCGGAGGCCGCGCGTGGCCCGCACTGGCATGCGCCACTGCGCGCGATCGCCGCGGCGATCGCCGGGCGCACGGACGTGCCGCCCGCGGCGCGTGAACTCGCCGCACGCCTGCGCACGAGTCCGACCGCCTGGCTCGAAACCCAGGTGACCGCGCTGCTCGCGGCGGACGAGGCGGCGATCGACTTCGCCGTGGCGCCGTTCCTGATGGCCGCGCTGCAGGTGCCGGGCGTCGCACTCGCCTCGACGCTGTCGGCCGCTGAGGTCACGCCGCTCGACGTCGCGCGCGTCTGCCCCCTGTGCGGAAGCGCGCCCGTCGCCAGCATCGTCGCCGCGCAGGCGCCGTACGCGGGTTACCGCTACCTGCACTGCGCGCTGTGCGCGACCGAATGGCACTGCGTACGCGTGCAGTGCACGCAGTGCGGCGGTGCCGGCAAGGACATCGCATACCGCTCGCTCGCGCCGCTGGACGCGCCGGACGACGGCGACCGCCGGGCCGCCGTGCGCGCGGAAACCTGCGACGCGTGCCGGGCGTATCGCAAGATCTTCTACCTCGAGCACGACGCCGCGATCGAGCCGGTCGCGGACGACCTCGCCAGCCTCTCGCTCGACCTGCTGCTGGCCGAATCCGGGTACCACCGCGCGAGCGGCAACCCGCTCCTGTGGCAACCGGCGGGCGACTGAGCATGGCCGATGCAGACGTGATCGCGGCGCCGGGCGACATACCGTCGCTGGATCGCCTCTGCAACGACGCGGCATTCGCCACGCTCGCTGCGGAGTACGGCCGCGCCGAACTGATCTCGGCGCTGCGCGCCGCACTCGACGCTCTGCGCGCACGCGTCGTCGGGCGCGCGGCGAGGCGCGCCGAGCTGGCGGCCCCGCGCATCGCCGCGACGGTCGCGGCGGCACTGGCGCGTCGCCACCAGCCGTCCTTGCGGCGCGTGTTCAACCTCTCGGGCACCGTGTTGCACACGAACCTCGGTCGCGCATTGCTGCCGCAGGTGGCGATCGACGCCGTCGTCGCGGCGATGGCCGCGCCGGTCAACCTCGAGTTCGACCTCGACGGAGGCACGCGCGGGGACCGCGACCGCCACGTCGAAGCGCTGCTGTGCGAACTGACCGGTGCCGAGGCCGCGACCGTCGTCAACAACAACGCCGCCGCGGTCGTGCTGGCACTCGCGGCGCTCGCGAACCGGCGCGAGGTGGTCGTTTCGCGCGGCGAACTGGTCGAGATCGGCGGCTCGTTCCGCATCCCGGACGTGATGCGCGCGGCCGGCGCCCGCCTGCACGAAGTGGGTGCGACCAATCGCACGCATGCGTCGGACTACGCCGCCGCGATCGGCCCGCGCACGGCGGCGCTGATGAAGGTGCATGCGAGCAATTACGCGATCCAGGGTTTCACCGCGAGCGTCGGCGTCGCCGGACTGGCGTCGATCGCGGCCACGCACGGCCTGCCGCTGCTGGTCGATCTCGGCAGCGGCAGCCTGGTCGATTTCGCGGACTTCGGCCTGCCACGCGAGCCGACCGTGCGCGAGACGATCGCGGCCGGCGCGGACCTCGTCATGTTCAGCGGCGACAAGCTGCTCGGCGGCCCGCAGGCGGGCCTCGTGGTCGGGCGCGCCGAACTCGTGCGCCGGCTCAAGCGCCATCCGCTCAAGCGCGCCCTGCGCGTGGGCAAGCTGACCCTCGCCGCACTCGAGCCGCTGCTCACGCTGTATCGCGCGCCCGAGCGACTCGCGGCACGCCTGCCCGCGCTGCGCGCGCTGACACGCGCGCCGGACGCGATCGCCGCGCAGGCGGAACGCGTGCTGCCGGAACTGGAAGCGGCCCTCGACGGGCGCTACGCGGTCGCGGTGCACGGCATGCAGAGCCAGGTCGGCAGCGGTGCCTTGCCGGTCGCAGGCCTCGCCAGCCATGGCCTGGCGATCCGCCGCCGCCCGCGCGGTCCCGGCCTCGATGCACTCGACGCGGCGCTGCGCGCATTGCCGCGCGCGGTCGTCGGGCGCATCGCCGAGCGCACGCTGTGGCTCGACCTGCGTTGCCTCGAGGAGGCGGACGAGCGCGAGTTCGTCGCCCAGCTTGCCTTCCTGCGGCGATGATCGTCGGCACCGCCGGGCACATCGACCACGGCAAGACGACGCTGGTGCGCGCGCTGACCGGCGTCGATACCGATCGGCTGGCGGAGGAGAAGGCGCGCGGCATCTCGATCGAGCTCGGCTACGCCTACCTCGCGCCGGCAGGCGACGCGCCGACGGATGCCGTGCTCGGCTTCGTCGACGTGCCCGGGCACGAGCGCTTCGTGCACACGATGGTGGCCGGCGCGAGCGGCATCGATGTCGCGTTGCTGGTCGTCGCCGCCGACGACGGCGTGATGCCGCAGACGCGCGAGCACGTGGCGATCCTCGACCTGCTCGGCGCACGCGCCGGCGCGGTCGCGATGACCAAGGTCGACCGCGTGGACGCCGCGCGCGTCGACGCGGTCCGCGCCGACGTCGCCGCGCTGCTCGCGCACACCGCCCTGGCGGGGGCGCCGTCGTTCGCGCTCGACGCGCGCGACCCGCACGACCCCGGGCTCGCCGCGCTGCGCGAACACCTCCTGCAGGTCGCGCGCGCGCACACGGCGCGCGATGCCGACGGGTTCTTCCGGCTCGCTGTCGACCGCGTGTTCAGCCTGGCTGGCCATGGCACGGTCGTGACCGGCACGGTGCACTCGGGGCGCGTCGCCCGCGGCGACGGCGTCGTCGTGCTGCCCGCCGGTCATCGCGCGCGCGTGCGCGGCATCCACGCGCAGAACCGCGAGGAACCGGCCGGCCGCGCCGGCCAGCGCTGCGCGTTGAACCTCGCCGGCGTGGAACGCGACGCGATCGCGCGCGGCGACTGGATCGCCGACGCGCGCGCGATGCAGGCATCATCGCGCCTCGACGTGCGCGTACGCCACCTCGCCGACGGCGCGCCCCTGCCGGACTGGACGCCGCTGCACGTGCACATCGGCACCCTGCATCGCCTCGCGCATGGACTGCCGCTGGAGGCGCCGGTCGCTGGTTCGCAGCGGATGCAACTGGTGTTCGATGAGCCGGTCTGCGCGGCGGCCGGAGACCGCTTCGTCCTGCGCGACGCGCAGGCGCGCGCGACGATCTGCGGCGGCGTCGTGCTCGATCCGTGCGCGCCGGCGCGGCGCCGTCGCAGCGCGGCACGGCTCGCGACCCTCGCGGCGCTGGAGGCGTTCCTGGCCGGCCATGGCCTCGAAGCCGTGCTGCGCGACGCGCCGCTCGGTCTCGTCGTCGGCGATTTCGAACGCCGGATCGGGCGCCCCGTGCGCGCGGACGAGTTGCCCGTGGGCGTGCATCGCCTCGGTGCAGGCGCGGACGCGCTGCTGCTCGCCGATGCGCGCTGGCACGCGTTGCGCGAGCGCGTCATCGAGGCATTGGCGACGCAGCACGCGGCGGCACCGGACGAGCCCGGCGTCGACCCCGCGCGGCTGCGCCGCATCGCGATGCCCGAAGCGGGCGAGGGCGCGGGGCGCGCGCTCGTCGAGGCCCTCGTGCGCGATGGCGTGCTCGCGCGGCGCGGGCCATGGCTGCACCTGCCGTCGCATCGGGTGGAGCTGTCGGACGACGAGCGCGCGCTGGCGGCACGCATCGAGCCGCTGTTGCTGGAGGCGGGCGCCGATCCGCCGTGGGTGCGCGACCTCGCCACATGCCTCCACGTGCACGAGGAAGACGTCCGCCGCTGCCTGCGCAAGAGCGCGGTCGACGGGCGCGTGCACCAGGTCGTGCGCGACCTGTTCTATGCCGATGCCTGCCTGCGTTCGCTCGCGTGCGTGCTGCGCACGCTGGTCGAGCGCGACGGAAGCGTCGGCGCTGGCGCGTTCCGCGATGCGGTCGGACTCGGCCGCAAGCGCGCGATCCAGGTCTTGGAGTTCTTCGATCGCGTTGGCTACACTCGCCGTGTCCGCGATGCGCGCGTGCTGCGCGCCGGCAGCGGCTGGGGCGACGACGGTTCCGCCTAGGGAAGGTACGCGCACCCGGTGGTGCGGCCGGGCTTCAAACCCGGTTGGGGGCGTCGACCGCTCCCGGGTAGGTTCGACTCCTGCTGCCTTCCGCCATGACCGGACGCGCGTGACGGTGCAGCGGGCCGGCCGTAGACTCGCGCCATGGACAGCCCCGCGCCCGTCGTGCCCCGCCTGACGTCGCTCTCGCACGGAGGCGGTTGCGGCTGCAAGATCGCACCGGGCGTGCTCGCCGATCTGCTGCGCGGAACCGCGTCGCCGCTCGCGCATCCGGCACTGCTGGTCGGGCGCGAGACGTCCGACGACGCCGCGGTCTATCGCCTCGACGACGAGCGCGCGATCGTCGCGACGACGGATTTCTTCATGCCGATCGTCGACGATCCCCATGAGTTCGGACGCATCGCGGCGACGAACGCACTCTCGGACGTGTACGCGATGGGCGGCACGCCGCTGCTCGCGCTGGCGATCGTCGGGATGCCGATCGCGGTCCTGCCCGCCGACGTCATCCGCGCGATCCTGCGCGGCGGCGAGGCGGTCTGCGCGGCAGCCGGCATCCCCCTCGCGGGCGGGCACAGCATCGATTCGGTCGAGCCGATCTACGGCCTCGCCGTGACCGGCGTGGTCGATCCGCGCCGGGTCCGGCGCAACAGCGCCGCGCACGAGGGCGACGTGCTCGTGCTCGGCAAGCCGATCGGCGTCGGCATCCATTCGGCCGCCTTCAAGAAGGACGCGCTCGATGCGGACGCGTACCGCGAGATGATCGAGGTCACGACCCGCCTCAACGACGTCGGCCCGGCGCTGGCCGCGCTGGACGGCGTGCATGCGCTGACCGACGTGACCGGCTTCGGCCTGCTCGGCCACCTGCTCGAGGTCTGTCGTGGCGCGGCGCTGCGCGCGACGATCCGCGTGGCCGACGTGCCGCTGATGCGTGCGACCGCCACGCTCGCGGCGCACGGCTTCCTCACCGGAGCCTCGCGGCGCAATGCGCAGTCGTTCGGCGACGCGGTCGCGTTCGCGCGCGACGTGGACTCGTCGATGCAGGCGATCCTGTTCGACCCGCAGACGTCCGGCGGCCTGCTCGTCGCATGCGCGGCAGACGCGCAGGACGCGGTACTCGAACGGTTCCGTCGCGCCGGCTTCGCGGGCGCGGGCGTGATCGGTCGGCTGCAGGCGGGAGCGCCGGGCGTCGACGTTGCCTGAGCTCAGCGCGGGTCATCGAGCGGCAGCAACGAGGTCGCATCGCCCTTGCGGCGCGCCTCGGCGATCTGCGCGCCGCTGACGAGGAAGTACACGTTCTCGGCGATGTTGGTCGCATGGTCGCCGATGCGCTCGAGGTTCTTCGCCATGAACAACAGGTGCGTGCACGGCGTGATGTTGCGCGGATCCTCCATCATGTAGGTGAGGAGTTCGCGGAACAGACCGGTGTAGTGCTCGTCGAGTGCCTCGTCGCGCGCCCAGGCCGCGAGTGCCTTGACGGTGTCGTCGTCGCGATATGCAGCGAGCACGTCGGTGACGAGCGATTCTGCCAGCGACGCCAGGCGCGGCAGCGAAGCCGCCAGCTGCACCGGTGCCGACTGGTTCAGCACGATCGAGCGCTTGGCCACGTTCGCCGCATGGTCGCCGATGCGCTCGATGTCGGTCGCGATCCGCAGGGCGGCGAGCACTTCGCGCAGGTCGCGCGCCACCGGCTGCCGCAGCGCGAGCAGGCGCACGACGTCGTGGCTGATGTCGTGCTCGAGTGCATCGATGGCCGCGTCGGCGCGCGCGATGCGGCCCGCCGCGTCGCTGTCGCGCTGCATCACGGCGTCGATCGCGCCGCGCAGCTGCGCCAGTGCGAGCTGGCCCATGCGCTGCAGTTCGCCGGTCAGGCGTTGGAGTTCCTCGTCGTAGCTCCTGACGATGTGCTCGTGGACCGAGGGGGTCGTATTCATGGCGGTGGTCCTGTCGCGTCAGCCGAAGCGGCCGGTGATGTAGTCCTCGGTCTGCGTCTTCGCCGGGCGCGTGAAAAGCTGTCCGGTGCGGCCGAATTCGACCAGCTCGCCGAGATACATGAAGGCGGTGTAGTCCGAGCAGCGCGCGGCCTGCTGCATGTTGTGCGTCACGATGGCGATCGTGTAATGCCCCTTCAGCTCGGCGATCAGCTGCTCGATCCGGCCGGTCGCGATCGGGTCCAGCGCCGAAGTCGGCTCGTCGAGCAGGAGCACCTCCGGTTGCAGCGCGATCGCGCGCGCGATGCACAGGCGCTGCTGCTGGCCGCCCGAGAGGCCGAGCGCGCTCTGCTTCAGCTTGTCCTTGACCTCGTTCCAGAGCGCGGCCCGGGTCAGCGCCTGTTCGACGCGCAACTCCATGTCCGCCTTCGACAGCCGTTCGTGGTGGCGAATGCCGTAGGCGATGTTGTCGTGGATCGACATCGGGAACGGCACCGGCTTCTGGAACACCATGCCAACCTTCGAGCGCAGTCGGTTCAGGGGGAACCTCGGGTCGAGGACGTTCACTCCGTCGAGCAGCACCTCGCCGCGCGCGACGAGTCCGGGATAGATCGAGTAGATCCGGTTGAACACGCGCAGCAGGGTCGACTTGCCGCAGCCGGACGGCCCGATCAGCGCGGTGACCTGCTTCTCCGCGATGTCGAGGTCGACACCCTTCAGCGCATGGAATCCCCCGTAATGGAAGTCGAGCCCGCGCGCCGCCATCTTCGGCCGTGGTGCGGTGGCTTGCGGGTGGGCGAGGACGACGGGCGCGGCCGAGGCGGAGGCGGCGAGGCGGACTTCAGTCATGGGACACCTTGTTGCGCAGCAGGACCGCACGCGCGGCGATGCCGAGGACCAGGACGAACGTGGTGACGACGAACGCGCCGGCCCAGGCGAGCGACTGCCACGATTCGTACGGGCTCATCGCGTACTGGAAGATCACCACCGGCATGCTCGCCAGCGGTGCGTCCATGTCGTGGCTCCAGTACTGGTTGTTGAGCGAGGTGAACAGCAGCGGCGCGGTTTCGCCGCTGATGCGCGCGAGCGCGAGCAGGATGCCGGTGGCGATGCCGGGCAGGGCGGAGCGATACAACACCTGCAGGGTCACCTTCCACTGCGGCACGCCGAGCGAGAGCGCGGCCTCGCGCATCGTCGCCGGCACCAGTTGCAGCATTTCGTCGGTGGTACGGACGACGACGGGCACGACGATCAGGGCGAGCGCGATCGCGCCTGCCCAGCCGGAGAAGTGCCCCCTGGGGCGCACGAACAGCGTGTAGACGAACAGGCCGAGCACGATCGAGGGCGCGGACAGCAGGATGTCGTTGACGAAGCGCACGGCTTCACCGAGCGCCCGGCGACGCGCGAACTCGGCCAGCCAGGTGCCGGCCGCGACGCCGACCGGCGCACCGATGGCGATCGCGACGAGGCTCATCGCGAGGCTGCCGAACAGTGCGTTGGCGAGGCCGCCGTCGGAACCCGGCGGCGGGGTCATCTGCGTGAACAGGCCCGGCTTCAGCGCGGCGATGCCGTGGCGCAGCGTCGTCCACAGGATCCAGACCAGCCAGAACAGCCCGAACAGGGCACACGCACACGATGCGACGAGGTTGAACGCGTTGACGACGCGGCGCCTGCGATGGAGGCGGTCGACGGAGGCTCTCATGCGGAGCCCTCCCGGCGCGACAGCCTGCGCAGCATCAGCTTGGCGATCGCGAGCACGACGAACGTGACCACGAACAGCAGGAACCCGAGCGCGACCAGTGAGGAGCGGTAGAGGTCCGAGTCGGCCTCGGCGAACTCGTTCGCGATCGTCGCCGCGATCGAGTTGCCCGGCATCAGCAGCGACGCAGTCAGCTGGTGCGAGTTGCCGAGTACGAACGTGACTGCCATGGTCTCGCCGAGTGCGCGGCCGAGGCCCAGGAAGATGCCGCCGATCACCGCCGAGCGCGTGGTCGGCAGGACGACGTTCCAGACCACCTCCCAGGTGGTCGAGCCGAGCGCGTAGGCGGACTCCTTCAGGCGCGCCGGCACGGTCAGGAACACCTCGCGCATCACCGACGAGATGAACGGGATCACCATGACCGCGAGCACGATGCCCGCGGTCAGCATGCCGATGCCGAGCGGCGGGCCGGAGAACAGCGGCCCGAGCAGCGGCCAGTGGCCGAGGTGGGCATCGAGCCACGGCGCGACGTGTTCGCCCATGATCGGCACGAACACGAACAGGCCCCACATGCCGTAGATGATCGACGGAATGCCGGCGAGCAGCTCGATCGCGGTCGCGACCGGGGCACGCAGGCGCTGCGGCGCGACTTCGGTCAGGAACAGCGCGATGCCGAAACTGACCGGCACCGCGATCGCCATCGCGATCAGCGCCGTGACCAGCGTGCCGTAGATCGGCACGAAGGCGCCGAAGCGGTGATGGACCGCGTCCCACTCCGTCGAGGACAGGAAGCCAGGACCGAAGGTCGCGAACGCGTCGCGGCCGCCCCACAGCATCGACAGCGCGGCGCCGGCGAGCGCGGCGAGCACGATCGCGGCGGCGGCGCCGACCGTGCAGCGGAACATGCGGTCGGCGAGCGCATCGCGCGCGCTGCGACGGTGCGCGGCGGCGCCGGGCGGTTCCATGGTCATGCGCGTGGACAGGGGCATGGCGGGTTCGATCCGATGCAAGGCGTCGGGAACGGCCGCTGGATGCGGCCGTTCCCGGGCAGTGCTCAGAGCTGGATCTCGGCCTGCCAGTACGCCTTGACCTGGTCGGTCAGGCCCTTCGGCAGCGGCACGTAGTGGAGTTGCTCCGCCTGCGCCGCACCGTGGTCGTAGGCCCAGGCGAAGAAGTCGAGCGCAGCCTTCGTGCCGGCCGTGTCCTTCGGCTGCTTGTAGACCAGGATGAAGTTCGTCGCGGTGATCGGCCAGGCGTTCTCGCCCGGTGCGTTGGTGATCACGAGGAAGAAGTCCTTCGCCGCGGCCCAATCGGCACTCGCCGCCGCAGCCTGGAAGCTCGCCATGTCCGGCTGCACGAACCGGCCGGCGGCATTCTGCAGCGCGGCATGGGCCATGCCGTTCTGCAGGGCGTATGCAAGCTCGACGTAACCGATCGCGCCCTTGATCTGCTGGACGTACGCGGCGACGCCTTCGTTGCCCTTGCCGCCGACGCCGACCGGCCACGAGACCGAGGTGCCTTCACCGACCTTCTCCCTCCACTCCGGCGAGACCTTCGACAGGTAGTTGGCGAAGTTGAAGGTGGTGCCGGAGCCGTCGGAACGGTGTACGACCGTGATCGCGGCATCGGAAAGCGTCACGCCCGGATTGACCTGCGCGATCGCCGGGTCGTTCCAGCGCGTGACCTTGCCCTGGAAGATGTCGGCGAGCAGCGGGCCGGTGAAGCGGATGCCGCCGGCTTCGACGCCCTCGATGTGGACCACCGGCACCACGCCGCCGATCACCGAAGGAAACTGCGCCAGGCCCGCGTCATGCAGCTCTTCGGGCGAGAGCGGCTTGTCGGATGAACCGAAGACCACCGTGCCGGCCTTGATCTGGGCGATGCCGCCACCCGAACCGATCGACTGGTAGTTGATGCGCGTACCGGTCGCGTTGCGGTAGCTGTCCGACCACTTCGACAGGATCGGGTAGATGAAGGTCGCGCCGGCGCCGGTGACGTCGGCCGCCTGCGCGGACACGGCGCCGGCGATCGCGAGGCCGGCGGCGAGGATGCGGTACTGGATCGGATGGAACACGCGGTACTCCTGCAAGGGCGGAAAGCGGCGCGCACGCCGTTGCCGCGCTTTGTAGGCCCGCGCGATTGCAGGACGATGATGGTTTCGTGACCGTCGGGTTACCGTGCCGGGGCGCGGTGCCGCCGCCGATGCGCCGCGCACGCAGGGCCGTCACCGCCCAGCGGGGAAGGGCTCACTCGCCGCCGACGGTGTCGGGGCCTTCGCCCGCCGTCTTCTCGTAGTGGCCCTTGCCGACGCGCCGGTACTGCGTGAAGCCGTGCCGCGCGAGGTGGCCTTCGCGCAGCACGTGGGCCTGGCCGCTGACGACGGCGACCGCTCCGAGGATGCGCCGCACCGGCCGCCCGCAGGCCGTGCACGCCGCGAGCGGTGCCTCGTCGACGCGCTCCAGCCGCTCGAAGCCGTAGCAGCACAGTGCGCAACCGGGCGGTTCGACGGGAACGTATTCGCGGATCGGCATGGCAGGCCCCGATGTCGAGAGATGCGGCGTTCAGGACTTCGCCGCGGTCCGCTGGATCGTGATCCGGTATGCCGTCGATTCCTTGCGTTCCACCGCACTGCGCGTCATGAACGCGTGGATCGTGTAGGTGCCGCCGGCCTGTGCCTTGAACTTCTGGCGCGAGCGGCCCTCCCGTTCGCGTTGGGGCGCGCCGGGCGGAAACACGTTGAAGAACGTGACCTGTTCGCGGTCATCCTTGATCTCCATCTCGACCTCGTCGCCAGCCTGCAACTCGACGGTGTATTCGCGCGAGATCGTCGCCGGGGCCTTGAACTTGCCCTTGACGCTCGCCTGGTCGCTGCCCTTGGCGAAGTTGATCGCCTGCGGCGCAGTCGGCATCGCGGCGTTCGCAGCCCCGGCGGTGGCCGGCACGGCCAGCAGGAGGAGCGCGGCCAGGCAGCAGCGGGCGAGGGGGCGGGACATGTTCACGGGGACCTCCAAGTCGATGCGTTGGGCGGCGTCAGCCCGGCAGCAGCTGCCGTTCGAGCTGTTCGAGGCGACGCCAGCGGTTGACGATATCGCAGAACAGCTCGGCCGTGCGCTCGGTGTCGTAGACCGCCGAATGCGCCTCGCGCGCATCCCAGGCGCGGCCGGAGGCTTCGACCGCGCGGCTCAGCACGGTCTGGCCGTAGGCGAGCCCAGCCAGCGTCACGGTGTCGAAGCAGCTGAATGGATGGAACGGACTGCGCTTGTGGTCGGTGCGCCGGATCGCCGCGTTCAGGAAGCCGAGGTCGAACGCCGCGTTGTGCCCGACCAGGATCGCGCGCTGGCAATCGCTCTCGCGCATCGCGGCGCGGATCGGCCGGAACACGAGGTCGAGCGCCTCCTTCTCCGGCAGCGCGCCGCGCAGCGGATGGGTCGGGTCGATGCCGGTGATCTCGAGCGAGCGCGGGTCGAGTTCCGAACCGGTGAACGGTTCGACGTGCGTGGAGACGACCGGGTCGGCGCGCACGTAGCCGTCCGCATCCATGCGAATGGTCGAGATCGCGATCTCCAGCAGCGCGTGCCGCTCGCAGTCGAACCCGCCGGTCTCGACGTCGACGATGACCGGCAGGAAGCCGCGGAAGCGGTGCGCCATGCGGGTCGCTGAAGCGGAAACATTCATCCGCCCAGCATAGCAAGTCGCGCCCCGGCAGCGCAGCGCGTCAGCGGGCCCCGCGCCGGGCACGCAATCCGGCCACTGCCAGCGACAGTGCGAGCAGCAGCAACACGCCGCCGATCCAGGGCACGAGCATCAGGAACGGCACGCCGAGCACGACGCAGGCGATCGACCAGGCGAGCGCATCGTCGATCGAACGCACGTCGCCACGCCGCGACAGGATGCGCGACAGCGCTTCGTCGAGGCTGGCCTTGCCGGCGCCGTCGAACACCAGCGGCAACAGCATCACGACGAACAGCAAGGGCAGCTTGAAGTTGCCGTGGCCCATGTCGCGGATCACGTAGCCCCTGGCGAGATCGCTCCACATCGACCACATGTCCGGCCAGTGCACCGCGGCCGTCGCGACGAAGGTCACGAACAGCAGCGAGAACGCGGCGATGCGCGTGCCGAGGCCGAGCCAGAGCAGGATGGCGCCGACGATCTCGGTCCAGGTCGACAGCGACCAGCTGAAACCGGCCGGCAGCAGGTCGAACGGAAACGGGAACTTCTGCTGGATGTCGGCGAACCAGTTCTCTCCGCGCCACTTCTCCAGCCCCGATTCGAGGAACTCCCAGCCCATGACCAGGCGCAGGACCAGGGGCGGCAGTGTTTCGCCCGCGCCGCGCAGGCGCGCAGCCAGTCCATTCCATGCCGTGATCGCCGTTGCCATGTTCGCCATCGTGGATCTCCCGTTCGTTGCGTGCGGCACAGGACCGTCGATCCAGGCGCGGACTTGCGCCCGCCTGCCCGGTGGCTGAATGGCACCGGATCGCGCCGCGGCGCACGGCTTGCGGGGCGCGCGGGCGGCAGAGTAGTGTCGCTGGCGGTCCGCCGGCGGTCGGCGAGGGAAGGGAAGCGCCATGCTCTGGCAGAAGTCTCGTCGCAGCGACAACGTGGTCCAGGACACCGGCGGTGGTGGCCGGTTCGGCGGCGGGCGCGGCCTCGGCCTCGGCGGCATCGTCCTCGTCATCATCGCGAGCCTCGTCTTCGGCAAGAACCCGCTCGAGATCCTGCAACTGCTCGGCGGCGGCATGGAGGGCGTCGACAGCGGCGCCGGGCAGCAGACGACGCCGGCCGGCCACGACGCGCAGACCGACTTCGTCAAGGCCGTGCTCGGCAGCACCGAGGACGTCTGGGGCGAGGCGTTCCAGGCCAGCGGGCAGCGCTATCCGGCGCCACGCCTGGTGCTGTTCCGCGGCGGCGTGCAGTCCGCGTGTGGAGCGGCGTCGTCGGCGATGGGGCCGTTCTACTGCCCGGGCGATCGGCAGGTCTATCTCGACCTCGATTTCTTCCGCGAGATGCAGCAGCGGTTCAATGCCAGCGGCGACTTCGCGCGCGCCTACGTCATCGCGCACGAAGTGGGCCACCACGTGCAGAACGTGATCGGCGTGATGGGCCAGGTCGAGCGTGCCGCGCAGGGCGGCCAGCCGATGCAGGGCGCGGACGGCCTGTCCGTGCGCCAGGAACTTCAGGCCGACTGCTTCGCCGGCGTGTGGGCGAACCACGCGCAGCGCAAGCTGGCGTGGCTCGAGCAGGGCGACGTCGAGGCCGCGCTGAACGCGGCGAACCAGATCGGCGACGACACCCTACAGCGGCAGTCGCGCGGCGTGGTCGTGCCGGACTCCTTCACGCACGGCAGTTCCGCGGAGCGGGTGCGCTGGTTCCGTACCGGCATGGCCAGCGGCAACCTGCGCAGCTGCGACACGTTCGCCGCTTCGCGGCTCTGACCGCGAGGGGCGGCGCGGCGAAGCCGGGTCAGCGCGTCGCGGGCGGCGTGCGCACCGGCAGCGGCACGTTGCACAGGCCGATCCTGCCGGCCGGGACCTTGTACCACTCGTCGCGCCGGTTGCGGCGAGATTCCACCAGGGCCCGGAACGTCGGCGTGTCGGTGCGCAGGATTTCGATCGGCGTGCGCTCGGCCGGCGCGACGTCGGCGGCGAGGCGGACAGAGACGATCTTCGTGCGCTGCTCCGGCTTCTCGTAGAAGCCCAGCGGCCCGGTGCCGCGCGGCAGCGAAGACAGCAGTTCCATGCCCTGGACGACGCGCCCGACCAGCGCGATGTTGCGGTCGAGCTGTCGCGGTTCCTGGCCGATGACGACGTAGAGTTCGGCACCACTGCCGCTGTCGACGCTGTTGTCGCGCCCCGCGCCGACCATGCCGTAGCAATGCGCCAGCCAGGTCCTGCCGGACTTCGGGTCGCGCGCGACCGGCATGCCGTCGCTGAAGCCGACGTCCGGCGCCCAGACGTCGCCGTCGGGCAAGCGCGTGAAGGGCAGGTCCGGCGTGATCGCGCGCTCGAATTCGGCCGGCACGGTGCGGCTCGCGTCACCGAACGGGCGCGCGTGCTCCTTGTCCTCCGCGTCGGGATCGCCCCATTGCGTGACGAAGTTGTCCTGCACGCGCACGATCGCGAGGCCGTCGAAGTAACGCGCATGCGCGAGCTTGCGGATGTTGGCCGCGTGCAGCGGCGCATAGCCGGCGGCGAGCTCGATGATCGCGCGCCCACCGGGCAGGTCGAGGTAGAGCGTGTCCTCGGGGCGCGGCGCGCGCCAGTCGCCCGGGGCCGAGGCGTCGAGCACCTGCTGCATCGTCAGCCCCTTGGACGGGGGCGCGGCGAACACCGGCGCGCAGGCGAGGACGGCGAGGGCGAGCAGATGGCGCGGGCTGGTGGGCATGGGTTCGGCTCCGATGGGTGCGGCGAGTCTACGCGACAGGCACCATCGGGCGCGTTGCGCAACCGCAGCATGCCGATGCCGCGTGGGCGCCGTATGATGCGGGCGTGTCCGCTCCGGGGAGGCGCTCATGATCGAGAGGCTGATCGAACGACACCGTGATGCGCTGATCCTGCTCGCGCGCATCCTGCTCACCGCCCTGTTCGTCATCTCGGGCTTCGCCAAGCTCAGCGATTTCCAGGGCACCGTCAGCTACATGGAGTACGTGCATGCACCGTTGCCGGCGGTCGCGGCGACGATCGCGATCGCAATGGAGCTGCTCGTCGGCCTCGCGCTGCTGCTCGGCGTCAAGGTGCGCGTGCTCGCGCTCGCGATGATCGTGTTCGTCGCCGGCGCCGCGATCATCGGCCATCCGTTCTGGGGGCTGGAAGCGACGGAACGCGAGGTCGCGCTGACGCAGTTCCTGAAGAACCTGTCGATCATCGGCGGACTGCTGCTGCTCGCGATCAGCGGTGCCGGGCGCTACGCGCTGACGAAATCCTGAGCGGCGGCCCGCGGTTCGCCGGCCCGCGCCGGTGGGCGAGGGGGTTGCCCTGCCTCAGCCCGCGCGCCGGTCGTGGAAGCGGCGGATGAATGCGCGCACGTCCGGGTAGACCGTGTCGCGCCAGCGACGGCCGCTGAAGATGCCGTAGTGACCGGCCCCGGGGACCTCGATGTGTGCGCGGTGCTTCGCCGGCACGCCGCTGCACAGCTCATGCGCGGCCCGCGTCTGCCCGATGCCGGAGATGTCGTCGAGTTCGCCCTCGATCGTCAGCAGGGCGGAACGGCGGATGTCCTCCGGCGCAACGCGCAAGCCGCCGACGTGCCAGGTGCCGAGCGGCAGGCGGTGCTCCTGGAACACGATGCGGATCGTGTCGAGGTAGAACTCGGCCGGCATGTCGAGCACGGCGTTGTACTCGTCGTAGAAGCGACGGTGCGCGGCCGCATCCTCGAGGTCGCCGCGCAGCAGGTTCTGGTAGAAGTCCCAGTGCGCATTGAAGTGGCGGCTCGGGTTCATCGCGACGAAGCCGGCGTGCTGGAGGAAGCCCGGGTACACGCGCCGGCCCTTGCCGGGGTAATTCGGCGGCACGTCGAACACGACGTTGGTCTCGAACCACGAGTACGGCTTGTGGGTGGCGAGGTCATTGACCTGGGTCGGGCAGCGGCGCGGGTCGATCGGGCCGCCCATCATCGTCAGCGTGCGCGGCGTCGTTTCGCCGGCGCTCGCCATCAGCGAGACGGCCGCGAGCACCGGCACCGTTGGCTGGCAGACCGAGATCACGTGCAGCCGGGCCGCACCGAGGTGGTCGATGAAGCGGCGCACGTAGGCGACGTACTCGTCGAGGCCGAACGGTCCGTGCTCGACCGGCACCATGCGCGCGTCGACCCAGTCGGTCACGTAGACGTCATGGTCGCGCAGCAGCGTGCGCACGGTGTCGCGCAGCAGCGTCGCATGGTGGCCCGACAGCGGCGCGACGACCAGCACGACCGGGTCGGCGCGCAACTCGGCCAGTGCGCGCGGCTCGTCGCTGCAGCGCTTGAAGTGCAGCAGGTGGCAGAACGGCAGGTCGAGCACGCGCTCCTCGACCACCGCGGCCTCGCGGCCGTGCGCCTGGACCGAGGTGATGCCGAATGCCGGCTTCTCGTAATCCTTGCCGAGGCGGAAGAACAGCTCGTAGCCCGCCGCGACGCGATCGATGCCGGGCATGCGTGACAGCCAGTTGTCCGGCGCGGACAGCGCGTTGGCGGCGGCTCCCGACCAGGCGACCAGCGGGTTGAGCAGGGCGCGGTTGATTTCGTGCAGGTGATAGAGCATCTGGCGCAGTCCGGGCTCGACGCAAGCGGTCGATTCTAGGGCATGCGCGCCGATCGCGTGCAGCGGAATGCTGAACGCCCGGCGGCCGCGGTGCGAATGCGCCATTGGTCCTATGGGCCGCGCCGCGCGACGATGCCAGAATGCCCGGCCGGCGCGAGGGCCGGCGGACCGGAGGATGGCGTGGGTTCATTCATCAGCGGCATCGCGGGCATCGGCCTCGCGATCCTCATGGCAGGCCCGGCCGCGCACGCGGCGGAGCCCCTCCGGCGGTCCTACCCCGGGACGTTGCGCGTCGAAGTCGATGCCAGCGACACCGTCCACCGCATCCTGCGCGTGCGCGAGCGCATTCCGGTGGTCGCCGGCCCGCTCGCGCTCGCCTATCCACAATGGCTGCCGGGCAAGCACGCGCCGCGCGGGCAGATCGACAAGCTCGCCGGCCTGCGCTTCAGGGCGGCTGACCGCGAGGTCGAATGGACGCGAGACCCGCTCGACGTCTACACCTTCCACCTCGACGTTCCGGCCGGGGCGAGCGAACTCGTCGCCGAGTTCGAGTTCCTTGCGCCGCAGGACCGGACCCAGGGGCGCATCGTCGTCACGCCGGCGATGATCAACGTGCAGTGGGAGGCGGTCTCGCTGTACCCGGCCGGCGTCGCGGCACGCGGCGTGACGATCGAGGCCGAGCTGAGGCTGCCGGACGGCTGGCACTACGCGACCGCGCTCGAGCGTGCCGACGGCACCGCAGCGACCACGGCGCCGGCCGGCGGCGTCGTGCGATTCGCGCCCGTCACCTACGACACCTTCGTCGATTCGCCACTCTACGCGGGGCGGCACTTCCGCCAGGTGGAGCTGCAATCCGGCGCGCGGCCGGTGCGGCTCAACCTGTTCGCCGACGACGCACCGAGCCTGGAGGCGAAGCCGGAGCAGCTGAAGCCGCATGCCGACCTGGTCGTGCAGGCGCGCCGCCTGTTCGGTGCGCAGCCCTACGACCACTACGACTTCCTGCTCGCGCTCAGCGACGAGCTCGGCGGCATCGGCCTCGAACACCATCGCTCGAGCGAGAACGCGGTCGACCCGGCGTACTTCACCGCGTGGGACCGGCAGGTGTCCGAACGCAGCCTGCTGCCGCACGAGTTCACGCACTCGTGGAACGGCAAGTTCCGGCGCCCGGCCGGCCTCGCGACGGCGAACTTCAACACGCCGATGGACGGCGAACTGCTTTGGGTCTACGAAGGCCAGACGCAGTACTGGGGCCAGGTGCTCGCGGCGCGCTCGGGCCTCTGGAGCATGGAGCAGGCGCGCGACGCGCTCGCGATCGTCGCCTCGACCTACACCGCCAACCGGCCCGGCTTCGCCTGGCGCGACGTGCGCGACACCACGCGCGACCCGGTCATCGCCGCGCGCCGCCCGCTGCCCTACCGCAGCTGGCAGATGAGCGAGGACTACTACAGCGCCGGCCAGCTGGCCTGGCTCGCCGTCGACGCGAAGCTGCGCGAGCTCACGGGCGAGCGGCGTTCGCTCGACGATTTCGCGCGCGCCTTCTTCGGCACCGGCGACGGTCGCTGGGACGTCGAGCCTTACGATTTCGACGACGTCGTCGCGGCGCTCGACCGCATCGCGCGCCACGACTGGGCCGCGTTCCTGCGCGCTCGCATCGACGCGAACGCAGCGCCGCTCGACGGCCTCGCCGCGAGCGGCTGGAGGCTCGCCTACGCCGAGACGCCGAGCGCGTTCCAGCGCGCGATGGAGCAGGACCGCAAGTCGCTCGACCGGTCCGCCTCGATCGGCCTCGTCGTCGGCAGCAAGGACGGGCGCATCCTCGACGTGCGCTGGGACGGCCCCGCGTTCAAGGCCGGCCTCGCCGCGAGCGGCACGCTCGTCGCGGTCGACGGGCGCGCGTTCACGCCCGAGCGCCTCGCCACGGCGATCGCGGGCTCGAAGACCTCGAGCGCGCCGATCGAGCTGCTAGTCAAGGACGGCGACCGCTACCGCACGATCCGCGTCGACTACCATGGCGGCGCGCGCTATCCACGGCTGGAGCGCATCCCCGGCACGCCCGATCGCCTCGGCAGCATCCTCGCGCCGCGCACGCGCTGAACGATGGCACGTCGCCCGACGAACGCCGCGATGCTGTCGCTGCAACAGGCGCGCAACCTGCACCTCGCGGCGCAGGGCCTGCTCGGCGCGCCACGGCGGCGCGCGCGCAAGGCGGACGTGCTCGCGGCGATCGAGCGCCTGCGCGTGCTGCAGATCGACACGATCCACGTCGTCGCGCGCAGCCCGTACCTCGTGCTGTACTCGCGCCTCGGCGCATACGAGCCGCGCTGGCTCGATGAACTGCTGGCCGAGGCGCGCATCTTCGAGTGCTGGGCGCACGAGGCGTGCTTCGCGCCGTTCGCGGATTACGAGCTGCATCGGCGGCATACGCTCGAAGGGCGCCGGCACTGGTCGATGCGCAGCGCCGAGCGGACCCTCGCCGCACATGCGCGCGGCGTGCGCGGGTTGCTGGAGCGGATCCGCGCGGGCGGGCCGGTCAAGGCGTCCGAGTTCGAGCGCCGCGACGGCGCTGGCGGCGGCTGGTGGGGCTGGAAGGACGAGAAGCGCTGGCTCGAGGCGCTGTTCGCGCACGGCGATCTGATGATCGCGCGGCGCGAGAACTTCCAGCGCGTCTACGACGTCGCCGAACGCGTGCTCGCTCGCGGGGCCGGGAACGGCACGCCGACGCCGGTCGGCGATGCCGCTTCGATGCGCCGCGCGTTCGTGCTCGGCGCCGTGCATGCGCTCGGCATCACGCGGGCACGCTGGATCAACGACTACTTCCGCTGCGGCGGCCGGCTGACGGATGCCGACCTCGATCCCTTCGTCGCCACCGGCGAGCTCGTGCGCGTGGAGGTCGACGGCTGGCCCACGCCCGGTTACGTGCACCCCGCGCACGCGGCGCTGCTCGAGGCGGCGCGCGCGGGCCGCCTGCGCGCGACGCGCGACGTGCTGCTGTCGCCGTTCGATCCGGTGGTCTGGGACCGCGAGCGGGCCGCGCTGTTCTTCGACTTCGACTACCGCATCGAGTGCTACACGCCGGCGCCCAAGCGGCGCTACGGCTATTTCGTGCTGCCGATCCTCAGCCGCGGCCGGCTCGTCGGGCGACTCGATGCGAAGGCGCACCGCGGTGACGGCGTGTTCGAGGTGCGCGCGCTGTACCTCGAGGACGGACTGGAACCCTCGGCCGTGCTCGCACGACGCGTCGCCGGCGCGATCGCCGATTGCGCGCGCTGGCACGGCACGCCGCGGGTGCGACTCGGTCGATGCGCGCCACATTCGTTCAGGCGCGAGCTCGCGGCGGCACTCGCGTCTTCAGGCCAGGGCAAGGGAGCGACGGGCGCGGGCTGCTAGAGTCGGTCGCGAGCCACCGCGAGCCCGAACGCATGCCCGCCGACGCGTACACGATCGGCCTGCGACTGCTGCTGGCGCTCTTCGCCGGCGTCGTCATCGGCCTCAACCGCGACCTGCGCAACAAGCCGGCCGGCGTGCGCACGCATGCGCTCGTAGGCCTCGGCACGGCACTGATGGTGCTGGTGATCCTCCCGCCCGGTCGTCCCGACGATGCGCCGGCCGATGCGCTCAGCCGCGTGATCCAGGGCGTGCTGACCGGCATCGGCTTCCTCGGCGCCGGCGTGATCCTGCGCGACCCGTCCAGCGGCCACGTCACCGGCCTCACGACCGCTGCCGCGATCTGGCTGACGAGCCTGATCGGCGTCGCGTGCGCGACTGGCCGCTATGCGGCCGCAGGCTGCGCGCTGGCGCTGGGCCTGCTCGCGATCCACCTCGGCGGACCGCTCGAGCGCGGCTTCCGGCGCCTGAGCTCCCGGCACCGGAAGCAGCCGCGCCAGGCGCCGGCACGTGACGTGGACTGACGCGCCGGGCGTCACCAGAGGTCGAAGGCGAGGCCGTCGCGCTCGTTGTCCCAGATCGTGTGGACGATCCACCAGCGCGCGCCGTCGTTGAAGAACTGGATGCTGTTCGCGCCGCGCCTGAGCAGCACCGGCGAACCCGGCGCCGGGCGCGCCTCGTATCGGCTCCACGCGTGCGCGACCTGGCCGAAGCGCTCGATCCGGTTCGCGATCTCGACTTCGTGGAAGTCGTTCGCGGCGAAGAACGGGCTGACGTTCGCGATGTAGCCTTCGACGTCGAACGTCTCCGCGCGCGGCGTGCCATCGGCATCGACGACCGTGCGCAGGCAGCGCGCGCCGGGGAAGTGGAGCCGGCGATAGGTGTCCCAGTCGCGACGCCCGCCCGCCGGGCCGGAGATGCTCGCGTAGAGCGCCGCGATGAGGGATTCGATGCGCGTGGTGTCGACGCTGGCCATGCTCAGGCCAGCTGCTTGTCGAGTTCGCGCTCGATCTCGCGCTCGATCATCGGCTTCAGCGCGCCCATCAGGAAACCGAGCTCGACCCGCACGTGCACCTCGCCCTTGGCGACGGCGATGTGGCCCTTCACGCCGCTGCGATCGAACTCGAGCGTGTCGCCGTCCCAGCGGTGCGCGATGCCGTGCTCCCTGGCCAGGTCCTTGGCGAGCTTCTCGACCGCGCTCTTCGCGCTGCGGATGCTCTTCGTGTGCGTGCGCCGGATGTCGATGACGGCCATGGATCGCTCTGTCGCTGGATCGGGGCGACATGATGCCCGAAGCGCCGTTGCCGGGTCAGCCCGGCGCCCCGGGGGGCTGCACACCGGGCCTGTGCTACAGTGCGCAATCCGTCCGCGAATCAACATGATGCGACTCAGTTTTGGCAACGGCGAGCGCGCCGATTTCGTCATGGACGACGGCGTCGTCAACCTCGGCAGCGCCGTCGGCAACGGAGTCGTGCTCGGCGATCGCGACGTCGCGCCCTGGCATGCGCGCCTGACCGTCGATGCGCGCGGGATCGTCCTGGAGATCATGGACCCGAACGCGCGCACGCACGTGAATGCGCGGCCGGTCCGCGAGAAGGCATTGCTTCGCTGCGGCGACGTGCTCTGCCTCGGCCGCACCGCGATCGCGATCAAGGCGGACGCCGATGCGTCGATCGCGACCGCGATCCCGGGCCCGGCGGCCTCGCCCACAGCGCCGTCGCAGCCACCGCGCGCGGTCCTGCGCGGCGTCGCCGGTTCGCATTTCGGCAAGGCGATCGGCGTCAATCCGCGTCTCGTCGTCGGCTCGTCGCCGGCGGCGGACCTCGTCGTCGACGACCGCATCGCGCCCGAGCACGCGGCGATCGAATGGCACGGCGACGCGCTCTGGCTGCGCGACCTCGGTTCAACCGACGGCTGCCTCGTCAACGGCATCCGCGTCCGCAACGCGCGACTGCACCCGGGCGACCAGGTCGGCTTCGGCCGTCACCAGTTCGTCGTCGAGGCGCCGGGCCTCGCGGCCCGCGGCGCCATGCCCGCGTCGGCAGCGGATGCCGCGGAAGCGAGACCGGCGAACGAGCCCGCCGCGGCCGATTCGTCCGGTGGCATCGGTTGGTTGATCGGCGCCGCCGCGCTGATCGCGCTCGCGCTGGTCCTGCTGTTCCACCGCGGCGTCTGAGCGCAGGCGCTTCGCGGGGCTTGCTGCGGCGCCGCATGTCGGGTAGGAATGGTGGTCCGCCTACACCCGCCAGGAGAACCCCGTGAGTCGCGGATACAACTTCAGCGCCGGCCCCGCCGCGCTGCCGGAAGCCGTTCTGCGCCAGGCCCAGGCCGAGCTGCTCGAATGGGGCGGTGCCCGCGCTTCCGTGATGGAAGTCAGTCACCGCGGCAGGGACTTCATCGCGATCGCCGAGCAGGCCGAGCACGACCTGCGCGATCTGCTCGCCGTGCCGGCGGGCTACAAGGTCCTGTTCCTGCAGGGCGGTGCGACGCAGCATTTCGCCCAGATCCCGATGAACTTCGCGCGCCGCGGCCAGGCCGTCGACTACGTCCTGACCGGCGACTGGAGCGAGAAGGCGGCCAACGAAGCGAAGGCGCTCGCGGACGTGCGCATCGCGGCCAGCTCGGCCGACACGAATTACGACCGCGTGCCCCCGCGCGCCGGCTGGACGCTCGACCCCGCCGCGGCCTACGTGCACGTGACGCCGAACGAGACCATCCGCGGCGTGGAGTTCCACGACGTGCCCGACGTCGGCGACGTGCCGCTGGTCGCCGACGTGTCCTCGACGATCCTGTCGCGCCCGATCGACGTGTCGCGCTACGCGCTGCTCTACGCGGGCGCGCAGAAGAACATCGGCCCGTCCGGACTGGTCGTCATGATCGTGCGCGACGACCTGCTCGAACGCTGCCCGAAGGACCTGCCGAAGATCCTGAACTACGCCGAGCACGCCGCGCAGGGCTCGATGCTCAACACGCCGAACACCTGGGGCTGGTACCTCGCCGGCCTGGTGTTCCAGTGGGTCAAGGCGCAGGGCGGCCTGGCCGCGATGGCCGAGCGCAACCGCGCCAAGGCCGAGCTGCTCTACGGCTACATCGACGGCTCGGGCTACTACCGCAACCCGGTCGACACGGCGGCACGCTCGTGGATGAACGTGCCGTTCACGCTGCCGCGCGAGGACCTTGATGCGAAGTTCCTGAAGGAATCGGAAGCCGCCGGCCTGCTGGCACTCAAGGGCCACCGCGCCGTCGGCGGCATGCGCGCGTCGATCTACAACGCGATGCCGCTCGAGGGCGTGCAGGCACTCGTCGACTTCATGCGCGACTTCGCTGCCCGCAACGGCTGACCGGGCGCCAAAGCCGGAAGCACCGAGCGCACCGAGCGGTACGGGCGAGAGGATCGAAACACGAAGGAAGAGAACGAATCGAGCCTGCCGGGAAGCGGGCGCTCGGCGGCCCTGGACTCCGCCGTGGCGCTCGCCGAGGCCACCGCATCCCCCGGCTTCTCCGTCGTCTCCTTCGTGTTCGAGGCCCGAGCTCTTCCTCCATGCACCGTGTTTCGATTCCTTGCTTGCAATGCATACCCCAGAGGCCCGATCCGACGTGTTCAAGATCCAGACGCTCAACCACATCTCGCGCCACGGCCTCGACCGGCTGCCGGCGAACCTCTACACCGTCGCCAACGAGGTGGCCGCGCCGGACGCGGTGCTGGTGCGCTCGGCGGACATGCACAAGTCGCCGGTGCCGGTGAGCGTGAAGGCGATCGCGCGCGCGGGCGCGGGCACCAACAACATCCCGGTCGCGGAGATGTCGGCCCGCGGCGTGCCGGTGTTCAACGCACCCGGCGCGAACGCGAACGCGGTCAAGGAGCTCGTCGTCGCTGGCATGCTGCTCGCTGCGCGCAACATCGCCGATGCGCTCGGCTTCGTGCGCGGACTCGATGCATCGGGCGACCTGCACCACAAGGTGGAGGCGGAGAAGAAGCGCTTCGTCGGCAGCGAGCTCGCCGGCAAGACCCTCGGCGTGGTCGGGCTCGGCGCGATCGGCGTCAAGGTCGCCAACGCGGCGTACGCGCTCGGCATGCGCGTGATCGGCTTCGACCCGCACATGACCGTCGACGGCGCGTGGCAACTGTCGGCCGAGGTCGCGAAGGCGGGTTCGCTGAACGAGTTGTTCGCCGCGTCCGACTACCTCAGCTTCCACGTGCCGCTGAACGACCGCACGCGCGGCGTGTTCGGCGCGCAGGCGCTGGAGGTGGTGCGCGCCGGCATCGTGCTGCTGAATTTCGCGCGCGAGGGCATCGTCGACGCCACCGCGCTGCGCGAGGGGCTCGCCGACGGCCGCATCGGCCGCTACGTGTCGGACTTCCCGGAGGCGGACCTGCTCGGCGACGCGCGCGTGATCGCGCTGCCGCACCTCGGCGCCTCGACCGGTGAGGCGGAGGAGAACTGCGCGATGATGGTCGTCGACCAGCTGCGCGACTTCCTCGAGCACGGCAACGTGCGCAACTCGGTCAATTTCCCCGAGACGCGCATGGCGCGCACGGGCAATGCGCGCATCTGCATCGCCAACAGCAACCGGCCGAACATGATCGGCCAGCTCTCGCACGTGCTCGGCGAGGCCGGGGTCAACATCGCGCAGATGCACAACGCCTCGCGCGGCGAGCTCGCCTACAGCCTGATCGACGTCGATTCGCCCGTGCCGGACGGCCTCGTCGCCGCGATCGCGGCGATCGACGGCATCCTTTCGGTGAGGGTCATCGGAGGCTGATGCGATGAGCGACGATGCCGCGATGCCGACGCCCGACCTCGCCGAGGTGCGCGCGCGCATCGACGGCATCGACCGCGCGATCCAGGAGCTGATCGCCGAGCGCGCGCGCTTCGCGCGCCAGGTGGGCAGGGCCAAGGGCAAGCTCGCTGCCGCGGTCGACTACTACCGCCCCGAGCGCGAGGCGCAGGTGCTGCGCATGGTCGTCGACCGCAACCAGGGCCCGCTCAGCGACGAGGTGCTGGTGCACCTGTTCCGCGAAATCATGTCGGCCTGCCTCGCGCAGCAGGAACCGCTCAAGGTCGGCTACCTCGGCCCCGAGGGCACGTTCAGCCAGCAGGCGGTGCACAAGCACTTCGGCCGCTCGGCCCACGGCCTGCCGATGGCGAGCATCGAGGAAGTGTTCCAGGAAGTCGAGGCCGGCAATGCCGACTTCGGCGTGGTGCCGGTCGAGAACTCGGGGCAGGGAACGATCCAGGTCACGCTCGACCTGTTCCTGACCTCGAACCTCAAGATCTGCGGCGAGGCGGAACTGCGCGTGCACCAGTTCCTGCTGTCGCGCTCGGGTCGCATCGAGGACATCGAGCGCATCTACGCCCATCCGCAATCGTTCGCGCAGACGGCGGGCTGGCTGCGCACGAACCTGCCGCAGGCCGAGAAGATCCCGGTGTCGAGCAACGCCGAGGGCGCACGCCGTGCGCGCAACGCGGACGACGCGGCAGCGATCGGCGGCGAATCCGCCGGCCATGTCTACGGCCTCAAGAAGGTCATCATGAAGCCGATCGAGGACCGCGCCGACAACACGACGCGCTTCCTCGTGCTCGGGCGGCAGATCTTCCCGAGCTCCGGACACGACCGTACGTCCGTGCTCGTCTTCATCAAGGACCAGCCGGGCGCGCTGTTCAACGTGCTGAGCCCGTTCGCGCGCCACGGCATCAGCATGAACCGGATCGAATCCCGGCCCTCGCACCAGGCGAAGTGGGAATACGGATTCTTCATCGACCTCGCCGGCCACGTCGAGGACGAGGCGATGAAGGCGGCGCTGGCCGAGCTCGAAGGCCACGCCGCGCAGGTCAAGGTGCTCGGCTCCTACCCGGTGGCGGTGCCGTGAGCGGGGCGCCGTTCGACGCGGCCGTACTCGCCAATGCCGCGACCGCGGCGCTGCGCGCGTACGACCCGGGCCACGACCTGCCGGCCTTGCGCCGCCGCTTCGGCCCGGCGATCGCCGAGCTCGGATCGAACGAGAACCCGCTGGGGCCCAGCCCGCGCGCGCTCGAGGCGATGCATGCCGCGCTCACCGGCGCCTGGCGCTACCCCGATCCGCGCGGGCTCGCGTTGAAGAGCGCGCTGTCGGCGCGACTCGGCGTCGCCATCGAACGCATCGCGCTCGGCAACGGCTCGCATGAGCTGTTGATGCTGCTCGCGCAGTGCTTCGCCGACGCCGCGCATTCGGTCGTGTTTCCCGAGTACGGCTTCGCGGTGTTTCCGATCGCGACCGCCGCGGCCGGCGCGCGGCCGATCCGCGTGCCGGCATTTCCGCGCGACCATGCCTCGGCACCGTACGGCCACGACCTCGACGCGCTCGCCGCTGCGGTGCGGGCCGACACGCGCATCGTCTACCTCGCCAACCCGAACAATCCAACCGGCACCTGGTTCGACGACGACGCGCTCGCGCGCTTCCTCGCACGCGTGCCGCGCGACGTGCTCGTGGTCGTCGACGAGGCCTACCACGAGTACGTCGACGCGCCGGGCCTGAGCGGGGCGATGCGCTTCGCCGACCGCCACCCGAACCTCGTCGTCACGCGCACGTTCTCGAAGGCGCATGCGCTCGCCGGCTTGCGCGTCGGCTACCTCGTGGCCGACGCCAGTACCGTCGCGGTGATCGAGCGGCTGCGCGAGTCGTTCAACGTCAACCACGTCGCACTGGCCGGCGCCGAAGCCGCGCTCGCCGACGGCGGGCATCTCGAGCGGGTGCGCGCATTCAACCGCAGCGAGCGCGAATGGCTGCGCGCGGCACTGGGTGCGCGCGGATACCGTGCGCTGCCGTCGCAGACGAACTTCCTGCTCGTCGACCTCGCGCGTGATGCGGCGGAGTTCGAGCGGCACCTGTTCGAGTGCGGGGTGATCGTGCGCCCGATGGGCGGCTATGGCCTGGGCCACACCGTGCGCATCGGCATCGGCAGCCGCGCCGAGAACCAGCGACTGCTCGACGCGCTGCCGTGAACGGCCTGGCCTGGATCAGCTCGCCGGTATCGGTTCCCCTGCAGGGCGACATCACCGTTCCCGGCGACAAGTCGATCTCGCATCGCGCGATCATGCTGGCGGCACTGGCCGACGGCACATCGCGCATCGACGGCTTCCTGGATGGCGAGGACACGCGTGCGACCGCATACATCTTCGCCGACCTCGGCGTGCGCATCGATTCAGCGTCGCCTTCGCAGCGCATCGTGCACGGCGTCGGCCTGCATGGCCTGCGCGAACCGGCCGGGTCACTCGACTGCGGCAATGCGGGCACCGGCATGCGCCTGCTGTGCGGCGTGCTCGCCGGGCAGGCGTTCGCGTCGACCCTGGTCGGCGACGAATCGCTGTCGCGGCGTCCGATGCGGCGCGTGATCGAACCGCTGACGGCGATGGGTGCGCGCATCGACGCGCGTGAAGGCGGCTTGCCGCCGCTGCGCATCGCGGCTGCGGAGGGCCTGCGCGGCGTCTCGTACGCGACGCCGGTCGCGAGCGCCCAGGTCAAGTCGGCGATCCTGCTCGCCGGCCTGTACGCCGACGGCGAAACGGAGGTGCGCGAGCCGCACCCCACGCGCGACTACACCGAGCGCATGCTCGCCGCATTCGGTTGGCCGATCGCGTTCGAACCGGGCAGGGCACGCCTCTCGGGCGGGCATCGCCTGCGCGCGACCGATGTCGTCGTGCCGGCCGATTTTTCGTCCGCCGCATTCTTCATGGTCGCTGCGAGCATCGTGCCGGGCTCGCGCCTGCTGCTGCGCGCGGTCGGCCTGAATCCACGTCGTACCGGCCTGCTGCATGCATTGCGCCTGATGGGCGCGGACATCCGCGAGCACGCGCCGCGCACGCAGGGCGGCGAACGCGTCGCCGACCTCGAGGTGCGTCACGCGCCCCTGCACGGCATCGACGTGCCGGCCGACCTGGTGCCCGACATGATCGACGAGTTCCCGGCCTTGTTCATCGCCGCGGCCGTCGCCGACGGTGCGACACGGGTGCGCGGCGCGGCGGAACTGCGGGTGAAGGAATCGGACCGCATCGCGGTCATGGCCGAGGGGCTGCGCGCCCTCGGCATCGCCGTCGACGAAGCGCCGGACGGCGCGACGATCCACGGCGGACTGCTGCAGGGCGGCGCGGTCGACAGCCGCGGCGACCACCGCGTCGCGATGGCTTTCGCCGTCGCCGGCCTCGTCGCGCGCGCGCCGGTGCGCATTGCCGACTGCGCCAACGTCGGGACCTCGTTCCCCGGCTTCGCCGCGACCGCCCGGGCGCTCGGTTTCCGTTTGGCCGAGGACACCTGACGGCGTCGCCTGCGCGGGCATGCGGGACGGGTCGGCAGGCCGGCGCCGACCGGGCTAGAATCCGCGGCCTTCCCCCCCATGCCGCCGCCCATGAACCGGACCGATCGCCACGTGCCCGTGCTGACCATCGACGGGCCGTCCGGCTCGGGCAAGGGCACGATCAGCCGCGCGGTCGCCGATGCACTCGGCTGGCACCTGCTGGACTCCGGCGCGATCTACCGCGCGGTCGGCTACGCGGCCGGCATGGCGGGCATCGACCTGTCCGACGCGGAAGCCGTAACCCGTTGTGCGGAAACGACGAAGATCCTGTTCCGCGACCCGAAGGACGGTGGCGAGACGCGCGTGATCGTGAACGGCCACGACGCGACCGACGAGCTGCGCACCGAGACCTGCGGCGCGGCCGCGTCCGCGATCGCGGCGATTCCGGCCGTGCGGGCGGCACTGTTCGAGAAGCAGCGGGCGTTCCGCAAGCCGCCGGGCCTGGTCGCCGACGGGCGCGACATGGGCACGGTCGTCTTCACCGACGCCGAGTACAAGATCTTCCTCACCGCGAGCGCCGAGGAGCGTGCACGCAGGCGCTATAAGCAGTTGAAGGAAAAGGGGTTGACTGTTACACTCTCGTCCCTTTTGCGCGAGATCGAAGCCCGCGACGAACGGGACGCGACCCGCAAGGTCGCGCCGCTGAAGCCGGCGGCAGGGGCAATGGTCATCGACAGCACGGCGATTCCGATCGATCAGGTCGTCGCGCGCGTGCTCGCGGTGGTCAGGCCCGGCTGAGGCTCGGCAAGGGAAACGCCCGCGAGGGTGGAACGCCGGCAAGGTGCCGGCAAGCGCGACGATGCGGCGCTCAACGCATCTCTGAAGGTGGGTTGTCGACCCGGTCCGGGGCGGCGGCCTGTTCCCGACTGGAACCAACATGACTGAAAGTTTCGCTGAACTGTTCGAGCAGAGCCAATCGCTCGCCAAGCTGCGCTCCGGCGCGATCGTCACCGGCACGGTGGTCGAGATCCGTTCCGACGTCGTCGTCGTGAACGCCGGCCTCAAGTCCGAGGGCATCATCCCGATCGAACAGTTCAAGAACGAGCGGGGCGAGCTCGAGATCAACGTCGGCGACGACGTCAAGGTCGCGCTCGACGCGATCGAGAACGGCTTCGGCGAGACGATGCTCTCGCGCGAGAAGGCCAAGCGTTCGCTGGTGTGGGACGAGCTCGAGGAAGCGCAGACCGCCAACGCCGCGGTCACCGGCCGCATCAGCGGCAAGGTCAAGGGCGGCTTCACCGTCGACATCAAGGACGTCCGCGCGTTCCTGCCGGGCTCGCTGGTCGACGTGCGCCCGGTGCGCGACCCGTCGTACCTCGAGGGCAAGGAACTCGAGTTCAAGATCATCAAGCTCGACCGCAAGCGCAACAACGTGGTCGTGTCGCGTCGCGCCGTCGTCGAGAGCGAGTTCAGCGCCGAGCGCGAGCAGCTGCTCGACAAGCTGACCGAGGGCGCGGTCGTCAAGGGCGTGGTCAAGAACCTCACCGACTACGGTGCGTTCGTCGACCTCGGCGGCATCGACGGCCTGCTGCACATCACCGACATGGCGTGGAAGCGCGTGCGCCACCCGAGCGAAGTCGTCAACGTCGGCGACGAGCTCGAAGTGCGCGTGCTCAAGTTCGACCGCGAGCGCAACCGCGTCTCGCTCGGCCTCAAGCAGCTCGGCGAGGACCCGTGGGTCGCGATCTCGCGCCGCTACCCGACCGGCACGCGCCTGTTCGGCAAGGTCTCCAACGTCACCGACTACGGCTGCTTCGTCGAGCTGGAGCCGGGCGTGGAAGGCCTCGTGCACGTGTCCGAGATGGACTGGACCAACAAGAACGTCAACCCGGCCAAGGTCGTGCAGGTCGGCGACGAGGTCGAGGTCATGGTCCTGGACGTCGACGAGGAGCGTCGCCGCATCTCGCTCGGCATGAAGCAGACCAAGGCCAACCCGTGGGAAGCGTTCGCCGCGATCCACAAGAAGAACGACAAGGTCAGCGGCACGATCAAGTCGATCACCGACTTCGGCATCTTCGTCGGCCTGGAAGGTGGCATCGACGGCCTCGTCCACCTGTCGGACATCTCGTGGCAGACGACCGGCGAAGACCTCGTGCGCAACTTCAAGAAGGGCGACGAGATCGAGGCGGTCGTGCTCGCGGTGGATCCGGAACGCGAGCGCATCTCGCTCGGCATCAAGCAGCTCGAGCAGGATCCGTTCGGCCAGTTCATGGCGGCGCATCCGCGCGGCAGCATCCTGACCGGCACGGTGCGTGAAGTCGACGCGCGTGGCGCGACGATCGACCTCGGCGACGGCGTCGAGGGCTACCTGCGCGCGAACGACATCGCCAAGGAACGCGTCGACGACGCGACCCAGCACCTCAAGGTCGGCGACACGGTCGAGGCGAAGTTCGTCGGCATGGACCGCAAGGGCCGCAGCCTGCAGCTCTCGATCCGCGCGAAGGACGAGGAAGAGCTGCAGAGCACGCTCGAGGAGTACCAGAGCGCTGCCGGCGGCACGACCAAGCTCGGCGCGCTGCTGAAGGAGCAGCTGAACCGCTGACGCGAACGGCACGGCGCGCGGGCTTCCCGCGCGCCGGCGCCACGGCGCGCACCGGCGACGGTGCGCGTTTTTTTGACCGGCCCATTTCCATCCAGAGTGCGATGACCAAGTCCGAGTTGATCGAGGCCCTAGCCTTGCGGCAGAAGCACCTTGCCGCGAACGACGTCGAGCTAGCCGTCAAGAGCGTCCTCGAACAGATGAGCCAGTCGCTCGCGAACGGCGAACGCATCGAGATCCGCGGCTTCGGCAGCTTCTCGCTGCACTATCGTCCGCCGCGCATGGGCCGCAACCCGAAGACGGGCGACTCGGTCGCGCTGCCGGGCAAGCACGTGCCGCACTTCAAGCCCGGTAAGGAACTGCGCGAACGCGTCAACGGCGGCGCCGCGACCGCGGCCACCGGCGACGACGCGGGCTGATTCCCGCCGCGCCGGCGAACAGCAGCGTCGCCGGAGCGGATATCATGCGCGGGTCCGCCGGATGCACGCCATGCGCATTGCCCTCATCGTCCTGACGATCGCCGTCCTCGTGGCCGGCGCCCTCTTCGGCGCCCTCAACAGCGCGCGCGCGCCGATCGACTTCTACTTCGCGAGCATCGAGGTCCCGCTCGGCGCGGCACTGCTGTGCGCGCTCGTGCTCGGCTGGCTGCTCGGCGGCCTGGTCGCCTGGCTCGGCCAGCAGCCGCGCCTGCGCCGGCAGGCGCGCGCGCTGCGCGACCTGCACGCGCGCTCGCGCGCACCGCGTGAGGGCGCATGAACAACGTCGTCGCGGTGCTGTTCCTGCTCCTGCCGGTGGCGGCCTTCTCGGGCTGGGTGCTCGGGCGGCGCCGCAGCGAGCGGCGTTCCGGCGCGCGCGTCAGCGAGCTGTCGACGAGTTATTTCCGCGGCCTCAACTACCTGCTGAACGAGCAGCAGGACAAGGCGATCGAGGTATTCCTCAAGCTCGCCGAGATCAACCGCGACACGGTCGAGACGCACCTCGCGCTCGGCAACCTGTTCCGTCGCCGCGGCGAGGTCGACCGCGCGATCCGCGTGCACCAGAACCTGATCGCGCGCCCCAGCCTGAGCCAGGAAGAGAAGACCGTCGCGCTGCTCGAGCTCGGCGAGGACTACATGCGCGCCGGCCTGCTCGACCGCGCCGAGACGCTGTTCACCGACCTCGTCGCGATGGACGCGCTGGTGCCTTCGGCGCTGCGCCACCTGATCGCGATCTACCAGCACGAGCGCGACTGGGACAAGGCGATCGAGCACGCGCAGCGGCTCGAGCGCGCCAGCGGCGAATCGCAGGCGGCGATCATCGCGCAGTTCCATTGCGAGCTCGCCGACCAGGCGCGCGCGCAGGGCGCGCGCGAGGACGCGCGCGCGCACGTCGCCGACGCGTTCGCGGTCGAGCCCGAGTGCGTGCGCGCGAGCATGATCCTCGGCCATCTCGAGTCGGCCGGGGGCAACCTCGACGAGGCGATCCGCGCCTTCGAGCGCGTCGCCGACCTCGACATCGACTACGTGCCGGAGATCCTCTCGCCGCTGCTGGACTGCTATGCGCGCGCGCAGCGCATGCAGCGCGCGGAGGAATTCCTGCTCGACATCACCGGGCGCTACCCCGGCGTATCGCCGGTGCTCGCGCTGGCGAAGCTGTATGCGACCACGCGCGGCGAGGCCGCCGCGGTCGAGTTCCTCGACCGCATGCTGCGCCAGCGCCCGTCGGTGCGGGCGCTGATGGCGCTGATCGACGTGAACCTGCACACCGCGAGCGGGGTGGCGCGCGAGAATTTCCTGACCCTGCGGGACCTGACGCGCCAGCTGGTCGAGGGAAAGGCGATGTACCGCTGCAACCGCTGCGGCTTCGGCGCCAAGGCGCACCACTGGCAATGCCCGAGCTGCAAGAGCTGGGGCTCGGTGCGCCCGATCCACGGCGTCGTCGGCGAATAGGCGCGGCGCATGGCGGATCCGTCCGGCCAGGCGCTGTCGATCGTCGTCGCGCTCGCCTTCCTCTGCTCGCTGGTCGTGACCCGGCTGGCGATCCGCTACGCGCACCGGCGCCGGCTCATCGATCATCCGGGCCGGCGCCGCTCGCATGCGGCGCCGACGCCACGTGGTGGCGGCATCGGCATCGTCGTCGCGGTCTCGGCCGCGCTGGCCGCGGCCTGGGTCGCTGGCGGTGCCGGCATCGCGCGCGACCTCGTCGCCGCGCTGCTCGCCGCCACGCTGCTGGTCGCCTTCGTCGGCTGGCTCGACGACCACCGCCCGGCCGGCATCCTGCCGCGCCTCGCCGCGCACGTGCTGGCCGCGGCGCTGCTCGCCGCCGCGCTCGCCCGCACCGGTGGCTTGCCACCGGGCTGGCCGCCGGCACTGGCGGCGGCCACGGTCATCGCCGGTACCGCATGGTCGATCAACCTGCACAACTTCATGGACGGCATCGACGGCCTGCTCGCGAGCCAGGCGCTGTTCGTGCTGCTCGTCTTCGCCGCGCTCGCGCACAGGGCCGGCGCCACGGCCGCGCCGGGTCTCGTCGCGGCCGCGGCGGTGGCCGGCTTCCTGCCGTCGAACGCGCCGCGCGCCGCGATCTTCCTGGGCGACGTCGGTTCCGGGACGCTCGGCTTCCTCGTCGCCGCGGTCGCCTGGCTCGGTATCGCCGAAGGCGCGTTCGGCATCGCCGGCGCGCTCGTCGCCTGCTCGGCGTTCGCCGCGGATGCGACCTGCACGCTGCTGTCGCGCATGCTCCGCGGCCGCCGTTGGTATAGTGCGCACCGCGAACACCTGTACCAGTGGCTGGTGCGCAGCGGCTATTCCCATGCCGGCGTGGTCGCGCGCTACATGGCATGGAACCTGTTCGTGGCCCTGCCTGTCATTGCCTGGATGAACCGCATGCCGCGATCGCCGATGCTTGCCGGAACGATCACCGCTGCCGTCTACGCGATCGCGGTCGCCGCGTGGTGGGCGGGCAAGCGCTGGTGCATCGCGCGCGCGCGCCGGGGGAGCGTCCATGCTGCCGCGTAAGGCCGTCGCCGCGATCCATCCGCGCCTCGCGGTCGTCGCGCACGACATGCTGATGGTGTGGCTGGCATGGACGACCGTCAGCGTGATGCGCTGGTCGCTGGTGCCGAACCCGCCGCCGGTATCGCTGTTCGGCGCCGAAGTCTGGCTCGTGCTCGCGGCGCAGGGCCTGGTGTTCTGGTGGACCGGGCTCTACAAGGGCCTGTGGCGTTTCGCGAGCCTGCCGGACCTGTGGAACATCGCCAAGGCCGCCGTGCTCGGCGCACTCGCGATCGCGATGGGCCTCGCGGTGTACAACCGCCTGGAGACCGTGCCGCGCACCGTGCTGGTCGCGTATCCGCTAGTGCTGGCGGTGCTGCTCGGTGCGCCGCGGCTGCTCTACCGCTACTGGAAGGACAGCCGCCTCGACTTCGTCGCGCGCGCGCCGAGCGAGCGCGTGCTCGTGCTCGGCGCCGGCAAGGCCGGCGAGGCGCTCGTGCGCGACCTGCGGCGCGAGAACCGCTACGTCGCGGTCGGCTTCCTCGACGACAACCCGCAGCTGCGCGGCTCGCGCGTCCACGGCGTGCCGGTGCTGGGCACGCTCGACCAGCTGCCCGAACTCGCGCGCGAGACCGCGGCGCAGATGCTGGTGATCGCCATGCCGGCCGCGAGCAAGGTGCAGATGCGCCGCGCGGTCGACCTGTGCGAGTCGACCGGGGTGCCGTTCCGCACCGTGCCGCGCCTCGAGGACGTGGTCGCCGGCCGCTCGACGTTCAACGAACTGAAGGAGGTCGCGATCGAGGACCTGCTCGGCCGCGAACCGGTGCAGCTCGACTGGACCGCGATCCGCACCCGACTGGCCGGGCGGCGCGTGCTGGTCACCGGCGGCGGCGGCTCGATCGGCTCGGAGCTGTGCCGCCAGGTCGCCCGCCTCGGGGTCGAGTCGCTGTGCGTGCTCGACCAGTCCGAATACAACCTCTACGTGATCGAACAGGAGCTGCGGCGCGACCACGCCGACCTGCTGCTCGACGCGCGCCTCGGCGACTGCGTCGATCCCGCGACCTGCGAGCGCGTGTGCGCCGACGTGCGCCCCGAGGTCGTGTTCCACGCCGCCGCGTACAAGCACGTGCCGCTGCTGCAGGGACAGGTGCGCGAGGCGTTCCGCAACAACGTGCTCGGCACGCGCGCGGTCGCCGAGGCCGCCGATCGCCACGGCGCCGACAGCTTCGTGCTGATCTCGACCGACAAGGCGGTCAATCCGACCAGCGTCATGGGCGCGTGCAAGCGCGTCGCGGAACTGTTCTGCCAGAACTTCGCGCAGCACTCGAAGACGCGCTTCATCACCGTGCGGTTCGGCAACGTGCTCGACTCGGCCGGCTCGGTCGTGCCGCGCTTCCGCGAGCAGATCCGCGCCGGTGGGCCGGTCACGGTCACGCACCCGGAGATCACGCGCTATTTCATGACGATTCCGGAGGCCTGCCAGCTGATCCTGCAGGCGTCGGTGCTGGGGCAGGGCGGCGAGATCTTCGCGCTCGACATGGGCGAGCCGATCCGCATCCGCGACCTCGCCGAGCAGATGATCCGCCTCGCCGGCAAGCACGCCGGCAGCGACATCCCGATCGTCTATACCGGGCTGCGACCCGGCGAAAAACTGTTCGAGGAACTGTTCCATCCACAGGAGCGCTACACCGACACCGCGCATGCGAAGATCTTCCTCGCCCAGCCACGCGGCATGGCCTGGCCGTTGCTGCTCGCGCAGCTCGCCAAGGGCGAGGACGCGGTCCGCTCGTTCGACGAACCGGCGCTGCGTCGCGTGCTCGAGCAACTGCTGCCGGAATTCGCGCCGGTCGAGGCGGCGGCCGACAACGTCGTCGCGATCGGCTCGCGCTGAGGGCAGCCGGCGAAGCCACCACGCCCGCACCACACACAGGAAGGACACCGGATGAGCCAGCGTTTGCGCAAGGTCGTGTTTCCCGTCGCCGGACTCGGCACGCGGTTCCTGCCCGCCACCAAGGTGGTCGCGAAGGAGATGTTGCCGGTCCTCGACCGCCCGCTGATCCAGTACGCGGTCGACGAGGCCGTCGATGCCGGCGCGGACACACTCGTGTTCGTCACGAACCGCTACAAGCACGCGATCGCCGACTATTTCGACAAGGCCTACGAACTCGAGAACAAGCTCGAGCAGTCCGGAAAGAACGAGCTGCTCGCGCTGGTGCAGGGCACGCTGCCGAGGCACGTGCGTTGCGTATTCGTGACCCAGCCCGAGGCGCTGGGCCTCGGCCACGCGGTGCTGTGCGCGAAGCCGGTCGTCGGCGACGAGCCGTTCGGCGTCGTCCTCGCCGACGACCTGATCTGGAACGGCGAGGGTCCCGGCGCGTTGCGGCAGATGGCGTCGCTGCTCGGCGACGACGTCGCCGGCGCGGTCGCGGTGGAGGAAGTGCCGCGCGACCAGACCCACAAGTACGGCATCGTCGACACCGGCGGCGACGCCGGCCGCGCTGCGCGCATGCGGCACGTGGTCGAGAAGCCGAAACCGGACGTGGCGCCGTCGAACCTCGCGATCGTCGGCCGCTACGTGCTGCCGCCACGGATCTTCCCACTGCTGGAGACGACCCGACCCGGCGCCGGCGGCGAGATCCAGCTGACCGACGCGATCGAGGCCCTGCTCGGCGAACGCAGCGTCGTCGCCTACCGTTTCGAGGGCACGCGCTTCGACTGCGGCAACAAGCTCGGCCTGGTGCAGGCGACCGTGCACATGGCGCTGCACGACGCGCAGATCGGCACGCCGACGCGCGCGTTCCTCGACGCGCTCTAGCGCGTCGCGACGCCGGCCCCGCTCAGACGTCGAAACCGTCGGCGAAGATCCGGTCGCCCAGCGCGAGGCAGGCCGAGAATTCCGAGGTCGCGAGGTCCGTGGCGCGGCTCGCCGTCGCCGTCGCGAAGCCCGAGTCGAGGATCGACGGCACCACTACCTCGAACTCGGCATTGCCGTCTTCGTCGGTGATGACGCCGGCGACGCCGAGGTGCGACGACGCGCCGCCGTGCCGGCTCGGGTCGCAGGTGCCGACGCGGTAGACGTCGATGCGGAACGCGTCGCCGGCGCTGGAGTGCAGGCGGCCACGGATGCGCGTTTCGGTCGATGTGTAGGTGACCGGCCCGAGCACCGGGAAATTCTGCAGCGAGTTCGGACCGTCGTCGGCATCGAGTGGGTCGTTCGGCGTGACGCCGGTCGCGAAGTTCGGCGCGAGATCGATCGGCAGGCCGCCATTGCCGTAGATCGTGTTGCGCACGATGAAGACGCCCTGCGACTGCCCGCCGCCGGTCTGCGAGGCCACGAAGATGCCGGCGCCCTCGTTGCCCACGATCGCGTTGCCGCCGCCGTCGACCGCGCTGCCGAGGGTCAGCAGCGAGCCGAAGTCGACGCGGATGCCGTCGCCGCCGTTCGGGATCGTGCCGATCGGGAACGCGGCGAGGCCGATCAGGTTGCCCTCGATGCGGTGCCCCGTGCCCGAGATGACCCGGATGCCGTGCGACCGGTTGCCGGCGACGACGTTGGCCGGCGCGAGGCTGCCGCTCGGGATGCCGCCGACGGTGACATCGTGGTTGGGGCCGCCCGTCGACCCGACCGAGATGCCGGTGAAGTTGCCGAGCGCGGCGCCGCCGTTCGCGACCGTGCCGACCAGGTTGCCCTGGATCACGACGTCGTCCCCGGAGGCGTAGATACCGGTGCTGCTGAGGCCCGAGATCAGGTTTCGGTCGGCGCGCGCGGGCCCGCCGACGCGGCAGCGGTCGCCGGCGACGGTGATGCCGGAGCGCGTTCCCGAAGCGCCGGGGTAACCGCTCGTGCCTTCCGGATCGGTGCCGATGAAGTTGCCGGTGATCACGCAGTCGATGCCGCCGGCCGTCACGTTGATCTGCGGGCCGTTGAAGCGGTTGACGACCAGGCCGCGGATCGTGCTGCCGCCGCTGCCGACGAGCAGGTGCAGGCTGGTCGTGAGGGTCGCCGCGGGACGCAGCTCGATCAGCAGCCGTGCGTTCGTGCCGACGCCCGCGGTGTTCACGCCGGCACCCGGTTGCGTATAGCCGTCGATGAGGACCGGGTCGTTGATGCCGGGCAGGATGGTGGACAGCGCGATCGTGCGCACGCCGCTGCCCGGGATCGCGAAGTGGATCTCGTCGAAGCCGTCATTCGCATTGGCGGCCGTGATCGCCTCGCGCAGCGAGCCGCTGCCCGAGTCGTTCGTGTTCGTGACGGTGTAGACCGCGGCACCGGCTGCGGGCGGCAGGAGCAGCGCGAGGGCGGCGGTGCAATGCAGTGCGAGGCGGGCGACAGGCATCCGTTTCCCCTTCGACGATCGTGGCTCGGCACGGGTCGGCGAAACGATACCAGCCGCATCCGCCGGCGCAACCGCCGCCGCTTGCGCCTCGCCGGCCGCGGCCGTACAAAGCGGGGCTGCGCGGCGACCCGGCGATCCGCATGGACCTCAGTTACATCCTCAACCACCTCGGCGAAGATCGCGAGCGCTACTTCGGCGCCGTCGCGCCTCCGATCGTGCAGTCGTCGATCTTCGCGTTCCCGACGGTCGCGGCGATGCGCGAGGGGTTCCGCGACGAATTCGCCAACCACGTCTACACGCGCGGCAACAACCCGACCGTGCAGATCCTGCGCCGCAAGGTCGCCGCGCTCGAAGGCGCCGAAGACTGCCTGATGTTCGGCAGCGGCGCGGCGGCGATCGCCGCGGGCGTGCTCGCGGGCCTGGCCGGGGGCGACCATGTCGTCTGCGTCGCGCGTCCCTACAGCTGGACGCGCGCGCTGCTGCGCGACCTGCTCGGGCGCTTCGGCGTCGCGACCACCTTCGTCGACGGCACGGATGGCGCGAACTTCGAGGCCGCGCTGCAGGAGCGCACGCGCCTGGTCGTGCTGGAGAGCCCGAACTCGATGACGTTCGAGCAGCAGGACCTCGCCGCCGTCGCGCGTCTCGCCCGCGCGCGCGGCATCCGCACCCTCTGCGACAACAGCCACGCGACGCCGCTGAACCAGTCGCCACTCGCGCTCGGCATCGACCTCGTCGCGCATTCGGCGACCAAGTACCTCAACGGCCACAGCGACGTCGTCGCCGGGGCGCTCTGCGGCAGCGAGGCGCTGCTGCGCGAGGTGTTCCGCGGCCCGTACATGACGCTCGGCGCGATCCTCTCGCCACACGACGCGTGGCTGATGCTGCGCGGCCTGCGCACGCTGCCGCTGCGCATGGAGCGCGTCGCGGCGACGACGGCGGTCGTGCGCGCGTTCCTCGAGTCGCATCCGCGCGTGAGGCGCGTGCATTCGCCGCAGGCGGTGGCGAATCCGCAGCTGGATCTCACCGAGCGGCAGCTGCGCGGCTCGAGCGGCCTGCTGACGGTCGAGCTCGACACCGACGAGGTCGCGCGCGTCGAACGCTTCTGCGACACCCTCGGACGCTTCCTGATGACGGTGTCGTGGGGCGGCTACGAGTCGCTCGCGTTCCCGGTCTGCGCCGTGTTCCCGCGCGAAGCGCCGGTGCGCCCCCCGGCGGGCGGCGCGTCGCTGAACATGGTGCGGCTCTCGATCGGCCTCGAGGACCCGCAGGTGCTGGTCGACGACCTGTCTGCCGCGCTCGACGCGATGCAGGCCTAGCCCGGCGACTGCGCCAGCAGGCGCCACGCGACGGCGAACATGCCGATCGCGAAGGCGAACGTGATCGCCGCGACGAGTCGCAGCATGCGCACGACCGGCACGACCGCGTCGCCGCGGCGCACCGGCGTGTCGACCAGCACGCGGCTGCGTTCGAGCGGCCAGCGCCGCTCGAACGCCGCGCGACGCGCCTTGAACACCGCGTACGCCGCGAGCACGGCGAGACAGGCGCCGCTGCCCGCGGCGACCAGGCCGATCCACTGCCGCATCTGCACCACGAACTGCTCCGGCGTCGATGCGACCGCGCGCGCGAACATCCACTCGCGCACCAGCGCGAGCACGGCGATCGCGCCGATCGCGGCGACGACGAGCACGACGGCGGTAGTGCGGCGCAGCCCGCGATCGGCCGGATGGATGGTCGGCTCCATGTCGCTCCCCGGTCCTGGCGCGCGGAACTATACCCAGCGCCGTCGCGCCGCGGCGTGCCGTCCGTCGTCGAATCGGCGCGCCGGTCGAGACTGCTATGCTTGCCGCATGAAACGAATCGTTCCCGTCCTGGTCGCGGCACTGCTGTGCGGCTGCCATGCATCCGGGCTGCGCGGCACGCGCGCGGCCAGCGCCGATGCGCCCGCGATCGCCGCCGGCGAGTACGACAACCACGAGCAGGCCTGGGCCGCGGCGCAGTCCGCCGGCGGCGGGGTCGTGCCGCATGTCCGCCTGTCGCTGCGCGCGCAACGCGACGACTGGATGCTTTGGGACGTGCGCGCGGACGGCGCCGTGCCGCTGCGGGCGCAGTGGGCGATGCGGCGCGTGGCCGGCGAGGGTGGGGCACGGCTCGTGCCGCATCGTGCGCTCGTCGCCACGCCGGGTACCGACCAGGCGTTCGATCCCTCGCAGTGGGCCGCGCTGGATGCCTGCGCGCTGCGGCGGGTGCACGACACCGCGGCGGCGACCTACGCGGCCGATGCGGCCTCCTGCGCCGTGCTGGCGCCCGGCATCGGCGCGAGCGCGGCGTTGCTGCCGCTGTCACTGCTGCTCGACGGTGAGTTCGTGCGCGCACGCTTCTACGTCGACCAGGCACGCGGCGACGGCGCGCGCGAGGACCTGCGTCGCGTGCGCGACTATGCCGGCTGGGTCGCGATCAACGGCGCCGGTCCCGCCGCGGCGGCCGACAGCACCGACTGGCACATGGATCGCTCGATGCGCATCGGCAACGAGGGCGGGCGCTCGCCGGTGCGTTTCCGCGACGGCACGCCGTCCGGCTATTCGCTGCAGCTGGAACGACTGACCTATCGCGACGGCAACGTGCCGGTGCTCAAACTGTCGGTCGTCGCCGATGCCGACGGGCGCACGGTCGCCTATGCGTGGTCGGAGCCGCGGGCCGCGCGCATCGGGCTCAACCTCGGCTGGATCCAGGTCGGCCTCGACGCCGCACCCGACGGCGCGCCGCGATGAGCGAAGCACGGGGTCGTGGGGCGACTTCGAGACGTCCCGATCGTCGCCGGCACCGTCACGCGTCGAGCCGTTTCCCGAAGCGCGCGAGCCGGCCCGCAAGGTATGGGCCGACGTCGGGCCGTACGGCGTGAAGAAGGCCAGCGCGCCGGTGACGCGCTGCACGCACCCGGGCAGCTCATCGGCCACCTGGTCGTCAGCGTGATCCTATTTCCCGGAGAAGCAGATCGCGCCGTTCCGCGCGCCATTCCTGCTCATTGGTTTCCCGACCGACGCGGGCGTGGTCCCCACGGCGATCGCACGGCCGGTCCCGAACGGCACGCGGCTGGCCGGATCGTCACGCCCTCGCGGCGCGGTCGAGCCAGACGCCGAGTCCCTGCGCATTGAGCTCGATGTCCACGCCGAGGATGTTGCGGAAGCGCGCGCGGTCGATCCTGCAGCCATGGCGCTGCGCCCGCTCGAAATAGAGCCCATCGAGGTCGGCCTTGATCGCCTCGTGGCGGTCGGGCCGGCCCGCGTGCGCGCGTGCGATCGCGACCATCGCCTCGATCTGCTCGTGCAGGTCGGACGCGAGCCGCGGCACGTCGTCGACGCGCGCGTAGTGGGTCAGGTACATCGCCTGCGGCGCGTGGTCGAGCAGGCGCTCGATCGACGCGTGCAGCGCATCGGGTTCGAACTGCACCGGCGACGTCGTCGGGATGATGAACGCGCCGGCGGTCGTGTCGAACTCGCGGTAGGACAGGCCGAAGGTATCGCCGGTGAAGAACGCGCGGCTGCGTTCGTCCCAGATCGCGTTGTGGTGGCGCGCGTGTCCGGGCGTGTCGACGCAGACCAGGGCGCGCCCGGCGAGGTCGACCACGAAGCCGTCCGGCGCCTCGACCACGCGGGCGGCGGGCACCGCGCGGATGTCGCCATAGCTGCGCCGCATCTCGTCCTCGCCGTAGACGGCGGTGGCGCCGGCGAGGAGCCGGGAGGGGTCGATCATGTGCGGCGCGCCGCGCGGATGGACGACCAGGCGCGCGTTCGGCAATGCGGCGATCAGCTCGCCGGCGCCGCCGGCGTGGTCGAGGTGGACATGGGTCAGCACCAGCCAGTCGACCGCGGCCGGCGCGAGGCCGGCCACATCGAGCGCGCCCAGCAGGCGCGGCACGGACGGGTTCGTCCCGCAGTCGACGAACGCGCCGCGGCCGCTTTCGACGACGAGGTAGGCGGCATCGAACGACGGGCGCTGGAAGCCCGTGTCGATGACGTGGATGCCGTGCGCCGCCGTCATCGGCTCAGAGCGCCTCGAACAGGCCGGCCGCACCCATGCCGGTGCCGATGCACATCGTCACCAGGCCGTACTGGCCGCCGCGCCGGCGCAGGCCATGCAGCAGCGTCGCCGCGCGGATCGCGCCGGTCGCGCCGAGCGGGTGGCCGAGCGCGATCGCGCCGCCGAGCGGGTTGACCTTCGCCGGGTCGAGGCCGACGTCGCGGATCACCGCGAGCGCCTGCGCCGCGAACGCCTCGTTGAGTTCGATCCAGTCGAGCTGGTCCTTGCTGATGCCGGCCTGGGCGAGCACCTTGGGGATCGCCGCGATCGGGCCGATGCCCATGACTTCGGGCTCGACGCCCGCGACCGAGAAGCCGACGAAGCGCGCGATCGGCGTCAGGTTGTATTCCTTCAGCGCCTTGCCGCTGGCGAGCAGCAGGGCGCCGGCGCCGTCGGACATCTGCGAGGCGTTGCCGGCGGTCACGCTGCCGCCGAGGCGGAACACCGGCTTCAGTCGCGCCAGTCCCTCGGCGCTGGTGTCCTTGCGCGGGCCTTCGTCGGTCGCCACCACGCGCGCGTCGGTGCGCACCGCGCGCGCGGCGAGGTCTGGGTAACGGTCGTCGAGCGTGAACGGCACGATCTCGTCGGCGAATTCGCCGGCCGCGGCCGCCGCGAGCGCCTTCTGGTGCGAAGCGAGCGCGAACGCATCCTGATCCTCGCGGCTGACCTTCCAGCGCTCGGCGACCTTCTCGGCGGTGATGCCCATGCCGTAGGCGATCGCGACATTCTCGTCGGCGAACGCAGCCGGGTTCATCGCGATCTTGTGCCCCATCATCGGCACCATGCTCATGCTCTCGGTGCCGCCGGCGAGCATGAGGTCGGCTTCGCCGAGGCGGATGCGGTCGGCCGCCATCGCGATCGCCTGCAGGCCGGACGAGCAGAAGCGGTTGATGGTGACGCCCGGCACGCTGTCCGGCAGGCCGGCGAGCAGCACGCCGATGCGCGCGACGTTCATGCCCTGCTCGGCTTCCGGCATCGCGCAGCCGATCACGGCGTCACCGATCGCGGCCGGGTCGATGCCGGGCGCCTTCGCGATCGCAGCGCGGATCACGTGCGCGAGCAGGTCGTCGGGGCGGGTATTGCGGAAGACGCCGCGCGGCGCCTTGCCGACCGGGGTGCGGACGGCGGAGACGATGTAGGCGTCCTGGATTTGGCGAGTCATGGCGAGTCCTGGAGGATAGGGTGGGTGGCTTGGGACTGGAGAGCGGAAGGGCGAGGACGTGCCGTGCAGCCGTCAGCCCCGGCACCCAGCCCTGCCTCGATCAATTGCGCAACGGCTTGCCGGTCGCGAGCGTGTGCGCGATGCGCTCCTGCGTCTTGGGCATCTGCGCCAGCTCGAAGAAGTGGCGTCGCTCCAGTTCGAGCAGCCACGCCTCGTCGACCTGCGATGCGCGTTCGACCGGGCCGCCGCAGAGCACGTCACCGATGCGCGTGGCGATCACGTCGTCGTGCTCGGAAATGAAGCGACCCTCGAGCAGGTTCACCAGCGCCATCTTCAGCGTGGCGAGACCGACGTCGCCGGCCACGCCGACCGCATTCGCCGGCAGCGGCGGGCGGTAGCCCGATTCGGCCATCGCGAGCGCGACCTTCTTCGCGACGTGCAGCAGCTCGAACGGATTGAACACGACCACGTCGTCCGGGCGCAGCAGGCCGAGCTGCTTGGCCTCCAGCGCGCTGCCGGAGGTCTTCGCCTGCGCGACGACCTCGAACATGCGCTTGATCTCGGGGAACACGTCGCCGTCGGTGGCGCGCTGCGAGGCGCGCACGGCGATCTCCTTCAGGCCGCCACCGGCCGGCAGCAGGCCGACGCCGGCTTCGACCAGGCCGATGTAGCTTTCGAGCGCCGCGACCGTGCGCGCGCAATGCATCTGGAACTCGCAGCCACCGCCGAGCGCGAGGCCGCGCACCGCAGCGACGACCGGCACCAGCGCGTACTTGATGCGCTGGCTGGTCTGCTGGAAGCTCGCGATCATCGACTCGAGCCGGTTCATCTGGCCGGACTGGACGAAGCCGACCATGCCCTTGAGGTCGGCGCCGGCCGAGAACGCCTTGTCGCTTTCCTGCCAGATCACGACCGCCTTCAGGTTCCGCTCGGCGTAGTCGATCGCCTGCTGCACGCCCTCGAGCACCGCGTCGTTGACGGTGTTCATCTTGGTCTTGAAGGAGAGGATGCCGACGCCGTCGTCGCCGAGCGACCACAGGCGCACGCCATCGTTCTCCCACAGCGTGGCGCCGGTCGCCGGCTTCTCGCCGACGAGCGCGTCCGGGAACTGCTGGCGCGCGTATACCGGGTGCGACGAACGCGGCTCGTAGCGGCCCGTGCGCGGCGAATACGAACCCTCGGCATGGTGCACGCCGTCGATCCTGCCGACCCAGTCGGGCAGGGGCGCATCGCTCATCGCCTTGCCGGCCGCGATGTCCTCGGCGATCCACCGGGCGACCTCGGACCAGCCGGCGGTCTGCCAGGTTTCGAACGGGCCGAGCTTCCATCCGTAGCCCCAGCGGATCGCGAAATCGACGTCGCGCGCCGTTTCGGCGATGCCGGCGAGGTGGTAGGCCGAATAGTGGAACAGGTCGCGGAACACCGCCCACAGGAACTGCGCCTGCGGATCGGAGGACGCGCGCAGGCGGCCGAACTTCTCGACCGGGTCCCTCAGGGCGAGGATCGCCGCGACCTCGTCGGACGGCTTGGCGCCGCCCGGCGCGTAGTCCTGGCGCGCGAGGTCGAGCACGAGGATGTCCTTGCCTCGCTTGGTGTAGATGCCGGCGCCGGTCTTCTGGCCGAGCGCGCCCTTGGCGACGAGGGCCGACAGCCATTCCGGCGACGCGAAATACGCATGCCACGGATCGTCCGGCAGCGTTTCCGCCATGGTGCGGATCACGTGCGCCATGGTGTCGAGGCCGACGACGTCGGCGGTGCGGTAGGTCGCGCTCTTCGGCCGGCCGATGGCGGGACCGGTCAGCGCGTCGACGAGGTCGAAGCCGAGGCCGGACTTCGCCGTGTGGTGCATCGTCGCGAGGATCGAGAACACGCCGATCCGGTTGCCGATGAAGTTCGGCGTGTCCTTGGCGTGCACGACGCCCTTGCCGAGCGTGGTCGTGAGGAACGCCTCGAGCCCGGCGAGCACGCCCGCATCGGTCTGGCCATCGGGGACCAGCTCGACCAGGTGCATGTAACGCGGCGGATTGAAGAAATGGATGCCGCTGAATCGCGGCCGCAGTTTCGCCGGCAGCGCCTCGGCCAGCGCACGGATCGACAGGCCGGATGTGTTGCTCGCGACGACCGCGGAGTCGGACAGGTACGGCGCGACCTTGCGGTAGAGGTCGAGCTTCCAGTCGAGTCGTTCGGCGATCGCCTCGATGACCAGGTCGCACTCGCGCAGCCGCTCGAGGTGCTCGTCGTAGTTCGCCGGCACGATGCCGGCCACCTTCGCCTTGTCCGCGAGCGGGGCAGGCGACAGCTTGGCGAGGTTGGCGATCGCCTTCAGCGCGACGCCGTTCTTGTCGCCTTCTTTCGCGGGCAGGTCGAACAGCAGCGTCTCGATGTCGGCATTGGCGAGGTGCGCGGCGATCTGCGCGCCCATGACGCCGGCGCCGAGCACGGCCGCCTTTCGGATGCGGAGGGGCGGATGACTCATGGGGAACTCCGAAATCAAGGGAAAGGGTCGGTGTTGCGGGATCGGTTGCAGCGTGTCGGAAGCACGGCCGGGCTGGCCGCAGGGTCAAGGGGTCTCAGGCGCGCAGGCCTGCCGCGGCGAAACGCACCAGGTGCAGGGCCGCCTGCTCGCGGTGTGACTGCTCGCTGACGTCGTTCTTGCGCTTGATCACGCCGAAGTCGGCCATCGCATAGGTGAGGGCGCCAGCGACGATATCGAGGCGCCAGTACAGCTCGTCCTTGTCGAGGTGCGGGAGCAGGCGCGCGAACGCCGCGGCGAAGTCGCGCAGCACGTGGCCGTAGTTGTCGGACAGGAACCTGCGCAGCCGCTCGTCGTGCTCGGCATACGCGCGCGCCAGCACGCGCACGAACGCGGCTCCGCCGGCGCTGTCCATCGACTGCTCGAGCGCGGGGCGGATGAAGGCCTCGAGCACGTCCTCGAGCGTATGGGCCGGATCGGCCTGTACCCTGGCCAGCGCGTCGAGACGCTCGCGGTTCAATTCGTCGAGGCGGCGCCGGAACACCTCCTCGATCAGGCTCTCCTTCGAGCCGAAGTGGTAGTTCACTGCCGCGAGGTTGACCTTGGCGGCGGCGGTGACCCGGCGCAGCGAAGCGCCGGCGAAGCCATGGCGGGCGAACAGCGCCTCGGCCACGCCGAGGATGCGTTCCCGGGTCGAAAAGCTCGGAGAAGTGGGGCGCACGATGCAGGTGCCGATGTATCAAACGATCGTTTGAATGGTAGGCGAGGGCGCCGGGACGGTCAAACCGGGTTTCCGCGGCAGTGTCCAATTCCCGCGCAATTGGCTAGAATCCCCCGCGATAATGTGAGCTAAGCCCGCGGATTGGCGCGTGTTTGGCACTGACGGCGCCCCGCGCCACCCCTGACAACACACCCCACGGAGATACCGGCACATGGCGCTGGAGCGCACCCTTTCCATCATCAAGCCCGACGCGGTCGCGAAGAACGTCATCGGCGAGATCTACACCCGTTTCGAGAAGGCGGGCCTCAAGGTCGTCGCGGCGAAGATGAAGCATCTTTCGCGCAAGGAAGCCGAGGGCTTCTATGCGGTGCATCGCGAGCGTCCGTTCTTCAACGCGCTGGTCGAGTTCATGATCTCCGGCCCGGTCATGATCCAGGTGCTCGAGGGCGACAACGCGGTGCTGAAGAACCGCGAGCTGATGGGCGCGACCAACCCCAAGGACGCCGCCCCGGGCACGATCCGCGCCGACTTCGCCGCCTCGATCGACGCCAATGCGGTGCACGGTTCGGACGCGATCGAGACGGCGAAAGCCGAAATCGCGTACTTCTTCGCAGACACCGAAATCTGCCCGCGGTGAGCATGCACCCGTGACGACGGCGAAGGCCAACCTGTTCGACTACGACCGCAAGGGGCTGCGCGACCTGTTCGCGCAGCTCGGCGAGAAGCCGTACCGCGCCGACCAGGTCATGAAGTGGGTCTACCATCGCCACGTCACCGACTTCGCGCAGATGACCGACGTCGGCAAGGCGCTGCGCGACAAGCTCTCCGATGCGATCGAGATCGTCCCGCCGAACACGCTGTTCGAGAAGCAGGCGAGCGACGGCACGCACAAGTGGCTGCTCGGCATGGACGGTGGCAATGCCATCGAGGCCGTGTTCATCCCGGAAACCTCGCGCGGCACGCTGTGCGTGTCCTCGCAGGTCGGCTGCGGCCTGAACTGCCAGTTCTGCTCGACCGCGACGCAGGGCTTCAACCGCAACCTGTCCGCGGCCGAGATCACCGGCCAGGTCTGGGTCGCGGCGAAACACCTCGGCAACGTGCCGCACCACCAGCGCAAGCTCACCAACGTGGTGATGATGGGCATGGGCGAGCCGCTGCTGAACTTCGACAACGTCGTGACCGCGATGAGCGTGATGCGCGACGATTTCGGCTTCGGCCTCGCCAACAAGCGCGTGACGCTGTCGACCGCCGGTCTCGTGCCGATGATCGACCGCCTGTCGGAGTCGAGCGACGTATCGCTGGCGGTATCGCTGCACGCGCCGAACGACGAACTGCGCACCGAGCTGGTGCCGCTGAACAAGAAGTATCCGATCGACGACCTGCTCGCCGCGTGCGCACGCTACGCCGCGCGCCGCCCGCGCACCACGATCACGTTCGAATACACGATGCTGAAGGGCGTCAACGACAAGCCCGAGCACGCCCGCCAGCTGGTCAAGCTGATGCGGCGCCTGCCAGCGAAGGTCAACCTGATCCCGTTCAACCCGTTCCACGGCACGCGCTTCGAGCGCTCCGAGGAGACGGTCATCCGCGCGTTCCAGAAGATCCTGCTCGACGCCGGCGTGCTGACGATGGTGCGGCGCACGCGCGGCGACGACATCGATGCGGCCTGCGGCCAGCTGAAGGGGCAGGTGATGGACCGCACGCGCCGCCAGGCGGAGTTCCGCCGCAAGCTCGAGGGAGGCGTCGCCGATGCTGCGTGACCTGCGTTCCGCCTTCGCGCTCGCGTTCGTGCTGGTCGCGCTCGCCGGTTGCCAGGGCGGACCGACGTCGAACGTGAAGCGCGAAAGCGCCTCGAGCCAGCGCGACGACGCCGCGCGCGTGCACACCGAGCTCGGCCAGAAGTACATGCAGCAGGGCAAGCTCGAGCTCGCGCTCGAGAAGCTCAACAAGGCGCTCGAATTCAACCCGAACTACGCCGATGCGCACACCGTGATCGCGGTGCTGTACGAAGGCATCAACGACCGCCAGAAGGCCGAGGAACACTACCGGCGCGCTGCGCAGATCCGGCCCAAGGCGGGCGCGGAGAATAACAACTACGGCCGTTTCCTCTGCACCGAGGGCAAGTACGCCGAGTCGGCGGAGTACTTCAAGCGCGCGCTCGCCGATCCGTTCTACCAGACGCCGGCGATGGCGATGGCGAACTACGGCGCGTGCATGCAGAAGGCCGGCAACGCGGTCGAGGCGGAGAAGGTGCTGCGCCAGGCGCTCGCGCTCAACCCGAACGATCCCGAAGCGCTGATCGCGCTCGGCACGATCCTCTACGACAAGGGCGAGTACTTCAACGCGCGCGCGTTCGTGCAGCGCTTCGAGGGCGTCTCGCCGCCGCGGCCGGACGCGCTGATGCTCGGCCGCAACGTGGAGCTTCGACTCGGCAATGCCTCCGGCGCGAGCGAGTATTCGCGCCGGCTGCTGCGTGCGTTCCCGAACTCGCCGGAAGCGCGCGCGCTGAATTCGCAAGGTTGAGATTGGCGTTACACGAAAAGAACAAGAACGACGTCGCCGCGGACGGGCGTCGAACAACCGGAAGGGATGACCCGAGACGCGGCAAGCCGCAGCTCGCGAGCGGCGGCCTGGCGGTGGTGCCGATTCAGGGGACAACGAGATGACGAGAGCCGAAGAGGCCTTCCAGATGGGTGAAACGCGTTCCTCCGATGGAGATCCGATCGACCTGCGCGAGCGCTTCGAGGACAGCCTCGGCTTCCAGCTCGCCCGCGCACGCGAGCACCATGGCCTGACCACGGCCGACGTCGCCGGCCGGCTCAAGCTGCCGCAACGGCTGGTCGAGCGGCTCGAGGCGGACGACTACGAAGGGATCGGCGACGGCGTGTTCCTGCGCGGCTACCTGGCCAGCTATGCGCGCCTGGTCGGCGTGCCGGTCGAGTTCGCCAACCGCGTCGCGTCCCAGCATGCGCGGGTCGCCCCGCTGGTCGCGACCGGCACGATCTCGCGCACGCGCTACCTGTTCGAACGCTATTCGGTCGGCGCGACCTACCTCGTGCTGACGGCGATCATCGTCGTGCCGGCGGTGTGGCTCGCGACCCACGGCGGGCTCGAGCAGAACTTCGTGCGAACCACGCCGCTGGACCCGCCGGCGCGCATCAGCACGCCGGTCGCGACGCCGGCCGACACGCTCGCGCGCAGCGACTTCGATGCCGTGGCGACGCCGGCCGGGCCGGCACCCGGCCCGGTGGAGCCGCCGCCGGTGGTGGCGTCGATGACGCCGTTCCCCACCGCAGCCGCGCCGCAGCCGGCGCCGGCCGAACCACTGGCGCCGGCAGGTCGCGCCCTGGTGCTGCGCCTCGCCGAGCAGAGCTGGGTCGAGATCACCGGCTCCGATGGCCGCCGGATCGAATACGGCATGCTGGCCGCAGGCAGCGAGCACCGCTACCGCGCCGACGGACCGGTGTCGGTGCGCATCGGCAACGCGCAGGGCGCCTCGCTGTCCGTCGACGGCCGCCCGCTCGATGTCGCGCCGTTCCAGCGCGGCAACGTGGCCCATTTCCGCGTCCTCGCCGACGGCAGCGCCGGGCGCGCGGAGCGGACTGAGCAATAGCACCGGCCGCGGACGCCGCGTGCCCGCGGGCGCGGGCGCGCAGGCGTCGATTCCTGCTACCCTTGCCGCCTTTGGGGCGACGGCCGCGGGCCGCCGCCTTCCGACCGTTTTTCTCCCGGGTGTGAACGCATGGCTTTCGACGTTCTTGACGAACACGAGCAAGGTGAACTGGTCCAGAAGTGGCTGCGCGAGAACGCGCTCGCGATAGCCGCCGGCATCGGCCTCGGCCTCGTGCTGATCTTCGGCTGGCAGCAGTGGAAGGTGCACCGCACGACGCAGAACGCCGCCGCGGCGGCCCAGTACCAGGCACTCACCGACGCGGTCGAGGCGAAGAGGCCCGAGGACGCGCTGAAGGTCGCCGAGGCGATCCGCAACGACTACCCGAAGTCGACCTATGCCGTGCTGGCCGCCCTGCAGCAGGCCGACATCGCGATCACGAAGAACGACCTGGCGACCGCGCAACAGGCGCTCGAGTTCGCACGGCAGAACGCGGCGATCGACAGCCTCGCGAACCTCGTCTCGCTGCGCATCGCACGCGTCAAGCTCGCCCAGGGCGATGCGGACGGCGCGATCAAGCTGGTCGACGCGCTGCCCGCGGGCGAGTACGGGGCGCTCGCCGGCGAACTGCGCGGCGATGCGCTGCTCAAGCTCGGCCGCACCGACGAGGCGCGCACCGCGTACCAGCAGGCGCTGGCGAAGTTCAGCGATCGCGCGCCGCAGGGTCGCAACGTGCTGCAGATGAAGCTCGAGGACCTCGGCGGGACCGCGCCGGCGACGGAGACGCCCGCGTCATGAGGACCTCCGCCCTGCTGGTCGCCGCGCTCGCGGTATCGCTGTCCGGCTGCAACTGGATCAAGAGCCTCGGCAAGAAGGACAATGTCGAGCCGCCGACGCCGCTGGCCGAGTTCACGCCGAGCGTACGGGTCGACCGCGTCTGGAGCGAGGGCATCGGTGACGGCGCCGGCGTGTCCGGCGCGCGCATGGCGCCGTTCGTCGCCGCCGACCGGGTCTACGTCGCGTCCGTGGACGGCTCCGTCGAGGCGCTCGACGCCGCGACCGGCCGCACCGTCTGGCAGAAGCGTCTCGGCGGCAGGCACGGCATGCTGTGGCGTCGCACCGACAACTCCGTGCGCTGGAGCGGCGGCCCCGCGGTCGACGGCGACCTGCTCGTGGTCGGCGGCCTCGACGGCCACGTCCATGCGCTGTCCGCCGCGGACGGCAGCGAGCGCTGGAACGTGCAGCTGAGCTCGGAAGTCATCGCGACGCCGGCGATCGCGCAGGGCGTCGTCGTGGTGCGCACCAACGACGGCCGCCTGGTCGGCCTCGACGCCACCGACGGCAGCCGCAAGTGGCTGTTCGAGCAGAGCGTGCCGGCGCTCAGCCTGCGCGGCAACTCGGCCCCGCTGATCCTCGATGGCGTCGCCTACGGCGGTTACGACAACGGGCGCATCGTGGCGATCCGAGTCGACGACGGCAGCGAGCTCTGGCTGCAGGCGCTGTCGGTCGGCGAGGGCCGCACCGAGGTCGAGCGCCTGTCCGACGTCGACGGCAACATCGTCACCGACGGCCGGCTGCTGTTCGCAGGCGGCTACCGCGGCCAGTTCATGGCGATCGCCACCGACACCGGCCGCCCGGCCTGGCAGCGCGACCTGTCCACTTACACCGGCGCCGCCGTCGGCGGCGACGCGGTCGTCGCGGTCGATGCCGACGGCAACGTCTGGGCGTTCGACCGCGAGACCGGCGTGAACCTGTGGAAGCAGGACCAGCTCCGGTACCGCTGGCTCAGCGCGCCCGCGGTGCAGGGCCGCTACGTCGTGGTCGGCGACAGCGAAGGCTACGTCCACTGGCTCGGACTGGAAGACGGCAAGTTCGCCGCGCGCGAGCGCCTCGGCAAGAAGCCGATCGAAGGCGCGCCGCAGGTCGCCGGCGACCTCGTCTACGTCGAGGACGTGAACGGCCGCATCGCCGCCTACCGCGCCCGCTGACGTCGGGCCGCGGCCGCGAGGCCGCGCCGCCGGGGGCGGGGCACACATCCGGGGCAGCGCAGGGACGCGATGCCCTGACGGCCGTCCATGGCCGCCCATCCAACTCCGGAACCTCCGATGCTTCCCGTCGTCGCCCTGGTCGGGCGCCCCAATGTCGGCAAGTCCACCCTGTTCAACGTGCTGACCCGCACGCGGGACGCGCTCGTGCACGACCTTCCCGGCGTCACGCGCGACCGTCACTACGGCATCTGCCGGATCGAGCCGGAACGCCCGTTCGTCGTCGTCGACACCGGCGGCTTCATCGAGAACGCAGAGGGCATCGACAGCCAGACCGCGCGCCAGGCGCAGTTCGCGATCGACGAGGCCGACGTCGTCCTGCTCACCGTCGATGCGCGCGAAGGCCTGCTGCCGACCGACCGCGCGATCCTCGATCGCCTGCGCCGCGCGGGCAAGCCGATGCTGCTGGTGGTCAACAAGGTCGACGGCCTCGACGAGGCCACCGCCCTGGCCGAGTTCGCCGCGCTCGGCATCGGCGACGTGTTCCCGACCTCGGCGGCGCACTCGCGCGGCATGGCGCCGCTGCTCGCGCGCGTGCGCGCGCTGCTGCCGCAGGCCGCTGCCGACGCCCTGGCCGAATCGCCCGACGACGGCATCCGCGTCGCGATCGTCGGCCGGCCGAACGCCGGCAAGTCGACCCTGGTCAACCGCCTGCTCGGCGAGGAGCGAGTGATCGCGTCGGACGTGCCGGGCACGACGCGCGACTCGATCCGCATCGCGCTCGAACGCGACGGCAAGCGCTACACCCTGATCGATACCGCCGGCATCCGGCGCCGCGCGCGGATCGAGGACGCGCTCGAGAAGTTCAGCGTGATCAAGTCGCTGCAGTCGGTCGAGGCCGCGCACGTGACCGTGTTCATGCTCGATGCTCGCGAAGGCGTGTCGGAGCAGGACGCGACCCTGATCGGCCACGTGCTCGAAGCCGGGCGCGCGCTCGTCATCGCGGTCAACAAGTGGGACGGCCTCGACAAGTACCAGCGCGAGCAGTGCGACCGCTCGCTCGAGCGCAAGCTCGACTTCGCCGCGTGGGCGCGCCGCGTGCACATCTCCGCCCTGCACGGCAGCGGCATCGCCGAACTCATGCGCGCGGTGAATCGCGCGCACGCGTCGGCCAACCACAAGTTCACCTCGTCCGAACTCACGCGTGCGGTCGAGGCGGCCTACCAGGCCTACCAGCCGCCGCTGGTGCGCGGCCACACGCCGAAGCTGAAGTACGCGCACCCGGCCGGCAGCAACCCGCCGACGATCATCATCCACGGCGCGCGCACGCGCCACATCGCCGACAGCTACCGACGCTACCTCGAGAACTTCTTCCGCAAGCGCTACCGGCTCGAAGGGACGCCGATCCGGATCGAGTTCCGTGACGGCGACAACCCCTATGCGGGCAAGCGCAACGAGCTCACCGAAGGCCAGCAGCGGCGGCGCACGCGCATGATCCGCAACGCGCGCCGCGGCGGGCGCTGAGCAGGGCGATGCCGGGGCGCGCCGTCACGGCAGCGATCCTCGCCGGCGGCGCCGGCGCTCGCCTCGGCGGACGCGACAAGGGCCTCGAGCCGCTCGGCGGCCGCGCGCTCGTCGACTGGGTGCTCGACGCCCTCGAGGGCGTCGACGCCGTGCTCGTCGTCGCCAACCGCAACCTCGACGCCTACGCGCAACGCGCGCCGACGATCGGCGACGAGCCGGCGGTGGCCGTCGGCGCGTTCGCCACGCGGCGAGGCCCGCTGGCCGGCATCGCGGCCGCGCTCGACGCCTGCGCGACGCCGTGGCTCGTGACCGTTCCGGTCGACTGCCCGGATCCGCCGCGCGACCTCGCCGCGCGCCTGCTCGACGCCGCGCTCGCCGCCGCTGCACCCGCGGTCGTCGCGCACGACGGCGAGCGACGCCAGCCGCTGTTCGCGCTGTACGGCCGCGCGCTGCATGCGTCGGCGCGGGCGGCGGCGGCCGCCGAGCAGGGCGTGCAGTCGTGGCAGGATGCGATCGGCGTGCTCGAGCTTGACTTCGCCGACCGCCGGCAACAGTTTGCCAACCTCAACACGCCCGAGGATTTCGCCGCCCATGGCGCACGGCTCCCCCGCGACCGCTGATTTTCCCACGCACCTTTCGGTCGAGGATGCGCGCGCGCGCATCGTCGCCTGGTGCGCGGCGCGAGAGCACGTCGTCCAGGGGGCCTTCGAGCGCGTGCCGCTGGAGCAGGCGCTGCAGCGCGTGCTCGCCGCCGACCTCGTCGCCCCGCACGACCAGCCGCCGTTCGCGAATTCGGCGATGGACGGCTACGCGCTCGCCGCGACCGACCTGCCGCGCGACGGCGAGCGCCGCCTGCGCGTCGTCGCGCGCATCTTCGCCGGCGACCCCGCCGGAAGTGCGCTCGCCGGCGGCGAATGCGCGGCGATCATGACCGGCGCGCCGCTGCCACCGGGCGCCGACACGGTCGTCATCCGCGAGGACGTGCGCGTCGAAGGCGACGACGTCGTGATCCCGGCTGGCGCGCGCGGCGGTGCCCACGTACGGCCGGCGGGCGAGGATTTCCGGCGCGGCGAGATCGCGCTGCGCGCGGGCACGCGCCTCGCGCCGGCGCACCTCGGCGTGCTCGCCGCCTGTGGCCAGGCCGAGGTCGCGGTCGCGCGTCTCCCGCGCGTCGCACTGTTCGTGACCGGCGACGAACTCGTGCCGCCGGCGGAGCCGCTGCCGCCCGGCTGCATCCACGACAGCAACCGCTACAGCCTCGGCGGCCTGCTGCGCGACGCCGGCGTCGAACCGGCACCGGTCGCGCACCTGCGCGATGACCCGGCCGTGCTGCGTGCGGCGCTGCGCGATGCCGCGGCGCGCTGCGACCTCGTCATCAGCAGCGGCGGCGTCTCCGCCGGAGATGCCGACCACCTGCCGCGCCTGCTCGCTGAGCTCGGCGAGACCCTGTTCTGGAAGGTGCGCATGAAGCCGGGCATGCCGGTGCTGTGCGGGCGCATCGGCGATGCGCTGCTGCTCGCGCTGCCCGGCAACCCGGTCTCCTCGATGGCGACGTTCGAACTGTTCGTGCGCCCGGCGCTGTGCGCCTTGCAGGGCGCGCCCGTCGCGCCACTCGACGGCCGCTTCGCGCGCCTCGACGGCGAGGTCGACAAGCGCCACGCGCGTGCCGAGTTCCTGCGCGCGCGCGCCGATTGGCGCGGCGACGGCGCCTGCTGGGTCACGCCGCTCGCGCGGCAGGGCTCGGGCATGCTGCGCGGCATGGCCGAGGCCGACGTGCTGATCGCGCTGCCGGAAGCGCCGTGTGCGTATGCGCGCGGCGACACGGTGCGGATCCTGCCCCTGCCGGGGTTCGCGCGATGAGCCGCGACCCGCGCGCGGTGCCCGAGCTCGAACCGGCGGACGCGTGGCGACGTGCCGCCGCCGGTGACGCCGTGCTGGTCGACGTGCGCGAGCCCGACGAGCGTGCGGGCGGGCACGCGCAGCGCTCGATCGGCATTCCGCGCGGCGCGCTCGCCGAACGCATCGGCGACGTCGCCGCGCCCGATCGCGAGGTGCTCCTGATCTGCGCCGGCGGGCAGCGTTCGCTGCTCGCCGCCGCCACGCTGCGCGACCTCGGCTACGCGCGCGTCGCGTCGGTTCGCGGCGGCTTCGTGCGCTGGCGCGCGGAAGGCCTGCCGGTCGAGCGCGGCGCGCTCGACGCCGCCGATGCCGAACGGTACGCGCGCCACCTGGTGCTGCCGGAAGTCGGCGCGGCGGGGCAGGCGAAGCTCGCCGGGGCGCGCGTCGCGCTGGTCGGCGCGGGCGGCCTCGGCTCGCCGGTCGGTCTGTATCTCGCCGCGGCCGGCATCGGCCAGCTCACCCTGATCGACGACGACCGCGTCGAACGCTCCAACCTGCAGCGCCAGGTGCTCCACCGCGACGATCGCGTCGGCGTGCCCAAGGTCGAGTCGGCGCGCGCGACGCTCGCCGCGCTCAATCCCTCGGTGCGCGTCGTCGCCGTCACCGAGCGCCTGCGCGCCTCGAACGTGGAGGAGCTGCTGCGCGGCCACGACGTCGTCGTCGACGGTGCCGACAACTTCTCCGCACGCTATCTCGTCGATGCCGCCTGCCGGCGCCTGCGCACGCCGTGGGTCTACGGCGCGGTGCACCGCTTCACCGGCCAGGCGAGCGCGTTCGACCCGCGCGACGCAGCGTCGCCGTGCTACCGCTGCCTGTTCCCGCAACCGCCATCGGCGGCCGAAGCGCCGAACTGCAGCGAGGCGGGCGTGCTCGGCGTGCTGCCCGGCATCGTCGGACTGCTGCAGGCGAACGAGGTGCTCAAGCTCGTGCTCGGCATCGGCACGCCGCTGGTCGGGCGCCTGCTGTGCCACGATGCGCTCGCCGCGACGTTCCGCGAACTGCGCCTGCCGCGCGACCCGGCCTGCCCGGGCTGCGGGCCGGACGCCGTCTTCGACGGCTACGAGGACATCGTGCAGCTCTGTGCGGCACCGCCGCCCTGAGCGGCGCCACCCTGGGCACGGCGCCCGCTCAGGCCTTGGGCTTCGACGCCTCGAACGCGGCGAGCTGCTCCGGCGTCGCCTCTTTCTGGTGCTTCGCCTTCCAGGCCGCGAACGGCTCGCCGTAGACGTGCTCGCGCGCCGCATCGCGGTCGATCGCGATGCCGCGCTCGGCGGCCGCCTCGCGGTACCAGTCGGCGAGGCAGTTGCGGCAGAAGCCCGCGGTGATCATCAGGTCGATGTTCTGCACGTCGGCGCGTTCGCGCAGGTGCGCGAGCAGGCGGCGGAACGCCGCGGCTTCGAGTTCGGTCGTGGTCTCGGTCATCGGAAGGCTCAGCGGACGACAAGCCTGGCGATCGTATCCCAGGTGCGCGTGGTGATGTCCTTGCCGAAGGTCTTCTCGATCAGGCGCATGAAGGTCGGGCCTTCCGGCCCGGGCACGTAGCTCGTGTACGCCTCGCGCCCGCGCAGCGCATGGATCGAGGCATCGTCGCAGCGAATCGGCAGCGTCGGCGGCTTGGCCGGCTCGACGCGCAGGAAGGTGATCACGCGCTTGCTGCCCGGCGGCAGGCGCAGCCCGCGATACGGGTCGGCGTCGAGCATCGCCTGCAGCGCGTCGATGCGGCGCACGTGGGTCTGGAACGAACGCCCGAGCGCCGCCTGCATCGCCTTCTCGATGCGGCGTTCGAGCGTCGCCTCGGCGCTCGCGCGCACGCTGAAGACGACGTTGCCGCTCGACAGTACGGTGACGACGTCGCCCAGGCCAGCGCCTTCGAAGCAACGCTTGAGCTCGGGCATCTTCGCATTCATCGGACTGACGCCGCGCAGCAGAGCGGCATAGCGTGCGACGGCCATGGGGCGTGGGTTTGGCAGCGATGGGCTGCCGATGGTAGCGCGCCCGCACGGCGCGCCCGCGGGTTTGAGCGGCGCGCCGCGGCCGTGGGATAATCGGCGCTTTCGCATGGATTCCCGATGACCGCGCGACTCCTCGACGGCCGCCGCATAGCCGACGACGTGCTGGACGGCGTGGCCGCGCGCGTGGCCGCGCGTGTCGCCGCGGGCAAGCGCGCCCCTGGACTGGCGGTGATCCTGGTCGGGGCCGACCCGGCGTCGGCGGTCTATGTGCGCAACAAGCGCCGCGCCTGCGAGCGCGTCGGCTTCCGCTCGTTCGACTACGACCTGCCGGCGGACACGGGCGCGCCCGAGCTGCTCGCGCTGATCGACCGCCTCAACGCCGACCCCGCCATCGACGGCATCCTGCTGCAGCTGCCGCTCCCCGCCGGCATCGACCCGACCCCGATCATCGACCGCATCGACGCGCGCAAGGACGTCGACGGCTTCCAGGCCGAGAACGTCGGCCGGCTCGCGCTGCGCCAGCGCGGCCTGCGCCCGTGCACGCCGAAGGGCGTGATGACGCTGCTCGCGCACACGGACCGCCCGGTGCGCGGGCGCAAGGCGGTCGTCGTCGGCGTCTCCAACCACGTCGGCCGGCCGCTGATCCTCGAACTGCTGCTGGCCGGCTGCACCACGACCGGCTGCCACAAGTTTACCCAGGACCTGCGCCGCGAAGTCGAGCAGGGCGACATCGTCGTCGTCGCCGCCGGCAGGCCGGGCCTTGTCCGCGGCGAATGGATCAAGCCGGGCGCGGTCGTCATCGACGTCGGCATCAACCGGCTCGAGGACGGCCGCCTGGTCGGCGACGTCGAATTCGAACCGGCCGCGCAGCGCGCGTCGTGGATCACGCCCGTGCCGGGCGGCGTCGGTCCGATGACGGTCGCGACCCTGATCGAGAACACGCTCGAGGCGGCGGAGCGCTTCTTCTCCGCGCCGGCCTGACGCCGGCGGTGACATGAACCGGACGATCGACGAGGCCACCTGATGAAGCGCCCCCGCTTCCTGCGCCATGCGAGCCTGCTGCTCGCCGTGTTCCTGCTCGGCGGCTGCGCCAGCGTGGTCAACCGCGCGAGCCAGCGCCTCGCCGACAGCCTGACCGCCGGCGTGCTCGACCAGGACGACGTGCAACTCGCGCGCGACGGCATCCCGTCCTGGCTGTTGCTCGTCGACGGCGTGATCCACGCCGACCCCGGAAACGCCGGCGCGCTGCTCGCGGGTGCACGGCTGCACGGCGCCTACGCGGGCGGCTTCGTCGACGATCCCGCGCGCTCGCAGCGGCTCGCCAATCGCAGCTTCGACTACGCGCGGCGCGCGACCTGCCTCGGCCTGAAGGCGCTGTGCCGGCAGCTCGATGCGCCGTTCGATGCGTTCGCGGCCGAGGTCGTGCAGGCGCGCGATCCCACCGTGCTGTACGTGCTGGCGTCGTCCTGGGCCGGCTGGATCCAGGCCAACAGCGGCGACTGGAAGGCGATCGCGGACATCCCGAAGGTGCAGGTGCTGCTCGAGCGCGTGGTCGCGCTCGCACCGGAGCACGCGCACGGCGAGCCGTACATGTACCTCGGCGTGCTCGCGACGCTGCGGCCCGCCTCGCTCGGCGGCCAGCCGGAGCAGGGCAGGCTGGACTTCGAGAAGGCGCTCGCGCTGTCGGGGGGCAGGAACCAGATGGTGCGCGTGCTGTATGCGCAGCACTACGCGCGCCTCGTGTTCGACCAGCCGCTGCACGACCGCCTGCTCGGGGAGGTGCTCGCGGCCGATCCCCACGCCCCCGGCCTGACCCTGATCAACACGCTCGCCCAGCAACGAGCCCGCGCGCTGCTGGAATCGGGCAAGGACTATTTCTAGCCAGGGCAGGGCGCCGCGGAGGCAGGGCGCACGGCGCCCCGCGCCGCCGGCCCCGCCCGCAACGACGGAGTTTTCCCGATGAACATCCTGAGCAAGGCACTCGTCGCGGCGCTCGGCTTCGCCGCCGCCTGCGGCGTCCAGGCCGCCACGCTGAAGATCGCCACGGTCGCACCCGACGGCACCGCGTGGATGCGCGAGATGCGCGCGGCCGGCGACGCGATCAAGGCGAAGACCGAAGGCCGCGTCGAGGTGAAGTTCTATCCCGGCGGCGTCATGGGCGACGACGCGACCGTGCTGCGCAAGATGAAGATCGGCCAGCTGCAGGGCGGCGCGTTCACCGGCGGCGAAGCGTCGATCCTGACGCGCGACGCGCAGATCTACAGCCTTCCGTTCCTGTTCCGCGACCAGGACGAGATCGACAAGGTCCGCGCCAGGCTCGATCCGTTGCTGAAGCAGCAGTTCGCGAAGGACGGCTACGAGCTGCTCGGCATCAGCGGCGGCGGCTTCGCCTACCTCATGAGCACGCGGCCGATCCGCACGCGCGACGACCTGAAGGCCGCGAAGGTCTGGGTGCCGCTCGGCGACAAGGTCGCCGAGCTCGGCTTCCGCAGCGCTGGCGTGTCGCCGATCCCGCTGCCGCTGTCGGACGTCTACACCAGCCTGCAGACCGGGCTGATCGATTCGGCCGCCAACACGACCTCGGGTGCGCTCGCATTCCAGTGGCACACGAAGGTCAAGCACGTCGTCGACCTGCCGCTGAGTTACGTCGTCGGCGAGGTCGTGGTCGACAAGAAGGCGTTCGACGCGCTCGATGAAGCCGACCGCAGGACGGTCGAGGCCGAGTTCGGCGCGAGCTTCGCCCGCCTCGAGACGATCAACCGCAGCGACAATACGGCCGCGCGCGAGGCGCTGAAGCAGCAAGGCATCACCTTCGACGCGCCGAGCGAGGCGGAACGCAGGAGCTGGCAGGCGGTCGGCGAGGACGTGTTCAGGCAGCTGTCCGGCGAGGGCGCGCTGTCGCCGGAAATGCTGCAGGCGCTGACCACCGCGCTGGCCGAAGTGCGCGGCGGCAGCGGCGCATGAACCGCGGCATCGCGGCGCTGCTGCGCTGGATCGAGCGCGTCGAGACCGGCCTCGTCGCGATCCTCGTGCTGGCGATGGTGCTGCTCGCCGGCGCGCAGATCGTGCTGCGCAATGCCGCCGACAGCGGCCTGTCCTGGGCCGACCCGCTGCTGCGCGCGATGGTGCTGTGGGCCGCGATGCTCGGCGCACTCGCGGCCGCGCGCGACGACAAGCACATCGGGCTCGACCTCGTCGCGCACTTCGTGCACGGGCGCGCGCGCCGCGTGCTGCGGGTGGTGACGCTGCTGTTCGCGGCCGTCGTCTCCGCCGCGATGGCCTGGTACGGCGTGGGCCTGGTGCAGCTCGACTACGGTTCGGGCGCAGCGATCGCCGGCATCCCGACCTGGGCGGTCGAGGCGATCGTGCCGGTCGGGTTCGGCCTGCTCGCCGCGCGCCTCGCGCTGCGCGCCTTCCTGCCGCCACGCACCGACATGCCGGTGCTCGCGCCGGAGCTGCCGTGATCTGGCTCCTCGCGGGACTGCTGATCGTCCTCGCGGCGCTCGGCGCGCCGCTGTTCGCACTGATCGCGGCCGTCGCGCTGCTCGGTTTCCATGCCGCCGGCCAGGATGGCGTCGCGGTCGCGGTCGAGTTCTACCGCCTTGCCGACATGCCGGCGCTGATCGCGATCCCGCTGTTCACGCTGGCCGGCTACCTGCTCGCCGAGAGCCGCGCGCCCCAGCGCATGGTGCGCGTCACCAACGCGCTGCTCGGCTGGCTGCCCGGTGGCCTCGCGGTCGTCGCCGTCATCGCCTGTGCGATGTTCACCGCGTTCACCGGCGCGACCGGCGTGACGATCGTCGCCCTCGGCGCGGTGCTGTACCCGGCGCTGCTGCAGCAGAAGTACGGCGAGAAGTTCTCGCTCGGCCTGCTGACCGCATCGGGCAGCCTCGGCCTGATCCTGGTGCCGTCGATGCCCCTGATCCTCTACGGCGTCGTCGCGCAGCAGTTCCACACCACGCCGCCGGTCACGATCGACGCGCTGTTCAAGGCCGGCGTGCTGCCGTGCGCGCTGATGGTGCTGCTGCTCGGCATCTACTGCGTCTGGCACGCGCGTCGCGTCGGCGTCACGCGCGGGAAGGCCGGCGCCGGCGAGCTGGTCGCCGCGCTGCGCGACGCGGCGTGGGAGATCCCGCTGCCGTTCGTGATCCTCGGTGGCATCTATTCCGGCAAGCTCGCCGCGTCCGAGGCCGCCGCCGCGACCGCGCTCTACGTGCTCGTCGTGACCGTGCTCGTGCGACGCGAGATCCCGTTGCGCAAGCTGCCGGCGATCGCGCGCGAGGCGATGCTGCTGGTCGGTGCGATCCTCGTCATCCTCGGCTTCTCGCTCGCGCTGACCAACTGGCTGATCGACGCCGAGGTACCGGAGAAGCTGTTCGGTGCCATCCAGCAGCACATCAGCAGCCGCGGCATGTTCCTGCTGGTGCTGAACGTGTTCCTGCTCGTGTTCGGCATGCTGCTCGAGGGTTTCCCGGCGATCATCATCCTGGTGCCGCTGGTGTTGCCGGTCGCGCTGCGCTACGGCGTCGATCCGGTGCACCTCGGCATCCTGTTCCTCGCCAACCTGCAGCTCGGCATCTTCCTGCCGCCGGTCGGCATGAACCTGTTCATCGCCAGCATGCGCTTCGGCAAGCCGGTGATCGAGCTGGTGCGCGCGAGCGTGCCGTTCTTCCTGATCCTGTTCGCCGCGGTGCTCGCGATCACCTACTGGCCGGAGCTGTCGCTGGTGCTCGTGCGCTGAGCGCGCCGATCCGCGCGACGATGTCGCGGTAGTAGGCGGGCATCGGCGCGGTCGGAGCGGCGCTGCCACCCGCGCAGGCCTGCCGCAATGCGGCGGCGAACGCGGCGTCGGCGGGATCGGGCTGCGCGCGTGCCGCGTAGGCCGCGTGCAGCGCCCCGGCCTCGACGCAGCCGGCCGTGCCCTCGCGCGCGAGCACGAGCGCCGCGCCGAGCAGGCGCGACCGCAGCATCGGGTCGTCGCCCGCGCGGTGCAGCGGCGCGAGCACGGCGCGCGACGCGACGACGTCCGCGTCCGCCTCGTCCAGGCGCCCGCTCGCGAAGTGCGTGGCCGCGCGCATGTGCTGGCAGCGGCCGAGCTCGAGCGCGAACTCCGCGTCGCGTGCGAGCCCGATCGCCTCGTCGAGGGCGACGCGCGCATCGTCGTAGCGGCGGTCGCGCAGGTACAGCACGCCGAGGTTGCAGAGCGCGCTCGCGAGGTCCGGGTTCTTGCCCCCGGCGCCCGCGCCGCGATCGATCGCGACCGTGCGCTGCATCACCTCGATCGCTTCCTCGCCGCGGCCGGCGCGGCTGAGCGTGGCGGCCAGCGTGTTGAGCTGGCCGGAGATCGCCGGATCGTCCTCGCCGTACAGCGCTTCCGCGATCGCGACGGCCTCGCGCTGCATCGACACGGCCTCGTCGTGGCGCTCGAGCGCGCCGAGCGAGGTCGACAGCGTGCCGAGCACGTCGACGAGCAGAACGCGCTCGGCATCGTCGTCGTGGCGCAGCTCGCGTGCGAGTGGCGTGAGCAGTGCCGCAGCCTCGGCCGGCCGGCCGAGCCGGTTCAGCGCGAAGCCTTCGTGCGAGGCGAGCTCGACGCGCAGGAAGCGGTCCTCGGGCGCGTGGCCGAGCAGGGCTCGACCGCGCCGCATGTCCTCGACGATGCGGTCGTAGCGGTTGGCGAGCTGCAGGCCGTAGATGCGCAACGCGAGCGAATACGCGACGAGGCGCGCCTGGGCCGGGTCGCCCGCGTCGAGCAGGCCCTCGGCGCGATCGAGCAGGGCAGGGCAGGCGTCCGATTCGTTGCCGAGGTCGAGCCGGCGGCATTCCTGGATCAGCGCGGCCGCGAGCCGCGCGTCGTCGCCGCGCCGCTCGGCGTCCTGCAGCACCTCGCGGATCAGCGGCGCCGCCGGCTCGAGCTGGCCGAGGCCGAGGTAGGCCGAGGCCATCGTCAGCAGCAGGTCGTCGCGCGCCGCGTGCTGGTCCTGCAGGGCCTCGCGGATCGTGCGTACGCCGGTGTCGAGCAGGTCGCGCACGCTCAGGTTCTCACCCTTGCGCTGGGCCGGGTCGGCGTTGTCGAACAGCTCGCGCATGAAGCCGAGCGCCGCGCGCGCCGTGTCGCGCTCGGCGCGCGCGACGCGCGCCTGCCAGGCGCTCGCACCGAGGCCGCCGAGCAGGGCGACGAGCGCAATCGCCGCGAAACATGCCGCGAGCGCATGGCGACGCAGGAAGCGGCGGGCGCGGTAGCGCCAGTCGCCGCGCCGCGCGAGGACCGGGCGACGCTGCAGGTAGCGCCCGATGTCTTCGGCGAGCGACTGGACGCTGTCGTAGCGTTGCGCCGGTTCCTTGCGCAGCGCCTTCGCGACGATCGCATCGAGGTCGCCGCGCAGTGCGCGCGCGAGCGCCGGCCGCGTCATGCCGCGTGCGGCGGCGACGTCGCCTTCGATGCCGGCCGCGAGCGACGCGCTCGGTCGCTGCGGTTCGTCGTCGAGCAGCGCGCGTTCGTAGGCCGCCGGCGTCGAACGCTCGGGCCGGTACGCACGGCCGCCGCTGAGCAGCTCGTGCAGCACGAGGCCGAGCGCGTGCACGTCCACGGACGTGGTCACGGCGTCGCCGCGCACCTGCTCCGGCGCGGCGTAGCCCGGCGTGAACGTGCGCGTCGCGCCGGTTTCGGCGGCGTCCGTATCGAGCAGCTTGGCGATGCCGAAGTCGAGCAGCTTCACCTGGCCGTCGGCGCCGACGAGGATGTTCGACGGCTTGAGGTCGCGGTGCACGACCAGGCGCGCGTGCGCGTGCGAGACGGCCGCGCAGGCGTCCAGGAACAGGTGCAGGCGCGCCTCCAGGCCGAGCCTGCGCGCATCGCACCAGCGCACGATGTCCGTTCCCTCGACGTATTCGAGTGCGAGCCACGGCTTGCCGTCGGCGGTCACGCCGCCGTCGACGAGATGGGCGATGTTCGGGTGCTGCAGGTTCGCGACGATCTGGCGCTCGGCGCGGAAGCGCGCGAGCATGCCCGCGGCGTCCCAGTCGCTGCGGATCAGCTTGACCGCGACGCGCTGCTGGAATTCGCCGTCGTCGCGTTCGGCCAGCCAGACCGCGCCCATGCCGCCGCGGCCGATTTCGCGCACGAGGCGGAATGGACCGACCCGCTCCCCGGCCACCGGCCCGCCGACGTCGGCGTCGGCCGCGGGCGTGCCGCCGGTCGCGAGGCTGGAAGCGACCGCCGACGCACGCTCGAAGATGCTCGTGGCGCCCTCGATGTGAAGGTCGGCGCGCAGCATGGCCAGCGCCTCCTCGCGCACCTCCGGGTCGTCGCACTCGGCCTGCAGGCGCCCGGGCCACTCGTCCTCGGGGGACTCGACCAGGCGGTCGAACAGTTCGCGGGCCCGCTGCCAGCGTCGCGCATCCATCGATCGTCCTCCGCTTCCGGGGCGATTCTAGGCGAGGTACCTGACGCCGCGGGCATTTCCGCATTACCATCGGGCCGGCCCAAGGAGCGGACATGAGCTCGCCCGACCCGCAACTGACCCGCGTCATCGCCGCCGGTGCGACCGACCCTGCGGCCCGGGAAGAAGCGCTGCGCCTGGTCTATGACGACCTCATGCGCATCGCCCGCGCCGAACTCGGCCGCCACCGCCGTGGCGATACCCTCAACACCCGCGTGCTCGTCAACGAGGCCTACCTCAAGCTGTTCGAGGGCAACGCGGGCGTGTTCGAGAACCGCACCCACTTCTTCGCGACCGCGGCGCGCGCGATGCGCCAGGTCGTGATCGACTACGCACGCGCGCGGCTCGCCGAGCGCCGCGGCGGCGGCGCCGAGCATGTACCGCTCGACGCGCTCGAGGGCGCGCCGCTGCCGATCGACGAGCAGGCCGCGCAACTCGTCGGCGTCGACCGTGCACTCGAGAAGCTCGCCACCCTCGACCCGCGCCTCGTGCAGGTGGTCGAGATGCGCTTCTTCGCCGGCCTCGAGGTCAAGCAGATCGCCGAGCTGCTCGGCGTGTCCGAGCCGACGATCAAGCGCGACACGCGGGCCGCCAAGGCGTTCCTGCAGAAGGAACTCGAGGCGGCCTGATCCCGCACCATTACCCCTACCGCTCGAGGCCGTCGGCGAAGATGCGATCGAGACGGTAACCCGACACGGCATAGTCGTAGTTGAGACCGTTCGCGCGCTTGCTGCTGCCGGCCACGATGATGCGCGAGTGCTGCAGCGCGACGCCGTTCGCGAAATCGTAGTCGTGCCCGTAACTGTGGCCGATGTAACCGGTCGGCGCGGCGAAGTCGCCTTCGTCGGCGACGAGGTCACGGCGGATGCGCAGCAGCAGCGTGCGCCATGGACCGTTCTCCATCGGCTTCCAGGCACCCGCGACCAGCCAGCGGCCGTCGGGCTGGCGCTGCAGGTCGGCGAACGAGACCGCGTGGCCGATGCTGACTTCGAGCGTCGAGTTGCCGCCGGGGCAATTGAACAAGCCGCCGCCGTTCGTGTAGCACGCGGCGAAGCCTCGCGGGGATGTCGTGTGCGTCATGGTGGTACCGATCGCGACGATGTGGCCGCGCGGGTCCTGGATCGCATCCGTGTAGACCGTGTTGCCGCTCGGCGAGCGCGTGATCCCGCCCGAGTTGCCGAACGTGTCGTCGGGGGCGCCGTCCGTGCCGAACCTCGCCATGAAGCCGAATTGCGAGGCATTGCCAGTCACCGCCGTGCCGGCCACGAGCAAGGACCCGTTCGCGCCGAGCTGCACCGAGGCGGCCTCGAAGCGCACGTAGCCGTCCGTGATGTAGGTCGTCTTGCCAGCGGTGCCGAACGATGGATCGAGGTTTCCGTCCGGCAGCAGGCGCGCGAGTGCGAGTTTCGCGCCATCGGCGGTCGCCGCGGTGCCCGCGAGGACGATCCGGCCATCGGGCTGCACGACCACCGCCTCCGCGTGGTCGGCGAGGTCGCCGCCGAGGTCGAACGGCACCGCCATGCATGCCGAGCCCGTGCCCGGAAAGGTGACCAGGGAACCTGCGGGGCTGGCGCGGCAGGCCACGAAGTTCGTGTCCGCGCCCGACGCGACGCGCGAGCCCACGACGATGAGATGCCCGTCGGCGGCGAATGCGGCGCCACCGACGCGGATCGACTGCCCCGCGGCCGGCGCGACGAGGCGTCCGTCGCCACCGGTCCCGTAGCTTGTGTCGATGTCGCCGTCGGGCAGCAGGCGCACGATGCCGATGCGGTTGCCGCCCGCGGTGTTGACGTCGCCGATGAGGTAGATGCGGTCCTCGGCATCGACGAGGACCGTGCGCCCCAGGTCGGTGTCGTTGACGCCGCGATCGAACTCCACGACGCGGTCACCGCCGACCGCGAACGTCAGGTCCAGCACGCCGTCCGCAGCGGACGAGGGCGCGCCCTGCACGCTCGGGAGCGGCAGCGCGAGGACGAGGGCAAGGGGGATGCGGTAGTTCATCGAAGCCTCCGTTGCGGGCAAGCGAGCGCCGCCGTCCAACCTGCCTACGCAAGAAGGCGCGTGCAGGGATCACGGAGCCGTTACGATGGCGCGATGACCTCGCCACCGCTGACCCTGCTCCACCTCGACGACCACCTGGTCGCGATCGACAAGCCCGCCGGGCTCGCGGTCCACCGCAGCCGCCTCGTCGGCGCGGACGAGGAGTACCTCATGGACCGCCTGCGCCTCCAGGTCGACGGCCCCCTGCATGCGGTGCACCGGCTCGACCGCGCGACCAGCGGCGTGCTGCTGGTCGCGCGCGACGCGGCGGCGGCCGCCGACCTGGGCCGCCAGTGGATGGCGCGATCGGTCGCGAAGGCCTACCTCGCGGTCGTGCGCGGCTGGCCCGCGGAGACCGGCGAGATCGACTACCCGCTGACCGGCTCGAGCCTGTCGGGCGAGGCCAGGCCCGCGCTGACGCGCTGGCGGCGGCTGGCGACGGTCGAGGTGCCGATTGCGCACGGCCGCTACCCGCAGCAGCGCTACTCGCTGCTCGAGGTCCGTCCCGAGACGGGTCGCTACCGGCAGATCCGCCGCCACTTCCACCACATCTCGCACCACCTGCTCGGCGACACCAGCCACGGCCGCGGCGACCACAACCGGCTGATCCGCCAGCACTACGGCGTGCACCGCCTGCTGCTGCACGCGTGGCACGTGGCGGTGCGCCACCCGGCCAGCGGGGAGCCGCTGCGCGTGGTCGCGCCGCTGGACGCGCAGTGGCAGCGCCTGCTCGCGGCATTCGGCTGGGAGGCCGCGCTCGCCGCCGCCGCGCCATCCTGACCGCGCGCGCCCGCGGCGAAACGGCGCAGCCGGACGGCAGCAGGCGCGGCTGGCGGCGGCCGCGATGCTTCTGTAAAATAGGGCATGCGCATACTCACTGATGCACTCACGTTCGACGACGTCCTGCTCGTTCCGGCCCATTCGGCCGTCCTTCCTCGCGACGTCGATCTCTCCACCCGGCTAACCCGCAAGATCCGCCTGAACCTGCCGATCCTGTCGGCGGCGATGGACACCGTGACCGAGGCGCGCCTGGCGATCACGATGGCCCAGTGCGGCGGCATGGGCATCATCCACAAGAACATGACGATCGAACGCCAGGCCGCCGAAGTGCGACTGGTCAAGAAGTTCGAGGCGGGCGTCATCCGCGATCCGATCACCGTCACGCCGCAGACTTCGATCCGCGACGTCATGCAGCTGACGCGGCGCCAGAACATCTCCGGCGTGCCGGTCGTCGACGGCGAACAGCTCGTCGGCATCGTCACCAACCGCGACCTGCGCTTCGAGAAGAAGCCCGACGATCCGGTGCGCAACATCATGACGCGCAAGGATCGCCTGATCACGGTCAAGGAAGGCGCCGAGGACGAGGAAGTGCTCGCGCTGCTGCACAAGCACCGCATCGAGAAGGTGCTCGTCGTCGACGACGAGTTCCGCCTGCGCGGCCTCATCACGGTCAAGGACATCCAGAAGGCCCGCGACAATCCGAACGCGTGCAAGGACGACCACGAGCGCCTGCGCGTCGGCGCCGCGATCGGCGTCGCCGGCGACACCGAGCGGCGCGTCGCCGCGCTGGTCGACGCCGGCGTCGACGCGATCATCGTCGACACCGCGCACGGCCACGCACAGGGGGTGATCGAGCGCGTGCGCTGGGTGCGCAGGCACTTCCCGGACGTGTCGCTGATCGCCGGCAACATCGTCACCGCCGACGCCGCGCGCGCGCTGGTGGATGCCGGCGTCGACGCGGTCAAGGTCGGCGTCGGGCCTGGCTCCATCTGCACCACGCGTATCGTGGCCGGCGTCGGCGTGCCGCAGATCTCGGCGGTCGACATGGTCGCGAAGGCGCTCGACGGCACCGGCGTCGGCCTGATCGCCGACGGCGGCATCCGCTATTCGGGCGACATCGCCAAGGCGATCGCGGCCGGCGCGGACTGCGTGATGATCGGCGGCATGTTCGCCGGCACCGAGGAAGCGCCCGGCGAGGTCGAGCTGTACCAGGGCCGCTCGTACAAGAGCTATCGCGGCATGGGTTCGCTCGGCGCGATGGAGAAGGGTTCGAAGGACCGCTACTTCCAGGACGAAGCCGACGCCGACAAGCTCGTGCCCGAGGGCATCGAGGGCCGCGTGCCGTACCGCGGCCCGCTGCGCAACATCGTGCACCAGCTCGCCGGCGGCCTGCGTGCCTCGATGGGCTATGTCGGCTGCGCCACGATCGAGGAGATGCGCACGCGGCCGCAGTTCGTGCGCATCACCAGTGCGGGCGTGCGTGAATCGCACGTGCACGACGTGACGATCACGAAGGAAGCGCCGAACTACCGTCTCGACTGAACCGAACCATGCGCCTGCTGCCGACGATCCTCGCCGCATCGCTCGCGACCACCGGCCTCGCCGCCGACCTCGAGCCGCCGACCCAGCTGCGCGTGGAGATCGACGGCAAGGCCTACACCACGACCGCCGGCGCCACCGTCGAGGTCGACCTCGACGGCCGCAAGGCGCGGCTGCGCGTCGAGGAACTGCCGTGGCGGCGCTTCTCGCAGGAGCGCCTGCAGTTCGACTACCCGCGCCATTTCCCGTGGGCGTCCGATCCGTCCACGCCGCGCAGCTGGACGCTCGACGGCAACGACGCCCTGATCATGGTCGTCGACAACCAGGCGCCGCGGCGCAAACCCGGAGCGGTCGCCGAGGCGATCGAGCAGGCGATCGCGCCGGGCAAGCGACCGCGACGGACCACCACCGTGCTCTCGACGGAGAAGGGCGGCACCCTGACCGGCATCCGCTCGATGCTCGAGCTCGCCGGCAACGGCTTCAGCAACGAAGTCTTCGCGCTCGAGCGCGAAGACAGTGCCTGGCTGCTCGTGCTGCAGGATTCGCTCGGCGAAGACGGCGGGCACAGCCGCGAATACGTCGAGATGCGCGAGCGCCTCGCCGCAACTCTGGAGTTCTGACCCCTTGGACACGATCCACCGCGACCGCATCCTCATCCTCGATTTCGGCGCGCAGTACACGCAGCTGATCGCGCGCCGCATTCGCGAACTCGGCGTCTACTGCGAGGTCTGGGCCTGGGACCACGATCCGGCCGAGATCGCCGCATGGGGGGCGAAAGGCATCATCTTCTCGGGCGGGCCGGAGTCGACCACGCTCGCCGGCGCGCCACGCGCACCGCAGGAAGCGTTCGACAGCAACCTGCCGATCCTCGGCATCTGCTACGGCATGCAGACGATGGCCGCCCAGCTCGGCGGCGCGACCGAAGCGGCCGATGCTCGCGAGTTCGGCCATGCGCGCGTCGAGGTCGTGGCCAAGGACGCGCTCCTCGCCGGCCTCAGCGACCATGCGCCGGCACCGGTACTCGACGTCTGGATGAGCCACGGCGACCACGTCGCCGCGGCGCCGCCCGGTTTCGTCGTGACCGCGAAGACCGACCGCATCCCGGTCGCCGCGATGGCACACGAGGAGAAGCGCTGGTACGGCGTGCAGTTCCATCCCGAAGTCACGCATACGAAGCAGGGCAATGCGCTGCTGAAGCGCTTCGTGACCGAGATCTGCGGCTGCCAAACCTTGTGGACCGCGGCCAACATCATCGAGGACCAGGTCGCGCGCGTGCGCGCGCAGGTCGGCGACGACCGCGTCCTGCTCGGCCTCTCCGGCGGCGTCGATTCCTCCGTCGTCGCCGCGCTGCTGCACCGGGCGATCGGCGACCGCCTGACCTGCGTCTTCGTCGACACCGGCCTGCTGCGCTGGAAGGAAGGCGACCAGGTCATGGCGACGATGGCCGAGCACATGGGCGTGCACGTGATCCGCGTCGATGCGGCGGATCGCTATTACGCCGCGCTCGCCGGCGTCGAGGACCCGGAAGCCAAGCGCAAGATCATCGGACGCCTGTTCGTGGAGGTGTTCGACGAGGAGGCGCACAAGCTCGAGGGCGTGAAGTGGCTGGCCCAGGGCACGATCTATCCCGACGTGATCGAGTCGGCCGGCAGCAAGACCGGCAAGGCGCACGTGATCAAGTCGCACCACAACGTCGGCGGCCTGCCGGAGCAGATGAAGCTCGAGCTGGTCGAGCCGCTGCGCGAGCTGTTCAAGGACGAGGTGCGCCGCATCGGCGTCGAGCTCGGCCTGCCGCGCGAGATGGTCTACCGCCACCCGTTCCCCGGCCCGGGCCTCGGCGTGCGCATCCTCGGCGAAGTGAAGCGCGAATACGCCGAGATCCTCGCCCGCGCCGACGCGATCTTCATCGAGGAACTGCGCAAGGCGGACCTCTACGACCGCACCAGCCAGGCCTTCGCCGTGTTCCTGCCGGTGAAGTCCGTCGGCGTCGTCGGCGACGCGCGCGCGTACGAGTGGGTCATCGCACTGCGCGCGGTCGAGACGATCGACTTCATGACCGCGCACTGGGCGCACCTGCCGTACGACTTCCTCGGCACGGTCTCCAATCGCATCATCAACGAGATCCCGCACGTCTCCCGCGTCGTCTACGACATCAGCGGCAAGCCGCCGGCGACGATCGAGTGGGAGTGAGCTGCGGTCCGTTCAAGTCGCGTTCTACCCAGGACGCGAGCCATGGAAATCGCCCGGGAAAGGTTGTACGGTATTGTTCCGTACACCCCGCTGAGGCCCCGCCATGTCCACCGCTGCCCGCTTGGACCTCCGTCTGGTCGACCACGACAAGGAACGCATCGCCAAGGCTGCTGCCCTCCGTGGGGTCACCGTTTCCGCGTTTGTTCGCGAAGTCGCCCTGCGCGAGGCCGATGCCGCCATCGCCGCCAGCGTGGCTGTCACGCTTTCGGCTGAGGAATCCCGCCGCTTCCTGGCCGCGCTGGATGCGCCGTTCCAGCCCAATGCCCGCCTGCAGCGGGCGATGGACCAAGCGGCTCGCGCAAGCCGGCGCTGAGCCGTGGTGCTGGCCTTTGCCGTCCTGGACGGCAAGCTCCATGACCGGGACGGCTTCTCCTGCGGCGTTGCGCCGCTGGACGACTACCTGCGCCGCTTTGCCACCCAGCATCATCGGGATGGCATCGCCACGACGCATGTGCTGGTGGACGATACCGCACCTTCGCGCATCCTCGGTTACTGCTCACTGGCCGCGGCGCAGCTGCACCTGCAGGAGCTGAACGAGGCCGACCGCCGACGTCTACCGGCCTACCCGGTGCCCGCCGTGCGGGTAGGGCGCCTCGCCGTCGCCGCAGGCCAGCAGGGCAAGGGCTACGGCGCGATGCTGGTCGGCCACGCGGTCAACCAGGCGCTCGCGGTGCGCCAGAGTCTTGGTGTGCGCGTGATCGTCGTCGATGCCAAGGACGAACGCGTCGCAGCGTTCTATGAAGCCTTCGGCTTCCGTCGCACTGCCGAGGCGGGTCTCACGCTGTATCTCCCTGTTGCCGAGTTCTTCAAGCCATGAATGCCGTAGAGATCGAACAAGCCATCTCCGATCTCGCCGAGAAGCCGTGCGACCGGGACGAGTTCCCGCATGCCTTCCTGGAAGCGTTCGGCAACAAGGAGACGACGCTCAAGCGACTGCGCACGGGAGCAACGAAAAGTCCGATGTCGGCGGCGTGCTCCAGACCAACCACATCCACATCCTGACCTGCGATGCTGGCAGGTAACGCAGTCGCTGGCTGCGCTCAAAGCCGGTCCAGCTACCGTCAAGGCCAAGCCGAGGTTCATCCTTGCCACCGATGGCGTGGACTTCGAAGCCGAAGACCTTGCCAGCGGCGAGACGGTTGCCGGCGCGTACAAGGATTTCCCGGATCACTTCGGCTTCTTCCTGCCGCTGGCGGGCATCCGCACCGTCCGTCAGATCAGCGAAAACGCCTCCGACATCCGCGCGGCGAGTTGCGCGCGCAGCGCGGAGAAGGGGCACGCGACAGGAGATGGAACGACCGCGGGCCCGCAGCGGCGTAGTTCCATCGTCGGATCTCAGCTGCCGGGCTCCTCGAGCATGCGCAGCAGCAGCTTCTGTAGCTGCTGCTGTTCGGTCGCGTCGAGGCGGCCGAGGATCGGCGCGAGCGCCTGCCGGCCCTCGTTGCGCAGCTGCCTGACGAGCCGGGTGCCTTCGCTGGTCAGGAACACGTCGGTCGCGCGGCCATCGTCCGTGTTGGGCGCACGGGCGACCAGGCCGCGCGCCTCCGCACGCGCGATCAGCCCCGACATCGTCTGCTTCTCGAGCCCGAGGTGATCGGCGAGCTCCGTCATGCGCGGACGCCGGTCCCAGAGGATGCCGAGCACGCGCATCAGCGAGAGCGAAAGGTCGTACCCGGCGCCGATGCGGCTCATCACCGCCACGGTGACGAAGGACGCCATCACCAGCGCGTCGACCGGTGCCTCGTTCGCCTGGGCCTGCTTCGGTAGCTTGCGCCTCGTCATGGGCCGCATCTTGACATCGTTCGCATTACGTATCAATCATAGGTTCGTACTACGAACTGTCGCGCCGCCACCACGGCCGCCGCAAGGCCGCGGCACGCGGCCCCCCGACCGGGACTCGACCACGATGAAAGCCCGCACCACTCACCTGTTCGCCGCCATCGCCGGCCTCGCCCTCGCGGCCGCCGGCGTGTCGCTGACCCTGCGCGCCCGGCCACGCACCGCACCGGCGCCCGCCGAACCCGCGCCGATGCTCACGGTCGAATCCACGGTCGCGATCGAGCAGCCGTGGCCGCGCACCCTCCGTGCCGTCGGCAGCATCGCCGCGTGGCAGGAAGTCGCCGTGGGCGCCGAGATCGGCGGGCTGCGCCTGTCGCGCCTGCTCGTCGATGTCGGCGATCGCATCGGGCGCGGGCAGCTGCTGGCGCAGCTGGACCCTGGCACGCTGCAGGCCGACCTCGACGCGAGCCGCGCGGCGCTGCGCGAAGCCGAAGTCGCTGCCGCCGAGGCGCGCCGCAACGCCGACCGCGCGCGAGCCCTCGCCGGCAGCGGGGTGCTGTCCAGGCAGGTGATCGACCAGGCGGTGTCCGCCGCCGATGCCGCGCAGGCACGCCTCGCCGCCGCGCGTGCGCGCATGCAAGCCGATGCGCTGCGACTGGCACGGACACGCGTGCTGGCGCCGGACGACGGCCTCGTCAGCGCACGGATCGCGGTCGAAGGCACGTTCGTCCAGGCCGGCAGCGAGATCGTGCGCCTGCAGCGGCAGGGTCGGCTCGAATGGCGCGCCGAACTCCCCGGTGCGGACCTCGTCCATGTCGTGCCCGGCCTGCCGGTGCTCGTCACCGCGGGGGATGCGCAGCCGATCGAAGGGCGCGTGCGTCGGGTCTCGCCGCAGGTCGATCCGGAGAAGCGCACCGGCCTCGTCTTCGTCGACCTCGAACCGTCCGCGCATGCGCGTGCGGGCCTGTTCGCACGTGGCGACTTCCTGCTCGACCGGCGCACCGTGCTGACGGTGCCGGAAAGCGCCGTGCTGCTGCGCGACGGCTTCAGTTACGTGTTCCGCATCGAACGCGATCGGGTCAGGGAACAGAAGGTCGAGCTCGGCGCGCGCCGCGACGGCCGGGTGGAGATCCGTGCCGGCCTCGTGCCGGGTGCGGTCGTGGCCCACGCCGGCGTCGCCTTCCTCGCCGACGGCGTGGCGGTGCGCGTCGCCGACGCGGCCACGCGGTGAGGGCAGGGCGATGAACCTTTCCGCCTGGTCGATCCGCAACCCGGTACCCGCGATCCTCCTGTTCGCCGTCCTCACTGTCGCCGGCCTGGTCGCGTTCGGAAGCACCCGGGTGCAGAACTTCCCGGACGTGGACCTGCCGATGATCACCGTGGTCGCGGAGCTGCCGGGCACCGCGCCCGCCCAGATGGAGACCGAAGTCGCGCGCAGGCTCGAGAACTCGATGGCGACGCTGTCCGGGCTGCGCCACCTGTACACGACGGTGCAGGACGGCACCGCGATGGTCATGGCCGAGTTCCGCCTGGAGAAGCCGCCGCAGGAAGCGCTCGACGACGTGCGCGCCGCGGTGGCGCGCGCGCGCGCCGACCTGCCCGCCGCGCTGCGCGACCCGGTGGTCCGCAAGATCGAGTTCAAGAACGATCCGATCCTGACGTACACGATCGCGTCGCCGTCGATGGACGACGAAGCGCTGTCGTGGTTCGTCGACGGCGAGCTCACGCGGCGCCTGCTGGCGGTGCCCGGCGTGGGCGCGGTCACGCGCGTCGGCGGCGTCGCGCGCGAAGTGCGCGTCGAGCTGGACCCGGATCGGCTGCTGGCCCTGCGCCTGAGCGCGGCCGACGTCTCGCGCCGGCTCGTCCAGGTGCAGCGCGAGGCGCCGGCGGGACGCGCGCGCCTCGGCAACGGCGAGCTGACGGCGCGTGCCTTCGTCTCCGCGCCGTCGGCGATGGCGCTGGCAGCGATCGAGATTCCGCTGCCGGGCGGCAACGTCGTGCGCCTGGACCAGGTCGCGCGCGTGGTGGACACGGTCGGCGAGCGCCGCAGCGGTGCGTTCCTCGACGGCGAGCCGGTCGTCGGTTTCGAGATCCGGCGCGCGACCGGAGCGGGGGACATCGACGTCGCCGACGGCGTACGCGAGGCGCTGTCGGCGCTGAAGAGGGATCGACCGGACCTCGAGCTGACCGAGGCGATCAACGCCGTGGACGCAGTGATCGAGAACTACGAGGGCAGCCTGTCGCTGCTGCTCGAGGGCGCCGTGCTCGCGGTGCTGGTGGTCGCCCTGTTCCTGCGCGACCTGCGCGCGACCCTGGTCAGCGCGGTCGCGCTGCCGCTGTCGATCATCCCCGCGTTCGCGTTCATGCAGTGGATGGGGTTCACGCTGAACATCATCACCCTGCTGTCGCTGTCGCTCGTCGTCGGCATCCTCGTCGACGATGCGATCGTCGAGATCGAGAACATCATGCGCCACCTCGCCCGCGGCAAGGAACCGCTCGCGGCCGCGCGCGAAGCCGCGGAGGAGATCGGCCTCGCGGTCATCGCCACGACCTTCACGCTGATCGCCGTGTTCCTGCCGACGGCGTTCATGAAAGGGCTGGCCGGGAAGTACTTCGTGCAGTTCGGCTGGAGTGCGTCGATCGCCGTGTTCCTGTCGCTGCTGGTCGCGCGCCTGCTGACGCCGATGATGGCCGCGCACCTGCTGCGCGCGCCGGCGCGACCACAGGCCGAGCCGGCTTGGCTGCGCGCGTACCTGAGGCTCGCGCGCTGGGCGTTCACGCACCGGCGCGCGACGCTCGCGATCACCGCCGGTTTCATGGTCGCCTGCCTCGGGCCGCTGTTCGCCGGCGCGATCGAACGCGACTTCATGCCGCCGTCCGACCTGGACCGCACCCGCATCAGCGTCGAGTTGCCGCCCGGAAGCACGTACGAGCAGACGCGTGCCGTCGCCGAACAGGTCCGCCGCCTCGTCGCGAGCCATCCACACGTGCGCCAGGTCTATGCCGTCGTCGGCGGCAGCGCTGACGGCGACGGTCCAGCGAGCCGTGCGCCCGAGCCGCACGTGGCGAGCCTCACGCTGAACCTGACGCCACGCAGGGAGCGGTCCGACGCGAGCCAGCAACGCATTGAACGCGAGCTGCGCGCGCTGGTACAGGACCTCGCCGGCGCGCGCGTGCGCGTCGCGGCCGGCGAGGCCTACACGCTCGCGCTCTCCGGCGAGGACGGCGAGCGGCTCGCGCGGCATGCGGCCACGGTGGAACGGGAACTGCACGGCCTGGCCGGCATCGGGCAGGTCGGCAGCAGTGCCAGCCTGCAGCGGCCCGAACTGGTCGTGCGTCCGGACCCGGCACGCGCGGCCGACCGCGGTGTCGCTACCGACGCGATCGCCGAGACCGTGCGCGTGGCGACCCTCGGCGACTACGATCTGTTCCTGCCCAAGCTCGACCTCGGCCAGCGCCTCGTCCCGATCGTCGTGCGCCTGCCCGACGCCGCGACGCGCGATCTCGACCTGCTGCGCCAGCTGACGGTGCCCGGTGCGCGCGGCGCGGTGCCGCTGCGCGACGTGGCCGAGCTGGAGATCGCCAGCGGGCCCGCGCGGATCCATCGCCTCGATCGCCTGCGCACGGTGAACTTCGACATCGAACTCGACGGCCAGGCGATGGGCCACGTACAGCAGCGCGTCTCCACGCTGCCGAGCCTGTCGCACCTTCCACGCGGCCTCGTGCGCAAGGAGATCGGCCAGGCCGAAACCTCCAACGAACTCGGCCGCAGCTTCCTGCTCGCGATGGGTACGGGCGTGGCCTGCATCTACATCGTGCTGGTGCTGCTGTTCCACGCCTGGATGCAGCCGCTGACGATCCTCGGCGCGCTGCTGCTGTCGGTGCCCGGCGCGCTGCTCGCACTGTTCGTCACCGGCACCCATCTCGGCATGCCCGCGATGATCGGCATGATCATGCTGATGGGCATCGCGACCAAGAACTCGATCCTGCTGGTCGAGTACGCGATCGTCGCACAGCGCGACCACGGCATGGCGCGACTCGACGCGCTGCTGGACGCGTGTCGCAAGCGCGCCCGGCCGATCGTCATGACGACGCTCGCGATGGGCGCCGGGATGCTGCCGATCGCACTCGGCTTCGGCGCCGATCCCGGCTTCCGCGCACCGATGGCGATCGTCGTCATCGGCGGCCTCGTCACCTCCACGGTGCTGAGCCTGCTGGTGATCCCGCTGCTGTACGAAGCGGTCGACGAGCTCGCGCGACGCCTTGCGCCGCGCCGATGGTCGGCGCGACGTGCCCGACTGGACAGCGGGATTCCGGATGGCCCTGGTCGATCGGCGCCGTCCGCGCGAATCGCGGCCAGTCGGTGACGCGTCGCATTCACGCCTCCTGCAGCGCATCGTTCGCGACCGCGGCGCTCCTCGTGCGTGGAATCGCTCAGGAAGCGGCCGCGACCCGTGGCCGCTGCGCCTTGGCCGTGTGGGCCGCGGACCACAGCGAGCCGACATTGACGCGCTCGGGGTACAGCTCGAGCATCGCTTCGTAGAGCTCGCGCGCGTCGCGGGTCGACTCGTCGAGGCGGTTGAAATCGCGCAGGTACCGCTGCGTCTCGGTGAGGTTCCGCGGGTCGTCGTCGTTCCACGGCACCTTGTGTCCGGCGACCACCGCGGTCGGCTGCAGTGCCGCGAGCGTATCCAGTGCCGCGATCCAGTCGAGCCGACTTTGCGTGTCGGTCTCGCTGAGGTAGGGATGGATGCCGTTGTAGACGGTGTCGCCGCCGACGACGAGGCCGATCGACGGCACGTACAGCGCGGTCGAATGCCCGGTGTCGGTGCGACCGGTGTCGACGACGCGCAGTTCATGGCCTTCGAGTTCGATCACGTTACCTTCGAGCGGCTCGGCGATGCGCAGCACGTCCGGGATCTGGCCGGGGAACAGCCGCTGCCAGAAGCTCTCGAGCCGGTCCGGCGCGATCTGGCCGCGCATGGCCTCGATCACCGCCGGCGTCGCCAGCGCGCGCGCGTCCGGGAAGCGCGCGAGCAGCGGGGCGAGGCCGAAGAAGTGGTCGCCGTGGCCGTGGGTGACGTAGATCGCGGTCAGCCTGCGGCCGCTGCCGGCGATCCAGTCGATCAGCCATTGCGAATGCTCGACGGTCAGGAAGGTGTCGACGAGGACCGCGTCGCGCTCGCCATGGATCAGCGTGGCGGAATTGGCGACCCACATCCTGTCTTCATTGCCCGGAGGCACGTCGCGGTTGAGGCCCTGGCGGCGCGCACAAAGGACATCCCATTCCAGGCGTGGCATCTGCGTCAGCGGGTACGGCATGGTGGTGCTCCTGTCGATCGGCGGCCCTGCGCCAGCATGCAGGGCGCCGGAGGCGGTTTCGGGCGAAAGCGCGGCGGGGGCTACCTGCCGCCCGCGGCGTCTTCGATCAGCGACGCGACGGCGGCGGCGTGCGAAATCATCACGACGTGGGAGGCGCCTTCGACGACGACCGTCTTGCGCGACTTCGCGCGCTCGGCCATGAAGTGCATCCCGGCCGGCGGGATGTTGCGGTCGGCGGTGCCGTAGATCGCGTACGACGGAATGGTCTTCCACGCCGCGACGCCGGTCGGCTCGCCGAGCGCGGCCTTCGCGACCGGACGCTGCGTCGCCGCCATCAGGCGCGCCTGCGCCAGCGGCACGTCGGCGGCGAACTGCGCCGGGAACTTCGCCTGGTCGATGTAGAGATCGGGCGAACCGTCCGTGTGCTCGACCGGCGGCGCGAGGGCGTCGCCGAGCGTGCTGCCCGGGAACTTGCCGGTGAGGCCGAGGCTGGTCTCGCCGGTGTCCGGCGCGAACGCCGACACGTACACGAGCGCCTTCACGTTCGGGTGGCCGTTGGCCGCTTCGGTGATGACCGGGCCGCCGTACGAGTGGCCGACGAGCACGACCGGACCCGGTACCGACTTCACCACCGCCGACACCGACGCGCCGTCGCTGGCGACTCCGCGCAGCGGGTTGGCCGCCGCGACGACGGGGTAACCGTCTTTTTCGAGCCGGGCGATCACGCCGTTCCAACTCGACGAGCCGGCGAACGCGCCGTGCACGAGGATGATGGTGGGTTTTTCCGGCCTGGTGGCCGCGCGGGCCGGATCCACGCCGGTGAGCGTCACGGCGGCCGCGACCGCCAGACTCCTCGACAACAGGTTCATGGTGTTCCTCCTCCATTCGGCGGGATGCCGATGGCGGGAGGGTGGGCGCCGCTCGCGTGCGCGTCGATCATACGTGGGTACGAGGCGATGCGCCGCGCGCGTCGTCGCGCGGTCGTCGCGACGACGCGCACGCACCGCGCATCGCGGTGAACGCGCGATGGACAGCGCCTGCGGCGCGGGGCGACGTGCCCGCGCACGTGCGCCCGCGCTGCGGTGCAAGCCCATACCTTCGCATGACGGCGGGGCGACGCAGACGGGCGTTCGGTGCCCGGCCGCCGGCCTAGGAACGGAAGATCGCGTCCAGGCACGCGACGATGACGTCGCTGCCGGCCGGTTTCTCGAGCACGGCGCGGGCGCCGGCGGCGAGCACGCGTGCGCGCACGGCCTCGTTCGGGAACGCGGTCATGAAGATGATCGGGAACGAGCGTCCGCTGGCGACCAGTTCGGCCTGCAACTGGTCGCCATTCATCGCCGGCATCTGCACGTCGGTGATCAGGCAGTCCGGATCACCGGCTGGCGCATCGTCGAGGAAGGCCGCCGCCGACGCATAGCTGCGGACTGCGTAGCCGAGCGAGCGGAGCAGGCTCGCGAGCGAGCTGCGGACGCCCTCGTCGTCGTCGACGATCGCGATGGCGCGCGTGCGGGTCATGGTCGGGGCGTGCAAGGGCGTGGGTGGCCGGGCGCATCGGGCGCGATGAAGCCATGCTGCGTGCTCGCGGGCATCGACGGAATCATACGGAGGTTTGCCCGCCGTCAGCGCTGCGACACGCCGAGCGCCTCGGCCGCGCGCACGAGGTCGGCGAAGGTGCGCACGCCCATCTTGCGCATCACATTGCCGCGATGGATCTTCACCGTGATTTCCGACAGGCCGATCACCCCGGCGACCTGCTTGTTCATGAGTCCGGCGACGACGTGGCCCATCACCTCGCGCTCGCGGGGCGTGAGGGTCCGGTATCGCGCCAGCAGGCCGTCCTTGCCGGCCCGCTCGGCGCGTCGCCTGCGGTCGCGCTCGATCGCGGCGGTGACTGCGTCGAGCATGTCCTGGTCGCGGAACGGCTTGGACAGGAAGTCGAGCGCGCCCGCCTTCATCGCCTGCACCGTCATCGGGATGTCACCGTGCCCGGTCATGAAGACGACCGGCAGATCGATGCCGTGCCCGGCGAGGCTGGCCTGGACATCGAGGCCGCTCGAGCCGGGCAGGCGCACGTCGAGCACGAGGCAGCCGGGCGCGTCGGGCAGGGCGGCCTGCAGCAGTTCGGCCGGGCTGCCGAACAGGCGTGTCGCGAGTCCGATCGAACGGAACAGGCTGTCGAGCGCCGCGCGCACGCCGGCGTCGTCGTCGACGATCGCGACGAACGGCGGTGGCGGCGGTGCCGCCGGCCTCACGATGCGCCTCCGACCGCCGCCGTGGCGGCCGTGGCCCCACCCACCGGCAGCGTGATGCGGAACAGCGCGCCACCGCCCGGTTCGCTCTCCAGCTCCAGCCGGCCGCCGTGCGCTTCGGTCGTGGTCCTGCAGATCGCGAGTCCCATGCCCATGCCGTCGCGTTTGGTCGAGAAGAACGGTTCGAACAGCCGGTGCGCGTGTTCGGGCGCGATGCCGGGTCCTGTATCGCGCAGCTCGAGCCGCAGCGCCCGCGTGGATGGCGCCGACGCCGAGATCGACAGCACGCGCGGCCGCGACTGGCCGGCCATCGCCTGCGTGGCATTGACGATGAGGTTCACCAGTACCTGCTGCAGCTGCACGCGATCGCCGAGGACCGGCGGCAGGCCGGTCGGTACGTCGACGTGCAGTTGCACTCGCGCATCGACGAGCTCGCGCCGCACCAGCGCGACCGCATCCTCGACCAGCGCGGGCAGTACGAGCGGCGCGCGCTGCGACGGCGCCTTGGCGAGGAATGCGCGGATGCGCCTGACGATCTCGGTCGCGCGGCGCGCTTCCGCCACCACGCGTTCGAGCGCGGCGCCGACCTCGCCGGCCTCGGGCGGCTCCCGTCGAAGCCAGCGCAGCCCCGCCTCGCCGTTGGTGACCACGGCCATCAGGGGCTGGCTGACCTCGTGCGCGATCGACGCGCTCAGTTCGCCGAGCGTGGCGACGCGGGTCGCGTGCGCGAGTTCAGCCCGTGCCTGCTCGAGCGCATCGTGCGCGAGCCGGCGCTCGGTGATGTCGACGACGTGTACCAGCACGTGGTCGCAGGCGTCGTCCGGGGCAGGGAAGGTGATCGCGAAGAGGACCGGGATGATGCGGCCGTCGCGGCCGACCAGCTCGGTCTCGCCTTCGTGGAACGCATCGCCGCGCGCGAACGCGGCGAGGGCGCCCGCGAGTGTTCGGTCGGCGCGGACGAGGATGTCGTCGACCGTGCGCAGGAACTGCGGCGCGTCCTCGACGCCGACCATGGAGAGGAAGGCCGCATTGGCGTCGACGATGCGGATCGAGCGTCTCGCGCGCTCGAGCAGGGCCGGCTCGATCGTGCGCGTGTCTTCGGCGGAACCCGCCGCGAGTTCGGCCCGGACCGCGCTCCAGTCTTCCTCGAGCACGCCGACGCGGCCGGCGTCGAACATCCGGCGGTAGCGGCGCTCACTGCGCACCAGCGCGGAATGCGCGGCCTCGCGATCGGTGACGTCGGTGTGGGTTTCGAGCACGCCGACCGGCTCGCCGCGCCGTCCGCGCTGCAACGCCCAGCGGCTGTCCAGCACGAGGCGCGCGCCGCTGCGCGTGCGCTGCTCGAGCAGGCCCTCCCAGCGGCCGTTGTGCAGCAGCGCGGTTTCGACCTCGGCACGCTCGGCGCGATAGCGCGTCTGCAGCAATTCGTCGGCGACGCGTCCGTTCGCTTCCGCCGCGGACCAGCCGTAGGCGTGTTCGGCGGCGACGTTCCAGAAGCGGATGCGGCCGTCGATGTCGCGCACGAAGATCATGTCGTGCGACAGGTTCAGCAGGCGCGCGTGCGCCGAAAGGGTCGCGGTCGCGGACTGGCTCTGCAGCGCGAGCACGGTCGCGATGAGGATCGCCGCGAGGCTCACCAATGCGCGCAGCGCCGGCGAGCCGAGCGGCTCCATGCCGTGTTGCAGCACGTAGGCGAGGGCGGTCAGGCCGATCGCGGCGAGCGAGGCGACCAGCACGTCGAAGCGCGACGCCGTGCGCGCGGCCGCGAGCACGACCAGCACGTAGAACACCGCCACCGCGCCTTCGAGCGGGGCCAGCACGTCGAACAGGAAGATGCCGAGCGCGAGCAACGCGGCGGCGACCCGGTACATCGCGTTGCTCATGCCCCTCCGCTCCCGAATCGCGGCCGCCGGCGGTGCCGCACGGCAGGCTTGCACCGGGAGCATATCGCGGCCGCCATGCCGCGGGCTTCATACCTCGGTATGAGGCCACCATGCCTCATGCCGATTCACGCGGCGGCGGCGCTCGCCTAACGTGGCCTCGACCCGGCGATCACCGGCCGGCCCACCGATCGAACCCATCGAGGACACCATGGACATGCCGTCGTTCCGATCCAGCAGCAGGACCGCACCGCTCGACACCCCGACCGGCCTCGGCGCAGAGGCCGCCACCGGCATCGCCGCCGCGCTGACCGGCGTGCTCGCCGACGCGTTCGCGCTCTACCTCAAGACGAAGAACTTCCACTGGCACCTGTCGGGCCCGCATTTTCGCGACTACCACCTCATGCTGGACGAGCAGGGCGACCAGATCTTCGCGATGACCGACGCGCTCGCCGAGCGCGCGCGCAAGGTCGGCGGCACCACGCTGCGTTCGATCGGCCACATCGCACGCATCCAGCGCCTGCTCGACAACGACGCGGCCTACGTCACGCCGCAGGACATGCTGGCCGAACTCGCCGACGACAATCGCCGCTTCGCCGGTTTCCTGCGCGCCGCGCACGTGCTGTGCGACGACTACGACGACGTCGCGTCCGCGAGCCTGATCGAGAACTGGATCGACGAGGCGGAGCGGCGCAGCTGGTTCCTGTTCGAATCCACGCGCGCACCGCGCTGACCGCATCGTGTAGGCTGCGCGTCCCGGCCGTGGCGCCGGTCCGCGCAGCCGTCCGGGTGCGGATCGCAGCCCGGCCGTGCCGCAACCCGACCGCACGACCGATGCAACCCCTCGACCGCGAAGCCACCGACCACCACTGGATGCAGCGCGCGCTCGCGCTCGCGCGGCACGCGGAACAACACGGCGAGGTGCCGGTCGGCGCGGTCGTCGTGCTCGACGGCGACGTCGTCGGCGAAGGCTGGAACCACAACATCCGCGGCAACGACCCCAGCGCGCATGCCGAAGTCCAGGCGCTGCGCGAGGCGGGGCGGCGGGTGGGCAATTACCGTTTCCCGGGTGCGACCCTCTACGTGACGCTGGAGCCGTGCGTGATGTGTGCGGGCGCGATCATCCACGCGCGCCTCGCCCGCGTCGTGTACGGCGCGCGCGACCCGAAGACCGGTGCCGCCGGCAGCATGTTCGACACCCTGATCAGCGACCGCCACAACCACCGGGTCGAGGTTGCCGCCGGCGTGCTCGCCGACGAAAGCGCGGAACTGCTGCGCGCGTTCTTCCGCCGGCGCCGCTGAGCCGGCGCGATGCCCGCGGCGACGCGGGCATCGGCCGGCATGCGCCTTACTGGACGACCAGCTTGCCCTTCATCAGGGCGAAGTGGCCCGGGAACGAGCAGAAGAACGCGTAGTCGCCACCGGCCTTCAGGGCGCTGCCCGGGAAGGTCGCGCTGGTCGACTCGCCGCCACCGACGACCTTCGTGTGCGCGATCACGCGCTGGTCGCCGGCCGGCACGTAGTTCGCCGCGGCGCCCGCGCTCATGCCGGCGGTCGCGACCGGTTGCAGGTCGCCCGCGGCCGTGATGACCACGTTGTGGCCCATCGACGCGGCAGGCAGCTTGCCCGTGTGCGCCAGGTTGATCGTGATCGTCTTGCACGACGCCGAGACCGTGACCTCGGTCTTGTCGAACTTCATCGCATCGTCGCCCTTGAGGTCGATCGTGCAGTTTTCCGCATGGGCCAGGCCGGCGGCCGCGAATCCGATGAGCAGAAGAAGAGCGCGCATGATGGAATCTCCTCGTGAAGTGAATGTCAGGATAGACCTGTTCGCGTGAGGTGGTGCTGACCTGGGTCAAGGTCAAGCCCGGCGGCCTGCGGTGATGGGTACCGGGCGGGCCGCGCGGAGTTGCGCAGCCGGCGGTCCCCAAGGCCCACCGGCACGTCCGGTCGACCGGGATCGGGGGCGGCATCCCGGGGGCCACCTCACAGCTCGATGATGCCGCGCAGCACGGCCTCGGTGACCGCGTGCGTGCGGTCGGCGACGTCGAGTTTCGCGAAGATGCTCTTCAGGTGGCCCTTGACGGTTTCTTCGGACAATCCGAGCGCCGCACCCACCTGCTTGTTGGCCTTGCCGTTCGCCACCAGCCAGAGGATCGCGGTCTCGCGCTCGGTCAGCTCCTCGTCGACCACGTGCAGCGCGATGCCGTCGGCGACGTCCCGGTGGACGTGGCGCTGGCCGCGATGCACGTCGCGGATCGCATCGATGAGTTCCGTGCGCAGGCTGCTCTTGAGCAGGTAGCCGGACGCGCCGGCCTTCAGCGCGCGCACGGCCTGCACGTCGCCGGCGTACGTCGTCAGCACGATGATGCGCGCGTCGGGGTGTTCGCGGCGGATCGCGATGATCGCGTCGACGCCGTTCATTCCCGGCATCTGCAGGTCCATCAGCGTGACGTCGGGTCGCAGCGCGCGGTACCGTTCGATCGCCTCGTGGCCGTCACGCGCCTCGCCGACCACGGTCATCGCGAGCTGGTTCTGCACCAAGCGCCCGCCGTCGCGAACGGTCCAGCCATCGAAACCGGTCGCCGGCAGCTCGCCGCCGCGCAGGATGCGAAGTAGCCGCACCACGGACCACGGAACCCGGTTGCGGCCCCGGTCCCAATGGCGGACCGTGCGCACGCAGACGCCGAGCAGCTCGGCGCATCGGTGCTGACTCAAGGCGAGGCCCAGACGCAGCTCGCGGAAGCCGTCCGGGGACAAATGCCAAGCCCGACGACGGCGCGGCTTGGAAGCCCGACCGGGACCCCCGGAACGTGCGCAATGTCTATTATGTAAAATAGAATGTGGACCGCAGCAGCCAGTCGACGCCGGTCAGAACGCCCACAGGATCGTCCCCACCCACGCGCTCCGTGGTGGCAGCGCCATCTCGTAGGTCTGGCCCAGCCACTCCACGCGCCAGCGGATGGCGCCGGTCCAGACGTGCGTTGCGTAGATCGCCGCATCGCCGAGCTGCCAGCGCAGGCCGATGCTGCCGTAGCGGTAGCGGGAATTGTGATCGCCACCCGGGAACGCGATCCCCGCGCCCGCGTCGATGGCGAAGCGACCGTCGCCGAGTGGCTGGTGCATGGTGCTCTCGAGCCAGTAGGCGCGATAGCGGCGCATCGGCAGGCCGGGCGCCGGAGGCAGCTTGCCGCGGTAGTAGACGTCGGTCGCGTTCGGCGCGAACGCGATCGATGCCCGCCAGCGTCCGCGGTAGCCGATCGCGGCATTCACCTCGTCATAGCGAAGGCCGTCGATCCCGGCCCGGCGCGCGGCGTCGTAGTGGGTCGCACCGGCCTTGGCGGACCAGTCCTGCCCGAATTGCCAGCGGCGGTCGACGTAGGCGGACCATTGCACATTGGCGCTCCGCCCGACCAGGTGCACCCGGCTCGCGGCGACGCCGGCCACCCAGTCGCGGGCGGGTTCGCAATGCGCGTCGACCAGCCAGGCCGGGCGCTCGTCACTGAGGCTCGCCCCGCGCAGCACATTGTCCGATGCGAAACCGACCGCACCGCCGCACGCCGCGGCGGTCCCGGCGGCGGCGAGGGCAAAGCCGGCACACGTCGCGCGGAACAGCACGAGGTTTTTCCAGGCAGGGGACCGGCATCCAGCATTGCATCGCCGCGCCCGCAGGTGCAACCTATTCGGCACAGGTGGGTACGTACGTAGGGATTCCTTCCCACCTCCGCGGGACCGTGAGACCAGGCATGACGAGCCGCCACGACGACAACCACGACGACCGGCACGACCTGCAGGCGGTCGCCGCCCGCGACCGGTCCGCGTTCGAACGCCTCTACCGCCGTTACCACGGCATCCTCTGCCGCTTCCTCGGCCGCTTCACCGCGCGCCGCGACCTGGTCGAGGAAATGGCCAACGAGACACTCTGGATCGTGTGGAAGACCGCCGCCAATTTCCGCGGCGAGTCCAAGGTCGGCACCTGGATCATCGGCATCGCCTACCGCTGCCTGATGAAGAACCTGCGCGACCACCCCGCCGAGCCGACCTATGGCGCCGGCACCGGCGACCTCGAGGCGCTCGGCGCGCTCACCCCCGACGACGGCTCGACGCGCGACGCCGAGCTGCGCGACTGGGTGCGCCACGGCATGGCGCTGCTGCCCGAAGAACAACGCATGACGATGGAACTCGCCTACTACCTCGGACAATCGTGCGAGGAGATCGCGACGATCATGAATTGCGCCGTCGGGACCGTGAAGGCGCGCATGTTCCATGCGCGGCTGCGCCTGCGGAACACCCTGCCCGCGCTCGGCGGCGACGCGCGGACTGCGGAGGGCACGCGCGCATGAACCCGCAGGCTTCGCAGCACCGGCTGACCTGGGACCTGATCCCGTGGCTCGTCAACGGCTCGATCTCCCCTCTCGACCGCGCGCAGGCGGAAGCACACCTCGCGACCTGTGCGGACTGCCGCGACGAACTCGCCTTCCAGTCCCGGCTGCACGCCGGCGTGTCGATCGAACGCGACATTCCCGCCGATTGCGAGGGCGGGCTTGCAACCCTGCTCGCGCGCATCGATGCCGAGGAAGGGCCGCCCGCACGCGCGGACGCGCAACCGGCGCGGCGGACGTGGTTGCTGCGCTCGCTCGCGGCGGTCATCGTGCTGCAGGCGCTCGGCATCGCCGCCCTGCTCCGGCCGTGGCACGGCGGCGACGCGGCCTACCGCACCCTCAGCACGCCGCGCGCCGCGCCGGAGAAGGCGCTCGTGCGCTTCGTCCCCTCGCCGACACTGTCGCTTGCCGAGCTGCAGCAGGTGCTGGCATCGCACGACCTGCGCATCGTCGACGTCAACGAAGCCGGGACGATCCTCTCGCTCGCCCCGGTCGACGCGAAGGCGGCGACGCCGCAGGCGATCGACGCGGCGATCGCCTCGCTGCGGCGCACGCCCGGCGTACTGCTCGCCGAGCCGCTCGGCAGGAGCGGCCCGTGATCCGCCGCGCGCGCATGCCAGCCTGCGCCCTGGCCTGCCTGGCCATCGCCTGCAGCGGGGCGCACGCCGCGCCGACGCGCGCGCCACTCGAGCGACGCATCGTGGTCGCGGTCGAAGAGGTCGCCGAGCCCGACGTCGGCGCCGCGACGACGCCACGTGGCTATTCGGGCCTGCGCAACTACTCCGGCGGCGACCGCGCGCGCAGCAGCGCGGCAGCACTCGCGCGCGAGCACGGCCTGCACGAAGTGTCGGCCTGGACGATCGACCCGCTGCGCCTGCGCTGCATGCTGTACGAACTGGACGAAGGCGCCGATCGCGGCGAGGTACTCGCGCGCCTCGCGCGTGACCGCCGCGTGCGGCTCGCGCAGCCACTTCAGGAGTTCCGCACCTACGGCTCCGAGCGTCCCGCGCCGGACGCGATCAGCGCCGCGCCGGCCCCGGCGGCGTACAACGATCCCTACGTCGGCCTGCAGAGCGGGTTCAGTGCGATCGGTGCGGCCGCCGCGCAACGCTGGTCGAGCGGCGCGCGCGTCGATGTCGCCGTCGTCGACACCGGCATCGATGCCGGCCATCCGGACCTCGCCGGGCGCGTCGTTTCGCAACGCGATTTCACCGATGGGGCCTCCTCGGCTGCGAACGATCGCCACGGCACCGAAGTCGCCGGCGTCATCGCCGCGGTCGCCAACAACGGCGTCGGCATCGTCGGCGTCGCGCCCGGTGCGCGGCTGCGCGCGTTCCGCGCGTGCTGGCCGATCGAAGCCGCTGCCGCCGAGGCGCGCTGCGACACGTTCACACTGGCGCAGGCGATCGGCGCCGCGATCGGCTCCGGCGCGCGGGTGATGAACCTCAGCCTCGGCGGCCCGAGCGACCCGCTGCTCGAGCGCCTGCTCGCGACCGCGATCGACCGCGGCATCATCGTCGTCGGCGCCGTTCCGCCGGATGCGCGCATGGACGGTTTCCCGGTCGGCGTGCCCGGCGTGATCGCCGTGCGCAGCTCGGACATGGCGGTGGATGCGCGCACGCTCGCCGCGCCAGGCAACGACATCCTGACGCTCGAACCGGGTGGCCACTACGACTATTCGTCCGGATCGTCGCTCGCGACCGCGCACGTGACCGGCGCGATCGCGCTGCTGCTCGACCTTGAACCGCGACTCGATGCAGCGACCGCGCGCGCCCTGCTGCGCGATTCCTCGCGCGGCCCGTCGATCGACGCCTGCGCGGCGATCGCGGCGCTCGCGGGCGGGCCGCGGACCTGTCTCCCCTTTCCACCCAGCCTGGGGCTTGCGCATGCGGACCGCTGATGCCGTCTTGGCGATGCTGGTCGCGATCGGCGTACTCGCGGTACCGGTCGCGGCCCAACAGACCCGCGAGGAACTGGCGCGTTCCCTGCCCGTGATGGGCAGCGACACCGCCGCCGCGAAGCCCGCCCCCGGCTTCGCCAACGCGAAGGTTGCGCACAATCCCGGCGCGCCCGAGGCGACCGCGATCGGCGAGCGCACCTGCATCGCCTGCCACCAGCTCGAGAGCGAGCACTTCACGCACACGTTCCACGCGCTCGGCCTGCATGCAGCGAACAAGGCCGATGCGTCGATACCGGTCTGCGAGACCTGCCACGGGCCCGGCTCGGAGCACGCCAGGCAGCCCACGCGCAAGGGATCGATCATCGGTTTCACGCACGACTCGGGCACCTCGATCGAGACGCAGGCGTCGACCTGCCTCGCCTGCCATGCCGGCGGTCCGCGTGACCACTGGCTCGGTTCGGTGCACGAGCGCAACGGCCTCTCGTGCAGCGACTGCCACAACCCCATGGCGAAGTTCTCCGTCGAAGGGCAGTTGGCGAAGGCGTCGATCAACGACACCTGTGCGCAGTGCCACCGCGACGTGCGCCAGCAGTTCAACCGCCGCTCGCACATGCCGCTGCCGGAAGGCCAGATGAGCTGCGTGGACTGCCACAACCCGCACGGCTCGGTGACCCGGCCGCTGCTGAAGACCAACACGGTCAACGAGACCTGCTACCAGTGCCACGCCGAGAAGCGCGGGCCGTTCCTGTTCGAGCACGCGCCGGTGCGCGAGAGCTGCCTCAACTGCCACACCCCGCACGGCTCGAACCAGCAGACCCTGCTGGTCACGCCACTGCCGTTCCTGTGCCAGCAGTGCCATTCCGGCCTGCGTCATCCGAACGACCTGCACACGGCGACCTCGCTCGCGAACGGACCGCACCCGGACGAGCGCGCGATGGGCCGCGCCTGCCTGACCTGCCACGCCAACATCCACGGCTCGAACGCTCCGTCGGGCCCGAAATTCCACGAATAGGACGTCATCGCCATGCGCCGCACAACCGCCCTGCTCCCTCCGCTGCTCGCGCTGGTCGCGGCGGTGCGAGCCCAGGCCGACAGCGGCGTCGGCGTCGACACCTGGCGTGCCAACGCGCTCGATCCCACGGCCGGCGCCACCGCCGAGGGCTGCGATCCGCGCGGCACGACCTGGTTGCACGCCGGCGAACACCGCACTCCGACCGGCCTGCTGTACGACTGTCCGCCGCCCTCGCCGCCGAGCTCCGGACACGGCGACTGGACCGTGTCGGCACTGCTCCGCGTCGGCGCGGTCGGCACCGGCGGTGACGACGACGACGCGACCTGGAACCGCTACGCCGACTGGGAAAGCGGCCTCGTGCTCGCCCTGCTCGAGATCGAGGCGCAACGCGCGGCCGACGGCAGCTACGCCGAGGTCCGCGCGAGCCGGATCAGCGATGACGACGAGTACTACCAGGCCGTATTCGGGCGCGCCGGCAGCTACAAGGTGCAGGCGTTCCTGCGCGACATGCCGAACATCCTGACCAGCACCGCGCGACCGCTCTGGAACGGCGTCGGCAGCAACCACCTGACCCTGCCGGCCGGCCTCGAGCCGGGCGCGAGCACGCCGCAGCAGGTCGCCGCGGCGTCCGCGGCGACGCCGCAGCGCACGCTCGGCGTCACGCGCGAGAAGCGCGGCCTCGGCTTCAGCACCTACCTGACGCCCACGTTGACGCTCTACGGCAACGTCACCGACGAGCACCGCAAGGGCGCGCGGCCGTTCGGCGGGCCGTTCTTCTTCAACTTCCCGTTCCCCGACAACGGCGGCGTGCTCGAGACGACCAAGCCGATCGACGACACGACCACCAACCTCACCGCAGGACTGCGCTACGCCGGCCACACCTGGCGCATGGATCTCGGCTACAGCGGCTCGTTCTACCGCGACCGTTACACGCGTTACACCTACGAGATGCCGTTCGGGCTCGCTCCGCTGGTGCCCGGCGCGGTGTCCCCACCGCTGACGACCGGCCAGTTCGCGACGGAACCGGACAACGACTACCACAACCTCAAGCTCGCGCTCACCCGCGTGCTGCCGATGAACGGCGAACTGACCCTGACCGGTTCGGCCGGACGCATGCGCCAGGACGACACGCTGATCGCGCCGATCGACTGTCAGGGCTTGTTCGGCATCGGTCTCGACGGCAGCCTGCAGCTGGGGCCGCAGAATCCGTTCCTGCACGACTGCGCGGACTGGAACACGCCCGCGGCGCTGTCGCGGCGCACGGCCGACATGCAGATCGACACCGCGCTGTTCGACGCGCGCGTGGTGCTGCGGCCGTGGAGCGACGTCTCCCTGCGGGGCAACCTGCGCTTCCAGCGCGAGGACTACCGCAACACCTACCTCGCCTACAACCCGCTGACCGGCCAGTATGGCTACATCAGCGAGAACGGTTCGCAGGGCAGCATCGTCCCGGGCGAACTCGGCATCTGGGATGCGGCGGAACCGTCCGTGATCACGCGCATCCGCAGCCTGCCGCTGGACATGCAGACGACCGAGGCCTCGTTCGGCGCCGACTGGAACGTCGGCCCGCGCGACACGCTCGGCGCCACCGTCACCTTCCAGCGCTACGAGCCGACCCACCGCGAGCGGCGTCGCGTGGACGACGGCAGCATCAAGCTGACCTGGGTCGACCGCGCGTTCGACGGCCTGACCCTGCGCGCGAACCTGACCTGGCTGCGCCAGAACGGCGACCGCTACGACTACAACCCGTACGACTTCACGTATTCGATCAGCCTGCCCGGCTTCGTGCCCCCGGCCAGCGGCCTGCCGGCCCATACGGTCGATGCGCTGCGCAAGTACGACGTCGGCAGCCGCACCCAGAGCAAGCTCGACCTCATGGCCACGCTCGCGCTGCGCGACGACATGACCCTCAGCGCATCGATGCGCGGCGACTGGAACGACTACGACGCCGCGATCGGGCGCCAGCGCCATGACGGCTGGGGCGCGACGCTCGAGTGGGACTGGCAGCCGTCGCCTGCCACGACGGCGAGCGCGTACTACGGCTACGACCGCACCCGGCTGCGCCTCGCGAATGTCAACGAGATCAACGACAGCGGCTCGGACCCGAGCCTCGGCGGCCCGACCTATCCCTTGATCGGGCGCTGGTGGGCCGACGACGTCCAGCGCACGCACAACGCCGGCCTGAACTTCCGCCACGACTTCGGTCGCGTCCGCTTCGACGCCGGCTGGAACTGGCTCCATGCGCGCGGGGCCACCTCGTACCGGTTCGCCTCGCCACTCGCGCTGGCGTGGGGCGATGCGGTCGTCGGCGACGGCCCCGGGCGCGGCGCGTTCCCACCGATGACCTACCGCGTCGACTCGCTCGTCGCCGCGGTGCGCATCCCGTTCGGCCAGCGGTTCGCCGTACGCATCTTCGACGCCTGGGAGCGCGGCCGGATCAGCGACTGGCACTACCTCGGCTTCGATTCGTCGCTGACCTACGACCATCGCGTCTATACCGACGGCGGGCCGCGCAATTACGAAGCGAACCTCGTCGGCATCCTGCTGGACATTCGCCTGTGAGGCCGCCGATGCACCCGCGTCCGCCCCGTTCCCTGTTCGCCCTCCTGCTCGCCGGCTCCGCCGCGAGCGCCGTCGCGGCCGAGCCGATCGACCTGCGCCGTCTTCCGCCCGTTACCGGCGACATCGCCGCGGGCAAGGAACGCGCGACGCTGTGCGCGGCCTGCCACGGCGTCGACGGCATCGCGCCGGTGCCGACCTTCCCGAACCTCGCCGGCCAGCCGATCGACTACCTCTACTCGCGGCTCGTCGCATTCCAGCGCGCGGGCAAGCCCGATTCGCCGATGACGCCGCTGGTCGCGACGCTCGACGCCGCCGCGATGCGCGACCTCGCCGCGTACTATGCGAGCCTGCCCGCGCCCGCGCCGGCCCCAGGTACCACGGATACGGCCTCGGCCGGCCGCTCGGTGTTCCTCGATGGCGACCCCGCGAACGGCACGCCGCCGTGCCAGGGCTGCCACGGGGCCGAGGCACAGGGCCATCCCGATGCCGCGAGCGATGCGCGCTGGCGCAGCTATCCGGCCCTGCGCGGGCAGCATGCGGCCTATCTCGAGCAGCGCCTGCGCGAGTTCGCGGCCGACGAGGCACCGGCGACGAGCGCCGGGTGGATCATGGGACCGATCGCGCGCACGCTCGATCCGGCGACGAGGACGGCGATCGCGGAGTGGCTCGAGGCCGGCGCACGCTGACCCCTTCCATTGCCGTCGCGAACCCCTTACAATTCCGCGTTTTCCGCGTTCAGAAACCGTTGCGAGGCGTTTCCATGAAAGTGCTCTCTTCCCTCAAGTCCGCCAAGAAGCGCCATCGCGACTGCAAGGTCGTGCGTCGTCGCGGCAAGGTCTTCGTGATCTGCAAGAGCAACCCGCGCTTCAAGGCGCGCCAGCGCTGAGCGGGTTCCCGCAGGGCGATCGAAAAGGGCCGCGCATGCGGCCCTTTTTCGTTGCCGAACGGGGCACCGGTCACGGTCCGCCGCCGTCATCGTGGAAGCGGCGCGCGCGTTCTGCTACAAAGGCGCTCGCTGGTACCGGACTGACGCTGTACCTCCTTTTCATACAAGGATTTGAGCCATGTTCGTGAAGCTCGTTCTCGCGACCGCGACCGCTGCCACGGCGGCTGCCCTGCTCGCCCCTGCGGCCCAGGCCGACACGCTCGACACCACCGCGGCGAAGAAGTCCCATCCGCGGCGCCACGCGGGCGCGTACGAGGGCGCGAACCGGCCCATGCGCGGCATGAGCATGGCGCAGGTCGAGAAGCGTTTCGGCGCGCCGTCCGAGAAGCTCGCGCCGGCCGGCGGCGATGCGCCGCGCCACCCGGTGATCAACCGCTGGCGCTACCCCGGCTACACGGTCTACTTCGAGCGCAATCGCGTCATCCACAGCGTCGTGGACGAAGCGCCCGGCACGAACTCCTGAGCCGATGAGGTCGAAGCTGCGCCTGCCTGCGGAATGGGAACCGCAGGCCGGGGTCATCATTGCCTGGCCGCACGCGGAAACCGACTGGGGCCCGCGGCTCGAACGGATCGAGCGCGCATACCTCGGCCTCGCGGCCGCGATCGCTCGCTTCGAGCCGCTCGTCGTCTGCGTCGCCGATGACGCGGTCGAACGGCGCGCGCGTGGGCGGCTCGACGGCGCGGGCGTGGACGCCGCGCGCCTGCGCTTCGTGCAGGCGCCGTACGACGACACCTGGCTGCGAGATTCGGGCCCGCTGACCCTCGCCGGCGCCGACGGCTTCGAACTGCTGGATTTCCGCTTCACCGGCTGGGGTGGCAAGTACGAGGGCGGTCGCGACGACCGCCTGGTCGAAGCGCTGCGCTCGCGTGGCCTGTTCGGCGCGGCCGGCCATCGCCGCATCGACTGGGCGCTCGAGGGCGGCGCGATCGAGGTGGATGGCGCGGGCACCCTGATGACGACGACGCGCTGCCTCGGGCAACGCCACCCCGGCATGACGCGCGCGGACATCGACGCGCTGCTCCGCGACGCGTTCCGCGTCGAGCGCGTGCTCTGGCTCGAGCACGGCTACATCGAAGGCGACGATACCGACGCCCACGTCGACACGCTGGCGCGCTTCGCGCCCGGCGATGCCATCGTGCTGCAGGGCTGCGACGACCGCGACGATCCGCACCACGCCGAGCTCGCGCGCATGCACGAAGAGATCGCGCGGCTGCGTACCGTCGACGGACGCCCGTACACCCTGCACGTGCTGCCCTGGGCGCGCCCGATCCACGACGAGGGCCGCCGCCTCGCCGCGTCGTACGCGAACTACCTCATCGTCAACGGCGCCGTCGTCATGCCGTCCTACGGCGATGCGGCCGACGCCGAGGCCGCACGCGTCGTCGCCGCCGCCCACCCGGGGCGCGAAGTCGTGCCGGTCGACGCGCGCGAACTGATCTGGCAGAACGGCAGCGTGCACTGCCTGACGATGCAGCTGCCGGCCGGCGTGCTCGCGGCCTGACGTGGCGACCCGGCTCAGGCCGGGCTCAACCCGCGCGCCGCCGGGCGATCGATGAACTCCAGGCGATAGGTGCCGCGCCCGGCCTGCTTGGCCTGGTAGAGCTGGGCGTCCGCGCGCGCGACCAGTTCGGTCATCGGCAGGCAGCAGTCGAGGCACGCGGCGACGCCGATGCTCGCGCCGAGGTTCAGCACGAGGTTCTCGGCACGCAGCTCGAACGGGCGCGACATCGCCATCACCAGCTTGGCCGCGATGGTGCGCACGCGCTTGACGTCCGGGATGCCTTCCATCACGACGACGAACTCGTCGCCGCCGAGGCGCGCGACCGCGTCCGAGGCGCGCACGTTCTCGCCCAGGCGCGTCGCGAACGAGCGGATCAGCGCATCGCCGACGCCGTGCCCGTGCGTGTCGTTGACCTGCTTGAAGCGGTCGATGTCGAGGTAGAACACCGACAGCAGCCAGTCCTTCTCGCGCGAGCGGGCGATCGCCGCCTCGAGCCGCTCGTAGAAGCCGGCGCGGTTCATCAGGCCGGTCAGCGGATCGATGCGCGCGAGGTGGATGAGGCGACGCTCCTCGCGCTTCTTGGAGGTGATGTCCTGGATCATCGCGTGCACGCCGATCACGCGACCTTCGGCCTCGGCCACCTCGGGGATGAAGGTGATCTCGACGCACTGGTAGTGCTCGCCGTCGCCCTCCTCGTCCTCGAACACGACGCGCTCGCCCGACAGCGCGCGCCCCATGTACGGCTCGCGCCGCGCGAAGCGCGCGTCGCCGAGTACCTCGCGCAGCAGCCGCCCGGCCGGGTCCGTGCCGCCGGCATAGGCGCGGCGGAACGATTCGTTGGCGAAGACGAGGCGCAGCTCCGCGTCGAGGTAGGCGATCTTGACCGGCAGCGTGTCGGCGACCGTGCGCAGGCGCTGTTCGCTCAGCTGCAGCGCCTGCTCGACCGCGCGCATCGCGGTGACGTCCTGCGCGTAGCCCATCACGTAGGCCGAGCCGTCGACGTCGGTCGACAGGCGGTTGCGGTACTGCCAGACCAGCTCGGCGCCGTCCTTGTGCTGGACGCGCATCTGCCCGGCGTCCTCGCCCGCGGTCGCGATGCGCTGCAGGTACTGGTCCACCAGGAAGCGCAGGTGCGGCGGCGCGAGGTCGCGCAGCGGCGTGCCGAGCAGCTCGGCCACCGAACGCCCGAGCGCGTTCGCGGCGGCCGGGTTGACCGACAGCAGCGTGCCGTCGGTTTCGTGGATCAGGATGAAGCCGGTGCTGTGCTCGAACAGGTCGCGGAAGCGCCGTTCGCTCGCTTCCAGCGCGCGCATCGCCTTGCGCTCGGCGGTCACGTCGCGCGCGCGCTGCAGCAGCACCTCGGCGCCGTCGAACTCCGTCAGCTGCGAGAACACCTCGATTTCGATGACGCGGCCGTCCTTGGTGCGGTGGCGGCCGACGCCGATCCGCCCGGGCGGCGGCGGGTCCCAGCCGGCCGCGCCGGGCGCGCGCAGGTCGGCCATCGTCATGCCGACGAACTCCTCGGCGCTGTAGCCGTAGGTGTCCACCGCGGCGCGGTTCGCGCTGCGGAACTCGAAGGTCTGCGGGTCGCAGACCCAGACCGCGTGCATGTCGAGGTCGAACACCGTGCGCAGGTAGTTGTCGCGCGCGTGCTCCTCGCGCGCGCGGCGCGCGCGCTCGACCGCGAGCTCGATCGCGTAGGCGAGCAGTTCCGCGCGCAGGCCCGGCAACGGCAGTGCGTCGTGTGCGCCGGCGCCCAGCGCGGCCTCGCACAGGGTGCGCTCGGCGCGATCGACGAGCACCAGCAGCGCGGCGTCGCGCGCACGCGCGCGCAGCTTCGGCAGCGTCGCGACCTGGCGTGCCGTCGCGGCCACCAGCACGATCGCCCCGAAGCGCTGCAAAACCAGGCGCGCGAGCGCATCGTGCGTGGCCGGCACCAGGATCCGGGAAAAGCCGCGCGCGTCGAGCATCGCCGAGACGGTCGTCGCCGCGTCGCCGGCGGCGACGAGCAGGACGTCTGGACGTTCGCCACGGCGCGCGGGGACTTCGGCCATCCCGCCTTCCTACACCGAAGCCGGTGTTTCCACAACCGGTGGCCTCGCCGGGGCTGCGGGCACGCCCCGCACACCGGTGCCGCTGCGGGTGATCCGCGCTACCATCGACGATCCGGAACGCGCATCCCCATCCATGTCAAGACGAATCCTCAAGGTCGCGCTGCTGCAGGAAACCGACCGCGGCAGCCGTGACGTCAACCTCGACGCGATCGAAGCGGGACTGCGCGAAGCCGCGGCCGCGGGGGCCGGCCTCGTGCTGCTGCAGGAACTGCACAACGGCCCGTATTTCTGCCAGCACGAGCAGGTCGACGAATTCGACCGCGCCGAGCCGATCCCCGGGCCGAGCACGGACCGCATCGGCGCGCTCGCCGCCGAGCTCGCGCTGGTCGTGGTCGCCTCGCTGTTCGAGCGGCGCGCGGCCGGCCTGTACCACAACACCGCGGTGGTGTTCGACCGCTCGCGCGAAATCGCCGGCAAGTACCGCAAGATGCACATTCCCGACGATCCGGCGTTCTACGAGAAGTTCTACTTCACGCCCGGGGACCTCGGCTTCGAGCCGGTGCAGACCTCGGTCGGGCGGCTCGGCGTGCTCGTCTGCTGGGACCAGTGGTACCCGGAAGGCGCCCGCCTGATGGCGCTCGCCGGCGCGGACCTGCTGCTCTACCCGACGGCGATCGGCTGGGACCCCGGCGACGAGCAGGCCGAGAAGGACCGCCAGCGCGACGCCTGGATCACGGTGCAGCGCGGCCACGCGGTCGCCAATGGCCTGCCCGTGCTCGCCTGCAATCGCACCGGCTTCGAGCCGGCGCCGGACGGCGCGCGCGGCATCCAGTTCTGGGGCTCGAGCTTCGTCGCCGGGCCACAGGGCGAAATCCTCGCCCAGGCCGGCACCGACCGGCGCGAACTGCTGTTCGCCGACGTCGACCTCGGCCGGAGCGAGGACGTGCGGCGGATCTGGCCGTTCCTGCGCGACCGCCGCATCGACGCCTACGGCGACCTGACCCGGCGCTTCCGCGATTGAGCGCGACCGCGATGGCCACCGAAGGCCCGGCGCCCGCCGGCGACATCCTGCACGACCAGCCGGTCGCGCGCCTGCGGCGCGGCGAGGTCGAATACACGCTGCTCGGCACCGCGCACGTGTCGCGCGTCAGCGCCGACGCCGTGCGCGCGCTGCTCGCGCGCGAGCCGTTCGACGCGGTCGCGATCGAGCTGTGCGAGCCACGCTACCAGTCGATCCGCGACCCGGACGCATTCCGCCGCCTCGACCTGTTCCAGGTCATCCGCCAAGGCAAGGTCGGCCTGGTCGCCGCGAACCTCGCGCTGTCGGCGTTCCAGCGCCGCCTCGCCGAGCAGTTCGGCATCGAGCCCGGCGCGGAAATGAAGGCCGCGATCGACGGCGCCGACGAGCGCGGGTTGCCGATCTGGCTGATCGACCGCGAGATCGGCGTCACGCTCAAGCGCGCCTACCACGCGGTCGGCTTCCTCGATCGCCTGTCGATCGTCGGCGGCCTCGGCGCGAGCGTGCTGACGCGCGAGGAGGTCAGCGAGGACGAGATCGAGAAGCTCAAGGAAGGCGACCTGCTGGGAAGCATGTTCAACGAGTTCGCGCGCGAATCGCCGCAGCTCTACGACGCGCTGATCGGCGAACGCGACCGCTTCATGACCGCGCGCCTGCGCGAACACGCGGCCGCCGAGGGTTCGGTGCGGCGCGTGCTCGTGGTCATCGGTGCCGGCCATCTCGCCGGCATCGAGCGCGAGCTCGCCGCACAGGATGCCCCGCCCGGACCGCTGCTCGAGGAACTCTCGCGCGTGCCGCCGCCGTCGCGCTGGCCGAAGTGGCTGGCGATCGGCGTGTTCGTGGTCATCGCGGGCGCGATCGGCTTCGCGTTCACGCGTGGCGCGCGCGCCGGCACCGACGCGCTGATCACCTGGACCGTGTTCACGGGCGGGTTCGCCGCGCTCGGCGCGATCCTCGCCGCGGCGCATCCGCTCAGCGTGATCGCCGCGTTCATCGCCGCGCCGCTGAAGCCGTTCCGCCCCGGCGTGCCGGCGTCGGCGATCAGTGCCGGCCTCGAGGCCTGGCTTCGCAAGCCGCGCATCGCCGACTTCGACAGCCTGCGCGACGACGTCGCGCACTGGACCGGCTGGTGGAAGAACCGCATCGCGCGCACCCTGCTGAACTTCATGTTCGTCACCATCGGCACGATCGTCGGCGAGTACGTGGCCGGCTTCCGCATCATCAAGAACCTGTTCTGACCGCCCCGATGAAACTCATTTCGCTGTTCACCAGACCGCGCTGGCAATCGAAGGACCCGGCCGTGCGCCGGGCGGCGGTCGCCCACGACGACGACCGCGAGCTGCTCGCGAGCCTGGCGCGCCTCGCGCGCGAGGACACCGACCCCGGGGTGCGCTTCGCGGCGGCGAAGCGGCTCGCGGACCCGGGCCTCGTGCAGGGCCTCGCCCACGACGACGCCGATGCGGGCGTGCGGGCGCAGGCACGCGAGCTCTGGCTCGACCTGCTCGTCGGCACGCACCCGGCGTCGCCGAGCGCGACCGAGCGCCTGCGCCTGCTCGAGGCGCAGGACGATGCCGAGCTGACCGAGCGGGTCGCGCTCGCCGCGAAGGAACCGGAACTGCGGCGCACCGCGCTGGCCCGGCTGCGCCGGCCGGCGCTGCTGTTCGATCGCGCGCTCGCCGATCCCGATCCGGCGATCCGGCTCGCCCTGGTCGAGCGCCTCGACGACGAGGCGACGCTCGAGCGGCTCGCCGACCGGGCGCGCAAGAGCGACAAGCGCGTCGCGCGACGCGCGCGAGAGCGACTCGAGGAGCTGCGCCTGTCGCGCAGCGACGCGACCACGCTCGAGCAGCGCGGCCGCCTCCTGTGCGAGCGGCTCGAGCAGCTGCTGCGCGAGCCGCAGCCGGAACTCGCGGAAACGACGATCGTGGCGCAGTGGAGCGCGATCGCCGCGGCACTGCCCGCGACACTGCAGGCCCGCTTCCAGGCCGCGCGCGAACTGCTCGCCGCGAGCCGCGAACCGCTGGTGCCGGCCGCGCCGCCGCTGGCGGTCGACGCCACGGAGGCCACCGGCGAAGCGCCGGCGCAGGCGGTGGCTGATGCCACGTCGCCCGCTGAGCAGGCCGGAGACCGCGCCGGCGATGGCGCCGATGGCGGCAGCGACGAGCCGCCGGCCGGCGACACCGTGGTCGCCGACGTGGTCGCGCCGCTGATCGCACAGGCGCGCTTCGCCGTCTCGCTCGACGAAGCCCGCCTCGCGCGCAGCCAGCAGGCCGAACGGCAGCGGCAACTCGAACGCGAGTTCACCGATGCGGTCGCCGCCTGCGAGCAGGCGCTCGACGCCGGCGCGAGCGCGCAGGCACACGCGGCGCGACGCCGGCTGGACGAGTTGCGACGCGCGCTCGAGGGCACGCCCAGGAGCCTCGCCGCGCGCCTCGCCGCGGTCGAGACGCGCTATGCCGAACTCGCACGCTGGCAGCGCTGGGCCGACCGCCAGCGGCGCGAACAGCTGTGCGCCGAGATCGAGGCGCTGCCGGAGCAGCGCCTGCACCCGGACGCGGTCGCCGCGCGCGTGCGCGATGCGCAGCTCGAGTGGAACCGGCTCGACGCGCTCGAGAAGGGCCTTGCGCGCACCGATTCGCTCGGCCGGCGTTTCCATGCCGCCTGCCGCGCCGCGCTCGCGCCCGCGCAGGACTACTTCCGCAAGCGCCAGGAACTGCGCCAGTCGCATGCGGCCGCGGTGCGCGCCGCACTCGAACGCACCGCGCCCGCGGACGATGCCGACGGCCCCACGCTGGTCGCCGCGCGCCGCGACATCGTCGAGGCGCTGCGTGCGCTCGACCGCGTCGACCCGCGCGAGCGCAAGGCGCTCGCCGAGGCGCTGAAGGCCCGCCTGGCCGAGCTCGATGCGCGCATCGCGACGCATGACGAAGCGGTGGAGCGCGCCAAGGCCGCGCTGATCGCGCGCGCCGAGGCGCTCGCGGCCGACCTGCCGAAGGGTGCGGTCGCGGCCGCACGCGAACTGCAGCAACGCTGGCGCGAAGCCGGCAACGGCCGGCGCAAGCGCGACCAGGCGCAATGGGAAACCTTCCGCGCCGCGATCGACCGCGTGTTCGGCAACCTCGATGCGGAACGTCGCCAGCGCGACGAGCGCGACGCCGAGGCGCGTCGCGCGGCGGCGGCGCTGTGCGACGAGCTGGAAGCACTGCTCGCCCTGCCGGGCACGCCGGAACGCGGCGCGGTCGCGCGACTGCGCGGTGCGTGGGACGCGCTCGACGTGCGCGACGAGGCGCTGCGCCAGCGCCACGGCGAACTGCAGCAGCGCGTGCGCGAACGTGCGGACGCGGAGGAGCGCAACCGTCGCCTCGCGCGCTTCCACGCCTGGCGCGAACGCCATCGCGCCTGCCGCGCGGCCGAAAGCGGTGGCGCGACGTCGCCGGCGTGGAGCGCACCGGCCGACGGCGACATCGCCGCCGCCGCCCTGCTCGCCCGCTACGAAGCCGCGACCGCGGGCGCGCCGCGCGCGCCGTCCGCCGACGCCGACGACGCACTGCGCGACGTACTCGTCGACCTCGAATGGCTCGCCGGCATGGATTCGCCCGCGGACGATCGCGATCGCCGGCGCGTGCGCCAGCTCGCACGCCTGTCCGAACGCCTCGGCGGCGCCGCACCGGACGCGCCGGCAGACGAGCTCGCCCGCCTGCTGCAGCGCTGGAGCGAGCACGGTCCGCCGACGGACTCGGCACTCGACGCGCGGCTCGAGCGCGCGCTCGACGGCGCGATCGCCAACCTGCCCTGACCACCGCGCATCGATGACCGCCGAGCCTACGCCCCGCGACCTCTTCGCCCGCATGCGCGTCGCGCAGGCGCGCGAGGGCATGCCCGACCTCGCGACGCGCAAGCGACGCCTGCGCGTGCTCGAAGCGCTGGTGCGCGACCATCGGCACGAGATCGCCGAAGCGATCCGGAGCGACTTCGGCCAGCGTCCGGCGGAGGAGACCGACCTGCTCGAGGTGTTCCCGAGCCTGTCCGGCATCCGCCACGCGCTCAGGCACGTCGGGCGCTGGATGCGGCCGCGGCGCCGCTGGGCGGGTTTCTGGTTCCTGCCCGCGCGCACCGAGCTGCGCCCGCAGCCGCTCGGCGTGGTCGGCATCATCGTGCCGTGGAACTACCCGCTCTACCTCGCCGTCGGTCCGCTGACCGATGCGCTCGCCGCGGGCAACCGCGTGATGGTGAAGACCAGCGAGATCACGCCGGCGTTCTCCACCCTGTTCGCCGAGCTCGTCGCGCGGCACTTCGCGCCCGACGAAGTCGCGGTCGTCACCGGCGACGCCGACGTCGGCCGGGCGTTTTCCGCCCTGCCGTTCGACCACCTGCTGTTCACCGGCTCCACCCCGGTCGGTCGCGAGGTCATGCGCGCCGCCGCGCCCAACCTGACCCCGGTCACGCTCGAACTCGGCGGCAAGTCGCCGGCGATCATCGGTCCGCGCGCGCGCTTCGAGCACGCGGTGGAACGCATCATCCTCGGCAAGATGCTCAACGCCGGCCAGACCTGCATCGCGCCCGACTACGTCCTGCTGCCGCGCGCACGCATGCAGGACTTCGTCGCGGCCGCGCGCGCGGTCGTGGAGCGGATGTACCCGCGCCTGGCCACCAACCCGCAGTACGCCGGCATCGCCAGCGACCGCCACTACGACCGCCTGTCGCTGCTGCTCGAGGATGCCGTCGCCCATGGCGCGACCGCGCACGTGCTCTCGCGCGTGGATGGCGAGGCGCGCGCCTTGCCTCCGACCCTGCTCACCGGCGTCGACGATTCCATGGTGGTGATGCAGCAGGAGATCTTCGGGCCACTGCTGCCCCTGGTCGCCTGCGACTCGATCGACGAAGCCATCGCATACGTCGGTGCGCGCCCGCGCCCGCTCGCGCTGTACGTGTTCGACGACGACCGCGCGACGGTCGAACGCGTCCTCGAGCGCACGCACGCCGGGGGCGTCAGCGTCAACGACACCCTGCTGCACATCGCGCAACACCACTTGCCGTTCGGCGGCGTCGGTGCGTCCGGCATCGGCGCGTACCACGGCGAAGACGGCTTCCGCACCTTCTCGCACCGCAAGCCGGTGTTCCGCCAGGCGCGCTTCAACCTCGTCGGCCTGCTCGACCCGCCCTGGGGGGCGCGTTTCCAGCGCATGCTGCGCCTGCTGCTCGGCCGCTGACGCCCGCCCGGCGGCGGGCGCCGGGCGAACTCAGGCGTGCCCCGCCGCGGCCGGCCGGCGACGGCCGATGCGCAGCGTCTTCGCGCTCGCGAGCATGCGCCGCCACCACAGGCTCGCATCGTCGAGCAGCGAGTAGATGCACGGCAGGGCCAGCAGCGTCACGATGGTGGAGAAGGCCAGGCCACCGGCGATCGCGCGCGCCATCGGGAAGTACGGCGGCCCGTCGCTCCACGCCTGCGCGCCACCGAGCGCGAGCGGCAGCATGCCGAGGATCGCCGTAGCCATCGTCATCAGCACCGGGCGCAGGCGCTCCTGTGCGCCGAGTACCAGCGCTTCCGTGCGCAGGTGGCCGTGGTGCCGCAACTGATTGATGTGCACGATCATGACGATGCCGTTGTTCACCACCACGCCCATCAGGATCAGGATGCCGATCGCGGCCATGATGGAGAACGTCGTGCCGGTGATCCAGAACAGCCAGAACACGCCGAACATCGAGAACAGAAACGTGGTCAGGATCGCCAAGGGGTAGATCAGCGATTCGAACATCGCGCACATGACGATGTAGACGAGCAGCAGCGCGATCAGCGTGTTGAACAGCATCTGCGATGCGGCCTGGTCCTCGCGGTCGAAGCCCTGGCCGAAGCTCCAGCGGTAGCCCGGCGGGAACGCGAGTGCGTCGAGGGCCTTGGTGATCTCGGCGCGCGCGTCCTGCATCGTGTGCTTGTCGGCGAGGTTCGCGGTGATCTTCAGCGCGGTCATGCGGTCGACGCGCTGGATCGCCGACGGCGTCTCGCGCGAGTCGGTGCGCAGCATCGTCAGCAGCGGCACCTGGGCGCCGTCCGGCGCGCGCAGCTTGAAGTCGGAAAGGCCCGCCAGGCTCTGCGTGTCGGCGCCCTGGAAGCGCAGCCACACCGGCAACTGGCGGTCGTCGGCATTGAAATCCTTCAGCGGCATGCCGCGCAGCGCGATCTGGATGTAGTCGGCCACCGTCTGCGCGTCGAAGCCGTACTGCTTGGCACGGATGCGGTCGACCTGCGCGGCGACCTCGCGGTCGCCGTTGCCCTTGTCCGCGCGCACGTCGCGCAGGCTCGGCAGGTGCGAAAGCACGTTGATCACGTTCGGCGCGAGCTCGCGCAGCTGGTCCATCGAATCGCCGACGATCGAAATGTCGACGCCGCCGCCGAGCCCGCCGTCGCCGTTGCCGTCGAAGCCGACCTTGCCGGTCGCGAGCGTCGGCAGGCCCTTGCGGATGTCCTCCTTGATCTCGGACGCGCTGCGGTTGCTGCCGAAGCCGAACTGGCCCTTGACCCACTCCACCACGCCGGGCTTCGGGTCGGCCAGGATCAGTCGCGTCATGCCCTCGCCGCGCTCCGAGTACCACGAGTAGACCGAGGTGATCTCGAACCGCTCGCGGTTGTCGTTGAGGTACTTCTCAACCTTCATGATCTCGGGCTTGAGATCCTCGAGGCGGTAGTTCGCGTTGAGCTGGTAGAACAGGCGCAGGTCGCGCGACTCGTCGCCGCCGAAGAAGTCGAACTTCATGCGCGTCATCGGCACGAAGCTCAGGAACACCAGCGCGAGCACCGCCAGCATGGTCCAGCGCCGGTTGGCCAGCGTCCAGGCGACGAAGCGGCCGTAGGAATCGCGCAGGCGCGTGATCGAGGTGTCCTTTCCGATGAACTTGGGTGGCGGCAGCTTCGACGCGAACATCGGCACGATGCTGACCGCGACCAGCCACGAAGCGAGGTGCGCGATCGACATCGCGATCGCGACCTGGGCGAGGAAGATCGAGATGTTGTTGGCCTCGCCGAAGATGTTCGGCAGGAACACGACCACGCTCGACAGCGTGCCGGCCGCGATCGCGACGCCGACGACCTGGGTGCCCTGCACCGCGCTGTACCACGGTCGGTCGGGATACCGCTCGCGGTATTGGTAGATGCTCTCGACCACCACCACCGCGTTGTCGACGAGCATGCCGACCGCGAGCAGCAGGCCCATCATCGACAGCACGTTGAGGCTGATGCCGAAGAAGTACATGCAGCCGAGCGTCATCACGAAGCAGATCGGGATCGACAGCGACACCATCAGCGTCGACGGCCAGTCGCGCAGGAAGAAGAACAGCACCAGCACCGACAGCAGCGTGCCCTCGAGGCCGGCCTTGCCGAGCTGCGCGAGCGAGCCGGTCACGCTCTCGGCCTGGCTCTGCATCGCGTACACCTGCATGCCCGCGAGCTCGGGCGAGGCCTGGATCTTGCGCACTTCCGCCATCACGGCGGTGCCGACGTCGACCAGGTTCGCATTGCGCTCGCGTCGGATGTCGACGCCGATCGCCGGCTTGCCGTCGAGGCGCCGCGCGAACTCGACCCGCGCCGGCCGCAGCGTCACCGTCGCGACGTCGCCGAGCTTGAGGCCCTTCGCGTCGATCGGAACCGCGCGGATGTCGTCGAGCGTGCGCCACTGCCCCTGCGGCTGCACCCGGAAGCGGCTGCCGGAATCGTCGACCTGGCCCGCGGAGAGCGAGAAGTTCGCCTTCGACAGGCGCTCGTAGAGGTCGTTGAGGTTGATGCCGTGCGCGGTGAGGCGGTCCGACGACAGCTCGATCTGCACTTCCGGCTTGCCGACGCCGTTGATGTCGACGTTGGCGACGCCGGGAATGCGCTCCAGCGGCCGCTTGATCTCGCGCTCGATCAGCTCGTAGGCGTTCGAGAAGTCGCCGCCGTCCTTGGACGCGATGCGCAGCTGCAGCACCGGCTCGTCGGTGGTCGAGAACTTCTGCACGAAGTAGCGCTGCACGTCCGACGGCAGCTCGTCGCGGATCGCATCGATCTTCTCGCGTGCCTGCACCGCCTTGATCGCGACGTTCTCGCCCCACTTGAACTCCATGAAGATCTGCGACGATTCGGCGTCGGAGGTCGAGTTCATGCGCTTGACCCCGGGAAGGGTCGCCAGCGCTTCCTCCACCGGTCGTGTGATCGTGCGTTCGATTTCGGCCGGGGTGGAGCCGGGATACGGGATCTGCACGAACAGGAACGGCGCATCGATGCTCGGGAACTGCTCGAGCGGCAGCCGGAATGCGGCGATCAGGCCGACCACGACCATGGTCACGAAGAACATGATCGCGGTGACGGGCCTCTTCAGGCTGAGCTCGGCGAGCGTCATGCGTGCTGTCCCCCGGCCAGCGGGCCTTCGATCGCGAGACCCTCGTCGGCGCCCACCGGCTCCACCTTCGCGCGGTGCCGCTCGCCGCGCGCGACGTACCACTCGTCGCCGCGACGATCGAGCAGGTCGTACACGATCGGGATCACGACGAGGGTCAGCAGGGTCGAGACGGCGAGGCCGCCGATGACGGTCAGTGCCATCGGCGCACGGACCTCGGCGCCCTCGCCCCAGCCGAGCGCCAGCGGCGCGAAGCCGATCAGCGTGCACAGCGTGGTCATCACGATCGGACGCAGGCGCGACTCGGCACCCTGGGCCAGCGCCTCGCGCTTCGGCACCCCGGCCTCGCGCAGCTGGTTGACGCGGTCGATCAGCACGATCGCGTTCTTGACCACGATGCCGACCAGCATGATCAGGCCGATGAAGACGACCACCGAGATCGCCGAGCCCGACAGCTTCAGCGCGAGGATCGCGCCCACCGCGGCGAGCGGGATCGAGAACATGATGACGAACGGGTGCAGCAGCGATTCGAACTGCGACGCCATCACCAGGTAGACGAGGAAGATGGCGAGGCCGAGTGCGAACAGCAGCGACTTCACCGACGAATCGAGTTCCTCGCTCTGGCCGCCGACGCGCACCTTCACGCCCGCGGCGAGCGGATTGGCGGCAACCAGCGACTCGACCTCGCGCACCGCGCTGGCGAGGTCGCCCTGGCGCAGGTTGGCCGAGACGATCGCGACGCGCTCCTGGCTGACGCGATGGATCTCGCTCGGCCCCTCGCCCGCGACGACGTCGGCGACCGCGGACAGGCGGATCGGCGTGTCGCTCGAGGAGGTCGGCGCCTCCGTCGCCTGCGTGCTCGAACCCGTTCCGCCCGTGGCCGTGCCGGACGACGCACCGTTCGCGCCGACGTAGCCGACCACGAGGTTGCGGATGTCCTCGACGCCGCCGCGATCGGCAGCGCGCGCGCGCACCAGCACATCGATCTTGCGGTCGCGGAAATCGTAGCGCGTGGCGACTTCGCCCTTGACCTTGCGCACCAGCCGGTCGGCGACCTCGCGCGTCGTCAGGCCGAGCGCGGCGGCGCGGTCCTGGTCGAAGCGCACCTGGATTTCGGGATAGCCGCCCTCGACCGTCGACTTCACGTCGGCGAAGCGCGGCGACGCCTTCATGAGTTCGGTCAGGCGGTCGCCCGCCTTGCCGAGCGCGTCGAGGTCGTAACCGCGGATCTCGACCTCGAGCGGCGCCGAGAAGCTGAACAGCGCCGGCCGCGAGAACTTCACGCTCGCGTCCGCGCGGCTCATCGCGCCACGCAGCCGCTCGATCTCGGCCGCCTCGATCGCCTTGCTGCCGCCGTCCTTCAGCGCGATCGACAGCCGCGCGATGTTCTCGCCGGATTCGGTCGGGTTCGCGTCGAGGCGCGTGCCGCTGCCGGCAACGCCGTAGATCGAGGCGACGCCGGGGTCCTTCGCGTGTCGGGACGCGATCTCATCGACGACCCTGTCGGTCTCGGCGAGCGGCGTGCCGGGCGGCAAGGTCACCGTCATGTCGAAGCGGCCCTGGGCCAGTTGCGGGATCAGGTCGAGGCCGAGCGACGGCACCAGCGCGAGCGTCGCCGCGAGCGCGGCGGCGGAGACGCCGAGCACCGGCAGCGGGTTCGCGATCGCCTTCGGCAGGAACGCGTGGTACGCCTTCGCCGCACGCTCGTACGGCCACAGCACGACCACGGCCGCGCGGCGCAGCACGACGCCGATCGCTGCGCCGACGGGCCGGAACACCACGACGACCAGGTAGGCACCGAGCCGCATGACGAAGGACAGGATCAGCATCGTGAAGAGCACGACGAAGTACACCAGCGCGACCGGCACCGAGACCGGAGCCGACAGCACGGCCAGTGCGATCCGCACCGGCTTCGGCCACGGCCGCGACCACGGCCACGCGACGATCTGCAGTGCGCCGCGCCAGGCCTTGCTCCAGAGCGACTCCGGATCGACTGGCTCGTCCTCGTACGCCAGCGGCGAACGGCCCTCGAGCGAGGCGAGCATCGGGATCAGGGTCATCGCGACCAGCAGCGACACCAGCATCGCGAACGTGATCGTCAGCGCCTGGTCGCGGAACAGCTGCCCGGCCACGCCCTCGACGAACACCAGCGGGAAGAACACGGCGACCGTCGTCAGCGTCGACGCCGTCACCGCCATGCCGACCTCGGCAGTGCCGCGCACCGCGGCCTCGACGACCGACACGCCCTTCTCGCGCAGCCGCGCGATGTTCTCCAGCACGACGATCGAGTCGTCCACGACCATGCCGGTCGCCAGCGCGAGGCCGCCGAGCGACATCACGTTGAGCGACAGGTGCAGCTGGTCCATGAAGAAGAACGTCGTGATCAGCGACACCGGCAGCGACAGCGCGATGATGAACGTGCTGCGCGCGTCGCGCAGGAAGAAGAAGATGATCAGGATGGCGAGCACGCCGCCGAGAAGCGCGTCATGCTTGACGTCGCGCAGCGCGCCCTCGATGAAGACCGACTGGTCCTCGATCGTGGTCAAGTTCGCGTCGGCCGGCAGCGAGTCCTTCAGTTTCGCCACCTGCGCCTTGACCGCGTCCGCGACGTTGACCGTGTTCGCGTCGCCTTCCTTGTAGATCGCGAGCTCGATCGCCTCGTGCCCGTCGATGCGCACGATTCCCTCGCGTTCCTTGTAGCCCTGGCGCACCTCGGCGACGTCCTTCAGGCGGATCGGCACGCCGCCGTCGACCTTGACCAGCAACTCGCGCATCTCGTCGAGCGAGCGGAACTGGTTGATCGTGCGCACGAGGAAGCGCTGCGAGCCTTCGTCGATGCGACCGCCGGACGCGTTGACGTTCTCGCTGCGCAGGCGCGTGTTGACGTCGTTGATGTCGATGCCGAGGCGCGCCAGCTTCTGCTGGTCGATCAGCACCTCGATCTCGTCCTCGAGGCCACCGCCGATCTTCACCGCGGCGACGCCCGCCACCGGCTCGAGCTTCTTCTTGAGGTCCTCGTCGGCGAAGCGGCGCAGCTGCTTCAGGCGCGCCTCGCTCAGCGTGCCGGTACCGCTCAGGCCGAGCCGGAGGATCGGATCGGTGGAGGGATTGAAGCGCAGCAGCAGCGGCCTCTTCGCCTCCAGCGGCAGCTGCACCGTGTCCAGCTTGTCGCGCACCTCGAGGCTGGCCATGTCCATGTCGGTGCCCCAGGCGAACTCGAGCACGACGTCGGACTCGCCCGTGCGCGACACCGAATGCACCTTGCGCACGTTCTTGACCACGCCGATCGCTTCCTCGATCGGCTGGCTGATCAGGTTCTCGATCTCGAGCGGCGCCGCGCCTTCATAGTCGGTGCGGACGGTCAACGTCGGATACGAGAGGTCGGGCAGCAGGTTGACCTTGAGGCTGGACAGTCCGATCAGGCCGAACAGTACCAGCGTCACCGTCAGCATGCCGATGGTCACGCGCCTGCGCGTGGCCAGCTCGGGGAGATTCACGAGTGCGCCTCCGTCTTCGCCAGCGACGCCATCGCGTCCGGGCTCTTCGGCGCAGCCTCGAGCACCTGCACCTCGGTGCCTTCACGCACCGCGTTGCGGCCGATCGTGATGACGCGGTCGCCGTCGGCGAGGCCGTCGCGGATCTCGATGCGGTCGCCCTCGGCATAGCCGGTCCTGACGATGCGGCGCTTGGCGACGAACGCCGGCTCGGCGGCCTTGCCGGCTTCGGCGGCGATCGCCTCGCCGGCCTTGGCCTTCGCCTTGTGCTCGCCGTCCTTCGCCGAATCGTCCTTCGCCAGCTTCGGCGGCGCGGCTTCGACGACGAACACCGAGCTCTCGCCATCTTCCTCGACGATCGCGTTTCGCGGCACCACGAGCGCGTCGTGGCGCTGGTCGTAGGCGACGCCGATGCGGCCGAACATGCCGGGCTTGAGCGTCCGGGTCGAATCGCGGAATTCGCAGGTCACGCGGAACGTGCCGCTGGCCGCGTCGACCACCGGCGCGATGCGCGCGATCGTGCCCTCGAACGTCCGGTTGCCGAGCGCATCGACCATCATCCGCACCGGCTGCCCGGCCTTCAGCGTGTCGAGGTCGCGCTCGGGCACGTTGAGCACGGCCTGCAGCGGGTCGAGGTCGACGATCTGGAACAGTGCCTGGTTGACCTGCACGAGGTTGCCGACCTTGACCGACCGCTTGGCGACGACACCGGAGATGGGAGCGACGATGCGCGTGTACGACAGGTCCAGCTGCGCACCCTCGACGATCGCCTTCTGCGTCTCGAGGTCGTACTTCATGCTGTCGTAGTCGGCCTTCGGCGTGATCTTCAACGCGAAGCCCTTGTCGGCCTTCTCGAACGACGCCTGCGCCTTCTTCAACGCCGCGGTCGCCTGCGCGAGCTTGTTGCGCGCGAGGTCGTCGTCGAGGCGGGCGAGCACCTGACCCTTCTCGACGTGCATGCCTTCCTCGACGAACAGCTGCAGCACGATGCCGCTGGTCTTGGCGACCACCTGGGCCTCGCCGACCGCCTCGAGGGTGGCGGTACCGGAGTAGTTCGCGGTGATCGACTGGTGCGACGCGGTCGCGACCTCGACCGGGACGGAGGCCTTGGTCGCGACGGCGCCCTGGCCCTTGTCGGCGCCGCCACTGCAGGCGGCCAGCAGGCTGGCGAACAGCGCAATCGGGACGAGACGCGCGCGGCTGGACGGGACGTTCAGGGCAAGGGATTCGGAGCGCATCGGGGTCGGCCTCGGGTAACGATCTGGTGTTATACTAGACTACATCACTATCCATGTGCAATAGCCGAACGCCTCGGCGTCCGGACTTTGCGGGGATAGCTCCTGGAGGTGCACGCCGGCCCCTCCTCGTGCGATGGGGCGCATCCTCCCCCCGCCGCGCGAACTTGTCCTGAGCCGGTAGTCACGCGCGCAGTGGATGCGCGATGGGCACGAAAGGTTGCGTCGGCGCTGCGCTCGCCGGCGGCGTGTCTGGCCGGGGAGCGGCACGGACCGCTATACTCTTCAGGATTGACGCCCGAGAAGTCCCACCCCAGTGCCCCGGAACACGAAATGACCCGAGCGCCCCTGCTTGTTGCTGCACTGCTGATGTCCCTGCCCTGCTTCGCCGCCGAGACCGGCGATGCCGCGGCCGGCAAGATCAAGGCCTATACCTGCACCGGCTGCCACGGCATCCCGGGCTGGAAGAACCCGTACCCGAACTACCACGTGCCGCGCATCGGCGGGCAGAACTACGACTATCTCGTCACCGCGTTGACCGAGTACAAGACGGGCAACCGTGCGCACCCGACCATGCGCGCCCAGGGCGAGAGCCTGTCCGAGCAGGACATCCGCGACATCGCCACCTTCCTCGCCGGCCTCACGCCGTAACTGCCGCACCGACCAGGATCCGTCCCAGATGAAGCGCATCCCCGCATCGCTGTTCTTCGCTGCCATCGCCTTCGGCGCGACGCCGGCCTTCGCCGCCAAGGGCGACATCGAAGCCGGCAAGGCCAAGTCGGTCCCGTGCCAGGCCTGCCACGGCGCCGACGGCAATGCCGCAGATCCGCAGTATCCGCGCCTCGCCGGCCAGTACCGTGACTACCTCGAGCGCGCGCTGCACGAGTACAAGACCGGCGGTCGCAAGAATCCGATCATGGCCGGCTTCGCGACGACGCTGTCGGACGAGGACATCACCAACCTCGCGGCGTATTACGCAAGCCTCCCCGGCACGAAGCTGACCGACCTGCACGACCGCGTGCAGGGCAAGTGATCCCGAGATCGCGATGACCGACGCGGCGCCCGGCGCCGCGCCTCAGGCCTGGCGGCGGTAGTACGGCCGGTCGCCACTCGCGTGGTCGGTGGCGTCGGCGACCCCGGTGACCTCGGGCACGCGCGCCTTCAGGGTCTGCTCCACGCCGCCGCGCAACGTCTTGTCGACCATGCCGCAACCGTGGCAGCCACCGCCGAACTGCAGCACGACGACGCCGTCGGCGGTGACTTCGCGCAGGCTCACGCGCCCGCCGTGCGAGGCGAGCCGCGGATTGATCTCCGACTCGATCACGTAGCGCACGCGTTCGATGACGCCGGCGTCCTCCGCCGGCACCTGCCCGCGGAGCGCCGGCGCGCGGATCGTCAGTTCGCCACCGGTCGGCGAGCGCACGTAGTCGACGGTCGCGCCGTCGAGGAACGGCACGCTGTCGACGTCCACGAACAGCGAGAAGCCGTCACACTCGATCTCCCACTCGCTGCCGTCGCGGTCCGCCGGCTCGCTGAACTCGAGCTGGCAATCCCCACGCGGCGTGCCGGCATCGATGGCGACGACGCGAATGCCGAGGCCCGGCAGCGCCTGCTGCTCGACCAGCTTGCGAAAGTGTTCCTGGGCGGACGCGGACAACGAGATCATCGATCGGCTCTGTCGTGAATGGGACCGCCCGCGCGCATGCCGGCGGCAAACAGGACCATTCTAGTCCTGAATTGCGCGCGCGTCATCCTCCTATACTCGCGCCCTCCCCGCTGGAAAACGCACGAACGATGGCCACCATCACCCTCCAATCGCTCGCGGCGCAGCACTGCGTGCCGCGCAAGGGCAAGGACGCCGCGCTGTCGCCGGCCGAGATCGAGGCCGGCCTCGCCGTGCTCGACGGCTGGGAGCGCACCGCCGACGGCAGCGGCATCCGCAAGACGTTCCGCTTCGCCGACTACTTCCACACCATCGCGTTCGTCAACGCGGTCGCGTCGATCGCGCACCGCGAGGACCACCATCCCGACCTCGAGGTGCACTACGACCGCTGCGTCGTGCACTACTCCACCCACGACGTCGGCGGGCTGTCGTCGAACGACCTCGTCTGCGCCGCCCGGGTCGAGGACCTGCGCGCGGGCCGCTAGGGAACGCGCGCCTCGCGCCGATCGTCACCGGCGGCCAGCGCCTCGCAGCGTGCGACGGCCGCGGGAATCGCCGACGGCGCGTCGATCACGAGCACGCGCGGGTGGCCGCTCTCCACGCCGTGCTGCAGCTCGTGCTCCCAGGTCACGTGGTAGGGCATGTGGATGCCCCAGCCGCCGAGCATGATCACCGGCTCGATGTCCGAACGCATCGAATTGCCGATCATCGCGAAGCGCGGTGCATCGATGCCGAACTCGCCGAGCACGCGCGCGTAGCTGCGCACGTCCTTCTCCGACACGATCTCGATGCGATGGAACAGGTCAGCCAGTCCGCTGCCGGCGACCTTGCGCTCCTGGTGGAACAGGTCGCCCTTGGTGACCAGCACGACGCGGTGGCGCGTGGCGACCGCCGCGACCGCCTCGCGGATGCCCGGCAGCAGTTCGACCGGGTGCTCGAGCAGGTCGCGCGCGAGCACGACGATGCGGTGGATGTCCTGCGCCGCGATCGCCCCGGCCGTGAGCTCGATCGCCGCTTCGATCATCGACAGCGCCATGCCCTTCGCGCCGTAGCCGAACAGCGCGAGGTTGCGCCGTTCGACGGCGTGCAGGCGGCTGCGCGTCGAGGCGTCCGCGACGTCGAGGTAGCGGCCGACGATGCGCTCGAACTCCGTCGCCGCGTGCTGGTAATAGCCCTCGCTGTGCCAGAGCGTGTCGTCGCCGTCGAATCCGACCAGTTCGATCATGCGCGGCGCCCCTTCGTGCCGGCGCGCTGCAGCGTGCCGGTGACCTCGGCGAGTTCCGGCGCGAGCGGCGCGCTGAACGCGAACACGCGCTCGCCCAGTTCGAACTCGAACCGCGCCGCATGCAGGAACAGGCGCTTGAGGCCGCGTTCGCGCATGGACTTGTTGAAGTCGCGATCGCCGTACTTCTCGTCGCCGGCGAGCGGATGGCCGATGTGCTGCGCGTGCACGCGGATCTGGTGCGTGCGTCCGGTCTCGAGCGCGACCTCGACCAGGCTCGCGTCGGCATAGCGCTCGATTTCGGTGAAGATCGAGCGCGACGCCTTGCCGTCGGCATCGACGCGGACCATGCGTTCGCCGCCCTGCAGCACCGCCTTGCGCAACGGCGCGTCGACCACCAGCCGCGCCTGCGGCAGGTGCCCCTGCACCAGGGCGAGGTAGCGCTTCTCGACCCGGCCCTCGCGGATGGCCGCCTGCAGCGCCGTCAGCGCCGAGCGCCGCCGGGTCAGCACGAGGATGCCGCTGGTGTCGCGGTCGAGCCGGTGCGCGAGTTCGAGCGTCTCGCGCGGGCGCGCCGCGCGCAGCAGCTCGATCGCGCCGAAGGACACGCCGCTGCCGCCGTGGCTGGCGACGCCGGCCGGCTTGTCGATGACGAGGAAGTCGCGGTCCTCGTGCACGACCGCGGCCTCGACGCGCGTCGCCTGCGCCGCCGGTGCCACCGGCGGATCGCCCTTCTCCGCGACGCGCACGGGTGGGATGCGCACCGAGTCGCCGGCACCGAGGCGCTGGTCCGGCTTGGCCCGGCCTCCGTTCACGCGCACCTCGCCGGTCCGGCAGATGCGGTAGACGAGGCTGCGCGGCACGCCCTTGAGGCGGCCGGCGAGGAAGTTGTCCAGGCGCTGGCCGTCGTGGTCCTCCGGCACCACCACGGTCTGGACCCGCGGCGTCGGCCGCGCGGGCGGCTCCGGCGCGGCCGGCTTCGGTGGCCGGGGCGGGGCGCGATCGCGCACGGCCGTGCCGCCCGCGCGCGCGCCGCCGCCGGGCGCGGTCCGCTCGCGGCGCCCGCCCGGCGCGCCCGCGCGATTCGAGGCGCGGTCGCGATTTCTCGCCGAAGTACGTGTCTTCATTGGAAAAATGGCCTGCAACTGCTATGCTGAAACGGCGAGTCGCGCCGTTCCGGGCCCCATCCGCGGGAGTCCGGGACAGCTGATGACGCACCCGTCCGTCGCGTCCTCCGTCCCCTGCCGTGCGATGTCTCCGTCGGAGCGCTGCCAGGGGCGACAGGCCATCGTAGCGGCACAGGTCGCGGATTGCTCGTCGCCGAACACGGCGACGCGGGTCCGCGGACGCGCAGCAACCCCAACTTGGCCGGCGCGCGGAAGCGCTGGTGGAAAACAAGGCGCACCTGCCGCCGTCGGCCCGTGAAACGCGGGACAGCGCAGCGCGACATCGCGCAGCGCCGACGGCAGTCGAGCGCCAAGGAAGGAACAAGACAATGAAGCGCATGTTGATCAACGCGACTCAGCGTGAAGAGTTGCGCGTCGCGATCGTGGACGGCCAGAACCTGTACGACCTCGACATCGAGATCCCCTCCAAGGAACAGAAGAAGGCGAACATCTACAAGGCGCGCATCACGCGCGTCGAGCCGTCCCTCGAAGCATGCTTCGTGGACTACGGCGCCGACCGGCACGGCTTCCTGCCGCTGAAGGAAATCTCCAGCCAGTACTTCACGCCCGGCCTCAACCCGAACAAGGCCGGCATCCGCGAACTGCTCAAGGAAGGGCAGGAAATCGTCGTCCAGGTCGAGAAGGAGGAGCGCGGCAACAAGGGCGCCGCCCTCACCACCTTCATCAGCCTCGCCGGCCGCTACATGGTGCTGATGCCGAACAACCCGAAGGCCGGCGGCGTGTCGCGCCGGATCGAGGGCGAGGACCGGCAGAACATCAAGGAAGCGCTCGACCACCTGCAGGTACCCGAGGAGATGGGCCTGATCGTGCGCACCGCCGGCCTCGGCCGCGACGCCGAGGAACTGCAGTGGGACCTCGACTACCTGCTGCAGTTGTGGAAGGCGATCTCCGAGGCCGCGCAGTCGCGCCAGGCGCCGTTCCTGATCTACCAGGAATCCAAGCTCATCATCCGCGCGCTGCGCGACTACCTGCGCAACGACATCGGCGAGATCCTCGTCGACAATGAGGAGCTCTACGCCGACGCGCGCGAGTTCGTGCAGCAGGTCATGCCGAACAACCTGCGCAAGCTCAAGCTGTACCAGGACACGACGCCGCTGTTCTCGCGCTTCCAGATCGAAACCCAGATCGAGAATGCGTTCGAACGCACGGTGCGCCTGCCGTCCGGCGGCTCGATCGTGATCGACCAGACCGAGGCGCTCACCGCGATCGACATCAACTCGGCCAAGGCGACCAAGGGCGGCGATATCGAGGAAACCGCGTTCAATACCAACTGCGAGGCCGCGGTCGAGATCGCGCGCCAGCTGCGCATCCGCGACGCGGGCGGCCTGATCGTCATCGACTTCATCGACATGGATTCGCCGCGCCACCAGCGCGACGTCGAGGAGAAGCTCAAGGAAGCGCTCAAGCTCGATCGCGCGCGCGTGCAGGTCGGCCGCATCTCGCGCTTCGGCCTGCTCGAGATGTCGCGCCAGCGCCTGCGCCCGAGCCTCGGCGAGGCGACCCAGATCGTCTGCCCGCGCTGCGAGGGCCATGGCCGCATCCGCGGCGTCGAATCGCTGTCGCTGTCCGCGCTGCGCCTCGTCGAGGAGCACGCGATGAAGGAGAGCACCGGCCAGGTGCTGGTGCAGGCGCCCCCGAGCGTGGCCAACTTCCTGCTCAACGAGAAGCGCCGCCAGCTCACCGAGATCGAGGCACGCCACGACGTCAACGTCATCGTGGTCGCCGACGACAAGCTCGAGACCCCGCACCTGGAAATCCAGCGCCTGCGCGCGGCGGACATCGGCGAGGACAGCAAGCCGAGCTACCAGCGCACGACACCGGTCGCGCCGACGCCGCTGCCGCAGATGCTGCGCCCGAGCGAGGAACCCGAGCAGCCGGCGGTGGCCGGCGTGATCCGCTCGACACCGGCGCCCGAGCGCCCCGAACCCGCCGCGCCGCAGGCTGCGCCCGTGCCGGCCGCAGTGGCCGCCGCAGCCACCGGTGGCAGCTGGTTCACGCGCCTGATGGGCTGGTTCCGCAGTTCGGAAGCGCCCGCCGCGGCACCCGCGCCGGCGAAGGAAGCGACGCCGCGCCCACAGGGCCAGCGCCCGAACGCGAACGCCGGCAACCGCGGCAACGCGCAGCAGGGCCGCCAGGCGCAACGCGCGAACGCCCAGGGCAATGCGCGCGGCGACGGCCGCCGCGATGGCCGCCAGGATACGCGCGGCGCGCAGGGCCCGAAGGCGGCGCAGCCGCAGCCGCCGCAGCGCGGTTCCAACGCCAATCGCCGCGACGAGCGCCGCAGTGGCGAGCAGCCGGTCGCCGACGCGCGAACGCCGGCTCCGCAGCGCCAGGGCCAGGCTCCGGCTGGCGAACGCGAGCCGCGCCCCGCGCAGGACGCGCGCCCGGCCGCCGAGGCACGCACCGCGCAGGCGCAGGCGCAGGCGCAGGCGCCGGCCACGCCCGCGCCGCGCCCCGCCACCGTCGCACCCACAGCGGTGGCGGGCACGCCCGCCGTGCCGGGCGCCGGCGCACCGGATGCAGCCCCGGCTGGCGAAGGTGAAGCCGGTCGCGAGGAGCAGCGCACGCGCCGCCGCGGCCGCCGCGGTGGTCGCCGTCGTCGCAAGGACGGCCCGGCCGCGAACGATCCGAACCGCATGAACGCGGATGCCGCGCTCGACATCGATGACGAGGACGGCGACGACGATACCGCGAGCTCGCCGGCCTCCGCCCCGGCAGCGGCGCCGGAACGCGCCGTCGAAGCAGCCGCGCGTCCCCGCTCCGTCCCGGCGCCGGCCATCGAGCGCGCGGCACCCGCGCCGGCCGAATCGCCCATGCCGTCCTCGGCCCCGGCCCCGGCGCCTGCGGCGGCCGACGCCGTCGGCGCGCGCGACGCGCAGGCGCCGGTCGTCCCGCGTCCGGCCGCGGTGGCCGACGAAGCGCCGGTTGCCGCGGCGCCCCCCGCTGCGACCCCTGGCCCTGCTACGCCCGCTGCGGCTGCTGCGGCTGCTCCGGCTGCTCCGGCGGCGCCCGTCGCCGCAACGCCAGCTCCGGCAGCACCGGCCGCCCCGCCCGCCGCAACGCCGGCTCCGGTCACGCCGGTCCAGGCGACGCCGGCCGTTGCGCCTGCTCCGGCACCGTCGGCTCCGCAGCCGCCACGCACCGCCCCGACGCCGACCGCACCGGCGCAGCCGACGTTCGCACCCGCCCCGCTGCCGATGAGCCCGCAGCCCACCGGCGAACGCTCGCTGCAGCGCGAAGTCGCTGCGGCGATCGGCGCGATGATGCAGGCGCCGCCGGCCTCGACCGCACCCGCGCCCGCGGCGAAGCCCGAAGCCGGGTCGCCACCCGCCGCCGCGCCGACGCCGCCCCGCCCTGCCGAGGTCGCGAAATCCGACGATGCTGCACCGACCGCGCCGACCCCGCCCCCGGCGCCGGGGACCGCCGAGCCGGGTCGCACGATGGAACTGCCGCTCGCGCGTCCCGCCGACGAAGAAGACGACGCCGACACCGCCGCGAAGCGGCCGGGCGAATCGGCATCCGAGTGATCGCGCGCGGGCGACGGGCGCCAGCGCCTCAGTCGCCCGCGACGCAGCTACGCTCGTCGATCAGCCCGTGCGCCCGCGCGAGGTGCGCGAGCGCGACCGGATTGTCGATGCCGAGCTTCTCGAACAGGCGGTACTTGTAGGTCGCGACGGTTTTCGCGCTGAGGTTCAGCTTGCTCGCGATCGCCTGCATTTCCTGCCCGCGCGCGAGCATCAGCGCGACGTCGAGTTCGCGCGCGGACAACGGCCCGAACGGCGAACCGGCATTGCCGTCGATCGCGTCGAGCGCGAGCAGTTCTGCGATGTCCGGCGAGAGGTAGCGACGACCGCCGGCGACCTGCCGCACCGCGCGCACCAGTTCTTCCGCGGTGCATCCCTTCGTGAGGTAGCCGGATGCACCGGCTTCGATCAGGCGGCGCGGGAACGGCGCATCGTTGACGACGCTGAGGATGACCACGCGCGTCGCCATCCGGTGCTTGCGCACGCGATCGGTGAGTTCGATCCCGCTGAGGCCCGGCATGTGCACGTCGACGAGCGCGACGTCGGGCGCCTTGCTGCGGATCAGCGCGAAACCGGCGTCGCCGTCCGCGGCTTCGCCGACGATCTCGACGTCGCGCTCCTGCGCGAGGATCATGCGGAAGCCCGTGCGAACGAGCTCGTGATCATCGACCAGAACGACCTTGATCATCTGCGGCCCTCCCCTGGTGTCCCCGACAGGTCGAACCGACGATAACGCAGTTTCCGGACGCGTTGCACAGCGTGCAGGGCAATCGCCGTGATTTTCCTACACGACTTCGAGCACGCCGTCCCGATATTCAGTGTCGCGCGATATACAGCGTCGCTTTTCATCGCGCGGCTGCTACGCAGGGGATTCATCCGGCATGCCCGCGCGAATCGTGTCCGGTATCCGCCATGGGCGGGCGTCAATTCGGCTCCCGGGGCAACGGCCTGCGCCGCGGCGCGGACCGCGTTATCCGTTCGGGACCAACCAGCCGGCTGGTCACCCGGACAGCGGCCTGTCGCGACACGTGCACTCAGTCGGATCGATCCGGGCTACGCCGGCAGCGCGGCGGCACTGCGCCACCGCGCCCCGTCGATGCGCGTGCCGCAGCGCTCAGCCCCCCAGCCGAAACAGCGCCGGTGCTGGCGATGCCGCATAGCCGGTGAGGCCTCGCTGGCGCACATGCGCGCGCAACGCGAGCTCGGCAGCGCGCGCGGCCAGCCAGTCCTCGCGGCCGAACGGCAGTCGGTGCGCGGCGACGCCGCGCAAGCGCGCCTCCTCCGCGCGCAGGCGGCGGAAGTCGAGATAGTCGTCGAGCTCGAAGCGCAGCGCCGGCCACGCAAGCTCGACCAGAACCGCGTCGTCGAGGCCGCCGACTACCGGAAGTTCGTGCGGCACCAGCCGCTCGCGACAGCGCGCGTACCCGGCGACGGTGGCGATGCGCTCGCGCGCGGTGTCGCCGAGCGCCCAGGCCGGCTCGTTCGCCATCGCGCGCAGTGCGGAGAGGCAGCGCAGGCGCAAGCGGATGCAGGGCGCGCGCCGGCAGCCGGCGAACTCGCGCTCGAGCCGGCGCGCGGCACAGGCGAGCGCGTCTTCCCACGGCGGGGGCGGCACGGCGCCGAGCGCGGCGGCGGCGCGTTCGAAGCGGTGCAGCGCGCGACCGCCGAGGCTGCGGCGACCGACGTGGTGGCGACGACGCGGACCGGCGACGGTCGTGGCCAGCGGCAGCGGAAGCTGGGCGAGATCGAGTTTCATGGTGGACTCCTCGTGGATTCGGGCGCGGCGATCCGCGCCAGGCCAGCGTCCGCCGGTCACCCCCGTCGAAGCTGGATGAAACCCCGTCGGAATCCGGTCGAAATCCGGTTGGAACCGCGTCTTCGATGATTTTCCGTCCCGAGCCGGTATATCGTTGCCCCAGTCGCCTGCGCGGAGGCCTCCGGCGGTGGAGAGCGATGCGTCGATCTACCGTTTTGGTGACGTGGAAGTGGACCCGTTGGCGCATCGCATCTCGCGCCACGGCAGCGATGTGGCCCTCGAACCGAAGGCGTTCGCGGTGCTGGTCGCCCTGCTCGAACAGCCCGGCAAGGCGTTCGGGCGCGACGAACTGCTCGACCGGGTCTGGGGTCACCGCCACGTCACGCCGGGCGTCCTGAACCGCGTCGTCACCCGCCTGCGCAAGGCGCTCGGTGACGACGCCGAGCATCCGCGCTACATCCAGACCCTGCACAGCCTCGGCTACCGCTTCATCGCCGAGGTGCAGCGCATGCCGGCCGCGGCACCGCCGCCGACGCCGGCGGATGCTGCGGCCGCTCCAGGACCGCCGATGGTACCGGTCCAGCCGCGCCCGCCGGCCCCGCCAGCGCGCGACCGGCGCCGGCACCGAATCGGCTATGCCCTCGCCACCCTGCTGCTCGCCACCGCCGTGACCGGCCTGCTGTGGTGGCACCGACCGACCGACCGCCCCGCTCCGTCGGTCGCGGTGCTGCCGTTCACCAGCCTCAGCGACGATGCGCGGGACGCCTATTTCGCCGAGGGACTCGCCGAGGAGATGCGCGACGCTCTCGCCGGCGTGCCCGGGCTGAAAGTCGCCGCCTCGGTCTCGGCCGGCGTGCGCGAGGACGCGAGCGATGCGCGCGCGCTCGGCCGCAAGCTCGGCGTCGCCTCCATCCTCGAGGCGAGCGTGCGCCGCCAGGGCGCACGCATCCGCATCAGCGCCCGCCTGTCCGACACGCACAGCGGCTTCACGCTGTGGAGCCGCACCTTCGACCGCGAGCTCGCCGACGTGTTCGACACGCAGAGCCGCATCGCCACGGACGTCGCGCAGTCGCTGGTCGGCGTCATCCCCGGCGAACACGAAGCGCTCGCGAGGCGCCTCACACCGACACGCGACGTCGCCGCGTTCGACGACTACCTGCAGGGCCTGCACCTGCTGCGCGAGGCGAACGCGAGCGGGGTCGAGGGGCACGCGATCAGCCTGTTCGACGCCGCGCTGCAGAAAGACAGTGACTTCGCGCGCGCGCAGGCGGGCATCTGCCAGGCGCAGATCCGCTCGTTCGAGAACGCACACAGCGTCGAGGCCTACGAGCACGCGCGCGGTGCCTGCCAGCGCGCGCTGGCAATGGACGGCTCGCTGTCGGACGTCGCGCTCGCGCTCGGCGACCTGTACCGCGTGCAGGGCGAAGCGGACAAGGCGCTGGCGACCTACCGCAGCGTCACCGCGCCGAACCTGCGCGCCGAGGCCGAGATCGGCCAGGCCAAGGTTTACGCGAGCCGCAAGCAGCGCGAGCTCGCCGCCGGGCACTTCCGCGCAGCGATCGCCGCGAGCCCCGACGATGCCTTCGTGCGCTCGGAAATCGGCTACCAGCACTACCTCGACGGCGAGATCGCCGCCGCGGTCGACGCGTTCCGCGAAGCGGTCGCGCTGAAACCCGACGACGCCGGCCTGTGGGGCACGCTCGGCGCGCTCCGCATGGAAGCCGGCGACAACGTCGAAGCAACACGCGCGCTGCAACGCTCGATCGACCTCGAGCCCGGCTACGCGGCGTTGAGCAACCTTGGCCTGCTCAGGTACCAGGCGGGCGACTACGCGGCGGCGGCGGCATTGCAGCGCCGCGCCGCCGAACTCGATCCGCACGACTTCATGGTCTGGGCGAACCTCGGCATGGCACTCAAGGCCGATCCAGCCACGGCAGCGCAGGCAGCGGCTGCGTACCGCGAGGCCGCGACGCGCGCGGAGCGCTACCTCGAACTGCAGCCGCGCGACGCCCGCGCAACCGCGGCACTCGGCCTGTACAAGGCCGAACTCGGCGAAGCGGCCAGGGCACGCGAACTCGCCCGCGCCGCCGAAGCGCTCGGCACCGAAGCCGGCGAAGTCGCGCTCCTCAATGCCGAGACGCTCGCCGTGCTCGGCGAGCGCGGCGCCGCACGCGAACGGCTCGATGCCGCACGCGCGGCCGGCATCTCCGACAAGCTCATCGCGAGCAACGCCGTCTTCAGGCGCCTCGGCCTGCTCGCCGCCACCCCGGCGCCCACCGGGCGTCCGTGAACCCGCCCGGAGCCGGGCAACCACAGGAGGACGACATGGCAACAGCAAAGCGTGTGCGATCGACGCGTGCCGCAGCAGCGAGGTCACCGCAATCCGCGCGCACGACAAGGACCGCGAAACCCGCCGCGGAGGTGCGCCGGCGCATCAATGCGGTCCAGATCGACATCGAAACGATCAAGGCCATGCGCGTCTTGCTCGGTGGCCAGGGTGTGATCGTGCCGAACCCGCCGCGCCCGAAGACGTTCACGATCATCATCGAAGGAACCGGCGTGGTCCGGCCCGCTGGCCGTTAGTGCGGGTGGTTTGCGCGATGGAGGAAGACGGGCCGGAACGTCGGATCAACCCTTCCGCGCCCGTCTCCCGCGTTTCATCGACGCAGGGTCGCACGTGGCCGCCGCGTCATGACGTCGGCGCGCCATTCGCGGTCCTCGAGAACCTTCGTCGATCGACCAAGCGAGATCCTCGATGACTGCTCATCTCCAGCGGAACGCGCGCCGAGCGTGAGATGCAGTGCAGGGCGATCCGGGCCATGCCCGGACGACAATCGACGGCACCCGGCTGTCGAAATGGCGGAGAGAGTGGGATTCGAACCCACGGTGGTATCGCTACCACGCCGGTTTTCAAGACCGGTGCCTTAAACCGCTCGGCCATCTCTCCGTTTTCGATCGTCGACGCGTGACCGCGTTCGCTGCCGGCGCCCGCAAGGCCGCCGTGCAGGCAAGGCACGGATTATAGGGCGGCGAGGGCGTCGCGGGCCGCCATCGCGGCGAGCCTCGTCCGTGGCGCTCGCAGTGCGTTGCTTGACGGCGATCAAGCCACCGCGCCGTGTGCGGCCGACAATGGGCACGGCCTGGCTGCGGCCTCGCGGCGCGAGTGTGATCGCTTCCGGGCAGGCCCGCGCCGGCGCAGTCGCAGGCACACTCGCGGCGGCGAGCGTGCGGATCGAAGCGGGAAGCGTGGCTGGCCCTGGAGGGCGACATGAACGATGCAGCGGCCACCCCTGACGCGGGCGCACCAGGTCGCGCCTGGCGGGGCCTGGATGCGTCCGAAGCAGAGCGCCGCCTTGCGTTCGACGGTGCGAACGAGCTGCCCGCCGCGCAGCGACACGGGTTCCTCCGGCGAGTCTTCGCCGTGCTGGGCGAGCCGATGTTCCTGCTGCTCGGCACCGCGACCGCGCTGTATCTCGTGCTCGGCAACCTCGGCGAAGCACTGGTGCTCGCCGCTTCGGTCCTCGTCGTGGTCGGCATCACGCTCTACCAGGCCGGGAAATCAGAACGCGCGCTCGACGCGTTGCGCGACCTCTCGACGCCGCGGGCATGGGTGTGGCGCGATGGCGAGCGTGTGCGCATCGACGCGCGCCGCCTCGTCGTCGGCGACGTCATCGCGCTCGGCGAAGGCGACCGCGTCCCCGCCGACGCGCGCCTCGTCGAGGCCACCCAGCTCGGCGTCGACGAATCGCTGCTGACCGGCGAAGCGCTGCCCGCGCCCAAGCGCACCGCGACGGCCGCGGCGGATGTCGAGGCCGGCGCGTCGCCGACGCGCGACGACCATGTCTACCGGGGCACGCTCGTCGTGCATGGCCACGCCGTCGCCGAGGTCGTCGCCGTCGGCGCGAACACCGAGGCCGGGCGCATCGGCGCAGCGCTCGAGCGCACGACGCCGCCGCGCAGTGGCCTGCAGCGCGAGATCGACCGCGCCGTCGTCGCCTTCGCGGTGTCGGGCCTCGCGCTCTGCGCGACCGTGACGCTGCTCTACGCGCTGACGCGCGGCGGCTGGATCGATGCGCTGCTCGCGGGCATCACGCTCGCGATCGCGACGGTACCGGAGGAGTTCCCGGTCGTGCTCACCGTATTCCTCGCCCTCGGCGCGTGGCGGCTGGCGCGCGAACAGGTGCTCGCGCGGCGCGTCCCGGCGATCGAGACGCTCGGCGCGATCACCGTACTGTGCGTGGACAAGACCGGTACGCTGACCGAGAACCGCATGCGCATCGCGGCGCTGCGCGGGGGCGACCGCGCGTGGGACGCGGATTCCGGCACGTCGCCGGGCGCCGGATTCGACGAACTGCTCGTGCATGCCGCGATGGCTTGCCGCATCGATCCGACCGACCCGATGGAGCGCGCGATCGTCGAGGCCGCGGCGACGCGACGCGACCCGGGCGAGGCGTCGCTCGTGCGCGAGTACCCGCTTGCACCCGACCTGTTCGCCCGCACCCAGGTGTGGCGAACGCCCGACGGGCTGATCGGCGCGTGCAGCGGGGCCCCGGAGGCGGTTGCCGGACTGTGCCGGCTCGCGCCCGGACGTCGCGCGCGCCTGCTCGCGGAAGTCGAGTCGCTCGCACGCCGCGGCCTGCGCGTGATCATGATCGGCGTGCTCCAACAGCCGGTGCCGTCGCCGCTTCCCGGGCGCCAGGACGCGCTCGCATTCGCGGAGGCTGGGCTGGTCGCGTTCGCCGATCCGTTGCGGGACGGCGTCGCCGCGGCCGTCGCGGACGCCACCGCAGCCGGCATCGACGTCGTCATGATGACCGGCGACTTCCCCGAAACCGCCGTGGCGATCGCGCGCCAGGCCGGCATCGATGCCGGCGACGGTGCCATCGTCGGCGCGACGCTGGCTGCGCTCGACGATGCCCGGCTCGCGGAGGCCGCGACGACGCGACGCGTGTTCGCGCGCGTGACGCCCGGGCACAAGCTGCGCCTGGTCCAGGCCCTGCGCGCATGCGGCGAGGTCGTGGCGATGACCGGCGACGGCGTCAACGACGCGCCCGCATTGAAGGCCGCGGACGTCGGCATCGCGATGGGCCGGCGCGGCACCGACGTCGCGCGCGAGGCGGCGTCCCTCGTGCTGCTCGACGACGACTTCGTCTCGATCGTGCGCGGCGTGCGCCGCGGGCGCACGATCCACGACAACATCGTGCGCGCGATGAACTACATCATCGCGGTGCACGTGCCGATCGTCGGCATGGCGCTGCTGCCGCTGCTGGGCGGCGGACCGCTGGTGCTGTGGCCGATCCACATCGTGTTCCTCGAGCTCGTGATCGATCCCGCCTGCGCGTTCGTGTTCGAGCGCGAACCCGCGGCCGGCGACGTCATGCGCAGGCCGCCGCGCGATCCCCGCCGCCGCGCGCTCGGCCTGCGCCGGCTCGCTGCCGGAGCCGTCGACGGCCTGCTCGTGTTCGCGGCAGCCGCGGCCGCGTACGCCTGGTCGCGACACCTCGGCTGCACCGATGCGGGCGTCGCCGCGACGGCGTTCGTCGCCCTGGTGGCCGGCAACATCGGCCTGATCGCGCTCAATCGCGGCAGCGGCCTGCTGCGCCGGCGCAACCCGGTGTTCTGGGCCGTGGTGGCCGGCGCGGCGGTACTGCTCGCCACAGCCATCGGACTGCCACCACTCGCGAACGTGTTCCACTTCGATCCGCCGCCGGCCGGCGTGCTCGCGCTCGCGGCCGTCCTGCCGCTCGGCGCGCTCGTGCCGGCCTTCCTGTTCCGCAGGCGCTCCCGGTCGAGCGCACCGGGCGGGTGATCCCGCCTGCGCCTGCCCTTGATCCTCGTCAAGGCCGCCGCGTCGGCGCGCGCTACCGTGAGGCTCCCTTCGTCGAGGAGGTTGCCCATGAAAGCCGCCGTCGTCCGCGAGTACGGTCGCCCACTCGCCATCGAGGACCTGCCGATCCCGCGTCCCGGCCCGGGCGAGGTGCTGCTGAAGGTGCAGGCGAGCGGCGTCTGCCACACGGACCTGCACGCCGCCGACGGCGACTGGCCGGTGCGGCCGACACTGCCGTTCATCCCGGGGCACGAAGGCGTCGGCATCGTCGCTGCGCTCGGCGACGGCGTGAAGGGTCTTCGCGAAGGCGATCTCGCCGGCGTGCCGTGGCTGCACGATGCCTGCGGCGGCTGCGAGCACTGCACGACCGGCTGGGAAACCCTGTGCGAGGCACAGCACAACACCGGCTACAGCGTGAACGGCGCCTTCGCCGAGTACGTGATCGCGCATGCGGCCTACGCTGCGCCGTTGCCGGCGGGCGTCGACAGGCTGTCGATCGCGCCGATCCTGTGCGCGGGCGTGACGACCTACAAGGGCATCCGCGAAACCGAGGCGCGACCGGGCGAGTGGCTCGCGATCTACGGCATCGGCGGGCTCGGCCACGTCGCGATCCAGTACGCGAAGGCGATGGGCCTGCACGTCGTCGCCCTCGACATCAGCGCGGACAAGCTCGCCCTCGCGCGCGAGTGCGGCGCGGATATCGCGCTCGATGCCGGCGCATCCGACGCGATCGCGCGCGTGCTGCAGGCGACCTCGGGCGGCGCGCAGGGCGTGCTCGTCACCGCGGTCTCCCTGCCGGCGTTCGAGCAGGCGATCGCGATCACGCGCCGGCGTGGCACGATCAGCCTCGTGGGGCTCCCGCCCGGCCGTTTCCCGACCCCGGTGTTCGACGTCGTGCTGAAGCGCATCACGGTGCGCGGCTCGATCGTCGGCACCCGTCGCGACCTCGCCGAAGCGCTCGCGTTCGCCGCCGAGGGCAAGGTCCGCACGCGCGTCCACGCGGCCAGGCTGGAGGACGTCAATACGGTGTTCGCCGACCTCCGGGCGGGCCGGGTCGACGGCCGCATCGTGTTCGACCTGCGCTGACCCACGCCTCGCGCCGCGCGCTCGCGCGGCCCCGCGCGACCACGGCGGAGCCCTCCCGCACTGGTGCTAGGATCGGCCTGCGACGCGCGGCGGCCGTCGCGCGCGCATTCGCATTCCATGCAAGGAGGACAAGCCATGCGGATCCAACCGCTGTCGATGCCGTTCGCCGCCCTCGCGGTGTGCGCGTTCCACCCGGGGCCCGTGCACGCGCAGGAGACGGCCGCCTGCCATTCGGTCAACTACGAGTACAGCGAGTGTCGGGCGCCGTTCCGCGCACCGCAGCTCGTGCACCAGATCTCCAGCAGTCCCTGCATCATCAACCGCACCTGGGGCTTCAACCGCGACACCGGCTACCTCTGGGTCTCGCAGGGCTGCTCGGGCGTATTCGCCGACGTCGGCGGCTACCACTATGGCCGCAGCGGCAAGTACGACCGCAACGCGCGCATGTACGACGACCGTGGCAACGACGTCGGCGCGCTGGTCGCGGGTGCGATCATCGGCGCGGCGATCGTCGGTTCGAGCGACCAGCACCACCGCCACAAGTACGGCAACTATGACCATCGCAACGGCAGCTTCCGCAACTCCGGCGGCAAGAACGGCTACGACGGCTGCCACGGCACCGGTTGCCTCGTCGATAACCCGGACACGGAAGAGAACGAAGCGATCGACCGCCGTCCGCAGTTCGACAGGCAGGGCAATCCGAACTTCGATACCAAGGGCAACTACATCGGTTGCCACGGCGTCGGCTGCGACGTCGATCCCCCGCCGGGCGGCTAGCCCGCCCATGCGCCTCGCGCGAAACGCCGCGCGGGCGAGGATCGACTGCGGGCCGGGGGGGGGGGGCGGCCCGCAGCCGACACGGCGAACGATTCGCTGGTGCGCGCTCAGGATCCGCGCGGGCAAGTCGCCGGCTGCGCGGCGGCGAGCTTGGCCACTTCTTCCGGTGTCGCGGGCCGCGGCGGTGCCGCCGAACCGTCGAACAGCACGCGCCAGCGCCCGTCCTTGTCGCGCTTCCAGGTCGAGGTGTAGCGGCTGATCGTCCAGCGGTGCTCCGCCTTCGGGTCGAAGTCCTCGGTCCAGACCGGACCCGACGACAAGGCGATGTCGGGGTCGCCGCCGATCGCGACATTGCCCGGATGCCAGTGCAGCGCGTACGCCTTGCCCTCGATGATCGGGCGCCAGTCCTTCACCACCGCATCGCGGCCGCGGATCGGCGCGCGCGTGCCGGCGTTGAACACCGCACCTTCGTGGACGTGTTCGGCGAACGCCTTCTCGTCGTGGTTCGCGACCGTCTTCGAGAAGCTGAGCTCGCGCTCCCACACCTCGCATTCGGCCGCCGTCATCGGCGCCGCGCGCGGCGGCTCGCCGGCATGGCCGCGCGGCGATGCCTGCACCAGGGCCAGGCTGGCCGCGACCAGCGCCAGCGCATGTCTCGTGTCCATCACACTTCCTCCTGCACATGGATCGGGCCCGGCACGCTGCCTGGCTCGTCGGCGCGCACTTTCGGCACCGCGTCGCGGCCGTACAAGCGACATGCGCCGGGGCGGTGAATCCGCGCGACGACGCGAGCGATGAGTGGTCCGGCCGCGTCGGCGGACAAGTGGTCCTGTGCGCGTGCGTGCACGGCCCCGACACTCGGGCTCCCGCCACTCGCAGGACCGCCCTCGCCCATGCGCCGCATCCAGGCTCTCGCGCTCGCCTGCCTCGCCGCCGTCGCGCCTGCTGCCGCGGCCGAAACGCCGCCGCCGCTCGTCTACGGCTACGTGCAGCTGATGAGCAACTACATCGGACGCGGCCTCTCGCAGAGCGTCGGCAAGCCGTCGCTGCAGGCGGAAGTGGACGTGAATCCCGGCAACGGCCCGTACCTCAACCTCGGCATCGTGCGCATCGCGTGGATCGGCAAGCTCGATCCGGGCACGCGCGCGGACGTCGAGGTCGACGGCGTCGTCGGCTGGCGCCGGCTGTTCGGCGAGGACGGCGAGTTCCGCTTCGGCGTGCTGCGAATGCAGTTCCCCGGCCACTACGGCGCCGGCATGGTGCGACCGGACACGACCGAGGTGTTCGCGCTGGTCGGCGCCGGCGGCGCGAGCGCGCGGCTCAACGTCGACGTGACCGATTCGTTCGGCACGCCGGGCAGCCGCGGCTCGTGGTACCTCGACACGAACTTCACGCGCGCGATCGACCCGCGCTGGCGTGTTTCCCTGCACGCCGGCCGGCGCGAACTGCGCGGCCGCGACCCGGCGACCGGCGAACCGTACGCGCGCCGCTCGTCCTACACCGACCTCAAGGCCGGTCTCGCGCGCACGCTCGGCGAGCACGCGAGCCTGACCGCTGCATGGAGCTGGACGACGGCGAAGTCCGTCAACTACACGCTCGACGGCTACGACGTCTCCGGCACGCAATTCGCGCTCGTCTACGAGTACGACTTCTAATGCGCGCTCAACCGAGGGTGGAGGAGAGCTCCAGCCAGTGCTGTCCGTTGACGATGCGGTAGCCGGGCAGCGTGCCGCGGTCGGCCGCCAGCTGCAGCCGCACCAGCGTCGCACCCGCTGCGTGCGCGGCTTCGCGCGCGCCGATGCCGAAATCCACCATGACGTCGAAGCGCGTCGAACCCGGCGGCGAATGCTCGCTCGGCACGAGGCGGGCGCATTCCGCCGTGCCGTCGGGCATCGGCGGCACACGCGCCGCGGGCTCGGCGATTTCGATCGTCGCGACGTGGCGCCAGTCGTCCTGCAGGCTGAGTACCCTCGTCATGGCCGTGATTCCATCTCCGGACGCGGCAACCATACCGGCAATCGCGTCAGCAGGTCGTGAAGCGGCGGCGCGCGGAGCGTGACGGCAGTCACGCATCGCGCAATTGAGGGATACTCCCCGGCCGCCAACCAAGCCGATGCCGATCGCCGCCCCGCCCGCATGACGCCCGAACCCCGCCGACCCGCCTGGCCACTGATCCGCGCCGTCGCCGTGCTGCAGCTGAAGCTGCTGCTCGACGCGCTGCGCGACCTGTCGCTCGCACCGCTCGCGCTGGTCGCCGCGGTGGCCGACCTCGTGCTGCTGCGCCGACGCGAGCCGACCCTGTTCCGCGCGGTGCTGCGCCTCGGCGCGCGCAGCGACCGCTGGATCGATGTCTGGTCCGGCGGCGGCGAACCACCGGCGACGCGCGAGAACGTCGACAGCCTGCTCGCGAAGGTCGAGGACATCGTGCGCGACCCGCAGCTCGGCGCGCGCCGCGCGCGCGTGCTCAAGCGCTGGGCCGAACGGCAGCTCGCACGCGCACGTGCGCGCGCCGCGCAGGAACGGTTGCAGGCAAGCCGCGCGCCGGCGGACGACACGCCGCAGCAGGACTGAACGCACGGCGCGCAACGGAGGGCGGCACGGTCTTCACGCGCGGCGACGCGCGCGCGTGGCCCCGCGCATCGCCCGATCCCGTTCGTTGCAGCATCCCCCAGCGGACGACGCCCATGCACCTCATGCCCCGGCTTGCCCTCCCTGCACTCGCGATGCTGCTCGCGACCGTCGCAGACGCGGCGACCTTCGTCGTCACCCGTCTCGACGATCCCGTCGCGGACGCCTGCGTGCCGGGCGACTGCTCGTTGCGCGAGGCGGTCGCCGCCGCGAACCTGGCGGCCGGGGCGGACACGATCAGCCTGCCGGCGGGAACCCTGAGCTTCGACGGCGGCGAAATCGCCGTCAGCGACGACGTCACGATCCAGGGCACCGGCCTGGCGATGACCACGCTGCACAACACCCTGCCGGTGCTGTTGCACGTCGAGGCCGGCACGCTCGTGTTCTCCGACGCGACCATCGACGGCCCACCGATCGAACTCCGCACGCCGTCCGCCCTGCGCATCGACGCCGACGTGTCGGGCTCGCTGCCGCTCGCGATCGCCGGCGACGCCGATGCCGGCATCCGCCTGCGGCGCGCGCAGCTGCCATTGACCGCCGGCATGGTGCTGCTGGCCGGCGGCAGCGATTCCTCGCTCGAGGTGACGGACTCGCTCGTCGACGTGCTGCAGTTCAGCGCCGGCGACGGCGAGGTCACGATCGCGGGCAGCACGCTGTCGCTGCTCTCGATCGGCAGCGGCGACGTCAACCTCGACCTGCGCCGCTCGCGCGTGCGCGGCGACACCGAGCCGCCGGTGGGCGGCGGCATCGGCATGCAGACCACCGGCGTGGTGCGCATCGCGGACACCGAGTTCGATGGCGCCCTGCAGGGCATCCTGGTGCAGGGCAGCGCACCCGCCCTGCTCGACATCCAGCGGATCGACGTGCACGGGGACAGCGGTCCCCTGTACGTGCTGACGCCCGCCACGCTGACGCTGGCCGACAGCACCTTCCGCGACAACACCCCCGGCTTCGGCCGCCCCGGCGCCGTGCACCTTTCGCTCGGTGCGCAGGCGACGATCCGCGGCTGCACGTTCAGCAACAACAAGGGCGACGGCGACACCGGCGGCGCGCTGCTGCTCGCGGCGGGCGCGGCTGCGGCGATCACCAACAGCACGTTCTCGAACAACAGCTTCACCGTGAGCGCGGCCGGCCTCGGCGCGCGCGGCGCGGCGATCGGCGTGCTCGGTACCGTCGGCACGACGTCGCTGCGGCTCGAGCACGTCACGATCGTCGCGCCGTCGTTCATGCCGGACGGCATCGAAGGCTCGGCGATCGGCGTGCGCGCGGCACCGGGCGACTACGACATCGAGGTGCGCAACACCCTCCTGCGCGGCACGTGCCGCTTCCAGGGCGTCGGCGGCGGCCTCGATGTCGCCGTCGGCAACATCGAGTCGCCCGGAGACGGTTGCGGGCTCGATGCCGCGAACAACCGCGTCGATGTCCCGATCGCGGACCTCGCCCTCGGTGCACTGGCCGACAACGGCGGCCGCACGCGGACCCACCTGCCCGGGCAGGGCAGCGCGGCGCTCGGTGCCGCCGAAGCGACGGCCTGCCTCGTCGACGACCAGCGCGGCTACGAACGTCCGCTCGCGGACGGCTGCGACGTCGGCGCGGTCGAACGGGACGGCATCGACGTCATCTTCGCGGACGGCTTCGAGTCCTGACGGCGCCGCGTGGCGGCGCGCGCGATGCCGCGCGCGTCGACGCGGTGCGCACGCATCACGGCATCGCCCGCTGCCCGCGTCGCGTGGCCCATTCGCGCGCGAGCAGCGCGAAGACGAGATCGTCGACCCACTCGCCGCGGAACCACAGGCTCTCGACGTGGTGCGCTTCCTGGCGGAAGCCGAGCGCGCGGCACAGCGCGACGCTGGCGAGGTTGCGCGGGTCGACCGAACAGGCGAGGCGCCGGTAACCCCAGGCGCCGAACGCGCGGTCGACCACGGCCGCGAGGGCTTCGCGGGCATGGCCCTGCCCCTGCGCTGCCGGTTTCAGCGTGACGCCGAACTCGATCGCTTCGCTGGTGTCGTCCGGGAAGCGGATGCCGAGATCGCCGATCAGCGCGCCGTCGCCGCGCGCGCGGATCGCAAGCTGGTACCAGCCCGCGTTGCCGAACACGCGCGCGGCCTGTTCGGCGATGAAGCGTGCGACCTCGCCGACCGTGGCCGGCTTCCAGCCCTGGTAGCGCGCGACGACGGGATCGCTGCGATAGGCGAACAGCTCCGCCGCATCATCCGCCCGCAGGGGTTCGAGCCGCAGGCGCGGCGTGTCGATCGTGATGGATCCGCGTGCTGCCACGTCCTGCTCCGTCCGCGCGAAAGCGCGATGGTGCGCGAACGCGCGTGCCGACGGAAGGCCCGCTCAGGCAGGGTCGAATCCGTCGGCGAACACCCGGTCCGGCTTGCGCTCGATCGCACCCATGTCGAACGGGCCCGCGCCGTCCGGCTTCGGCAGGTCCTGCGGACGTTCGCCGCCGAGGAGATCAGGCACCATGCCGGAGCCGGGACCGCAGGCATCGACCGCGGGAGACGAAGGGCCCGGCACGTACAGCCCGGCCGGGAACAGGCCGCTGGCATCCCACTCCGGATCGGCGACGACGAGGTTCGATACGCCGGGCTCGCCGGCGAGGCCGCTGTCGTCGTGCACGAGCACGCAATCGAGGAACAACCCGGTACCCGCGGGCGCGTCGATGATCGCACCGCTGCCGGCACCGTTGTCGTCGTGGAGGATCGAGTTCGTCGCCGCGAAGGAACTTGCGGCGCTGAAGCGCAGCAGCGCCGTGTCGTCGCTGCCGTTGTCGGCGATCGTGACGTAACGCAGGTCGGCGTACGCGCCCGCCGAATGCACCAGCTCCGCCGCACCGTGGTTGCCCGCGACGTGCACGTTCGCCAGCACCGCGCCGGTACCCGTGCCGGCGAGCTGCAGCACGCTGCCGCGTGCCGCGACGTTGCCCGCGAACAGGGCATCCGACATCAGCAGGCTCGCCGTTCCCGTGAGCGCGATCGCGCCGCCCGCGACGGCCGCGTGATTGTCGCGAAAGCGCTGGCAGCCCGCACTGTCGCCGCCGCAGGCACCCGTCAACGCGGTGTATCCCTGGATGAAGCCCGAGTCGGCGTACAGCGCGCCGCCCGAACCACCCGCGCCGTTGTCGTCGAACTGCAGGCCGCGGAGCGTGACCGACGAGGAGCCCAGGCCGGTCAGGAACACGCCACCGCCATCGCCGACGGCGACGTTGCCGGAGACCGGCGCGGGCTTGCGCGGTGCATCGCCCACCAGGCCGAAGTAGCCACCGCTGACCCAGGCGCCGCCCCCGTCGCCGCCCGCGCTGTTGGCGCGCAGGCCGAAGTCGGTCGTGCCGTCGGGCGCGCTCGGCGAAGCGTAGATCGCCACGCCGCAGGCGAGGCCCGCGATGCCGCCGCCATTGCGCCCGGCCGTGTTCTGTTCGACCAGGCAGTAGCGGTCGCAGTACAGCGTGGCGTTCTCGCAGTAGTAGCCACCGCCGTCGAGTTCGGCGTGGTTGTCGCGCGCGGCCACCGGCGACCGGTTGCTCGCGAGGACGAGCTGCGGCTGCCCCACTGCGGTGCCTTCGGCGTACACGCCGCCACCCTTCACGGCGCGATTGCCGTGGACGTCCGATTCGAACAGGGTCACCACCAGGTTGCCGCGCGCGCGCACACCGCCACCGTGGCCCGTGCCGCGGTCGCCGCCCGTGATCTCGAGCGAACCGAGGTTGACCACGACGCGGCGCTCCTCGCCGGCGACGGTGCCTTCGACGTCGATGACCGGCGCGCCGCCGTTGCCCGCACCATCGAGCCGCGCGCGGCCCGTCGCGCCGGCGAGGCGGCAGCCCGCGTAGTCGCCGCGCAGGCCGATGCCTTCGCTCGCGGCCGGCGTCGGGATCTGCAATGCGACCGATGTCCACGACACGGCGTTGGCGATGAACACATCGACGTACTCCGTGTCGGTCGACACCGCCCAGGCATCGATCGCGTCCTGGATCGTGTGGTAGTCGCAGTCGGGGTCGGTCGCCGGGCCGACGAACACCAGGCGCGAATGCGCCGCCGATGCGAAGGCGGCGAAGGCGCAGGCGACGAGCAGCGGGATCGATCGGGTCGAAGCACGATACGGCATGGCGGCGTGGCATCCTCGGGAGTCCGCGCCGAGTAACGCCGTTGCGCGACGGGATCCGACATCGGTGCCCGGTGTCACGCGTCCGACAGCCGCGACCCGATGGACCGGACCCCGCGCCGCCGGCGACCGCGCCGGGTCCGCTCAGCGCAGCCAGCCGCGGTCGCGCGCCATCCTCGCGAGCAGCACCAGCCCGATGCCGATCACGAACACGAGGCCCTGCAGGCCGGCGACCACGGGACCTGCGAGCCGGAACGCGTCACCGACGACGAACAGGTCGATGTCCTGCCCGACGATGCCGAGCAGCGACAGCACCAGCACCGGCAGCGCCCAGCGCCGGCGCAGCACCAGGCCGAGGCAACCGAGCGCACCACCGGCCACGGCGAGGATCGACCCGGCGATGCCCCACGCGGGACGCGCATGCAGCGCCTGCTCCGCGGCCGGCAGCCTGGCAAGGTCGTCCTGCGACACGCTGAGGTCCGTGGCCATCGCGAAACAGCCCATCAGGTTCCACGCGAGTGCGAGCACGGCGACCACCATGAACCACGTCGGCGCCTTGTTCATCGATCCTCTCCCGGTTTGGCTCGTGGCGCAGCGTACGCCGGCCGCCGCGAGCGGACCAGCGATGCGGCTTGCACCCTGCACGACCTCCGGCCCACGACGCGACGCGCGGCCGCGCGGTATCGTCACCCATTGCGCCAGGCCACCCGAAGGAATCCCGATGCCGATCCGCCCGCTCGCCGCCCTGCTGACTGCGCTGCTCGCCTGTTCCGCCCTCGCCGCGCCGGCGAGCGCACCGCCGCGCGTGCTGACCGGCGACGACCTGTTCAACCTCGAGGCGGCGACCGATCCGCAGATCTCGCCCGATGGCCGGACCGTCGTCTACGCGCGGCGCAGCAACGACGTGATGATCGACCGCGCGCGCTCGTCGCTGTGGGCGATCGACGTCGCCAGCGGCGAGCAGGCGCCGCTCGTGACCGGCCCGGGATCGCATGGCCAGCCACGCTGGTCGCCCGACGGCGAACGCCTCGCCTACATCTCGAACGCCGAGGACAAGGCCGGCGCGCAGCTCTACGTGCGCTGGATGAAGACCGGCGCGACGGTGCGCATCACCGGGCTGCCTTCGACGCCGCACGGCATCGCATGGTCGCCCGACGGCAAGCGCATCGCCTACACGATGTTCGTGCCGGACGAGGGTCCACGCCTCGGCCAGGCCCCGCGCAAGCCGGAAGGCGCGAAATGGGCCGAACCGTTGCAGGTCATCGACACCATCGTCTACCGCACCGACGGCGGCGGCTACGGCCGCCCCGGCTACGAGCAGGTGTTCTGGGTACCGGCCGAAGGCGGCGCGCCGATCCAGCTCACGTTCGGCGCGCGCAACGCCGGCGGCCGCCTGGCGTGGTCGCGCGACGGCCGCTCGATCCTGTTCAGCGCCAACCTCTCGCCCGACTGGCAGCGCGAGCTCGTCGATGCCGACGTCCACGAGGTCGCGCTCGACACGCGCGAGGTGCGCACGCTGACCCGTCGCAAGGGGCCCGACAACGCACCCGCGGTGTCGCCCGACGGCCAGTGGATCGCCTACGTCGGCTTCGACGATCGCCACGTCGGCTACCAGAACCAGCAGCTGTCGATCATGAAACGCGACGGCAGTGGGTCGCGGGTGCTGACCGCGTCGCTCGACCGCAGCGTCGGCGCGCCGGTCTGGAGCGCGGACGGCCGCTCGATCTACGTCGACTACGACGAGCACGGCAGCGTGCGCGTCGCGCGCGTCGGGCTCGACGGCAGCGTGCGCACCGTGGCCGAACGGCTCACCGACAGCCGCGAGATGGACCGGCCCTACAGCGGCGGCCAGTTCAGCGTCGCGCGAGACGGCACCATCGCCTACACCGGCGGCAGTCCGCAGCGGCCGTCCGACGTCTGGGTCACGCGAGCCGGCAAGGCGCGCCCGCTCACGCGCCTCAACGAAGCGCTGTTCGCCGACCGCCAGCTCGCGACCGTCGACCACCTTGCCGTGACCGCGGCCGACGGCCTGCCGATCGATGCCTGGCTGGTCACGCCATCCGGCTTCGAGCCGGCGAGCGGCAGGAAGCTGCCGCTGATCCTCGAGATCCACGGCGGTCCGTTCGCAGCCTACGGCCCGTCGTTCTCGACCGACAACCAGCTCTACGCCGCGGCCGGCTATGCCGTCGTCTACTCGAACCCGCGCGGCTCGACCGGCTACGGCGAGGATTTCGCCAACCGCATCGACAAGGCGTATCCGGGCAAGGACTACGACGACCTCATGAGCGTGGTCGACGCCGCGATCGCGAAGGGCTTCATCGACCCGCAGAACCTGTTCGTCACCGGCGGTTCCGGCGGCGGCGTGCTGACCGCGTGGATCGTCGGCAGCACCGACCGCTTCCGCGCCGCGGCGACGCAGAAGCCGGTCATCAACTGGTCGAGCTTCGTGCTGACTTCGGACATGACGCCGTACTTCGCGCGCTACTGGTTCGGCAAGTTCCCGTGGGAAGATGCCGCCGCGTACTGGGCGCGCTCGCCGCTGTCGCGCGTCGGCAACGTGAAGACGCCGACCCTGGTCATCGTCGGCTCGGACGACTACCGCACGCCCGACAGCGAAGCCGAGCAGTACTACACCGCGTTGCAGCTGCGCGGCGTGCCGACCGCCTACATCAAGGTGCCGGGCGCGAACCACGGCGGCCTCGCCGACCGACCATCGCAGTCGGCGGCGAGGGCGTCGGCGATCCTCGCCTGGTTCGAGCGCTACCGCAGCGGCGCGCACTGAGCGCCGGCGCGCCGGCGCGGCACCTGAAACGGGCCGCTCGCCGCGTTCAGGGCCGCCGGCGTGCGGCGAGCCAGCGGTCGAGTTCGTTCGCGAACGCCTGGCGGTCGCGCGGATGCAGTGCCGCGGGGCCTCCGGTCTGCACGCCGGCACCGCGCAGCTCCTCCATGAAATTGCGCATGGACAGGCGCTCGGCGATCGTGTCGCGCGTGTAGCGCTCGCCGCGCGGATGGACCGCGTCGGCACCGCGCTCGAGCACGCGTGCGGCGAGGGGGATGTCCTGGGTGACGACGAGGTCGCCGGCAGCGGCGCGCTCGGCGATCGCATCGTCGGCGACGTCGAAGCCACCCTGCACCTGCAGCGCGCGCACGAACGACGACGGCGGCGTGCGCAACCACTGGTTCGCGACCAACGTCACCCGCACCCGGGCACGCTCGGCGGCGCGGAACAGGATGTCGCGGATCACCGCCGGACAGGCATCGGCGTCGACCCAGATCTGCGTGGTGGCGGCCTCGCCGGCTTCGCTCATGCCGCCATCATCGCATGCGCGTGCCCGGACGGAGGCACCCGTCCCACGCCCTGGGGGAGCCCGCAGCGCGAAACGCGCAACGACTCGCCAGCTCGGTCCGCCGACCGCGCACGCGCGCGGCGCGCTCCCGCCCGCCTCAGTTCAGGTCGCGCGCGCTGGACACGCTCGCCAGGTGGCGCCGCACGAGGGGCTGCGGCTCGGCCGCGTTGCGCAGCCATTCGCGGCCACTCAGCAGGCGATAACCGGGCATCATGCCCGCGGCCGCCCACTGCTCGACCGCTTCGACCTGCTCCTGCGCCAGCAGCACCGCCTGCTTCGTGCCGATCGCGAAATCGACGTACACCTCGAAGCGGCGCCGGCCCGGCGGCGACTCGCGCGCCGGCAGCACCAGGTGGCAGGAATCGCTCGCATTGCCGCGCAGGCTGTCGGCGATCGGCGCGTGCGCATCGAGTTCGAAGACGGCCACGCATTCCCAATCGGCGTTCGCTGCTTGGCGGACTTCCACGCGGCTCTCCTCGGACGACGGCGGCAATGCGCAGAGGGTCACGCCGCGCGCCGTGAACCGGTGTGACGGCGTTCGCAACGCGACCGGTTGAGGGATTTTCCCTGGCGGCCGGGCGATGCATCCGGCATGCGGGGCGGCGTTGCAAGCGCACACCGCGGGCGCGGCGCCAGGTCGATGCACCGGGATCGCCGCGGGGTTGCGCGTCCGCGCCTTCGCCGCGCCTGCCGGTCGCGGTGTGCGACCCGCTGCGTTGCCGGAGCGCCGCGCGCGGCCGGCGCCACGTCGATGCACCGGGGCGCGATCGTGACGGTGCCCATTCGCGCCTGCGGCGCTCCCACGAAAGGAGGCGGGGTCGCGGCGGGAGCGCCGCGAACGTCGGGCGTCAGCGCGTAGGGATCTCCGCCGCGAGCACGCGCTCGGCGTCGACGATGTCCACGCCCTGCATCTGCGCGAGCAGCGCGTCGAACCACGGCTTGTGCGAGCTGCCGACGACGGACAGCACGCGCGCCCCCGGCCGCTCGCGGAACGCGGCGCGGATGTTGGCCACCATGCGCAGGTTGCGCGTCTCCCACCCGGCGACGTACATGCGCCCGAAGCGGCCCTGCGACGGGTCGCCCATCGCGGCACCGAAATCGCTCTCGATCGCGAGCTGCTGCACCTCGGGCCGGTTGATGTAGCGGTACAGCGCGAGCAGGTCGCCCGCCTTTTCAAGCTCCTGCACGCGCGCGCGCATCGCGGCTGCCTTCGGCCGACCGGCGTCCCACGCGGCGCGCACGGCCTTCTCGAAGCCCTGTTCGTCGGTGATGTCCACGTTGTCGCCGGTGTGGTCGTCGATCGGGTATACGCGCTGCAGGCCGAGCCGTGCGGCGAGCACCGCGGCGAGCACGTTGCTCTCGTTGCGGCCGTTCGCGCGCTTGACCAGCGCGGCGACCAGCGCCTCGTCGAGGCCGTCGCCCACGCGGCGCTCGCGGGTGGGCAGCTGCAGCCATTGCACCAGGGCCGAGGCGGGGTCCCCGGCGGCCATGAAGGTCGCGGCGAGACGCCGGCGCTGCGCGGGTTCCGGTCGCGCCGGCCAGCCCGCGAGCAGGCGCTTCGCCTCCACGATGGCCGCCGGCACGTCGAGCCCGGTGGCCTTCTTCGCCGGCGCGGTATCGAAGCAGTACGGCGCCAGGTTGTCCGCCGGGTAGACGCCCGGGTGGCGCGCGAAGAGGTCGCAGCCTTCGCCGTCGATGTTCTCGATCGTGATCACGTCCGGCTGGAACGCGGCCAGCCGCGCGAGCACCGGCTCGAGCGATTCGGCCTTGAAGCCGTCGCCGAGTTCGGACAGGTGGACGCTGCCGAGCACGAGCACCTGCGCGCGCGGACCGGGCATCGCCTGGTCCAGCCGCTCGAGATCGACGCCTGCCGCCTGCGCCACGCCACAGGCGGCCGTCACCGCCACCATCGCTACCGCCATCCGCAAACGCTGGATCATGTACTGCACTCCGTCGAAGTCCGGGGAAACCGCGCCGGCTCCCTGGCGGACCGCGCGTGCGCAGCCTTCGATGCACGCGGGCATCCCGGGGTTTAAGTCGCCGCCGGTGCGCGTGATCGGAACGGCCGCGCTTCTGCGTCATCGTTCCTGCACACGAAGCCGCGCCCACGCGCAGCGCGCGGGCCCGGCGCGGCTATGCTCGCCGCATGCCTGTCACCCGGAGGCCATCACCCATGACCCTGACACCCGATCGCTGGACCCGCCTGTTGCCCTGCCTCGCCCTGCTGCTGGCGTTCGCCACCGACGCGGCGGCCGGAGAATCGCCGGTCCGCGCCACCGTGACCCTGGTGCACACCGGCGACACCACGTGGCGCGCGGACTATCGCCTGTCCGAAGCGGTCGAGGCGATCGAGCTCGGCCCGAAGATCGTCGAATACCGCGCGACCGCATGGCACTTGAAGACGCCGGGCCTGCGCCTGGCGAGCGACGCGGACGGCGAATCGATCCGTGCGGACGGCAAGGCCTTCGACGCCGTGACGATCGAGATCGACGACTACGAGCCCTGGTCGCACGACCACTACATCCCCATCGACCGCCATTCCGACGGTGGCCACGCGTTCTACCTCGGCCACCTGATGGGCACCGTGCGCCAGGCGGGGCGCGAGCGCGACCTGCGGATCACGTTCGAACTCGTCGGGCGCCACGACGAGAACGTGCTGCTCGCCGACCAGGCGAACGAGGACAAGGGCACCTACGCGTACTTCGGCCCGCAGAAGCCGATCGCGGCGGGATCGGTGCGGCTCGTGCTCGATCCGAAGACACCGGCGTGGATGCGCGACACCTTCACGCGCACGGTCACCCCGCTGTCGTCGTTCTACCAGGATGCGTTCAGGCGCAACTGGCGCGCGCCGCCGCTGGTGATCATCAGCGCCGGCGCGCTGGACACGCCGGGCTTCTCGGTCAAGGGCGGTGCGCTGCCGGGCGAGATCGCGTTCAGGATCGCCGGGGAGCAGTCGCTCACGCCCACGCCGGAACTGCAGGGCCTGTTCGAACAGCTCGTCGCGCACGAACTCGCGCACGTCTGGCAGGGCCTCGTGCAGCGCGGCGGCATCGGCGATGGCGAGGCGCCGTGGGTCCACGAAGGCGGCGCGCAGGCGCTGTCGATCGCCGCGCTCGAAGGCAGCGGCCTCTGGACGGCGGAGCAGGCGCGCGCGTTCCGCGCCTCGCTCGGCGCGGAATGCGCGCGCCTGCGTGACGCCGAGGCGAATGGCAAGGACGCCGATGCCTCGCGCTTCGCCTACACCTGCGGCTACGAGCGCATCATGGCGCTGCCGCTCGAACCGGTCGAACTGTGGAAGCGCCTGATCGCGCAGACCGAACGCACCGGCCAGCCGTACTCCGCCGCGATGGTCGAGCGCGTGGCGCGCGCATCGTCACCCCGGCGCTGAACGCGCAGCGCGGCACGCATGCCACCGCGCAAGCGCGCCGCTGCTGCAACACCACCTGCGCTACCCTGCTGCATCGAGCGCGGCACAGGTCGAATGCGTCCATCGCCGTTCGTCGCTCCAGACAGGCACCCCGCCGACCGCACGAGGAGGACACCGATGCCCAGCAAGAACACGATCTGTCTCTGGTACGAAAGCGGCGCGCTCGACGCAGCCAAATTCTACGCCGGCCTGTTCCCGGATTCGCGCGTCGGCCGGATCTTCCACGCGCCGACGGACTACCCGTCCGGCAAGGAAGGCGACGTGCTGACGGTCGAATTCACGGTGATGGGCATACCCTGCGTCGGCCTGAACGGCGGTTCGGCGTTCCGCCAGACCGAAGCGTTCTCGTTCCAGGTTTCCACCGAGGACCAGGACGAAACCGACCGCCTGTGGAACGCGATCATCGACAACGGCGGCAGCCCGAGCGCATGCGGCTGGTGCAAGGACCGCTGGGGCGTGTCGTGGCAGATCACCCCGCGCGTCGTGATCGAGGCGATCAACGATCCCGACCGCGCGGCGGCGCGGCGCGCGTTCGACGCGATGATGCAGATGACGAAGATCGACATCGCCACGATCGAGGCAGCGTGGCGTGGATGAGGTCGTAACCGCCGGCGGCGCCCGCCCTTGGCGGACGCGCTGGGCGGCAGGCACTCGCCAGGTGACGCCGGCGCGGTGACGATACGGCGCCGGTCGGGCCGGCCGAGGCTCAGCCGGCGTGGGCGCGGAACGGATCGCCCTTGATCGACTCGGTGTGCAGCACGCACTGCCAGGCTCCGCCGTCGCGGCGCCACACCGATGCGTCGTAGGCGACGACGGTGCGTGGCTTGCCGTCGATGAGCAGGTCCTCGGTGACTTCGTAGCCGATCATCGCGACGTCGTCGCCGGCGAACTGCACTTCGACCCGGTCGAACTCGAATCCGCGCAGCGTCCACCGGCCCTCGCGCATCATGCGCGCGAAGGCATCGCGGTCGATGGCCGCGATGCCCTGTGCGCCGGCCACGATCGCGCGCTCAGCCATCAGCCCGGACGCGGCGTCGATGTCGTTGTCGGCGATCGCTTGCCAGAAGCGCTGCTCGAGCTCGACGATCTCGCTGCCCCGCGAGGGGTCGGCCGCGTTCACTGAGAGCGCCTCGCACGCGTGCGGCGCTGCGTCGCCGGCGTCGCGTTGCCGCTGCGGACCGTGCCGCGCAGCCAGAAGCCGATCGCGAGCCCGGCCACGGCCACGCCGACGAGCACCGCGCCCGGGCGCGAACGCGCCTGCTGCATGGCTTCGCTGCCCCATTCCGAGGCCTGGCGGCGCGCGTCGCGCCACGCCTGTGCGCCGAGCCGGCGACCGGTATCGAGCGCATCGGCCGCGACGCTTCCGCCGATCTTCGCTGCGCGGCGTGCGTGGACCTGCATCGACGCGGCGCCGGCGCGCGCCTCTTCGGCCAGGTGCGTGGCCGCTTCGCGCAGGTCGTCGCGCGCCGCGGCCGCTTCGGACAGCACGTCGGACGCCGCGGCCTTCACCGTCGTCGGGATGTCGTCGATGCGCGCGGAGGTGGCGTTGCGAAGGTTTCGAAACACGGCGGTGCTCCCGGCAGGAAAAGTCCGCGCCACGTTCGCAGACCGCATCTGTACGGCATCTGACGCACCGCCCGCCCCGGTCAGCCGCGAGTCGGCTACCGCGCTGGACGCCTCGGCCATCGGCCTGCACGGGACGCCTTGCTGGCATCGCATGCGAGGCGCCGATCCGACGGCGCTGCATCACGAGTCGCTACCCGGCCGATCCGGCCCGCTGCAACAGGGATTCGAACCACCCGTCGACGACGAGGTCGAGCACCAGGTGCACGCGGTCGCTGTCGCCGTCGTTGTGCACGGCGTGCGGGTCGGCCAGGCGCAGGTACCACGCCTCGCCTTCGGCCATCGCGACCGGCTCGCCGTTGAGCAGGAAGCCAACGCGGGGGTTGGTCGCGATCGGGACGTGCACGCGCGCGACGCCGCATTCGGCCATGAGGTCGTGGTCGCGGTGCTCGTGGATGCGCGAACCCGCTGCGAGGCGCATCAGCCGAACCGCGGTCAGCGGGCAACGGAACACGTCCATCGCGGAACGCAGGCCCGGCATGCGCGCGAGCCAGGGCGTGTCGACCCACTCGCTCGCGGACGGGTCGGAGTGGATCATGCGGATCGGATGCGTCTCGCCCGCGGGCGCGCGCAGCGGAACGACGCTCCAGTCGCCGGCATAGTGCTGCGGGACGAAATGCGCGATCCAGTCCGCCATCGGCAACGCCGCGAGGTCGGCACGCATCGCGTCGAGGTCGAACGCGAGCGGCAGGCGGACGCGATCCGGGTACCGCACGGCCGTCGTGCCCATGGCTCCGATCGCACCCTCCATCGCCGTCGTCCGCCTCCGCGCTGCCGTCGGCGGATTCTGCCCGCGCCGGCGCGAGTCGTCACGCAGGATCCGCCACGCGGCGAACCGGCCCGCGATGGGACCGGCTCGCCGTGTCGGGACCGCTAGGGTTCGGCTGACTCGAAGCCGTCCGCGAACAGCGTGTCGTCCACGCGCACGCCGACCGTGCTCGAGTTGTTGCCCGGCGGGTCGTCGAGCCCCGACGCGGTCGGCAGCGCGATGGTCGCCGTGTTGAAGAACTCCTCGTAGTCGTCGGCCGGATCGGCGGCGGGGATCACCTCGCCCGACAGCGTGAACTGCAGGCCCGCGTTCTTCGGCAGCCACGGGATGGTGACATCGAGCGAGCCGGTGCCGCTCGCCGGCGTCGGGCAGGCGATGCCGACGGACGAGACGCACTGCCACTGCACCGTCGCCGGATCGAGGCGGTCCGGCGCGGCGTCGACGAGGCGTGCGTCGGCGACGTCGCCCTCGCCGTCGTTGCCGAGGTGGATCGTGTAGACCACGGTCGCACCCATCGCCGGCCGCGACTCGTCCACGTCGAGCTCGATCCACAGGTCCGCCTCGGTCGGCGCAACGAGCAGCACTTCGGTCGTGGCCTGCGTCGCGTCGAGGTAGTTGGCGTCGCCGGCCTGGTCCGCGGCGAGCACACAGGCACCCGCCGCCACCATGGTCACCTTCGTCCCCTTGACCGTGCAGATGGACGGCGCGAGCGAGCTGTAGAGGATCGGCGCACCCGCGTTCGGCTCGGCGCTGGTCGCGAGCGGCGAGATCGCGAACGTCGTGCCGACATGCAACCAGTGTTGCGTGACCGCCTGCGCCGGGAAGGTCAGCGTCTGCGTCGCCTGCGCGATCGCCAGCGACTGGGTGGCCGGCGGTGCCGGATTCCAGGCGACGTCACCCTCCTGGTCGGCCGTGATCGTGCACGTGCCTGCGGCGACGATCGCGACGCTCGCGCCCGCGACCGCGCATACGTCCGGCGTGGCCGTGCCGTAGGTCACCGGCAGGCCGGACGTCGCCGCGGCCGGCGGGTCGATCGCGAAGCTGCCGCCGGGGCTGTAGGTCTGGTTCGCCTGCGCGCCGAACGTGATCGTCTGGTTGCCCATCGGAACGACGGTGTTGCTGATGCCGGCCGCGCTCGTCCCGGCGACGTTCGACGCGGTGACGGCGCAGGTGTACGCCGTGCCGTTCACGAGCCCGCCGAGCGTCACCGGCGACTCGCCCGTCGCGCTGACCGTGTTGCCGCCGACGCAGCTCACGTGGTGGGTCGCCGGCGCGCCGCCCGGATTGCCGGCGAACCAGGTCACGGTGACCTCGGCGTCGCCTGCGACCGCGGTGACGTTCGCCGGCGCCTGCGGCACGAGCGCGTCGACCGTGATGGAGAAGTCGCGCGAGGCATTGCAGCCGCTCGCGTCGTTGACGGTGACCGTGAAGTTGGAGGTGCCGACCGCGATCGGAGTGCCGCTGATCGCTCCGACGAAGGACAGCGTCAGGCCCGGCGGCAACGCACCGGCGCTCACGAAGTAGTTCGGCGCGCCGAGGGCGCCGACCTGCGACAGGTTCGCGCTGTACGGCTGCTGGTACGTGCCACCCGGCAGGCTGCCCGGTCCCAGGGTCAGCACCGGGCACACGTACGGCGTGTACACGACATTGTCGATGCCGATGTAGTCCGAGTTCGTCCCCAGCGGACCGGCGCTGGTCACGAAATAGCGGAATCCGAGCCGCCCCGAGGTGGGCGCCGGCAGGCCGGACAGCGTGACCGTGTACTGCGTCCAGGCGTACGGGTATCCGCCCGCCACCAGGGCGGGGTTCACCGACAGCATCAGGATGTTGAAATCGCCGACATTCGCTCCGATGGTGCCGACGTTGGTGCTCGCGCCATTGGTGCTCAGGCGCACCTCGAGTCGGTCCGGGTACTCCGTGACACCGGCCGGCGTCGCCGGCTTGCGCGTGTAGAACGTGAGCACGACACCGTTGCGCAGCGTGCGATTCGGCGTCAGTAGCCAGTCGTTGATGATGCCGGTGCTGCCGGCCGTGCTGTTGTAGTTGGCGCCGATGTAGGCATTGGCGGCGCCGTTGTACGCATCGAACGGGCCACCCGCCGCGATGTTCGTATCCTGGAACCAGCTCGTCGTGCCCGCTGGCCAACTGTTGTTGACCAGGAACCAGCCATTGCCCGCGAGCAGGGTGATGTCGTCGAAGTCTTCGGTGAACGCCTGCGCGCCGGCACTGGCCGACACGGTCGCGAGGACGAGCGCGCCGGCAGCGCGCAGGAACGAGCCGCGCGCGGCGGCGAACGCGCGCGGCCAACCGCGCGCCCATGAAGCGGCGTGAATGGACACCATGGCAGCCCCCTGTCGTGGTGGCTGCAGTATGCGACACCCGGGAATTGTGACCAGTGTCACACAACGCCGGTGCGTGTTGTGATCGGCCCTAGACGCGCGCGAGCTTCCAGCGACCGCGCGAGAACAGCCACAGCGTGAACAGCCCGACCGAGGTCTCCGAAACGAACACGGCCCAGAACACGCCCGTCTCCTGCCAGCCGAGGTGCAGCGCCAGCCACCATGCGAGCGGGATCTGGATCAGCCAGAAGAACACGACGTTGATCCAGGTCGGCGTGACCGTATCGCCGGCGCCGTTGAACGCCTGCACGCTGACCATCCACCAGCCGTAGACGAACAGCGCGTAGGACAGGATGCGCAGCCACTCGGCGCCGACCGCCACCACGCGCGGGTCGTCGGTGAACACGCTGACGATCTCGCGCGGCAGGAAGAAGTACGCGAGCGACACGAGCAGCAGGTAGGCCATGTTGTAGCGGCCGATCTGCCAAACCGAGGCTTCGGCACGATCGGGCTGCTGCGCGCCGAGGTTCTGCCCGACCAGCGTCGCGGCCGCGTTGGACATGCCCCATGCCGGCATCATCGTGAACATCATGAAGCGGATCGCGATCGTCGCGCCGGCGACCGCCTCGCTGCCGATGCTGGCGAGGATGCGCATCAGGAAGATCCACGAGGTCATCGCGACGATCATCTGGCCGACGCCGCCGAGCGAGGTGCGCACGATGTTCCACAGCACGTCGCCCTGCCAGCGCAGGTGCGAGGCGAGCACGCGGATGTGCTGGCCGCCGCGCAGCAGCACCCACAGCTGCACCAGCACGCCGGTGCCGCGGCCGATGTTGGTCGCGATCGCGGCGCCCTCGATGCCCCACTCGGGGAACGGCCCGATGCCGAAGATCAGCAGCGGGCAGAGCACGATGTTCATGCCGTTCGACAGCCACAGCACGCGCATCGCGATCGCCGCGTCGCCGGCGCCGCGGAAGATCGCGTTGATCACGAACAGCAGCATGATCACCGCGTTGCCGCCGAGCATCCACTGCGCGTAGCGGTAGCCGTTCCGGATCGTCCAGTCGTCGCCGCCCATCAGGCGCAGCAACTCCGGCGCATACAGGATGCCCGCCACCGCCGGCAGCACCGAAGCGAGCACCGCGACGATGATCGCCTGCACCGCGGTCACCGCGGCCTCGTCCGCCCTGCCCTCGCCGACGCGCCGCGCGACGACGGCGGTCACCGCCATCGCGAGCCCCATCGCGATCGAGTACAGCAGGAACAGGTAGCTCTCGGTCAGGCCGACGGTCGCGACCGCGGACGGTCCGAGCCGCGCGACGAAGAAGATGTCGACCACCGCGAAGGTCGACTCCAGCACCAGCTCGAGCACCATCGGCACCGCGAGCAGGAACACGGCGCGGCGCAACGGGATCTTCGTGTAGTCCGACTGGGTGCCGCGGATCGCCTCGCGCAGCTGGCCGAACAGGGTCGGTGGCAGGGTGGCTTCGCTCGATGCCGGGGACGCGGAATGCATTCAGGACCTCGCAGGAGGATGGCGGATGGTAAGCGCAGGCGAGCGCAAGCGCACGGCGCCCACCGTGGCTGTCCCTGGCCCACCCAGGCCATGACGATCCAGCATGCCGCGATTCGACATCGCCGCGCGGACCGCACCGACATGCCTCACCCACATTGGACGGCCGTTCCGTCAGAAACGCCGCAGGCAGCGCCCGTGACGTCACCACGGATGCGACCACGCGCACTCCGATTCCCGTGGGCGCCGCGACCACCGGAATGCCGTCGCGAACGACGCCGCCGGGATTCGATGCTGGGACGTCTCGTGCGAATCGGCAACGCCCGGTGAGACCCGCGGGAAGCCTCTCGCGAAACCCAGGCGCCATGGCCGCGCCGTCCCACCCTGGCGCCTCGCCGGTACGCGAGCGCGAACCCCCTCAATCCGCGTCGAACGCATCCGCGAAAATGAGGTCTTCGGTCGCACCGACCTCGACCGCGCCGATGTCGCATTGCGCATCGGCACGCAAGTAGTGGCGTTGGTCCGATTCCAGGCAATGCGACTCGCGCCCCTGGTCGATCGTGACGCTGCCGGCGAGCGGCAGGCGTGTCGGCGTCGGGCCGCCGTTGTCGGCGAGCGGACCGAGGTTGAGCTGGCCGCTGGTGACGCCGACCTGGTTGCCCGAGCCGATCGTGGCTTCGTCGAAGCGGCAGCCCGTGCCCGGCGATTCGATGTTGTTGTACGCGAGGCTCCATCGGCGCGTGGTGTTCGGGAACACGCACGTACCGGCGACCACGGTATTGGCGATCGAGAGGCTCGACGCGGTCGTGTCGCGGATGCGCAGTACGGTGCCGGACCGGCCCGCGATGCCGAACTGCGCCGAGACGAAGGTGTCGCCGACCAGCTGCAACGAGCCCGCGACGAGTGAGATCGAACCGCCGCGATAGGCGTCATTGTTGGAAAACGTGGAGCGGCGCACGCGCAGCATGTCGCCTCCGAACGCGATGGCCCCGCCGCCGTCATCGCCGGCGTCGGTGGTGGTCACGCGGTTCGCCTCGAACGTGGAGTGCTCCACCAGCGCTTCCTCACGCGCCTCCAGCGCGCCACCGGCCACGACGGCCCGGTTGTCGAAGAAGTGGCTGTCGATGACCTGCAGGGGGGGCGCGCGAGTGGATCGCGCCACCGTGGGTGCCGCTATTGCCGGAGAAGGTCGAGCGCACGACGCTGATGGAGCGTGCACTGGTGGCATCGATGCCGCCCGCGCTCGCATCGGCGGCGCCCTCGTTGCCCTCGAACACGCTGTCCGAAACGCGTAGCTGGAAGGCCGAGAACGGCAGGTGGATGGCACCGCCCTGGCCGTCGCTGCGATTGCCGGTGAACGTGGTGCGCCGGATTACCGCGACGCCGCCGGTGAGGTTCGGCGAACCGTTCAGCCGCAGCGCGCCGCCGCTGGTCGCGGCCGCGTTGTCCTCGAAGAGGCAGTCCTCCATCAGCAGGAACGGCGTGTCGCCGAAGACCAGGCTGTTGGCGTCCACGGCGCCCCCTTCGCCCACGCCACTGACCGGGCTCGCGCGGTTGCCACGGAATACCACCCGTCGCAGGACCAGATGCGGTTCGGGATATTCGAGGTTCGTGCCGCCGAAGCTGATCGCGCCGCCACTGCTGTTGGCGTGGTTGCCGACGAACGCGGCATCCTCGATCGTGAGGCGCGAGGTCGCGCGCAGCGCGCCGCCGATCCCGGCCGATCCGCCCTCGATGGTCAGGCCGCGCAGCGTCAGGCGCTGGCCGGTCGGCATCGATGTACGCAGCACGCGATCCGCCGTGGTCTGCACCAGCCGCGTCGTCGCCGCACCCGTGCCGGCGATCTCGAGCTCTTCGAGCACGTTGAGGTCGCCGGTCGCGTTCGCCGTTTCGTCCGCCCCCGGAATCGTCAGCTGCAGCGGCACGACCGGCGTCGCCGGCAGCAGGATGCGATCCGGCCCGGCGAGGCTGTTGGCCAGCGTCACCGCCTCGCGCAGTGAACAGCTCCCGGGCGTGCACCCGTTCGGCACCGGGTCGTCGAGCACGTCGACCGTGATGTCGATCGCCGATGCCAGCGGCGCCAGCAGCAGGCACGCCACAGCGACCGCCGCCGCGGCGCGCGGCCGGGCGTGGCGAAGGGTCGAATGAGTCATCGGCGGTGTCCTTTCGGTCCGGGGCGCCCCTTCCGTCGAACGGAGCCCCGCGGCGCCGGGGGACACGCCCCGGCTCGTCCGCAGGGGTCGCTGCTGGCGCGAACGCGAACCCCACCGTCCTCGCACGCCCGCAGGCTCGGGACGCAAGCGCAGCACCTGCCCGCGCCCGACAGTGCGGCGTTGCACGGCGTCCTGCGCACGTCCTGGAACGCCCGGCCTGCGCGTTTTCGCGACGGCTCGAACGACCGGACGGCTAGCGGTGGTAGGCGACGTGGCGGCTTTCATGGCTCCCGCCTGCACCGGGAGGAGCAACATGGATGCCCGCGTACGCGGGCACGGCGGCGAGGGAACGGTGTTTCTTCCCCGGCTCACGATGCAGATGGCGGCGAGCCGCGGACCGGACTCACGCCATCGGCAGCTTCAGCCCCTGCTCCTTCGCGCACTTCGCCGCGATCTCGTACCCCGCATCCGCATGCCGCATCACGCCCGTGCCGGGGTCGTTCCAGAGCACGCGGGCGATGCGGCGGTCGGCGTCCTCGCTGCCGTCGCAGACGATGACGACGCCGGAGTGCTGGCTGTAGCCCATGCCGACGCCGCCGCCGTGGTGGAGCGAGACCCAGGTCGCGCCGCCGGCGACATTGAGCATCGCGTTGAGCAGCGGCCAGTCGCTGACCGCGTCGCTGCCGTCCTTCATCGCTTCGGTTTCGCGGTTCGGCGAGGCGACGCTGCCCGAATCGAGGTGGTCGCGGCCGATGACGATCGGGGCCTTCAGTTCACCCTTGCGCACCATCTCGTTGAAGGCGAGGCCGAGCCGGTGGCGCTGGCCGAGGCCGACCCAGCAGATGCGCGCGGGCAGGCCCTGGAAGCGAATGCGCTGGCCGGCCATGTCGAGCCAGTTGTGCAGGTGCGGATCGTCCGGGATCAGTTCCTTGACCTTGGCGTCGGTCCTGGCGATGTCCTCAGGGTCGCCGCTGAGCGCGACCCAGCGGAACGGGCCGATGCCGCGGCAGAACAGCGGGCGCACGTACGCAGGCACGAAGCCGGGGAAGTCGAACGCGTTCGCGCACCCTTCGTCCTTGGCCATCTGGCGGATGTTGTTGCCATAGTCGAAGGTCGGGATGCCCTGGTTCCGGAACGCGAGCATTGCTTCGACGTGCACGCGCATCGACTTCCTGGCGGCGTCGCGCACGCCGTCGGGGTCGCTCTTGCGGCGTTCGAACCACTGCTCGACGGTCCAGCCGATCGGCAGGTAGCCGTTGACCGGGTCGTGCGCGCTGGTCTGGTCGGTCACGGCGTCGGGCTTCACGCCGCGGCGCACGAGTTCGGGCAGGATCTCGGCCGCGTTGCCGAGCAGCGCGATCGACTTCGCCTCGCCGGCCCTGGTGTACTTCGCGATGCGCGCGAGCGCATCGTCGAGGTCGCCCGCCTGTTCGTCGACGTACCGGGTGCGCAGGCGCATGTCGATGCGGTCCTGCTGGCACTCGATGTTGAGGCTGCACGCGCCGGCGAGGCTCGCCGCGAGCGGCTGCGCGCCGCCCATGCCTCCGAGGCCGGCGGTGAGGATCCAGCGGCCCTTCAGGTTGCCACCGTAGTGTTGGCGGCCCATCTCGACGAAGGTCTCGTAGGTGCCCTGCACGATGCCCTGGCTGCCGATGTAGATCCAGCTGCCCGCGGTCATCTGGCCGTACATCATGAGGCCCTTGCGGTCGAGCTCGTTGAAGTGCTCCCAGGTGGCCCAGTGCGGCACGAGGTTGGAGTTGGCGAGCAGCACGCGCGGCGCATCCTTGTGCGTGGGGAACACGCCGACCGGCTTGCCCGACTGGATCAGCAGCGTCTCGTCATCGCCGAGCTCGCGCAGCGCGCGCAGGATCGCGTCGAAGCATTCCCAATTCCGTGCGGCGCGACCGATGCCGCCATAGACGACGAGCTCGCTCGGCTTCTCCGCGACGTCCGGATCCAGGTTGTTCTGGATCATGCGGTAGGCGGCTTCGGTGAGCCAGCTCCGGCACGAAAGCTCGCTGCCGTGCGGCGCGCGGACGGTGCGTGTGGTGTCGATGCGGGTCGGTGCGTTCATCGCGTGGCTCCGTGAGGCAGGCCGCGATTATAGGGCGGCACGGGTGGGCGTCGGTGCGGGCCGCGGCGTGCAGCCGTGCGCGTCGGGAGGGCCGTTCGGGTTTCGGGCGCGCTCTTGCGTACTGGAAGGCATCCCCGACCGCGCGCGCCAGGCGCTCGACCCCGCCCGCTCGTGCGCGGTTCCCCGCTCTCGCCGCGTTCCCCGTGCGCGCCGAGCTGGCGATCGGCGGCTTCACGCCGCCGATCGCCTTGTTTCCACGTGACCGCGACTGCACCGCAGTCGTCGCGGACCGCGGCGGCGCTCCACGCACGCAACCGCGCGCCCGCCCCACGGTACGCATACCATGGTGCGCGGTGCAGGCCGCGCGTGCACGGAGGGGCGCATGGATCGACGAACGCGGTGGCTGCTCCCGCTGGCCTGTGTCTGCACCGCATCGGCCTGGGCGCTCGACGGCGCGGTCGATCCCGACTTCGGCGACGGCGGCCAGGTCGCGATCACCCGCGACAGCAGCCAGCCCGGCAACGGCACGCGCCCGACGGGCGACGTCGCCGTGCTCCCCGACGGACGTTTCCTGTGGACCGCGCCGCTCGACGACGGCCGCACATGGGTCGGACGCATGCGGCGCAACGGCACGCCGGACACGTTCGGCAAGGACGGCAATGGCCGCGTCGTCATTCCGGCGTGCGGCCCGTCGCGCCCCTCGATGCTGGTCGCCGATGGCCATGGCGGCGCGGTCGTCTGGGCATCCAACTGCCTCGTGCGCCTGACGCCGGTGGGCGACGTCGACGCCGGCTTCGCCGGCGGCACGCAGCCGCCCATCGGCTTGCGTGCCAGCGGCTTCGCTCGCGATGCGGCCGGCCGCTACGTGCTCGCCGGCGATGACGGGACCGCGCCCTGGGTGTACCGCTTCACCGCGCAAGGGCTGCCCGACGAGGCCTTCGGCGATGCGGGCCGCATTCCGGTCGTGGTGCCGACGACCAACGGTTTCGCGGGGTTGAGCGCGCTCGCGCTGCGCCCCGACGGCCGCATCCTCGTCGCCGGCTGGCGCGGCAACCTGCACGGGCCGAACCTCGTCATCGTGCAGTACACCGAGGCCGGCGCGCCCGACCCGGGCTGGGGCGATGACGGCATCGTCGACATGGCGCCACCGCCGGGGCACGACCGCCTCTACGTGACCGCGATGGCGCTCGACCACGACGGCAGCCTCGTCACCAGCGGCATCGGCAGTACCGGCAGCACCGCGTGCTGCCACATGCTCGCGCGCTTCGACGCCCGGGGCGAGATCGTGCCCTCGTTCGGCCTGCGCATCTTCACGCTGGAGGGCTCGGCCAGCGTGTTCCCGTTCTTCGAACAGCGCGACGGCATCGTGCTGCTGCCGAACCGGCGCATCGTCGTCAGCGCGATCTCGTTCCGCTTCCAGGTGCCGTTCCAGCGTCGCACGCAGTACACGCTGTTCCGCACCTTCGCCGATGGCGAACTCGACCCGGCGTTCGGGGTGAACGGCTGGCACAGCTACACCATCGACGACCCCGACGACGTCGGCCAGACCGGCGACTACGAACAGTTGCACGCGATCGGCTACGACCGCGCCGACGACAGCATGCTCATCCTCGGCCGCACCTTCTTCGAGGACCACTCGAACCACCACGACTACGTGACCATGGTCCGCGCCCGCTTCGACCTCGTCTTCTCCGACGCCTTCGACCGCTAGCGACGCGCCGTTCCGCCACACGCATTCCTGGCTCGCCTTGCGTGCTCACGCGCACGGGACCGAACGGGCATTTCCTACGCGCCCGCGCGACGCCGCGCCATCGCGCGACGAAGGCCGCGCCGGCGAAGCTGTCCCCATGGACACGATCGCCACCAAAGGCCGACAGGCATTGCGCCCGGGCCGCGTTTCGACCCCCGGCCAGGCCTACCTGCTGACCACCACGACCGAAAGTCGCGCACCGCTGTTCGAGGACTTCGACATTGCCGCGGCCACCTGTCGCGCGCTGCATGCGCATGCACGGGAGGGCGGCCTCGAACCGCTGTGCTGGGTCCTGATGCCGGACCATCTGCACCTGCTCGCGACCTTGCGCCGCGGCCGCCTGACCGCCGTCGTCGGCGACCTCAAGGCGCGCCTCGCACGCGCGGCGAACGTCGCACGCGGCACGACGAGGCCGGTCTGGCAACGCGGCTTCCACGACAGCGCGCTGCGCCACGAGGAAGACCTGCTCGACACCGCTCGCTACCTCGTCGCCAACCCGGTGCGCGCCGGCCTGGTCCGGTCGGTGCGGTTCTATCCGTACTGGTACGCGGCGTGGATGTAGTCGGGCGTCCCGCCCGTCCCCCCTTACAGGCAGGCTTCGAGCAGTTCGCGGATCACCGCCTGCGTGGGGGCGGCGCGATCGGGGAGGTACTCGAAGCGGTCCTCGTCCATGTAATTGCACTGGGCGAGTTCGAGCTGCACGGCTTCGACGCCGTCGCCCGGGCGGCCGTAGTGGCGCGTGATGTAGCCACCCCTGAAGCGGCCATCGACGACATGCGTGTACTCCGAATGCGCGGCGAGGATCGACGCGAGGCGCTGGCGGAGTTCCGGCGAGCAGCTCGCGCCGGACGCGGTGCCGAGGTTGAAATCCGGCAGTCGTCCCTCGAACAGGAACGGCACGACCGCGCGGATCGAATGCCCTTCCCACAGCACGACGCGCCCGTGCACGCGCCGGATGCGCGCGATCTCCGCCGCGAGCGCATCGTGGTACGGCTTCCAGTACGCCTCGACGCGGCGCGCGATCTCGCCCCGATGCGGTTCCTCTCCGGCCTGGTAGACCGGCTCGCCGCTGAACTGCACGATCGGGCACAGCCCGGTGGTGTTCTGGCCGGGATACAGCGAGGTGTCGTCGGACGGTCGGTTGAGGTCGATCACGTAGCGCGAATGCGTCGGAACGATGATCGATGCGCCGACCTCGCGCGCGAACGCGTACAACCGCGACACGTGCCAGTCGGTGTCCGGCGCGCGCCGCGCCGTCGGCATCAGGCGCTGCGCAAGTTCGGGCGGGATGTACGAGCCGTCGTGCGGCAGGCTGACGAACAGCGGCGCGGTGCCACGATGGAGCGTGTAGATGTCCATCCGCGCATTGTAGGCCGATCGCCGCGGCGCGCGGCGATCGCCGGATGCGGCGCCGGTGGCGACGGGACGTGGCCCCTCGACGACGGCCGCCTCGCCGACCGGGACACGCCACGCGCCAGGCGCCACGAGGCGCCCGGCGCGGCGCCGGTCAGAAGCGGAAACGCGCGAACAGCGACGGACCGTCGAGGTCGATGTCGAGGTCGGCGTTGTAGATGTTCTTCTGGCGGTTGAGGTGGATGCGCGAGACGCCGTACTCGGCGCCGATGCCGACCGAGTGCCATGGGAACCATTCGACGCCGAGGCGCGCGTCGTAGATGTGGCCGGACAGCGCACCGCCGTTCTTGCGCACGCCCCAGGCGTCGATGTAGAAGCGCAGGTCCTCCGAGAATGCGTGCTTGTAGCCGAGCGTGAGCATCGGCGCGACCGCGCTCTCGTCCCAGCGCTTGTGCACGGCGGCGACGTCGTCGTCGACGACCGCGACGCCGTCGACGGTCAGCTTGGCGCGGTAGTAGGCCGCACCGAGGCCGAGCCCGAACACGTCGTCGGCGGTGCCGAACCACCAGCGGTAGGCCGCACTGCCCGAGGACAGCGTGAGCTTGGCGTGCAGGTCGCTGCCGAGCTGGTACTCGGTGCCGTCATACGAGAACGGTTCGTCGACGAGGTGGCTGGTGCCGTGGCTCAGTGAGTAGAAGTCGAAGGTCAGGCCCTGGCTTTCGAGGAAGACGAGATCGAGGCGCGCGCGGCCGATCGTCTCGTGCCCTTCGGTCAGGCCGACCCTGCCGGTATCGACGTCGCCGGGGTCGGTGCTCGCGCTGATCGACAGGTCGGCGTTGGCGCGGTAACCGCCGATCCACAGGCTGACGGGATCGAGCGCGCGCGAGGTTTCGGCATGGGCACCACCGGCAGCGGCGGCGACGGCGGCAACGAGCAGTGGGCGGACGCGGGACGGGCTGGGCAGCATGGAACGGTCCTCGTTTCATGGAATGGTCGGGGCGACGGGCAGCGAGCCGCGCCCCCGCGCAGGGAAACGCGCAGTCGAGACCCTCGGATCAAGCCGGCCACGGATTCCCCGTGACGATTCTGTCGCATTCGAACACGCGTGGGGAGACACCCCGGCGCGCCCGGCGGGTAGTGGCTCGAAGCCCCCACACCCGTACCCCGTGGCGTCGCCGCGCCGGCCTGGGAACTAGTGTCGCGACGGCTCGCGGAACGTGAGCCGAATGGGTTCGGCCTCGAGCGACGCTGCCGGCGCGCCGCAGCCGCCGCAGCTCGCGCAGCCGTCACCGCAACTCGCACCGGTGGTCGCGTGCGGCGCGAGGCGCTCGAGCCGCGCATGCAGCCCGCGCGGCAGTCCGGGGCGATCGACGGCGCGCAGCAACCGCGTCAGCGCACGCCGCGACGACACCGGCGCGAGCCGCAATGCCGCGTACGCGGCGCTCCAGGCGACGACCACGCCGATGACCGAGCCCTGCACCAGCGCAGCCGTCGTCATGCGAGCGCCCTCGCGATCTGGTAGGTCAGGAACGAGGCGAGGTACGCGAGGCCGAACAGGTAGCCGGCCGAGATCCAGACGTAGCGCCACGAGTTCGTCTCGCGCCGGATCACCGCGAGGGTCGACATGCACTGCGGGGCGAACACGTACCAGGCCAGCAGCGACAGCGCGGTCGCGAGCGACCACTGCGCGGCGATGGTGGTGCCGAGCGCAGCCGCGGCGGCGTCCTCGTCCGGCGCGGACAGCGCGTAGACGGTCGCCAGCGACGACACCGCGACTTCGCGCGCGGCGAGGCCCGGGATCAGCGCGACGCAGATCTGCCAGTTGAAGCCGATCGGCGCGAACACGAGCGTCATCCACCGGCCGATGCGCCCGGCCAGGCTGTAGTCGATCGGCGGCAGCGTGGCGTCGGGCGGCGGCGCCGGGAAGCTCGACAGCACCCACAGCAGCACGGTCAGTGCGAGCAGGATGCCGCCGACGCGGCGCAGGAAGATCATCGCGCGTTCCCACAGGCCGTAGGCGATGTCGCGCGCGTTCGGCAGGCGGTACGACGGCAGCTCCATCAGCAGCGCATGCTCGCTGCGGTCGCTGCGCAGGCGCTTGATGACCCAGGCGACCGCGAGCGCGCTGGCGATGCCGGCGAAGTACAGCACGAACAGCACGATACCCTGCAGGTTGAACACGCCGAGCACTTCACGCCGCGGGATGAACGCGGCGATCAGCAGCGTGTAGACCGGGAGGCGCGCCGAACACGTCATCAGCGGCGCGACCAGGATCGTGGTCAGGCGGTCGCGCGGGTCGGCGATGCTGCGCGTCGCCATGATGCCGGGGATCGCGCAGGCGAAGCTCGACAGCAGCGGGATGAACGAGCGCCCGGTGAGGCCGGCCTTGAACATCAGCCGGTCGAGCAGGAACGCCGCGCGCGGCAGGTAGCCCGACTCCTCCAGCAGCAGGATGAACAGGAACAGCACCAGGATCTGCGGCAGGAACTCGAGCACCGTGCCGAGGCCGGCGAAGATGCCGTCGACGACGAGGCTCTGCAGCAGCGGCATCGAGCCGAGCAGGTCGCCGACCGCGGCGCCGACGGCAGCGACCGCGCCGGCGACCGCATCCTGCAGCGGCGCGGCCCACGAGAACACGGCCTGGAAGATCAGGAACATCACGCCGGCGAGGATCGCGAGGCCGGCGACCGGATGGAGCACGACGCCGTCGATCGCGTCGTCGACCGGCGAGGTCGCACGCGGCATGACCACGGCGTCGGCGAGCAGTGCACGCACCTGCGCGTGCAGGTCGGCGGCCGCCGAGGCGACGGGGGGCACGGTCGTGGTCGTGGTCGTGGCCGTGGCCGTGGCCGTGCCGTCGCGCGTCGCCGGCGCATGCGCGTCGATCCACTCGACCAGCGCCTTCGCCCCCCCCTGCTTCACGGCGACGGTCTCGACCACCGGCACGCCGAGGCCGCGCTCGAGCGCGGCGACGTCGATGCGGATGCCGCGGCGCGCGGCGGCGTCGACCATGTTCAGCGCGAGCACCATCGGCCGGCCGAGGCGCCTGAGCTCGAGCACGAAGCGCAGGTGCAGGCGCAGGTTGGTCGCGTCGACGACGCAGACGACGAGGTCGGGCAGCGCCTCGCCGGGATAGCGGCCTTCGCAGACGTCGCGCGTGATCGCCTCGTCCGGGCTCGCCGCATCGAGGCTGTACGCGCCCGGCAGGTCCAGCAGCTCGACCACGCGGCCGGACGGCGCGACGAAGCGGCCTTCCTTGCGTTCGACGGTCACGCCGGCGTAGTTCGCGACCTTCTGGTGCGCGCCGGTCAGGCGGTTGAACAGCGCGGTCTTGCCGCAGTTCGGGTTGCCGACGAGGGCAATGCGCAGGCTGGAGGCGGCGGCGCTCACGCAGCCGCCCCGAGGTCCACGGCGATGCGCGCGGCCTCGCTGCGGCGCAGGGCGAAGCGGGTGTAGCCGACCTGGACCAGCAGCGGGTCGCCGCCGATCGGACCGCGCGCGATCACCCGCACCGGTTCCCCGGGCACGAATCCGAGTTCGCGCAGGCGACGCGCGATCGGATCGGCCGAATCGACATCCTCGACCGCGGAAACCACGCCGGAGCCGCCTTTCTTCATCTCGGACAGTCGCACGCCTGCGAGCACACGCAAACAAGAATGGTTCGCATTGTACGCTCAAGTCTTTGTCTGCGATAGCAGTACGCCCGGGCTGCCAGTACGGTCCGATGCGGTAGCTCGTCACAGCGCGGCAGCGCTTATCATGCGCGCCCCGACCGGAGCAGCCTCATGAGCGAAGCCGTCCTCGTCACCGTCGCCGATCGCGTCGCGACCGTCACGCTGAATCGCGCCAATGTCCACAACGCGTTCGACGACGCCCTCATCGCGGACCTGACCGCCGCGCTGCAGGAGTGCGAACGCAACGATGCGGTACGCGCGGTCGTGCTGACCGGTGCCGGCGCCTCGTTCTCCGCCGGCGCGGACCTCAACTGGATGCGCGGCATGGCCGCCGCGAGCGAGGCCGACAACCTCGCCGACTCGCTGCGCCTCGCCACGCTGATGCGCACGCTGAACTTCCTCGCCAAGCCGACCATCGCGCGCGTCAACGGCTCGGCCTACGGCGGCGGTGTCGGCCTGGTCGCCTGCTGCGACCATGCGATCGGCGTGGTCGGCGCGAAGTTCTCGCTGTCGGAGGTCAAGCTCGGCCTGGTGCCGGCCGTCATCTCCCCGTACGTCGTCGCGGCGATCGGCCCGCGCCCTGCGCGGCGGCTGTTCGTCAGCGGCGAGGTGTTCGATGCCGCCGCCGCCGAACGCATCGGCCTGTTGCACGAGGCCGTCACCAGCGACCAGCTCGACGAAGCGGTGCAGCGCGCACTGCATTTCCTCGCCAAGGGCGGCCCGGTCGCACAGGGCGAGGCGAAGCGCCTCGCCCTGCGCATCGCCGGCATGACTCCCGAGTCGGCCGAGCGCACCGACCGCGAGAACGCCACGCTGATCGCGCGCCTGCGCGTGTCCGCGGAAGGCCAGCATGGCCTCACCGCCTTCCTCGAAAAGCGCGCCCCTGCGTGGGCCTCCCGGTGACGGCGATCGAACGTCCGCTTCCCTCGTAGGGGCGCGGCCGGCGCGAAGGCCGCGAATGCAACGCTGCCGCTCTCGTGCAGGCGCGAATGCGGAACACCCGGTCTCGCGCGAAGGGGGCGATCAGACCGCCGAAGCGCGAAGCGCGTGTTTCGCGATCACGTGGCGCCCGGTGGAACCCGCGGACGCGTTCTCGCGAAGACCGTGCGCTGCCGGCCGCAGCGTGCCAGCCAGCGCGGCCCGGCTACACGTGGGCGCGCCGCGCGCGAATGTCATGCGTCGCCGCTCTTCCTGCAGGCGCCGACGCGAAGCGCCACGGGGTGGCGAACCCGCACGCCGCGGCTCACGGATCGAAGCGCAGCAACTCCGGCACCTGCGATGCGTATGCCTGCCAGCGCCCGATCGAGCGCGTGTGCACCGGCTGGCGTGCCTGCCATGCGCTCGACGTGCTGATCACGCGCGGGCCGGCGCGCGCGGCGCTCCAGTCGTGCGCCGGCAGGCCGATCCATTCGGCGAGCGCCTGGGTCTCGCCGACCGGGTCGGCGACGAACGCCTCGTAGCGCACTTCGCGCAACAGCGACGGGTGGCGCCGGCGCGCGGCGTCGAGCAGGCGTGCGCAGCCGTTCGTGGCGGCTTCGATATGGGCGAAGTCGTAGGCGAAATCCTGCGCATGCCCGGCGAAGTACTGCATCCAGATCGACAGCGCGGTGTCGCGCGGGCTGCGCCGGCAGACGACCAGGCGCGCATTCGGGAACAGGCTCGCGATCAGGTCCACGTGCAGGACGTTCAGCGGCTGCTTGTCGATGAACCAGCGCGCATCGCTGTCGTCCTGCCGCGTCTGCTGCACGTAGGTGTGCGCGACGTGGACGAGGGAGGCATGCCCGCCGCGTCCGCCGGGCCCGAGTTCGCCGGCGAGCCGGGCGATCCAGTTCGATTCGCCGCGGTTGCACACCGTGGGGTGGCGCGCGAGCCAGTCGGCGACGAGCGTCGTGCCCGACCGCGGCATGCCGATCACGAACACCGGCACGAAGTCGTCTCGCTCCACCTTCAGCGCCGGCGCCGGCTTCGCATCGAGCTTGGCGGAGACCATGCGCCGCCACGCCTTCGCATCGAAGCGCGTCGACGCCGCGACCAGCGCATTGCCGCGACGGAACTGCGCCACCGCCTGCTCGACGTCGCCGATGTCGTCGAACGCCTTGCCGAGGCCGAACGCGATCGACGCCTGCGCCGCCGGCGACAGGCCGGGGCGCTGCGCGAGCCGCTGCAGCCGGTCGAAATCGGCGTCGTCGGCGGCTTCGTGGCGGCGCGAGGACGCGAGTCCGTACGGTGCCTGCCACTCGACCGCGCGCTCGTCGAGATCGAGCGCGCGCGCGTAGTGCGCGTGCGCGCGATCGAACTCGCCGACCTGCAGCGCGAACATGCCGGCATACGCGTGCAGGCGCGCATCACCCTCGCCCCCGGCGAGCGCGCGTTCGGCGAGTTCGGATGCCGCCTCGACGCGCTCGCAGTCGGCGAGCAGGTCCAGTGCGTGCAGCAGGGTCGCCAGCGACTGCGGTTGCGCGAACAGCGCGCGCAGCGTCGCCTCGACGCCGAGCATGCGCCCCTGCTCGCGCAGGATCCGCGCGAGCAGGAACGCCGCGCCGGCGTCGCCGGGCTGCGCGTCCAGCACCTCGCGCAGGTGGCGCTCGGCGTCGGGCGAGCGTCGTGCCTGCCAGAGCAGGCCGGCGAGCGCGACGCGCAGCTCCGCCGAGCCCGGGTGCGCCGCGCAGCCGGCTTCGAAGGTCGCGAGCGCCGCCTCGGGCTGGCCGCGCAGCATCTGCGCGCGACCGCGCTCGAGCCAGTCGGCGGCACCGGTTTCCTGCATCGTGATTCCTCGGCTTCGCGACGACCGCGATCGGTCGCGCATGCTACCGTAATGCCTGCGCGCCTCCGACCGTCCCCGACTGCACCGAACATGTTCCAGCGCATCCTGATCGCCAACCGCGGCGAAATCGCCTGCCGCGTCATCCGCACCTGCCGCCGCCTCGGCATCGAGACGGTCGCCGTGCATTCGGAAGCGGACGCGACCGCGCAGCACGTGCGCCAGGCCGACTTCGCCCATGCGATCGGCGGCCCGCGCCCGGCCGACTCCTACCTGCGCGGAGACGCGATCATCGAGGTCGCGCTGCGCAGCGGCGCGCAGGCGATCCATCCCGGCTACGGCTTCCTGTCCGAGAATGCCGACTTCGCCGACGCGGTCGAGCGCGCGGGCCTCGTCTTCATCGGCCCGGCAGCGGATTCGATGCGGCGCATGGGATCGAAGGCCGGCGCGAAGGAGCTGATGGCCGCGCGCGGCGTGCCGGTCGTGCCCGGCTACACCGGCGAGGACCAGTCGCCGGATCTGCTCGCGCGCGAGGCCGAGCGGATCGGCTTCCCGCTGATGATCAAGGCCGCGCACGGCGGTGGCGGCAAGGGCATGCGCATCGTGCGCTCGGCTGGCGAGTTCGCGGCCAGCCTGGAGAGCTGCCAGCGCGAGGCGAAGAACGCGTTCGGCCGCGAGCGCGTGCTGCTCGAGCGCTACATCGAGACCCCGCGCCACATCGAATTCCAGGTTTTCGGCGACCGCCACGGCAACATCGTGCACCTCAACGAGCGCGAGTGCTCGGCGCAGCGCCGCTACCAGAAGGTGCTGGAGGAAACGCCGTCGCCGTTCATGACGCCGGCGCTGCGCGACCGCATGGGCGATGCGGCGGTCGCGGCGGCGCGCGCGCTCGACTACGTCAATGCCGGCACGGTCGAATTCATCGTCGGCCCGGGCGGCGACTTCTACTTCATGGAGATCAACACGCGCCTGCAGGTCGAGCACCCGGTCACCGAAATGGTGCTCGGCCTCGACCTCGTCGAGCTGCAGCTGCGCGTCGCGGCCGGCGAGGCGCTCCCCGCCTCGCTGGTGCGCAACAAGTCGCTGCCGCCGAACGGCCACGCGATCGAACTCAGGCTCTACGCCGAGGACCCCGAACAGGGCTTCCTGCCCGGCTCGGGCCGGCTCGAGCGCCTGCGCCTGCCGGCGCCGTCCGCGCACGTGCGCATCGACGCCGGCGTGGCCGAGGGCGACACCGTGACGATCTTCTACGACCCGATGATCGCCAAGCTGATCGCCTGGGACGTCGACCGCCCGGCCGCACTGCTGCGCATGCGCGAGGCGCTCGCCGGCTGCGGCGTGGTCGGCCCGAAGTCGAACATCGAGTTCCTCGAGCGCCTGGTGCGTCATCCGGCGGTGGTCGAGGGCCGCATCGACACCGGCTACCTCGACCGCCACCTCGACGAGTTCGTCGGCGCGAGCGGCGACGCGGCCGCCGACGACGCCGCGCTGTGCGCGGCAGCCGCCGCCTGGCTGCTGCACGAGGAAGCGCGTGCGCCGCGCCTTGCACGCGCCTCGGGCGACCCGTATTCGCCGTGGGCGCGTGCCGACGGCTGGCGCCTCGGCCATCCGGGCAAGCGCATCGTCGCCCTGCTCGATCGCGGCGCGCGCGTCGAAGTCGCCGCGCACGGCGGCGACGGCCGCTACCGGCTGGATCTCCCCGCCATGCGCTGCGAGGTCGAGCACGCGAGCCTGCGCGACGGCGTCCTCGGCGCGAGCTTCGACGGCGTCGCGCGGCGCTGGCAGGTGGCGCTCGACGGCGAACGCATCGTCGTGCACGACGGTACGCGCCGGCGCGCGTTCCAGCATGCCCCCTCGTTCGCCTACGAAGCGTCCGGCGGGACGAGTGGCGACCGCGTGACCGCGCCGATGCCCGGCCGCATCGTCATCGTGAAGGCGAACGTCGGCGACGCGGTCGAGGAAGGCCAGGAACTGCTGGTGATGGAAGCGATGAAGATGGAGCTCAGCCTGAAGGCGCCGCGCGCCGGCACGGTCGAGGCGGTGCAGGCCGCCGCGGGCGACTTCGTCGAGGCCGACGCGGTGCTCGTGCGGCTCGAGAAGGCGTGAGGCGGCGATGATCGCGACGATCTGGCGCTTCCGCGTCCAGCCCGGCATGGTCGACGCGTTCGAGCGCGCCTACGGCCCGCGCGGCGACTGGGCGCGGCTGTTCGCGCGCGCCGGCGGCTACGCCGGTACCGAACTGCTGAAGTTGCACGGCGAGCCGGCGACCTACCTCACCCTCGACCGCTGGCGCAGCGAGGCCGACTTCGCCGAGGCGAAGGTGGCACTGGCCGAGGACTACGCCGCGCTTGATCGCTGCTGCGAAGCCTACACCTGCGAGGAAACCTGGCTCGGCCTGCACGAGGTCGTGCCATGAACACGGAAGGAAATCCGATCATGCGCATCGTCCTGCTCGCCCTGCTCGCCTGCGCCACGCTGACCGCGTGCGTCGAGACCCGCTTCGAGTCGCCGCTCGGCGACAACATCGAGACCTGCGACACGGCCTGGAAGGGGCTCTGGTTCGAGGACCGCGACGACGGCCGCCGCGCCGACGGCGAACGGCACCTCGCCGGCTTCGTCGTCGACGAGGCCTGCGCGTTCACCATCGTCGAGCAGCCGGAGGCCGGCGGCCCGCTCAAGCGCACGCGCGTGCCGATCAATTTCGTCCACGCCCACGGTGGCGACTACGTCGTCGTGTCCGACGCGGCATTGCGCGGCCTGGTCGAGCTCGATCCGCCCTACGACGTCGAGCCGGCGCCGCAGAAATCGTTCTTCTTCGCGCGCTACCGCGTGCGCGGCCACCGCCTCGAGGTGCGCAAGGTCGACGATGCGAAGGCGGCGCGACTGGTCGTCGACGGCAAGCTCGACGGCACCGTGCTCAAGGGCCGCAACCACCTGCACGTCTACGTGCGCGGCGGCCGCCAGCAGATGCTCGACATCGTGCGGCGCCATGACCTGTTCGAGGTGAAGCCTTCGCTGGTGTTCGAGCGCAGCCGCATGGACCTGCAGGATTTCGAGCGCTCGCTGCAGCGTGCCGCGGAGGCACGGCGGTGAGCCTGCCCGGCGCGGTGCGCATCGTCGAGGTCGGGGCGCGCGACGGCCTGCAGAACGAGAAGGCGATCGTCCCGGCCGCCACCAAGATCGAACTGATCGATCGGCTGTCCGCGACCGGGCTGCGCACGATCGAGGCGACCAGCTTCGTCAGCCCGAAGTGGGTGCCGCAGCTGGCCGACGCGGCCGAGGTGTTCGCCGGCATCGCGAAGAAGCCCGGCGTGTCCTACCCCGTGCTGGTGCCGAACCTGCAGGGCTACGAGCGTGCGCGCGAGGTCGGCGCGAGCGAGGTCGCGATCTTCACCGCGGCGAGCGAAGCGTTCAACCGCAGGAACATCAATGCCTCGATCGACGAATCGATCGATCGTTTCATGCCCGTGCTCGCGCGCGCGCGCGCGGACGGCGTGAGGGTGCGCGGCTACGTCTCGACCGTGCTCGGCTGCCCGTACCAGGGCGAGGTCGCGGTCGCCGACGTCGTGCGCGTCGCGCGCCGCCTGCACGCGCTCGGCTGCTACGAGGTCTCCCTCGGTGACACGATCGGCATCGGCACGCCGACGAAGGCGCGCGCGATGCTGCGCGCGGTCGCGGGCGAAGTGCCGATCGACGCGCTGGCGGTGCATTTCCACGACACGCGCGGCCAGGCGCTGGCGAACATCCTCGCCTGCCTCGAGGAAGGCGTCGCCGTCGTCGACAGTTCCGTCTCCGGCACCGGCGGCTGCCCCTACGCGAAGGGCGCGACCGGCAACGTCGCGAGCGAAGACGTCGTCTACATGCTCGAGGGCATGGGCATCGCGACCGGCATCGATCTCGGCAAGCTGGTCGAGACCGGCCTCTGGCTCAGCGGGCAGCTCGGTCGCGCGACGTCGAGCCGCGTCGCACGCGCGATGTCGGCCTGACGTCGCGATGCGCGCCACCGCGAGCGCGATCGGCGCCAACGCGGTGCTCTATACTCGCGCGATCTTCCTTCCCGCGAGGCACGCATGCCGGCCAAGCTCGCGCCCGACCGCAACCGCGGCCTGATCGTCGCATGCGGCGAACTGCAGCCGGACGAACGCGGCAGCGCGCTGCTCTCGCGCCTGCTCGCCCTGCTCGGTCCGCAGCCGCAGGTCGTCATGCTGGTCGCGTCGGAGAACCCGGACGCCGAGTTCGACCTCGAATCGAGTGCCTTGTCGGCCGGCGCCGGCGACGTGCGGCGCGTGGTGCTGCGCGCGCGCGGCGATGCCGACCAGCGCGCCCTGCTCGACGCGGTCGACCACGCCGCGCTGGTGCTGCTGCTGGCCGACCTGCCGTTGCGCCTGTCCGCGCTCGTCGGTGGCACCGCGCTCGCGCGCGCGCTGCGTCGACGCAACGCCGAGGGCATGGCGGTCGCCGGCTGCGCCGGCGGCGCGGCGATCCTGTGCGAACACATGCTGTCGCACGGCACCGAGGGCGCGACGCCGCGCAGCGGCGGCGCGAGCTTCGCACCCGGGCTCGGCCTGACCAACCGGGTCGTCATCGACCAGGGCGGCCACGCGAGCGACCGGCTCGGCCGCCTGCTCGCCGCGCTCGCGCTGAACCCGTTCGCGCTCGGCCTCGGCCTCGATGCGGCGACCGCCGCGGTGATCGGCCCGGACAACGTGCTCGAGGTGCTCGGCAGCGGCGGCGTGACCCTGATCGACCCGGCCGAGATGGCCGATTCGAACGTCGCCGACGTCGCGCCCGGCGCGCCGATCCGCATCACCAACCTGCGCCTGCACGCGCTGACCGGCGGCGCGCGCTACGACCTCGACTTCCGCCGCCCGGTCGACTGATGCCTCATATGGACGACGCAGCATTCGAGATCCGCCCGATCGAGCCGCGCGACGATGCCGCGGTCGCGGCGATCATCCGCGCCGTCATGCCCGAGTTCGGCGCGGATGGACCCGGTTTCGCGATCCACGACGCGGAAGTCGATGCGATGAGCGCCGCGTATGCGCGTACGCGCTGCGCCTACTTCGTCGTCGAAGCCGACGGTCGCGTGCTCGGCGGCGGCGGCGTCGCCCCGCTCGAGGCCGGCGACGCGGACACCTGCGAACTGCGCAAGATGTACTTCCTGCCGGCGCTGCGCGGCCGCGGCGCCGGGCGCGCGCTGATGGCGCGCTGCCTCGATGCCGCGCGCGGCTTCGGCTTCCGCCGCTGCTACCTCGAAACACTGACCGGCATGGAGCGGGCACAGGCGCTCTACCTCGCCAGCGGCTTCGAGCGCATCGACCACGCACTCGGCGCGACCGGGCACCACGGCTGCAACCGCTTCTACCTGCGCACGCTGTAGGGGCTTTCGCCGCGCGTGCGGACCGGCGCACGGCCGGTCCGCCGGTGACGCGCGCTCAGCCGCCGTCGAAGCCGTCCGTGAAGATCGCGCTCGGCGTCACGCGCAGGTAGAAGGTCGGACTCGTGCCGGCGGTCTTGTTGTACACCGCGAGGCCGAGGAAATCGGTTGCGCTGCCGGCGTGACGGTAGACCAGCCTTTCGCCACCACCGGCGCCGGCGGAGTCGGCCTGCACGGCCGACTGCTGGCGCCCCTGCGCCCAGGTCGCGGGGTCGGCGCCGTTCGAGACGTACAGCGCGAGCCCCATGTCGGAACCCGCGGCGCCGCTGCCGGGCACCAGGGTGATGCGCCGCTCGCTGTTGGCCTCGAAGCCGAGGTCGGCGACGAACAGCGAGCTGTTCGGGTCCATCGAGTACGGACCGAACAGGCCGCCGTTGCCCGCCGAGTAGTACGCGCCGCCGGCGGCGACGATCGCGAAGCTGCCGCTGCCGCCGTAGCGCTTGACGCGGTAGTGCTCGCGCTGCGCCGCGGGCCAGTGGTTGCCGTCGACGAGGATGTAGTCGACCGTGCCACCGCCTCCGTACTGCGAGCGGGCGAGCAGGGGCCGGTTGAACTCGTCGGTGGTGTTGACGGGGTCGAGGAACCACGACGCGCCGTACAGCTCGAGATCGTAGTCCGCACTGGCCGCCGGCCGCAGCGAGACGCCACGCCAGTACGGGATCCAGCCGGCGTACTCCTGCTGTGGGCGGATGTCGAAGAAGCGCCCCTGCGGGCCTGGCGTGTCGCCGATCTGCCACCAGGTGCCGCGCGGCAACAACCTTCCGTCCAGCCGCGCGGCCGCGGCGAACGGCGTCGCGTCGCCGCTCCAGCTGCCGAACAGCGAGACGCGGAACCTGTAGGTGTCGTTCGCCGGCGCGTAGAAATCGACCAGCTCGAAGTTGTTGTACGAACTGTTCGAGTTGACCACGAAGGTGGTGCCGTCGCTGCGGTAGACGGTGAGGTCGAGGTCGGCCGGGATGGCGTCGTTCGAATAGGTCGAGCCGCTCAGTGTCACGTTCGAGAGCCAGCCGATGGCGAAGCGCACGCGCTGGCCTTCGGCCGCATAGACCTCGTAGGTCTTCGGGAAGCTCGAGGCGTCCACGCCCTGGAACCACCACGGCCCGACCTCGACCGCGTGGATCGACGCGGTGCCGTCGATCGCCGGGCGATCGCCCGGGCTGCGCAATGCGCCGACCATCGCCAGCGCGCGCGTCGCGACCGGCGAGCCGGCGAGCTGGCTGTCCGCCTCCATCATGTCGGCGGCGAGGCCGGACATCGCCGGCGCGGCGAAGCTCGTGCCCCACAGGCCGCCACTCAGCGGCGAGGTCGAGCTGGTCGTCTGCGCGAGCGAAACGATGTTGACCGCTCCGGCATCGACCTCGGGCTTCACGTGCGTGCCGCCCGCGCCGTCGCCGACGGGCCAGCCGCTCGCGGAGCAGTCGTAGCGATCGTCGTCGGCCCAGGCGATCGTGTTGTGGTCGTCGTAGCCGCCGACGGTCAGCGTGTTGTAGCCGCGTCCCGGCGACTCGACGCCGTACACCGTGGTCGGATTGGCCTGGCCGCAGTTCGGTGCGCCGTGGTTGCCGGCCGCATGCACGTTGAGGCGGAATGCGGTGCGCGCGATGTAGTCGAGGCGGCGGTCGAACGCGTTGAGGGTGTTGTTGGCGATGTTCTTCGAACCCCAGCTGTGATTGAGCACCTGCGCGCGCGCCGCGCCCCAGTCCGTCGCCGCTTCGAGCGAGCCATTGGTGTCGTAGTCGCCATTGGCGCTGATCAGCGTGCTGTTCGAGGCCATGCCGCGGTGGGTCGAATGCCGGCTCGCGATGACGCCGGCGACCCAGGTCGGATGGTCCGCGGTCGCGAGACCGGTGTCGCGGCTCTGCGAAACGGTGAGGAACGGATTGTCGGGGTACACGCGCCCGCCTTCGACGACCGCGACGGTGACGCCGGAGCCGTCATAGCCGACCGCATTGACCGGCGTGACGTTGTCGGTCGGGCGCGCGACGTCGAGGCTCGGCCCGCGTTCGCCGCCGGTATCGTCGAGGATCGCGACGCCGGGCCAACGCGCAATCGACCACGCGTGTCCCGGATCGAGCTCGACGATGATCGACGGCACGATGTCGCTCGCGTAGACGACGCGCACGCCGGCGGCCTCGAGCCGCTGCACCATCGCGGCGCGCGGTGTGGCGAGCGCCGCGCGCAGGTCGGCGAGGCGGATCTGGTTGCCCGCTTCGGTGGCGGCGACCGCGGCCGCGCGTTCGAGTCGCTCGGCCTCGCGCAGCACGAGGCGCTCGGTCGCGTCATCGGGCTTGTCGCCGGCGTGGTCCGGTTCGGCGGGGCCGGCCGGCGGCACGGCGAACGCCGCCGCCGCGCCGCCATCGAGCGCGATCGCGTCGAGCTTGTCCTGCCCGTCGGCCACGCCGGGCAGGTCGACCGGCGCGCCGCCTCGTGCCTCGGCCGCTTTCGAACCGCCGCTGGGGCCGCCGCCGTCGTCGGGCAGCGTGGCCACGTACCAGAGGTCGACGGCGATGCGCGCGCCCGGTGCGAGCCCGTGCATGCGTTCGAGCAGGGCCGGCGTCATCGCGCCGTAGGCGAGGCGCCAGTTCGCGCCAGCCTGCGCGCGCACGCGCGCGGCATCGACCGCGATGCCGTCGTGGAACGCCTGGCCGACCGGTTCGCCGGTCGCGCCGTCGATCGCCTTCACGATGCGCAGTTCGCGCCCGTCGAGCAGGATCTCCCTCTCGGCGGTGACTTCGCGCAGGCGCTCGCCGGCGATGCCGAGCGTGCGCGCGAGCAGGTCGACGTCGCCGTCGCGGGCGGGCGTGGCGCCGGACGGCACGGCGAGGGCGAGCGCGACCGCGGTCGCGAGCAGGGAAAGCGGCAGGCGTGTCACGGTGAGATCCTCCTTGGAAGGCTGCGGTCGTGGCGCGCCGGTCGGCACGCCATCCTGGCGACCCGGACATACGCCGTCCCGTCGCCGGAACCGCCATGCGCCTTCGCCGTCCTGCGGGCGCGCGGCACGCCCTCGCGCCGGGCTGCTAGAATCCGCGCCCCGCATTTCCAGTGGAACGATCCATGCAGCTCGATCAGGTCAAGGCCGTCGTCACCGGCGGCGCCTCCGGTCTCGGTTTCGCCGTCGCCAGGCACCTCGTCGCGCGCGGTGCGCGCGTCGCGCTGCTCGACGTCAATGACGACAAGGGCGCCGCCGCCGCGGCCGGACTCGGCGCGGCCGCCACCTACTTCCGCACCGACGTGACCGACGAAGCCGGCGTCGCGGCGACGCTCGCCGAGGCGAAGGCGAAGCTCGGCGGCCTCAACGTCGCGATCAACTGCGCCGGCATCCTCGGCGCGGGCCGCGTGCTCGGCAAGGAAGGCCCGATGCCGCTGAAGACATTCGCGACTACCGTGATGGTCAACCTCGTCGGCAGCTTCAACGTCGCCAAGGCCGCCGCGGACCTGATGCAGCACAACGAGGCCGGCGAGGACGGCGAGCGCGGCGTGATCATCAACACCGCCTCGATCGCCGCGTACGAGGGCCAGATCGGCCAGGCCGCGTATTCCGCCTCGAAGGGCGGCGTGGTCGGCATGACGCTGCCGATGGCGCGCGAGTTCGCGCGCATCGGCGTGCGCGTGATGACGATCGCGCCGGGCGTGTTCCACACGCCGATGGTCGACGGCATGCCGGAACAGGTCTACCAGTCGCTCTGCGCGCAGGTGCCCTACCCGTCGCGGCTCGGCAAGCCGGAGGAGTACGCCGACACGGTCGCGTTCATCCTCGGCAACCGCTACCTCAACGGCGAAACGATCCGCATCGACGGCGCGATCCGCCTGGCCCCGAAGTGAGCGGGATCGGGGATTCGGGAGGCGGGATTCGCGAAGGCAGTACGCGCATCCGTCGCCACGAGCCACCCCGATCCGCCGCCCACCAATCCCGTATCCCACACATCCCGAATCCCGGAACCCGATGAAAGCTTCCGACATCAAGAAGGGCAACGTCGTCGAGCACGACGGCAAGGTCTGGCAGGTGCGCGAGATCGAGCGCAGCTCGCCGCAGGGTCGCGGCGGCAACGTCACCTACCGCTTCATCATGTACAGCGTGCCCGGCGGCACCAAGCTCGACCTGTCCCTGCGCGCCGAGGACGAGCTGCGCGAAACCGAACTGCTGCGACGCGCGGTCACGTACTCGTACAAGGACGGCGACGCGTTCGTGTTCATGGACAGCGAGGACTACAGCCAGTACACGCTGGACGCGTCCGCGGTCGGTGACGCCGCCGGCTACCTCGTCGACGGCATCGAGGGCTGCTACGTGCAGCTGATCGAGGATGTGCCGGTGGCGCTGCAGCTGCCGCAGTCGGTCGTGCTGGAAGTCGTCGAGACCGCGCCCGAGCTCAAGGGTGCGACCGCGACCAAGCGGCCGAAGCCGGCCAGGCTTTCGACCGGCATCGAGATCCAGGTGCCGGAATACATCACGACCGGCGAAAAGGTCCACGTCAACACCGTCACCGGCGAGTTCGCTGGCCGCGCCTGAGTACCGCCCCGGCACCGAAGTGATGCGTGCGCCATGCGCCGGACGCTCGTGGTCCGGCGCACGGCACGCCGCGCGAGCGACGCGCGATCGGCGCAACGAAAGTCCCGTCACCTCATGCGTCCGTGACGGGCGACGTCCGCGGCATCCCTGCCACGCGGCGCCGGCGCGCAATGCGCCCACCGCGACCCACCGGATCGAACGCGCGCCGGACGGCTCTCCTGCAGCGGCCAATCCGTGCCCGACGCGCCTTGCCGCTCGTGAAGCCCTCGCGTATGGTACCCGGCGCTGTGTGTCCGGCGCAGACCGGCCACAGGCTTGCACGACGGCGCTGGGGTTCGGGCGCACGGTCGCCCGCAGTCCATACGCTCTCGAAGGGGATGCAATGATTTTCTGGCGCGTCAAACCGCTCAATCAGATTCTCGAAACCGCCGAACGCAAGGCGCTCAAGCGCCAGCTCGGACCCGTCCAGCTGACCCTGCTCGGCATCGGCGCGGTCATCGGCACCGGCATCTTCGTGCTCACCGCCGAAGCCGCCCAGAAGGCGGGACCGTCGATGATGATCTCGTTCGTGATCGCCGCGGTCGTGTGCGGACTCGCCGCCCTCGCCTACGCGGAGCTGGCCTCGATGCTGCCGGTGTCCGGCTCCGCCTATACCTACACCTACGGCGTGATGGGTGAGCTCATCGCCTGGATCGTCGGCTGGGCCCTCGTACTGGAGTATGCGATCGGCGCGACCGCGGTGACGGTCGGCTGGTCCAAGTACATGAATGGCCTGCTCAACAACGACCTGTTCGGGCTCGTCTCACCCGGAGCGCTGGCCTTGCCGGAATGGTTGCAGACCGGCTATTTCTCGGGCGGCGGGTTCAATCTCCTCGCCTTCCTGATCGGGCTCGCGGTGACCTGGCTGCTGGTGATCGGCACGTCGAAGAGCGCGGGCGTGAACGCCGTGCTGGTCGGCATCAAGATCATCGCGCTGTCCGTGTTCATCCTGCTGGCGATTCCCGCGGTCAAGAACGCCAACCTGCATCCGTTCATGCCGGGCGGCTGGGGCAACCCGATCGGCAGCAATGGCGTCGGCATCCTCGGTGCAGCGGCCTCGATCTTCTTCGCGTACGTCGGCTTCGACGCGGTATCCACCGCCGCCGAAGAAACCAAGAACCCGAACCGCAACATCCCGATCGGCCTGCTCGGCGCGCTGCTGATCTGCACGGTGTTCTACCTGCTGGTCGGCTATGGCGCGGCCGGTTCGATCGGTGCGCAGCCGCTGTTCGGCGCCGACGGCCTGCCGATCGAGCCGGGCACTGCGGCGATGACGGCTGCCTGCCAGGGCTCGGACGCGCTGGTGTGCAGCGGCGAACCGCTCGCGCACGTGATGCGCATGCTCGGCCACCCCGTCGTCGGCAACCTGATCGGCCTCGCGGCGGTCATCGCCCTGCCGTCGGTGATCCTGATGATGATGTTCGGCCAGACCCGCATCTTCTTCACCATGGCGCGTGACGGCCTCCTGCCGGACAAGTTCTCGGCGGTCCACCCGCGCTTCTTCACGCCGCACGTGATCACCTACGTGACCGGCATCGTCGTGTCGATCTGCGGCGCCTTGTTCCCGGTCGGCAAGCTCGCCGACACGTCGAACGCGGGCACCCTGCTCGCATTCGCGATGGTCGCGGCCGGCGTGATGATCCTGCGCCGGCAGCAGCCCGAGCGGCCGCGCCCGTTCCGCACGCCGCTGGTCTGGATCGTCTGCCCGCTGGCTGTCGTCGGCTGCTGCATGCTGTTCGTCAACCTGAGCGTGGTCGCCAAGGTCGTGTTCGTCGTGTGGGCGGCGATCGGCCTCGTGCTGTACGGCCTGTACGGCTACAAGCGCAGCCACCTCGCCCGCCAGAACAACGGCTGACGAGGCCCGGACCGCGACAACGACCAACCGGAGGCCGGCGTCAACGCCGGCCTCTTGCCGACAGCGACATGCTCCAGGGGATGCCATGATCGAACGCCTGCTCGCCCGCAAGACCGATTTCTCCGTCACCGAGGCGGACGACGGCCCCGCGCTCAAGCGCACCCTCGGGCCGTGGGGCCTGACCGCGCTCGGCATCGGCGCCGTCATCGGCGGCGGCATCTTCGTCATCACCGGCCAGGCCGCCGCCGAGCACGCAGGCCCGGCGATCATCCTCTCGTTCGTGATCGCGGCGCTCTGCTGCAGCTTCACGGCGCTCTGCTACGCCGAGTTCGCGACCCTGATCCCGATGTCGGGCAGTTCGTACTCGTACGCCTATGCGACGCTCGGCGAACTCGTGGCCTGGTTCATCGGCTGGAACATGGTGCTCGAGTACGGCGTATCGGCGTCCGCGGTCGCGGTCAGCTGGACCGGTTACTTCACGAGCCTGCTCGACCACATCGGCATCCACCTGCCGGCGGCGCTGACCAATGCGCCACTCGCGTTCCAGGACAACAGGCTCGTCGCGACCGGCGCGCTGTTCAACCTGCCGGCGGTCGCGATCGTGCTCGCGCTGACGTGGCTCTGCTACATCGGCATCCGCGAATCGAGCAGCGTGAACACGGCCATGGTGATCCTCAAGGTCGCCCTGATCGTGATCGTGATCGTGGTCGGCTGGCAGTACGTGAATCCCGAGCTGTGGCACCCGTTCATCCCCGAGAACGAGGGGCCGGAGAAGTTCGGCTGGTCCGGCATCATGCGCGCGGCGACGCTGGTGTTCTTCTCCTACATCGGCTTCGAGGCGACCTCGACCGCGGCGCAGGAGGCGAGGAACCCGCAGCGCGACCTGCCGATCGGCACGATCGCATCGCTCGCGATCTGCACCCTGCTCTACATCGGCATGGCCGCGGTCCTGACCGGCCTGCTGCCGTTCGGCCAGCTCGGCACCAACGAGCCGGTGGTGACCGCGGTCAAGGCGCACGCGGAACTCGGCTGGCTGCGCTGGCTGGTCGAGGTCGGCGCGCTGATCGGCCTGTCTTCGGTGATCCTGGTCATGGTGATCGCGCAGCCGCGCATCTTCATGATCATGGGCCGCGACGGCCTGCTGCCGCCGGTCTTCGCCAGGATCCACCCGCGCTACCGCACGCCGCACCTCAACACGCTGATCACCGGCTGCGGCATCGCACTGCTCGCGGCGATCTTCCCGCTCGACATCCTCGGCGACCTCGTGTCGATGGGCACGCTGATCGCGTTCATCGCGGTCTGCGCCGGCGTGCTCGTGCTGCGCTACACGCGACCGGACCTGCCGCGCACGTTCCGCGTGCCGTTCGCCCCGGTCACCTGCGTGCTCGGCGTGCTGAGCTGCATGCTGCTGCTGTACTTCGAGAACTGGTACAACTGGACCCTGATGGGCATCTGGACCGTGATCGGCTTCCTGATCTACTTCGGTTACGGCTACCGCCACAGCCGGCTGCGCCGGAACTGAGTCCCACGGCCGCGCGCCGTTTCCGCCACGCGCGGGAGCGGCGCATCGGCGGCGGTTGCCATTCGCCCCGATCAACGCCGGCCACGGTCGCGCGTGGCGAGCCGGTCTTGAACTAGGCCTCGCCGGAAGCATCGTCCGGCGGATCGGCGTCGTCCAGTCCCGGATCGCCGTCCGGCCCGTCCTCGCCCGGCAGCGCGAGCGGCAACTGCTTGCGCGCCTCCGCGCCGAGCCGCCGCAGGCGGTCGACGCGGCTCATGAGGTGGCCGCGGCCGCTGCCGAGCCGCTTCAGCACGCCCTCGTGCAGCGACTGCGCGCGACCCAGCGCGTCGCCGACGCCCTGCAGCTCGTTGACGAGCATGACGAAGCTGTCGTGCAGCGCACCGGCCTGCTTGGCGATCTCCATCGCGTTGGCGTTGCGATCCTCGAGCCGCCACAGGTGCGACACCGTGCGCAGCGTCGCCAGCAGCGTGCTCGGGCAGACGAGCGAGATGTTGCGCGCCAGCGCGTAGGTGTAGAGCCCTTCGTCGGCGCGCACCGCGTCGATCAGCGCGGCTTCCACCGGCACGAACAGCAGCACGAAATCGAGTGTGTGCAACCCGGGCAGGCCGTCGTACTTCTTCTTCGACAGCGAATCGACGTGGCGCCGCAGCGAAGCGACGTGCTCGGCCAGCAGGGCCGCGCGCTCGGCGTCGTCGATCGCGGCGTGCATGCGCTCGTACGCGGTCAGCGACACCTTGGCATCGATCACGAGGTCCTTGCGGTCGGGCAGGTGCACGATCACGTCCGGACGCGCACGTGCGCCGTCCTCGTCGGCGTAGGATCGCTGCGTCTCGAACTCGCGGCCTTCGGCGAGCCCGGCCGCTTCCAGCACGCGTTCGAGCACGAGCTCGCCCCACGCGCCCTGCGCGCGCGTATCGCCCTTCAGCGCGCGCGTGAGGTTCAGCGCGTCCTCGCTGATGCGCTGGTTCAGCTGCTTGAGGCTGTTGATCTCCTGCGCGAGCATGCCGCGTTCGCGCTGGTCGCTCGCGTGGCGCTGTTCGACCGTCTCGCGGAACTCCTTCAGCTGGACGCGGAACGGGTCGAGCAGGCCGCTCAGCTGCTGCGAACTCTGTTCGCGGAAGCGCTCGGCCTTGTCCTCGAGGATGCCGTTGGCGAGGTTCTGGAACGCTTCGCGCAGGCGCTGTTCGGCCTGCTCGAGCAACGCGAGCTTCTCCGCCGCGGCGCGCGCTTCGGCCGCCGCGCGTGCCTCGAGCGCCGCATGCTGCTCGCTCAGTTCGACCAGGCGCGCCTGCGCCGCGTCGCGCAGGCCGCGCGCCTCGGCGAGCTGTTCGGCGAGCTGCTGCGCCCTCGCCTGCTGCTGCGCCGCGCGCTCGGCCGCGGCGCGCAGGAGCTGTTCCAGCTTCTGCGCCTCGCGTTCGTGGCGCTCGCCGCGCGCGGCGGCCTCGTCGGCGCGCCGCCCGGCGGCGTCGCGCTCGGCCAGCAGGGTCGCGACTTCGGCATCGCGCGCGCCGGCGCCCTCGAGCCGCGCGGCGGCGATGCGGCCGCGCAGGACCAGCCATGCGAGCGCCGCACCGGCGACGAACGCGATCGCGCCGACGGCGATCGACAGGGCGAGGAAGGGATCGAGGTTCACGCGCGCTCCGGACGGTGGCGATGCGCCGCGATTGTGGCAGCAGGCGTCTCAAATGCCGAGAAAACGGGCGCGGCTGCGGCGGCCATTCATGCCCTTTGGGTATAGTAGCGCGACCCTTCCCGCCGTCCTCGACCGCCGTGATCTCCGCCACCATCGACCGCCAGCGCCTCGAACACTGCGCGAGGCTCATCGCCGAAGCCGGCCGCGAGCTCGGTGCGGCCGGCTGGACGCCCGCCACCAGCAGCAACTTCTCGATGCGCCTCGACGACGACCATGCGGCCGTCACGATCTCCGGACGCGACAAGGGGCGCCTCGGCATCGACGACATCATGGTCGTCGACCTCTGCGGCCGCCCGGTCGGCACCGACGCGCGGCCCTCGGCGGAAACCGCCCTGCACACGCAGATCTACCGCCGCTTCCGTTCCGCCGGCGCGGTGCTGCACACGCACTCGCGCGCGCAGTCGGTCGCCTCGCGCCATTTCGCCGCGCGTGGCCACGTGCGCTTCGAAGGCTGGGAGCTGCAGAAGGCGATCGCCGGCTACACCACGCACGAGAGCGTACTGGACCTCCCGGTGTTCCCCAATACCCAGGACATGGAGGTGCTGGTGCGCCAGATCGATGCCTGGCTCGACGCGGGCAAGCCGCTGCACGGTTACTTGATCGACGGCCACGGCATCTACACATGGGGACGCGACATGCCGGAAACGCGTCGCCATCTCGAGGCGTTCGAATTCCTGCTGAACTGCGAACTCGACCTGATCCGACTGAAGGGCCCGACGCGATGAGCCGACTGCGCATCTACGAAGACACCAGCGACACACCGCTGGCGACACACTCCGACCACGCGGCCATCGCGCGCGAGCTCGGTGCGGTCCGGGTGCGCTTCGAGCGCTGGGAAGCGTCGCAGCCGGTGCTGCCCGGCGCGAGCCAGGACGAGGTCATCGCCGCCTACCGCTCCGACATCGACCGTCTCATGCGCGAAGAGGGCTACCAGGCCGTCGACGTGATCAGCCTCGAGCCCACCCACCCCGACCGGGCGACGCTGCGGCAGAAGTTCCTCAACGAGCACCGCCACAGCGAGGACGAAGTCCGCTTCTTCGTCGCCGGCGCGGGCCAGTTCACCCTGCACATCGACGGCAGGGTCTACGAGGTGCTGTGCGAGAGCGGCGACCTGATCGGCGTGCCCGACGGCACGCCGCACTGGTTCGACATGAGCGAGTCGCCGTATTTCGTCGCGATCCGCCTGTTCACCAATCCGGCCGGCTGGGTCGCCGACTTCACCGGCGACGACATCGCCGAACGCTTCCCGCGCATGGCGCCGTACCGCCCGCACGAGACGGCCTGATGGCCTACCTCGACGAATCGCTGGCCGCCGGCGAGCGCGTCGTCGCGCGCTTCGAACTGCACTGGACGGCGAGGTGGCGACTGATCGTGTTCCTGCTGCTCGCGATCCCGACGCTCGGCATCGCCCTGCTCGCCGCCGCGTACGAATGGCTGCGGCTGCGTTCGATCGAACAGGGCGTGACGAACCGGCGCGTGGTGCGCAAGACCGGCATCATGAGCCGGGAGACGACCGAACTGCGTCTCGCCTCGATCGAGACGATCGACCTGCGCCAGAGCGCCTGGGGCCGCCTGCTCGGCTACGGCGACGTCGTCCTGACCGGGCGAGGCGAGACCGCGATGCGGCTGCAGCGACTGGACGCCCCGCTCGTGGCCAAGCGCGCGATCGAGGGCGCCTACGCGGACAACGTCGAGGCGACGCGTGCGCACGCGCCGGCGCACGATGCGGCCTGACCACGATGGCGCCGGCGTCGCCACGCGGCCGCGCGGGCGCCGCGGCCCGCGCAACGTGATCGGGCCGACCATGGCGACGATCCTTCCCTCCCCGGCCCGATGCCGCGTCGCCGGCGCCGCCAACACTGGACAGCGATGATCACGACCATCCTCACCGACATCGAAGGCACGACGAGTTCGATCGACTTCGTCAAGGACGTGCTGTTCCCGTACGCACGCGAGCGGCTGCCGGCCTTCGTGGTCACGCACGCGGACGCGCCCGAGGTGCAGCACTGGCTGCACGAGGCGGCGCGCGAGGCCGGCCTCGTCTCGGCGAGCCAGCAGGAAGTGATCGACCTGCTGCTCGGCTGGATCGACGCGGATCGCAAGTCGACCGCGCTGAAGGCACTGCAGGGCATGATCTGGAAGGACGGCTACGCCGCGGGCGAGTACCGCGCACACGTCTATCCCGAGGTCGCCGCGCGCCTGCGTGCCTGGCGCGCCGACGGCCTGCGCCTGTACGTCTATTCGTCCGGTTCGGTCGCCGCCCAGAAGCTGTTCTTCGGCCACTCCGAGGCCGGCGACCTGACGCCACTGTTCTCCGGTTACTTCGATACCGAGACCGGGCCGAAGCGCGAAGCGGCATCGTATGCGCGCATCGCGGCGGCGATCGGCGAGGCACCGGAGCGGATCCTGTTCCTGTCCGACGTCGTCGAGGAGCTCGACGCGGCCGCCGCGGCCGGCCTGCGCACGACCCTGCTTGCGCGCGCGCCGGCGACCTGCCCGGCCGACGGCCGGCATGCCTGCGTCGCCGACTTCGACGCGATCGCGCCCGCGCGTGCCGGCGCCGCGCCGCCTGCGTCATGATTCCAGCCGTCCCGGTCGGCGCACGACGCGCCGGCAGCATGCCGCGATCCGCCACAGTGGTCCGACTCCTCCAGTTCCTCCATGACGGCCTGCGCGTCGCGCTGCTGCGTCCGCCGCGCGCGGGCGCCACGATCGCGCACGCCGGCCTGTTCATGGCCGTGCTGGCCGTGTACCTGCTCGCCTGCGTGCTGCTCGGCTTCGCCGACACGTCGCCACCATGGAGCCTGTCGCCGCTCGGCGTGCTCGGCGTGCTCGGCGATGCCATGCTCACCCTGCTCGCCGCCTGGCTGCTGGCCGTGCTGGCGCGGCGCGGCGAGGCCGTCTGGGGCGTCGCCACGACCCTGCTCGCGGCGACCACCGCCGTCGCCGTGGTCGTGCACTGGCCGCTGGATCAGGCGATCGGCGCGCTCGACGAGCGCGGCTTCGGCGTCCTCGCCCTGCTGCTCGCCCTGCTGCGGCACGCCTGGTGGTTCTTCGTGCTGCTCGCGCTCGCGCATGCCCTCGCACCACGCCGCCTCGACCAGGCCGTCGGCGCCGCGCTGCTCGCCTACGCCGTGTCGGCGGCGACGTGGTGGTGGCTGCCCGGTACCTCGCCGGTGCGCCACGTGGCGTCGTCGCCGATCGCCGCCGCGGCCGCGGCCGCGGGGCCGGCCGACGACGGCGCGCCGGCGCCGGTGACACGCGAGGACGGAGAGCCCTCGTTCGACGCCGAAGCGGTGATGTACGCGCAACCCGCGCTGCTCGACGCCACGCTCGGGCGCCTGCGCCCGCAGACGCCCGGCAAGGTCGACCTCTACGTCGTCGCCTTCGCCGGCGACGCGCAGGAGGACGTGTTCCGCAACGAGGCCGAGTACGTGGAGGCGCTGTTCTCGCGCCGCTTCGGCGCGGAAGGTCGCGTCGTCGTGCTGCAGAACAACGAGGCGACGCTCGGACAGCGGCCGCTGGCCACCTGGACGAACCTGCAGCGCACGCTCGCCGCGCTCGCGCAGCGCATGGATCCGGCCGAGGACCTGCTGCTGCTCTACCTCACCTCGCACGGATCGGAAGAGCACGAGCTGCTGGTCGACCTCGATCCGCTGCCGTTGAACCAGGTCCGCCCCGCCGACCTCGCCGACGCGCTCAGGACGACGCCGGCGCTGCGCTGGAAGGTCATCGTGGTCAACGCGTGCTACGCGGGCGGGTTCGTCGACGCGCTGCGTGACGACTCCACCCTCGTGCTCGCCGCCGCGCGCGCCGACCGTACCTCGTTCGGCTGCGGCGCGGACTCGGACATCACCTGGTTCGGCAGGGCCTTCCTCGTCGATGCCCTGAACGAGACGACCTCGATCCGCGAGGCGTTCGAGCGTGCGCGCGAGGCGATCGCGGCGTGGGAAGCGCGCGACGGCGACGAGCACTCCGAACCGCAGATCGCGACGTCGGCGAGCATCGAGGCGAAGCTCGCGACGTGGCAGCGCACGCTTTCGCCGGCGGCTCCGGTGCCGTTCGTGCCTGCCTCGGCCGGAGACACCCCGCTCGCGACCGCGCGCTGAAGCGCCGCGGCCTCGCGAGCGATCGCGACTAGTTCGATACGGGCCGACGGGCGAGGTCGAACACCGCGATCTGCTCGTCGCGGTAGACCGGCCCTCCGAGACGTGCGGCCACGGTATCGACGCAGGCGGGCATGTCCGGCCAGGCCACCGGCCATGGGAAGTCCTCGCCCGGCGGCAGCGTCCAGGGCTGCAGGCGCAGGACGAGGTAGTCCGCACCCCAGCTCGCGCCGTCGAGGATGTCGGCGAGGCGTGCCATGCGCGTGAAGCGATCGCCGCTCGCCGTGTACGGGTATTCGTCCCACTCGCCGACGCCGCAGACCGGCGACGCGAGCGCGTATTTCACGTTCTGCCGATGCAGCCGCTGCAGCCACGGATCGGGCATGTAGTTCGACAGCGCGCGCGCCGGCGTCTCGACCAGGGTCACGCTACCCGGCGGTTTCGTGGCGAGGTCGAGCAGGAACGGCGACACCGGACCGAGCTGCAGCAGGGTCGAATACGGGTTCGCGGCCGGGTCGTAGTCGAACTGGGACACCGCATGGCCCATGAACTGGTTCGGCCGGTAGTACCAGCCGGGCAACGGCCCGGACGCGGCCAGCGCGGCGAGCGCAATCGCCGCCAGCCCGGCCGCCGGCCCCGCGCGCAGGCGCGCGACCACGCCGGCCAGCCCCTCGGCGACGAACAGCAACAGGAACGGCAGCATCGGCGCGGCATAGCGCGCGAGCACCGGCGCGTGCTGGATCCAGGCCGGTTGCACCAGCACGATGACCAGCGCGCCGGCGACCGACGCCGACAGCACCAGGCCGGCGAACCCGGCATCGCGCCGGGACAGGCGCCACGCTCCGGCCACGAACAGCGCCACCATCGCCGCGCCAGGCCACGCATGGGCGACGCCGAACTGCATCAGCACGGTCCGGTACACGCTCCACGGCGTCGGCAGGTCCGCGCCTGCCTTGCCGGCCATCGCGCCCCAGTCATTCCACAGCGGCGGCGCGAGCACGAGCGCGAGCGGGACCATCGCCGCGACGCCGAGCGCCAGCAGGCGTCGCAGCTCCGCGATGCCGCGCGGACGCGACAGGCGGCTGGTCGTCGCGTGCAGCGCGCCGAAGCCATGCCAGGCGAGCGGCCACAGCAGGAACACGAGCGACAGCAGGTGTGCCCAGCCGGCGAGGAACACGGCCACGACGTACAGCGCGCCCCACGCGCGCGCGTGGCCGCGACGCTCGCGCCAGTGGCGGAACGCGACGAAGGCGACCACGCCGAGCAGGGCGAGCAGCGCGTACGGACGCGCCGTGCGGCTGTAGTAGACCAGCGGCGGCGAGATCGCGAGCAGGCCGGTCCACGCCGCGCGCGTCGACGCCGGCAGGGTCGAGCGCAGCAGCCACGGCAGGCCGAGCGTGAGCAGCCCGGCGACCAGCAGCGGCAGGTGCATCGACCATTCGTCGAGCGCTGCATGCTGGTACAGCCAGCGGTAGTACAGCGTCAGCGGGATGCAGTAGTCGGCCAGCCCGAAGTGGCTCGCGATGCCGGCCATGTCGGCGCGCACGAGCATGCGCACGGCGTGCCACTCGTCGTCGACGAGCATCTGCGTGCGCAACTGCGCGATGCGCAGCCAGGTTCCGGCGACGAGCGCGGCCAGCCCCAGCAGCCACCACGGCCACGCGTCGCGCGCCGGGCGGGCCTGGAACGAGCGCGCCGGTGCCAAGCTCAGTCCAGCCTGGCGACCAGCCGGTGGCCAGGATCGCGCGAGAACAGCACGCTGCGCGACCAGCCCCACTTCCACAGCCGGTACGCCAGCGCCGTGCGCAGCACGCCGAAGCCGTACACGACCGAGCGGCGGAAGCCGATTTCGCTCGCCTCCGGGAAGTACCTGGTCGGGCACGAGATCTCACCGATGCGCTGGCCGAACGCGTGCGCCTGGACCAGCATCTGGTTGTCGAACACGAAGTCGTCGGAGTTCGCCTCGAGCGGCAGCGTCTCCAGCACGCCGCGCGAGAACGCGCGGTAGCCGGAATGGAACTCCGACAGTTTCGAGCCGATCAGCAGGTTCTCGATCGCGGTCAGGGCGCGGTTGAACACGTACTTGTAGAGCGGCATGCCGCCGGCGATCGCGGTATTGCCGAGGATGCGCGAGCCGATCACGACGTCGTAGACGCCGGAGGCGATCATCGCGGCCATCGCCGTGATCAGCTTCGGCTCGTACTGGTAGTCCGGGTGCAGCATGACGACGATGTCCGCGCCCTCGCCGAGTGCGAGCGCGTAGCAGGTCTTCTGGTTGCCGCCATAGCCGCGGTTGGCGGGGTGGCGATGGGTGCGGATGCCGAGCGACTCCGCGACCGCGACCGTGGCGTCGTCGCTGGCGTCGTCGACCAGCAGCACGCGGTCGACGATGTCGTGCGGGATCGCCGCGTGGCAGGCGGCGAGCGTCTTCTCCGCATGGTACGCCGGCATCACGACGACGATTTTCTGACCGTGCAGCATGCGTGCTTCCGCGCCGCTGCGCGGCGAATGGCGACCCCGGCCCGATTCGAACGGGCGACCTCGCCCTTAGGAGGGGCGCGCTCTATCCAGCTGAGCTACGGGGCCAATGTCGTGAAAGTGTTGCACAGGGCCGGCGGCGGACTCGCACCGCGCGCGGCCAGGGAGCGATTGTAGCGGCAGCGGCCGCGACGGCCTATACGCCATCCCGCGCTTGCGGCAGGCGCCGTTCGCCACCATCTGGCGTGGATGGACACGCACGCCGAACCACGCCGCCTGCCGACCCTCTACATCCCGCACGGCGGCGGACCCTGCTTCTTCATGGACCCGCCCGCGCAGGCGCCGCAGGCCTGGGACGCGATGGCCGCGTACCTGCGCGGCCTCGCCCCATCGCTCGCGCAGCGGCCGCGCGCGATCCTGGTCGTCTCCGCGCACTGGGAGGCGCCACTCCCGACCGTGATGGCGAGTCCGCGCCCGCCGATGCGGTTCGACTACTTCGGCTTCCCGCCGCACACCTACGAACTCTCGTATCCCGCGCCGGGATCGCCCGCGCTGGCCGCGCGCGTGCGCGCGCTGCTCGCCGAGGCCGGCATCGACAGCGCCGAGGACGCCGCACGCGGCTTCGACCACGGCGTGTTCGTGCCGTTCCTGCTCGCGTTCCCCGATGCCGACATCCCGGTCGTGCAGCTCTCGCTGCAGGTCGGCCTGGACCCGGCACGGCACCTCGCGATCGGCCGCGCGCTCGCGCCATTGCGCGACGACGGCGTGCTGATCGTCGGCAGCGGCATGAGCTACCACGACCTGCGCGGCTTCTTCTCCGCGGACGCCGGCGTCGCCGCCGACGCAGCGCGCTTCGACGCCGCGCTCGCCGAAGCGGTCGGGCAGGCCGACCCGCGCGAGCGCGATGCGCGCCTGGCCGACTGGCAGGCGCTGCCGGCTGCGCGCCGCTGCCACCCGCGCGAGGAACACCTGCTGCCGCTGATGGTCGCGGCCGGCGCGGCCGGTTCGGACCGTGGCCGGCGCAGCTACGGCGAGCGCGTGTTCGGCAAGGCCGTGTCCGCATTCCGCTTCGGCTGACCGCCGGACGGACGGCCGCCGCCGGGAGGCGGTCGCGGCGGCCCAGCTGCTACAATCGCCGATTTGGCGCGCGCGCCGCGCCGTCGTTCCCTCCGGAGAATCCATGTCCTCGCAGATCCTCAAGGCCCTCGGCCTCGAGCCCGTCAATTCGGGCACCTACCTCGGCAACGGCGAATGGTCGAAGACGACCGATGCCGGCCTGCTGCAGTCGATCAACCCGAGCACGAACGAGGTCATCGCCGAAGTCCACGCGTCGGGCCAGAGCGACTACGAGGCGATCATCCGCCGCGCCCAAGCCGCGTTCACGGCCTGGCGCACGACGCCGGCGCCGCGCCGCGGCGAGGCGATCCGCCTGTGTGCCGACGCGCTGCGCCGGAACAAGGACGCGCTCGGCTCGCTCGTTGCGCTGGAGATGGGCAAGTCCAAGCCGGAGGGCGACGGCGAAGTGCAGGAGATGATCGACATCGGCGACTTCGCGGTCGGCCTGTCGCGCCAGCTCTACGGCCTCACCATGCATTCCGAGCGCCCGGGCCACCGCATGTACGAGCAGTGGCACCCGCTCGGCCTGGTCGGGATCATCTCCGCGTTCAACTTCCCGGTCGCGGTGTGGGCGTGGAACAGCTTCATCGCGGCCGTCTGCGGCGACATCTCGATCTGGAAGCCGTCGCCGAAGACGCCGCTGTCGGCGATCGCGGCGATGAAGATCTGCAACGAGGCGCTGAAGGCGGGCGGCTTCCCGGACCTGTTCTTCCTGTTCAACGACGCCGGCACCGAACTCGCCTCGACCTTCGTCGACGACGCGCGCGTGCCACTGATCAGCTTCACGGGCTCGACCCGCGTCGGCCGCATCGTCGGCGAGCGCGTGGCCCAGCGCATGGGCCGCTCGCTGCTCGAGCTCGGCGGCAACAACGCGATCATCGTCGACGAGAGCGCCGACCTGAAGCTGGCGATCCCGGCGATCGTGTTCGGCGCGGTCGGCACCGCCGGCCAGCGCTGCACGACCACGCGCCGCCTGTTCGTGCACGAGTCGATCCACGACGACGTGCTGGCCAAGCTGGTCGCCGCCTACAAGCAGGTCGAGAAGAAGATCGGCGACCCGACCGACCCGAAGAACCTGATGGGCCCGCTCAACAGCCGCGATGCCGTGCAGGCCTACCTCGACGCGATCGCGCAGGCGAAGGCGGCCGGCGGCAAGGTCGAGACCGGCGGCGCGGCGATCGAGGGCAAGGGCAATTTCGTGCTGCCGACGATCATCACCGGCCTCGCCAATGACGCCGCGATCGTCCAGCACGAGACCTTCGCGCCGATCCTCTACGTGATGAAGTTCCGCTCGCTGGACGAGGCGATCGCGCTGCAGAACGCGGTGCCGCAGGGCCTGTCCTCGGCGATCTTCACCCAGAACCTCAAGGCGGCCGAAGCCTTCCTCGGCGCGGCCGGTTCCGACTGCGGCATCGCCAACGTCAACATCGGCACGTCGGGCGCCGAGATCGGCGGCGCGTTCGGCGGCGAGAAGGAAACCGGCGGCGGCCGCGAGTCCGGTTCGGACGCGTGGCGCGCCTACATGCGGCGCCAGACCAACACGATCAACTATTCGGACGCGCTGCCGCTCGCGCAGGGCATCAAGTTCGAGTTCTGATCCCGCCCGGGTCCCGCGGTGCCGCACCTGCGGCACCGCGACCGCGCGCGTCGCGCCCGAACTTTTCCGCCGGCCGCCGGCTCCAAGGCGGCACCGGCGCGACCGCGCCGCGAGCGGAGGGTGTGAGGATGTCCTGCAAGCCCCTGGCAGCGACCGTGCTGCTCCTCGCTTCGACCATGGCCGTCGCGCAGGCCGAACCGATCCCCAATCCCCTGATCGACTACGACGGTTTCGAGCAGATCGTCGCCTACTCGCGCGCCGAGCGCGAGTCGCGCCGGCTGACCGAGGACGCCTTCCTCGCGCGGATGGCAGAGGCGGGCGTGGTCGTGCTCGACGCGCGCAGCGAGGCGCGCTACCGGCTGCGCCACGTGAAAGGCGCGGTGAACCTGCCGTTCACCGAGTTCACCGCCGAATCGCTGGCGCAGGTCGTGCCGCGCAAGGACACGCCGGTGCTCATCTACTGCAACAACAACTTCCGCGACAGCCCCGACGCGTTCGCGCCGAAGGCGGCCACCGCATCGCTGAACCTGTCGACCTGGACCTCGCTGAAGTCGTACGGCTACACGAACGTGTACGAGCTCGGCCCGCTGCTGTCGGTGGACACGACGCGGATCCCGTTCGAGGGCACCGAGGTGCACTGACCACGCGGCCGGGCTGCGGGCCGGGATCGGCTGATAGGGAAGCGCGCCGCGCTGCGTACTGGATGGACGAAGGCGCACTGCAGCGCCGTCGGACCGCTCCCATGTACAAGCCGCTCGTCTTCGTCGCCGCCGCCATCGTCGCCATCGCGGTCGCCGCCGACCGCATCGGTCGCGCCGTCGCCGCGGGCGACGCCGTGCAGCGCGGCCGCTACCTGGTCGAAATCGGCGGCTGCAACGACTGCCACACCGCAGGCTATGCCGCCAGCGGCGCCGACGTGCCCGAATCGCAATGGCTGCTCGGCGACGCGCTCGGCTGGAACGGCCCGTGGGGCACGACCTACGCGCCGAACCTGCGCCTGCAGCTTGCCTCGATGGACAAGGCGGACTTCCGCCACTACGCGCGCACACTGCGCACGCGCCCGCCGATGCCGTACTGGGCGCTCAATGCGATGCGCGACGACGACCTCGACGCCCTGCTCGCCTACATCCAGTCGCTGGGGCCCGCTGGCGCTCCGGCACCGGCCGCGCTCGCGCCCGGCATCGCGCCGGGAGGCGCGGTCGTGCGCTTCCCCGCGCCACCGCCGCTCGGCGCGCTGCGCTGATGCCGGGTGCGGCGGCGGCCGCTCCACATTGATCCACCGCGTGCATCTGACTACCCTTGCACGCCCGCCTCCGACGTGGATCGATCGATGAACGCCGCTCCAGTCCGTACCAGCGCGATGGCGGTGGTCAGCCTCGTGTTCGGCATCGTCTGCTGGGTCGCCCTGCCCTTCATCGGCGCGCTCGTCGCGGTCATCTGCGGGCACTCGGCGCGCAGCGAGATCCGCCGCGCGCCGCCGGGCACGATCGAGGGCGGTGGCATGGCGCTGGCCGGCCTGCTCCTCGGCTGGGCGCATATCGCCCTGTGCGTGCTCGGCTTCGCCATCGTGATGCTGTTCTTCGGCGGACTCGCGTTCATCGGCGCGCACCTGCTTTGACCGGAAACCGCTTGTACGCCCTCGCCCGCCCGTTCCTGTTCCGCCTCGACGCGGAACGCGCGCACGACCTCGCGCTCGCCGCGATCGAGGCCGCCTGGCGCAGCGGCACGAGCGCGCTGCTCGCGGCGCGGCCCGCGCCGCTGCCGGTGGAGGCGTTCGGCCTGCGTTTCGACAACCCGGTCGGCCTCGCCGCCGGCCTCGACAAGAACGGCGCACACGTCGACGCGCTGGCCGCGCTCGGCTTCGGCTTCATCGAGGTCGGCACGACCACGCCGCGCCCGCAGGACGGCAATCCGCGCCCGCGCATGTTCCGCCTGCCTGAACACCAGGCGGTCATCAACCGGCTCGGCTTCAACAACGCCGGCGTCGACGCACTCGTGCGCAACGTCGAGCGCGCGCGCTACCGCGGCGTGCTCGGCATCAACATCGGCAGGAACAGGGACACGCCGAACGAGCGCGCGACCGACGATTACCTGCATTGCCTCGAACGCGTCTACGCGCGCGCGAGCTACGTCACGGTCAACATCTCCTCGCCGAACACGCAGGGCCTGCGCGACCTGCAGGAGGAGGAAACGCTGCGCCGCTTCATCGGCACGCTGCGCGAAGCACAGGAGCGGCTCGGCGCGCGCCATGGCACGCGCAAGCCGATGCTGCTGAAGATCGCGCCCGACCTCGGCGAAGCGGAACTCGACGCGATCGCCGGCGTGCTGCGCGACGCGCGCATCGACGGCGTCCTCTGCACCAACACGACGATCGGACGCGCCGGCGTGGCCGGCCACCGCCACGCCGGCGAGGCCGGCGGCCTCTCCGGCGCGCCCCTGTTCGCGCCGTCGACCGCGGTCCTGCGCGGCCTGCACGAACGACTCGGCGATGGCGTGCCGCTGATCGGCGTCGGCGGCATCGTGCGCGGCGCCGACGCCGCCGCCAAGCTCGATGCCGGCGCGGCGCTGGTGCAGTTCTACAGCGGCATGGTCTATCGCGGCCCGGCCCTCGTCGGCGAATGCGTCGAGGCGATCCGCGCGCGCGGCACGGGTGGCGCCGCATGAGCGCCGCGATCGCCGAAGGCAACGGCTACACCATCGTCGAGAACGCCTCGCTCGAGGGGCGCAACACCTTCCGCGTGCCCGCGCGCGCGAACCTGCTGATCGACGTGCGCAGGCCGTCCGCGCTGGGCGAGGTGTTCGACCAGGCCGGCCTCGGCCGGCTGCCGCTGCTGGTGCTCGGCGAGGGCAGCAACATCCTGTTCACGCGCGACTGGCCCGGCATCGTGCTGTCGCTCGCGACGCTCGGCATCCGCGTGCTCGACGACGACGGCGAGCGCGCGCGCATCCGCGTCGAAAGCGGCGAGAGCTGGAACGACTTCGTGCGCTGGTCGATCGCCAAGGGCCTGCGCGGACTCGAGAACATGGTGCTGATCCCGGGCACGGTCGGCGCCTCGCCGATCCAGAACATCGGCGCGTACGGCGCCGAGGTGCGCGAGTTCGTCGTCGCGGTCGAAGCCTGGGACCGGCACGCCGGCCGGCTGGTCGAGCTCGACAACGCGGCCTGCGCGTTCGGCTACCGCGACTCGGCATTCAAGCGCGAACGCGGGCGCTACATCGTCACCGCCGTCGTGTTCGAACTCACGCGCTCGCGCGAACTGCGCGTGGACTACGCCGGCGTGCGCGAGGAACTCGCCGCGCTCGGCGCCGCCACGCCCGGCGCGGCGGCGGTCGCCGAGGCGATCGCGCGCATCCGCACCCGCAAGCTGCCGAACCCGGCGCTGCTCGGCAACGCGGGCAGCTTCTTCAAGAACCCGCTGGTCGACGCCGGCCAGCTCGCCGCCCTGCTCGCCGCGCACCCGGCCCTGCCGCACTGGCCGGCCGGCGGGCGCGCCAAGCTGTCGGCTGCCTGGCTGGTCGAGGCCTGTGGCCTCAGGGGCCTGCGCGAGGGCGATGCCGGCGTGTCCGAGCAGCACGCCCTCGTGCTGGTCAACCATGGCCAGGCCAGCGGCACCGACGTGCTCGCGCTCGCCCGGCGCGTGCAGGACGCGGTGCGGGCGCGCTTCGGCGTCGAGCTGGAACCCGAGCCGCTCGTCGTCTGAATCGCGACGGCCGGCGGGTAGCGCGGACGCGGTCACGGCACGCGCCCTGCCGCGACGGAATAATCGCGGCATCCGCAGGTCCGGAGTCCGCCGATGGCCGCCACCGCCCCCACCGCCCTCGCCGCCGGCCGACGCCGGCTGTTGCGCGCCCTGTTCGCCAGCACCGGCGCAGCGCCGACCGATCCACGCCTTTCGATGCGCCGCCCCGGCCGCGACGGGCTGCGCGACGACAGCCCCGGCGAGGTCGATTCGCTGGTCGTGCCTCCGCCGTCCGTGCGTTGGCTGACCCGCGCCACCTTCGGCTTCTCCACCGCCGAACACGCGGCCTACCTCGCCCTCGGTGCCGATGACGAAGCGCGCTGGAGCGCGTGGCTCGCTCAGCAGCTCTCGCCCTCGTCGATCGACGACAGCGCCTGCGACGCGCGCGTCGCGAGCGCCGGCTTCACCACCCTCGGCCTCAGCGCCGAGCAACTGTGGGCGGCGCGCCAGGCCATCGGCGGCAGCAACTACTTCCAGCGCATGCTGCCGATCGCCGAAACCGAATGCATGACGCTGATCCGGCGCATCTACAGCCGGCGCCAGCTGTTCGAGGTCATGGCCGAGTTCTGGCACGACCACTTCAGCGTGTACGGCTGGGACTACGACGGCGGACCGATGTTCCCCGCTTTCGACCGCGACGCGATCCGCCCGCACGTGTTCGGCAACTTCCGCACGATGCTGCAGGCGACCTGCGAATCGGCGTCGATGATGTACATGCTCGACCTCTACGGCAGCGTGTCCGGCCATCCGAACGAGAACTACGCGCGCGAACTGCTCGAGCTGCACACGCTCGGCGCCGAGAACTACGCCGGCATCGTCACCAATCCGGACAGCTTCTCGAACATGATCGCGCTGGGCCACTTCACGGCCTGGGACGGCGAGGAGGAACGCCTGCGCTACGTCGACGACGACGTCTACGAGGCCGCGCGCGCGCTGACCGGCTGGACCATCTCCGGCTCGAACTGGTGGGGTCCGGTGGCGGGGGCGCCGCCGGGCGCGTTCGCCTACGACGACACCCGCCACGACCAGGCGCCCAAGCACGTGCTCGCGCGCTATTTCGCGCCGTACCAGGCCGAAGGCGACGGCACCACGCTGTTCGACATGCTGGCCCAGCACCCGGGCACGGCGCATTTCGTCGCCGGCAAGATCTGTCGCCGCTTCGTCGGCGACTCGCCGTCGGCGTCGCTGGTGCAGGGCGCGGCCGACATCTTCCACGCGCAGTGGCAGGCACCGGACCAGCTGCGCCAGGTGGTCGCATACGTGCTGAACTCGAACGAGTTCAAGTCGAGCTGGGGCACCAAGATGAAACGCCCGGCGACGGCGGTGGTGGGCGCGCTGCGCGCGCTCGGCGCCGACTTCACGCCCAGGCCCGACAACACCTCGACCTACACGCCGACCGAGGAACTCGTCGGCCGCCTGCAGGCCGCCGGGCACCGCCTGTTCTACTGGCCGGCGCCGAACGGCTACCCCGACGTGCAGGCCGCGTGGGCGAGCACCGGCACGCTCGGCATGACGATGCGCCTGCTGCCGCGCCTGCTCGAAATGCACCAGGTCGAGGCCTACAACAATGCGCATCCGTTCGTCGCCGACGTGCACGGGCAGACGCTCGCCGCGTTCCCGAACGCGGCCGACCGCAGCGCCGCGAACATCATCGGCTACTGGTGCGACCGCATCCTCGGCCAGCGTCCGGCGCCGACCTACACCATCGCGCTCGACTTCCTGCGCCAGGAGGCCGCGCCGACGGCGCCGCTCGACCTCGTCACCGACGCGACCGACGGCGGCGGCAATCCCCAGCGCACCGGCGTCTGGCACCTCAATCCGCCGAACACGCTGTCGCAGCACTACACGATCGCGCGCCTGCGCGTGGCGATCGGGCTGATCCTGTCGTCCCCCGATTTCCTGCGCCGCTGAGGACGCCGCCATGACCCACCTGCATCGTCGCGACTTCCTCAAGGGCTGCTGCGTCACCGCCGTCGCCGCCGGCGCCGGCAGCCGCGCCCACGCCCATTTCTCGCTGCCGCCCCTGCTGCCGGCGACGGCGACGGATGACACCCTCGTCGTGGTGTTCCTGCGTGGCGCGATGGATGGCCTCAGCCTGCTGCCACCGGGCGCGTCGAGCCCGTACCGGGGCGACTACGAGGCCGCGCGGCCCTCGATCCGCGTGCCGCTGACCGGCACCGGTGCCGCGCTCGCGCTGCCCGGCACGACCTGGGCGTTGCATCCGCGCGCGAGCGGCCTGCGCGCGCTCTACCAGGCCGGGCACGCCGCGTTCATCGTGGCCGCGGGCCAGGTCGCGCCGGACCCGGTCGTGCGCAGCCATTTCGAAGCGCAGTCGAACCTCGAATTCGGCACCGGTGGCCGCAACAGCGGCATCGGCTGGCTGACCCGCCATCTCATCAGCGGCGGCCTGCCGCCGAACGTGCCGCTGCCGGCGGTGTCGATGGGCAGCATCACCGCGAACAGCCTGCTCGGCAGCAGCGATGCGATCACGATGAACAGCGGCTCGGATTTCCGCCTCGACACGTTCCACTGGTCGTGGCAGAACGACGACGCCGCACACGGGCTGGTCGGTGGCGTCAGCCGCATGGACGCGCTCTGGAGCGGCAACACCAGCCTCCTCGAACGCGCCGGCCGCGAGACGCTCGGCTCGCTCGCGCTGCTGCGCCCGATCGATTTCAGCAACTACCAGCCGAGCGGCGGTGCGAACTACACCCTCGCCTACAACGGCGGCTTCGGTAGCCAGCTGCGCAACATCGCGCAGATGATCAAGCTCGGCCTCGGCCTGCGCGTGGCGACGATCGACCTCGGCAACTGGGACACCCACGTCGGCCAGGGCAATCCCTCGCAGAGCTACGACTGGTTCGGCAACCAGGTCGAGAGCCTGTCCGAGGGGCTGTCGGCGTTCTACACCGACCTCTCGAGCGATCCGTCCGGCAACTACATGAACCGCGTCAGCGTGGTCGTGGTCAGCGAGTTCGGCCGGCGCGTGCTCGAGAACGCCGATGCCGGCACCGACCACGGCTACGGCAACGTGATGCTCGCGCTCGGCGGCGCAGTCAACGGCGGGCAGGTCTACGGCACGTTCCACGGCCTCGACACGCAGGACCTCTACCAGGGCACCGACGTCGCGGTCACGACCGACTACCGCCGCATCTTCGCCGAAGCGATGATCCGCCGGCTCGGCAACCCGAACATCTACTACGCATTCCCGGGCTATTCGGGCTACTCGCCGCTCGGCGTGTTCCAGGGCGCGGACCTGCCGCCGACCAGCTACGACGCGATCTTCGCGAGCGGCTTCGAGACTGCGTAGGCCGGCGTCACCAGGGCGCCGCCGTTGCCGCGGCGGCGCCGCGGGCGGCTAGTCGCCGCACTGGAACCAGACGAGGTCGGCGTCGTCGAGGCGGTGCACCTGGCCGAGGCTGATCGAACCGGCGCGGCGCAGGTGGGTCTCGTCGCGGTGAACGAACAGCTCGTCGTCGTCGCCGACCTTGAGCCAGCTGCCGTTGGTCGAACGGTCGGCGAGCATGAAGTAACCGCGCTTCCATTCGATCAGCGCGTGGTTGCGCGAGACCCACTCGGTCTCGATGACGAGGCTGCTGGCCGGATCGCGCCCGATCGAGAACGGGGTCGCGTCGTCGACCTCGTACACGCGGCTGCGATAGCGCAGCGTCAGCCGCGGGCGCTCCGGCGCCGGCCCGTCGACCGCCTGCATGACGCGCTGCACGGTGGTCACGTGCGCGAGGTCTTCCTGCCAGAGCACGTCGACGATGTCGATCGGCGCCTGCTTGCCGAGCACCCAGGCCGAGCCGAGCGGCCGCACGCGCAGGCCGGTCGTGTTGGTGATGCCGAGCACCGTGCTCGCGGTGGCGACGATCTGGTCGCGCCGCGCGAGGCTCTTGTCCGCCATCCGCGCCGCGGTATTGACCGCGTCGCCGAACACGTCGCCGTTCTCGACCAGGGCCTCGCCGTGGTGCAGGCCGACGCGGATCGCGAGGTTGTCGCGCTGGAACTCCGGGTCGCCCTTGATGCGCCGGTGCATGTCGGTCGCGGCGAGCAGGCCGTGCAGCGGGCCGGGGAACGTGCACATGATCTCGTCGCCGATCGTCTTGATCACGCGACCGCCGTGGCGGGCGACGATTTCCGCGAGCGCGAGCAGCACGCCGGCGATGATCCGCCGCGCGGCCTCGTCGCCGCGCGACTCGAACAGGCGGGTGCTGCCCGAGACGTCGGCGAACAGGATCGTGAGTGGACGGCGCTCGGTCATTCCTTGCCGATCATAGCGCAGGCACGGGCCCTGCCGGCCCGGGGACCGCCGTTCAGGCGAGGGTGGCAAGCTCGTCGACGCGCTCGAACCACCGGTCCGGACCGGCGGCGCGCAGGACGTCTGCGCGGGCGAAGCCCCAGGCGACGCCGCCGAACGCGACACCGGCGTCGCGGGCGCCGGCGAGGTCGCGCAGCTCGTCGCCGATGTAGGCCGCGCATCGTGGATCGACGCCCGCCGCGCGTACCAGCCGGCGCAGGCGCCGCCCCTTGCCGAACAGCGAGACGCCGCAGTCGAACGACTCGAAACGGGCGGCGACCGGGCCCAGCGCGCGCTCGACCACGGGCTGCGTGTTCGAGGTCAGCATCGCCAGGCGGCAGCCGGCTGCGGCGAGCGACTCGAGCACCGCCGGCACGCCCTCGAACAACGGCACGGCCGTTCCGGGCTCCTCGACCATCGCGCGGTAGTCCGCCGCGATGCGCGGCATTTGCCAGGGGCGGATGCCGAGGCGCTTCATCAGCTCGCGGCTGTCGAGGCCGCGCAGCGCGTCGGCCTCGGCCGGGTCGATCGGCCGGAAGCCATGGCGGGCGGCCAACCGGTTGGTCAGCGGCACGAACAGGGGAAAGGTGTCCGCCAGCGTGCCGTCGAAATCGAAGATCGCCAGTTCGAAGCCGCCCTCGGCCGCGCTCATGCGATGGCCGACGCCGCCTCGACGATGTCGGCGTCGGCCGGCAGGACGAGGAACGCGGCGCCCGCCAGCGGCGTGTAGGTGTCGGCGCCGACGACACGGCGCAACGGCTTGGCGCCGTGCCCGGCCTCCACGATCGCGGTGACCACGCCCTCGCCGACGCCGGCCGAATGGCGGCCCTCGTCGACGACCAGGATGCGCTTCGCGCGCCCGGCCTGCTCGCCGATGAAGGACTCATTCAGCGGCACCAGCCAGCGCAGGTCGATCGTGCGCACGCTCCAGCCGTGGCGCGCGCCGATCTCGCGCGCCGCGCGCAGGCTCATCGGCACGCCGTTGCCGTAGGTGAAGATGACCAGGTCGCAATCGCCGTCGCCGCTCGCCGGCGCCGCGTCGCCGCCTTCGTAGATGCGCCCCTCGCCGAGCGGCATCGCCTGCTCCGGCGACGGATACGCCGCCAGCCAGCGGCCGTCGCCGGGTTCGTACAGGTCCTTGGTCATGTACAACGCGATCGGTTCCAGGAAGACGGTCACGCGACCATCGACCTTCGCCAGCGCCGCGAGCGTGCGCAGCATCGTCGCTGCGTCGTCGCCGCGCGACGGGCAGCCGACGACGAGGCCGGGAATGTCGCGCAGCGCCGCGATCGAGTTGTCGTTGTGGAAGTGGCCGCCGAAGCCGCGCTGGTAGCCGAGGCCGGCGATGCGCACGACCATCGGGTTGCGGTACTGGTCGTTGGAGAAGAATTGCAGCGAGGCCGCCTCGCCGCGGATCTGGTCGCAGGCGTTGTGGAAGTACGCGAGGTACTGGATCTCCGGGATCGGCAGCATGCCCATGTTCGCGTAGCCCTGGGCGAGGCCGAGGATCATGGTCTCGTCGAGCAGCGTGTTGAACACGCGCGCATTGCGGAACGCCTTGTGCAGGCCCTTGGTGACCGTGTAGACGCCGCCCTTCTGCGCCACGTCCTCGCCGAACAGCAGCGTCTCCGGATACTTGCAGAACAGGTCGTGCAGCGCGTTGTTGATCTGGATCGCGAGGTGTCGCGGTGGCAGCTTCTCGGGCAGCTTGTCGGCGCCGCCGAAGACGGCCGCACGCCGCTCGGCGAAGTCGGCGCGACGCGCCTCGGCGGCGACCTTGTCCGGCGTGTATGGCGCGAGCGGCGCGACCACGTCGGCCAGCTTGTCGAGCTTCGGCCGGCGGTCGGCCTCCTCGGCCGCCGCGAAGCACTTGCGGCGGATCTCCTCGTACTGCGCGAGCAGCGCGTCCTTGTCGTACAGGCCCGATTCCAGCGCGATCGCCGCGCTGCGCAGCAGCGGATCGGTCGCCTCGACCGCGACCAGTTCCTCGATGCTGCGCCACTCGATCTCGAAGTCGGTGCCGGCGTGGCCCATGATGCGCGTCGTGCGCAGGTGCAGGAACGTCGGCCGGCGCGTGGTGCGGCAATGGTGCACCGCGCGCGCGACCTGCTCGTAGCCCTCGGCGAGGTCGAGGCCGTCGGCGTAGAAGTAGTCGAGGCCGTCACGGTGGCGGAACGCATTGCCGATCCAGCCGCCCGGCGTCTTCACCGAGATGCCGATGCCGTTGTCCTCGCAGACGAACAGGACCGGCGCGGGCAGCTTCTGGTACGCGGTCCACTGCGCCGCGTTGAATGCGGTCTGCGCGGTCGCATGGTTCGAGGACGCGTCGCCGAACGAGCAGATCGCGATCGAGTCCTCGGGGATCGGCAGGGCGTGGCCGATGCGCCGCGCCTGCTCGATCGCGACCGCGGTGCCGAGCGCCTTCGGCAGGTGCGAGGCGATCGTCGACGTCTGCGGCAGCACCCACAGCGGCTTGCTGCCCCAGACCTTGTGGCGGCCACCCGAGGCCGGGTCGTCCTTGCTCGCGGCGAACGACAGCGCCGAGTCCATGATCGGATCCATCCCCGGCAGCTTGCGGAAGCGTTCCGCCATCAGCGCGCCGCTGCGGTAGTGCAGGAACGCGGGATCGGTGTGGCGCGTGAGGCGCGCGACCATCGCGTTGCCTTCGTGGCCGGACGAACCGATGGTGTAGAACACCTTGTTCTTGACGCGCAGCACGCGCGCCATCAGGTCGAGGTGGCGCGAAATCAGCTGCGACTCGAACAGCTCGAGGAAGTCGTGCGCGGTGCACAGGCTGCCCGGCAGCACCGGCTCGTCCGCGCGCGGCGCGCGCCGCGGCGTGCCGCTCCAGGCCTGCACGAATTCGACGAAGTTCTGGTCGCAGACCTCGGCGCGATTGACGTTCTTGTGGCGCGCGGGGATCGGGTTGGGGATTGCGTTCATGGCGGGGTGGGAAGACGGGGTCAGAGTGAGCGGGCGACGAGCTCGGCGTTCTCCGCCGCGATCGGCGGCATCGGCACGAACCCGGGCTGGGCCTCGATGCGCGCGAGCCACGCGCGCAGCGCGGGATAGGCGGCGAGCGCGATGCCGCCCTCCCCGGCGCAGTGGGTGTACGCGTACAGCGCGATGTCGGCGATGCCGTAGCCGGTCGCGCCGAACCAGTCGTGCGCGGAGAGGTGCTTCTCCATCACCGCCAGCGCCTGGTGGCCGCGCTCGCGCAGCTTCGGCAGTTCGGCGCGGCGCGGTGAGTCGAGCGGCGTCCAGCCGCAGATGAAGCGCGCGACGGCGACGTACGGTTCGTGGCTGTACTGCTCGAAGAACATCCATGACAGTGTCTGCGCGCGCTGCCAGGCGTCGCCGGCGAAATACGGCGTGCCCTCGGCGAGCCAGTACAGGATCGCATTCGACTCGACCAGGATGCGGCCGTCGCCGGTCTCGACCATCGGCACGCGGCCGTTCGGGTTCTTGGCCAGGTATTCGGGCGTGCGCGTGGCGCCGTGCGCGCTGTCGGTCTCGATCCAGCGGTAGTCGCGCCCTTCGACGCGCCCGAGGTGGCCGAGCAGCATGCGCAGCTTGTGGCAATTGCCGGATGGCGAATAGCCGTGGACGGTGATCATCGTGTCGCTCCCCCGCGTCGTGCCAGCCAGTCCTCGCGCGACTGGCCCCAGATGTCGATCTCGACGTCCTGGTGCGGCGGCGGCAGGCGACCGCGGCCACGGTTGGAAGAACCGAGCCGGCGCGCGAGCGCCTGCGAAGGCGCGTTCGCGGGCGCGATCGAGTGGATGACCTCGCTCCAGCCGAGCTGCGCGAACGCCCAGTCGATCGCCGCGGTCGCGGCCTCGGTCGCATAGCCCTTGCCCCAGGCGGCTGGATGGAACGCCCAGCCGACCTCGGTGCCAGGCCAGCCCTCCGGCTGCCACGGTCCGGCCTGTCCGATCCAGCGCCCGCTGGACTTCTCCACCACCGAGAACATGGCGTAGCCCTGCATCATCCAGGCTCCGGGCATCTGCAGGAACTTGCGCCAAGCCGGCGCGCGCAGCAGCGTGCCGCCGATGTGGCGAGCGGCTTCCTCGTGCGCGTGCATCTCCGCGTAGGCGTCGAAGTCCTCGATGCGCGGCAGGCGCAGCAGCAGGCGTTCGGTTTCGATGGCTGGAACAGTGTCGTTCATGTGCGCTAGGGTAATCATCTGGCGTCGTCGAAACGGAGTGCCGTCATGCGAGTCCCGCTACTGCCCTGCTTCGCGATCCTGCTGTTCGCGGCCACACCGGCCCGCGCGGCCTTCCTCGATTGCCTCTTCTTCGACGGCTTCGACGGCGAGTCGGCCACCGCGCCGGCGGAATGGAAGGGCAACCTCGCGGTCCACAACTGCGCCCGGCGCACCGTGGTCCCGGCCGCGAACCCGCCGATGCAACCGCTGCGCTGGTCGACCTCACTCGCACAGACCGCGCAGGCCTGGGCCAACCAGTGCACCTGGCAGCACAGCGGCACGCCCGGCCTCGGCGAGAACCTCTATGCGCGCGCGCCTTGGGCCGCCTCGCAGACCGCCGCGGCGACCAGCTGGGCCGGCGAGGCGCCCTACTACAACTACGCGACCAACAGCTGTGCGGCGCCACCGGGGCAGTCATGCGGCCACTACACGCAGATGGTCTGGCGCAACACGACCCAGGTCGGCTGCGCGAGCCGCGACTGCAGCAGCGGATCGCCGTTCGGATCGCAATTCCCGAACTGGACCTTCGTCGTCTGCAACTACAGTCCGCCCGGCAACTACATCGGCCAGTGGCCGTACTGAGCAAGGGTGGCCGCCGCGCCGGCTCCGTAGAGGCGGTAGCGCAACCCCCACCGGCATCCCGCCGGCATCAAAGGGTGGAGGGGAAAACCGGTCCGGCACAGCCACAGGGAAGACGTTCATGGCTTCGCCGGTACGTCGCCCAGCCCGGCACCGGAACGGTATTCGCAGGCCGGAGTGACGCGCGCGATCAGCGGATAATCCGCCGTCACGCATTGCCACTGCAGGCCCATCGCATCCGCGCGCGAGGTGTCTGCGACGAAACGAATGCGCCCACCGTCGACGCCGGAGGCAGCGTCGAACTCGAGTTCGATACTGCCGTCGTCGAGCACCGTCGCCGACCGCAAGGTCTTGCCGCGGTACTGCTCCGGCCGCGCGAGCCCGGCGAGTGCGGGTTGCTCCGGCATCCGGCCCGTGGACATGTAGTACTCGGCGACCGCCGTGCGCATCACGGCAGCTACGTGCAGATCCTCGCGCATCAGCAGGCTGGCCCTGTCGTTGGCCCCGAGCAGAGACTCCCGGGATTCGCTCAGGGTCTCGCGCACGCGTTCTTGCTGTTCGCGCATGGCATCGAGTGAATCCCGCGACTCCTGCAAGGTCGCGCGCATCTGTTCCTGCTGCTGCCGCAATGCCGCCACTTCGTCGACGAGCTGCGCCTGCCGGCGACTTCCGGACACCAGTTGCCAGCCGACGAATCCCAGCGCCGCTACGAGCAGCAACAGCAGCAGCGACGGGATGCTTCTGCGCATGGCGTCTTCAGAACGCATTGATGCCCGTGACCTCACGGCCGACCACGAGCTGGTGCACGGTTTCCGTGCCCTCGTAGGTGATCACCGATTCGAGGTTCAGCGCGTGGCGGATCGGGCAATGCTCGGTCGTGATGCCGGCGCCGCCGAGGATGTCGCGGCACTCGCGCGCGACGTCGATCGCCATGCGCACGTTGTTCCATTTCGCCAGCGAGACCTGCGTCGGCTGCATCACGCCCTGGTCCTTGAGGCGGCCCAGCTGCAGCGACAGCAGCTGCGCGAGGGTGATGCGTCGCGCCATGTCGGCGAGCTTGATCTGCACGGCCTGGGTCGCCGCGATCGGACGCTGGAACAGGGTGCGGTTCTTCGCGTATTCGACCGTTTCGGTGAAGCACGCGATCGCGGCGCCGATCGGACCCCAGGTGATGCCGTAGCGCGCCTGGGTGAGGCAGCCGAGCGGGCCCTTCAGGCCCTTCACGTTCGGCAGCCGGTTCGCTTCCGGCACGCGCACGTTGTCGAAGAACAGCGCGCTGGTGACCGACGCGCGCAGGCTCATCTTCTTGTGCACTTCCTGCGCGGTGAAGCCGGGCATGCCCTTCTCGACGATGAAGCCCTGGATGCCTTCATCGGTCTGTGCCCAGACGATCGCGATGTGCGCGAGGTTGCCGTTGGTGATCCACATCTTGGCGCCGTTGAGGATCCAGTCGGCACCGTCCTTCTTCGCGTTCGTCTTCATGTTGGCCGGATCGGAGCCGCCGTGCGGCTCGGTCAGGCCGAAGCAGCCGATCACCTTGCCGGCCGCCATCTCCGGCAGCCAGCGCCTGCGCTGCTCCTCGCTGCCGTAGGCGTAGATCGGGTACATGCAGAGCGAGCTCTGCACCGAGGCGAAGCTGCGGATGCCCGAGTCGCCACGCTCGAGTTCCTGGCAGACCAGGCCGTAGCTGACGCCGTTCATGCCGGCGCAGCCGTACTCGACCGGCAACGACGAGCCGAGCAGGCCGAGCTCGGCCATCTCCGGGATCAGTTCGGTCGGGAAGCGCCCCTTGTCGAAGCAGTCGCCGATGATCGGCAGCACGCGCTCGTCGGTGAAGCGCGCGACGGTGTCCTGCACCATGCGCTCCTCGTCGGAGAGCATCGAACGGATGTCGTAGAGATCGGTCGGGTTCAGCGGGGTGGCGGGCATGGTATCGGTCCGGGCGCGGGCAAAGCGCGCTATTGTAGCGGGCCGGCCCTTGCCGGACCACGTGCGAGGCACGTGCCGCCGACCGCCGCCACGACATGCGCGTCCCCGTACTGACCTACCACGCCAACAACATCGCCGGGAGCGACTACGCCCGCAACGACCACGTCGCACTCGCGGCGGACCTGCAGGTCATCCGGCGCAGCGGCCTGCGCATCGTGGCGCTGGCGCAGGTCGTCGATGCCCTGCTCGGCCTCGCGCCGGCGGCAACGGTCGACCGCGCCGTCGCCCTCAGCTTCGACGACGGCTCCTGGTTCGACTGGCACGACATCGACCACCCCGGTTGCGGACCGCAGCGCGGCTTCGCCGGGATCCTGCGCGACTTCGCCGCGTCGAGCGGCATGCCGGTGCATGCGACCTGCTTCGTCATCGCCTCGCCGGACGCGCGCGCGACGCTCGACCGCACCTGCCTCGCCGGGCGCGGCTGGTGGGGCGACGAATGGTGGCCGGCCGCGGTCGCCGAAGGCCTGCTCGCGATCGAAAGCCACAGCTGGGACCACAACCACGAGACGCTGCCAGCGGACAGCGGCGCCGGCGCACGCACCGGCACCTTCCGCAGCATCGACACCTGGGCTGCCGCCGACGCCGAGATCCGCCAGGCCGCCGACTGGCTCGATCACCGACTCGCTCCCTACCACACGAGCCTGTTCGCCTACCCGTACGGCGAGACCAACGCCTACCTGCTCGAGGAATACCTGCCGCGGCACGCCGCCGAACACCGCCTGCGCGCCGCGTTCGGAACCGAACCGGGCCCGGTCGAATCCGGTTCACCGCGCTGGCACCTGCCGCGCTACGTTTGCGGGCTGCACTGGCGCGACGAGCAGGAGCTCGCCGCGCTGCTGCGCGACGCGCGTGGTTAGTCCGGGTCGGTGCCCCGGGCTTCGACCACGACCAGATCCAGGTGGTCCGCGATCGCACTCGCCTCGATGCGCCAGTGCACCCGCGCGCCGGGCGCACAGCGCGCGCAGCGATACGCCATGGAACTGCCGTCGCTGCCGACGGGCTCGACCGGCTGGCCGTCCACCGACACCTGCAGCGAATCCATCGGCGCCGTGGTCGGCATCCGGTTCGTGAGCACGACGGCGTCCGCTGCGCCTGCGTCGAAGGCCCACGCGACCGCCGTGACGGCGTCGCCGCCGAGGGGCGTGACCTGTCGCCGCCGGAGCGGGCCCGGACGCCCCCCGTGCCGAGGTGCCACCGCGCGCACACTGTCGTAGATCGCCATCCCGGCGATGATGCGATCCGGCGCGATGCCGAGGGCATCGGCCTGACGCGGCAGCGCACCGAGCGCATGGCGCGGTGGACCGTCGACGCCGCCGAACCGGTAGTCGGGCCAGGCACCACACGCATTCCTCGCCGGTGCCGCGAAGGCCGCCTCCATCAGCGAGGCGAGCCGTCCATGCAGGACCATCGGTTCGCACAGCGCGGCGGAGAGGCGATCGAACCGGTATAACGGATACCACGGAGCGTCCACGCTGACGAACCGATCACCCGCCTGGACCACGTCCATGAAGGGGTTCAAGCCGGGCATGACCCGCACCCGCTGCAGTTCGCGGAAGGCGATCGAAAACGGTGCCAGCGCAAGCGTCACCGCGACGCCGATCGCGGCGATCGCGCCGACGCGCACCGCCGAGCTGCCACCCGTCAGCCAGCCGTACCACCCGAGGCCGATCACGATCGCGAGGGGAGGCAGGCAGGAAGGCATCATCCAGATGGGCGTGACGGGCCGCACCGCGACGAGAAAACCGACCTGCGCCAGCAGCAGGGCCGCGGCCGACGCTGCCAGGCGGAACGCCGGGCGGTCGATCCGGTACAGGCGAACCAGGCCGGCGATCGCCAGCGCTTCCAGCACGCAGGCGACGAGGAAGGCAGCGCGAACCGCAGGCTCGCCCCAGGGGGTCATCAGCAGGAAGCCCCACCAGGCGCCGCCCACGAGCGCGCTTCGCAGCAACGCGGGGATCCGGTGCATCGGGTCGACCATGACGTCGGACTGCAGGTAGGCGGAGGCTTCCCTCGCCCAACGCGATGCGTCGCCGTCGGGCGCGACCAGGGGCGGCAAGAGGCTCAGCACGGCAATCGATGCGAAAAGCGCGATCACGCCCAGGCCCCGCAGGCTGCGGTGGCGCCACAGCAGCGCGCCGCCGGCGACGCCGACGAAGAGGGCCGTGCTCGGATGCGCGTGCAGGCAAGCCGCTGCGGCCAGGCCGACGAACACCCCGTCCAGCCACGTCATCCTGCGCCAGGCGGCCTGCGTCGCGAGGGCCAGCCACAGCAACGCGGCTTCCGCCACCGCGGTGTGGGTCGGGAACATCAACGGAAGCAGCGACCAACCGGGAATCACCAGCGCGACGACGAACGCGAAACCGAGTTCCGGACCGCGCAGCCGGCAGCCCAGCAACCAGGCCAGCGGAAACTTCAGCGCCGCCAGGCCCTGCACCAGGCCGGAGACGGCCGCGGCATTCCCGCCGAACACCACCGGCACGGCCAGCAGGTAGAACCACCAGGGGCCGAGCTCGATCATTCCGTAGATCGGCGGGCCGGCCCATGGAAACCGTTCGCCGTGCGCGATGCTCGTCGCCCAGTAGAGGTCCCGCCAGAAGTCGGCGACCCCGGGAGAGCGCGTGCCGGCGACGACCTGCACCGCTGCCATGCCGATGGCGAGCAACAGGCCGGCCCAGCGCCAGCGCCCATGGGTCGTCATCGAAGCGCCGCCAGGCTCGTTGCCGCGGCCGCGGCGGCCGCCAGGCGATGACGTGGCCGCTTCCCGCGCGACACCGGGGAAGAACCATCATCGTCGTGGCGCCACCTGCGCGTGCGGCCTTCCATTGGCGGTCCGGCTAGAAGGGTCCGTACGAATTCGCCTGCGCGACGAGGCGCTCGCGTTCGTGCGCGGCGAGATCGCGCAGCCAGTACACCAGCAGGTGCGCGTGCCCGGTCTTGCGGAAGCCCACCGACCGATCGACGCGCTCGGCGAGCGGGTCGCCGCAATAGCCGAAGATGGCATCGTAGGACGGCGCGAAATGACGCGTCGCCCATTCCAGCGTCATGCGGTAGAGCCCACCGGCGGCCCGCACGGCCTCGCGCTCGCGCGGGCCCATCGCGCGCATCGCGCGGCGGTCCACGCAGGCGCCGCCACCGAGGAGGATCCTGCCCGCCGGCGTGAAATGCACGTAGCACGCCGCCACTTCGCCGCCACGAGCGTCGCGGTGGTAGGCGATCACGTGGTGCGGGAATGCGGGAGGTTCGTCGCCGAAGCTGCGGCGGAACAGCCCGCCGGCGATGGCCGCGCCGTCTTCCTCCTCGCGGATGTCGATCGCGGCCGCGTTCACTGCGCGAGCTTGCGCGGCACGTGCCCGGTGGCGACGTGCTGGCGCGCCGATTCCACGTTCGACGGCGAGTCGTCGAAAAAGATGTCGGCGCCGAACGTCTCGAGGAACGGGCCCTTGTCGCGCCCGCCGAGGAACAGCGCCTCGTCGATGCGCACGCCCCACTCGCGCAGCGTCAGGATCACGCGCTTGTGCGCGGGCGCCGAGCGCGCCGTCACGAGCGCGGTGCGGATCGGCGAATCCTCGCTCGGGAACGCCTGCTGCAGGCGATGCAGCGCATCGAGGAAGCCGCGGAACGGCCCGCCCGACAGCGGTTCGCGCGCGCGCTCGGTCTCGTGGCGGTGGAAGGCGTCGATGCCGCCCTGCTCGGACACGCGCTCGGACTCGTCGCCGAACAGCACCGCGTCGCCGTCGAACGCGATCCGCAGCTGGTCGTACTGCCGCTGCGGCGCCTTCGACGGCAGGATCGTCGCGGCCGCGATGCCGGCCGCGAGCGCCTGCGCGACGCTGTCGGGATTGGCCGACAGGAACAGGTCCGCGCCGAACGCATGCACGTACGGCGAGGTCGGCGCGCCGCGCGTGAACGCGGCGCGCGCGATGTCGAGGCCGTAGTGTTCGATGGAATTGAAGATGCGTAGCCCGGTGTCGGCCGAGTTGCGCGACAGCAGGATGACCTCCACGCGCGGCGCATCCGGATGCGCGCCGTTGAGGCGCAGCAGCTTCTGCACCAGCGGGAACGCGATGCCGGGCGCGAGCAGTTCGTCCTCGCGATCGATCTGGTAGCGCGCGAATGCATCGACGCCCTCGCGCTCGAACAGGTCGTGGCTCTCGCCGAGGTCGAACAGCGCGCGCGACGAGATCGCGACGACCAGGCCGTCGCCGCGGCGGGCTTCGCCGGCGGGCTTGCCGTCCACGCCTGCGCTCAGAGCCTGCGGCCGTCGTACGGCTGCGGATCGAGCGCGTCGATGTCCACGCCGGCGAGGCAGCGCACGTTGATCGCGAAGGTGCCGCCGCTGCCGTCCGCATCCGCGCCGCGCGCGAACGGCGCGACGCCGCAGGTCGGGCAGAACTGGTGGCGGATCGCGTGCCTGTTGAAGGTGTAGGTCGGCAGGTCGTCGGGCACCGACCGGAGCGTCACCGCCGCCGCCGGCGCGAACGCCAGCAGGTAGCCCTTGCTGCTGCAGATCGAGCAGTTGCACTCGATGACGCGGTCGAGGGAGAGCTCCACCTCGAACGAGATCGCCCCGCAATGGCAGCCACCCTCGTACTTCATGCAATCCTCCGCAACGGTTCCACGGGCAGGCATCACGTCACATCGACGCCGGGTGCAGCAGGCGCGACAGGAAGACGGCCGGCACGCGCGGCTCGACCAGTACCGTGACCACGATGCCGTACACCGCGCCCCACAGGTGCGCGCTGTGGTTGATGTGGTCGGTGCGGCGGCGGTCCATGTAGATCGTGTAGGCGAGGTAGAGCACCGCATAGATGATCGCCGGGACCGGCAGCACGAAGACGTAGATCGTCGTCCACGGCGCCAGCAGGATGAACGCGAACAGCACCGCCGAGACCGCGCCCGATGCACCGAGGCTGCGATAGCCGGCATCGTCGCGATGCCGGTACCAGCTCGGCAGCGACGAGACGACGAGGCCGCCGACGTAGAACAGCAGGTAGCCGATCGCACCGATGCGCGCGGCGAAGAACGGTTCCATCAGGCGACCGAAGAAGAACAGCGTGACCATGTTGAACAGCAGGTGCGGCACGTCGGCGTGCACCAGGCCACAGGTCGCCAGCCGCCAGTATTCCTTGCCGCGCGTGATCGCCGGCGACCACAGGATCAGGCGGTCGATCAGGCGGGCGTTGGAGAAAGCCATCATCGACACGATGCTGGTGACGGCGATGATGAGCAGGTTCACGGAGATGCTGGACGTGGCGGGCATCGAGGAGCCGGTCTGGCGAACGGGCTCCGACGATATGCCGGCGATGCCGAACGGACAAGGGCCGGCGCGCGAGCGGGTATCATCCGCGCCCCTGGACCGACCGGCCGAGCGATGAACGCGCCCCGCTTCCTGCAGATCGACGTCTTCCCCGCACGACGCGGCGGCGGCAACCCCCTCGGAGTGGTGATCGGGGCGGATGCCTGGTCCGACGCCGAGATGCAGGCCTTCGCCGCCTGGACCGACCTCGTCGAGACCACCTTCGTGTTGCCGCCGCGCGCGCGCGAGGCGAGCTACCGGCTGCGCATCTTCACGCCGGCGCGCGAGATCCCGTTCGCCGGGCACCCGACCATCGGCAGTGCGCACGCCGTGCTGCACGCCGGATTCGCCGAGCCCCGCGGTGACGTGCTGGTGCAGGAATGCGGTGCGGGCCTGCTGCCGGTGCGCATCGAGGACGCGGGTCGGCGGCTGTTCGTGCGCGCGCCGGCCGCGCGCATCGTCAGCGAGGGCGCGCAGCCGGCGCTGCGCGGGATCCTCGCCGGCGTCGCACCCGGCGTGCTGCCGCCGGCCTTCGTCGAGGGCGGCCGGCGCTGGTGGGTCGCTGAATTCGCCGACGAGGCCGAGCTGCGCGGCTGGCAACCCGACCACGACGCAATCGGTGTGCTCGCGCGCGCGACCGACAGCCTCGGCCTGTGCGTGTTCGCGCGGGCGAGCGGCAAGGACTACGACCTCGCGGTGCGCGCATTCCCGTCCGGCGTCGGCATCGTCGAGGATCCGGCCTCCGGCGCGGCGAACGGGCTGATCGGCGCGTGGATCGCCGCGAAGGAACCCGGCGGCGCGCTCGCGCGCGGCTACCGCGTCAGCCAGGGCCGCGAGATCGGCCGCGACGCGGCCTTGCTGGTGCGCATCGAAGGCGACGACGTCTGGGTCGGCGGCGCCAGCCAGACGATCATCGACGGCGGCCTGAGCTGGCCGACCGGCGCCCAGGCGCCGCGCCGTCCGGCGCCGGATCGGCCGCGCGGGCCATAAAAAACCCCGGGCGTTGCCGCCCGGGGTTCTGTCCGGCGAAGCCGGAAATCGGACTCAGATCACCTGGACCTGGTCAGCCTGCATGCCCTTCTGGCCCTGCACGGCGACGAAGCTCACGCGCTGGCCTTCCTGCAGCGACTTGAAGCCGGTGCCCTGGATCGCGCGGAAGTGCACGAAAAGATCGGGGCCGCTTTCCGGCGTGATGAAACCGAAACCCTTGGCATCATTGAACCACTTGACGGTACCGGTCTGACGATTCGACATCTGATAACTCCTGAAAACACTGATAGTTCACGACACCGGATCATTCCGTTGCCGAGACTGGGTTGCTGGGAGCTAGCGGGGCGAAACGATGAGCGGATCGTCAAGATCAACTGCATCAAGGCCACGATTCACAGTGACCCTAGCAAACACAGTGCGGACCACTATACGCCCAAACTTAAAGAAACGCTAATTCGTCGTTACAACACCCAAACGTCGGTTTCCGATGGCGGGTGGCCGCCCTGCCCGCGTGCCCCGGAAGCGGCTAGAGGCTGCCGGCGACGACGTTCACGCTGAGGGCGACGATCACGACGTTGAAGACGAAGGCGAGCAGGCCCTGGATCAGCGCGATGCGGCGCATCGGACGCGCGCTGATCGCCACGTCGGAGACCTGGAAGGTCATGCCGACCACGAAGGCGAAATAGGCGAAATCCCAGTAGTCGGGCCGTTCCCGACCGGGGAAGTCGAGTCCGCCGCGCGCGCGCCGGTTGGCGTCGTCGCCGTAGTACTCGTGCGCGTAGTGCAAGGCGAAGGCCATGTTGAGGAACAGCCAGGCCAGCAGCAGGGTCGCGATGCAGGCGACCAGCTCCGGCGCCTCGCCGGACCGGCCCGCGTGCAGCTCGAGCGCGAGCGCGACCATCGCGATCCCGGACACGATGATCGCGGTCCACAGGTGGCCCATCCGCCCCTGGTCTTCCTCCCGTGCGCGCCGCCGCATCGCGGCCGTGCCGCGGCAACGGGTGAACATGACGGCGATCGCGGCGAGGTAGACGCTCGCCGCGATCGGGAACGAATAGACGACGGCGCGCGCCCAGCCGACGCCACTGGCGACGAAGGCGAGGAAACAGGCGCACAACAGCAGCGCCGAGGCGTTGAAACGGGGCCGGCGGCCGAAGCGAAGGCGCCGGCGGGCGGATGCGGCGCGGGCAGCCACGGACGGCCTCGGCAGGGTCCGGCGCCGCCCGTTCGGCGGCACCGGAACGCGTGGCTCAGCCGGCCTTCTTCGCGGCGGCCTTCTTGACCGGCGCGGCCTTGCGCACGGCCGGCTTCGCCGCGGCCTTTGCGGCCGGCTTCGCCGCGCCGGCAGCCGCCGGCGCCTTGTGCGGACGGATGTTGCCGTAGCTGCGGATCGCGATCTTGCCCTTGCGCGTCTTGCGGTCGCCCTTGCCCATGGTCACTCCTGGATAGTCCGGTCAAACGGGCGCGCAGGATAGCAGCCCGCCCCGGCCACGCAAGCGGCGGTCACGCGCGCGCCGGCCGGCACGGGCCGCACGCGCAGGTGCGCGTCTCGAGCTGGATGGTCGCATGGGCGATGCCGAAACGCTCGCGAAGCAGCGCCTGCACGGCCGCGACGGCGGTGTCCGGATCGATGCCGGCGTCGATGCGCGCATGCAGCGTCGCGACCGGCGTGCCGCCGGCCAGTTCCCAGACATGCACATGGTGCACCCCGCCGACGCCGACGCCGGCCTCCTCGAGCGCCTGCGTGACGACGTCGCCATCGATCCCGGCCGGCACGCCCTCGAGCAGGATGTGGCTCGAACGGCGCAGCAACCGCCAGGCATTGCCGAGGATCAGGCCCGAGACGAGCACCGACACGACCGGGTCGAGCCAGTTCCAGCCGAGCCAGCCGATCGCGAGCGCGGCGATCACCGCACCGAGGGAACCGAGCAGGTCACCGAGCACGTGCAGGCGCGCGCTGGCGGTGTTCACGTCGTGCTCGTCGTGGCCATGCAGCACGCGCAGCACGACCAGGTTGACCACGAGTCCCGCGAGCGCGACCCAGAACATGACGCCGCCGAGGATCGGCGCTGGCGAGCGCAACCGCTGCACCGCTTCGACCGCGATCCATGCGACCAGCACGAACTGCGCCAGCGCATTGGTGTAGCCGACCAGCACCTCGAGGCGCGCATAGCCGAAGCTGCGCAGCGCGTCGGCCGGCCGCCGCGCGAGGTGCGCGCCGAGCCAGGCGAACAGCAGTGCCAGCACGTCGACGAGCATGTGGCCGGCGTCCGCGAGCAATGCGAGCGAACCCGAAAGGACGCCGCCGATCGCCTCCGCGACGAGGGTCACGCCGGTGAGCAGGAATGCGAACAGCAGGCGCCGTTCGCGGCCGTCGCCTTCGGCGTGGCCGTGCGCGGAGCCGTGGCCATGGGCCGGATGAGAATGGGAATGGGCGTGGTGGGAATGCATCGTGTATCGCGCCGCCGGTCTGCAGCGGATGCTAGGGACGGCGCCGGCGGTTACACAATCACCCGCTCAGTGGCTGCACGCCGCGTCGTGGACGTGCGCGGGGCCGAGGCCGAGGCGAAGGTTGGTCAGGTGCGAGATCGCGACCAGCGTGCCGCCGAGGCTTACCAGCAGCGCGTGCGCGAGCGGCGCTCCGTCGGCGTCCATCGCGATGCCGCCGACCAGCAGCAGCACGCCGGGCACCACGAACCAGAACGCACGCGTGCGACGATGGCGGCGATAGCCGCTCACCAGCGACACCAGCGCGAGTACGGTCGCGAACGCGACGAAGCCGCGTTCGATGCCATGGTCGGCGAGGAAGCCCAGCCCGAGCGCCGGCAATGCCGCGATGACCAGCGGCAGGGCCGCGCAGTGCGCGGCGCAGACGAACGACGCGGTCGCGCCGAAGCGGTCGGCGAGGCGGGCAAGTCGGAAGGGCACCGGTCGGGTCACTGGGTTCGGAAGATACATTATAACAATGCAAAGGCCGCGCTGAACGGGCGCTGAGGCGGGTCGGCAGTGGCGCCACCCGCTGTTGCGCGGCAACATGACAAGCCTCGGGGATGTCCCGATGATGAAAACGGTTACATCGTGGGCCGCTCGATGGCCGTGACCATCCGGGATGTCGCGAGGGCAGCAGGCGTTTCGGTCGCCTCGGTTTCGCGCGCGCTCAACGGGCGCGAGAACGTCACCGAGGAAACGCGCCGACGCGTGATGGAGGCCGCCGCGCGCCTGCGCTACCGCCCGAACGACGCGGCGCGCAGCCTCATCACCCGGCGCACGCGCTCGATCGGCGCGGTGCTGCCCGAACTGCACGGCGAATTCTTCTGCGAGCTGATCGGCGGCGTCGATGCCGCGGCCCGCGCTGCGGGGCTGCACCTGCTCGTCTCCTGTTCCCACGGCGACGCCGACGAGGCCGCGGCGGCGCTGCGCGCGCTGCAGGGCCGCGTCGACGGCCTGCTGGTGATGTCGCCGCACGTCGACGCCGCATTCCTCGAGCACACCCTGCCCGCCCGGCTGCCGGCCGTCATGCTCAATGCTCCACGGGTGGAATCACGCTTTCCGATCCTCAACGTCGACGACCACGGCGGCGCGCTGGCGATGACCCGTCACCTACTCGCGCTCGGCCACCGTCGCATCGCGATGATCGGCGGACCGCGTGGGCGATTCGACGCCGACGAGCGCCGACGCGGCTTCCTCGATGCCCTCGCGCAGACCGGCGACGGCCTCGATCCGGTCCTGCTCGACGGCGACCACTCGGAGAGGTCGGGCTACGAGGCCGGCCGTCGCCTCGCCGCCGCACGCGACCGGCCCGACGCCGTGTTCGCGGCGAACGACATGATGGCGATCGGCTGCCTGCTCGCGTTCGCCGACGCCGGCATCGCCGTGCCGTCGCAGGTCGCGGTCGCCGGCTTCGACGACGTGCCGATCGCGCGCTACGTGACGCCGCAGCTGACGACGGTGCGCGTGCGCATCGCCGACCTCGGCCGCGCCGCGCTCGTGCGCCTGGTCGCCGAGATCGAAGAGACGCCGGACGCCACAGCGCCAGACCTGCTGCCGTGCGAACTCGTCGTGCGCGCCTCGTGCGGCGCGACGCAATGCCGGGCCTCAGGGGAGTGAAGCCCAGGCCGAAGCCGAAGCCAGATCTCGAGACGGAACACGGCGGACACGAAGGAACAGCTCGCGATGGAAACCGCGCTCGAGATTTGAAACACGCGACACACGGAGGAGCAGCGGGACTCCGGCGGCGGCGACCCATCGCGATGTCGGGGCGTTGCCGCGCGGAGTGCGAAACCCCGCAGGGTGGGACGCAGGCGAAGCGACGGGTCCCGCCGGGCGCCCCCGCTCCGAGCCCGGACGCTGGAAGGCTGCGCTCAGCGCGCTGCCGTCGAGCAGGCGCGCGCCGTGGCGTCGCGGATCGCATCCACCCGGCCGCCCGCGATCCACTCCGGCCGGACCATCCACGAACCACCGACGCAGGCGACGTTCGGTTCGGCGAGGTATTGCGCGGCATCGTCTTCACCGATGCCTCCGGTCGGGCACAGCAGCGTGCCGGCGAGGGGCGCACGCAAGGCGCGCACCAGGGCGAGGCCGCCGACCGCCGCAGCTGGAAAGAGCTTGCAGACGCGAAAGCCGCATGCCGCGAGCGCGAGCAGCTCGGTCGGCGTCGCTGCGCCGGGCACCGCCGGCAGGCCCGAGTCCGCGAGCGCCTGCGCGAGCGCGGGCGGCGTGCCCGGCGTGACGAGGAAGTCCGCACCGGCCGCGCGCGCCTGCGCCACCTGCGCCGCCGACAGCACCGTGCCGGCACCGACCGCGATGCCGGGCACGTCGCGCTTCACCGCGGCGATCGCATCCAGCGCGGCCGGCGTGCGCAAGGTCAGCTCGATCACGGGCAGTCCACCCCCGAGCAGCGCGCGAGCGACGGCGACAGCGTCGGCGGCGCGTTCGACCGTCACGACCGGCAAGATGCGCGCGCGACGCAGCAGGTCGATCGCCGCGTCCTGGCTCGTGGCAAGGTTCATCGTCGTCATCAGGCGTCACTCGCTTCGAACGGAGCCTTCGCGACCACGCGGCCGACGTCGTACTCGGGCCGCGTGGGCCGATCATCGGCGGACGACGAGGGCACCGGCGCGCCGCACGAGATCGACAACGCCCCCTCGTCGGCCGGCCCCACCTGCGCGCGGCTCGACGCGAACAGCGCACGGCCGGTGTCTGCCCCGGCGGGCGCGGTGTCGAGTGCGGGACGGCGCGTATTCCACTCCTCGGCCGGGACGAGCACCTCGAGCCGGCCCGCGTCGCAGTCGACGAGGATGGGGTCACCTTCGCGCACCCGGGCGATGCCGCCGCCGAGTGCGGCTTCGGGCGTCACGTGGATCGCCGCGGGCACCTTGCCCGAGGCACCGGACAGGCGCCCATCGGTGACCAGGGCGACGCGCCGCCCCTGGTTCTGCAGCATGCCGAGCAGCGGCATCAGGCTGTGCAGCTCCGGCATGCCATTCGCGCGCGGACCCTGGAAGCGCACCACCGCGACGAAGTCGCGCGGCAGCGCATCGCGCTTGTGCAGCGCGCGCAGCTGGTCCTGGTCGTCGACGACCACCGCAGGCGCCTCGACGCGGCGATGCTCGGGCTTGACCGCCGAGACCTTCGCCAGCGCGCGACCGAGATTGCCCTGCAGCAGGCGCAGGCCGCCGGTGCGCTCGAACGGATCTGCGAACGGACGCACGACGCTGGCGTCGAGCGGCGCGGCGGGCGCCGGATGCCAGCCGAGCACGCCGTCGACGAGCCGCGGCGACTGCGCATGGGCACGCAGGCCGCCGGGCACGATCGTCTCCACGTCGTGCAGCAGGCCGGCATCGAGCAGCTCGCGGAAGACGAATGGCGTGTCCCCGGCCTCGCGGAAGCCGTTCACGTCGGCGGCGCCATTGGGGTAGATGCGCGCGAGCAGCGGCACGCGCTGTGCGAGCGCGTCGAAGTCTTCCCAGGTGACGACGATCCCGGCAGCGCGCGCGACGGCGACGAAATGGATCGTATGGTTGGTCGAGCCGCCGGTCGCGAGCAGCGCGACGATCGCGTTGACGATCGCGCGCTCGTCGACCAGCCGGCCGATTGCGCGGGCGTCGTCGCGCGACGCCGCGATCGAGACCGCGCGTTCGACCGCGGCACGGGTCAGCGCCTCGCGCAGCGGCGTGTGCGGATTCACGAACGACGAACCGGGCAGCTGCAGGCCCATCGCCTCGAGCAGGATCTGGTTCGAGTTCGCCGTGCCGTAGAACGTGCAGGTGCCCGGCGCGTGGTACGAGGCCGATTCGGCCGCGAGCAGCTCCTCGCGCGTCGCCAGGCCGGCCGCGTGGCGTTCGCGCACCTCGACCTTTTCCTTGTTCGATATCCCGGTCGGCATCGGCCCGCCGGGCACGAACACGACCGGCAGGTGCCCGAACGCGAGCGCACCGATCAGCAGGCCCGGCACGATCTTGTCGCAGATGCCGAGGCACAGCACCGCGTCGAACGCATCGTGGCTGAGCGCGATGCCGGTCGCCTGTGCGATCACGTCGCGGCTGAACAGGCTGAGTTCCATGCCGACCCGGCCCTGGGTCACGCCGTCGCACATCGCGGGGACGCCGCCGGCGACCTGCGCGGTCGCGCCGAGGCGGCGCGCGACGTCCTTGATGACGTCGGGATAGGCCCCGTACGGCTGGTGCGCGGACAGCATGTCGTTGTAGGCGCTGACGATGCCGAGGTTGGGCGCGTTGCCGGCGATCAGCGCCGACTTGTCGCCGCTGCCGCAGGCGGCGGCGACGTGCGCGAGATTGCCGCAGGTGAGGTGTGCGCGGTTCGGCGGCCGCTTGCGCGCGGCGTCGACCAGCTCGAGGTAGGCGCGCCGCGTCGCCCTGCTCCGTTCGCGGATCGCGTCGGTGATCTTCGCCACATGCGGGTCCAGCATCTCGATCTCCTCGCTCAGGCTGCGCACCAGTGGACCTGCAATCGCGGGCCTTCGCCCTCACCGACCGTCGCCAGTACCGGCGTCGCGAGCACGTCCGCGCCGGCGAGCGCGCGTTCGAAGACATCGCGCTTGCGCGCGCCGCGCAGCAGCAGGATGCGTTCGCGGGCAAGGCGCCAGGCATCCGGCACCAGCGTGATCCGCCGCGGCCACGCACCGGCGCCGGGACAACCCCCGGCATCGACATCGACATAGGGGCCGGCGGACGCGAGCGCAACCGCGAGCCCGCCCGCACCGGGGAACAGCGAGGCCGTATGGCCGTCCTCACCCATGCCGAACACCGAGGCGGCGATCGGCAGGCGCGCCTGCCGCCAGCGGCGGTTCACTGCGGCGACCGCGGCGTCGAGCGTCGGCGCGGTTTCGCGCAGCGGCCAGAACGTCGCGGCCGACGCGCGCTCGCGCAGCAGCGTTTCGCGCAACAGGCGCGCGTTGCTCGCGGCATCGGTGGCCGGGACGTCGCGCTCGTCGACGAGCGACACGACGACGCGCGACCAGTCCGCATCGGCCAGCGCCAGCGCACGCAACACCGGCGCGGGCGTGCTGCCGCCGGAGAGCAGCAGCGCGGTGCGATCGGCGCGCGTAAGGGATGCGGCGATCGCCGCGCGGATCGCCTCGACCGCACCGCGCACCCACGCCGGCTCGTCCGCGCCCTGGCGCCAGTCGATCGCGCGCAGCCTGCGGTTCACGCGGCACCGATCTCGGCCGGCGCACGGCCGGCATCGAGCATCGCGAGCACGGCCGCACCGAGCAGGCCGGCGTCCGAATGCAGGATCGCCGTGGTCGGCACGGCCTCGAGGACGCGGCGATAACGGCCCTTGTCCTCGAAGCGCGCGCGGAACGCGCCGGCGCGCAGGCGCGCGAGCAGCGTCGGCGTGAGCCCGCCGGCTAGCCAGACGCCGTCCCACGCGCCGTAGGCGAGCGCGAAGTCGCCGGCCGCGGCGCCGAGCATCGCGCAGAAGCGTTCGAGCGTCGCCGCGCACATCGGGTCGGTCGCGGCGGCCGCGGTGATGCGCTCGGGCGTCCAGCCGTCGTCGGCATGCGGGTGCAGCGCGCGGTGCAGGTTCACCAGCCCGCTGCCGCACAGCACGCGCTCGATCGACACGCGACCGAAACGGGCCATCAGGCGGCGCAGCACGTCGATCTCGATCTCGTCGGCGGGTGCGAAGGCGACATGCCCGCCTTCCGCCGGCAGGCCGACGAAACGGCCGCCGTCGACGACCAGCCCCCCGACGCCGAGGCCGGTGCCCGGCCCGACGATTGCGAACGACTGCCGCCGCGACGGGTCGACACGCGTCGGCGCGCATGGGCCGATCGCGGCCACGTCCTCGTCGCCGAGCAGCGGCAGGCAATGGCTCATCGCCGCGAAGTCGTTGACGATGCGCAGGCGCTCGAAGCCCAGCGCCGCGAGCAGGCCGCCGCGCGACAGTACCCACGGATGATTCGTCATGCGCACGTCGTCCCCGGTGACCGGTCCGGCGACGGCGAACACGCCGCTGCGCGGTCGCGCACCGGCCTCGACGAGATAACCGTGCACCGCGTCCGCGAACGTCGCCCATTCGGCGACGCGGTAGCGGCGCACGCTGCCCGCGCGCAGCGGTCGGCGCGCGCCGACGTCGGCGATCGCGAAGCGCACGTTGGTGCCGCCGAGGTCGGCGAGCAGCACGCTGTCGCGATCGGGCGCCATCACGGCCCCCGGCTGCGCATGCGCTGGAACGCGTCGGGCGCATTCTGCAGGAACGGCGCCGCCGCCGCCGGCCCCCAGGAACCGGCCATGTACGGCAGGATCGGCGCGTCGGCTTCGCGCCAGGCGGCGACGATGCTGTCGATCCACTGCCACGCTGCCTCGACCTCGTCGTTGCGCACGAACAGGGTCGAATTGCCGTTCATCGCGTCGAGCAGCAGGCGTTCGTAGGCGATGCGGCGTCGCGCCGACGGCTGCATCGACAGGTCCAGCGGCAACGGCGCGAGTTGCAGCGCGCCCCATTCCGGCCCGGCGAGGCTACCCATCAGGCCGAGTTCGATGTTCTCCTCCGGCTGCAGCCGCAGCACCAGCCGGTTCGGCGTCGCGCGCTCGCGGCGCGGTTTCTCGAACAGCCAGTGCGAGGTCGGCTTGAAGGTCACGACGACCTGGGTGCAGCGCTCGGCCAGCCGCTTGCCGGTGCAGAGCCGGAACGGCACGCCGGCCCAGCGCCAGTTGTCGATCGCGGCGCGCAACGCGACGAAGGTCTCGACCGGCTCGCGGCCCTGCACCGACTTCAGCGAGAAGCCCTGTACCGGCTGGCCGTCGACGAGCCCGGCCTCGTAGCGCCCGCGCACCGAATCGCGCAGCACGGTGTCGGCGCGCAGCGGGCGCAGCGCGCGCAGCACCTTGACCTTCTCGTCGCGCAGGACGTCGGCGTCGAGCGAGGCCGGCGGTTCCATCGCGATCAGGCACAGCAGCTGCAGCACGTGGTTCTGCACCATGTCGCGCACCGCGCCGTAGTCCGCGTAGTAGCTCTCGCGACCGTCGACCCCGGCGGTCTCGGCGACGAGGATGTCGACCGATTCGATCCAGCGGTGGTGCCATACCGCCTCGAGCAGCGTGTTGCCGAAACGCAACGCGAGCAGGTTCTGCACCGCGGCCTTGCCGAGGTAGTGGTCGATGCGGAAGACGCGGTCTTCGCCGAGGCAGCGGCCGATCTCGCCCATGATCGCGCGGGCCGACGCGAGGTCGCTGCCGATCGGTTTCTCGAGCACGAGGCGCGCGGGCAGCTCGAGCAGGCCCGCCGCCTTCAATCCGTCGGCGATCGGCACGAACAGGTACGGCGGCGTGGCGAGGTAGTGGACCGAGGTCGACGGCGCGACGCCGCGCAGCGAGGCCGCGATCGCCGCCGGGTCGGCCAGGTCGACCGCGACGTAGCGCACGCGCTCGAGCAGTTGCGCGAGCGCTCCGTCGTCGGCGCCCGCTTCGCCGGCGAGGCGCTCGCCGAGCCAGGCGCGAAACGCCGCGTCGTCGTGGTCGTGGCGCGCGATCGCCACGAGCGAGAACTCGGGCGGCAGCAGGCGGTCGCGCCACAGGTGGAGCAATGCGGGGAACAGCTGCCGCGACGCCAGATCACCGGTCGCGCCGAACAGGAGCAGGGTGTCGTGCACGTGGTCTCCGGGGTTGCGCCGCATGTTCGCGAGCGCCCGATGGTAGCCGCCTGCACGGCCGATCAGGAACGCCTCGCCACGGCCGTCCATCGCGCGCCGCGCGCGAGCATGCTCGTGTCATCCCGCGTACCCGTGCGGGTCCTGCGTGCGCACGGCGGCTGCCTCGGCCTGTCCGTCGCGTGTCCTCGCGGGACTCGCCACGACTGTCTCGCAGGGCGCGCGAATGCACGGTGAATGACGCACGGCCGCGCCACTGCCGCGGCACGGAGTTGGAGACCCGTGCGTGTGTCGCGCCCACGTCCCGCGGACGACACGGCCGTGCAGGCAGAAGTAGCCGCATGCCGTGTTCGAAATCGGCTGCGGCGCGAGGCGGGATGGATGGCGGCCCGGCGCCGGCGCGCTGGGACCTGGCTACTGCCGCGATGCCGCGCTGCAGGCGGCGCAGAGTCCGTGGACCTCGAGCGTCTGCGCGCTCGGCCGGAAGCCGCGCTCGCGAGCCTGCTCGCTCAACAGGCGCGAAACGCGCTCGTCGCAGACCTCGAGCGCCGCGGCACAGCGGTCGCAGATCAGGAACGGAACCTGGTGCGCTTCTTCAGGATGATGGCAACCGACGTACGCGTTGATCGACTCGAGCTTGTGGATGAAGCGGTTCTCGAGCAGGAAGTCGAGCGCGCGATAGACCGTCGGCGGAGCCGCGCTGCCATGCTCGTCCTTGAGGCGGTCGAGCAGGTCGTAGGCCTTGACCGGCTTCTCCTCCGCGGCGATCAGCTCGAGCACGCGCAGGCGCAACGGCGTCAGGCGCAGGCCGCGCGATTCGCAGGCGCTCGCGACCGCGCCGACGAAGGCTTCGGCATCATGGTCGTGATGGTGGTCGTGGTGTCGCTGCTGGCGGGCGCGCGGCGCGGACGGGCTCATGGATCGCCATCTTAGCAGGCCGGCACCACGCCGATGCGCAGGCCGCGAGGCGCGGCGGATTGCGTTGCTACCAGCCGCGTCCGCGTTCGACGCGCTTGAGTGCCGAGCGCGGCGAACGCGCTGCGGCAGCCTTGATGTTCACGCCGCAGTGGCGGCAGGCCTTCGCGCGCGGCACGTTCGGCTGGCCGCATTCGGGGCATTCCTCCAGCCCGGCACGCGACAGCAGCACCACCGCCCAGCCGATCGGCCCGAGCGCGGCGCCCCAGAGGAAGCCCATCAGCGGACGGCCGCGGGCCCAGCCGATGAGCAGGCCGACCAGCGCGCAGGCGACGTTGATGCCGACGACCCACGCCCACAGCACCGGATCGAGCAGCGCCTTCATGCAGCCGTCGAGCGCGAGCTGCACCGACGCCGGATCGGCGGGATCCAGCCGCGACCAGGCGTCGATGCAGGCGGACAGGCCCATCGGTCAGGCGGTCCTCGCGATCGCCGCGTCGATGCGCCGCAGGGCCTCGTCGCGTCCGGCGAGGAACACCGTGTGGTCGATCGACGGTGACACCTGGGTGCCGGTCAGCGCGACGCGCAGTGGCTGCGCGACCTTGCCCATGCCCTCGCCGATCGCGGCGGCGGCCGCCTCGATCGCGGCGTGGATCGATTCCACCTTCCACTCGGGCAGCGCGGAAAACTGAGCATGCGCCGCCTCGAGCGCCGCGCGCGCGGTCGGCGTCTTCAGGTGCCTGGCGACCGCCTGTTCGTCGTAGCCGGCAAGCGGCTCGTACCAGACCTTCGCCTTCTCGGCCATCTCCTTCAGCGTGCGCGCGCGGTCGCGCAGCGCCACGATGACGTCGACGGCGGCGGGGCCGCTCGCGGGATCGATGCCGGCGGCGCGCAGCTGCCACTCGAAGTGCGGCGCGAGCGCGGCGGGGTCGTCGTTCTTGAGGTATTGCTGGTTCAGCCACGACAGCTTTTCGAGGTCGAAGCGAGAGGCGGACTTGTTGACGTCGGCCGCATCGAACAGCTCGATCATCTGTTCGCGCGAGAAGATCTCCTGGTCGCCGTGCGACCAGCCGAGCCGGACCAGGTAGTTGAGCAGCGCGTGCGGCAGGAAACCGTCGTCGCGGTACTGCATCACGCTGACCGCACCGTGGCGCTTGGACAGCTTCTGCCCGTCCGGGCCGAGGATCATCGGCAGGTGCGCGAAGCTCGGCACCGGCGCGCCGAGCGCGTGGTAGATGTTGACCTGCCGCGGCGTGTTGTTGACGTGGTCGTCGCCGCGGATGACGTCGGTGATGCGCATGTCGATGTCGTCGACGACGACCGCGAAGTTGTAGGTCGGGTAGCCGTCGGAGCGGATCAGCACGAGGTCGTCGAGTTCCTCGTTGGACCATTCGACGCGACCCTTGACCTTGTCCTCGAACACGACGCTGCCCGAGGTCGGGTTCTTGAAGCGCAGCACGCGGTTCGGGTCGTCGCGGTACGGCAGGTCGAGGTCGCGCGCGCGGCCGTCGTAGCGCGGCTTGGTGCCGGCGGCCATCGCCGCCGCGCGCATCGCCTCGATCTCTTCCTTCGTCTCGTAGGCGTAGTACGCCTTGCCGGCCTTCAGCAGCTCGTCGGCGACCGCGCGGTAGCGGTCCATGCGCAGCGTCTGGTAGTACGGGCCCTCGTCGTGCGACAGGCCGAGCCAGGCCATGCCGTCGAGGATCGCCTGCACCGCCTCCTGGGTCGAACGCTCGCGGTCGGTGTCCTCGATGCGCAGCACGAACTCGCCGCCGCGATGGCGTGCCTCGAGCCAGCAGTACAGCGCGGTGCGCGCGCCGCCGATGTGCAGGTAGCCAGTGGGACTCGGGGCGAAACGGGTGCGGACGGTCATCAGGGTGCGGACGGACGGGGAACGGCGCGCAAGTCTACCGGACCGGGCGCCCGGCGCGTCATCGTCGTGGCGCCGGTTTGCGGCAGAATGCCCGCCCCAGCCCCGCCGGCTCCGACGATGCGCCACCTCGCCCGACTCGCCCTTCCCTCCCTGCTGCTCGCCGCCTGCGCCAGCGTCGGTCCGCGGCCGGTTGCCGACGGCGCGCGCGCGCGCCTGGCGGTGCTCGAATCGACCGACCTGCACTCGAACATCCTGGGCTACGACTACTACCGGCTCGCCGAGGACCGCTCGATCGGCTTCGAGCGCATGGCGACGCTGGTCGCCCAGGCGCGCGCCGAGTTCCCCAACACGCTGCTGTTCGATGCCGGCGACACGATCCAGGGCACCGCCCTCGCCGACTACCAGGCGCTCGTGCAGCCGCTCGGCTGCGACGAGGAACTGGCGATGTACCGCGCGATGGATGCGCTGGGCTACGACGGCGGCACGATCGGCAACCACGAGTTCAACTACGGCCTGCCGTTCCTCGCCCAGGTGACCGGCCATCCGCGCGTGGCCGTCCGCACGGACGCGAAGCCCTGCGCCGGGCCGAAGTTCCCGCTGGTGCTCGCGAACGCGCTCGACGCGCGTGACGGCGCGCCGATCTACCCGCCGTACGCGGTGCTCGAGCGCAGCCTCGATCTCGACGACGGGCACGGCGGCAGGGCGAGCGCGCCGATCCGCATCGGAATCATCGGCTTCACGCCGCCGCCGATCGTCGAATGGGACCGGCGCAACCTCGACGGCAAGGTGGTCGCCTCGGGCGTCGTCGAGGCGGCGCGCCGCTGGCTGCCCGAACTGCACTCGAAGGGCGTCGATCTCGTCATCGCGATCTCGCACGGCGGCCTCGACGCCTCGCCGTACGCTGCCACGATGGAGAACGCGAACTGGCACCTCGCACGCGAAGCGGGCATCGATGCGCTGCTGCTCGGCCATTCGCACACCGCGTTCCCCGACCCGGGCAACGCGCAATCGCGCTACGCGAACATGCCCGGAGTGGACAACGAGCGCGGCTTCGTGCACGGCAAGCCGGCGGTGATGGCGAACTTCTACGGCAAGAGCCTCGGCGTGCTCGACCTCGCGCTGGTGCGCCGGGACGGCCGCTGGACCATCGATGCGTCGCGCTCGCATGCGGAAGTGCGCAACGTGCGCGCCCGGGACGGCACCACGGTCGACGCGGACCCGCGCATCGCGCCGCTGGTCGGCGGCGTGCACGCGGCGACGATCGGCTACGTCTCGCAACCGATCGGCGACTCCGACTTCGCGATGACGAGCCACTTCGCCGAGCTCGGCAACGTCAGCGCGCTGCAGGTCGTCAACGACGCGCAGCGCGACTACGCGCGCCGCTACATCGCCGCCAACCTGCCGCAGTACGCCGACCTCCCGCTGCTGTCGGCAGCGGCGCCGTTCAAGACCGGCTTCAGCGCACCGACCGACTACACCGACGTCGAACCCGGACCGCTCGCGATCCACGACGCCGCCGACCTCTACCTCTACCCGAACACGCTGACCGCGGTGAAGATCGACGGCGCGATGCTGAAGGGCTGGCTGGAGCGCTCGGCCGCGCGCTTCCATCGCATCGATCCCGCACGCAGGGACGCACAGGAACTGCTCGACCGCACGTTCGCGGGCTACAACTTCGACGTGATCCAGGGCGGGCTGACCTACGCGATCGACGTGACGCAGGCGCAGGGCGAGCGCATCCGCGACCTCGCCTGGGACGGCCGGCCGGTCGAGCCGACGCAGCCGTTCATCGTGGTCACGAACAACTACCGCGCGAGCGGCGGCGGCCACTTCCCGGGCCTGGACGGCTCGAATATCGTGCTGTCCGCACCGGATGCGAACCGCGACGTGGTGATCGGCTGGATCCGCGCGCGCAAGCACCTCACGCGCGCCCGCGACGGCAGCGACCGCAACTGGCGCTTCGTGCCGGTGCGCACGGCCGGCCCGGTCGTCGTGCGCAGCCAGAGCGGCCGCCTCGCCACGGCGCGCGAGGCCGGCGTCGCCGGCCTGTCGCTGCTCAGGGATGAAGGCGACGGCTGGTCGACGTACGCGATCGATCTTTCCGGCTCCGCCATGCCGTCGGCCGCCACGCCGCCGGCGCAGCCCTGACGCGACCCAGCCAACGCTGGCGTCCGCTTCGCGCGCGCCGCACCGATGCCTGCATGCGGCGGTGCGCACACGCGGCGACCGGCGCGCCTGCTAAAGTCGGTGACGGCCACGCGCGCGCGGCCGCACCACGCTTCCGCCAGGAGTCCGCCATGCATCGCAGCCTGCTCGCCGTATCGATCTGCCTCGCCCTCGTCGCCTGCGCCCCGCAGTCGGTCCGCCACGACGCCGCGACGAACGAACCGCCGATGGCCGCCGCGGTCAGCGCCGACCAGCAGTTCGCCGAGCTGTCGCAGCGCTGGCTCGACGGCGCGATGGCGATCAGCCCGGTCAGCGCGACCACCATCGGCGACCACCGTCACGACGCCGAGCTCGACGACCTCGGCGCGGACGGCCTGCGCCGCTCGCTCGAGTTCTCGCGCAGCATCCTCGCCGACCTCGAGCGCATCGACCGCGCCGCGCTGTCGCGCGAGAACCAGGTCGACTACGCGATCCTGCGCAACCAGTTGCGTTCGGACGTGTGGAACGCCGAAACGCTGCAGAGCGCGGCATGGGACCCGACCTTCTACAGCCAGCTCGCCGGTGGTGCGCTGTACAGCCTGATGGCGCGCGATTTCGCGCCGCTGCCCGAACGACTCCGCTCCGCTACCGCGCGCATGGAGAAGCTGCCCGGCCTGTTCGCGCAGATGCGGGCGAACCTCGATCCCGCGCGCGTGCCGAAGATCCACGCCGAGACGGTCGCGAAGCAGAACAAGGGCGTGCTCGGCCTCGTCGATGGGCTCATCCTGCCGCACGCGAAGGAACTGCCGGATGCCGACCGCCAACGCCTCGAGGCGGCCGCCGCGAACCTGCGCACGGCCGTCGACGAGCAGCAGCGCTGGCTGGACCAGCAGCTGGTGCCGAATGCGAAGGGCGATTTCCGCATCGGCGCGCAGCTCTACGACGCCAAGCTCGCGTTCGCGCTCAACTCGCCGCTGACGCGGCAGGAGATCCGCACGCGCGCCGAAGCGGCGCTGAAGTCCACGCGCGAGCAGATGTACGCGATCGCGCGCACCGTGCTGAAGGGCGAGCGCGGCGCGCCGCCGCTGCCGGAACACCCGACCGACGCCCAGCAGCAGAAGGCGATCCAGGCCGCGCTCGAACTCGCGTACCGCGACCGGCCCGCGCGCGACAAGGTCATCGCGACGGCCGAGGACGCGCTCGCCTCGGCGACTGCGTTCGTGCGCGACCGGAGCATCGTCACCCTGCCCGACGCCCCCGTGAAGATCATCACGATGCCGGAGTTCCAGCGCGGCGTCGCCCTCGCCTACTGCGATCCGCCGGGCCCGCTCGACAAGGGCCTGGACACGTTCTATGCCGTGTCGCCGATCCCCGACGACTGGTCCAGGTCGCAGGTCGACTCGTTCCTTCGCGAGTACAACACGCGCTCGATCGCCGAGCTGACCGCGCACGAGGCGATGCCGGGCCATTACCTGCAGCTGTGGCATTCGAACAAGTACCCGTCGACGCTGCGCGCGGTGCTCTATTCCGGCCCGTTCGTCGAGGGCTGGGCGGTGTATGCCGAGAAGGTCATGGCCGACGAGGGCTACCTCGGCGGCGATCCGCTGTATCGGCTGGTCCACCTCAAGTGGGACCTGCGCGCGATCGCCAATGCGATCCTCGACCAGGCGATCCACGTGGACGGCATGAGCCGCGACGAGGCGATGAAGCTGATGACCGAGGGCACCTTCCAGGAGGAGCGCGAAGCCGCCGGCAAATGGGTGCGCGCGCAGCTGACCTCGGCGCAGCTGCCGACCTACTTCGTTGGTTGGCAGGAACACCTCGACCTGCGCGCGGAAGCCGAGCGGCGCGCCGGCGACACGCTGGACCTCCACTCCTACCACGACCAGCTGCTCTCGTTCGGCTCGCCGCCGGTCCGCTACGCACGCGCGCTGATGTTCGACCTCCCGATCGACTGAGTCGTCCGCCGCGCCGGCGCCACCGCGGCCGGCGCCGACGCCACGCGCCACGCCCGTGCGCGGCGCTCCCTGGCGGAGCGCCGCGGGCGCGGATGCGAAACGCCACGGCGGCATCGCGGCACGCCGCCGCGAACGCCGCCGGCACGGCCTACTCCACGTGGATCGTGATCTTCGGCGACACGACCGGCGGATCGAACTGCACGTGCCGCGCATCGCCGAGATCGAGCTGCAGCGTGTGCGTGCCGGGTTCGAGCTGGATCGTGTCGCGCGTCTGTCCCTTGCCGTAGTGGCGGTGGTTGGCGTCGTTCGGGATCGGCGCATCGAGCGGCGGCAGCGATTCGACGTCGACCAGCAGGTGGTGGTGGCCGGTGCCGGCCTTCGCATCGGTGGCGGGGGCGAGTTCGATGCCCTCGACGCCGAACACGACCTCGACCTCGCGGCCGACGGTCGCGCCGTCCTGCGGCGACACGATGAACACCTTCGCGCCGGACGGCGCCTTCTCGCGCGCGATCGCCGGCGTGTCGGCGGCGCCGGCGGCGCCCGTCGCCAGGGCCAGCGCCATCGGCAGTGCGTACTTCAGCATGATCGTGCCTCCATCGGTTGCGGAACCACGATCATAGCGAGCGGACGGCACCGGCTGTGCAAGCGCTGGTAAACGGCCGCGATGCCCCCATCTGGCCTCAGCCCTCCCTCGCGCCGACTCCATGACCGAACCCACCCGCGACACCACCGGTACCCTCGCCGTCCTGCGCCGCCTCTGGCCCGAAGTCTGGCGGTACCGCTGGCGCGTCGGCATCGCCCTGCTGCTGCTGGCGGCGGCCAAGGTCGCCAACGTCGGCGTACCGCTGGTGCTCAAGCGCCTGATCGACGCGCTCGACATCGCGCCCAAGCCGTTGCTGATCCCGCTCGCGCTGCTGATCGCGTACGGTGCCCTGCGCCTGTCGACCTCGCTGTTCCAGGAACTGCGCCAGATCGTGTTCGCGCGTGTGCTCGCACGCACCTCGCGCAACATCACGCTTCGGGTGTTCGAACACCTGCACGGGCTGTCCCTGCGCTTCCACCTCGACCGCCGCACCGGCGGCGTCGCGCGCGACGTCGAGCGTGGCATGAGCGGCACCTCGGACCTGCTCGACTGGACCATCTACACGATCATCCCGACCCTGCTCGAGGTCGCGCTGGTCTGCGGCGTGCTGATCGCGCGCTTCGACTGGACCTTCACCGCCATCACGCTCGCCACCCTGGTCGCCTACATCGTGTTCACGTTCTCGATCACCGAGTGGCGCATGCGCTACTACCGCGCCGCGAACGCCGCGGACACCGAGGCGAACGCGCGCGCAGTCGATTCGCTGCTCAACTACGAGACGGTCAAGTACTTCGGCGCCGAGCGCCACGAGCAGGCGCGCTACGACGACAGCCTGGTCCAGTACGAGGAAGCCACGGTCAAGAGCATGAAGACGCTCGCGGTGCTCAACGTCGGCCAGTCCGGCATCGTCGCGCTCGGCCTGACCCTGCTGCTGTGGCGCGCGGCGACCGGCGTCATCGACGGCAGCATGACGCTCGGCGACTTCGTGCTCGTCAATGCGTTCCTGATCCAGCTCGCGATCCCGCTGAACTACCTCGGCATGGTCTACCGCGAGGTCAAGCAGGCGCTGACGAACATCGAGCGCCTGTTCGCCCTGCTCGGCGAGGCGCGCGAGGTGCAGGACGTGCCGGGGGCACCCGCGCTCGCCGTGCGCGGCGGCGAGGTGCGCTTCGAGCACGTCGACTTCCACTACCAGAGCGAACGGCCGATCCTCGCCGACGTCGACTTCCGCATCCCGCCGGGCCAGACCGTCGCCGTGGTCGGTACCACCGGCGCCGGCAAGTCGACGCTCGCGCGACTGCTGTTCCGCTTCTACGACGTCACCGGCGGGCGCATCACGATCGACGGCCAGGACATCCGCGCGGTGACGCAGCAGTCGCTGCGCGCGGCGATCGGCATCGTCCCGCAGGACACGGTGCTGTTCAACGACACGATCTACTACAACATCGCCTACGGCCGGCCCGGCGCGAGCCGCGAGGAAGTCATCGCCGCGGCCAAGGCGGCGCACATCCACGGCTTCATCGAATCGCTGCCGCAGGGCTACGAGACCAGTGTCGGCGAGCGCGGCCTCAAGCTGTCCGGCGGCGAGAAGCAGCGCGTGGCGATCGCCCGCACCCTGCTCAAGGATCCGGCCATCCTCGTCTTCGACGAGGCGACCAGCGCGCTCGACACCCGCACCGAGAAGATCATCCAGGGCGAGCTCGACGGCATCGCGCGGGGCCGCACCACGCTGGTCATCGCGCACCGCCTGTCGACGATCGTCGACGCGGACCAGATCCTGGTGCTCGAACACGGCCGCGTCGTCGAGCGCGGCAACCACGAGGAACTGCTCGCGCTCGGCGGCCGCTATGCGCAGTTGTGGACAATGCAGCAGCGTGAGCGCGCGCCGGCCGAAGCCGTCGAGACCGTCCAAGCCTGACACGCAGGGTCAATTCCCGCCGCCCAAGTGTGGCGGCCATCACATTTGCGGGCTTCGAGGGCACGAAGGCGGCAGGCATGTTCCTTGCTATGAATGGACGGGCTCGCTTTCCGGAAATCCTGTCTTGAACACCCCCCAGACTCGCACCCTCTGCATTGCCGGCGCGGACGCCGAAGTCGCCGCGCGCATCACCGCGCTGCTCGACGAACTGCGCACGCGCCTCGACGACCGCTGGCGCATCGCGGACTACGCCAGCGCCGACCTGCTGCTGATCCAGACCGACTCGGTCTACGGCCACATGGACTGGCTCAAGGCGGAGGGCAACGGCCGCCTCGTCGCGGCGCTGACCTCGAACCCGGATGCCTACGGTTTCGCGCTCGCGTTCCCGGTCACGCCGGCGGGCGTGACCACGCTGCTGAACGGCGTCAGTGCACGCCTCGCCGGGCGCCCGGCCCCGGCCGTGGCAAAGGAAGCGGCGCCCGCCGCCGCGCCCGCCCGCCCTGCCCCGGCCGTTCATGCGGTGGCCCCGCCCGCGCCCGCCGCGCCCGCCGCGCGCGCCGAGGCTGCCGCACGGCCCGCGATCGCCGAAACGGCGCACAGCCATTCGCTGCTCGACCTGCTCGAAGGCCGCACCGCGCACGCCGGCAAGCTCCAGCTCCAGGCCGAGGGCCTGCCCGAGCTTCTCGTCGATACGCGGGCCGGGCAGTGGCATTCCGCCGCGACCCTCAAGGGTCTCGCGCCGTGGTGCACGCACGCGATCGGCGCCGCCGACGTGCGCGTCCTCGACGACGCGGTATTCGCGCGCCAGGCGGCGACGCTGCAGGCGCACCCGCTCGCGCGCCTCGCGTGGCTCGTGCACCTGGTGAGCCACGATGGCCGGTTGCGCCCGGGCCTTGATCCGAAGGCGCCGTACAAGCTCGCGAAGTGGCCGCAGAGCGAACGCGAGTTCCCGAAGCACTTCCGCATCGCGACCGTGATGCTGAAGCAGGCGCACACGCTGGAGGAGATCGCCGCCGAGAGCGGCGCGGGCGTCGCCGACGTCGCCAATTTCATCAACGCCTACGACGCCCTCGGCTACGTCGAACGCCTCGATGCGCCGGCGAACGACGCGCGCGGCGGCGGACTGTTCGGTCGCGCGAAAAAAACCGGCGCGATGAGTTGACGAGAGCGCGAACGCCCACTATCCTCTCGCGCTCTCTCGGGGCCATAGCTCAGCTGGGAGAGCGCTACAATGGCATTGTAGAGGTCGCCGGTTCGATCCCGGCTGGCTCCACCAGAACAGGTTCGGTTTCCAAGCGTCCCCATCGTCTAGAGGCCTAGGACACCGCCCTTTCACGGCAGTAACAGGGGTTCGAATCCCCTTGGGGACGCCATGAAAGTGAAGGGCGACAGGAGTTGCATCGCACAGGACGTGCGCGAGGTTTGCAACAACGCGGAGCGGTAGTTCAGCTGGTTAGAATGCTGGCCTGTCACGCCGGAGGTCGCGGGTTCGAGTCCCGTCCGCTCCGCCATCTTCCTCAAAAACCCCGCAGAAATGCGGGGTTTTTTGTTGCGCGAGATGAAGGCGCGTCCGCCGGACCCGCGCGCCGCGCGCACGGCATCCCGAGACGCGGAGCATCCCCCGGCGCCGGCAGCGTGCCGGCGCCGGGATGCGTGTGGGTCACGCCGCCTTCGGCGCCTCGATCTGGCGCTGCGCGGGCGTGCCCTGCTCGGGCTCGGTGCGGATCTCGATCCGGCGCGGCTTCAGCGCCTCGGGCACTTCACGCTGCAGCTCGATCGTCAGCAGGCCATTGACGAGCGCGGCACCGGCGACCTTCACGTGGTCGGCCAGCTCGAAGCGGCGCTCGAACTCGCGCTCGGCGATGCCCTTGTGCAGGTAGGTGCCCTCGGACGCGGCCCCTTTCTTGGAGCCCGCGACGACGAGCAGGTTCGGCCGATCCGTCAGGGTCAGGTCGTCCGCGGTGAAGCCGGCGACCGCCATGACGATCTGGTAGGTGTCGTCACCCTTCTTGACGATGTCGTACGGAGGCCAGTTGTCGAAGGCCTGGACGCGGCTTGCACTGTCGAGCACGTCGAACAGGCGGTCGAAGCCGATGCCGGTACGGAACAGGGGGGAGAAATCGAGTGTGGTCCTCATGGCCATATCCTCCTCAACAAGCAACATGGACTTGCGGCGCCACCGCGGCGCCGTCACGGCGGGCCCCGAAGGCACCCGCAGCGCGAATCTGGGATCGCGTGCAAGCGTTTCAAGAGCCGGTCCCCGGCCGCGAGACGCGTACGCGGCGCGGGCGCCGCGACGGGAACCTGCGCGTCACGACGTGGTCTCTCGACGCGGGGATGCAGCCCCACTCATCATGATGTCTGTGAAGAGGTGCAATCGCATGAACGCTGTCCGCCGTGATGCTTCGCAGTGGTGTCTCATGGCCACGCTCGAAGTGGCCGAAGGCGCGCCGGACCTGTCCGCCATCCTGACCGACCTCGACTTCGACTTCATCCTCGAGCCGATCCAGGCGCCGCCCGGCCTGCGGCGCTTCAACCTGCTTCTCAACGAACGGCGCGGCCGCCGGCGCTGCGCGCTGGTCGCCCACCGCCTGCTCAACGCGTTGCAGAGCATCGCGCGCACCGGCGACCTGCCCTCGTTCCGCATCGTCGCCGGCGAACGCTGGCTCGCGTATCCGGACGACCTCGATGCACCCGACATGATGCCCATCGCGCGCGTCGCCACCCGGGCTGCGCCCGGAACCACGCACGGTTCGTGACGTCCCGCCCGCGGCGCGCCGTCGGCGGACGCGCGCGCCGCTCCCGCTGGAGCCGCCCCTTGCTGCATCGCACGGGCCGGCCACCGCCGGATGCCGATGCGCGGTCACGCGGCGATTCGCGGCCTCGATCGGCCTGATCGGATCAATCGATTTCCCCCGGAGTCGCCGACGGCTTCCGCAACTACGTGCGCGAGGGCGAGGAAGGCACGACCGCCGAGCGCCTGATCGACAAGGCGAGCCTGCTGACGCTGACCGCGCCCGAGATGACGGTGCTCGTCGGTGGCCTGCGCACGCTCGACGCGAACGCCGGCCACGGCCGCCACGGCGTCTTCACCGATCGGCCCGGTACGCTCAGCAACGACTTCTTCGTCCACCTGCTCGACATGCGCACGGCGTGGAAGCCTTCGACGGACCAGCCTGGCGTGTTCGAGGGCAGCGACCGCGTGACCGGCGCGCCGCGCTGGACCGCGACCATCGCCGACCTCGTGTTCGGTTCCAACTCGCAGCTGCGCGCGCTGTCGGAGGTCTACGCGGCCGACGACGGCAATGATCGCTTTATCTCCGACTTCGTCGCTGCCTGGAACAAGGTGATGAACCTCGACCGCTTCGACCTCGCCTGACCGAACGTCCCGCTCGGGACCGGCCGGTTTCCGGCCACGGCCCGGCGCTCACGCGCCGAGCCTTTTCGTTGCGGTACGCACGGGCCTGCGGCCTTGCGTCCCTCGCGGCGATCGCGCGCGCGACCGTATACTGGTCGCGCGCCATGCCTCTCGACGCCCCGGCGCGAACGACGGCCCGCACGACCATGTCGATCGACCAGCGAGTCCTTGCGCTGTACGTCCCGAAGCTGTTCACGCTGCTCTCGCGCGGCTACGGCGTCGCCGACTTCCGCCGCGACGCGATCGCCGGCCTGACCGTGTCGATCGTCGCCCTGCCCCTGTCGATGGCGCTCGCGATCGCGTCCGGCACCAGCCCCGAAAAGGGCCTGCACACGGCGATCGTCGCCGGCTTCCTGGTTTCGCTGCTCGGTGGTTCGCGCGTGCAGATCGGCGGCCCGACCGCCGCGTTCGTGCCGGTCGTCTTCAACGTGATCGAGAAGTTCGGCTACGGCGGGCTGATCCTGTGCACCCTGCTCGCCGGCCTGATGCTCATCGCCGCCGGCGTCCTGCGCCTGGGCACGCTGCTCAAGTACATTCCGAAACCGGTGGTGACCGGCTTCACCGCCGGCATCGCGGTCAGCATCTTCTCGAGCCAGGTCAAGGACCTGTTCGGCCTGCCGCTCGAGCGCGTTCCCGGCGAGTTCCTCGAACGCTGGCAGGCCTACGCGCACGCCGCCCCCGGCGCGTCCGCCGCCGCGGCGACGCTGTCGATCGCGACGATCGCGTTCATCGTGCTGCTGCGCCGCTGGCGCCCGGCGATTCCCGGCTTCCTCGCCAGCGTCGTGCTCGGGGTCGTGCTGGTCGCGCTGGCGCATCCACCGCTCGAGACCATCGGATCGCGCTTCGGCGCGATCCCGGCCACGCTGCCGGCGTTCTCGCTGCCGCACATCCCGTTCGAACGCACGATCGAGCTGTTCCCGAGCTCGTTCACGATCGCGTTCCTCGCCGGCGTCGAGTCGCTGCTGTCCGCGGTGGTCGCCGACGGCATGATCGGCGGCCGCCATCGCTCGAACTGCGAACTCGTGGCACAGGGCGTCGCCAACGCGGCGTCCGCGCTGTTCGGCGGGCTGCCGGCGACCGGCGCACTCGCGCGCACGGCGACCAACGTGCGCGCCGGTGCACGCACGCCGGTGGCGGGCATGATGCATGCGGTCTTCCTGCTCGCGTTCATGCTCGTGCTGGCGCCGCTGATGGCCTACGTGCCGCTCGCGACGCTGGCCGCGATCCTCGTCGTGGTGGCGTGGAACATGGCCGAGATCGAGAGCTTCCGGCACCTGATGAGCGGACCGGTCGGCGACCGCGTGGTGCTGCTGCTGACCTTCGTGCTGACCGTCGTGTTCGACCTCACGGTCGCGATCGAGGTCGGTATCGTGCTCGCCGCGTTCCTGTTCATGCATCGCATGAGCGAGGTCGTCGCGATGGAGTCGAACGTGTCGTTGCTCGACGAGGACCGCGCCGACGACCCCGCCTCGGAAGACCAGCGCGCGCAGCTGCCGCCTGGGGTGGAGGCGTTCCGGATCTTCGGGCCGCTGTTCTTCGCCGTCGCCAACCGCCTCGACGAAGTACTGAACCAGTTCCCGCAGCCGCCGCGCGTCTTCATCCTGCGCATGCGCCTGGTGCCGCTGATCGACGCCTCCGGCGTGACCGCATTGACGCAGATGATCGAACGCTGCCGTCGCCAGGGCACCGCGGTCATCCTGTCGGGTCTGCGCGAACAACCCGCACGCATCCTCGCGCAGATGGGCGTCGTCGAGGACGGCCGCTCGCTGCGCTTCGCGACGGACTTCGACCAGGCGCTGCGGCTCACGCGCGAGTAGCCCGCGTCGCATCCATGCCGCGGCGGCGCGCGCGCGTGGCCACGTGGCAGTCACCGTCAGCGAGCGGTCGTTGCACGCCATACGGGCCGGCGAGAACACCGCTTCCGCAGCGGCTCCGCGCGCCCGGTGTCCCAGGCTTCGACCCCGAACGCGGATTCGAGGCGTTCCTCTCTCCGGGACGGCCTACGGCATCGGCGCCGGCGGGAGCACGATCTCCACGGCCGCTTCCGGCTCGAGCGTGCCGATCGAATGGCCCTGTTCGGCGAGGTATTCGAGCCAGCGGTTCAGGAAGGAACTCATGCGCACGCGGCGCTGGAACACGCTGCGCGCCGGCGGCAGCGGTCCGATCGCGCGCGCGAGCCGGCGGTCGGCGCGGCAATCGAGCACCTCGGCCATGTGCGCGTCGTGGTACATGCGCAACAGCGCCGACGGTGCCGCCTCGCCGGTGTCGGCATCGACGAAGCAGTAGGTCAGGTACAGGTCGAGCGTGTACCGGTGCCGTTCCAGCACGTCGAGGCGCACGTCGAGCCCGTCGTCGAGCGACGAGCGGTAGCTGCCGAGCGCGAGGCGCTGCGGCGCGAACAGGCGCGCGAGCCGGTGGTAGTTTTCCGCATACAGCCCCATCAGCCACGAAAAGCGGCTCGGCAGCAGGGATTGCGGGCGTTCGATGACCGCGGACATGGACCCCATCTTAGGCGCAGCAGGAAGCGCCGCACAGGCTTATGCGGCGACGGATCGACGGGTAAGATGGGGGCCCCCGCCGGCGTCGCAAGCGCCACGAATGCGGCCGGTGGACGCCCCTGTGCCCGCATTCGCGCCTCTCGGCGCTCCTGCCAGGAAGCACTGCACGCGTGGTCGGTGAACGGACCGGGCACCGGCCATCGCGGCCGGTGCCCTGCCCTGCGACCCGGCCGACGCGTCAGCGACGGATCGCGATCGGCATGCGCAGCACCGGCTGCACGGCGTTGTCCGGCGTCAGCGTGACTTCGCCGAAGTTCCAGCCGCTCGGCAGGCCTGAACCGTCGACCAGCAGGTCGAACGATTCGGTCGCGCCGGCGGCGACCGCCAGGATCGTCGTCGACGGCGTCGCCGGGATGCCGCTGACCGCGATCGTGTAGACCTGGTCGACGACGGTCGTGCTGCGCACGGTGCGCGTGAACGAGCAGGTCGTGGCGCAGTTCGCGCTGGTGAACTCCGCCAGGTTCAGGGTCGCGAGCGTGCCGCCCGACGACGGGTTCGCCGCGAGGAAGTTCGCCGCCGTTTCGTCGAGGACGAGGCCGGCGAGCGCCGCGCGGGTCAGGTCGACGCGGCCGGAGCCGAGGTCCCAGACGTCGACGGCGCTGCCGTCAGCGCGGATCAGGCCGTCGATCTTCGCGGTCATGTTGAGCGCCGAGCGCACTTCGGTCGGCGTCCAGTCCGGGTGCACGGCGCGGATCAGCACGGCGGAACCCGCCGTGTGCGGGCCGGACATCGAGGTGCCGTTCTCGAGCGCGGTAGAGGTCGCGCCGCCCTCGGTCGCGGTGTAGGCGGCGAGGATGTCGACGCCGGGCGCGGTGATGTTCGGCTTGATCAGGAACTGGCCGCTGTTCGCGCGCGGCCCGCGCGAGCTGAAGTCGGCGACCACGTCGCCGCGCTGCGGGAACGACGACGCCGGCAACAGCAGCGACGCGGCCGCGTGCGCCGGATCGGTCTGGATCTGCGCCCAGGCCGCGTCCCAGTCGGCACGCAACATCGACCACGACGTGTCGCTCGCGCCGAGGTTGATGAAGTCGCGGTCGACGAAGATCACGCCCACCGCTCCCGCCGCGAGCGCGGCGGCTCGGCGCGCCACGCTGCCGCAGTTGCTCGCGTTCTGGTCGAGCGAGAGCACCGCGATCGCGCCGACCTGGGCCGGCTCGGCCTCGCCATCGAAGCCGTCGGCGAAGACGACGTCCGGATCGGGCGGCGCCTCGCCGGTGAAGGTGCCGGGCGCGAACGCGCTGCACCCGTCGTTGCTGCCGTCGGCGAAGGTCGGGCTGCGCACGATCGGCACGTTGACGATGTCGCCGGTCGGCAGCGGCGGCGCGGCGGGACGCAGCGGCAGGCCCTGCGTCTCCGGCGGCGGCGTGCCCGGGCCGGTCAGGTTGAAGCGGAACGCGACGACGTTGTCCTTGGTCGACGCGGCGACCGTCTCGACCCAGGGTTCGACATGGTTGACCGAACCGGCGACCGGGCCGTCGTTGCCGGCAGACGCGGCGACGAACACGCCCGCGTCGACCGCGTTGCGGAACGCGATCGATACCGAGTCGGTCCACGGCGAGGTGCCGCCACTGATCGAGAAGTTGAGCACGTCGGCGCCGTCGGCAACCGCCTGGTTCGTCGCCTGCGACGACGCCGCGGTGCTGCAGCCGGTGGTGCAGACCTTGTACGAGATCACGTTCGCGTGCGGCGCTACGCCGGAGATCAGGAACGTACCGCCGCCGAACGGCGCCTCCCAGTGGTTGCCGCCGACGGTGCTCGCCGTGTGCGAGCCGTGGCCGTCGAGGTCCTCGCCGCTGCGCGTGCTCGACGAGCTGGTGAAGTTGTACATGCCGATCAGCTTGTCATTGCAGCGGCCGAGGTCGGCATTCGGCGGCGTCGGTCCGCACAGGCCAAGGTAGTTGCCCGAGCCGTTCGGGTTCACGTGCAAGTAGCCGTCGAGCGGGCCGGTCGCGGCGAACGCGGGGCTCTGCCAGTTGATGCCGGTGTCGAGCACGGCGGCGACGATGCCCTCGCCCTGCGTCTCCAGGCCGCCGCTCGCGCTGCCGTCCCAGATCGACGGCGCGCCGATGAAGGCCGGGCCGCGGTCGGTGTGGAGTTCCATCATGCGGTCGCGTTCAACCAGTTCGACGTCGGCGCGCTGCGCGATGCGCGCCGCCTCGGCGTCGTCGAGCTCGAGGATGACGCCGTTCAGCGCGTGCTGCATCTTCGCCACGACCTCGACCGGGCGGCCGATGGCCGACTCGACCTCGGCGATGAACGCGGACTGGCGCTGCGCGAGGTACTGCACGTAGGCGTGCGCTTCCGCCGAGCGCAGGTCCGGCTTCCCGGCCTTGCGCCCGATGGCGATGCGCGGCGGCGCGGCGAAGCCGGCCATGCCGCCACGGTAGGACGCGACCGGGTCGCCGCGGAGCAGGATCGTGTACCGGACGCGCGCGGTCGAGGCATCCTCGACGGCATCGGCCGCGGCGCTCGCGAGCATCGGCGTCGCGAACGCGAACGAAAGCGCGGCGCACACGGCGGCCGCAAGCGGCCGGATGCGCGCGCCGGACGAACGGTCGTAGCGGATCATGCGGTTATCCCCCTGGTCGGTGGCGCCCCTGCGCCGGAAGCCCGAGCATACCGGCAGACGGGCCAGGGTGGACAAGCGCCCGCGTCACGCCCGCCGCGTGCTGCGCGGCGGTCGGCCGGCCACCAGTGACGACGCCCTGCCGGGGGACCGCGGCGGCCGGTGGCGGATGCGCCGTCCGGCCGCGGCTCGAAAGCGGCCCCGCCTCAGAACATGTGCTTCTCGATGCCGAGGTCGGCGAGGATCTTGCTCGCGATCTCCTCGATCGAGGTGTTCGTCGTGCTCTGCACGCGGATGCCTTCGCGGCGGAACAGCTTGTCGGCCTGGTCCAGTTCCCAGCGGCACTGCCTGAGCTGCGCGTAGGTGCTGCCGGGCCGGCGTGCCTCGCGCACCTGGGCGAGCCGCTGCGCGTCGATCGTGAGGCCGTACAGGCGCTGGCGGAACGGCACCAGCCGGCGCGGCAGTTCGAGCCGGTCGAGGTCCTCCTCGGTCAGTGGGTAGTTGGCCGCCTTCACGCCGTAATGCAGCGCCATGTAGAGGCAGGTCGGCGTCTTGCCGACGCGCGAGACGCCGACCAGGATCACGTCGGCGTCGGCGTAGTTCACGTCGATGCCGTCGTCGTGCGTCAGCGCGTAGTTGGTCGCGTTGATGCGCGCCTCGTATTCGTTGAAGTCCGTCAGCCCGTGCGCCTTGCCGACGCGCGGCGAGCGGGCCGCGCCGAGCTCGGCCTCGAGCGGGCCGATGAACGGGGCGAACACGTCGAGCATCAGCGCGCCGCTCTCGGCGACGATGTCGGACAGGCGCTGGTCCATGATCGTGTTGACCACGATCGGCCGCGCGCCGCTCTGCGCGAAGGTGGTCTTGATGCGCACCGCCGCCGCGCGCGCCTTGTCCTCGCCGTCGACGAACGGGATGCGGAAGGTGTCGAACTGGATCGAATCGAACTGGGTCAGCACGCTGTGCCCGATCGTCTCGGCCGTGATGCCGGTGCCGTCGGAGACGTAGAAGATCGTGCGGCGCATGGAGGTCCCGGGAGCGGTCGAGCGGCGCAGTCTACGGCAAGGCCCGAAGCAGCGTCATCGCGCCGCAGTCCGGCACGCCCGAGTCTGGCTGTTTCCCCAACGGCGGCGCGGCACGCGCTTGCCCGGACCGCCGCAAACCCCGAAAATTGCGCGCTGCCGCAAAGCGGCCCTCTCTTCCCACGGAGTACTCCCTTGAGCGACCTGGTCCTTTGGCTCGACGAGCTGCGCATGTCCGATCTCGGCAAGGTCGGCGGCAAGAACGCCTCGCTCGGCGAGATGATCGGCAATCTCGCCCAGCTCGGCGTCTCGGTCCCGGGCGGCTTCGCGACCACCGCGCAGGCGTACCAGTCCTACCTCGAGGACAGCGGCCTGGCGCGCCGCATCCAGGATCGCCTCGCCGGGCTCGACGTCGAGGATGTCGACGCGCTGGTCGAGGCCGGTACCGAGATCCGCGGCTGGATCGTCGATACCGCCCTGCCCGCCGCGCTCGACCAGGCGATCCGCGGCGCCTACGCGAAGCTCTGCGAGAAGGCCGGTGCGACCGACATCGCCGTCGCGGTGCGCTCGTCCGCGACCGCGGAGGACCTGCCCGACGCCTCCTTCGCCGGCCAGCAGGAGACCTTCCTCAACGTCTGCGGCATCGAGGACGTGCTGCACAAGGTCAAGGAAGTCTTCGCCTCGCTCTACAACGACCGCGCCATCGCCTATCGCGTGCACCACGGCTTCAAGCACGAGGACGTGTTCCTCTCCGCCGGCGTGCAGCTGATGGTCCGCTCGGACATCGGCGCCTCCGGCGTGCTGTTCACGCTCGACACCGAGTCGGGCTTCCGCGACGCGGTGTTCGTCACCGCCAGCTACGGCCTCGGTGAAATGGTCGTGCAGGGCGCGGTCAACCCGGACGAGTTCTACGTCTACAAGCCGACCCTCGAGCAGGGCAAGCCCGCGATCCTGCGCCGCCAGCTCGGCTCCAAGCAGCAGCGCATGGTCTATTCCGACGCGCCCGGCGAGCGCGTCAGGGTCGAGGAGACGCCGGCCGCCGAGCGCGCGCGCTTCTCGGTCACCGACGAGGACGTGCACGAGCTCGCCCGCCAGGCGCTGGTCATCGAGAAGCACTACGGCCGCCCCATGGACATCGAATGGGGCAAGGACGGCCACACCGGGCGCATCTACATCCTGCAGGCGCGCCCGGAGACGGTGAAGTCGCGCGCGCGCGCGACGCAGATCGAGCGCTTCCAGCTCAAGCAGTGCGGCAAGGTGCTCGCCGAGGGCCGCTCGATCGGCCAGAAGATCGGCTCGGGCAAGGCGCGCGTGATCCGCTCGATCAAGGACATGAACCGGGTCGAGCCGGGCGACGTGCTGGTCGCCGACATGACCGATCCGGACTGGGAGCCGGTGATGAAGCGCGCCGCGGCGATCGTGACCAACCGCGGCGGCCGCACCTGCCACGCGGCGATCATCGCGCGCGAGCTCGGCGTGCCCGCCGTCGTCGGCACCGGCAACGCGCTCGACGCGATCACCGACGGCCAGGACGTGACGATTTCCTGCGCCGAAGGCGACACCGGCTACATCTACGAAGGCCTGCTCGAGTTCGAGCGCATCACCGCCGACCTCGGCGCGATGCCACCGGCGCCGCTGAAGATCATGATGAACGTCGCCAACCCCGAGCGTGCGTTCGACTTCGCGATGCTGCCGAACGCGGGCGTCGGCCTGGCGCGGCTCGAGATGATCATCGCGAGCCACATCGCCGTGCACCCGAAGGCGCTGCTGGAATACGACCAGCAGGACGCCGAGACCCGGCGCCAGATCGACGAGCGCACGGCCGGCTACGCGAGCCCGGTCGACTTCTACGTCGACCGCCTCGCCGAAGGCATCGCGACGATCACCGCCGCGTTCGCGCCGAACCCGGTCATCGTGCGCCTTTCCGACTTCAAGTCGAACGAATACGCGAACCTGATCGGCGGAAAGCGCTACGAGCCGCACGAGGAGAACCCGATGATCGGCTTCCGCGGCGCGAGCCGCTACGTCGATCCCTCGTTCGCCGACGCGTTCGCGCTCGAATGCCGCGCGATGAAGAAGGTGCGCGAAACGATGGGCCTGACCAACGCCTGGGTCATGATCCCGTTCGTGCGCACGCTGGACGAAGGCCGCAAGGTAGTCGAGGTGCTGCGCCGCAATGGCCTCGAGCAGGGCAAGGACGGCCTCAAGATCATCATGATGTGCGAGGTACCGTCGAACGCGCTGCTGGCCGAGGAGTTCCTCGAGATCTTCGACGGCTACTCGATCGGCTCGAACGACCTGACCCAGCTGACCCTCGGCCTCGACCGCGACTCGTCGATCGTCGCGGGCCTGTTCGACGAACGCGACCCGGCGGTCAAGAAGATGCTCGCGATGGCCATCTCCACCGCACGCGCGAAGGGCAAGTACGTCGGCATCTGCGGCCAGGGGCCGAGCGACCACCCCGACCTCGCCGAGTGGCTGATGGACCAGGGCATCGAATCGGTCTCGCTGAACCCCGACACCGTCGTCGATACCTGGCTCAAGCTCGCCAAGCACAAGGCGCGCTGACGCCACCGGGCCGCGCGGCCTCCGGCGCCGGCGCGAGCCGCGAAGGCTCGCGCCGGCGCGGCACGATTCGTTCTCCTGTGTGCAATTTCCACAAGGAGACGCAACGGGCAACGCCACGCAGGGCAAGGCGCTCCGACGCCGGCGAAATCGCGCGCGTGCCGGAAACGTTTTCCGCTGTCGCGCAGCATTACTTTTGTCCGGCACGCTGCTAGCGTGCCGCCCGCACGCGCGATCAGGAGAGGGGTTGCGCGTGTGATCCGGGGAGGAATCATGTGCGGGCGGGAGCAGGCAGCGGGAATGCCTGTCCCCCACCTGCATCCGTTTCGCACGTGATTCCACACCCCGGTGATCGCGTGTCCCGGCGGTGCGTGCCCGGCTCCCTGCACCGCGCCCCGTTGCACCGCCGTCCCCGCCGATCGCCGGGCGGGGCGCGAGGGACCCACGCCGGCACGCGTTCGCTGCACCCTGAAACCCCTTGCGGATACGTACCAATGTACGTACATTCGCACCATGGACGACACCCGCCTGACCCGCAACCAGCAACGCGTGCTGGACTTCATCCGCGACCGGATGGCGCAGGAAGGGCGCGCCCCGACGCTGCGGGAAATTTCGCAGAATCTGGGGCTTGCAAGTCATACTTCAGCGCAGGATTATGTCGAGGCGCTGGTTCGCAAGGGCGTGCTCGAACGCCTGCCCAATCATCGCGGCCTGCGGCTTCCGGTTCGCTCGCGGGCGTCGGCGGCAACCTGGCTTCCCCTCGTCGGCCGGGTTGCCGCCGGCAGCCCCCTTCTCGCGGCGGAAAACATCGAATCGCACCACGAGGTCGATCCTGACCTGTTCCGCCCGCGTGCCGATTACCTCCTGCGCGTGGTCGGCCGCAGCATGCAGGGCATCGGCATCCTCGACGGCGACCTCATCGCGGTGCATCGCACCGGCGTCGCCGAGCACGGCCGCATCGTCGTCGCACGCATCGACGACGAGGTCACGGTCAAGCGCCTCGACCACCGCGACGGCCAGGTCCGGCTGTTGCCGGAGAACCCGGAGTTCGCCCCGATCGAAGTCGACCCGCAACGCCATGCGTTCGCGATCGAAGGCGTCTACGTCGGCCTGATCCGCACCGTCGACGTGCGCAAACCCCAACGACAGGGATGAGTTGCGATGTTCACTTCCAGTCCCTTCGAGCCCCTGCCATCCACCGGTGAAGCGCCGGCCTACGCATCGCCGCCCCTCGTCCGGACGCCGCTTCCCGTCCCGCCCGCGCCCGGCCCCGACATCGCCAGCCGTCGCGTCGGCCTCCCGTCCCGCCGCGATGACGCCGCCCTCGCCGACGTACTCGGTCATCCGGCGATCTGGCGCCGCGGCAGCGCGCGCGCGAAGGCCGCGGACGCGCTGTCGACCGGTTTCGATGCGCTCGATGCTGCCCTGCCCGGCGGCGGCTGGCCCTGCGGCGCACTCAGCGAGATCCTCGTCGATGCGGATGGCAACGGCGAATGCAGCCTGCTGCTGCCCGCGCTCGCGACGCTGACCGCCGCGCGCCGGCGCGTCGCGCTGGTCGCTCCGCCCTACGTGCCGTATGCCCCCGCGCTCGCCGCGGCCGGCGTCGACCTCGCCCAGCTCGTGCACATCGACGCCGCTGCGCCCGACACGCACTGGAGCGCCGAGCAATGCCTGCGCGCCGGCTGCTGCGGCGCCGTGCTGAACTGGTTGCCGCGCACGGACTACCGCCAGTTGCGCCGCCTGCAGCTCGCCGCCGAAACCGGCGGCACGATCGGCTTCGTGTTCCGCCCGCTCACCGCCGCGCGCGAAACGAGTCCGGCCGCGCTACGCCTGAAGGTCGTCGCCGGCGCCGACGGCGCGCGCGTCGAGATCCTGAAGTGCCGCGGCCGCTTCGAATCCGCGCAGGCCGTCCGCCTCAGCGCCTGAACCCGCGGGCCATGCCATGCTCTGGGCCTGCCTGCGCCTCGTCCACCTGCCGCTCGATGCATTGCATGCGGAAGACGCGCGGCATCCGCACGTGGTCGTCGAAGGCAGCGGCCCGCGCCGGCACGTCGTGCTCGCGAACGAGGCCGCGGCGAAGGCCGGCGCGCGGCCCGGGCAACCGCTGGCCGGTGCACAGCTGCTCTGCCCCCGCCTGGCGGCGACGCCGCGCGACGAGGCGGCCGAGCGCCAGGCGCTCGAAGCCTTCGCCGCCTGGGCCTACCGCTACAGCGCGGACGTCAGCCTCGCCGCGCCGGACACGCTGTTCCTCGAGGTCGGCGCCAGCCTGAGCCTGTTCGGCGGATGGCCCGCACTCGAGCGGCGCATGCGCGGCGAGCTCGACCGCCTCGGTTTCGCCTACGCATGCGCCTGCGCGCCGACCGCCGCCGCCGCGCGCGTGTTCGCACGCTGCCGCGACGGCATCGCGGTGCCGGCCGCCGGTGCCCTGCAGGCCGCGCTGGCAACCGCGCCGCTGGCCGCGAGCGGGCTCGCTGCGGGCACCGTCGACACGCTGCAGGGCATGGGCCTGCGCGTGCTCGGCGACCTGTTCCGCCTGCCCCGCCCCGAACTCGCGCGCCGCATCGGCCAGGCGGCGCTCGACCACCTCGACCGCCTGCGCGGACTGCTGCCGGAAACGCTGCCGCGCTGGCAGCCGCCCGCGCGCTACGAACGCCGCATCGAGTTCTGCTACGGCATCGATTCGCAGCGCGCGCTGGCGTTCCCGCTGCAGCGCATGATCCGCGAGTTCGCGCTGTTCCTCGCCACGCGCGACGGCGGCACGCAGCGCTTCGAACTGCGCCTCGAGCACGAGGACGGCGCATGCACGCGCATCGAGGTCGGCCTGCTCGCGCCGCAGCGCGATGCCGCGTCGCTGTTCGACCTCGCGCGTGCACGCCTCGAACGCGTCGCCCTCGCCGCGCCCGTGCACGCGCTCGCCCTGCACGCCGACGACCTGCCGACGCTCAGCCCGCTGCATCGCGACCTGTTCGACATGAACCGGCGCGAGCAGCTCGACTGGCCCGCGCTGGTCGAGCGCCTGCGCGCGCGCCTCGGCGACGCGGCCCTGCACGGCCTCGCCTGCGTCGCCGACCACCGCCCCGGACGCGCGTGGCGGTTCGTGTCGCTCGACGCGAAATCGCCCGCGCCGATGCCGGTCCGCGCGCCGCGCCCGTTCTGGCTGCTGCAGCGGCCGCTGCCGCTGCGCGGCGCGCCGCAACGCGTGATCTCCGGACCCGAACGCATCGAGAGCGGCTGGTGGGACGAGGGCGACCGGCGGCGCGACTACTACGTCGTCGAGGTGCGCGGCGGCCAGCGTGCCTGGGCCTTCCTCGAATCGGGCTCGCCGGCGGATGCCGCCGCGGGCTGGACCGTGCACGGCTGGTTCGCATGAACCCGCCGCCCCGGCCGTCGCGGCGCCGCTTCGCGCGGGCGCCGATCGAACCCGACCTTTCGTCCTCGCCGGACGACGATCCGCGCAGCGCGGCCCGCCGGCACCCGCGCCGCGCGCCATCGGCGGCGGCCGCATCCGCGACGGCGGCGGAAGATGGCGCCCGCCCGCCGCGCTACGCCGAACTGCATTGCCTGTCGAACTTCTCGTTCCAGCGCGGCGCATCGAGCGCGGAGGAACTGTTCGCCCGCGCCGACGCACTCGGCTATGCCGCGCTCGCGATCACCGACGAATGCTCGATGGCCGGCATCGTGCGCGCGCGCATGGCCGCGAAGGGTCGCCGCACGCGCCTGGTCGTCGGCTGCGAGATCCGCTGCGACGACGGCACCCGTTTCGTCCTGCTCGCCCGCGATCATGCCGGCTACTCGGACCTGTGCCGGCTGATCTCGCTCGGTCGGCGGCGCAGCGCCAAGGGCGAATACCATCTTTCGCGCACGGACCTCGAGAACCTCGGCGACGGCGTGCTCGCGTTGTGGATTCCCGATGCGCGCGCCGCCGTGGCGATGCCGAGCGGCGGCCCGGCCCGCTCCACCGTGCCTGCCGACGCCGGAATCCACGCCGAGCCCGCTGCTGCCGGTGCCGGGTCCCGCCGCCGCATCGAAGCCCGCGGCATGCCCGTGGCCGGCGAAGTCGATGCCCAGGCCACCTGGCTCGCACGCCATTTCCCCGCCCGCGCCTGGATCGCGGTCGAGCTGCACCGCGAAGCCGACGACGCCGAACGCCTCGTGGCCCTGCAGGCACTCGGCCGGCGCCACCGGCTGCCGCTGGTCGCGAGCGGCGACGTGCACATGCACGTGCGTCGCCGGCGTGCGTTGCAGGACGCATTGACCGCGATCCGCCTCGGCTGCACCGTCGCCGAAGCCGGGCTCGCGCTGTTCCCGAACGGCGAGCGCCACCTGCGCCGGATCGAGGACCTGGGGGCGCTCTATCCGCCGGAGCTGCTCGCGGAGACGCTGCGCATCGCCGCGTCGTGCCCGTTCGCCCTCGAGCGGCTCGATTACCGCTATCCGTCCGAAGTCGTGCCGCGCGGGGTGGCGCCGATCGAGCACCTGCGCGCGCTGACGTGGAAGGGGGCCGCCGCGCGCTGGCCGCGCGGCGTGCCGGACGACGTGCGCGAACAGATCGGCAGGGAACTCGTGCTGATCGAGGAACTCGGCTACGAACACTTCTTCCTGACCGTGGCCGACATCGTCGAATGGGCGCGCACGCGCACGCCGCCGATCCTGTGCCAGGGCCGCGGCTCGTCGGCGAATTCGGCCGTCTGCTACTGCCTGCACATCACCGAGGTGCGCCCCGGCGAGAGCAACCTGCTGTTCGAGCGCTTCCTCTCGAAGGAACGCAGGGAGCCGCCGGACATCGACGTCGACTTCGAGCACGAACGACGCGAGGAAGTCATCCAGTACGTGTTCGGCAAGTACGGGCGTGAGCGCGCCGCGCTCGCCGCCACCGTGATCCGCTACCGCGGCCGGAGCGCCGTGCGCGACCTCGGCCGCGCGCTCGGCGTGCCGGACGACCGCATCGACGTGCTCGCCGGCCTGTTCTCGCGCGTGCGCCACGGCGGCTCGTTCGACCAGGTGCTGCGCGAACGCGGGCTCGATCCCGGCCACCGCGTGCTGCGCCGGCTGTTCCGCCTGTGCGCCGAACTGCGCGGCTTCCCGCGCCACCTGTCGCAGCACGTCGGCGGCTTCGTGATCTCGGAGGCGCCGCTGCACGAACTGGTGCCGGTCGAGAACGCGGCGATGCCGGATCGCACGATCATCCAGTGGGACAAGGACGACCTCGAGGAGATGGCGCTGCTGAAGGTCGACGTGCTCGCGCTCGGCATGCTGACCGCGTTGCGCAAGTGCCTCGACCTGCTGCACCGGCACGCGTCGTGGCGACACCCCTGCATCGGCGACGGCCCCGCGTTGCAGGACATCCCGCCGGCGACCGACGCCAGCGCCGGGCCGGTATTCGACATGATCTGCGACGCGGACACGATCGGCGTGTTCCAGATCGAGTCGCGCGCGCAGATGTCGATGCTGCCGCGCCTGCGCCCGCGCACCTTCTACGACCTCGTCGTGCAGATCGCGATCGTGCGGCCCGGACCGATCCAGGGCGACATGGTCCATCCGTACCTGCGGCGCCGCAAGGGCGCCGAAGCGATCGACTACCCGCAATCGCGGCAGGAGCGCGAGGCAGGCCGTGGCAATTCGGCGGTGAAGGCGGTGCTCGAGCGCACGCTCGGCGTGCCGATCTTCCAGGAACAGGTCATGAAGCTGATCCAGGTCGTCGCCGGCTTCACCCCGGGCGAAGCCGACCAGCTGCGCCGCGCGATGGCCGCCTGGGGCCGCGGCGGCGACCTCGAGCCGTTCCGCGAGAGAATCCACCGCGGCATGCTCGCGCGCGGCTACGACCAGGCCTACTTCGAACGCATCTTCGAACAGATCAAGGGCTTCGGCGAGTACGGTTTTCCCGAATCGCATTCGGCCAGCTTCGCCAACCTCGCCTGGGCCTCCTCCTGGCTGAAGCGCTACCACCCGGTCGCGTTCACCTGCGCCCTTCTCAACGCGCAGCCGATGGGCTTCTACCAGCCCTCGCAACTGGTGCAGGACCTGCGCCGCCACGCGCGCGTGCGACCCGCCGACGTCTCGGCCAGCGAGTGGGATTGCACCCTCGAACGCGATGACGACCCGGCGGTCGGCGAGCGCGGTGCCGGCGACCGCGTCGCGCTGCGCCTCGGCCTGCGCCAGATCCGCGGGCTGGCCCAAGCGGCCGCCCTGCGCATCGTCGCGGCGCGCCGCGCGCGCCCGTTCGAGGACGTGGCCGACCTCGTCCACCGCGCACGCCTCGACGCGCGCGAGCGCGCCTGCCTCGCCGACGCCGGTGCACTGCAGTCGCTGAGCGGCCACCGCTACCGCGCGCGCTGGGACAGCGCCGGTGCCGAACGCGCACCGGTGTTCGCGGCCACCGCGGTGCGCGAGCAGCGCGTCGAGCTGCGTTCACCCGGCCTGCACGAGGACGTGCTGGCGGACTACGCCACGCTCGGCCTGTCGCTCGCCGCGCACCCGCTCGCGCTGGTGCGACGCGAACTCGCGCGCCGGCGCGTCTCGCCGGCGGTGGCGACGACGGATGCGAGCCGCGCCGGGCGCGTGATGCGTTGTGCCGGCCTGGTGACGGTGCGCCAGCACCCAGGCACGGCGAAGGGCGTCACCTTCGTCACGCTCGAGGACGAAACCGGCATCGTCAACGTCGTCGTCTGGCGCGCACTGGCCGAGAAGCAGCACCGCGTGCTGCTCGAATCGACCGTGATGGCGGTCGACGGCATGCTGCAGGCCAGCGAAGGCGTGCACCACCTGATCGCGCGGCGACTGCACGACTACAGCGCCCTGCTGCCCGAACTCGGCTTCGCTTCGCGCGATTTCCACTGACGCGCGCCGGGTGGCGCGGCGGCAGGCCCCTTTCCCCGAAGCCTCAGGCGGACCCGGCGAGCCCCGCGAGCCGTCCCATGAAGGGCCGGTAGTAGCGCAACTCCGTGATCGAGTCGTGCACGTCGCTGAGCGCCGTATGGCTCGAATCCTTGCTGAAGCCGCGGCTGACCTCGGGCGACCAGCGCCGCGCCAGTTCCTTGATCGTCGACACGTCGAGGTTGCGGTAGTGGAAGTAACGCTCCAGCCTCGGCATCAGCCGGTGCAGGAAGCGGCGATCCTGGCAGATCGAGTTGCCGCACATTGGCGACTTGCCGGCCGGCACCCAGCGCGCGAGGAACTCGACCGTCGATGCTTCCGCGGTCGCGATGTCGGTTGCCGAATCGAGCACGCGCTGCCACAGCCCGGACTTGCGGTGCTGGTTGCGGTTCCAGTCGTCCATCGCCTCGAGGCGTTCGAGCGGATGGCGGATCGCGAACTCGGGCCCTTCGGCGAGCAGGTTGAGGTCCTTGTCGGTCACGACCGTCGCGATCTCGAGGATCGAGTCGCGATCCGGGTCGAGCCCGGTCATCTCGAGGTCGATCCAGATCAGGTGGTTCTCGTCCAGTGTCTGCATGCGTGGATCCCGCGGCTTCCCGGCCCGAGTCTAGCAAAGTGCCGCGCGCACGCCGCGCGCAGGAGATACGCCGTGTCGCGACGACAGGCGCCGGTGGCGAGCGCACCCTGCGCTATGCTCGCCGCGATGACGCCGACCTTCCTCTGGCACGACTACGAAACCACCGGGGCCGACCCTCGCCGCGACCGGCCGGCGCAGTTCGCGGCGATCCGCACCACGCTCGACCTCGAACCGGTCGGCGAACCCGTTTCGATCTACTGCAAGCCCGCGCCCGACGTGCTGGTCAATCCCGAAGCCTGCCTCATCACCGGCATCACGCCGCAACGCATGCAGCGCGACGGCGTCATCGAGGCCGATTTCGCCGCGCGCGTGAACGAACTCATGGCCGAACCCGGCACCTGCAACGCGGGTTACAACTCGCTGCGCTTCGACGACGAGGTCACGCGCCACCTGCTCTACCGCAACTTCCACGATCCGTACGAGCGCGAGTGGAAGGACGGCAATTCGCGCTGGGACCTGATCGACCTCGCGCGGATGGCCTACGCCCTGCGCCCGGACGGCATCGAATGGCCGCGCCGCGAGGACGGCGCGCCGAGTTTCCGCCTCGAACACCTCGCGACGGCGAACCGCATCGTGCAGTCGCGTGCGCACGACGCCGTGTCCGACGTCGAGGCCCTGATCGGCCTCGCGCGGCTGCTGCGCCAGCGCCAGCCACGGCTGTGGAACTTCTATTTCGGCCTGCGCCGCAAGCAGCGTGCGTTCGAACTGCTCGACGTGGTGCGGATGACGCCGCTGCTGCACGTGTCCTCGCGCTACCCGGCCGAACGTGGCTGCATCGCGATCGTCGCGCCGCTCGCCACGCACCCGACCCAGCCGAACGCGGTCATCGCCTACGACCTCGGCGTGGACCCGACGCCACTGGTCGAACTGGACGCCGACGAGATCGCCGACCGCGTGTTCACGCCCAGGGCGGACCTGCCGGAGGGCGTGGAGCGCATCCCGTTGAAGGCGATCCATGCGAACCGCTCCCCGGCGATCGCGCCGCTCGGCGTGCTGCGCGGCGTCGACCTCGGTCGTCTTTCGCTGGAACCCGCGCGTGCGGAAGCGCACCTGGCGCGCCTGCGCGCCTCGCCGGGCCTCGCCGCCAAGCTGCAGCGCGTGTTCGCCGCCGGCGAAAGCCGGCGCGGCGAGCGCGATCCCGAACTCGCCCTCTACGACGGCTTCCCGTCCGACGCCGACCGCCGCCTGCTGCGCGCGGTGCGCGAGACGCCGCCGGAACAGCTCGGCACGCGCGCGTTCGCGTTCCGCGACCCGCGCTACGCGGAACTGCTGTTCCGCTACCGCGCGCGCAACTGGCCCGACACACTCGACGCCGCCGAGCGCGAACGCTGGGACGCATTCCGCCGGCAACGGCTGGACAGCGCGACGCCGCTGACCACCCTCACGCGCGCCGAATGCCTCGAGGCGATCGCGCGGCTGCGCGGCGCACCCACGACGACGACGGCGCAGGTGCCGCTGCTCGATGCGCTGGAAAGCTGGGTGCGTGGCCTGGACTGAGCCGACGCCACGTCGCGACGTCCTACAATGGCGGACCGCTCCCGTCCTTCGCACCATGGCCTACTTCACGCCCGCCACGTTCAGGTTCCTGCGCGAGCTCGCGAGGAACAACAACCGCGCCTGGTTCGACGCGAACCGCGCCCGCTACGACGACGTGCTGCGACAGCCGTTCCTGCAGCTGATCGGCGACCTCGCCGCGCCGCTCGCGAAGATCAGCCCGCACTACGTCGCCGACCCGCGCCCACAGGGCGGTTCCCTGTTCCGCATCCATCGCGACACGCGCTTCGCCAACGACAAGCGACCGTACAAGACCTGGGCCGGCGCGCGTTTCGCGCACCAACGGCGCCGCGAGGTCGAGGCGCCGTCGTTCTACCTGCACATCCAGCCGGGCGACTGCTTCGCGGGCGGCGGCCTCTGGCATCCGGAGCCGGCGACGCTGAAGAAGATCCGCGCGTTCCTGGAGGAGAACCCCGCCGCATGGAAGAAGGCCACGCACGCGAAGGCGTTCCGCGAGCGCTTCGAGTTCTGGGGCGAGAGCCTCACGCGCCCGCCGCGCGGCTTCGACCCGGCGCACGAACTGATCGAGGACATCAAGCGCAAGAACTTCGCCGCCGGCACCGGCTTCCCCGACGCGCTCGCGGGTTCGGATGAACTGCGGCCGTTCCTGGTCGACACGTTCCGCCGCATCGCGCCGATGATCGACTACCTCTGTGCCGCGGTGGAACTGGACTTCTGACCGCGCTGCGATGACGACCGTCCCTGCCGCGCGCCTGGCCGCGTTCTACTTCGCCTACTACGCCGCGCTCGGCGCGTTCTCGCCGTACTGGAGCCTGTTCCTGCAGTCGCGCGGACAGGACGTGGCCGCGATCAGCGTCCTGATGAGCCTGTGGTACGGCACGCGCATCGTCGCGCCGAGCAGCTGGAGCTGGCTCGCGTCGCGTTCCGCGCGCCCGGTGTACTGGCTGCGCACCGGCTGCGTGCTCGCGCTGGCGAGTTTCGCGCTGTTCCTGCTGCCGCTCGACTTCGGCGGCCTGTTCGTCGCGATGTGCGTGTTCTGCTTCGTCTGGAACGCGGTGATGCCGCAATTCGAGGCGCTGACGCTGTCGCACCTCGGTGCGCGCAGCGAACGCTACGGCCGCATCCGCGTCTGGGGTTCGATCGGCTTCATCGCGGTCGTCGGCGGCTTCGGACTGGTGTTCGACCACGTGTCGATCGCCTGGCTGCCGGTACTGATGCTGCCGCTCTACGTCGCACTCGTCGCCGGCAGCTTCGCGAACGACTACGCGCAGGCGCCTGCGGTGCCGGCCGGCGAGCCGCGCTTCCGCAGCCACCTGGTGCGGCGCGAAGTGCTCGCGTTCTTCGGCATCGCCCTGCTCGCGCAGGTCTCGTTCGGGCCGTACTACACCTTCTTCTCGCTCTACCTCGAGCAGCACGGCTACCGCCCGTCGGCACTCGGCGCGTACTGGGCGATCGGCGTCGCCGCCGAGATCGCGCTGTTCTTCGCCTCCGCGCGCATGTTCGCGCGCTGGGACGCGCGCCGCGTACTGCTGGTCGCGCTGGCGTCGGCGGCGCTGCGCTGGTGGCTCACCGCGCTCCTGCCCGGCAACGCGGCGCTGATGGCGCTGGCGCAGGCGACGCACGCGCTCAACTTCGCCGCCCTGTTCGCGGCGTGCATGAAGCTGCTCGCCGACTATTTCCCGGGTCGCATGAACGGGCATGCGCAAGGGGTCTTCTACGGCTTCTCGTCCGGCATCGGCGGCGTGCTCGGTGCCTGGCTCGCGGGCGCGCTGTGGCGGATCGACGGCGGTCGCAGCGCGTTCCTCGCCGCCGGCGCGATCGCCGCCTTCGCCGCCATCGCCTGCGCCCTCGAACTGCGCACCCGCACACGCGCGGGCTGAGCGGCACACGCTGGCGCAACGCAGCAGGTGTGGCGCCGAATGCGCGCCCGGGGCCCTGAAATCGCGGGGCGGCGGCATGCTGCGGGCGCAGATTGCGGAGCGCGCGAGCAGCGCCTACCTTTGTAGATACGCAGCCGTACGGATTGGGGAGAATCCGTCGGCGGCGTGCTCCATTCCGTACTGATGCTCCGGTCCGCCGAGGCGGTCGCAGGGAAGCGTTGCGCCATCGCGGGCCGCGGGCCCGAACCGGCCGCGCGTCCTGTCGCGCGTGCCCCAGGGAGGAGACATGCTTCGCATCGCCTTCGCGCTGCTGCTCGCCGCAGCCGCCAGCGCCGCGCACGCGGCGACCGCCACGACCGGCGTCGCCTTCGTGCACGGCACCGGCAGCCAGTCCGACGCCTACAACGACTACTGGCAGCCGACCATCGTCAACAACGTCCGCAACGGCCTCGTCAACCGCAACAACTTCGTCGTCATCAACTGCGACTTCAACCAGTACATGTGGGACGCCCGCGCCGCCGGTTGCCTCGCGACGCAGCTGACGAACTTCCTCGCCACGCACAACGTCACCGACCTCGTCGTCATCACGCATTCGAACGGCGGCAACGTGATGCGCTGGATCCTGTCGAACCCGACCTGGGACAGCCGCTACCCCGCGATCATCTCCAAGGTGCGCTGGGTCAATGCGCTGGCGCCATCGAGTGCGGGCACGCCGCTCGCCGACGCGGTGATCGCCGGCAACCTGTTCGAGAACGCGGTCGGCTGGCTGCTCGGCTACCAGAGCGACGCCGTGCGCCAGCAGCAGACGATCTGGATGGCGTACTACAACCAGAATTACCTCTACGGCACCTCGGGCCGGCCGGCGCTGCCGAAGGGTTTCTGGAGCGTGATCGGCAGCGACGTCGAAACCGCCGTGTGGGATTCGGACAGCTATTGCGGCGGCTACACGCTCAACGTCGGTCTCGAGATCACCCAGGCCTGGCTCGACAACTGCTCGGACGGCTTCATCGAGTGCGCGAGCGCGGCGGCCGCGGGCTACGTGTGGTTCTACGACACCGCGCGCATGGCCGGCGGCGAGCCGCTGAGCCACAACCAGAGCCGGCGCGCCTGCTTCGGCCTCGACACCATCCTGCGCAACGACCTCTGAGGAGCCCCGCCATGCAAGCACACCGACTCTCCGTCGCGCTCGCTGCGCTGATCGGCACCCTCGCCAGCACGACCGCCTGCGCGGCGACGCAGTCCCTCGCCCTGCTCGCGCAGGCACCCGGCGACCTCGTCCCCGCGCACCTGCAGCCGGCCGCGAAACGCACCGCCCCCGACCTCGACCGTACGCCCGTCGCGCTGTCCTGGGCGCTCGACGCGGAGCAGGCGCTCGACGCGCGGCCGCAGCCGTTCGTGCGCGAAAGCCGCGAATACTGGCTCGACGCGAGCGAAGCGGAACTGCAGCGCGGCGTCGCGCTCACGCTGAGTGCACCGGGCGCGGTCGTGCGCATCAGTCCGCATCGCGGCAACCGCGGCGCGGGGCTCGCAGCGAGCGACCTGCGGATCGGCGTCGCCGGCCGGCGCGTCGACGCGGCGCAGGCGTTCCGCAGCGTCGCGGGCGAGGACGAACTGCGCGCAGCCGGCCTCGACGTGCCGCAGGGCAGCCTCGCGCTGCGCCTGTCCGATGCGGTCGGCGCAGGCGTGCTGACACTGTCCGCACCGACCGCACGCGGCGCGTACCTCGTCCACGTGTTCGAACCGGCGAGCGGCGTCGTGCTGCGCCTCGGCGCCGAACGCGACGGCATCAGCTCCGGCCAGGCGATGCGGGTGCATGCATCGATCGACGGCGCGCCTTCGCTCGCGCGCATCGGCGGCATCGTCAGCGCACCCGACGGCCACGCCCAGGACATCGACTTCGTGCGCCAGGCCGACGGACGCTACGTGGCGACGTTCACGCCCGATCCCGCGCATGCAGGCGGACCCGGCCTGTGGGAGGCGCACGCGTTCGCGACCGCCGGTGGCAAGCAGGCGGTGCCCCGCGACGCGAAGACGGCGTTCGCGGTCAGCGCGCCGGTGGCCCGCTTCGGCGGCCGCGCGACGCGCATCGACGCCGCCGGTGGCGCGATCGCCGTGCGCGTCGACGTCGAAGCGATGCAGGCGAGCCGCTACATGGTTTCGGGCGTGCTGTACGGCACCGGCGCCGACGGCAGCTTGCGCCCGGCCGCGCTGGCGCAGTCGGCCGCGTGGCTCGGCCAGGGCGGCGGCACCATCGAGCTGCGCTACGACGCGTCGAACATCGACGCGGCGCTGCATGCGCCATGGGAAGTGCGCGACCTGCGCCTGGTGAACCAGGCCGACCTCGGCCTGCTCGAGCGGCGCGAGCGCGCGTTCGCGATGCCGTGAGGACGCGGCGGCGGCGGTCGTTCGATCGCCGCCGCCTCGCGCAGGCGCGCAGCATCCGGTTCGACCCGGCGCGTTGCGCGGCCCCTAGGCGTCGTCGAATGGAAAGGCGAGCACGTCGGCGATCGCGTCGGTGTCGGCGAGCCACATGAGCAGCCGCTCGATCCCGAGCGCCACGCCCGCGCACGCGGGCAGGCCCGGCAACGCCGCGAGCAGGCGCTCGTCCAGCGGCAGCGCGGCCTGGCCGCGCGCGCGCCGGCGCTCGTTGTCGCGTTCGAAGCGTTCGCGCTGTTCGGTCGCATCGGTGAGTTCGTGGTAACCGTTGGCGAGCTCGTTCGAACCGAGGTAGAGCTCGAAGCGTTCCGCCAGCGGCGGGTCGCCCGCGCGGATGCGCGCGAGCGCCGCCTGCGAGGCGGGAAAATCGTGCACGACCGTGATGCGTCCGCGCGGAAAGGCGGGCTGCAGGCGATGCGTGAGCAGGAGGTCGAGCCAGTCGTCGCGCGCCAGTCCGTCGGCATCGATGCGCACGTCGGCGAGCGGCCCGCACAGGGCATCGAGCGACGCGGTGAAGGGATCCAGCCCGAGGCCGTCGACGAACAGGTCGCGATAGCTGCATCGCACGACGTCCGCCGTGCGCCCGAACGCGGTCGCGACGGCGAGCACGAGATCGACCGTCTCGTCGATCAGGCGCCGGTGGTCCCAGCCGACGCGATACCACTCGAGCATCGTGAACTCGGGATTGTGGCGGCGGCCCGCCTCGCCCTGGCGGAACACGCGCCCGAGTTCGTAGCAGTCGCCGACGCCCGATGCCAGCAGGCGCTTGAGCGCGAACTCCGGCGAGGTGCGCAGCCAGCGCTCGCGTGAACCGCGTTCGAGCCGCCCCGAGAACAGCGTCGCGAAACTCTCGATGTTCGGTTCGGTATTCGCCGCCTCGCTGAGTACCGGCGTCTCCACTTCGAGCACGCCACGCGCGGCGAAGAACGCGCGCACGACCGCGTACAGCGCGGCACGGCGGCGCAGGGCGTCGATCAGCGCAGGATCGCGGTGCATGCGGCAGCGGGCTTCGCGCCTACCGGCGCGCCCCGGCACTCGCGTCGCGCAGCGCCTTGAACTCCGACCCCGTCTTCCACGTGGGCCAGCGCGTCGAGTTCGCGAGTTCGCGGCCGAGCTGCTCCATCAGTTCGATGTCCTGCACCGCGCCGGCGAGGTTCCAGGCCGGGCTCCAGGCATCGCACGGCTGGTGGTAGCAGCGGCCGGTGTAGTCGTCGACCCAGCGCTGGCCGGCCGCGCGACTGCCGTCGACGAGGTCGGACGCGCCGCCGAGCCCCATCATCAGCAGCACCGGCACGCCGCGCTTGGCGAACGAAAAATGGTCGGCGCGGTAGAACAGCCCGCGCTCGGGCAGGTTCTCCGGCGTGACGACGCGTCCCTGGGCCTTCGCGTGGCGCGCGAGGTCGTCCTCGAGCTCGCCCTGCCCTGCGCCGATGAGCAGCACATCGCGTGCGCGGCCGGCGGTCTGCAGCACGTCGATGGTCAGGTTCGCGACCGTCTTCTCGAGCGGATGGACCGGATCGAGCGCGTACGCTTCCGAGCCGAGCAGGCCGCGTTCCTCCGCGGTCCAGACGCCGAATACGACACTGCGCCGCGGCGGCGGGCCGGCCTTGAACGCGCGTGCGATCTCGATCAGTGCGGCCACGCCGAGCGCGTCGTCGTTCGCGCCGCGCCGGATCGTGTCGCCGCTGGCGTCGGCTGGACCACGGCCATAGGCATCCCAGTGCGCGCCGTAGAACACGACCTCGTCGGGGCGCTGGGTGCCGGGAATGCGCGCGAGCACGTTGTGGCTGTCGACGACCTCGTGTGCGACCGGGATGTCCGCCGAGAAGGTCGCGCCTTGCAGCACGACGGGCTGGAAGTCCGGCTGGCGCGCCCGCGCCGAGAGCGCCGCGAGATCGAGCCCTGCGTCCGCGAACAGCCGCGTGGCGGCGTCGCCCGCGATCCAGCCCTGCAGCGTGAGGCTGGTCAGCTGCGCCGGCGCGCGCACGATGTCGTAGTTCTCGCCCTGCGGGCTGGTGACGACGTTCCAGCCGTAGCCCGCAGCCTCGGTGTCGTGCACGATCAGCGCGCCGATCGCGCCGCGACGCGACGCTTCCTCGAACTTGTAGGTCCAGCGCCCGTAGTAGGTCATGGCGCGGCCGCCGAAGCGGCCGGCGACCGCCTCGCCCTCGCCGGCGTGGAAATCCGGATCGTTGACGAGGAACACGGCGACCTTGCCGGCGAGGTCGACGTCCTTGTAGTCGTCCCAGTCGCGTTCCGGCGCGGTGGTACCGTAGCCGACGAAGACCAGCGGCGCCTCGTCGATGCGCGCGCGATCGTCCGGCCGCAACGTCGACACGTAGACCTCGCGGCCACGCTGCCAGGCGCGACGGGAGCCGCGCACCGTCACGTGCAGGCGGTCCGGCTCGCCGAGCCGGGTCCGCAGCAGGGGCGCACGCTGCGTCCAGCTGCCGTCCTTGCCGCCCGGTTCGAGGCCGAGCGCCTGGAAGCGGCCGATGAGATAGCCGACGGTGCGTTCCTCGCCGACGGTGCCGGGCGCGCGGCCTTCGAAGAAGTCCGAGCCGAGCATGCGCACCGTTTCGGTGATGCGTCCGGAATCGATCGCCTGCACCGCCGCCGGAGCGGCCAGCGCGAACAGCAGCAGCAGGAGCGTGCGTGGCTTCATTTCTGCTTCCCCTTCGGTGGTTCCTCGATCATGCCGCCGACCGCGATCGCACCGATCGCGCGGCTGCGCGGCCACTCAAGCGTGCTTCGCCAGCAGCGCGAGCAGGCGCGCCTCGTCCCAGACCTCGACGCCGAGTTCCTTCGCCTTGTCGAGCTTGGAACCCGCCTCGCTCCCGGCGACGACGAAGCCGGTCTTCCTGGAGACGCTGCCGGCGACCTTCGCTCCGAGCGCCTCGAGTTTCTCCTTCGCCTCCTCGCGCGTCAGCGCGGCGAGCGTGCCGGTGAGGACCACGGTCACGCCTTCCAGCGGCGCGGCCTGCTCCGCGGGGGCCCCGCCGAGCACGGCCTGCAGCGCATCGATCGCGCCAGCCGCCCGCGCCACGAGCTCACGCCCGGCCTCGTCGTCGAGGAATGCGCGCAGCGACTGCGCGGCCTCGGCCGGCAGGCCCGCGGCCTCGAATGCCGCCGCGTCGGCGCGCACGATGTCCTCGATCGTCGCGAATGCCGCGGCGAGCTGGTTCGCACGCCTTGCCGTCAGCTTCGGGATGTCCATGCGCTCGAGGACCGCATCGACGCGCAACGACGCGCGTAGCTTCGGCGACGGCGCGCGCGTGTCGGTGAGCTCGACGCCACGCGCGAGCAGGTCGTCGATCGCCCGCTGGTTGCCGGGCTGCTGGAAGAACGCGTCGATCGCATTCGCGACCTCGGCGCCGACGTCCGGGACCAGGCGCAGGATCGGCGCGGGCAACTCGCGCACGACGGCGAGCGAACCGAACCAGCCGGCCAGCGCCTTCGCGGTCGTTTCACCGACGTGCTCGATGCCGAGCGCGTAGAGGAAGCGCGCGAGCGTGGTGCGGCGGCTGCGGTCGATGCCTTCGAGCAGGTTCTCCGCCCACTTCGTCGCGACCTTGCCAGCCTTGACCGTCTCCGGCGTGGTGCCGTCGCGCTCGTCGGCCCGGCGCTTCATCTCGAGCAGGTCGTCGAGCGTCAGGCGGTAGAGGTCGGCGACGCCGCGCACGTAGCCGAATTCGGCCAGGTCCTCGATGTAGCGTTCGCCGAGGCCGTCGATGTCCATCGCGCGGCGCGAGGCGAAGTGGAAGATCGCCTGCACGCGTTGCGCGGGGCACACCAGTTCGCCGCTGCAGCGCGCGACCGCCTCGCCCTCCTCGCGCACGATCGCCGAGCCGCAGATCGGGCAGTGCGTCGGCATGCACCAGGGCACCGCTTGCGGCGGCCGCAGGTCCGGCACGACGCGCACGACCTCGGGGATGACGTCGCCGGCGCGTCGCACGATCACGGTGTCGCCGACGCGCACGTCCAGGCGCGCGACCTGGTCGGCATTGTGCAGGGTCGCGTTCGTCACCGTCACGCCGCCGACGAGCACCGGCGCGAGCTTCGCCGCCGGCGTGGCCGCGCCGGTGCGGCCGATGTTCACGATGATGTCCTCGACGACGGTCTGCTGCTCCTGCGCCGGGAACTTGTGCGCGATCGCCCACCGCGGCGTGCGGCCGACGAAGCCGAGCTCGCGCTGCAGGGCGAGGTCGTCGAGCTTGTAGACGACGCCGTCGATGTCGAACGGCAGGCCGTCGCGCCGCGCACCGATGCTGGCGTAGTACGCGAGGCAGCCGTCGGCACCCTGCGCGGTGGACACCAGCGGGCTGACCGGGAAGCCCCAGTGGCGCAGCTTCGCCAGCAGCGCCGAGTGCGAAGCCGGCGAGTCGCCGCCCTCGTACGCGCCGACCGCGTAGGCATAGAACGCAAGTGGCCGCTTCGCGGTGACGCGCGGATCGAGCTGGCGCAGCGAGCCGGCTGCGCCGTTGCGCGGGTTCGCGAGCACCTTGCCGCCTTCCTTGCGCGCGCGTTCGTTCCAGGCCTCGAACGCGGCGCGCGGCATGTACACCTCGCCGCGCACTTCGAGCACGCGTGGCACGTCGCGCCCGCGCAGCTTCAGCGGGATCGCGCGCACCGTGCGCAGGTTCGGCGTCACGTCCTCGCCCTTCTCGCCGTCGCCGCGCGTGGCGCCACGCACGAACACGCCGTCCTCGTAGCGCAGGCTGATCGCGAGGCCGTCGAACTTCGGCTCGACCGAGAACAGCGGTTCGGCGAGCTCGGTGCGCTCGACGATGCGACGCACGAAGTCGCGCACCTCGTCGTCGCTGAACGCGTTGGCCAGCGACAGCATCGGGATCTCGTGCTCGACCGTCGCGAACGCGGACGACGGCGTCGCGCCGACGCGCCGGGTCGGCGAATCGGCCGTCGCGAGCTCGGGATGCTGCGCCTCGAGCGCCTCGAGTTCGCGCATCAGGCGGTCGTACTCGGCGTCGGCGATCGCCGGTTCGTCGAGCACGTGGTAGCGGTAGTTGGCGTCCTCGATGCGCGCGCGCAGGTCCGCGGCGCGAAGGGTGGGTTCAGCATCCGGCGCGGTCATGCGCGGAGTGTAGCGGCTTGCGGCAGGGCGGCGTGACGGCCGCCGCGCGGCGCGTTCAAACTCGCGTCACGATCCGAAAGCCGCAGGATACGACGATGGCGAAGAAGGGCTGGACCGCGTTCCCGTACCCGGACAAGGCGTTCGACTACTCCGGCGAGCGACTGGCGAAGGCGTGGAAGGACCTCCACGCCGGCGACCAGGAGCCGTATCCGGACGAGCCGCACGTCGCCACCCTGCTCGGCCGTGGCGGCAAGGCCGGCAAGGACGTGGGGGCGACCGCCGCCGCGCTGCAGGACGCCTGGCGCGCGTTCCATCGCGGCGACTTCCAGCAGGCCTACGAACAGGGCGTGGCGCTGAAGGCGATCGGTGCTTCCGTCGCGATCAAGGCCGGCGGCATCCACGCGAACTACCTGCTCGATGGCGACAAGGCGAAGGCGGCGCGCTACGAGGAGCTCGTCGCCCTGGCGGAATCCGCGCTGAAGGAACTGCCCGACGAGGCGAACAGCCATTACCGGCGCGCATTCGCGATCGGCCGCCTGAGCCAGGCGATCTCGATCACCAAGGCGCTGGCGCAGGGCCTCGCTGGCAAGGTGCGCGAGTCGCTCGACGCGACGCTGCAGCGCGCGCCGAAGCACGCCGAGGCGGAGACGGCGCTCGGCCTCTACCATGCGGAGATCGTCGGCAAGGTCGGCGGCATGCTGGCGCGCCTGACCTACGGCGCGACCGCGGCCGAGGCGGAGAAGCACCTCAAGCAGGCGCTGAAGCTGACGCCGAAGTCGCCGATCGCGTGGATCGAGTACGGCAACGGCCTGCTGCTCCTGCACGGTGACGCACGCGAGGACGAGGTGGCCGAAGCCTGGGACAAGGCGGCGAAGCTGCCGCCACGCGATGCGATGGAAGCGCTCGACGCGGCCTGGGCGCGCGAGCAACTGGAGTAGCGCACACCGGGCGCGACGACCGGCTGGCGCGCGGGTCGCATGCGGTCGGCGCGAAGGCCAGGCGCATCGGGCCGCAGGAAGCGGCCCGATGCGCGCGTGCGGCTTATTCGGCCTGGTCGGCCAGCCGGTTTTCGGAGACGCGGACCTTGGTCGCCTTGCGCAGCGCGGCAACGAAATCGGTCGAGGTTTCGGCGGCGATGCCCTGCTCGAGCGTGTTGCGTGCGGCTTCGCGGGTCTTCGCATCGAGGCCCGTGGTGGAGCCGTCGGTCACGCGGGTCAGCTGGACCAGCGCGTAGGTGTCGTAGCCGAGGTCGACCAGCTTCAGCGAAGGCTTGCCTTCCTGCGGGCGCGGCATCTGGAACACGGCCGCGACCAGTCGCGTGTCGACGCTGGCGGCTTCGCGGCCGACGCCGGCCTGGTTCTCGACCGGGCGGCCGTCTGCGATGGCGTCGAGCGTCTTGCCCGAGGAGAGCTCGGCGAACAGCGAGTCCGCATGCGACTTCGCTTCCTTCTGCAGGCGCTCGCCGATGATTCTCGCGCGCACCGCCGCGCGCACCTCGTCGAGCGGCTTCGGCGTCGCCGCCTTGTGCTCGGCGACGCGCAGCACGACGACGTGGTTCGGGCCGAGGTCGATGGGGTCGGAGTTGTTGTTCTGCACCAGCACGCCGTCGGAGAACGCCGCGGCGACGACTGCCGGATTCGCCGCGATGCCTTCGCCACCGGTACGCGGGAACAGCGCCGTCTTCTGCACCACGAGGCCGAGTTCCTTCGCCGCGGGTTCCAGCGAGGACGGATCCTGGTAGGTGATGTCGGTCAGGCGACCGGCATTCTCCGCGTAGACGCGTTCACGCTCGGTCGCCGCGTACTCCTTCTCGAGTTCGGGGCGCACTTCCTCGAACGTGCGCGTCTTGCCCGGTCGGATGTCGCGCAGCTCGATGATGTGGTAGCCCTCGCTGCCGAGCACCGGCTTGGAGATCTCGCCCTTGGCGAGCGAGAACAGCACGCCTTCGAAGGCTTCCTCGGTGGTGCCGCGGTCCAGCCAGCCGAGGTCGCCGCCCTGGTTCCTGGAACCGAGGTCCGCCGACTCCTGCTTCGCCAGCGTCGCGAAATCCTTGCCCTCGCGCAGCTGCTTCTCGATCTCCTCGGCCTTCGCCAGTGCCTGCTTCTGCTCCTCCGGCCCGCCCTTGCCGCCGACCTTCACCAGGATGTGCGAGGCGAGGCGCTGCTCGGCACTGGTGTAGCGCGCCTGGTTCTTCTCGTAGCGCTCCCTGAGCACGGCCTCGTCGGGCTGCTGCTCCACGGCGAGCTTCGCCGCGTCGAGTTCGACGTACTCGATCGCGACGCGCTCGGGCACCATGAAGTCGGCCTGGTGCTCCTTGTAGAACGCCTCGATCTCGTCGTCGCCGACCTCCGTGTTCGAAGGTGCTTCCGGGCGGTCGAGCTTGATGTAGCGGAAGTCGCGGCGCTGGTCGCGCAGGCGGATGTAGGCATCGACCTCGGCATCGGTCGCGACGGCCGTGGCAGCGACCTGCGCCGGCAGGTCGCGCGAGGCGATTTCCTGGCGCAGGCGCTCCTCGAAGCTCAGCGGGGACATGCCGTTCAGCGCGAGCACCTGGCGGTACTGTTCGGCGTCGAACTTGCCGTCGTTCTGGAACGCCGGGATCTTCAGGATCTCTTCCTGGATGCGCTTGGCCGGCACGGCCAGGCCGAGCCGGTCGCTCGCTTCGAGCACGACCTTGTCGTCGATCATCTGGTCGAGCAGGCGGCGCTTGACCTCCGGATTCTGGAACATCGACGCGTTCGCCGACGGCCCCATCATCTGCACCATCCGCTGCACGTAGCGGTTGAACTGCTCCTGGAACTCCTGCTGGCTGATCTCGCTGCCACCGACCTTGGCCACGCTGGTGTTCGTGTTGCCGACGAAGTAGGACTCGATGCCGAAGAACGAGAAGCCGATGACGATCACGCCGAGGATGATCTTCACGAACAGGCTGGATTTCTTTCCGCGCAGGAGCTGCAGCATGGGTCGGGAACCTTGTCCTTTGGAGGCCGGGCCGGAATCGGCCGGGCCGGCGATTTTACGCGTTCGCGGCGCTCGCCGCGCGAAACGGCAAGGGCGCCCTCGCGGGCGCCCTCGTCGTGCGGGAAACGTCGAAGCGGCGCGGCGGGCCCGGCTCGTCCGGGACCGTGGAGTTGGTGGGTGCTGAGGGTTTCGAACCCCCGACCCTCGCCTTGTAAGGGCGACGCTCTACCGCTGAGCTAAGCACCCGCCGTGGCCGCGCGGCCCCGCACGGGCCCCGCGTCGATCAGTTCAGCGCGTCCTTGAGGGCCTTGCCGGCCTTGAACGCGGGGACCTTCGACGCCTTGATCTTGATCGCTTCGTTGGTGCGCGGGTTGCGACCCGTGCGCGCGGCGCGCTTGCGCACGACGAACGTGCCGAAGCCGACCAGCGAGATCGAATCGCCCGCCTTGAGCGTCTTCTTGACGACGTTGAACATCGCCTCGATCGCGCGTTCCGCATCGGCCTTGGTCAGTTCGGACGCGTCGGCGACCGCGGCAACAAATTCGGCTTTATTCATGAGGACTCCCGCCCGGGACCTGCGCCCCGAAGAATAGGGTTGAGCGCGAAACACGCGGCTGCGGAGGTCATGGCCCCGGATCGGCGCGTCTCGATACCCCGCAATCGCCTGGACGTCGACGTCACTTGGATCGCGGCGCGCCCTTTATACCAGCGCCCCCGGGGGCACGCAACGACGAAACCACGGCTTTTGCCGCGGTTTTCCGGCCTCTTCGGGGTTGCATGGCGCCGCGAGGGCGCCCTGCGCCATGGATCAGTGCGGGCGCACGACGTTTTCGGACACGTGATCCTCGCGTGCCCTCGGTGCGTCGCCTTCGGCCTTCGCGCTCGGCGCCAGCGGCCGTTCCAGCGCGATGTCCAGTACCTCGTCGATCCAGCGCACCGGGTGGATGTCCAGCGAGGCGGTGACGTTCTTCGGGATGTCGACGAGGTCCTTGCGATTCTCTTCCGGGATGATCACCGTCGTGATGCCGCCGCGATGCGCGGCGAGCAGCTTCTCCTTCAGGCCGCCGATCGGCAGCACGCGCCCGCGCAGGGTGATCTCGCCGGTCATCGCGACGTCGGAGCGCACCGGCACCCTGCTCAGCACCGACACCAGCGCCGTGCACATCGCGATGCCCGCGCTCGGGCCGTCCTTCGGCGTCGCGCCCTCGGGCACGTGCACGTGCACGTCGAGCTTCTGGTGGAACTCCGGATCGATGCCGAGGCTGTCGGCACGCGCGCGCACCACGCTGAGCGCGGCCTGGATCGACTCCTGCATGACGTCGCCGAGCTGGCCGGTATGGATCAGCTTGCCCTTGCCCGGCACGGTCGTCGCCTCGATGCTGAGCAGGTCGCCGCCGACCTCGGTCCAGGCCAGGCCGGTGACCAGGCCGACTTCGTTCTGCTGCTCGGCGCGGCCGTAGGTGTACTTGCGCACGCCGAGGTAGTCGTCGAGGTTCTTCGCGGTAACCGAGACGCGCCGCTTGCGCTCCTCGCCCTTGCCCTTCCTGGCCGCCTTCGCGGCGGCGAGGCTGAGTTCCTTGACCACCTTGCGGCAGATCTTGGAGATCTCGCGGTCGAGGCTGCGCACGCCGGACTCGCGCGTGTAGTAGCGCACGACGTCGCGCAGCGCGTCCTCGGAGATCGACAGCTCCGTGGCCTTGAGGCCGTTCGCCTTCAGCTGCTTGGGTACGAGGTAGCGCGAGGCGATGTTGAGCTTCTCGTCCTCGGTGTAGCCCGGGATGCGGATGATCTCCATCCTGTCGGCCAGCGCCGGCGGGATGTTCAGCGAGTTCGCGGTCGCGATCCACATGACCTCGGACAGGTCGACGTCGACCTCGAGGTAATGGTCGTTGAAGGTGTGGTTCTGCTCCGGATCGAGCACTTCCAGCAGCGCCGCCGAAGGATCGCCGCGGAAGTCCATCGACATCTTGTCGATCTCGTCGAGCACGAACAACGGATTCTTCGTGCCGACCTTCGCCAGGTTCTGGATGATGCGGCCCGGCATCGAACCGATGTAGGTACGGCGATGGCCGCGGATCTCGGCTTCGTCGCGCACGCCGCCGAGCGACATGCGGATGAACTTGCGGTTGGTCGCCTTCGCGATCGACTGGCCGAGCGAGGTCTTGCCGACGCCCGGCGGGCCGACGAGGCAGAGGATCGGGCCCTTCATGCGGTTGACGCGCTGCTGCACCGCGAGGTACTCGAGGATGCGCTCCTTCACCTTCTCGAGGCCGAAGTGGTCGGCGTCGAGCACCTCTTCGGCGCGCTTGAGGTCGCGGCGCACCTTGGTCTTCTTCTTCCACGGCACGCCGAGCAGCGAATCGACGTAGTTGCGCACGACGGTCGCCTCGGCGGACATCGGCGACATCTGCTTGAGCTTGTTGAGTTCGGCGCGAGCCTTCACCTCGACCGCCTTCGGCATGCCGGCCGCGCCGATGCGCCGGCCGAGCTCCTCCAGTTCGTTCGGCGCATCCTCGATGTCGCCGAGCTCCTTCTGGATCGCCTTCATCTGCTCGTTGAGGTAGTACTCGCGCTGGCTCTTCTCCATCTGCGACTTGACGCGGCCGCGGATGCGCTTCTCGATCTGCTGCACGTCGATCTCGCCGTCGACGAGCCCGACCAGCAGCTCCTGCCGGTCGGCGACGTCGATGGTCTCCAGCACGCGCTGCTTGTCGGCGACCCGCGCGGCGATGTGCTGCGCGATCATGTCGGCGAGGCGCGACGGGTCCTCGATGCCGGACAGCGTCGCCATCAGTTCGGGTGGAATCTTTCGCGACAGCTTCACCAGCTGTTCGAACAGGCCCATCAGCTGGCGGCCGATCACCTCGATCTCGCGCTCGCTGCGCGTGTACGCCGGCTCCAGCACGCGTGCATGCGCGACGAGCAGGCCGTCGCGCTCGCCGTAGGTGGCGATCTCGGCGCGCTCGCTGCCCTCGACCAACACCTTGATCGTGCCGTCGGGCAGTTTCAGCAACTGCAGCACGCTGGCGATCGTGCCGATCGAATACAGGTCGCCGGCGGCCGGTTCGTCGACGTCGGGACTGCGCTGCGCGACGAGCAGGATCTTCTTGTTGTCCGCCATCGCGCTTTCGAGCGCACGCACGGACTTCTCGCGGCCGACGAACAGCGGTATGACCATGTGCGGGAACACGACCACGTCGCGCAGCGGCAGCACCGGCAGCTCGATCGGATCGGCATTCGTGTTCGGGGTTCGGGTCTGCTTGTCGGTCATCGCTCTCGGTATCGCGCGCTGCGGAATGGGAATCGCGGGAATGCGATCGGCAGCGTGTACCCACGCTGCCATGTCGTCAAGTGAGGATCGGGCGCAGGCTTTGCAAGTCGCGGCCCGGCGGTGCGTGGGTGGCGCCCGGGTGAAGGTTGCGCTTCCCGCACGGCGGATGAACCCCGATCGTCGCCGTGGCGGAGGACCTCGTCGCCGCGCGGCGACCCGTGCGATCAGCCGGCGGAAGGCGGCGCGGACCCGCCGCCGCGGTCGTGCCGCCTCACTCGGAGGCGGCGCGATTCTGCATGTTGCCGCGGTAGATCAGGTACGGCTCGGCCTGGCCGCCGATGACGGCCTCGTCGACCACGACCTTGCTGACGCGCTCGAGCGACGGCAGGTTGAACATCGTGTCCAGCAGCACCTGCTCGAGGATCGTGCGCAGGCCGCGCGCGCCGGTCTTGCGCTTGATCGCCTTGCGCGCGATCGCGGTCAGCGCATCCGGGCGGAACTCGAGTTCGACCCCCTCCATCTCGAACAGCTTCTTGAACTGCTTCGTGATGGCGTTCTTCGGCTCGGTCAGGATCTTGACCAGCGCGGTCTCGTCGAGTTCCTCCAGCGTCGCGACGACCGGCAGGCGCCCGACGAACTCCGGGATCAGTCCAAACTTGATCAGGTCTTCCGGCTGCACGTCGGCGAGCAGCTTGCTCGTTTCCGCCTGGCGGTCCTTGCTGCGGACCTCGGCGTTGAACCCGATGCCGGTCGCTTCCGAACGCTGCAGGATGATCTTCTCGAGCCCGGCGAACGCGCCGCCGACGATGAACAGGATGTTCTTCGTGTCGACCTGAAGGAATTCCTGCTGTGGGTGCTTGCGGCCGCCCTGCGGCGGCACCGACGCGACCGTGCCCTCGATCAGCTTCAGCAGCGCCTGCTGCACGCCCTCGCCGGAGACGTCGCGCGTGATCGACGGGTTCTCGCTCTTGCGCGAGATCTTGTCGATCTCATCGATGTAGACGATGCCGCTCTGCGCCTTCTCGACGTCGTAGTCGCACTTCTGCAGCAGCTTCTGGATGATGTTCTCGACGTCCTCGCCGACGTAACCCGCCTCGGTCAGCGTCGTCGCGTCCGCGATCGTGAACGGCACGTTGAGCAGGCGCGCCAGCGTGTCCGCCAGCAGCGTCTTGCCCGAACCGGTCGGGCCCACCAGCAGGATGTTCGACTTGGCCAGTTCGACGTCGTCGTTGCGACTGCGCGTCTCCAGCCGCTTGTAGTGGTTGTAGACCGCGACCGCGAGCACCTTCTTGGCGCGCGCCTGGCCGATCACGTACTGGTCGAGCACGTCGAGGATCTCGGCCGGCTTCGGCAGGTCGCTGCGCGCGCTGGCCGCCTTCTCCTCGAGCTCCTCGCGGATGATGTCGTTGCACAGCTCGACGCATTCGTCGCAGATGAACACGGACGGACCCGCGATCAGCTTGCGCACCTCGTGCTGGCTCTTGCCGCAGAAGGAGCAGTAGAGGATCTTGCCGTTGTCGCCCGATCGGCCCTGCCGGTCGTCAGTCATGCTCCGCCTCGGAGATTCGCCGCGTTTGCCGGCGCAGGATAGCACAGCGCGGCCGGGCGCTCGGCCCGGCCGCAAGGATGTAAAAAGTCGTGAAAACGAGCCGAACCGACGCGATCAGGCGACGACCGGAGCCTCGCCGGGGCGCCGTTCGAGCACCTGGTCGATCAGGCCGTAGGCCTTCGCCTCATCCCCGCTCATGAAGCGGTCGCGCTCCATGTCGCGCTCGATCTGCTCGAGCGGCTGGCCGGTGTGCTTGACGTAGATCTGGTTCAGGCGGCTGCGCAGGTAGAGGATCTCGCGCGCCTGGATCTCGATGTCGGTCGCCTGGCCCTGCGCGCCACCCGACGGCTGGTGGATCATCACGCGCGAATTCGGCAGCGCGTAGCGCTTGCCCTTCGCGCCGGCCATCAGCAGCAGGGATGCCGCGCTCGCCGCCTGGCCGATGCACATCGTGCTGACGTCGCAGCGGATGTATTGCATGGTGTCGTAGATCGCCAGCCCGGCCGTGACCACGCCGCCCGGGCTGTTGATGTACAGGTTGATGTCCTTGTCCGGGTTCTCGGACTCGAGGAACAGCAACTGCGCGACGACCACGTTGGCCATGTAGTCGTCGATCGGGCCGACCACGAACACCACGCGCTCCTTCAGCAGGCGTGAGTAGATGTCGTAGGCGCGTTCGCCCCGCGAGGTCTGCTCGACCACCATCGGGACGAGATTGAGGCCGGTGGCGGGTGTGGTCAGGCTGGGCATCGCGTATCTCCCGGGCGCCGCGGCGCTCAGGCGCCGGGCCGCATCACTTCGTTGAAACTCATCTGCTGTTCGGTGCACTTGGCGTGGTCGGCCATCCATTCGACGACCTGGTCCTCGATCACGCGGCTCTGCAACGCGCTCATCAACTGGGGGTCGCGCGAGTAGAGTTCAACGACCTGGTCCGGTTCCTCGTAGGTCGACGCGATCGTCGCCAGCGTCTCGCTGACGCGGCGCGAGTCGAGGCGGATGTCGTTCTGGCGCGCGAGCTCGGCGATCAGCAGGCCGGCGGCGACGCGACGGCGCGCGGCCGGCAGCAGCGAGGCGAACGCGTCCTGGGTCTGCGCGCCGGACTGGCGAGCGAGCATGCGCGCCTCGTTCTCGATCATGCCCTGCGGCACCTCGAGGTCCGGGTGCGCATCGACCAGCTTCTCCAGCGCGCTGGCCTTGAGGCGGCCCATCAGCACCCCCTTCAGCTCGCGCTCGAGGTTCGCGCGCACGTCCTCGCGGAAGCGGGCGAGCCCGCCTTCCTTGACGCCGAAGCTGGCGGCGAACGCCTCGTCCACGACCGGCAGCTGCGGCTCCTGCACGCGCACCAGCTTGACCTTGACGTCGGCCGACTTGCCGGCGAGCGCAGGCGTGCGCACGGCCATCGGGAAGTCGATCCGGGTCTCGAACTCGTCGCCGGCCTTGTGGCCCGCGAGGCGGTCCTCGAGTTCCTTCGAGTAGGCGCCCGAGCCGAGGATCGCACCGACGCGGTCGGTGCCGTTCTCCGGATGGCGGAAGCCCTCGCCCTCGGCCGAGTACTCGAACAGCACCATGTCGCCTTCCTGCGCGGGACGGTCGACCTGGTTCCAGCTGCGGCGCTGCAGGCGCAGCGTCTCGATCATCTGGTCGATGTCGGCGTCGGTCACGCTCGCGACCGGCTTGACGACCTCGAGCGCTGCGACGTCGATCTTGCCGATCTCCGGCAGCACCTCGAACGTCGCGGTGTACTCGATCTCGCCGTTTTCCGGGCGACCCGTGGTCGCGATCGACGGCTGCACGGCCGGGCGCAGCTTCTCCTGCGCGACCGCTTCCTGGAAGCTCGAACCGATCATTTCGGACAGGGCTTCGTTGCGGATCTGGCTGCCGTAGCGCTGCTCGATGACCTTGACCGGCACCTTGCCCGGGCGGAAGCCCTTCAGGCGCGCGCTGCGGCCCATCTCCTGGATGCGCGTGCGAACGGTGTCCTCGAGGCGCTGCGCAGGGAGGCGGACGGTGAGCTTGCGGCCGAGCGAGCCGGTGTTTTCGATCGAGACTTGCATGGTGTTCCTCGGGTCAATCTGCTGGGCAGCGCAAAACGCCGCGTAACCGGATCGCCCCGGGCGGTCGCTGCGGCAGGCTGGTGCGGGAAGGAAGTGGTGCGAAAGGAGAGACTCGAACTCTCACGGGTTGCCCCGCCAGAACCTAAATCTGGTGCGTCTACCAGTTTCGCCACTTTCGCCCGTTCCGGCCTGCCGCGTGCGCAGGCCCTCGGCGGAGCCGGCGCGCCCGCGCCAGGGAAGAAGTGGTGGGCCGTCTAGGACTCGAACCTAGGACCAAGAGATTAAGAGTCTCCTGCTCTACCAACTGAGCTAACGGCCCACTTTGAAACTCTGGATTGTAACGAAATTGGGGTGGACGATGGGACTCGAACCCACGACAACCGGAATCACAATCCGGTACTCTAACCAACTGAGCTACGCCCACCATCAAACCGGTATCGCTTCCGCCTGGCGCGCCCGACAGGAGTCGAACCTGCAACCGTCGGCTTAGAAGGCCGATGCTCTATCCGGTTGAGCTACGGGCGCATCGTCAGCCGATTTTTTTTACCGCAACCGGTGCAGGCGGATCGACCCGCCCGCATCGGGAGTGGTGGTCGGGGTAGAGGGATTCGAACCCCCGACATCCTGCTCCCAAAGCAGGCGCGCTACCAGACTGCGCTATACCCCGTCGCCAGCCTCGCCCCGTCGCCGTTTCGGCGCCGGAAAGGATCGACGATGGTACGAAGCACCGCCCATCGCGTCAATCGCCGCAGCGCAGCGGATCCCTGCCCGGCTGCCGCGAAGACCGCACAAACAAAAAGGGTGCCGCAGCACCCTTCGTGTTTAAGTGGCGCGCCCGGAGAGATTCGAACTCCCGACCACCAAGTTCGTAGCCTGGTACTCTATCCAGCTGAGCTACGGGCGCACCGAAAACGTTCCGCTGCGTGCAGCGGGCCGACGAGTATAGCAGCTCGTGCGGCGACCGATCCAGCACCGGAAGGCGCGCGATTATTCTGGTCGGAGCGCCGCACGTCAACACTTTTTTTGCAGATCGCGTGGATCACGCGCCACGCGCGGCTGCGCGGCTGCACGGCTCGCGTGCACGCCGCAGCGGGCGCGCGCATCCGCATGGCGGAGTGTGCAGCATCGCCGGCGGGCGCACAGCAGCGCCAGGGCTCGGGCCGATTCCACGTGCGATCGCCCTGCCCCGGTCATGCTCGGCCGCGCAGTCCATCCGTGAGGCACGTGAAGATGGCAGCCGTGCGCAGGCCTCCATCGAGCCCATCCGGGTAGCTGCGTCGTGGCGACGATGGCACCGCTCCCCGGGATCGCCGGCGTGCATCGCGTGCGGACCCGATGCGAAATCCCCGGATCGCCGGGCGTCGACTGCGCAGCGGCCGCAGACGCCAGGGAACGGTTGGGCGCAAAAGCAAAACGCCCCACGAGGGGGCGTTTGCGATACTGGCGGAGAGAGAGGGATTCGAACCCTCGATAGAGCTTTTGACCCTATACTCCCTTAGCAGGGGAGCCCCTTCGGCCTCTCGGGCATCTCTCCGGGTTTGGAACCGTGCCGCGTCGTGCGAACAGCGTTCGGCCGCGGAGAATAGCCGCTGCGCCGAGGCAGGTAAAGCTCAGGCGTCGGAATTGCCGCCGTGGCCTTCCTCGCCCGGCGTGAGTTCGCGCTTGATGCGCTGGTAGATCTCTTCGCGATGCACCGCCACGTCTTTCGGTGCATTGATGCCGATGCGGACCTGGTTTCCCTTGACGCCGAGCACGGTGACGGTCACCTCGTCTCCGATCATCAGCGTCTCGCCGACACGGCGAGTCAAGATAAGCATGTAGCTCTCCTTACACGTGTTACCGGTCCGATGGACGGCCGGCGCGACACCTCACCCCGCGCAGCCCGTCCCGGCACCAATCGGCAGCCTCCCTCGCTGCCTTCCCCTGTCGGCCGCCTCCGGCGTTCTACTCGCGCTGCGCGCCGCGACGCCGGTAAACGGTTCCAACCGATACTATCCAAGGGCCATGGTACGCGCAATGAACCCAGGCCATGCGCGACCGCACGTTTTCTCCGCGTTTACAACTTCGCCGACAACCAGTCGGGAAGCGCACCGAGTGCGGCATCGAGCGCGGGCGAATCCACGCCGCCACCCTGCGCCATGTCCGGGCGCCCGCCACCCTTGCCGCCGATCTGCGCGGCGACGTGGGCGACGACTTCGCCGGCCTTGACCTTCGCCAGCGCGGCGCCGTGCACGCCACCGGCCAGGGCGACCTTGCCTTCGACCGCCGAGGCGAGCAGCACGATGCAGTCGCCGAGCTTCTGCTTCAGCGCATCGACGCCATCGCGCAGCGCCTTCGCATCGAGGCCATCCACGCGCGCGGCGACGATCGCCACGCCGCCGACCCGCCGGGCGGACGCGGCGAGGTCCTGCGTGGCCGAGCTCGCCGCCTTGGCCTTGTACGACTCCAGCTCGCGTTCGAGCTTCTTCTGCCGCTCGAACAGCTGGCGCAGCTTGTCGACCACCTCGGCGCCGCTCGCCGAGAGCAGCTCGCCGACTTCGTCGAGGCGCGCCTCTTCCTCGGCGACGTAGGCCAGCGCGGCCGCGCCGGTGACGGCCTCGATGCGGCGCACGCCCGCAGCGACGCCGCTCTCCGAGACGATCTTGAACAGGCCGATGTCGCCGGTACGGGACACGTGCGTGCCCCCGCAGAGCTCGGTCGAGAAGTCGCCCATCTTCAACACGCGCACCTCGTCGCCGTACTTCTCGCCGAACAGCGCGATCGCGCCGAAGTCGAGCGCGGCCTGGTAGGCCATCTCGCGCGTCTCGGCGGCGGCGTTGCGGCGGATCTCCGCGTTGACCAGGTCCTCGATGCGGCGCAGTTCTTCTGCCGTGATCGGCTGGAAATGCGCGAAGTCGAAGCGCAGGCGATCCGGCGCGACCAGCGAACCCTTCTGCTGCACGTGGCTGCCGAGCTCCTTGCGCAAGGCGGCATGCAGGAGGTGGGTGGCGGAATGGTTCAGGACGGTCGCCTGGCGGCGCGCGCCGTCGACGCGGGCCGACACGGCGGCGCCGAGCGCCAGCGGCGCGCCGCTCCAGCGACCGAGGTGCGCGTGGAACACGCCGCCGAGCTTGATCGTGTCCTCGACGACGAAGTGGCCGCCACCACCGGCGAGCGTGCCGGTGTCGCCGACCTGCCCGCCCGACTCGGCGTAGAACGGCGTGCGATCGAGCAGGACGACCGCCTGTTCGCCATCACCGAGCGTGTCGATCGCCTTGCCGTCGCGCACGATCGCGACGACCTTCGCGTCGTCGGCGGCCAGGGTCTCGTAGCCGAGGAAGACCGTCGGCGCGAGCGCACTGGCGATCTCGGCCGGCAGCGTCGCCTTGCTGTCGAACTGGCTTGCCGAGCGCGCGCGTTCGCGCTGCTGCTCCATCGCCGCCTCGAAGCCGGCCATGTCGACGGACAGGCCACGCTCGCGGGCGATGTCGGCGGTCAGGTCGACCGGGAAGCCGTAGGTGTCGTAGAGGCGGAACGCGTCGGCGCCCGGGATGATCGTGCCCGCGCGGCGCGCGACCTCCTCGAACACCTTCATGCCCTGCTCGAGCGTCTCGCCGAAGCGCTCTTCCTCCGCCTTCAGCGCGCGCGCGACCAGCTCGCGGCTGGCCGTGAGTTCGGGATAGGCCTCGCCCATGACCTCGACCAGTGCAGGGACCATCGCATGGAAGAACGGCTGCTTGCAGCCGAGCATGTAGCCGTGGCGCAGCGCGCGCCGGATGATCCGGCGCAGCACGTAGCCGCGCCCCTCGTTCGACGGCAGTACGCCATCGACGATCAGGAACGCGCAGGCGCGGATGTGGTCGGCGATCACGCGCAGCGACTTGTTCTCGAGGTCGGCCGTGCCGGTCAGGCGCGCAGCCTCGCCGACGAGGCGCTGGAACAGGTCGATCTCGTAGTTCGAATGCACGTGCTGCAACACGGCGGCGAGGCGCTCGAGCCCCATGCCGGTGTCGACGCAGGGCGCCGGGAGTGGCGTCAGCGTGCCGTCCGCAGCGCGGTCGAACTGCATGAAGACGAGGTTCCAGATCTCGATGTAGCGGTCGCCGTCCTCGTCCGGCGACCCCGGCGGACCGCCCGCGACGTCCGCGCCGTGGTCGTAGAAGATCTCCGTGCACGGGCCGCAGGGGCCGGTGTCGGCCATCTGCCAGAAGTTGTCGGAGGCGTACGGAGCGCCCTTGTTGTCGCCGATGCGAACGATGCGCTCCGCCGGGACGCCGACGCTGCGGTTCCAGATGTCGTAGGCCTCGTCGTCGCTGTGGTAGACCGTCACCCACAGCCGCTCCGGCGCGAGCTTCAGCACGCGGGTGAGGAATTCCCACGCCCACTCGATCGCTTCGCGCTTGAAGTAGTCCCCGAACGACCAGTTGCCGAGCATCTCGAAGAACGTGTGGTGGCGCGCGGTGTAGCCGACCGAGTCGAGGTCGTTGTGCTTGCCGCCCGCACGCAGGCAGCGCTGCACGTCGGCGGCGCGCACGTAGCCGAGCTTCTCGCTGCCGAGGAAGACGTTCTTGAACTGGACCATGCCCGAGTTCGTGAACAGCAGGGTCGGATCGTTCGCCGGCACGAGCGAACTCGACGGCACGATCGTATGGCCCCTGGAGCGGAAGAACTCCAGGAACGCGGAGCGGATTTCGGAGGTTTTCATCGAGCGGGAAGGATGCCGGGATCGGGACGGTGAAAAACGGACACGCCGAAGATGCGGCCCGGTTTTCGAGTCATCAACCGACTTCTTCGCCCGGATCGTCCACTTCGGCGCGTGTGACCGCCCTTACTGTCGCCGGATCGAAGCCGCGGCGCAAGAGAAAGGCGGCTTCGCGGGCGCGGCGTTCGCGGACGTCGCCCCCGCCGGGGCCGCCGCGCCGGCGCAGCAGGGTCGAGGCGATGGCGGCCCAGTCCGGGGCGAGGTCGGCGAGCACGGCGCGGATCGCCGCATCGGCGAGCCCGTGCGATTTCAGCTCCGCGGCGACGCGCCGCGGGCCGTAGCCCTGCGCCACGCGCTGGCGCGCGAGGCTCGCCGCGAAGCGGTCGTCGCTCTGCCAGTCGCGCTCGCGCAGCCGTTCGACCGCTGCGGCGCTTTCCGCGGCGTCGTGGCCGCGCGCGGCGAGCTTGGCCTTCAGCTCGCGGGCAGAATGTTCGCGTCGCGCGAGCAGGCCGAGCGCCCGGTCATGGACGCTGCGCCCGTCAGCCTTGCGCCCGCGCGGCAATGCCTCAGGCCTCTTCGACCTCGACCGCCGGCAGCGGCGAATCACCGCCGCGCGTCAGCAGCTTCGCGCGCAGCTGGGCGTCGATCGCCGCGGCGATCTCGGGGTGCTCCTTCAGGTACAGGCGCGTGTTGTCCTTGCCCTGGCCGATGCGGTCGCCGTTGTAGCTGTACCAGGCACCCGACTTGTCGATCAGGTTGTGGTTCACGCCGAGCTCGATCAGCTCGCCTTCACGCGAGGAGCCTTCGCCGTACAGGATCTCGAACTCGGCCTGGCGGAACGGCGGCGCGACCTTGTTCTTGACGACCTTGACGCGGGTCTCCGAGCCGATCACTTCCTCGCCGCGCTTGACGCTGCCGATGCGGCGGATGTCGAGGCGGACCGACGCATAGAACTTCAGCGCATTGCCGCCGGTGGTCGTCTCCGGATTGCCGAACATCACGCCGATCTTCATGCGGATCTGGTTGATGAAGATGACCAAAGTGCCTGATTTCTTGATGTTCGCGGTCAGCTTTCGCAGCGCCTGGCTCATCAGGCGCGCCTGCAGGCCGACGTGCGAATCGCCCATCTCGCCCTCGATCTCGGCCTTCGGCGTCAGTGCCGCGACGGAGTCGATGACGACCACGTCGACCGCGTTCGAACGCACGAGCATGTCGGCGATCTCGAGCGCCTGTTCGCCCGTGTCCGGCTGCGAGACCAGCAGGTCGTCGACATTGACGCCGAGCTTCTCGGCATAGCTCGGATCGAGCGCATGCTCGGCGTCGACGAACGCGGCGGTGCCACCGTTGCGCTGGCAGTTCGCGATGACCTGCAGCGTCAGCGTGGTCTTGCCCGAGGATTCGGGGCCATAGATCTCGACCACGCGACCACGCGGCAGGCCGCCGACGCCGAGCGCGATGTCGAGACCGAGCGAGCCGGTCGAGACGACCTCGATCGCCTCGTCGGTCTTGTCGCCCATGCGCATGACCGCGCCCTTGCCGAACTGCTTCTCGATCTGGCTGAGTGCCGAGGCGAGCGCCTTGCGCTTGTTGTCGTCCATCGCGGGAGTCCTCTGTGGGTTTCGAAGGCGGCGAGACTGCCGCCGCGCCGTCTCAACGGGTAGGACGTCGCGTGGGTCCGATTATCCCACACGGTCGGCGACGATCCACCCGACGATCGCGCTTCAGCTCGTAAGAATCCGTCTCACGCCGTCGAGCGCGGCCTTCACGGTCTGCCGCCGCACGGCTTCGCGGTCGCCGTCGAAACGGAACAGCTCCGCGCGCGCGTAGCCGCCGCGCCGCTTCCAGCCGATCCAGACCGTGCCGACCGGCTTCTCCGGCGTGCCACCGCCCGGGCCGGCGACGCCGGTGACTGCCACCGCGACGCTCGCTCCGTAGCGCGCGAGCGCGCCGGAGACCATCTCGACCGCCGTCTCCTGGCTGACCGCGCCGGTGCGCTCGAGCGTCTGCGGTTGCACGCCGAGCAGCGATTCCTTCGCCTCGTAGCTGTAGGCGACCACGCCGCATTCGAACCAGGTCGAGCTGCCCGGTATGTCGGTGAGCACCTTCGCGATCCAGCCGCCGGTGCAGGACTCGGCCGCGACGAGGGTCAGGTTGCGCGCGATCAGGCATTCGGCGACCGCGTGGGCGAGCTGGTTCAGCTCGCGGTCGCCCGCGCCACCTTCTGCTGCAGTCTCCATGACTTCGTCCCGCGCCAGACCGAAGCCGGATCATGCCACAGCGCGACACGCGTCGAGGCGCGATCGACGCTCGGCAAGGCGCGCGACGAATGGAGTCGACGGCGGCGCGCGAAGCGCAGACTCGGACCCTGAACCTCCGGCGGCGCGACTCGTGGCGGCGCGCCTCGCACGGCGTGGCGCGTTCAGTCGGTCGTCAATCCAGTCCGGCGCAGCGCGCGCAGTGCAGCGTGCCGAGGCGATACTGGTAGCGGCTCGGCTGGCCGGCCTTGATCTCGGCGCCGCAGCCGTCGCAGACGGCGTCGATGTCGAGCGTGCCGACCGCGTGCACGCGTACCGGATGTTCCTCGCCGCGCACGCGCAGCCCACGCGCAACCGGCTTGACGATCTCGGCGCGGAAGCGCTCGTGCAGGGCGGCCCAGCGGCGCACCAGCCGCTCCGGCAGGCCGTCTTCGCGCAGCGCCTGCTCGAACAGGGCTTCGCGGTGGTCGAACAGCTCGTCGGAAATGACCATCCAGTGATGGGCGTTGTACGGGTTGAGCCCGAAGTAGTTGCGGCTGCCCGAGAACAGGTCGGCGAGGAACGCATACTGCTTGGCGACGACCTGCTCGCGCGGCAGGCCGTCGAAGAACGGCGACAGGCGCTCGTCCGCATACACGCGGCGGTAGAACGCATCGAGGATGCGCGTCAGGCGCGGCCCGCGCTCCAGCGCATCCCACAGCTCGGCATCGGGCGCGATCGCCGCGATCTTCGCGGCGTCGCGCGGCTCGGGCGCGGCACCGTGCTCGAACGGGTCGGCGTGGATCCGCGCCCGCGCGATGCCGGCACCGACGCCGAGGCAGCGCGCGTCCTCGACCATCGCCGGCGCACCGCAGAGGAAGAGCTCGGCGCCCGCGAGGTCCTCGCCCGCACCGAAGGCCGCAGCGGTCACCCGCCCGGCCAGCACGCCTTCGGGCAGCGCGGCGCCGGCCCGCGGACGGCTGACGCACGGAACGTAGCGGAAGCCCGGGTGGCGCGCGGCGAGCGCGGACAGCAGGTCGTGCAGGTACAGTTCCGCCGGCTCGCGCACGCCGTGGTAGAGCGTGATGCCGGCCGCGTGGCCGGCGGCGAGCGCCGCGCGCGCGACCGCCGCGAGCGCACCCGCACCGGCCCCGGTCGCGAGCAGGAGCAGGCGGCGATCCGCCATCGAGGCGTCGTAGCGGCAACCGCCCTGCGCGGCGAGCAGGTGCACGCGTTCCCCGAGCGGCGCCTCGGCGCACAGCCATTCGCTCATCGCGCCGCCGGCGATGTGGCGCACGTGCAGCGTGAAGAAGAAGTCGTCCTCGGGCAGGCTCGCGATCGAATAGCTGCGGGCCAGGCCGTCCGCGCGGCTCACGCGCAGGTGCTGGCCGCCCTCGAACGCGAACGTCTTCAGCGGTGCGATGCCGATCTCGAACACGCCGCCGCCGAGTGCGCGGCGCGAGACGAGTTCGCCGGCCGTGGCGAGCCGATCGAGTTGCGGCGGGCCGAGCCGCACCGCGCCGCTCGCGCGCGCGATGCACGGCACGATGTGCCCGCTGTCGACGATCGCGGCGTCGACCGCGCGATCGTGCGACACCTCGCCCTCCTCGCAATGCAGCACGCAGGTATGGCAGGTGCCGCGGCGGCACGAGTGCGCGACCGCCGCGCCCTGGCGCAACAGCGCTTCGAGGACGGTTTCGCCGGCCGCCGCGCGCAGGCGCCGGCCACCGAATTCGATCCAGGCTTCGCCGCTCGACGTCGTCATCGCGCCATCCTATGAAATGGCCGCGGCGACGGCCAGGGAGCAGGTCTTGGCGTGGCCGAGCACGAGCCCGAGGCGCGCATCGCGCTGGGCCAGCACGGCGATGATCAGCAATCCGCCGCTGCCCGGGATGCTCGACACCACGAACTTGCCGTCGCTGCCCTCCACCAGCACGTGGTCGAGGCTGCCGGCGGCCACCTCGCGCAGCACCGACTGGCCGAGCGCGACGAGCGAGCTCGACATCGCGGCGAACTTGCCGCGCGCGGACGCATCGCGCATGCGGTCCACGTACGGCCGCCCGTCGCGAAACGCGAGCATCACCGCGGACACGCCCTCGCAGCGCCGCATGAGGTCGTCGAGCGCGGCGGTACACGCCTCGCGACTCGTTTCGGTCAGTGCCATGCAGGTTCCTCCGCCAACGCCTTCGCTCCCGCTCCGTTCTCGACCAGCACGAACAGCAGGTCGAACATGCGCGCGAGGTCTTCGCGCCGGCGCGCGTCGGCGACCAGGATCGGGGCGACCAGGCGATGCTGCGCGAGCAGGGTTTCGCAGCCGGCGACGAGCTCCGGCGCCGGCGCCGGGTTCTTGTTGAGCACGACGATGCAAGGCAGGTCGCGCGCGGCCGGCGCGTAGGTCTCCAGCGTCTCGGCCAGGCCCTGCAGCGCGGCCGCGGACGCCGCGTCCACCAGCACGACCAGGCCGAGCAGGCCCTCGCGCACCACGTCGAACATGAAGCGGAAGCGACTTTGCCCGGGAAGGCCGTACAGCAGCAGGCGTCCCTGTTCCCCGAGGGCGACTTCGCCGTAATCGAACGCGACGGTCGTCTGTTCCTTGCGGCGGGCGAGTTCGTCGGTGCAGGCGACGTCGGTCAGCAACGGCGTGATCTCGCTCAGCGCGCCGATGCAGGTGGTCTTGCCGGCGCCGGGCTCGCCGACGAACACGAGCTTGTAGGTGGGACTCATCGCGCGAACCCGAGGATCTGGCCGACGCGACGCGACAGCTCGCGCCAGTGCGTCGCGCGCGCACGTGCCGGCAGCGCCGGCGCGGCCGCCGGAGCGGCTTCGGCATCGACCGCCGAGAGGCGACCGAGCTCGGTCAGGCAGGCGGCGACGACGTCGTGCGCAAGCCCGGTCTGTGCCGCGATCTCGGCCGGACTGCGATGCACGCCGCGGATCGCCGCCATCACCGTCCACCAGTCGCGCGGCCAGCCCATCGCCTGCGCGGGCCAGCTGCGCAGGCGATAGCGCCACGCGTCGAAGCGCCCGGGCGCGTCATCGAGCGCAGGGTCCTCGCCGCGCGCCTGGAAGCCGCCGAGCAGGCTCAGCAACTGGTAGGCACGGATCGGCCGGTAGAGGGTGCCGTGCGCGTGCAGCTTGGGCCTCAATGCGCAGCCGACGACCGACGCGCCGTCCGCGCACGTGGCCGGTTCGGCGTCGAGGTTGACGATCGTCAGCGCCGGCGCCTCGTCGGCGCGCGCCAGCGCCCAGCGGCGCGGCAGGTGCGACTGGAGCAGCGCCAGCAGGCGGCGCAACGCCGCGATCTCGTCTTCGGCGAAGCCCCGGCAGCCGAGGCGCAGCGGCTCGGGCTGGAAGTAACTGGACATGGCGGCTTCCTCCCGGTGGCCCGGCGCGTGCCGGGCCACCAAAAAAATCAGGCCGCCGCCTCGCAGACCGCCATCGCCGAACGCGATCGCACCAGCACCATGCCGACGTTGGCCGACGCGCGCGTGATGAAGACGCCGGCGTGGTTGGGGTTCTTCTTCGAACGGCAGAACACGTGGATCAGGTTGGTGCTGAACACCACGATCTCGTTGAAGTAGTGGTTGTGCGCCGCGGTGATGCCGCGCGACTTGTCGAACAGCTTTTCGATCTCGACCACGTTCTTGCCCTGGAACAGGTCGCCCGTCGCCGCGGCGACGAGGTCCAGCACTTCGTTCGGGTGCGAATCAACCGTCTTCACGCCGAGCAACAGGCCGCTGACCATGTCGACGTAGCCGGTCGCCACGCACTCGGGGATTTCCGTCTGGGCCGTTGCAAGTGCTTTCTCGAGTGACATCGTTGCTCCTCCGTGGGTTCACCCTTCAACGCCAACCGCGGATGCGGTCGGCAAAATCGGTCAGGAAACGCTGCTGCGCCTCGCTCTGGATCGCGCGCGGCTTCGCCGCGCGCACGCGCTGGACCGCCATCGCGGCGGTGTCGCCGAACCAGACGAGGATCGCGGCGAGCACCGTGCCGGTACGGCCGAGTCCGCCGCGGCAGTGCACGGCGATGCCGTCGTTGGCGCGGATCGCGGGTTCGGCGAGCCGGCAGATGTCGACCGCCTGCGAAAAACTCGGCGGCGCCATGTCCGGCATCGGGAACCGATGCAGCGACAGGCCCGCGGCGCGCACCGGCTCGATCGCGTACGCGCAGCGCTCCTCGAGGCAGAGCAGCGTGCGCACGCCGTGGCCGGTGAGTTCGCGATAGGCGTCCGCCGCGTCGCCGACGAGGCCGGGCCGGCTCATGCCGCACAGCAGGCCGGGCACGACCCACCAGATGCCGTTGCCGCCGGCATCCGCTCGCGCGGTCACCGAGATGCCGCAGTTGCCGGTCTCGACGTAGACGCGGCCCGCCTCGGTCGCGGGCTCGGCAAAGAAGCGCCCGGTCGGCGCGACCTCGTGCACCTCGCCTCCGGCGAGCAGCAGGGTGGTCCCGCCGGTCGCGAGGCAATCGAGTCGGTTGTGGGTGACGCCGACGACCATCGCTTGCGCGGACCGCTCGCGCAGCCGGTCACGAACGTGCCGTGCCTGTGCGTCGTCGAGGCCCGCGGTCGGTTCGTCGACGAGGTAGACGTCCGCCTCGCGCTCCAGCGCGCGCAGCACCGCGTCGTATCGCATCGCCACGCCGGCGCTGCGCGCCACGCCGTCGTGCTCGTTCCGCCTCACGCACGCGGCGTCCGCGGTCGCCTGGGCGATGAACACGGCGCGCGGTTGCAGCGCCGGCAACGCACGGCCGTTCCAGGTGCACGAGCCGCGCATCTCCACCCGTGCGTCGAGCGTGTCGCCGGCCAGCGCGGACAGCAGGCTGGACTTGCCTGCCCCGCCCGGCCCGACGATCCACACCGGGCCCGGCGGCGCGACCGACAGCGATGCGTCGCGCACGATCACCGTACCATCGCGCCGGACGTTCACACCGCGCCACTCCAGCATGCCCTGGCCCGCTCCCCTGTCTTCGCCCGCGATCGCGGGACGCAGGTGAGTCTGTCGATCGCGCGGAACGAGTGTCTATAGGAGATTTTCCTAAATGCACGTGTATACGCGCGGCTTCCGCACGCGCGCACGGGCGATGCGCCACGCGACGTCAGCACTGCGACAAATTGGTCAGAAAGGGACGCTGGACGCGGCTGCGTCAGCGCGCGCCGGCACGCGCCGCCTCGCGCGCGTCCGGCGCGTGGTCGCCGTAGGCGCCGAGGCCTTCGGCGCGGATCAGGCTCACGAACGGCTGCGGCCGGCCGTAGGCATGGCCCTGCGCCGCGTCGATGCCGAGTTCGCGCAGCATCGCCCCGGTGGCGATCGACTCGACCCGCTCGACGATCGTGTACTTGCCGAGCCCGCGGCCGACTGCGCTGATCGATCGCAGCACGGCGCGATCGAGCGGATCACCGGCGGCGTCCGGCGCACGCTTGGCATCGATCTTCAGGATGTCGACCGGCAGCGACTTCAGGCAGGCGAACGACGCCAGCCCGTGGCCGAAATCGTCGAGCGCGACGCTGCAGCCGAGCGATTGCAGGCAGGCGATGAAGGCGCGCGCGTCGTCGAGGTTCGCGTTCGCCGCCGCCTCCGTCACTTCGAAGCACAGCTTGGCCGCGGGCACGCTCGAGGCGCGGATCGCGTCGACGAGGTCGTCGCGGAACGCGCGGCTCGCGAGCGACTGCATCGACACGTTGATGTGGCAACGCTGCAGCCGGCGCACGTGCTCGGGGTGCTGGTCGAGCATCTCGAGGGCGAGGCGGACCACCTCGCGATCGAACGCCTCGACCTGGCCGTGGCGCTCGACCGCGGGCACGAAGGACGCCGGTTCCTGCAGGCGGCCGTCGCGATCGACCAGGCGCGCGAACAGCTCGTAGCAGAAGCCGTCGCGGCCGTGCAGGTCGCGGATCGGTTGCGCGAACAGGAAGATGCGGCGGTCCGCGATCGCCGCGCGCACTTCGTTGGCGCGCTCGATGTCGCCGCTGCGGCGCACGACTGCCTCGTCCGATTCCACGTACACGCGCACGCGGTTGCGTCCCTCCTCCTTGGCCAGGCCGCAGGCGATGTCGGCGGCGCGCAGCAGGGCGCTGGTGTCGGTCGCATCGGCCGAGACCTCGACCACGCCGACGCTCGCGCTCGAGGTGACATCGAGCGTGCCCCAGCGCAGGCGGGTCGCCGCGACCGCGCGCGCCAGCCGCGTCGCCAGCGCGTGCGCCTCGATCACCGGGGCGTCCTCCACCACCACGGCGAACTCGTCCCCGCCCACTCGCGCGAGCACGCCGCGGTGGCCGATCGCTGCGGACAAGCTCGCGGCGACGCGCCGCAGGTACTCGTCGCCCGCGGCAGTGCCGCAGCCGTCGTTGACGACCCTGAACTGGTCGATGTCGAGCAGCACCAGCGCATGGCGCGAGTCATCGCGCCGCGCGCGTGCGAGCAGTTGCACCAGCCGGCGCTGCAGCTCGCGCCGGTTCGCCAGGCCGGTCAGGTCGTCATGGCTCGCGTGGTGTTCCAGCTCGAGCGCGAGGCGGCGCACGTCCGACACGTCCTCGAGCAGGGCCAGCATGCAGCCGGCGTCGTCGCCGTCGCCGGTGCTCGCCGACGCGGTCAGCTTCATGCGCACCGTGCCGCCGTCGCCGGCGACGAAGTCGCGCTCCTCGGTGAGGCTGGTCGCCTCGCCGATCGCGAGGCGCTCGCGCAGCGCGCGCAAGCCGGACGAACCGTCGCTGCCGTCGAGCCGATCGAAACCCATGCGCAGCACGTCCTGCTCGGAACGCCCGAGCAGGGCGCATGCGCGCGCATTCGCGGCCAGTACCGAGCCGTCCGGACCGATCCGCAGCATGCCGATCGCGGCCTGCTCGAACGCCGCCCGGAAACTGCCCTCGGACGCACGCACGCGGCGGACGATGGTGCGCAGCAGGTAGAACGCGACCACGGCGAGCACGATGGACACGACCGCGCCGAACAGCATCAGCAGGTGGCGCGTCGCCTGCACCGCGCGCACCATCTGGTCGAGGAACGCGCCCTGCAGCCCGCGCATGCGCGCGTCTAGGCCGATGATCTCGCCCCGCAGGCGCGCGCCGGCGGCCTCGTCGGACGCCTGCACCGCGCGTTCGAGCTCGCTCGCGATCTCCACCATGCGCAGCACGTTCGCGTCGCTGTCGCGCCAGCGGTCCAGCGCGTCGCGGAAGACCGGCGTGAAGCCGAACCAGCGGTACAGCCAGATCAGGCGGTCGACGTTGGCCGGCGCGTTGTTCCCGCGCAGGAACCCCGCTCGTGCGGCGGCGAAGTCCGGCGGCACCTGGTCGAGCGCGAGCCGCGCATCGCGGTCGCCGAGATGTACGTCGAGCATCCGCCCGGCGTTCTCGAGCAGGGCCGGGTCCTGCTCGATCGAATAGCGGTAGAGGTCGAGCGCGGCGCTTTCACGCGCCTTGGACCACCAGCTCTCGCCGACGAGATACGCGGCGACCGCCGAATTCAGCTCGTTGATCGTCGCCGTCAGCGCCTGCCCGACCATCGCGATCATCAACAGCAACGCCATCCCCAAGGCGAAGCCGCGCGTCGAACCGAGCGGCAATGTCATTCCCCGCATGCGTGGCCCCTGTCACCTGCGTCCGTCACGTCGGCGATGCGGAACGGCCCGCAGTACACGTATGCACATGTAGCGCCATGTCTTATAGTCGCTCCCGCGCCATTTGTACCAATTCGGGCCCGACTGCTCCACCAGTACCGCAACATGACGCAAGGAGTCACCGCACCGGCAACCCCCGCGACAGCGATCCCAGGCCGCGGCCGGCTGGCCGCAGTGCTGCTCGGCGCCGCGATCGGCGCGGCCGGCATCGCCGGCCTGCTCGCGGTCGAGCGGCGCGAGGCGGCTGCGGCGGCGAGCCCGCTCGAGGCCGTGCACCGCCTGCAGGTCCTCGCGGCCCGGATGGAAAGGGACCTGCTCGACCTGTACCAGGCCCTGCACGAGCCGAATGCCGCGCCGGCCGCGGTCGCGGAGGCCGAGCGGGCCTTCCGGCGCGAGATCGACGCGCTGCGCGCGACGGCACCGTCCGCTCTGGTGCCCGGCCTGCTGCGCCTGCACCGGCTGCACGACGAGATCGTCGACGTCGCCCACGCGGTAGCGGCCCAACCCGCCGCCGCGCCGGCGAACGACATCGAAACGCGCGTCGCCAGCCTCGCGGCAGCGCAGCGCACCGAGATGGCGAGCCTGCGCCAGGCGCTGGAGCGACGCACCGGCGAGCCCCACGACCCCGCCGCGCCGCTGCCGGCACCGGTACTGGCGCTGTTCGCCAGCGCGGCGCTGCTGCTGATGGTGCTCGCGTGGGCGTTCGCGCAGGAGCGCCGCGCCGGGCCCGCACGGCGCGCGCGCGCGCCCGGCCTCGACGTCGGCCACCTGCAGGATGCCCTGCACCACATCGCGGACTGGATCCTCGTCTGCGCGCCCGACGGGCGCATCGAGCAGGTGCTCGCGGCGCGCGACGATCGACGCGGAGGCGCATCGGCGCTGCTCGGCCAGTCGCTCTGGCGGCTGACCTCGGACCTGCATGCCGGCACGCTGCCGCCCCCCGGATCGGGCAGCGGCGGCGCGGTCGTCGCGCTGACCCTGTTCGGCGCCACGCCGGACACGGCGATCCCGGTCCGCCTCGTGCTGGCCCGACTCGGCGCGCGCGCGCCGCACCGCATCCTCGCCGTGGCGCGCGACCGCCGCGACGAGATCGGCATCGAGCAGTCCCTGCACGACTACGCACGGCGCCTGTTCCACTCGCGCACGGACGTGGAGCGCCTGCGCGAAACGGTACTGTACGTCGCCGAGGAGGAGCAGGAGCGCATCGGGCGCGAGCTGCACGACGGCGCCGGGCAGCAGCTCGCCGGCATCGCGTTCCTGACCCATGCCCTCGCCGACCGGCTCGAGACGGTCGATGCCGGCGCGTCCGCCGACCTGCGCTGGCTGTCCGGCCTGGCCGGCCGCACCGCGGAATCCGTGCGCGGACTGTGCCGCCAGCTCGGCTCGAGCCAGTTCGAGCAGGCCGACATCACGACCCTGCTGCGGCAGCTGTGCGAGGACGCCAAGGTCACCCACGGGGTCGATTGCCACTTCGCCCCCTGCGACGATTCGCCCGACCTCGACGCGCAAGCCAAGCGCCATGTATTCCGCCTCGCGCAGGAATCGCTGAACAATGCCCTGCGCCACGGCAATGCGCGCGAAGTGCGCATGCGCCTGGACGCCAGCCGGCACCGGTTCCGCCTCGCGATCGCCGACGACGGCATCGGCTTCGACCCGCGCCGCTTCAGTGGCGGCGCCCAGCGCGGCCTCGGCCTGCACAGCATGCGCACGCGCGCCACGATCATCGGTGGCACCCTGCGCATCCGCAGCGGCTCGCGCGGCACGCTGGTGCTGCTGACCGCGCCGACGATACCCTCGAACCCGCACTGAAGCTCCGGACCCATGCACGTCCTCATCGTCGACGACCACCCGATTGTCTGCCGCGGCCTGGCGCAGACCCTGCTCAACCGCCCCGCGATCGAGAGTTGCGACGAGGCGCATTCGGTCGCCGCCGGCCTGTTGCGGCATTCGCAGCGCCGGCCCGACGCGATCGTGCTCGACCTCTCGCTCGGCGACGAGTCCGGCCTCGATCTCCTGCGCGCGCTGCGCAGCGCGTCCGAGCCGACGCCGGTGCTGGTGCTGTCCATGTTCGACGAGGCGATCCACGCCGAGCGCGCGCTGCAGGCCGGCGCGCAGGGCTACCTGATGAAGGCGACGCCGCCCGAACAGGTCGCCGACGGCGTCGAGCGCGTCGCGCGTGGCGAACAGGTCCTGAGCGAACGCCTGCGTGCGCATCTCGACGACAGCCGTCGCGCGCCCGCGCCGCAGGGCGTCGACGCGCTGACCGAGCGCGAGAAGGAAGTCCTGCGCCTGCTCGGCGCCGGCCATACCACGGCCGAGATCGCGAGCATCCAGTTCCGCAGCGTCAAGACGATCGATTCGCACCGCGAGTCGATCAAGCGCAAGCTCGGCCTGCGCTCGGCGACCGAGCTGGTGCGCTACGCCACGCTGTGGCGCGAGCGCGCGCTGTAGCCGCGCACCGCGCCCGCGGTGCACGCGTCAACGCGCGAGCGTCGCGTTGTCGATCACGAAGCGGTACTTCACGTCGCTCTTCGTCATGCGGTCATAGGCTTCGTCGATCCGCTGGATCGAGATCATCTCGATGTCGGCGACGATGCCCTTCTCGGCGCAGAAGTCGAGCATCTCCTGCGTCTCGGCGATGCCGCCGATGAGCGAGCCCGCGATCGCGCGGCGCTTGAAGATGAGGTTGGCGACGCTCGGCGACGGGTGCGGGTGCTCGGGCACACCGACCAGCACCAGCGTGCCGTCGCGCTCGAGCAGCGAGGAGAACGCATCGAGGTCGTGGCTCGCTGCGACGGTGTCGAGGATGAGGTCGAAGCTGCCCGCGTGCGCGCGCATCTCCTCGCGGTTGCGCGACACGACGACCTCGTCCGCGCCGAGCGACTTCGCGTCGGCGCGCTTGGCCTCGGAGGTCGTGAACGCGACCACGTGCGCGCCGAGCGCGTGCGCGATCTTCACGCCCATGTGACCGAGGCCGCCGATGCCGACCACACCGACCTTCCTGCCGGGGCCGGCGTTCCAGTGCCGCAGCGGCGAGTAGGTCGTGATGCCGGCGCACAGCAGCGGCGCGACCGCGGCGAGCTGCGCCTCCGGATGGCGGATCCTCAGCACGAAGTCCTCGTCGACGACGATGCGCTGCGAATAGCCGCCGAGCGTGTGGCCGGGCGCATCCGGCGTCGGGCCGTTGTAGGTGCCGACGAAGCCGTTCTCGCAGTACTGCTCGAGGCCGTCCGCGCATGAGGCGCAGTGGCGGCAGCTGCCGACGAGGCAGCCGACGCCGACGACATCGCCGGCCTTGAACTTCGACACCTCGGCGCCGACCGCGCTCACGCGTCCGACGATCTCGTGCCCTGGCACGCAGGGGTAGAGCGTGCCGGCCCATTCCGAACGCACGGTGTGCAGGTCCGAATGGCAGACGCCGCAGTACGCGATCTCGATCTGTACGTCGCGTGGACCGGGCGCGCGGCGGACGATGTCGAGCGCTTGCAGCGGTTGGTCGGCGGCGTGCGCGCCGTAGGCCTTGACGTTCATGCGGAGTCCTCGTGGTGGGAAAGGTTCGGATCGCGGCGATGGCCGGGCAACCGGCAGCGTGCAGGGCGGCCGATCCGGGCGCCCCTGGTGGCGTGCGCGCCGGATTCCAGCCGCATCCTCGTCGGTTCCTCAGAGTGCACGCGTGTAGACCATCTGCACAAGGTCGAGGCCGTCGTTGGGGCGGGCGAGCCTCGCGTTGGAGAAATGGGACAAGCGGAAGCCCAGGCGCCGGTCCTGTTCCAGCCCGTAACCGAACCCGATGTGATCGCAGAACTGGAAGCTCGAGCCGAGGTCCTGGCGACCCAGCGAACTGTGCGAGAAGAAGCCGATGCCGATGCCGAACTCGGCGTAGAACCGTTCCTTCCAAAAGCGGACGAACGGAACCGCGCTGACTTGCCAGGCTGCGCCCCGGCCGCGCCCGGTCGCCGACCAATGCGAGAGCCCTGCTTCGAGCGAGACCGTCCAACGCGCCGCGGGCGACTTCTCGCGCACGAAGAGGACCGACTCCAGACGCGCGCCGGCCCTCGCGGCGTCCGGTCCGATGCCCATGTCGTAACCCACCGCCAGGTCTCCATCCCGACAGTCACCACCCAGCGGCGCAATCGCCACCAGTAGCGCCAGCACAAGCCGCACGCGAAGCGCGGGCATCATCGACCCAATCCGGACGACCCCATTCTCCTGCAACCGCATCGTTCACCCTGCCTCCCGTTGCATCAAGGCGTTGCGAGATGTCGCATTCAAGCCAGGATCAGCGGGACACACGGGAGGCCCCCGCGAGGGCGCTGCAGCGATGCAGTCGCTACGCGAGCCCCGCCCGCGGGACGGCAGGACCGCGGCGGGCGATGCGGAGGGATGGCGCGGCATCCTCGGCGGTCCGGGCGCGCCGGCCGCCATGGATGTCGGGAACGCGCGCTCGCGCGCCCGCGCGTCCGCAGGCATTCGCCTTGGCGGCGAGATCGGGGATGCCCCGCCGATCGATGCAGCAAGAAGACCGCATGCACAACCTCTGGCGGTTCCCTGGCCGCCAGCCGAGTCGGACCCGTCCCAGTGTAGTGCCAGCGGGGGGCATCGCGCATGTGGCCGGCCCTGCCGCGCCGCCGTCGCGTTCGAGTGCCAGGCCCATGCCACCACCCAGGCCATCCCGACGGGGCCGCGCAGGCGCGCCGCTATACCCCGCCCCTCATGCCCCGGACAGAAAGCGAACACGCCAACGGGCCCAAGGGCTTGCAGGAGCACGCGCCACTGATGCGCCAGCATGTGCGCAGCGGCGCCGCCCCGTTTTTCCCGGCGTTTCCTGTAGGGTTCTACCCGAAACGGCCCGAAAACGGCTATGGACACCATATGGACACATCCAAACCTGCTCCAGCTCGTTCCGGAGGCGCCTGCCGAGCGCGGCATCGTCCATGGAACGCATGCCGACGCATCCGTCGGCAAAACGCCTCGTGGTCGGAGCCCCGCGCAACGCAAACGCACGGCGGCGTGATCTTCCATGAGGTCAAGACGTGACGGCGTTGCGCATTCCGAGCCAAGGGCCGGTATCGGCGCAATCGAGATGCTCTGCATACATTCCTTGTTTATGTATGCCCTAATAGCAGTCGCGGCAATCAGGGCCGGCGCATTGGTGCGAATTTGAATTGCAGCGGCGCTTGGGGCTTTTTTTACAATTTCAATACTTTCATCAACTTATGAAGAAAAAAATTGGTGATGTGGTCGGAAGGATATTAGGGCATCGAAGGATGGGCCCGAACTTGGTCGTGAAGGACGGTAAAGAAGTGCTTTGCGCCGACCTAGATGATCTGAGGTGTGCATATAGGCTTTTACTCGGTAGGGAGCCGGATGACGAGGGATTTCAGACGTATCAAAAGAAGATTCGTAATGAAAGGATTACAACGGTAGAGCTGGCCGATCATTTTCTCGGCTCTCATGAATTTGCGGCTCGTCATTCGTGCCCCGTTAGAAGGATTGAATTCGATGGTTATTCCCTTCTCGTGAGAGACGGCGACTCGGACGTCAGCAGGACTATTGCCGCAGGGAATGTATATGAGCCAAACGTGACCAGCGCGCTGCAAGAGGTGCTGCGCGCCGGATTCGTGTTCATGGACATTGGTGCCAATATTGGGTACTACACGGCGATGGCGGCCTCTCGTGTGGGACCCACGGGCAGAGTTATTGCTGTAGAGCCTATGGATAAGAATCTACAGCTCATATTGGCTACCCTTCAAGACAATGAATTCGCGAACGTCTTCGTCATTCCTTACGCAGCTTCAGACAGAGACTCCATTGTGGCCATGAGCACCGCGCCGGGATCGTCCAATGGTGAGATTGTTCTGAATAATGACGGGGCCGGTAATCCTGCGATTTACGCGATAGCGCGGAAGTTGGACGACGTGGCTCCCGCCATGGATAGGCTGGATGTTGTGAAGATTGATGTCGAAGGTCACGAGTTTCACGCTTTGCGCGGTTTTGAAAAGAACATCTTGCGCTTTCGACCAATTATTTTCACGGAATTTCATCCGAAATGTATGCGTGAGCTTTCAGGTACGGATCCGATGGATTATTATTCACTGCTTGCAAAGTACGGCGGTCGTATCGACATTCTTGGTTTTGACGGCAGACGGAGCGCATGTAGTTCGTTCGAGGATCTGATGGCTGCTTGGCGTTTTGCGGGGGATGCGCTTGACGTCGGTGATGGTGCGCATTTGGATCTCTTGGTGTTTCCTTCCTCCTAGTTCAACGAATCGCGCACTTCCAGAGGTGGTCCCGGTTGTTTGAACAGCTGAGCCCGGTCCGATAAGTGGATCGCCTGCGGGGTCAAGCTGCCTTGGGCAGAGGCAGCGGTTGGAAGTAGACCGCGTCCGGTGTTCCCCGATCA